>Ga0209205_1000003_pt1 | contig 470167 bp, 405 predicted proteins | sample ZodSprso05mmetaG_FD_184133 | JGI IMG/M metagenome (GOLD analysis project Ga0209205, IMG submission 184133) | Hot spring sediment microbial communities from Zodletone spring, Oklahoma to study Microbial Dark Matter (Phase II) - Zodletone Spring... ... | reverse complement strand
TCCTTGTCCTCCAGATAGGAGATCATCAGACTGTCAGTCGAGTAAGGCGCCATAGTGGGCCAGGCCTCGCTGAAGCAGTCGCCCGGAAGACAGCTGTCGGACGGTGTCTGTGTGAGATTGATTGCCTCCGTCCAGGTCTTACCCATGCCGCCCGAAACGGCGTCAGAGCCGACTACTAATATATCGGCAATCATGTATAATTCAGCTTGACCCGGTGCACCGGCGCCGATTTCAAACGAGGTATCGCCGACCGGGTTGGCGCCATAGCGCATGAATGATATATACAGCTTATCATCGCACCAGGAGACATTAGGCTTGGCCACCGTCCAGTGGAAGGTCGGGAAGGTTCCGGCAAATAACGTCGGGTGGCTGGCATCATAGGCCACGGAAATACAGTCGTTGCCGCTGTCATAGTGCCACAGCTTCCCGGTATAATAAAGGCTGCACTGGGTATCATCAGGATCATCCGGCGTGCCGCGGTCTGCCGAGAACCAGGCCAGGTGCAGGTTGCCGTTGGGATCGACCATGGCCGAAAGATCATAGGTGGCCGGGTCGGTGCGCTGATTTGCAAAACCGCTCAAATAATCGGTTACATAGGTTATCGGACCCCAGGTCGCACCGCCGTCAGTGGACTTCCTGTAGACAACATCCGAGCCCAGCTGGTAATGCCCAACACCGCTGGCATGGCAGGGATCCTGCGTACCATAATAGTAACCCAGGGGCTTCAGATAGCAATAGTAAACATCGTCAGTGGTTTTGTCAGCCACAACCAGCTGTGAGATCAAATAGGCCGAATCCATAAAGATCGGGCCTTCCCACGGATTGCTCCCAACCTTGCGGTAATACAGCAATGAGGATGTCTCAATCGCTTCGGTTGGTGCGGTTGCGCAGACTGCTTCATTGGCAGCTGCATGAATCACCATCTCACCGGCTGAATTTGTGTCAACATCAATATGGGGCCAGATATACGGGCCATTATTCTGGTTCGCATCCGTATCACCGCAATAGCCGGTCTGGATATTGGCAGTGTTCGGAGGGCCAGGCATGCTGTCCGAAACATAAGTGTACATATCGGACGGGCAGGGACCTGCGAAACCCGCATGGGACCAGCCCGATGTACCCGCGCCGGGGAAACTATGAAAACCTATAACTCCCTGGCCGTCCTTGGGATTGGCGCTCTGGTTAGGATAGTAACTGGGAATAATACCAAAAAGCTGAAGGCCGCCGCCTACCGTAAAATCCCAGCCTCCCACTGACCAGTCAAAGATAGCTCCCCTGACCGCGCTGTAAGGGCTCGAACCGATAAAATAGCGATCCGGGAAGTTCATGTAAACATAGTCGCATCCGGCATTATAGTAACCACCATAGAAAATATTACGGCCGGGCGCGGTATTGTGCCACATATCTCGAATCGTGATCTCATTGCTGTAAAACTGCCTTGTCGGCGCAAAGGTCTGAGCTATGGATTGTGTGCCATAGGGCTTGACCATACTCATGACCTGCGCCTCATCACGACCGTCGGCAAACAGCTTGGCCTCACGACCAGCCTCGTTGTTGGTCAGCCCAGCCTTGACATCGAGATCCCTGGCCGCAGCAGTCATGCTAAGGACAAAAATTGCAAGGAAAAGAATAACTGAAAGCTTCTTCAGCATCTCACGCTCCTTTCGTGAATTCTTGTAGAAAAGACAAGTTAAACTGAAAAGAATGCCAAAGTCCTCTGCAATATAGACTTCGGCCAAATTAATTGTGACCAATCACCTCCTCTCAAATATATTTTTTCGTGCCGACTTATATTTTACTTTTGGTCCTGTCAGTCCACTTTACTGCATATGATGCTGTCCCGCAAAAGTAAAAGGCGGAGCGCGCAAGTAAATGCAGCGATTCCCTTAAAAAACGGCGGTATTCGTAATTGAATTTGCTTCTTATTTTTGCTTGTCCAACTGCCGGGGAGCCTTCCGTTTTCCTGGGTGTGAGCTCGATGTGATACCAAGTTGAAGAAATTTCCACCCGGAATTGGCTAAAAATAAAATACAATTTTCAGGTTTTCTTGTCAAGTTCATTTTGTCCTTGATAGTACTATTGAGAAGCTGGATATCCCGGGATTTTTCTCATATTTTGCAGCGCTATTATGGGTATTGTTTGTCACATTTTTTTCAAATTATAAAAAAAGACCCGCACGATTAACTGCGGGCCGAGAAAAACTATATTTTTTGATCTCCATTTAGAAAACACAAGTCGGCGGGCAGCCTGGCAGCTGGCAGGGTGAATCGCCGCCAATAAAGACATAATTAATCACAACGACCGCGTCTGATACATTGACAGAACAATCACAATTGGAATCCGCAACAAAGTACGGATACGGAGATTTCCCACCAATAAATACGAAGTTTATTATTGTAACTGCATCGGATATGTTAACTGATCCGTCATCATTAGCATCACCGCAAAGGAGATTAACGTGCGCTCTCTGCCAAAGATAGGTCCAGTTGGAAATCCACAGTCCCTCCAGGCTGTTTTTGTTTCCGGCCGGAGGAAAAGCACCATGATAATCTACATCGTCAAAATGGGGATCGCTTGGCTCCGGCTGGCCCGGGGTATTGGCCGGGCTGGCTGGATCGAGACGCGGATCAAGAGCATGCCAGACCTGGTTTCGGCTTACATTGAGGAGCATCGGATCGACAGTCCAGGAATTGTTGTTTGCCGGGTCGGTCATATAGACGAAAGCGAAATCACTGGTGGAGTCTTCAATCTCATCACCGTTACAGTCGTAGGATTCCGGCGGAAATAGAACAACCGGATCGGAACCGTCCCCGAAATCCCAGAAGAACATGTTTTCAAGCGTTAGATCGCCGGCATTCAGACGGGTACGGGTATCGTGGGGAGTGCCGTCGGGTCCGCAAAGATCTTCAAAATCAACAACATCTCCTCCAAAGTACCCGATAATACCGTTGGCATAGTGAGCACCAGCATTGTCACGTATCTTCAGAGCATGGTCATTGTCCGCATTTGCAGTATTGGAACCGCCGCCGATATAGGTTACATTGAAGATATAAGGCTCGGCATACGGTGTTCCCTGCTCATCCCCGGTACCGCCGTCATGCTCCCCGCAACGATTGCCACTGGCGGAGTCCTGAATAACGAACCAGAACTGATGATAGCCTCGGAAGCCTTCGTCATAGTCATAGGCATCGTCACCATTAAAAGCTGAGACCAGATATTTGGTGTTGACTGTTCCGCCGAACCACTCAAAACCATCATCATAGTTATTGTAAACTTCCACATATTCAATCACAGTACCCGCACCGACAGCACCCATAGTCAGACCGTTAATCTCATTGGCGGCGCCGATCTCTGTTCCGCCGTGACGGATGGAGACGTATCTGAAGATACCGGAATTATCCAGACTATCAGGATTTGCTCCACCTCCATATTCTCCACGAGTCTCTTCGCTGGGAATACCCTCGATCTGCTGAGTGCCTGTAGGGGTATTGCAAAAAGACCTGCCAAGAATCAACACACCTCCCCAGAGGCCATTGGTGCCATAAGCAATATCATACGGGTCGTCGACATTATCCACATCACCGGTGAAAACAATCGGCTTGTTCTCGGTTCCTTCCGCCCTGATCCTGCCCCCGCGGGCGACACACAGATACTTGGAATTAGCGCCGGTTCCCGGCTCTCCTTTGATGATGGTGCCGGGATCAATACTGAGAACAGCTCCGGAATCGACAAAAACGCCGTCTTTGAGAATCCACACATGGCTGCTGTCAAGATGAACTGAATCGCCGGGATTGATATCAAGATCATAGAGATCCATGATCGGCTTACCGGCTTCGCTGGTCTGCGCAAAAAGAATGGCAGGCAAGACCGCAAGAACGAGTAAAGTTAGAATGACACGCTTCACTTAAAACCTCCTGAAAGTTTTTTTGTCAGGCTCATTACCCTTATTGCTTTTATTTTTTGTCCTGTAATCCGCAGGACGCTGTGAAGATGGTTGTGAAGTGTTAGAATGAAATGATAAGAGAATTAGATTATCTTCAGGAAAATGTTTGAAATGTCTGATGATTATTAGAAGATTTTTTGCGGAATGTGTGGAATCAGTGTAAACTTTCAGATGCTGATCGCGGCATCATAGCCGTCGCGGACAGCGTCAAAAATCTGGCCCGGGCGGCGGGCATCACCAATTACGCGCACATCAAAACCGCGCTCGCGCAATTCTGCCTCGAGCTCAATTGTGGATCGCATACCCATAGCGGCAATCACAGAATCGAACTCTCCCAGGTACACATCCCCCTCTTTTTCCATGACGTAAGCTTTGTTCTCTTCAAACCAGCTTATATTTGTCCTGGTAAATATTTTGACCCCCATCGCATCGATCATCTTCAAGGTCAGCTTGCGGGTGAGAGGCTCCATATCACCTGCCAGTTGATCCAGGATTTCGACAATAGTAACCTCATGCTTTCTGGAAGCAAGATATTCCGCCAATTCGACCCCCACCATACCGCCCCCGATAATAAGGACTCTCTTTCCGGGAATGGACTTACCTGTCAACACATCCTCTGCAAAAAGGACATTCTGCAGTCCTGGAATGGCCGGAAGAACAGGTTTGGCACCGGAAGCCAGCATGACCACGTCGGGATTCTCCTCGGCAATCAGATCGACTGTGGCTTTGCGCGGGATATGCAATTCGATGGGGCTCTTTTTGACCTTGTTGACCAGTCCCATAAGCGGCTTCTCCATCATTTCTTTACCGGGAGGCACATAGGCCAGGTGAATTTGCCCGCCGAGTTTCTTGCGGTCAAAAAGTACCACCTTGTGGCCCCTCGAGGAAGCGGTCAGGGCCGCCTGCATTCCTGCCGGACCTCCGCCCACGACCACGACTTTTTTGGACCTTTCAGGCTGGGCAATTCTCTGGTATTCTCTCCCGGCTTCGGGATTAATCAAACAGCCGATCTCATGGCCCGATTTCAAGCGCGCCAGACAGCCCTGCAGACATGCCCCGCACTGGATGATCTCATCATCCCTTCCTTCCTTCATCTTGATCGCAAAATCCGGCTGGGCTACAAGCGGACGCCCCAGGGCAACCGCATCAACCATCTCCTCCTCCAAGACCTGCCGAATCAAATCGGGCATCCCCATCCTGCCCGCAACAATAACAGGAAGGCTGGTCTTTTCTTTGATTTCGGCGGCCCACTTGAGATTTTTGCCCAGGGGCAGACGCATGTGCTGGAAATACCATGGTCCCGAATCACAGGCCGAGCCGCTGACCACATGCAAAGCATTGACTCTACGCTCTTCCAGAAAATGGGTCAGCTCGATGGCATCATGGATATTCAAGCCGTCCTCAATAATTTCTGTTGCCGATATCCGCGCCATTATTGGAAAATCTTCACCTGCCTTCTCCCTGACTGAATCAAGAATCTGGTCTGCAAAGCGATATCTCCCGTCTCCCTTAGCAGCGTACTCATCTTTTCTCAAATTCGTGTGGGGTGAGAAGAATTGCGCGACCAGATAGCCCAACCCAAACTGGAGTTCTACAATATCAAATCCGGCTTCCCGTGCCCTGCGTGCGGCCTCGCCGAATTGGCATACGACCACTTTTATTCGCTCCGCGCTCATCTCCTCCGGAACATTTCCCCGGGCAGGACACATTACGGGTGAGGGAGCCTCGGGAGGTGAACCCGAAGCCTGGGGATTGGCCGCCCGTCCGGCATGGTTTAAATGGGCGATAGCCACTGAGCCATTCATATGAATAACGTCAGTTATCGCTTTGAGGCCGGGTATATAGCTGTCTGCCGTCAGGCCCAACTGGAGCGGATGTTCGCGTCCACGCAGGTCGACATAAAGGGGTTCTAATGTTATGGCTCCTGTTCCGCCCTCTGCCCGGCGCTGATAGAAGGCCAGATGCTTTTCGTTGGCCTCACCGGAGGGACTTCCAAGCCCGGTCTTCAGGGGAGCCATAATCAGTCTGTTGGGAATCTGGACTGAGCCAATTTTCAGATTTGAAAATGTTTCCACTTGTCTCTCCCATAAGATTCAGAGAGTGTTTTTGAGAGGATGATTATCAAACCTAAAGTAAGCTTTAATTGACCAGATTTCAATCAAATATTTGCAAAGCCGCTCGAAAATCATCCCGAACGTTGAAAATCAAAAATCCAATAAAAGAAATGCGCGGCAGGTCAATGGCAGATCATTTTATCTTCTGTAAGGAAACCTGCCGCGCGCTCAGCGAGGGTCACAAACCCTTGTCATGATTCTTGCAGTTACGGCCTCCCGCCTCTTTGAAACCGGGTTCATCACACAGATTTCCGCAGGTCTGGAGTTCTCCATTAAGAAATTCCAGTGCGAGAGCCTGCGGACTCTGTGACGGCGCTCCGCAGATCACCTCAATACCTCTCTGGTTGAAGAGATTTATGGCACGATTACCCATGCCTCCCGCGATGATAATATTGCAGCCGGTTTCACCGAGCCATTGAGGCAGAAGCCCGGGTTGATGAGGAGGTGCAGAGACTATCTCTGTTCTCATAATCTTCTTGCTCACCGGGTCCGCATCGATAAATGCGAACTCGGTACAATGCCCAAAATGGGGGCTCAACATCCCCCGTTCAACAGGTATTGCGATTTTTAACAAGGATACTCCTTTCGATTTCACTACTTGCGTGTCATCAGTTCCCCGCATTTGGGGCATTTTATGTCATAACATGGAACTCCTCTTTTGTGGGATGCGATTTCTCCGCAATTCGGACAAACACACTGGCCTCCCGGCCCCTGTCCGCGACCGCCCATCCGGCCCCGGCCCTGACCCTGCCCCCGGCCCTGCCTGTCGCCGGATCCGCCGCCTTTGCCCCCGCCTTGTCCACGGCCTCCGCCGCCGCCTGAACCATTTGAAAACATCATAAAATCACCATCTCTCTTTCTTCTTCGATTTTCAGTTATCAAGTTAGACTTTGTCCTGCTAAATTGATTGCTCTCACCTCTCATCTTTGAATTTGCCGAAATTTCGCTGCATTCCATGTCTGCGTTTGAATCCCCGCCCCCTGCCTCTGCCCCGGCAGCCGGGCAGTTGGAGCTCCTCATTGTCCAGCGCTCCCCGGGAATAAGCTCCCAGGATCAGCTCGACATTGCCCCGAATCCAGGGATAGACCTTGATATTAATGCCGCGTAACTGGGTTTCCAGTTGCGCTGAGATCGCCCCGCAGATAAGGATATCAATATTCATCATCTCCAGGGTCTTGATGATCTCATGCGGATGCCGACCGCTTAAATCGATCATCTGCCTGTCACCTGGATTATTTGAATCCTGGTCAACTATCATAATTCTGCGCGCGGTATCCATAACAGGGGAAACGCGGCCATTCCATACAGGTATTGCAATTCTCATAGCTATGTTATATAGAGCAGTCTCGATGCCGAATTTAATAAATACTCTGATGCAATTCTATAATGCTTTATAAGACAACAAAATATAAGATCGGTTAAGGAGTAGAGCGTTGCAACTGGGCTGTAAGATTAGTGCATATGTGCAGTCTTTTCTAATATTATTATTGCATTTACGCAACACTATTCCGGAATTTCCACACCCAGCTTTTTCATTTTGCGCCAGAGGGTCGTTTTATGAATCCCGAGCTGAGCGGCGGTTTTCGTACGATTCCAGTTGTTCTTACGAAGCGCCTCTTTGAGATAGGCGGCCTCCATTTCTTCCAGCGAATGGGAGACAATCTCTGTGCTTTTATCTTTGGGACGGATACTATCGGGCAGGCATTCCAGGTTTATGACAGTACCTTTGGAGAGTACAAAAGCATGCTCAATTATATTTTCCAGTTCACGGATATTTCCGGGGTAATCATAATTCATCAAAACCGCCATAACGTCAGGCGAGACCTCAGTAATGAGCCTATCCTTGAGATTGTTGAAGCGATTGATGAAATGGTGCACAAGAAGCGGGATATCCTCTTTTCGTGCGCGCAAAGGGGGAAGCTCGACGGTTATCACATTGATACGGTAAAACAGATCCTCCCTGAAGCGGCCGGCCTTAACGAGCTTCTGCAGATTTCTATTGGAAGCGGTTATAATGCGGACATTGGCCTCGACACTCTCAGTGCCGCCCAGCGGCTCATATACTTTTTCCTGAATCACCCGCAGCAGCTTAACTTGCAGCGAGGGTGAGGTGTCGGCGATTTCATCCAGGAATATGGTCCCGCCTTCCGCCAGCGCAAAGCGTCCCGGTTTGTCTCTGCGGGCATCTGTGAATGCTCCGGCTTTATGCCCGAAAAGTTCTGACTCAAGCAGCGTATCCGGCAATGCTCCGCAGTTTATTGTGACGATCGGATTGTCTCTGCGATTTGATAGATTATGTATTGCGCGTGCGATCAGCTCCTTACCGGTGCCCGAGTCGCCCTCTATAAGGACCGTGCTGTCGGATTCGGCAATACTGGGCAGGATATCGAAGATCTTGAGCATCGCGCTATTTTTGCTGATGATATCCTGAAACGAGTATTTCTTTTCCAGTTCGCGTTTGAGCTCCTCGATTGCGCTGAGGTCACGGAATGTTTCCACACCACCGATTATTTCTCCATCCTTATTGCGCAGGACGGCAGCCGAGATGCTGATCGGGATTTTCCGTCCCGAGGCATCAATAATGAAGACAGCCTTATTTACAACCGGTTCACCGGTCCTGAAGGTTTCCCTCAGTGCGCAGCTGGATTCGCAGATCGAGGCGCGGAAGACATCACAGCATCTCTGGCCGATGGCTTCCTCGCGCGGGATAGAGGTAATCTGCTCGGCAGCCCGGTTGAAGGAGGTTATCTTCCAGTCCTTGTCGATCGTGAAAACACCGTCGGCAATTGAATCTAAAATTATCTCTTTGGTTTCGTCTTTATTATTCGCGTCGCTCATAGTTCCCAATATGCTTAATTATAATGGGTTATATTTCAACATATATATACGAGTTAAAGATGGGTGTCAAATGATATTAATCTAATTACTTCGGGATTAAAGATTACATCCGCTTAAAATCCCGCTTGCCATTATAACCGGTTTTTGTATCTTGGCTCTCTTGAAAAACAGACAGGACGAACGATTGGATTCGAAAAAAGTGAAAGCACCCGGCAAAACATTTCTTCTCTGGTTTGTTGCTGTAATCCTTACTCTTTCTTCTGCTGTATACCAGCGCCTGACGGGACCGACCCACCCGGTCAGAGGCTCTGTCGAGGTTGATGGTACTGAAATCAGTTACGAGCTGCTCAGGTCGCACTATACCTCCGCCGACGCCATCATGAAGATTCAGCTTCATGATGCGGAGGTAGAGGGTGAAATCAGATGGCGCAGGTATAAAAGTCATGATCCCTGGTTCACGGATAAGTTGCCCCAAAGAGCCGATACTCTAATCATAACGATTCCCAAGCAGCCCTCAGCCGGAAAGGTAATGTACAGTCTGAGCCTGATCGATAAATCCGGAAATCGGTATGAACTTCTACGGGAGCCGGTAATAATCCGCTTCAAAGATCCGGTGCCGATCTATATCTTGATACCGCATATTATAGCCATGTTCGGATCCATGCTTCTGTCCACCCGTACGGGATTAGAAGCAATATTCCGCAATCGAAATACATACAGGCTGACCCTCTGGACGATCGGTTTTCTGTTTATCGGCGGGCTGATTCTGGGGCCGATAGTGCAGAAGTTTGCCTTCGGAGCATTCTGGACCGGATGGCCCCTGGGAACCGATTTGACCGACACCAAAACAGCCGTTGCCCTTTTATTCTGGCTGATTGCAATGTGGCGCCTGCGCAGGCGCAGCGGCGGACGTGTCCGGACGATTATAGCATCGGTCGTTACATTGATAATCTTCCTGATACCGCATAGCCTGCTGGGCTCTGAGATAGATTACACCGAGATAGAATAGAGCGCAGATAAAAAAAGCGCCTCGGTATATGAGGCGCCTTAAACCAACTTATTTAGAATTATTAGTTATTCTTTTTCTTTTGCTTCTTCCGCTTTTTCTTCAGGCAGCTCATGAATGCCCGTTTCCTTCATTTTTGCATAGTCGAATTTCTCGGGCATATCGGCATGGAACTGCTCGGGAGCCTTTTCCTTATTGTGGCAGTTCAGGCAGGTTTCCTCATCCGGAATGATAAGGCCGTTCTTCATTGCCAATTCTACGTCTTTCATGATCTTCATGGTCTTATATTCACTTCCGGGACCATGGCAGGCCTCGCACTGTACGTTGGCCAGAAAGTCACCGTCCTCGGTAACGCCGGTGGCATGACAGCCCTTGCAGACTTCCTTCTCTTCATCCGAAAGCTTCAGGGTATCGACGTTGGTCCAGGCATCAGCATGAGGTGTTTTTTCCCAGGAGGGTGTGGTGCCATCTTTCTTGTGGCACATTGAACATTTTTTAACACCGATATACTGATATACCGGCTCTTCTTTTTTCTCCGCCTTCTCCTCCTGAGCCAGACCGATGGCAAAGATCATGAAGAGAAAGGTCAAAACGCTGAGCATCAGAAATAGTTTTTTTGACATGTGACCTCCAAGTCTTATCAAAAGCAGATAAAATGATCCTCTCTTGCTATTATTGGTGCGATAGACTCTCCATATTCAGTAACTGTTTCATCCCTATATTATTTATATTATATACTTTTACACAGATATATCCAAAGGGATTCTGAAAAAAATTGCCTGAACAAAAAAACGCCCGTGCATTTAATTCCCACGGGCGCTTTCACTTACGTCATATAGTGAGAGAATTTCTAAAAATCCAGTTGCACCCCAGAGCGAACTACAACAAGCGAACCGGTCTCATCGCCGTAAACATAACCCAGCCTGTCATCAAGGCCATAATAGGTCACATCGACTGTCCATTTAATGCCGTTCTCAAAACTGTATGTTGCGCCCCCGCCAATCTGGTAATTCAGATAGTTCAGATCTGAATATTTATGCATATCCTCGAAAGTATAATCCAGATGTTCAACCGCCTCTTCCGGTTCGGGCATATCGACTTGCTCAAAGGCGGAAGTATTCTTTGCCACAAAACCGCTGAGATTCAAAGCGAGTTGGGGCATTGGAATGTATGCCACAGAGCCATATATGCTCTGTACTTCGCTTTCGTAATCAGCATCTGTATAAAGAGAGCCAAAATGAAGGACTCCACCGGAGTCACCAAATACATGGCCCGCTCACCCATCAAACATGGCCACCGTCACCGGCCCTCGTGATTTGAGAATCTGGTAGCGCATTCCTCCGGAAAAGACCCATTCCATGGTCGGCATGATATTAAAGCCCAATGAAGGCTGGAAGAACGTATGTTCTACTTCGAGGCTGTCTAAATCATTATTCTGGTCCAATCTCAATTGAACATTGGCATTAAGGCTGACTTTACTGTTCAGGTTCAGATTGCCGGTCAGTTCCAGGTCATGTTCAATTGTCGGCAATGAGGTAACATCCTGGTATTTCAGGTCCTCACGCTGGAAATAAAAAATGAATGTATTTCCTTCGAGGGGAGAGAGCCCTTCCTCTCGGCCGGAGGCTTCGAAAAGCCCACGGTAACTGGTGAAGGGGCTATAGGTTTTCTCCAGCCTGTACTTGAATCCCAGCGAATATTCCAGGCCTTTACGGTAACGCACCTTGGCCTGACCTATCAGGCGGTTGGTAGCGTCATCAGCATCCTTGTATGGATAGTCGTCACGCCTGACGCCTTGATATCCTCCGAGGATTGATAAAGTGGTCTGCGGATTCAGGCGCATGATCATCTCCAGGCTGGCATCCCCCCTGAGCCGATCCAGAGAAGAATAGCGCATGAAACTGAAATCCTGATCTCCGCCCGGACGATCTTCGCGCCAGAGCGGTAATTCGACCATGATATCGTCGGCCTTTGTTCTGGAGACCGATGTTTTTGCCAGAAGACGCATGGTTTTGTTGAGAAGGGCGCTGAAATTAAGGGTTCCGCCATAAGTGTCGGAAACCAGGTTATCATATTGACCCGCAATTATTTGATTCTCAAGGTCAGAAAGCTCATTCTGGGAACGGTGATAAAAAGCGGAACCGCTCAATCGGTGCTTCCCTATATCCGAACTGAACCTGACTTTGTTGCCGATTTTCTCGGTTTCGGGATAAGTTGCGTATATAACATCTTCACCGGCATAGATCACACGTGAATCAAATTCCTCAGCTGAACCGCCGTTAACCGGATGCTTGGCCTCATCATAGAAGATACTCGGCGCGGGAGCATCAGAGCTGAATTTGCTGTAGATGAAATTATAGCTGACACCTACCGGGCCCGGCTTACCTTCAATTCCAAGATTGAACTGATTTACGGTTCGATCAACTTCGACCGCCTGCGACGTCAGATGACAGCTAAAACAATGCATCGAGGCCACTCTCTGCTCATGCCCGGAATCATTCCAGAAGCGATGGGCCGCGGTAACCCGAATATCGTTTTTCTCGTCGATCAAAAATTCCATCTTCGATTCAACCCTGTGCCGGTCGTAATTGAAATCAAAACCGGGATCGAAGTCCTCATGAGTTAGCATTTTTCCGCCCGGTGATCCATCGGCCAGCATTTCACGGGCATTGATGTCATTCAGAAGATCGGTCTGAAGCTGCCGCCTGAACAAAATATAGTTGACATCGATTTCGAACCGATTCTTGAACCTGGCCGTGAAATCGCCGCGTATATTCTTGTTGTCATAATAATGACCATTCAGGTTCAGGAAATAATTGCTGCCCCTGTTGAAGAGGCTAAAACTTGCTTCAGGATAAGCGTCATCGTAAATATGCCTGAACTCGCCCAGCTTCTTGCCGTAATCCTCCCAGGAATTGTAATGGCCGCCCAGCCAGATGCTGAACCTCGTTTCCGAATCGCCATCTTCAGCCCGGAGGATCTGGGGGACAAAGCTGGGAATCAGAAAAAGGATCAATAGAAATATAGCTGTTTTTTTCATCTTCTTGCCTCCCCTACCTCGTTAAAGCCTTGCCACTTCCGGATATCGACTGAGCCGGAAGATCGGATCCGTGGACTGCGGTGTGACACTGGGTGCATTTGGTCAAAAAGCCCTCCTTGAAACCATCATAGCTGGAACTGAAAAATCGTCCTGGCTGCTGGGGAGACTCCAAACTGTCGCCTGTGATTCCCGGAATGGTCGCATGGAAATGCATCGAATGGCAGTTCAGGCACAAGGTGGGCTCATTCTGGACCAGGAGATTATTGGCCACCGCTCCATGCGGCTCATGGCAGATCCCGCAATCCTCGGTAACCGGTTCATGCTCGAAGATAAACGGCCCCTCGGTGTGCGGATGACATGAGATGCAGCGCTGGCGGCCATTGTCCTCCACCGCAAAAGTCATCTCATTGCCGTGAATATTGTGGCAGTCCAGACAGCTGACTATGCCTTCGTTCAGCGGGTGATGGGAGGGCATATAGAATGATGCCCGCACATCAGTGTGACAGTCATAACACAAATCGGGCGTTTCCTTGGTCAGGGTCTGGCCTATCTTCCCATGGCTCTGGTGACAATCGGCGCAGTGCATCCCCTCCGTGGCATGCGGTGAAAAATCCCAATCTGCATACCTGGTATCGCCATGGCATGTCAGGCATGGATCACGATCACCCATACCATCCAGCTTGGCAGGATTAATTATCGTCTCGGCGGTACCTTCGTCAGCATGTACGCTGCCCGGTCCATGGCAGGTTTCGCACAGCCTGTCCTTGTACTTTTCGACTTCTCCCAATAGAAGGCCATGGGGAGTTTCTGAAAATTCCATGCTAACATCCTCATGACACATCATGCAGGTTTCCGTTCCAACATAAGCGCTCTGGTCGTAATTATTGTCCGCAAACCCTGGCTGCGGCAATGAGAACCAGGCGGCCGTGACGATCAGGAAACCGGCCAGGAAAAGCTTGCCTGTGAGAATCAGGCGCTTACTCATACTTCCGTTCCTCCATTGTTAGATATAATAAACTCCTTATTTTCTCGATCCAGTGCGGGATTGGCAGTCCGTGATGAGACAGGATGAATTTCTGAGCTGGCTGAGCACCTCAGCCTTACCTGCCGTATTCAAAAAATTCTTATAGAGAACATAGACTTAGCCCTAAGTACTATCCCTTTTTGATCAGCCCCCGGGCATAAATGGGAATGTTATTCCTGATGGCTTCTTCCGGTTGGACCGCTCTTCCGCCCAGACTATGCCATAAATTCAAACCCAGCGCGCAGTCCATAACCATACCGATAAAACAGCGCGCGGTAATCAGGGGATTAATATCATAGGTGATTCCCCGATCCTTGAACGCCTGCAGACGGCCGGCGATAAATTCGATCAGATCGCCCCTGATCTGGGCATATATTTTTCTCGCTTTCGAATGTCCCCGCAGGGCCGAAAACAGCAATAATCGGTAAAGATCGTCGTTCTTATTCAGAAATTCAAGAAGAAACCTTGCCATCTCATGCAGGACTTTCTCAAGATCATTAATTTTATTCAGATTCTCAAATAGTTCCTTATGCGGTATGCGTTTCAACAGGGATTCCAGGACATGATCGTAGACATCAGCCTTGGAATTAAAATGCCTGTAAAGGGCTGCATCGCTTACACCGCAGGCCGACGCTATCTGCTTCACGGAAACCTTATCATAACCATATCTGCTGAACAGCGCCGTTGCCTCTTTTATGATTTGTTTTTTTCTGTCCTCGGTCATCCCAACCTGTTTGTTAGTTAACGCTCACTAACTTAGTGAAAAGATTATCAAAGTCAAGTCTTTTTTGAGAGAAAAATAGGCTGCTAACTTGTTATTATAATTAGGGATAAGAATTGACTTGCCGTTGCCAAATTCAGGAGTTTCTTTGTATTGTTTTCTTGCCCGCATAAGGGGGGATTAAAAAAGCCTGCTCAAGTCGGCTTGAGCAGGCTGTCCAATTATATCTTATAAGACTGAGTTACTTCTCTTCTTCGGAATCGTCCCCGTCTTCGGACTCTTCTTTTTTTATCTCCTCCTCCGGCAATCCCTCTGTCTGGGCTTCAGACATCTCTTCTCTTATGTCTTGCTTCTTTGACTTCACTACTTCCTGGTACCAGTTGGGATGATGATGTTTGGCCCAGGTCTTGGTAACGTATCCGTCGACCAACACACGCCAGGTTCCCGGATTAGCAATTGTACCCAAGTACGCGTGGGCAAGTACACCGGCGATAAGGATAAAGGCAATCAAATTGTGAATGGTCGAAACCAAGCAGATGGTGGAAAGCTGGAACTGGTACTTAATTATTAGCAGAATCCCCGTGATTATTATCAGCACCCCGAAAATCGTGGTGAACCAGTAGAACATCTTCTGGCCTGCATTAAATCGTCCGGCAGGAACCTCGCCCTTGGCGCCCAGGTATCCGCCGCTCATCTTCATCCAGACTTTATCATACGCTTTGAAAAGGGCGTCCCTGGACCACAGCCCGATTCCCATAATAGTGGTAACTCCAAATACAATTCCCATATATATATGCACATCCAGCATCTGCTTGGGGGATGCGAAGAGCAGATTCTGCCAGCTGTACCAGTTGAAAGCCATTATCAGGCCTGTCAGGGCCAGGAATGCGAAGGATATCAGGCGGAAAAGATGTACCGCCCGTTCCAAAAAAGAAAACCGCTTCACCTCACCGGAACCGTAGACGAATGGGATGCGCTTGGGGCCGAAGCGATGATAATGCAGGGTCACCATGAAAATCACGAAAATAATCAGAAAGCTGACTATAGGGCTGAGAATCTTTTGATGGATGGCATTTATATCAAATGCTATCCGATTACATCCCAGCTCTTTTCCCATCAATGCCATAACTGGCTTTCCATATTGGTCAAAAGGATCTTTTATAAGCTCACCTTTAAAGAAGTGCGCTTCCGGGGCATGACAGTCTGCACAGCCATGGTAACCCAATGCCAGGCGTGCCGGTGCGGTATTGTGATGCAGCTCATATCTGAATATCGTTTCGAATTCGTATTCATCCAGGATAGCCAGCTTACCCTCAGCGTCAAAACCATAAACTTTATTGCCTTTGAGATATACTGGTTTGACCTGGCTGAAACGCTGATTATCCGCCAGAGTCTCTTTGAAGGCGTTCAGACCCGCGATGATCTCAGCTTCAGTATTGACTTCTGGTTCGCCGTCATCGTTGTCGTCCTCTATCTGATCGGAATAAAGGTCCCATGCCTGCTCATGTTCCTTCATGAACAGGATATATATATAGCCATCAGAGTCGATGTTGCCCCAGAAAACTCCCAGCATATCGTTGGAGGGCACGATGTTCTTATTCTGTTTGCGATGAAAATTAGGCTCCCACCTGGCCCTTTCACCGATTCTCTCGACAGAGTCGGGAACTGTCCATGTTTCCAGGTCCCCGGTTGAAACATCATATCCCTGCATGGCCGCTCTTCCGAGCTGGGGAATGTGGCAAGCTTCACATGTAATTCGTCGCAGATGGGACGGCCGCACGGTGATATGCTGCGGGATCAGGGCACCCAGAAAACCGGCTTCATGGCATTCCTTGCATTCGGTCATTGTATGGGCGATATGCCCTGCAGGTTCGGCTCTGTCGGCGACGCCCATGGCAAACTGGTGATCCAGCCCCGAGGGATGGCAGGCGGCACAGCTTATTCCCTGCTGATTATGAATATCGGGATTGAAGATATCATTCCAGGAGAATCCTCGCTTCCTTGAATCTGAGGCACCGTGGCAAAACATGCAGTTGTCATCAGGCGGCGGCCAGGATGGGTCAATGCTGATACTGCCGTCAGCATTAAAATATTTTGTATTATATACGACCTTGGGCTCATCGCCGTATTTCACCTGGCCCTCAATAACTCCATATCTCGAGCCTGCTACTACGGCCCATTCATAGTTGCGGTACTCGAGCTGTTCCACTCTGGAGGTAAAATCGTAGCCCACCAGGTGACAAATAAAGCAGTCCGCTTCGACCACGCCGCTTTTGTCCCATTCGCTCCGGTAATAGTCGCCGTCATATGTTTCACTGAGTTCGGGATTTTCTGCCAGGTGTTCATCGTAGCGGTTACCCTCACGGTCAAATTCCATGCCGCCCCCTCCGGCATGACAGGCGCCGCAGGAGGGCTGAATACCAATCGAAGAGTTGCCTATGAAATCATATGCGGTAAGGTCAATTTCATCGGGATGAGCATTGTTCTTTTTGGCCAGCTGCCGAAATGACGGCGGCGACCATCCTCCCATCATGCGGGGGGAGAGCTGCCAGGGCTTTCCCCGGGATATTCCGAACGTATCCGAGATCACATCCCAGCCATGCTGAAAATGATATCCCGAAGTTATAATATCATAATCATGGCACAGTCCGCAGGTAACTTTGGTGCTGAAGGGCTGGTCGTCATTCTCGCCGGTGATCGGGTTTATTTCATTAAAATCCTTATCAAAAAGAAAAATATTGGGATGGCTGGCGTCCACCATAGAGGATATGATGAATATCCATCCGAGAATGAAGGGCATCAGCAGTCGTTTTCGCAATATCGATTTTTTTGAGTTCATTTGGCGCAATCCCTATTTTGAAATTTTACTGCCATCTTTAATGCTGCCGTGAGATACATTTCGCAAGTGTATGGGCCAGATGAATTACTCACGGCATATCAAGTTAAATTATATACGACAATAATGCAAATGACTTATATAAAAAGATAAAAATGCCTGCCATCCTTAGCAGAATATTCGACTATGTGACTTAATTTTAACAGATTCGGATTTATCTATACCCAAAAATTTCGGCATAAAGAATCAGCAAGATTAGCGAGAGCCCAAGTATGAGAGCGATCGCTCCAAAAAGTTTCAGTCCCCTGATAACCACCGGAGGAAGCGGTTCCACCATATGGTGTTTTATGCGGCGTGATTCTATCAATTCCTTGTATTCCCGGGGACGATCGTTTTTCAGTTCTTCGACAGGAACACGTCCGGTAAATATCACCGTATCCATGGGGAACTTATCCGGGCGGAAGTGGGAATTGAAGAAATGCACGGTAAAGATAAAGGCCACGGCCAGCAGCGCCTCATCCGAGTGGATTATGGTGGCCACGTTTATTATCCATCCTGGCAGGAAAAGTGTAAAGAACTCTGGAAACCAGAGCATCAAACCGGTCGAGCCGATAACGGCGACGCCCCAGAAGACCGCAAAATAATCAAATTTCTCCCAGTATGTCCAGCGCCCGTATTCCGGACGCGGCCCGGCGCCGATAAACCATTTTATGGTGGCAAAAAACTCCTTAGCATCGCGCCTGTTGAACATCATCGATTCCGATCCGAAGATCGTATGGCGCCAGGACTTCCTGCCTTGAACCTTGGACTTAATAACATTATATATGTGCACCCCGAATACGGCGATGAGAATTATGGCGCAGATACGATGTATGTACCCGGTCGATTCGAATCCTCCCATGACCTGCGACAAAAACTGCGCCCACCCAAGATAGGAGAATTTCAAAGTCATGCCGGTTATGGCAAGGCCGAGAAAGCTGATTATTATGAAAATGTGCATAACGCTGTGCATGGTGCTGAAGCGCCGTACCTCCATGCGCCCCCGGTATGCCCGGCGCATCGCTTTGTGCTCTTTCATCATCTGAAATGACTTCGGAAGCCACATTAATGTATGCGTGCCCGCTATCGTAAGAGTAACCACCAAGAGGGTGGTCATAAACCAGAAAGTATAGAAAAGCACCGGGTATTTGGTTTTATCGTGATGCGTGGCATGGGTCAGGTAGCCGGCAAACTGCCTGTGCGAACCGGGATGACATTGGCCGCAGGTTTCCACAATATTCTGCCGTGACAGGGTCGAAGCGGGATTATCGGGAGGCAGAATTTCATGAGCGCCATGACAGTCATAACATTTAGCAGCAGCAGTATAACCGAGCTTGGAGACCTTCCCGTGGAAAGTATCGAAATAGGATTCCGTCACGTCCTCATGACATTGCCCGCACTGCGACATAATTTCCAGCTTGAAATCGTCTTCGTCGGCGCGTATGATTGAATGCGATTGGTGGCAGTCATCGCAGACCGGCAATATTTCCTCGCTCTCTGAAATATTGGGCGAGTGGATACTCTGAGAGAATTTTTCATAGATGCCATTATGACATTCAGCGCAGGTCCGGGGTATATTTTGTTTATAAACGCTGGACGCTGTGTCGGTTTTAGGGAGAACATGATGTGCTGTATGGCAATCGGTACACATGGCGGTTACAACAAGTCCGCTTTCCAGAAGCCCCTTGCCATGGATCCCCATGGTATATTCCGCCACAACATCCCGATCCTCGGGCTGATTGCGGACGGCGGCCACTTCCCCGGCCCGATGGCAATCAGCACAGAGCCGCGGGACGTTGGTCGGAAAGGTTGGCGAATCCGGATTTCTGCGGGCCAGTGTACTATGCTCGCCATGGCAGTCCGTACAGCCGGGAGCGTCCGGGTCGCCCCGGTCAAAGAGCTTGCCGTGGGTGCTGGTGCCATACGTCTGGACCACCTCGGCATGACATATGGAGCAGTCAACCTTCGCAATTACGGTCGCGCAGGGTCTCTTCTCATGTTCCGGGCTCAGTCCCGTATGACATTGCGCGCAGGTTACCTGCCTGTGGATGGAATGTTCATGTTCATCGATATCCACATACATTGAAACGGTATCCCCGTCTTGCACTCCAACCAGGTCGGGCCGGCCATGGCACTCCATGCAGTCCTGGTTCGATATGCCCTCCTCATAAAACACCTGACGAATCTGGTGGGGAGGATGACAATCTATACAGACAGGGACCCGGTCGGGCTCGCTTTTCCATAATTCTCCACGGATGACTTTGGTATGCACTTTCTCGATCTGACCGTGACACTGCTGGCAGGTGTTGGCCACATTATTCCGGTGAATCGAGGATTTTGGATTGGCGTGGTTATAAACTGAATGAGCAGTATGACAATCGGTGCAGACTGCTGTAACCATCAATCCCTGCTGGTACAAACCGACCCCGTGAATAGACTGCGAATAATGCGTCACAATACTATCTTCGGGAATATCGTAAGTTTGTGTAACCTCTGTGCCTTCCTTGTGACAGAAGCCACACATATAGGGAATATTGAATTTGAAAGTCCTGGAGTTTTCATTGCTGGCGGGCAAAATGTCATGGGAACCGTGACAACTTGAACATCCGGGAGCCAGCCTTACTCCCTGGCCGACAAGCTGGCCATGCAGGCTGGCGTCATACACCTCCGCAACATCGTCATGACACATGCTGCAGTCCACTCTGTCAAGTTCTTCCTCGTGAGGAAATTCGGCATCATAAAGATCCTGGTGGCAATCCACGCATTCCAATTCGCCATGGATCGAATTCCCGTAAGTTTCACGGTCCACATAGACAGAGGTCTCGCGGCCATTGACCTCTCCGGTCAGATCCGGGTCTTCATGGCACATCATGCAATCATCGACTTCCTGGGCTGTAATCATGGAGCCGCTGATGGCCGCGGCAAAGATGAGGGCTGCAAGAACGATGAACTTATTCAACGAAGCTTTCAACTATATCCCCGATTACATATACTTTACAAAACCGTAAAACATTAGAATCTATTTTAATGATATACGAGAGCAATGGCAAGAATAATGTTATCGATTTCACATGGCTCCGATCGAAGACATTTATAAAAAATATAGTTCAATATAAAATTTTTATAACAGCCCACATTTATTCGATTATCAATTATGAGCTATGCTAAATTATTGGAGAATGCTATCATTCTTTTAAAATAAGTAAACATTCATATTGCGCTTTTTGGATTGCATTATTATAATTGTTAAAAATAGCGACGGATGTATAAAGGGTTGGGGCTTAGAATATGTTCAGCGAACATCCGCAAGAATGAGAGAGGAAACAAAAATTTAGTAGAATCGCCCTTTGAAAAAAAATTTTTGCTGGACTTAATTAATGTTTATTCATTTAATAAACATTATCGTATAAAGTAAATAAACGCATTATTAAAGGATTGGGAGATTAATTGGGACATAAGCTACTATCCAAGTATCTAACCGGAGCGGCGGTTTTAATTCCACTTTTAATCTTTTCCATATCATATGGCCAATACGGCAATAAGGATGATATCCTGGAGCAGACTGAAACCTGCCTTCTGTGCCATGATGGACAGGCCGAAACCCTTCGGGGTACTCCGCATCAGTTGTTATCTGGAGATGATTTATCCTCTCCGATAATGATGGGCTGTACCGGATGCCATACCGATTGGGAAGATCATGTGGATGATCCTGCCGCGGAAAATATTGTAGCCGGACCGGAGCTCGGTTCGCTGGAACAGTCTCAGCAGTGCGCCGGGTGCCACCAAACGCCGCACCAGGCCGCGATGGCAACCACCGATCCGCACGGCCGGGGCGGTTACAATTGCAGTTCATGTCATACGGTTCACGGCAACCAGAATCGTATGCTGGTCAAAGACGAGCAGGAAAATTACTGCCTCGAATGCCACAATGTAGTCGAGGCTCAGTTCAAGGCAAGATCAGCCCATCCGCTGCAATCGGGCAATATAGGCTGCACCGATTGCCACCAGTTCGGCGGCATCGCTGATCAGCTTCACGCCCAAGGGTTGAACTGGACCTGCCAGGAATGCCACCCGCTCATAGCCGGACCGCACATATACGAACATCCGGTGACCTATGAGTATCTGGTCGAGGGTTCGGGCTGTACGGAATGCCATAATCCTCACGGATCGGCAAATGACCGTCTTTTGAAACAGCCGGGGGACGGCACCTGCAGGCAATGCCATATGGTCCCTCCGGGACACAGGATTGCTCATGCCGGCCTGGGTTCAAGACATGCTTGCATTGACTGTCACAGCGAGATACATGGCTCCAACAGCAATGAGCTTTTTCTCGATCCGGATCTGGGTATCAAAAACGTCATTAACTGTTATGCCTCTGGCTGCCACAGCCTGGGAAGTTGAGGAGGGATTGTATGAAAAAATTATTTATAGTCATGATCGCCCTTCTTTTCCCCTCGCTGGCTCTGGCCGCATCCGGAGCGGGTGATTTTTCAATCAGCTACCTGTTTCTGGATGAGGAGGGCAATCAGTCGGTGCAACATTCCAGCTTTAATATTTATGAGGGTCCGGGCATCTCGATCGAAGATTTCAGGTACACGCTTGACAATGGCCTGAGCTTCAACGCCGACATGAAAAACATTATCCTGAATAATCGCAATATGCGTCTGGGAATCGGCAAATCGGGCTTGTTCGGATTAAGACTGTCTCACAATCAATACCGCCGGGTTTACAATTTCGACGGCTCCAGTTTTACCAGGCGGCATACGAACCAGGGCCTGCTGTGGCTGTATCCGCATCGGCACCTCAAACTCTGGGGAGGCGGCACTTATATTGGCAGGTCAGGCTCCATGACCGACTTATTCGATCCTGATCCGGGCGCGATTTCAACTGATGTTGACTATGACCAGGTCCAGTACAAAGGCGGCTTCCAGCTCAATTATGAGGGCGGCCTGGTTAGAGGCGAATTCAGAGTAGTCGAATTTGACGACAATGAAAATGAAGATCGCGATCAAACCAGGAGCGAGGTGCGCTTCGACGGCCTGATCCCGGTCCCGAATTATGAATGGATCGTTCTTTCCGGTGGATTCAGGCACTTCGAAACAAAGTATGATATTTCCGATTTCAAGATCAGTTCCAATCGTGGATGGGGAGGCTTCCGCGCTAACCTGCCCGAGAATTTTCAATTGAGATACAATTTCATCTTCGACCGCACCAGTTCTGACAGCGATTTCGTTGCCACCGACAATATAACGAACGCTGCTTATGTCAGTCATGTCTGGCCGCAGTTCGCCATGCTTACGGTCGGGTATCATCATGGTATCAACGATGATTTTGAGGATGAGGTCAAATCCAATTCATTCTACGCTTCCGGGTGGATTCGGCCTGCAGACGGACTTGAAATCAGGGGCGAGTTCGGGTTGACTGAAGAAGAGGTTAAAGACGGCTCGCGGCTGATCGGCGATGAATCCCGCAACCGTCATAAATTCCGCCTCAAATATAATTCCGGCGAATACGGTACGATCGCCCTCAAATATGAAAATAAAATCCGCGAGAACGACCAGCTCGGCACAGAGATAGACTTTATCAGCTTTGGCGCCGACTACAGTATCGGGGTAGCTGAATATGGCACCCTCAGCGCCGGTTATGTGATATCCACAGGGGACTATGATAACATTGAAGAAGAGTTCGAATTCACGGATCATACCCTTTATGGCCATATCAGGACCAGGGAGTACAGGAATGTCTCAGCCGGATTCGGACTGACATATTACCGGAGCAAGCGCGATCTGGATGTGGAGAGCTTCATCTTGAGGTTTGATGCGGAATACGAATTCTATGACGGATATAAATTCCGGGCCGAGTATAACGTCCAGAACTTCGATGACTTCCTGATACGGGACCAGTACTATACGGCAAATATTGTCGAAATAAGTTTAATCAAACATATATCCTTTTAGGGAGGAGATTTATGAAATTTAGAACAGTTAGTGTAATCCTTCTCCTGATTGCAGCAATAATAATGGCGATCGGCTGTGAGCGCAAGGTCGTGAACGAATCCGGCGGCGAACTCAAGGCCGATGCCAGCGCATGTTTTTCATGCCACAGCGATCAGGAGCGCGATCTCAGGGCGGCCGCTCTCCAGTGGCAGACCTCCAAACATGCTTCCGGCGATAACATTGACAGGAATCGTCTCAATGAAGGTTTCTATCAGGCCTGCGAACAGTGTCATACCAGCGAGGGCTTCCTGGCCAATTTGGAAGGTGGGTCGGCATCAGGTGAGTACTTTACCCCTATCGAATGTTTCACCTGTCATGCCCCGCATACAACCACCACTCTCGAGGTGCGGGTACAGAATGCTGTAGCATTGATGAACGATTTCTCGTTCGATCGCGGAAGTGCAAATCTTTGCGCCTCGTGCCATCAGAGCAGGGCAAATATCGACGAGCTAATCACGGGAGATACCGAACTCAGCGAACGCTGGGGCCCGCATCACAGCAATCAATCCGATATGCTGGCCGGCACTAATGCTTATGAGTATGGCCTGGAGATCGATAATTCACCTCATACAAATGTCGCCCAGAATGGCTGTGTAGACTGCCATATGTCGGCATCCGGCGATATCACTCTGGGTGGGCATTCCTGGAGAATGCATGATGAGGAAAAGGACCATTACAATGTCTCCGGATGTAACATTAGTACCTGCCATGCCGGGGACATAGGAGAAGAATTCGCGTTCGAGGCAGACGACGATTATGACTGGGACGGCAACGCAGATGAAACGGTTCAGGAGGAGATAGCCGGGCTTCTGGATAGCCTCGAAATTTTGCTTGAAGATGCCGGCCTGCTTGAAGAAGAGCATCCTACCGATGTTACTGTATCTGCGGATTCAGCCGGAGCAGTATTTAACTGGCTGTTCGTGCACGAGGACCGTTCGGATGGCGTCCATAATACCGAATATGCTGCAGGTCTGCTGCAAGCTGCAATCAATTTCATGACGACTGGAGATCCTGAAGGAGTGCCGACAGGAAACAAGAAAAGAAGCTTCGCAAATTCGAGATAATTTGCTTATATTACAGCCCTCCCGTAATGAAACGGGAGGGCAATTTTATATGTATGCTAAAACTCAGATTACCAAGGCTGGCTTATAATTTCATCAGCTCCGTAGGTTCGGCCATCGCGATCGTTGCAGGCCTGATGGTTGTGACCATGCTGGTGGTGAGCATTTTCACGGAAATAGAAAATCCTTACCTCGGAATCTTTTCCTTCATGATCCTGCCTGCAATCCTGATTTTCGGCCTGATCCTGATACCTGTCGGCATGTTGCGGCAGTGGCGCCGTGAGAAACGGGGTGAGAGGGTTGAAAAGACAAGATGGCCCTATGTGGACCTGAATCTCAAGAGCCACCGCAATGCCTTCTTCATCTTTATTTTCGGCACTTTCTTTTTCGTGGTTTTTACCGCGGTCGGAAGCTACCAGGCATTCCATTTCAGCGAATCGGTCAAATTCTGCGGAACCACCTGCCACAGCGTAATGGAGCCGGAGCATACCGCCTATCAGAATTCTCCCCATGCCCGCGTGGCCTGTGTAGAATGCCATGTTGGCCCCGGGGCGGGCTGGTACACCAAATCTAAACTCTCCGGAGCGTACCAGGTGTACGCAACATTGCTCAATAAATATCCGCGCCCCATTCCGACGCCGATAGAGAGCCTGCGGCCGGCGCGGGAAACTTGTGAGCAATGCCACTGGCCGGCCAAGTTCTTCGGCGGCATGCAGAAGAAAATCGACCATTATATGTATGACGAAGAAAGTTCCTACTGGCCCATAAACATGCTGATCAAAGTCGGTGGAGGAAAGCGGGGGGCTAATCAGGCTAGCGGAATTCACTGGCATATCTCCAGCGACGTCAAAGTGGAATATATCGCCCGAGACCATCAGCGCGAGGACATTCCCTGGGTGAGATACACCAACCTCGAGACCGGTGAGGTTACTGTCTATCATGATGATGATGATCCACTCAGCCAGGAGGAGATAGATTCACTCGAGCCCCGCGTTATGGACTGCGTTGACTGTCACAACCGTCCCAGCCATATTTATAATCCTCCGGATCGAGCGATAGATGATGCACTCAATACCCGGATGATTGACCCCGAAATCCCGGAAATCAAAATGGTCGCTGTTGAAGCCATGGCCGAGAACTATGGCTCGGATGAGGAAGCAATGGAAAAAATCCGAGAACACATCAATGGATATTACAAAGAAAATTATTCCGGGTTTTACGAACAGGAAAAGGGCCTCATAGAACAGGCAATCCAGAGTACCAGTGAGAAATTTTCTTTGAACATATTTCCGCGTATGAAGGTGCGCTGGGATGTTTACCCCGACCACATTGGCCATTTCTATTTCAAGGGCTGTATGCGCTGTCATGAAGGCAATCATTCCAGCGATGAGGGCCAGACTATCTCACACAGCTGCAATTCCTGCCACATAATTCTTGCCCAGGGCAGCGGCGAAACCTACGAGGTTACCTACCAGGAAGATGGACTGGAGTTCAAACATCCAGTGGATATTTATGAAGCCTGGCGCGAGATGGGCTGTTATGAATGCCATACGGGTACGCAGCCCTGAGTTCTTATAGTATCTTTTCTAATGAAATTCAGAATTTAATGTTTCTGCCGGGACTCAATCCTTTTGACCTTCACCCAGATCGCGACAGCCAGGATCAACAGCACCACGACAGAAATGGCCAGCCCTTTGCGCCTGAAGACATAGTTGTCCAGAAGTTCACGGGCAATATTCCGGGCTTCAGCGACCTGCTCAAAACCGGCAGCGGTCATATTAACCACCGAATCCGCCTGGAAAGTATGCACTGCAGTCCTCGCTTTGAAAGCTCTCTGGCGCGCATCCTTCAAGACAAACAGGCCGTTGTTAACAAACAAGCCCTTTTGATCGGCCTCCTCCAGCCTGCCCTCGGCCTCGGCGATAGCATTTTCAAGGCTGTCTATCCTGCTCGCCATCAATTTGGCGGCCTCAAGCGCACCTGTACCGTCATCCTCAAAATGACATTGACCGCAGACAGGCTCCTCCCCGCTCAACATCTCAGTGCCGGGCGCTTCAATCAGATGGTTGGAGTGGCAGGTTTCACAGGCCGGCGATTCCAGAACAGAAAAATAATCCGCATGTGTGGATTTTTCAAAATCTACCATGTTGTTGTTATGGCAGAGCCCGCAGACTTTATCAATGGATTCGGCATCGGGTGGGATTGCGCCGTGATTTCCATGGCAGTCATTGCAGGCCGGCGCACCCAGATCGTCATCTTCCAATAGCGCGGCCCCATGAACGGACTTCCTGTAATCCTCCACCTGGTCAGTGGGTATATCGTAAGGGGCCATATAACTGCTGTCATTATGGCAGCTGGCACAGGTAGCTGATATATTCTTGTCATATACGGAAGAGAGCGGATTGCGCGCGGGCCTGATCCCGTGAGCGCTGTGGCACGAGGAGCAATGCGCGACCATGGTATCGCCTTCTTCATTTTTTTGGCCGTGAACAGAGGTCAGGTATTTGGAATATTGATCGGTCGGCAATCCGGGATTGAAGGTCTTCATATAGCTCGGATCAGCATGGCATTTCGAGCAAAGTTCCGGAATCGCCAGCGCGCCCGGAGTCCCGATAAAGCCCTTTGCTTCGCTCATCGATTCGAGCATATCATCGGAGGTATTATCTCCTCCATGACAGCCGACACATCCGAGACCGGGACGGTTATGCACATCGTTCGCGAAGCTGTCCACCGGCGCTTTCATCTCGTCTTCCAGCAAGCCGTGACACTCGATGCATGTACTTTGAATCTCCTGGGCCGGCAAACGCGTGGAATTGCCCACCAGAACAAGTATGATCGATATTAAAAGCGGATGTGTGTATTTATATGCCTGCATATCACTCCAGATAATGTCCCAATACGGTAAAAACTAAAATATAGATCACGATTACAATTCCGGCGAAATTAAAGAATCTGCTGACCCGATCTCTATTCCTGTCGTTGTCAAGAAACGGCACGAATGTCCACAGGATTGCCCCGACAGCAAAAGCCATTATGCCGAAAACCTCACCTTCGATACCGACAACATGGGAGGGGATGAATTTCAGAGTCTGATACATGAAAAGAAAATACCACTCCGGTTTGATGCCCTGCGGTGCCGGGGCAAATGGATCCGCTTTGGTGCCAAGCTCCCAAGGAAAGAATACCGATAATGCCGCTACGCCGGCGAGAATTACCAGCCAGACTGCCAGGTCCTTTAAAATAAAATTTGGAAAGAAAGGCGTGTATTTTTTTCTTTCCGGGGGAAGGTTGCGCCAGCTTTCCGGTTCAGATATGCCCAGTCTCTGGACCAAAATCAGGTGGATTGATATAAAGATCATAAACAGTCCCGGCAGGATGGCCACATGAATACCAAAGAAGCGCGAGAGGGTTGCCCCGGTGACATCCTCAGAACCTCTTAATAATTTAAGCAACGGTTCTCCTATCAAGGGCACAGCGCCGACCATATCGGTACCGACCTTGGTGGCAAAGAATGCGAGCTCGTTCCAGGGCAGGAGATAACCTGAGAAACCGAAACCCATGCTCAAGACCAGGAGTATTATGCCGGAGAGCCAGGTGAGCTCACGGGGAAAGCGATAGGCCTTGGTGAAATAGACGGAAAACATGTGCAGGAAAGCAAACAGTATCATCAAATTCGCCGACCAGGAATGGATGTCACGCATGAGCCAGCCAAACTGGACTTCAGACATTATATACCTGACCGACTCAAAAGCGGTTTCAGCGCTTCCTTTATAATACATCAGGAGCAATATCCCGGAACAGACCTGGATAATAAACAGGAAAAGTGTTATGCCCCCGGTGTAATAGACCGCAGAGTGTCTGTGGGAAGGCACGACCTTGTGTGCGGCAAACTCTCTAAGGGATTCCAGCTTCAGGCGCTCATCAAAGAAGCGATACAATTTACTTCTGGATCCGGCGTCATTCATTTATGTCTCCCGCCTTGAAACATAGATTTCTTCACCCTTTATATGCACATCAAACCTCTCCAGCGGCCTGGGAGGCGGCCCGGAGATATTCTTACCGTTCAGGTTGAAGCGCCCGTTATGACAGGCACACCAGATAACCCCGAGGTCCTTGCGATACTGCACCACACAGCTTAAATGAGTACAGGTGGCATTAAATGCCTTAAACTCGCCGTCCGGGGTGTGTATTAATATGCCGGGCTTCCGTCCGAATTTGAAGATTTTGCTTGAATCGGGGGGAAAATCCTCAAGATTGCCCACCTTGATGCTGGAGGTCATTGCCTCCGATACCTCCGGCGGTTTTAGATACGCCAGAACAGGATAAAAAACAGCCGCCAGTGTAGCCAGCAGGGACCCTCCCAAAATATAATTCAGAAAGGACCGTCTGTCAGTCTTATCACCCTGCATATAAAAGACCTCTGGTACTTACTTTCCTGTTTTCTCTGCGGTTAATCACATACTTAAAAAACTTTACAAAATTTGTCAATATTTTATTGGGCTAACCTCGATTATTTAAAATAGTCCGATAATTCGCGTATTTCTGGCCGCTGATTATTGAGTTTATGCGAAAAATTTGTTATCATATAGTAAAAGGCGGGTTGAAACTTAAAATAAGAGGAGTTGATTCAAAGTGGGCAGACTTTTTATTATTTCAAACAGACTACCTGTGACCCTTACAGTCGAAGGGGATGACATAAGCGCAAAGGCGAGTTCGGGCGGTTTGGCGACCGGGCTCTCTTCCTTCTACAAAGATGCCGGCGGACTCTGGTTCGGATGGCCGGGAATCAGCTATGATAATATCGATCCCGGGACTGGCCGGAAGATCGAAAAACTCTTGCGGGAAGAGCATCAATGCGGTTCGGTCAAACTCACGGAAGAGGAGCTGCAGAAGTTCTACTATGGTTTCAGCAATAAGACTATCTGGCCGCTATTCCATTATTTTACAAACCACACCGTTTTCGATAATGATCTCTGGGAAGCCTATAAGCGGGTCAATCAAAAATTCTGTGACACGGTTGTCGGGGAAATCAAGGATGATGATATTGTCTGGGTGAATGATTATCAGCTTATGCTGCTCCCGAATATGCTGCGCCAGAAGCTTCCGAATGCCAGCATTGGGTATTTTCACCACATACCCTTCCCATCCTTCGAGCTCTTCCGCCTGATGCCCTGGCGGCGCGAGATTTTAGAGGGGCTGCTTGGCGCAGACCTGGTTGGATTTCACACCTATGATTATGTCCGGCACTTCCTCAGTTCCGTGCGCCGAATTCTGGGATACGAAAATATCCTCGGCACTGTCTCGTCCGGATACAGGACCACCAAAGTTGACGCTTTTCCGATGGGAATCGATTACGAGAAGTTCAGCAAGGCGACCAGATTGCCCGAGGTAAGGGAGGAAATAGATAAGCTCTGGCGCCAGATCGGCGACAGAAAAATCGTGGTGTCGATTGACCGTCTGGATTATACCAAGGGAATCAAGGACAGGCTGGAAGCATTCCACATCTTTTTGCACCGCTACCCGGAATACAAGGAAAAAGTTACGCTGATCATGGTAACCGTGCCGTCACGCTCGCAGGTGCCCTCCTATTCTGAGCTCAAAAGCGAAATCGACGAGCTGGTGGGCAAAATCAATGGCGAACACGGTACTCTGGGATGGATGCCGATCTGGTATCATTTTCACTCAGTACCCTTTCCCATGCTTATCGCCTTATACAGCTTTGCGGATATTGCCCTGGTCACGCCGTTGCGGGACGGCATGAATCTGGTTGCCAAGGAATTTGTGGCTACCCGGCCGACTGAACGCGATGGCAATGTCGGCGTGTTGATCATAAGTGAGATGGCCGGGGCGGAAAAGGAGATGGGCGAAGCGGTGATGGTAAATCCATTCGATCATGATGATGTTGCGGATTCCCTGGCCATGGCACTGAAAATGCCTGCCGAGGAGCAGAGAAGGCGCATCCTGCCGATGCAAAAGAGATTGCAGAGGTATGATATCACCAAGTGGGCCGGCGATTTTCTCGACAGCCTGGATGAAATCAAGAGCCAGCAAAACCGGCTCTATTCCAAGAAGCTTTCGGGACGATTGCGGCAGGATATGTTCGAACGCTATCATAAAAGCGATAAACGCCTGTTCCTTCTGGATTATGACGGTTCATTGAAACACCTGGTGGATGAGCCAATGGAGGCCAAACCGGATGATGAAGTGCTGGAGATACTTTCCACAATTACAGCGGATGAGAAGAATGAACTTGTGATTGTCAGCGGACGCGACAGTGAGACGCTGGAAGAATGGTTCGGCCATCTCAATTCGGGCATGATAGCGAATCATGGCGCCTGGATCAAACACAAGGGCCAGGAGTGGGAAATGCTCGAACCGCTCGATAATATATGGATGAAGAATATCAGGCCGATTATGCAGCTTTATGTCGATCGTACGCCCGGCGCGCAGCTCGAGGAAAAAGAATTTTCGCTTGTGTTTCACTATAGACGAGCGGTGCCCGAAATGGCGCAGGTGCGGGTAAGTGAGCTCAAGGATGATCTCAGGGCTATGACTACTTCTCTGAACCTAGGGATCCTGGAAGGCAGCAAGGTAATAGAAATTAAAAACACCAACATAAATAAGGGCAATAGCGCACTGCGTTTTATCTCAAAAGCTGAGTGGGATTTTGTCATGGCCATCGGCGACGACTGGACTGATGAGGACATGTTTATGGTGCTGCCCGGCAACAGCTATTCTATCAAGGTCGGCCTGGTGCCGTCCAACGCCAAGTATCATCTCGATGATGTCGATGCGGTACGCGAATTCCTGAAAAGCCTGCTCGGGTTGAACCGCTAGCTCTTTCTTTTGGGCCTCCAGTAATGAGTGCTGTGGCTGTGAAAAAGCTCGGCGGCTTCCATAACAGTCTCTGAAAGAGTGGGATGCGGATGGATTGACATACCGACATCAGTCACGGTCGCGGCCATCTCAACTGCCAGGACACCTTCAGCAATCAGCTCTCCTGCTCCCGCTCCGGCAATTCCAACGCCCAGAATTCGTTCTGTCTCCGGATCGACCACGAGCTTGGTCAGGCCGTCATTACGACCCAGGGTCAATGCTCTTCCTGAGGCTGCCCATGGGAATTTCACTATCTTCACATCGATTCCCTTGCCCCTGGCCTCGGTCTGGGTAAGTCCGCACCAGGCGATTTCAGGATCGGTGAACACCACCGCCGGTATGGCACGAGGCTCATAGATGACGTCATGACCCGCTATAACCTCGGCCGCAACCCGACCCTCATGGGTGGCTTTGTGGGCAAGCATCGGCTCCCCGGCCACATCCCCGATGGCATAAATATTGGGATCACTGGTCCTGCGTGTCTGGTCGACCTTGATAAAGCCCTTATCGTCAACCTCAACCTGCGTATTTTCCAATCCGAGGTCCTTGCTCTTCGGCTTCCTGCCTACCGCCATCAAGACTTTTTCGTATATGCCCGCTTTTTTTTCCGCGCCCTGGCCCTCGAAAGACACCTTGATACCATTTTTCTGTTCTCTCATTTCGGAGACAGTCGTATTAAGCATGATAGATTCAAACATCCCCTTCAATCGCTTTGATAAAACAGAGACCATGTCTTTATCGACGCCCGGAAGAAGACTCGGGGTCATCTCGACCACAGAAACTTTGGTACCCAGCGCAGCATAAACAGTCCCGAGCTCAAGACCGATATAGCCTCCCCCGATTACCAGCATTGATTTCGGTATATTTTCCAGATCAAGCGCGGTCGTTGAATTGAGCAAATTGGGCGAATCTATATCCAGACCCGGTATAACCGTTGGCTCCGATCCTGTAGCAATGATGATCTTATCATAGGACATCGAATCGGTACTTCCATCTTTCTTGGAGATGATAAGAGTTGTGCCGTTTTTGAATTTGGCGGTGCCCCTGACATGTTCGACCTTTCGGAGCCTGCCGAGTTCACCCAGTCCCCCTGTCAATTTTTCGACAACCTCGTCTTTCCAGCCGCGGATCTTTTTTGCATTGAACCCGGGTTTGTTGAACGACACACCCCACTCCTTCGCATCGGCGGCATCATTAACGACCTTAGCCACATGCAAAAGAGTTTTTGAGGGTATACATCCGCGATAAAGACATACGCCACCCGGATTCTTCTCCGGATCAATCAAGGTTACCTGCATACCCAGATCAGCAGCAAGGAATGCTGCTGCATATCCGCCCGGACCGCCGCCGACAATCGCAAGTTTTATTGATTTATTTTTATCAGCCATAAAATTCTCCGATTTTATCCATCCAACAATTATTCAAAATCAAGCAGCAAGGGATGCTCCAGGGCTTCGCTCACCCACTTCAAAAATCGGGCGGCATCCGCACCATCAATAATTCTATGATCATATGACAATGAAAGCGGAAGAATGATCCTTGGTTTAAATGTCCCCTCCTCTTCATCGAAAACCGGCTGCTTGGAGGCGCGGCTGACTCCCAGAATGGAGACCTGGGGCCAGAAGACAATCGGCGTGAAATCGGTACCGCCGATTCCGCCCTGATTTGAAATCGTGAAGGTTCCCCCTTCCAGCTCATCCGGCATGACTTTCTTGTCCCTGGTTCTATCCGCCAGCTCCAGAAGCTCCACGGACAGATCAAAAATGCTCTTTTTATCGACGCCGCGGATAACAGGTACCAGAAGACCGCGGTCAGTATCCACAGCCATACCGATGTTATAATATTCCTTGTAGATTATCTCCCCTTTCTGGGGATCGATGCTGGCATTGAACCTGGGATATTTCTTCAGGGCGGCGGCTATCACCTTCAAGAGAATTGCAGTCACAGTCAGCTTGCCGCCTTCTTTCTCCACCATCTTGCTGTATTTCCTGCGGAAGTTCTCCAGCTCGGTAATATCAGCTTTGTCGAACTGTGTGACGTGGGGAATCAGCGACCAGCTCTGTGCCGTGCCGCCCGCGATAATACTGCGCACCTTGGACAATGGCTTCCTGGTGATTTCACCCCATCTCGAGAAATCGGGCATTTCCTTGATGCCCTCCGCGGCTTCGGGCATAGAGGCCCTTCCGCCTTCGATTATATGCCGAACATACCGCTTCACATCCTCAAGACTGATTCGTCCGCCGGGGCCGGAACCGGGAATCAGATTGATGTCGGCCCCCAGTTCACGAGCCAGACGCCGTACTGAAGGGGCTGCCGGGGCAAGCTGCTTTTCTTCTTCCTTCTCTTCTGCTTTCTTTTTGGGAGCTGGCTTCTTCTTTTCCGGCTCTTCCTTTTTAGCGGCTGGTTTCTTTTTTTCTTCTTCCTCTTCAGGCTCCTCTTTTTCTTCTGCTTCTGCTTCTTCTTCCTCTTGCTCTTCTTTCTTTTTGGCCTTCTCTTTCGCCTTATCCTCTTTCTCCTCGGCTTTTTCCTTTTCCGCTTTCTCTTCCTTCTCTGGTTGGGCTTCTTCTTCCTCGGGTTCGGGCGCTTCTTGCCCGGCCTCTTCACCTTCACCTTCCGTATCAACCCTGGCAATGACCTGACCGATTTTCACACTGTCGCCCTCGCTCACGCTCAGTTCGGTCACCTTGCCGGCTTCGGTTGATGGTATTTCCACCACCGCCTTCTCGGTTTCAACCTCAATAAGGGGCTGGTCCTTTTCGACCATATCTCCTTTCGAAACCAGGACGGCAACCACCTCGCCGGAGTCCACAGATTCACCAATTTCAGGAATTTTTATCTCTTTTATCATAACTCTCCCCTTTAATTAAGAGAATAAGGGATTGGTTTTATTCACATCAATATTCAGATCTTTGACAGCCTTTTTGACAACTCCGGCTTTGATCTTGTTCTCGCGAGCCATTGACGATATGGCCGCAAAAGCTATATAACGATAATCTACTTCAAAGAAATCACGCAGGCCGGCGCGATCCTCGCTGCGGCCGAATCCATCCGTACCGAGCATCGTAAAGGGCCCTGGAATCCAGCAGGCAATGCTTGCCGGAAGCACTTTCATATAGTCTGATGCTGCCACAAATATTCCAGATTCTTTCTCCAGCACCTGGCCGATATAGGGAATCTCCCGGTCCTTATCCGGATTGAGCATATTCCTGCGCTCGACATCCATGGCGTCGTTATACAGCTCTTTATAGCTGGTGACACTCCACACATCCGCGGAGATATCATATTCATCTTCCAGCAGTTCCTGTGCCTTCACGGCCTCATTTAGAATCGTCCCGCTTCCGAGAAGATGTGCCTTGTAGCGCTTGCGCTTATTGCTCGATTCTCTGAATTTATAGATGCCCTTCAGAATGCCTTCCTCGACACCTTCCGGCATGGGAGGCATTTTATAAAATTCATTCATCACGGTCAGGTAGTACATTATGTTTTCCTGCTTTTCGAACATGCGGTGGATGCCATCCCTGACAATCACCGCAATTTCATAGGCATAGGCCGGATCATAGGCATGCACAACCGGATTTGACAGCGCCAGCACATGGCTGTGGCCGTCCTGATGCTGAAGGCCCTCTCCGGCGAGAGTGGTTCTGCCGGAGGTGCCGCCCACCAGAAAGCCGCGTGCCTGTGCGTCCCCGGCCGCCCAGATCAGGTCGCCGATCCTCTGAAACCCAAACATGGAATAGAAGATGAAGAACGGTATCATGTTAATATCGTGTGTTATATAGGCGGTGCCGGCCGCAATAAAGGAGGACATCGATCCCGCCTCGGTTATCCCCTCCTCCAGAATCTGGCCGTCCTTTGCTTCTTTATAGTACAGCAGACTGGCTTTGTCAACCGGCTCGTAGTTCTGGCCCTGATGCGAGTAGATGCCGACTTTCCGGAATAATGATTCCATTCCGAAGGTGCGCGCCTCATCGGGTACAATCGGCACCACATACTTGCCCAGTTTTTTGTCTGCCAGGAGTTTTGAAAGCAGGTGTACCATGACCATCGTAGTGGCCACCTCCCGATCCCCGGTACCCTTCTTGAACTCCTCCCAGATTTCGGCCGACTCAGCCTTGAGAGGCGGAACACTCACAATCCGTTTAGGAATATAGCCGCCCAGTTCAGCCCGGCGTTCGTGAAGGTATTTAATTTCCTGACTTTCCTCGGCAGGACGATAGAACGGTGTTTCCGGAATATCCTTGTCCGAGATCGGAATTCCGAAGCGGCTCCTGAATTCGCGCAGTTCCTCTTCATTCAGCTTCTTCTGCTGGTGTGTCACATTCCGGCCTTCACCAGATTCACCCAGGCCATAGCCCTTGATGGTTTTGGCCAGGATCACGGTGGGAGAGCCCTCATGTTCCACAGCCCGCTTATAGGCGGCATAAACTTTTTCAGGATCATGCCCGCCGCGCCGCAGCTTACGCAGCTGCTCGTCGGAATAATTCTTGACCATATCCAGGAGCTCGGGATATTTGCCGAAGAATTCCTTGCGAATATAGGCGCCGTCGGAGACCACATATTTCTGATACTCCCCGTCAACCGCTTCTTCCATGCGTTTCACCAGAATTCCATCTTTATCGGCAGCCAGCAGCGGATCCCAGTCATCCCCCCAGATAACTTTGATAACATTCCAGCCTGCGCCCCTGAAGGCTGCCTCCAGCTCCTGTATGATTTTGCCGTTGCCGCGCACCGGGCCGTCCAGCCTTTGCAAATTGCAGTTTATTACAAAAATCAGATTATCAAGGCTTTCACGGGGAGGCAGGGTCACAGCTCCCAGTGACTCCGGTTCATCCAGTTCCCCGTCGCCCAGGAAAGCCCAGACCTTCTGATCGCTCTTTTCTTTGATCCCGCGGTCTTCGAGATAACGGTTGAAACGAGCCTGGTAGATCGCCATTATGGGCGAGAGCCCCATCGAGACGGTGGGAAACTGCCAGAAATTGGGCATCAACCGAGGATGAGGATATGATGACAACCCGACCTCCGGCTGAAGCTCGCGGCGGAAGTTCTCAAGATGAGTCTCATCCAAACGCCCTTCAACATAAGCGCGCGCATAAACGCCGGGGGAAGCATGCCCCTGGAAATACACAATATCGCCCGGATGTTTCTCCGAGGGTGCGCGGAAAAAGTGGTTGAAACCGACTTCAAATAACGTTGCGGCGGAGGCATAGGTGGAAATATGGCCCCCGATACCGCTCGATTTACGGTTGGCACGCACTACCATGGCCATGGCGTTCCAGCGGATAATGCTCTTTATGCGCCGCTCTATCTCCCGGCTGCCCGGAAAAACCGCCTGATCCCTGACATGAATGGTGTTGATATAGGGGGTGTTGGGAGTGAAGCAGACTTCAACACCCATTTGCTGGGCACGATACTGCAGGTGCCCCAGGAGCTCCCCCACGCGGCGGATGCCCTGGTTTTGATAAACATACTCGAGCGATTCGAGCCATTCGCGGTTCTCGTGTTCCACCTGCCGCATTGACTCTAATTTATCCTGATTGGCCATAAGCTCACCTTTCGCTCCTGACTCCAATATTTTCAATGTTCAAATTAGTCCGAAACATTATTCGGAAAAGATATTATACTTAAAACAATATGAATTCACATATGTTCGGGCCGGCAGAAACAATATAGCACCCCTCTATAATACTTTCATCTCAGTATCATTCAATCTCCGGTACCTTCAGGAATTTGGCATTAATTGCCACTATAACTGTACTCAGCGACATTAAAAGAGCTCCCACTGCCGGATTCAGCAAAATCCCGAAGCTGTAAAGCGCCCCGGCCGCGAGCGGGATTGCGACCGCATTATATCCCGTTGCCCAGATAAGATTCTGAACCATCTTTTTGTAAGTGGCGCGCGAGTAGGCTATGATTTTGACGACATCCAGGGGATTGTTCTTGACCAGAACAATATCAGCCGTTTCCATGGCCACATCGGTTCCGGCGCCGATAGCAATCCCAACATCCGCCTGTGCCAGGGCTGGAGCATCATTTACACCGTCTCCCACCATCGCAGTAGTATAGCCCTCCGACTGCACCTCTTTTATCTTTTCAGCCTTCTTATCAGGCAGCACGCCGGCAAAAAAGTCCTCAAGCCCAATTTCATCCGCTACTCTTTTGGCGACATGCTCGTTGTCGCCGGTGATCATCAATGTCTTTATATTTCTTTCCTTTAGTTTCTTTATCGCCTCTTTGGATTCTTCGCGCACCGGATCCTCAAGCGCGATAGCACCTTTAACTTTATCATCGATCAGGACATAGGCGATGGTCTTGCCCTTTTTCGCAAATTCTGTGGCTTCTTCACTGATATCGATCTTGTTTTCGTCCAGATATCCCGGGCTAACAACTTTGACATCTTTGCCATCCACCTTTCCGGTCGCTCCCTTGCCTTTGATAGATTCGAAGGATTCCACCTTTTTCTTGTCGTCAGACGCCTCCGTAATGGCTTTTGCAATCGGATGTTCCGAACGTGCCTCTACCGAAGCCGCATACATCAGAATTTCATCTTTATCCGTATTATCACCAATTGCCAGAATTTCTGAGACCTCGAATGTTCCCTTGGTCAGAGTGCCGGTTTTATCAAATACTATCGCATCTATATTTCGCGCCGATTCGAAGGGCACACGGTTCCGGATCAACAGGCCGTTTTTGGCCGATAACGCGGTGGAGACCGCAATCACGAGCGGAATCGCCAGACCGAGGGCATGCGGGCAGGTAATCACCATGACAGTCACCATTCGCCCCAGGGCAAAAACGAACTCCCTGCCGAACACAGTCAGCCATAAAATCAGTGTAATTGTACCGGCGCCAAGGGCTATAAATGTCAGCCACATCGCGGCTTTGTCGGCCAGATTCTGGGATTTGGATTTGCTGGCCTGCGCGCTCTCAACCATGTCCATCACCTGGGACAAATATGATTCCTTGCCGGTTTTTTCTATCTCGACCGTAATGGAGCCATCACCATTGACAGAACCGCCCACAACATCATCGCCCTCACCTTTGGAAACAGGTTCCGATTCACCGGTAACCAGGGACTCGTCTATCGACGTCGAACCCTCTGTTATCTTGCCGTCAACCGGTACCTTCTCGCCCGGCTTAATCACAACTTTATCCCCTTTTTCCAGCTCACTGACCGGAACATCTTTAGTCGAACCGTCATCCTCGAGCTTATGTGCGTCCGAGGGCATCAGTTTAGCAAGCTCATCAAGAGCTTTAGAGGCCCCCATAACCGAACGCATCTCAATCCAGTGCCCCAAAAGCATGACATCAATCAGGGTGGCCAGCTCCCAGAAAAATGTCCTTCCCGCAAGGCCGAACACTACCGCGCTGCTATAAACATAGGCAACCATAATCGCCAGCGCGATCAGGGTCATCATACCCGGCTGTTTTTCGCGCAGTTCCTTTACCAGCCCCTTGAGAAACGGAAAGCCGCCATAGAAGAAGACAGCGGATGCGAAAACAAACTGTACATAGGAATCGCCCGGGAATGCGAGCTGATCTTTCAGGCCCACAAATCCCTGAATCATGGGCGATAAAACTATGATAGGTATTGTAAGGACCAGCGAGATCCAGAAGCGCCGTTTGAAATCCTCAGCCATGTGCGCATGATGGCTTTTATGATCCTTTCCATCATGATTCTCCTCATGGCCCTCGTGATCCTTATGCTTGTGCTCTACCACTTCATCCTGAGAATTATTATTTTTGTGATCATGCTCCCCTTTGTCATTATTTTTGTCGTGCATCGTTGATTCCTTTCGGAATAGATCTATTTCCTTACCAGTTCAAGCAAATCAATAGAACCATCCTTCAATTCATCCGCTGAGGGCATGCGATCCCGGCGCATCAGTTCTTCCACCGCATCAATTTCCTTGTCGTATTTTATTCCAGAGGCCGCCTGCACCCTGTTATTCTTGACATAGAAAAGCAGAAAGCTACCCTTGGAAACGTCACCCTTAACTATGACATCTTCCCAATCGCGGACATAACCGACATGCCTGAATTGCAGGCCGACCTGGGCTGTCCAGAAGAAGGGTATACTTCTAAACGGCTTATCCTTATCCAGCATATTATGGGCTGCATAGCGTCCCTGCTGTTCCGCGGTGCGCCAGTGTTCAATGCGTATAATATCGCCGTTATACCAATATGGAAAACTGGCGATATCACCGGCCGCAAAGACATCCTCGGTAACATTAAAATACTCGTCCACCTTGAGACTGCCGTCCGATTCAAGCTCCAGCCCTTTCAGAAACTCGGAGGATGGTTTAACACCTACTCCCATGATGACCATGTCGGCCTCTATCCTGTCTCCGCTTTCAAGAACAACTGCTTTGACTTTACCGTCACCCTCGATTTCGGTAACCGATTCTCCAAGCCTGAATTGGACTCCGATGTCCTCATGCTTTTTGCGGAAAAGCTCGCCCACTTCGGCTGCAAAGACATGGCTGAAGGGAGTTTTCTCGGGCGCCGCCACAGTGACTTTCAGCTTACGTTTGGTCAGGCTGAATGCTGTCTCCATACCTATGAAGCTGGCACCAATCACCACTACTTTTGAAGCATTTTCGGCGGCGGCTATAATCCGATCGCAATCATCATATGATCTCAGGGTGAAGACATTCTGCAGGTCTGCGCCGGGAATATCCAGCTTGCGCGGTTCCCCACCGGTGGTAATCAGGAGGCGGTCATATTTTATAGAGTCCCCACTTGCAACAGAGACTTCCCTGTTTTTTATGTCGATTCCGGTGACATGCTTTTTGCGGAGAACCTCGATTCCGTATTTGTTATAAAAATCGTCATCTCTGATCGGCATCCATTCTTCCTTGGCGTCGCCCTGCAGGTAGTCCTTGCTGAGATTAGGACGATCGTAGGGCATTCTATCCTCATGGGTAAGCATGATAACCTGCCCCTTGAAACCGTCTTCGCGGAGGGTCTGGGCGGCCATGGAACCTGCCGCACCCGCGCCGATTATTACAAAACTGCGGTTCTCGCTCCCGGGATCATAGCTGACCATATCCGGGGTACGGCTGCCTTTGAATTCCTCCGGAATCATGACATAAATATCATCACCCTCGATCTTGACCTCGAATGAGGCCAGAGAATCGCGGGCGGGCGGCTCCTCCAGATCGCCGGATTTGGCATTGAAGCAGGCATGATGCCAGGGGCAGACAATCCGCTCCCCGCTCAGGACACCCCGCTCCAATGGCGCGCCATAATGGGGGCAGGTCGCCCCGGTGGCATAAAACGCTCCCTGTATCTTGCTCAATAGTATTTTATTTCCGTCACCCACCTCGAACGATTTCATTTGCCCCTCTTCCAGATCACCGACTTGGGCGACTTTCACCTTTTTATCACTCATGATAATCCTCTTCAGATTGATTTAGCTTAATTGCGAAATAATAGCCTGGCAGAATGCCGGAAGATCGCCCGGGTTGCGCGAGGTCACTATATTATCGTCCACCACTACCTCCTCATCAACCCAATTCGCCCCGGCATTGACAAGGTCATCCTTAATGGAATAGAAGCTGGTCAGTTTCTTGCCCTTGATGATTCCAGCCGATGCCAGCAACCATCCGGCATGACAGATTGCGGCAACAACCTTGCCTTCATTGTGCATCCTCTTGACGAATTCCACCATGGCCGGGGTACGGCGCATATGATCCGGGGAATATCCTCCTGGAATTATGAGGGCGTCGAAATCTTTGGCTTTTGCCTCTGTGACGGAGACATCAGACTTTCCCGGAATACCATGCTTGCCGCTATAAGTCCCCACTTTTGCCCCGATTACCGTAACCTCCGCCCCCTCTTCGGTCATTCTGATCTTGGGATACCAGAATTCCAGATCCTCATAGATATTATCTATGAAAATAGCGATTTTCTTTCCATCCAAACTCATAAATCAGCCTCCTCTTTTATTTGGACAAAATAAGTATTTTCAGAATCAGCCGACCAGCTTTGCATTCAGGCTGATCTTCACGCCCGCCAGCGCCTGGGAGACCGGGCAGTTCTCCTTGGCCTTCTCTGCCAACTCGACGAACTTGTCATTCTCAATATCCAGGACATCACCTTCGGTGGTCAATTCTGAAGAAATTATCTTGAAACCCTGATCCTGTTTTTCCAGGGTGACCTTGGCGACCGTATCGATTTTCTCGGGCCGGGAGCCCTCATCCTCAAGAATCTTAGACAGCGCCATGGAGAAGCAACCGGCGTGAGCCGCTCCGATCAGCTCCTCGGGATTGGTACCGATATCATCCGCGAATCTCGATCCGAAGGAGTATGATCCGATGTAAGCTCCAGTACCGAGCTTCATCTTGCCCTTGCCCTCTTTCAGGGTTCCCTCCCATACAGCATTGGCGTTGCGTACTGGCATACTATTAAACTCCTTTATTCAACTCAAAAAATCAAAGTCTTACAAAAATCCTTAATCTCTCTGCTATCAGAACTCTGCCGGCGGCACAAATCAGGTTTACTGATATTACCGGGCTGCCGTCCTCCGAATTCCATAAATAATCAAAAATCCTATTATCAGAGTGATACCTCCTACTATAAAAGCACCTGCAATGGGGTCGATCGCTGTAATCAACAGCTTATAGAAGCCCCACAGGATCAGAGCCGCGCCCACTAACAGCACCAGCATACCCGCAGCAAGAAATACCAGATATGAGACCAGCGACAGGATATTCAGTTTGAAGGCCCTTGCCTCAGATTCCAGCAGTTCCACGACAGAGAGAATAAACTCTGCAATAAACCGCATATTTTATCTCCTGTCGAATAATTTACCCATCAAGAAGCCGGCGACAAAAATCCACAAGGCCGAGGTCAAGGGACGGTTCTGAATCTGTTCACGTCCCAGATTCAGATACCTCTCGCCCTGATCACGGACCGTATCATAGGCGTCAGTAGCATATCTGGTAGCGCGACCCTCGATATCGCTGGCGGTCCTCCAGACTTTTTCCTTGGCGCCTGCGGCCTTTGATACCGTGAGATCTTTCACTGAACCTGTCAGATCCTTCAAGTCTTTCCGCAAAGAATCCAGATCTTTTTTGAGCTTATCCACTTCTTTCATAGTAACATCTCCTTCCCCTGCTTTTTCTATTTCCTCTTGGGTCTCTTCGATTTTTTTCTCGATTTTTTTTTCTTCTTCAGCCATAACATCCACCCTTCCTTTAGATTTTAAAAAAGGTCTCCTGTATTTCGAACCGTCAGGAGCATCGTCATAATGCCTCCTGACGAAATCACGCAAATCCCCGCGCGGCCTATGACGCCTGCGGCGGGAGAGTTCCGGAAAAGCTATTTCTTTTAATATCCTAACTGCAAAATCCTCCAAAGCACTCATAAAACCGCTCCTGACCATCCCTTCATCATTTTTTCTTTCTGCTCAAGAGGCCCGAAATAATAAGCTCGACAGCATCGTCCTCCGACAATCCGCGCGACATAAGCGTTTCCAGTTGCTTGTTATCTACACTCCCGATCGCCGCCTCGTGAGTGATATGGGCTTTGGGATGTTCGACCCTGACTATCGGTATAGCCGAGACTATTCCGTTGTCCTGTACGATCTCGCTGCAATCTACATGACCGCGGGCATAGGCCGCCGTAGCTGTCAGTTCATTGTATACCTCGGCCCGGGCGTTTTCCCGTACCGCTATCTTCGAGGTCAGAACACCTTTGGAATGTTCACCCACAAGATGTCCGATCTCCCTCACTTTTATAACATCATCAGCCCTTCCACTGATCCGGGTATTCATCTCCAGAATACTCTCGGCCTGGCAGGTGGCCTCATAATCGATCTCTATCAACCCCACTCTGCCGCGAAGAAGTTCAAATTCGGTTCTGAAAGTCGCTCTCTTGCCGATCTCTACTTTCGCATTGGGATATACTTTCACCCCGCCCTTGGGACTGTGTACATGCCGTTCGAAATAGGAATACTCCGATCCCTCGCCGACACGAATCTGTCCATGCATTATATGCTGGACATCTATGGCGTAAGGAAAAACACAATGAGACAGGAGAGAAATTTTGGCATTCTTTCCTATGGTAACATCCATGATAATCCTCTGCACGCCCTTCTCGGGATACATGCCGAAACAGAGATGCACCTGCTTCTCCAGAACCGTGTTGTCATCCAGACGCATAACCGCCTTGATTCCATCCTCGAGCTCGTCGACATCCATATGCAAACCGGGGACCTGATGCTGCCCGAGTACTTTGTTATGGTCTATTACCAGATGAGCGACATTGGGGTCGTCGAGCTCATGCGGATCCGAATTTATCTTCTCATAGAGGTCGTTAATAGTTGTCAGATCAGCGCTCATACCCGACCTCCAGTTTTTGCCATCCTGGGAACATTCTTATGCGGACAGGGAATACATTTGTCTTCAAAGTAACTTCTTATTTTGGAAACCACGCCCTTGTCCACAATCGTGCCGTTGCACATCAGAAATGCGTGCTCGGCCTGATTCAATACCGCCAGGCTATGTGTAATCATAATCACTGTTGTTCCTTTATCCTTGAGGACCTTTACCGCTTGAAATATTCGTTCGATGGATTCTATATCGATGCCTGAATCGGGCTCATCCAGAAGCGCCACCTCCGGTTCCATGGCCAGGATCGACGCCAGTTCGACTTTTTTCCGCTCTCCCCCGCTCAGGGTCTTGTCGACGGCCCTCATAAGATATTCATCGGAATCAAGTCCGACCTCATCCAGCGTTCTCTTGAGATTGTCGACACTTTTGTCCCTGGCAGAAGACCTTATAAAATCACGGATTGTCAGGCCCTCAAAGCGGGCCGGTTCCTGCCAGGCCAGGGTAATTCGCCTTTTGGCGCGCTCATTGATATCCAGGTCCTTAATAGACTCTCCTTTAAAAATGATATCTCCTTCAAAATCGCGATAGCCTGAGAGGCCCATAATAGTAGCCGCCAGGGTCGATTTTCCGGCGCCGTTTGGGCCCACCACGGCATGCACGTGGCCATCCCAGAAATCGATATCGAGCTTATTGAGGATCGGATTCCCGTCAAGAGTCAGGCTCAATCCTTTTACTTCAAGAACTCCCATCATAATCTTCCTGTGTTACAATTTGATGCATATACAAAAATGCTGCATTCAGGTTTACCATTCTCAATAGCGATATATCGCCGCTGCCGGATTCTCGTCCGGCATATCATCCGCTTCCATTATATATACCGCTCCACCCGATAATATAGTCCTGATCGCGGCAAAATCCAACAAATCTTCCGACCCCGGTTGTTCCTTTTCATACACTACAATCTTATCCTCCTCAGGCTGATAGCTCCCCAGAATCTGCTGTCCTTTCTTCAAAAACAGGCATTCGACACGATTGCCGTGGGCCGCTTTTATTATCTGTTCCGTATTATTCGAGGCCTTACCGGTACCAAGGATTTCCTTGTATTTCTTGATATAATTTTTGCGTTCCTGACCAAAATACGGCTCCACCTCTTTCCAGGCCAGCTCATGTATCTCCTTTTCCCTCAAATCATCCGGGTTCTTTCTAACTTCATTGTCCAGAAGCTTGTCATAGGAATTGGCCTCCCTGTACATGGGAATATAATGTTCATAACCCACCAGTATAAGAGGTTCCTGACGTCCCGCTATGATTTTGTCTATTCCATTCTCGACTGACTTGAAAAAGCGAGAGATGTATTCCTTCTTGGCTGCATCGTCCATACCGGCGCCATGACCATGGTACATAGCGCTGCGCTTGCCCGGTTTGCCGCCGCCCCCTGCATCTCCGGTTCCGGTATGATACTGCAGCTGTTTTTCCGGATCCTCATACTTCATGAACTCCTCAAGACTGAGCGGCACACCCTCCAGTTCATATTCACTAATCGAGTGTTTTGTGGCCTCAAAAAGGCGGCTCTTTTTCTGGCTCAGGGCCAGCAGGAAGAAGCGGCCGTCATTCACAAACAGCGGTAAGAGCCGCTTTAGATGATGCCGGTGGGAGACTATGGCCGCCTCCTCAAAGGATAACGGCAACCGATAGATATGCGACTCATTTTTGTTCAAAAAGACCGCCAGGCCGTCGCTCTGATGATTCCAGAAATCGGAACTTCCCAAAAGCTTCTCGGCAGGATCAAGCAACTCGTCAATTTCTTTTCTGCGCAAACCGTATTGCCCCAGTTTGCGGTCGGCCTCCCTCAGGAGATTTTTGAGCCTGATGGGATCCTGCTCGACCTCTCTACCCGTGCGGTGCGTGGGCATATAAATCGAAATACAGGGCTGCTCCTGGCAGTTGGCCAGTAACTTTAGTTCATTTATGTCAAGCAATTCCATAGAAACTCAACTCCTCTTATTTTTGAGATTGGTTCTGCAACTATTTTTCTCTTCCTCCGACTGATTTATAAATCTGGCCCGCTATCCAGGGAATCAAACTCATCGGCAGAATCAGGGCCCAGCGCTTCAAATCCAGCGGTACCACTCCAATGACCTTAGCGGGTCCCGGAATATACACTACCGATAACAACAATACTGTACATAAAAACAACGCTCCCCAGACATAAACGTTCCTTGTTATTTCGTTGCTGATAAAGCCGCTGCGTAAATCGCGCATATTGAAAACATGCCACAGCCGGGCAAATGCCAGTGTCAGAAATGAAACCGTCACCGCCTGGCCGGTATCGAGTTTGAGCCAGTTGATTGCAATTGCAAATGCTGCCAGTACCGAGGCGGCAATCAATAATCCGAAGGCTCCTATAAAACCCCAATGATTCCAACCGAGTACCGGCTCATCAGCAGGACGCGGCCTGCGGTTCATGATGCGCGGATCACCTTCGCCCACCCCCAGGGCCAGGGCCGGAAATACATCCAGCACGAGGTTTAAAAAGAGAATCTGCAGCGGCATTAAAGGCAGAGGGGCATTTGCCAGAGATGCTGCCCCCACCGCGATTATCTCACTGGAATTCCCGGAGAGGAGATAGATTACAAACTTGCGTATGTTGTCAAAAATAACCCGGCCCTGCTGTACCGCTGCAACTATGGTCGAGAAAGCATCATCCTTGAGGATCATATCCGCCGCTTCTCGCGCAACCTGGGTTCCCCGCCTGCCCATGGCAATACCGATATCCGCCTTCTTCAGGGCAGGGGCATCGTTGACCCCGTCGCCGGTCATGGCCACAATGGAATTGTTCTCCTGATGAATCGAGATCAAATCCAGTTTCTGGCGAGGGCTGACCCTCGCGAATATGGAGGCATTTATTATTCGCTCTTTGTCTTTATCCGACAGGCTTTCAACATCATGCAATTCCCGGCTCTTCATCACAGCGGCATTATCATTCTCAACCAGGCCAACCTGCTCCCCCACATTTCGGGCGGTAACCTCCTGATCGCCGGTAACCATTATGACCCTGATACCGGCTTTGTGGCATACCTTAATTGAATCCTTTACATCCTCACGGGGAGGATCCGTGAATCCCATTAGACCAATGAGGGTCAAATCGTTATAAGGATTAGCATCCGGGCTCTCTGATTGCTTGAATGCCAGGGCCAATACCCTCAGGCCATCCTCCGCCATCTCATTATTCAGCTTCTCCCACCTGTCAGCATTATCCAGATTTCTAATATCATCACCGGCCAGCACATTGGTACAAACCTCAAACACACTTTCAGGTGCGCCTTTAACCGATACCATGTAGCCGCCGTTATTGCGGTTGAATGTAGCCATCATCTTGGTGTCGGGATCGAAAGCCTCTTCGCGCTCCTCGGGCATTTGCTCTAATAATTCGGAACGTCTGTAATTAAGTTTGTCGGCCGCCTCCAGGATCGCCACTTCGATCGGATCTCCGACGTGACTATCACTATCAGGGGTATTGCCCCGGGAAAGGGAGGCATTATTGCACAGCACCCCGACAATCAGCGCTTTCTTTAAAGCTTCAGAGGGTTCATCGATAGGTCCGTTCGAGTCTTCAAAGCGGTCCTCCGTGATTTTAATTTCCCCCGTCTCCAGTATTAATTTTGTAACCGTCATCTCATTTTCAGTCAGCGTTCCGGTCTTGTCGGTACAGATAACATTGGTCGCTCCCAGGGTCTCAACCGAGGCCAGCCGGTTGACCAGGGCATTGCGTCTGGCCATCCGCATCATACCCCGCGCGAGTGCGATGGTGGCCACAATCGGAAGGCCCTCGGGGATCGCTGCAACAGCCAGTGCCACAGAGGTTTCAATCATAAGTACGAGTTCCTTACCGCGCAAAATTCCCGTTACAGCTACAACTGCGGCAACCGCCAATGTTACCCAGATCAGGCTGTGTCCCAGGCGGTTCAGGCGTTTCTCCAGCGGGGTGAGATCCTCTCCCGCGGCCTCCACCAATTCCGAGATTTCACCCAGTTCGGTATTCATACCTGTGGAAATCACAAGTCCTTCTCCTGAACCGCGGGTAACTGCGGTACCTTTGAAGAGCATATTGGATCGCTCTGCCAGGGGAACATCCTGGTCCAGCGCCTCGACCTGCTTGGAAACGGGCATCGATTCCCCCGTCAAAGCGGATTCATTCAGCTGAAGCTTATTAGCCTCCAGCAAACGCATATCGGCGGTTACTATGTCGCCCCCCTCCAGAATGACTATGTCTCCGGGCACGATCTCGCGGGCATTTATATTTTTGGCCTCACCATCTCTCCTGACCTTGGTGGTAACCTTACTCATCTCCCGCAGGCTTTGCATCGATTTAACCGCTTTCAGTTCGGTGAAAAACCCGATCAATGCGTTTATTAGAATCGCCCCGGCCACCGCAAAGCCTTGAATCACCTCTCCGAATATGAACGACAGAGCTGAAGCAACCGCCAGTATCAGAATAACCAGGCTCTTAAATTGATCGGCAAAAATGCTCCAGATGCTTCTCTCCTCCACCTCGCGAAGAAGATTCTTGCCGAATTTGCTCTGGCGCTCGGCCGCTTCTGATGACGAGAGCCCCTTATTCCGGTCCACATCAAGTTCCCTCAACAATTCTTCCGCGCCGCGCCGCCAGGGCTCTCTGCTGTCTTTGTTGACTCTTACGTCAGATTTTGTATTTGCCATAAACATATACTAATCGGTAAATTCGTTGCCGATCCTGTGGCTCTTGAGAGTATAGCTCGTCTCGTATGAATTAAAAAGGTCCAGATAATTTTCAAGATAACGGCTCAGGAGATACTTCTTCTTGACTGATTCCCGTGCCTTCTGACCCATTTTATCGCGCAATTTTTTATCTTTTAGAAGTTTAAGAATTCTTTCGGCTGTCTCATCAACCGAGGAAACCAGGTAACCGTTCTCACCGTCCTGGATCTGCTTTCTGATTCCGCCCGCATCTCCTCCGACAACCGGGGTACCTTTCCACATGGCTTCGGTGACGGTCAGGCCGAAGCCCTCACGCTTGGACTTCTGCACAATTACCGCCGCCTTGGTTTGCAGGGCATTAACCAGAGCAGTATCCTGGCGGCTCATGATAATAATCCGCTCTTCCTGGCATTCCAGCAGGGACTCATATACATCCTTGCCCTCGGGATCATCCGTGGCGATATTTCCCAGCAGCACCAGCGTACAATCGACCTCCTTGCGGACCTTCTTGAAAGCCGCAATAACCCCTTCCGGATCCTTCCATCGGTCGAAACGGGAGATTTGGGCAATCAGCGGAAGATCGGTAGGTATGTCGTAATGATCCAGCCGCTCCTGCATCTCCTCCTCGCTCATCTCCTTGTTGGTTACATTGAACGGATCTATGGCAGGCTGAAAGAAAAGCTGGGGCGTATTCAGCTCCTGCTGATATTCCTTCAAAGTCAGGATCACCGTATCATACTTCTCGACGAATGTCCTGATGTATTCCCATAATTCCCTGTTGGGACTGGTTAGATCGATATGGCAGCGCCAAATCCAGGGGCCGCGTTTGGTGTAGTGCATGATCATCGGCAACGGCTGGGGATCATGTATAATGACAAGGTCGTGATCGAGATGATTGCGCACCGCGTTTTCATAGATGACCGATTCGTAGACATACTTCTTCTGGTCGGTCAAATTAATGTCGCCCCCCTGCAAAGCATTGTGCATCTTCTTGGTCACGCTGAAGAAGTCCGGCGAGCCCTGAATGACCCTCCATCCGGTTTTAATACCAACGCTGTTCATGAGCAAAATGAAAGAGGACAACAGCCCCGCCACACCTCCCCCGTAATATGTGGCATTGATATTGGCCACGTGAAAGTCCTGAAGCGATGAAGACTTTTCCCAGATACGGTCCACTGCTTCGGCTCCAATAAACTTTTCATAATCATCCAGGGTATATATTTCATATTCCTTCATCTTCTGCATTCCTTTCTTCTTACCGGATATCCTCTGAAGAAATCTGCTTGAATAATCTTTCCGTGTCTTCCTTGCGGCACAGCTCGGTGCCCGGAGTCATCACCGCCGCAGCCCCGGCCGCCACACCATATTTGACTGCCTGAGCGTTCTTCCTGCCGCGGGCCAGGGCCAGTACTATGCCCGCCATCATGGAATCGCCCGCCCCGACCTTGCTCCTGATAGGTACCGTGGGAGAACGGAAATGGCCGCTGCCCTCCTGGGAAACTACAATGGCTCCCGCCGATCCCAGAGTGATTACCACCAGGCTGCATCCGCATTCATCCAGAATTCTTTGTGCGGCCCCTATTATCTGCTCTTCGGAGTCAAGCTCTTCATCATGGATGTCGTTAAACTCGCGAACATTCACCTTAATCATGTAGACGCCTTCCTCTACCGCCCGCTTCAGCGCCGCACCTTTTGTATCCACCAATACCCTGGCCTCGATTTCCTTGCCCAGTTTTGCAATCCTGGCATAAAAATGTTCCGGCACACCCGGGGGCAGGCTCCCGCTGATTACAATGTAATCAGCCTTGTGCCGCATATTTTCTATCTCGTCCAGATATTTCTTCCATTCCGATTCCCCAATTTCGGGTCCGGGCATCACGAACCTGTATTGCTCGCCGCTGGAATTCTCATAAACGGTCAGGTTTTCACGGGTTATTGCACCGATTTCAACCGGCATTAAATTTATACTCTCCTTTTTAAGAAGCTGTTTCAGCATTTCGCCATTGGTTCCGCCCAAGGAGAACATGGCCAGCGATTCCCCCTCCAGCTTCTTTATTGCCCGTGAGACATTTATCCCGCCGCCGCCCGGCTCATAGCGGGGACTTTCGCAGCGCAATTTTTGCTCGGAAGTGACCTTGTCGGTTTGCGTGTTAATATCGATTGATGGATTCAATGTTATCGTGACGATCGTTTTCTGATCATTCATAAGTTGCAATCCTGCCTGAAATTATATACTGAAGGAGATATAGCTTTATATATATCTCCCTCATCCTCTCGCTAGTCTCTTCTGGGATACCCAGTATTTTTATTGTTCGCCTATAAGAAAAGATATCTTGGCGTTTATGCGGTAGCTGACAATCTTATTGTTCTCGACAATTGCCTGCATTTCCTTGATGTAAACCGATTGAATATTCCTGACCGTCTTCGAGGCCTGGTTGATGGCTTCCTGGGCCGCCTCTTCCCAGCCCTTGTCAGATTGCGACAATACTTCGATCACTTTTACTACCGACATTGAGTCCTCCTTTTTAAAGGTTTTGTGAGATGATGTTAATCAATCAAATTCTATCAGCGGCTTAATAATTGTCTTCAAATTATAACCGCTTGTTACAACCAATTCTTTTAATAAAACGTTGAAACCAGACTGGAAAAAGATTTGCTCAGCTTACTCCAGGCCTTCTCGGCGCCCTCTTTTAAATCTTCCCAGGCCTCCTGATTAGTCTTCTTTATCGCCTCCATGCGATCCTCGAATTCATTGATCTGGTTTTGAAGATTGCCGATTTTCTTCTTCATCTCCTCTCTTCTTGCCTCGGTCTCCTTCTCTGCCCTCGCGTCAAATCGAGAAATCTGAGCGCGCCAGACATTAAGCTGAGACTCCATCTGATCCAGAAACTCCTCTCTTTTTGACACCTTACTCATCCTTTCCAAAGCTGTAAAAAATCTATAAGAACATTGAATTACCAGTATTTTGGCCTTCCGTAAAAATCGTAAAGGGTCTGCTCATATTCACGATTGATTGGCTGCGAGGGATCATATTCGGGACTGTTCTTTATTTCTTCCTTGGTCATATCGACACTGACTTCCGTTTCGCCCCAGTTCACATCCTCAATCCAGGGCACCGCCACGAGTACCTTGCGGCCCGGCAGCCAGTTCCTGGTATCGATTACCAGATACCTTATCAGCCAGGTGTCATCATCCACGATGTAGTCTTCCACGTGTCCGATCTTATTGTCCTTGGACTTGATCCTGTAGTCCAGAACCTCATCACAGCTCCTCAAATGGGGATCGCCCTGGACTTTGTCCGACTCCTTGGTAATTCCGGTTCCACTTTGCTTCTGCCGTCTCGAGGTTCCCGATTGATCGCCGACATTTACAGGAGAGGCATGCGCACCGCCCATAACTCCCCCGGTCCAGTAGGGCATAAGATTGTAGTATTCACTCAATCTTTCCTCATGCTGGCGGGATACCGGCTGATCTTTTTCAATGGATGGGCTGTCCTCAATTTGCTGTTTTGTCAGTTCAACCGGGAAGACCCGTCCGGTCCAGTCCGGCTGGCCCAGAGACAGGGGCGAGATCAGGACCTTCCTCCCGGGCAGCCATTTGCCGGTGTCAATTACCAGATAACGAATAGTCCAGCCCTCGTCGTCAAAAAGAAAGTCATCGACCTTGCCGAACTTCCCATCTCTGGCTTCAATATCATATCCCAGCAGTTCTTTGATGCTTCTCAACATTATTCTCAACTCCCATCAAATTATTTTTAAGCTGTATATCGAATGGCCAGGAGCACAATCAGGCCGACAAACAATATCCAGAAAAATGCCCCCAGTGCTGCCTGGGCTTCGGATGCCGTCTCGGCCTGCCGTACCGCCTCGCGTGCGCTTCTGGGCCTGCGCGGAGGTACCGCCGCGGCCAGAATAAGAGCCACCACCAGCCCTATAAAGAGAAATGGCAGCCAGTACACCCCCAGAATTTCAGGGCCGAAGCTGGACATCCATCCGCCCACCGCCCAGGTTGTTATAAATATTATAAAAAATAAAAATACTAACGATGGCAGTATGCCCGGCCTGCCCGGTCTCTCCCAGCCAAAGGCTGCGGCCAGAAGCAGACTGAGCAGCACTGCAATTATCAATGCTGTTATCAGTTCTCCTATTATCATTTTATTGCCTCCATCAAAACAGGTATTTGCAGATGGCCCCGCCGGGGCCGCCTGCCTCATAAAGACACGCCTCATGTTTCAACTGCGTAAGTCATAACATGACCATGCTCCTATTCTTCTTCTTCAGGCAGAATAGAATATGGGCCATTATAGCGCACCTCGATCTTATTCCAGACATCCTTGGCTCCCGCCTCAAATGCATTTCTGCCCGCAGTTATGCGTTCTATCCAGGTGTCCACCGTTCCGTCAAGAATAACCACGCCATTTTCAACCTCGACCCTGACATCATCGAGATCGACAAAAGGGCTCCAGTACAGCTGATTCATAACATCCTGCTGTACCTCCCAGTCGTTCTTCTCGGTCCAGGTATGCGCGTAATCGATCAGGTTGACGACATCAACAACACCGTTCACACGCCAGGCCACTTTTTCAGCATGGTTCTTTTCAAACGACGTGGTAACCTCGCCGTCCAGATAAACCATTCCATTGACCGCGGTTATACCGATATCATAACTCTCTACATATGGGTCTCGCACCAGCGCGGCACGGACCAGGTCTTCAAGGGTCTCATTTTCAGGAAGGTCCAGGGGCCTGACTTTGATATGGTTTTTCACTCTCCAGACACCGACCGTATTCATAGCGTCCTTCTCAGCCGCCATCTTAGCCCGGTAATTGTCCACCGTGCCCGACAGCAGTACCACACCATTATCGGCCACAGCCTCTATGTTGAATGAATGTACGCGGGGATCATACAAAAAAGCATCTTGCACCGCGGCTTCGATTTCCGAGTCGGTCATCTCTTCATGAGGGCTCTTCCTTTTCATCTCATCACGTGCCCACCACTTTATTTCCAGTCCGCTGGTATCGACCGACTCTGTACCCATAACCCAGGCATCGAAGGCGGCCCACCTGCGTTCGACGGCGCTTCCTACCGTACCGGTTAGGGTCACATCTCCGCCTTCCGAGTCGACATTGATCAAGGCCTCATCGACCCAGACGTCATTTTTCAAACGGCGCTTGATATCGGCCTCGATTTCAGTGTCAGCCCGTCGTTCCAGGTAATCGATTTGAATGTTATTCTTTACTTCCATTACGCCGCGGACACTCTTCGTCACATCCCCGGCCAGCTTTTTTTCCTGCCAAGATTCGACAGTACCTTCAAGCGTTACCACACCCTGATTCACGGTTGGTGTTATTTCATAAGAATCTGTTGCAGGATCATATAGCAGAGCATTGATGATATCCTGTTTCAATTCTTCATCCGGCCTGATGACCGCTCTTACTTCAATATTATTTACCACGGAGCGTACACCCTTTATCGTCTCCGCCAGTTCGGTGGCACGTTCCTTGGCCAGAATGTTGGAAACACTTCCGGAAAGGGTGACCACGCCTTCATTTGTGGAGACATTTACCAGATGCGATGGCACAGCTTCTGAGAGCTGGAGTTCGGTTTCCAGCGCCAGAGTTATCTTGCCGTCATCAATATCATGGTCCTCGGCCGCCTGCGCCCATGTATCCTGCGGGCCAAACAGCCACAGCATGAAAATTATGGCCACGGCAGCAATCGGCAGCCAAAAGCTTCTTTCTTCATAACTGCGTTTCAGTCCTTTCAACATAGCATCCTCCTTTTATAATGGAATTCAAAGCTCCAGAACGAATTCAGACCTTCGATTTCAGTCTTTCAAATTTTTCTCGGGCTCTGCCCAGTGAAAAACGGTGACGATTGATCTCCTTCCAGGGATCTTTTACCTGACCCATCCTTTTGAAAATGTTTTTTATGTTATATTTCTGCGCATTCATGCTCTTGTCGGAAAGCTCACCGTAATTCACCGGCGCCGCCACCGGGGCATTTTCGATAGCCCGGACCGAATACGGCGCCACACCCGTCTGAGCATAGGCATTCCTGGCCACATCCAGAAAAAGCCTTCCCTCGCGCTTACTCTTCCGAACTTCCGTGGTCAATTCCCGGGGATGATTTTGAGCCAGGAAATCCGCCAGCTCAGAGGCAAAGTCCCGCACCTCGTCAAATTTATTTTTCGGCCTGAGCGGCAGCACCACGTGTACTCCCTTTGATCCGGTCAACATCAGAAAAACAGGCAAATCAAGTTCATCCGTTAATAATTCATAAATCAGCTTCACGGCAGACCGGACCGCCTTAAAATCATCACCCGGAGGATCGAGATCGATAATTATCTTATCCGGCTTATCGAGATCATCCAGTTTGCTCAGCCAGATATGCGGAGTGATATTGCCGTAGTTGGTTATAAATATCAGGGTGGCAACATCATTGCAGATAATATGATTTGTGGTACCCCCTTCCCGATTTTTGACCGCTTCGGTCTTGATCCAGTCCGGGATACCCTTTGGAGCGTTTTTCTGGTAAAACGAATTTCCCTCGATACCATCCGGAAACCTGCGCATGGTCAGGGGCCTGTCCTTCATATACGGGATAATCATATCGCCGGCCCGCTTGTAATATTCTACGAGCTCTCCCTTGGTTATGCCGGAATCGGGATAAAAGACTTTATCCTCGTTGGAGATTTCAAGCTTTCGATTTCCTGCTTTGATAAATGACATGATTCCTACTTCGCTTTCTCCCTGACTACATTTCTGGCTTTCTTGTCCCGCCGCAAGCCGAGGAAGCGGGGATGACGCAGTTTTCCATCGGAGGTCCATTCGGTGAATCCGACCTCGCCCACAAGTTTCGGCTTTACCCAATGCGCTCCTTTTTCTTTGACTTCCTCTTCAAACGGGCTTGATTTCCTCTCAATATTCTTAAGCTCTTTACTGAGTTTCTCGAGCAGCTTATCATCATAGCCTGTTCCGACCTTGCCGGCATAATGAAAATCACCATCGTCATAGTAGCCGATCAAAAGAGCACCGAATCCGATTCGTTCTCCCTGCGGATCGGTAAAGCCCCCGATCACGAATTCCTGCTGGTTCACACACTTGAACTTGAGCCATTTTTTTGAACGGCTGTGGACATAGGTGCTGTCGGCCGCCTTGGCAATCACACCTTCCCAGCCCTTGCTGCAGGCTTCCTTATGATATTTTTTGCCTTCTTTATTGCGGTGAGCGGTAAAGCGCAGCTTATTGCTGAACTCTATAGCTCTTTTGAGGATAGACTTGCGATGGCGCAGCGCGAGTTTTGTTATGTCATGGCCCTCGACATACAGCAGATCAAAAAGGTAATAGTAAACAGCAACATCCCCGCCCCCGGATTTCTTTGAATGCATGCGGTTCTGCAGTCTGGAAAAACTGGTGACATCTCCTTCAAAAGCAACTATCTCACCATCAGCGATGAAATTACCTGTCTCCTGCTTTTCCAGCTCCTGCACCAGCTCGGGATAGGTATCATTCAGCACCCGATTATTTCTGGACTTTAATTCGACCTTCTTTCCGCTTTTGAAGCAGAGGCAGCGCTCGCCATCCAGCTTGCGCTCATAGATCCAGTTCTCGTCCGAGAAGTAATCGTGGGTCAGAGTCGCCAGCATGGGGCTGGTCCAGTCAGGCTGGGATTTCTTTTTAATTTCATGTTTTTGCTCGTCAGGTAATTTTTCAAAAAGTTCTTTCACCTTTTAATCCTCATCCTCCCCGGATTCCTCTTTTTTGATTTCCTCGATACTTCTCCCGGACATAACAGAATCTGGCTGTGAACTGACAGGATTCCTGCGCGCATCCGCCTCATCGTCTTTCTTCTTAATCAACAGCCAGTTATTCTTGCCGCGCATTTTTGTTTTGACCAGCGCGAAACCGCCTTTAATTTTTTTGCCCTTGAGCCTGAATGTCAGCTCTCCATTTTCATAAGCTTCCTTCATCGACATGGACTCTTTGCCATCATCATCCTTCTTCAGATTTTCATACGTGCCCGCATCCCAAACCATAACCGTGCCGCCGCCATATTGGTCTTCCGGGATTACCCCCTCGAAGTCGGCATATTCGATCGGGTGATCTTCAGTTTCCACCGCCAGGCGTTTTTCATTGGGATCGAGGGTGGGACCCTTTGGAACTGCCCATGACTTCAACACGCCCTCAATCTCCAGTCTGAAATCGTAGTGCAGACTGGAGGCATCATGCTTCTGAATTACAAATATACGGCCGTCGGATTTACGGCGGTCGCCTCCGAACGGTTCGGCGGTCCGGTCGAAATCCCTTTTTTTATGGTATTCTTTGAGAAAGTCTTTGCTTTTTTCTTTAGCCATAATTTCAAACTCTGATTAACGGCATGGCAGAGGAACACCCTGCCATGCCCGGTTATTCCCCTATTTCTTGTGTTCCGCTTCAGAGACTTTTTCGAGCACTTCGCCGCTTTCTTCCCGATCAAGTGCGGCCGTGGCCAGGTCGCCCAGGGAGATCACTCCTCTGACCTGATTATCCCGATTCAGTATAACCAGTCTTCGGATCTGATTCTCTTTCATCAGCTTCTTCGCTTCCTTCACATCCTGATCGTCATAGGCCGTGACGACACCTTTTGTCATAATATCTCCGATTTTGGTCTGATCAGGATCTCCTCCTTCAGCAACCGCCCTGACCAGTATGTCACGGTCGGTAATCATGCCCACGACCTTGTCATCATCCACAACGGGCAAAGCGCCTATATCGAACTGCTGCATCTTCCTGGCAGCTTCCCGGAGATTTCTCTCGGGATGGATCAGCTTGACATCCTCTTTCATGATTTCTTTTGTCTTCATAACATCAGCTCCCTTTCTTCTTCAGGATTCAAAATCAGTAAAACTCCGCTTCAGCGAATACTACTGCTGATTAATTGGCAGAAAAACTTTCACCCGCACCTTATTCATCCTCTCTGGGGGTTTTGGGCGGATCCTTATCCGGGGTCTCCCGCGGTGATTTAGGATCTTTATCTTCTGTCGGTTTTTTGGGATCCTCAGGAGGTTCCTCCATGGGAGGCTCCTTGGGTTTGTCCGGATCCTTCACAGGGGTCTCCGGTTCGGGTTCATGAGGTTCCTCCATGGGAGGCTCCTCCGGCTCCGGCGGATCCTTTGGAGCAGGATCTTTGCTTCTCTCCGGAGGTTCCTCTTTGGTATAAATTCCGGGCCGACGAAGCTCATCATCCCAGGCAATATTGCCTCCCGTATTTAGAGCCAGGACAGCTTTGTACTTTGCTGGAATCATCCTTAACAATACACGAGACATATCATCGCCAATCAGATTCAAAATCTCTGTTGGTCTCATTTAATTTCTCCTTTAGTTCATACATTGAAAGATTACTGATTAAAAGTTTATTTCGCACATCTTTTGCACCGGCTTCGTAGGCCTCTTCCTCCGCGGCCGAATACTCCAGCCAGCTGTCAACTTTGCCTTCGAGAGTCACCACACCACTATCCACCTCGATCTCGATCTGCTTCGAATTTATGAAGGGATGCCAGTACAGCCGATCTTCCACATCCTGACTGATTTCGATGTCGCTCTTGCGCGTCCAAACATGCTGGTATTCAAGCATGTTTTCAATTTCAACCACGCCCTGGACTTTTTGAACCACATCCTCAGCATGCTGTTTTTCAAAAGAAGTGTGCACTTCGCCCTGCAAGGCTACCTTACCATTCAACGCCGCAACATCAATATCGAAAATATCGACATATGGGTCACGCGCCAGGGCATCCACGACTCGTGTCTCGAGTTCCTGATTTCCGGGAATGACTTCCGGCCTCACTCTGATATGATTTCTCACCCTGCGCACACCAACAGTATTTCTGGCATCATCTTCAGCCGCCATCCTGGACTTGAGATTGTTTACCGTCCCCGCAAGCGTGGCCACGTTACCGTTCACAGAGACCGTGATATCAAAAAGCGACACCCGCGGATCATAGGCGAAGGCGGTCTCAATGGCCTCCCCGATCTCATCATCTGTCAGGCCGATGTCTTTTTCATGGCGCTGCATGTCATCTGTAATTTCCCACTTGATCTCCAGCATATCGGTATTGACTGATTCAGTCCCGTTGACCCAGGCGTCCCGGCGAGCTGCCCTGTACTCTGCCGCACTTCCAACCAACCCGGTCAGCACCACATTGCCGTCATTCACCTCAACCTGAATCAACTTATCATCAACCCAGACATCCGATTCAAGACGCCTCCTGACATCAGCTTCAATCTCCTCATCAGCCCTCACAGCCTTGTAGAATATCTCTATATTATTTTCAATATCCGTGACACCGCGGATACCCCTGACTACCACTTCAGCCAGCAGCTTCTCCTGCAACGATTCGACCCTGCCGCTCAATATCGCCTTCCCGCCGCGGATTTCGACCTCGATCTCGTAGGCCTCGGTGGCAGGATCTTCAAACAGTGCCCGGTTTGCATCCTGCTCGATTGCATCATCGCTTCTATCAATATCCTTAACGACGATCTTATTGATAACGGACCTGACTCCCTTCACAGTCTCCGCCACTTTTTCGGCTCTTGCTTTGGCCAGCAGATTATCCACACTGCCTGAAATGGTCACTATCCCTTCATTGGTTTGAACATTGATAAGATGGGCCGGTACTGCCTGTTCTGAGAGCAACTGGTTTTCAACTGCATAGGAGATCCTGAGGTCATCCATTTCCCGGGCCGGGCCTGAGACCGGAAGCAACAGAAGAATGATCAGAGATAATGTCAATGTTTTAATTCTATTACCACTCTTTATTTTCGAAACTGCATATCCAAGCCGCATATCGTCACTCCTTTCCGGAACTATATGCAAACTTTGATCTTACGATCTCTAACTCAGATTCTAATATCGTGATTGACAGAGGGTCTGGCAATACGACTTGATCACATACGGATTACGTATTGCCAATACGTAATTAATTTATGCACATCAGCTTAGGGGAATGTTTCTGAATTTTCTTGATTTTTCGCAATTGGTTGTATTTCTTGTATTTATGTAGAGGGTTGAGCCTGATACATATTAAGCAGATTTGATTATGTTGGAAAGGGTAACCGGATGAAGGTTGTATTGCGGATGATAATTGCGGATGACATCTCGGAAAATGTCGAGCTCATACTGTCCCAGTTGGGCCATAGCGCATTCGACCCTCAGCATAAAGTCGTAAAGTCGCTGAAATCACTAAAAAGCGCCCTTCAGAAAAGCATCTGGGATATCGTGATCTGCAACTATAACAATAAGAAATTGGATCCCTTAAAGGTCCTTCAGACGACCAAAGGCATGGATTTTGAGGTACCTTTGATCTTCGTGGCCGAGAGCGCCACAGAAGAAGAGATCGTCGAGACGATTATCGAGGGGGCCCGCGGTTTTGTCACAAAAAGTAAGATTTCCCGCCTGGCACCGGTAGTAAATAGGGCCCTGCGCGAGACCGCAATCCGGATAAGCGCAAGGGAAGCCTATAAGTCTCTGCAGGATTCAGAAAACCGCTACCGCTCAGTCATAGAAAACGCCAGCCAGGGAATTGCAATTATCCAGGACGGATTTCTGCGCTACGCTAATCCCAGGCTTCTGGAGGTAGCGAATGCGGATGAAGGTGAACTGGTTGACGAGCCGTTCATCAAGCTCGTATACGATGAAGACCGCTCCGCTTTCAATCGCCTTTATCTTGATTTGCTGCGCGGTAGGGAGATGGATGAACATCTCGATATGCGCCTTAAATCAGCGGATAAAAAACTTAAGTGGCTGCGCTATAACGGAGTAAACATTAACTGGAACGGCAAGCCGGCGGTGCTATTTTTCATAAAGGATATCAGCGAGCAGAGACTGGCGGAGGAGAAGGCAAAAAAATCATCAAAGCTGATCGAGCATAAAAGTATTGCCTTGCAGGAGGTTCTAAGCCAGATACAGGAAGACAAAGAGAGCATCAAGAAAAGTATCTACGAGAATATAGAACAAGCCATAATACCTACTTTGCACCGTTTAAAAGAGATAGCCACTCCCGCCCAGATGAAGCTTTTTGATGTTTTGGAAGCGGATTTGAAGAGAATCGCATCGCCTTTTATCAAGGATATAAAAGATGATTTCGCAAAGTTGTCTCCTCGGGAACTGGAGGTGTGCAGGCTCATAAAAAACGGCATGACCTCCAAGGAAATCGCTCAGGCCCTCGGCATCTCGCCCATGACAGTACACAAGCATCGCGAGCTCATTCGCAAAAAGCTGGGGCTGGTCAATAATGGGATGAATTTGAACTCCTACCTCAAAAACAAGATGGAAAAACAGAAATAAAAAAGCCGCCATCTGTCTACGATGACGGCCTCAATCTATTATATTCCAATCACTTGTCCCAGTCAATTTCCATGATAACTGCCGGGTCAATAATCCTGAATGTAAACGATTCCGTAAAATAAAGCTGCACCTTCTCCGTATCATGAGCATGGTAGCCAATTGAAAGATCCTGCCCCAGGTAGAGCTTCATGTCTCCGCCCCGCACCGAGAACAAATAACATTCCTTCAAGAAGGCGTTCAGGATTATCTTCCCTCCGAGCAGGTTTTCCAGCTGCCTTTTTAAGGGATAGCCCTTGGTCTGGCTGTGTATATAGTTCCACATTTCCGGGCCGACGACCAGCGCATAGGGTCCATCTACCGAGGCCCTTACAAATTCCGTGATGCCCTTCGATATCAGGGCCAAATACTCATGCGGGTCACCGCTGAATTTGAGTTTTTCGTACGGGCTGCTACCTTTAATCCCCTGAATATTGCCATCCTTAAATCCATGATAGACAGCGTCTTCTTCAAATTGAGCGATCTTTCTGGCGGCATCCTCGAGATTATCCAGCTCGATGCCATCCGCACCCCGTTCGATATTATCCAGTTCCCACAGTTCCAGGTCGAAAATTATCCTCGATTCAATCAATGGCTGGACTTTGCGGATTCCGTAACCGACTTCTTTCTTATTCTCTCCTTTGCCAATATCCATTCTGCCCAGAGACACGGCGGCAAAGTCGAGGCCCTTCGGGCCTTCAATATCAACGATCTTTCGGGCGGAAAGATGGGTTTTCAGTACATCTTTAGCGACATCCTCTATTTCACCCCAGGCCCCGTCAGTAATAGGCGCAAGCGAACGTTTCAATATGTCCATTTGCAATCTCCTTTTATCATCCCCTTTATTGTACGGTTAATTAACTTTTCTGGCTTCCGATCCCCAGATCGGAAGATTTTTCTCCCTCATCAGATTGTTCTTCATGCTCCTCGAGCTCGGTAATATCGCCCTCTGTAAACAGGTAGGTTTTCATCTCCTCGTCCCAGCCATCCATATTTCTCCTCAACCACTCCAGGGTCATCATGGCATGCTCAATTTCCTCATCCCGATTGTGCGCCAGGATCGCTTTCAGGTGTCCGTCCTTGCAGACCGCCACTCTCTGATGGTACCAGTCCACCGCTTCGATCTCCTCCCGCAAACTCTTCAGAGCACGTATAATATTGCGATCATGGGCGGAAATCTCTTCGGCTGGTTCATGATAATCACTCATTCTTTTTCTCCCTTTGTCTTTTTAATCCCGATTCAGAAATATAATACATATTGTTGAAATAACAAAATCAAGCCGCGCTCGTTCCTCCAAGAAATTCCGGCTAGACTGCAAATGCCAATAATTTAAGTACCGGGAATAATAACAATATTCGAACGGAGCTTCAAGAGGTTTTAGAGTGCCAGCAATATAACTGTAAATACAATCACTTTCTCCAGCTTGGGAGCAGCATACTCATTAAGAAAGAAATATAGTTCAGACATTAGACCCTCCACCTTTTTGTTCTTGCCATCTTATTTTCACGATTCAATATTGCCGATGGCGGGATAAAAATCAATACTGGTAAATCATATATAATTTACGTATAAAAAATACGCATTCAGTCCCGGCGATTTTCATTTGAATCGACAATGAGAAAAAATCCGCCCGGTTGGCACCGCCGGGCGGAATCTTGAGAGGAGTTAATAGAAAAATCAGCAATCCGGAGGGCCGCATGAATAGATATCCTACCACTCCGAATAGCCGTGTATTTTTATGACACAAGCAAATCTTGACGAATTGAGGCCGTGCTCCTTTCTGCAGTTTAATCCAATGCCGCAGAGTGGATTCCCTGACCCGCAGCAGATGCCCCATCGGAATTCTCGGTTATCTCTGCTGAAAAGACATCCAAAAATCCTGCCGGATCAGAATTTTATATGATAAAAAATAAGGTGTTGAGCATCAACGGATTTGCAGAGCGAATATCATTTTCAACAGCTATGCTGAGTGAAAAACACACGTTAGAGATAAGTTTTCGAGGTATTATATACCGCAAAAATACAAAAAAAATTTAAAAGTGCGCTTAAAGGATTTGGCATATCAGGCATTTTGATTATATTTATTTTATCACACAAGACCGAGAGCATGAATTAAATGATTGCATATTTCTTAATGGAGCCGACGGGGCTGGCATGCGCCTGCGATTTCTAAAATACTTACTCGCCATAAGTGTTCTGTTTTCAACTCTGGTAGTCTCCGAATCAATGGCGATAAAAAAACTATCCGTTGATTATTCGCGGAAAAGTAAGATGCTTCCCTACACCCTCGACCGGAGCTATGTTCTGGATCAGAGTGCGAGCCTTCGAGCTGTTAGAAATCCTCTTCAGATCTGGACCGGCGACAGTTCCTTCCGGGACGGAAGAGCAATGGTTCGGGCTTCAAATCCAAGGCCAACCTCAGATGAATTTCCGAATGTTAGCTTTGTAACCATGGATATGGGCACCGTCTACGATCAGGATCCGGTGCCGGCGCCCATCACAGATATGGCCCTTTATTATGATTCCCAGGCGGAAATGCAAGCGGTCGTCCTGGGAGCCAACCGGAACGACTCGGCCTTTGCCGTGAAGATTATACCGGGCACAGACAATCCGCAATTTCTTTACCTCACGCACGGGCAGGATCATACCGGCAATGGCGTCTGGAACACAGGCGTTTCGATTCAACTTTGCGAGGACTATGATTATGACGGCACGGAAGAGGTGTTTGTCTATGTGAGTCCCGGCCGCGACCTTTATCCCAGAGTGCTTTATTGCCTTGACATGGAGAAACTGCAAATAGAATGGGCCCTGCAGTTGGCCTCTCCGATACAGAAGCAGAACTTCTTCAGCTGCAGGGATCCTGAAAATCCCGCGGTCATCTTCACAACCTATAATGTAAAAAACGGCGTCAGCGATAAAAACTTCTCGGATCTGTATTGTTATCTGGCGAAGGTTGATTCAAGCGGCACAGTACTGTTCAAGAAAATCCTGGCCAGCGAACACGGCGGGGTCTTTATTCGGCCAGCCGAAGAGGACACGATCTTCTATGTTGCCCACTCGCTGCCATTTCTCGATGATGAAGAGGCCGCTAAGGCGGTTGAAAAAACATACAAGCTCTCACGCATTGACCGCAGCGGCAACATCCTGGAATCGGTATACGCAAAAGAAAAAATAGCCGATATGTGGCTGGCGGACTACGGTGACTCCGACGTTCCCCATCTCTACACGATCTCTCATACCGGCGTTATTTCTGTTTATGATCCCCGCCTGAATATCTGGGCGGAATCGAGTCCGACCGACCTGCGCTCGCTTGTGGGCATTACCAGAATAGCAGATAATCCCGGTCCTGCATTTGTAATGAAAACGACCGAGGGGGTTGAGATATATTCCTGTGACTTCAAAAAATTGGCCTCGCTGCAATTTTCTGCCGGAAATTTCCAGCCGCTCGAACATGACGAGTCCGGCAATCTCACCGCTTTCATTCTTACAAATGGGAGGGAGGGGGGAATCTTCCGGTTGATGAAAAGGGGCGTCGCTGATTACTCCAGAATAATTTTCTGGGAATATCAGAATTATATAACGGTCGCCCTGTTTATTCTGCTGGTGGCGCTTTTTGTCACGAATCTGCATAGAATAAAGACTATCAGAAAACTGCGCATCAGCGAAAGAAACCTGGAAGGTCTGTTTACTTCTAATCCGCAGGCGGCAATCTATGTTGATACCGAGAGCAATGTGCTCGATGTCAACCTTCATTTTGAAGAAACCTTCGGTTATAAAAAAGAAGAACTTCTCGGTCATCCGGTAATAGATATGCTCGTTCCGGAGGAAGAAAGGGCCGAAGTATATGATCGTTTCAAGAAAACTGACTCTGCCACTTTCTACGAGGCGAAACGGGCCAGAAAAGACGGAACGCCAATCTGGGTGAGAGTATCCGGCTCGCCGGTTGAGGCAGGCAATAAAATGATTGGCTATATTATAGTCTACAATGACATAACGGAAATAAAGAGAGCTCAGGAGAGCTTGAAAGAAAATGCGGCTCGCTATCGCACCCTCTTCGAAGACTCGCCCATAATGCTGGCGGAAGAAGATTATAGCGAAGCCATGAAATATGTGAATGAACTGAAAAACTCCGGGATCATTGACATTGAAGGATATCTACTTGAGCAGCCTGACATACTAAGAAAGTGCCAATCCATGATCAGGCTCGTTGACATCAACAAGGCCGCCCGCAAGATTTACGGGGCAAAGGGTATGGATGAACTGAAAAGTCACTTCAACAGGATGTTTGCCGATTATTTCCTGCCGATTCTTGCGCGTACATTGGATCAATTTTCCCGGGGAGAGAAGATGATCCAGACCGAATTGACGACTGAGAAAGTTAACGGCGAAGAAGTTCATACCATTATGAAGATAAATGTCGCGCCCGGGTATGAAGATTATTTCTCTAAAGTCTTTGTCTCCTTATTGGATATAACTGACCGAAAGAACGCCGAAGATGCCCTGCGGGAAAGTGAGGAGAGATACAGGCTGCTGGTTGAAAATGTGGGCGCCGGAATCGCCCTCGTTGATGCCGAGGGTGTATTTCATTTTGTGAATCAAAAAGGAGCACAGGCACACGGAAGAGACCGCACTGAGATAATCGGAAATAAAATGCATGATCTATTTCCGAAAGAAGTTGCAGACTGGCAATTGGAAAGAGTAAAAGAGGTAATAAGAACCGGCAAGGAATTCAGCGAGGAATCGAGGATTTTGATCAATGGCGACTGGCAATGGTACTCCACAAATCTCCAGCCCTATAGAAATACTGAGGGTGAATGTGTCGCAGCTCTTGTCATAGCCCAAAATATAACCGAGCACAAAGAGGCGCAGGACGAGGTACATGCCAGCGAGGGACGTCTCCAGGCAATCGTCGATTCAACCGATGACCTTATTTTCGTGATCGATAATGAAGGAAAATTTACCTATTCCAAAGTGAGGGAGAGATCAGATAACTTATATGCCGATCCAGAGGAGTTTCTGGGAAAACACATTGCCGAACTGGTGCCGGAGGAAATCTCTTCCGAGTTCCTGACACATCTTGAAATCATTAAGAAAACAGGTGAAACCCGGCAAATGGACTATTGTCTTGAAATAAGCGGAGAAACTCGCTGGTATTCGGCAAAACTCACGCCCCTATATTATGAAGAAAATAAATTGGAAGGCGTAACCATCGTAGTCAGGGAAATCACACCTCAGGTCCTGTCCAACCGCGCGCTCAAAAACGAAAGAGATTTTTCACATTCAATCCTGCGCACGGCCAACAGCCTTATCGTATGCCTGGATAGTAAGGCCAGGATAAAAATATTCAACAACGAATGCGAGAACGTAACCGGTTATAAGCGTGAAGAAGTGCTGGGCAAATCCTGGCCGGATATATTCCTGCCGGCGCGATATCGGCATGAAGGACTGACCGATTTCGAAAGCTGGGTGAAGAATAATCCCAGTGGCAAATATGAGGGCCCGATTGTGACTAAAACCGGGGATGTACGCACAATCCTCTGGTCAAACAGTGCAATTTTCGATCCGGCGAGCGGCGAGGTAACCGCAATCGCGATTGGACAGGATATAACTTTGCGAAAGAAGATCGAGGAATCGCATAGAAAAAGCGAAAAGAAGCTCAGAACCCAATTCAAGAATTTTCCCATCCCCAGCTACACCTGGCGAAAAAAAGGTGATGACTTCGTACTCGCGGAATTCAATGATGCGGCCCTCAGGATTACCGACGGAAAGATCAGCAAATTTCTCGGCAAGAAGCTGTCTGACATGTACGGGGATCGGCCCGCTCTCATAGCAAACATACACAAATGTTATGAGGAGGAATCCACCTTTCTCGATGAGTCGGATTACGTTTATATAAGCACGGGCAAGAAACGTTATCTGCTGGTTACATATTCTTATGTTCCACATAACCAGGTGATGATCTATACGCAGGATGTGACGCCGCTCAAGCAGGCCAGGGAAGACAAGATCAGGACCGCCAAAGATATTGCCGGAGGCTTTGCCCACGAAATTCGAAATTCACTCTTCCCCGCCAAAGGAGCTTTAAGCCTGCTGGCCAAAACAAAAGATGGAAACGGTCAGGCCGAGGAACGCCGTTCAAAATACCTGAAAATAACCGAACAGTCCGTCGAAAAAGCAATCGATGTTACCAATCAGATTTCGCTTTACACCAGGATGGATAGTGAATATTTCCCGGAGAAAGTGAACCTGTGCAGCGTGGTTAACAAAGTTATCAGCTCCAATCAACTTACTCTGGAGAAAATGAGAGCAAAAGTCAGTTTCGAGGGAGTAAAAGATGTTGAGGTTCAATCGAATAGAAAGCAGCTCTATCAAGTTGTCAATAATTTGCTGCTGAATAGCATTGATGCCTTGACAAAATCGCCGGAGCCGGCTATATTATTACACTGGAAGCAGATAGACAGCAGTATTGTTCTTGATTTCGCAGACAACGGTGTGGGTATACCAGAGGAAAATTTACAGCGTGTTTTCGATGCTTTTTACTCCACCAAACCGGATAATGGTACCGGTATCGGCCTGGCGATGGCTAAGAGAATAATTGAAATGTATGATGGTGAGATTTCTGTATCGAGCAAACTTGGTAAAGGCACAACTTTTAGATTGAAATTCAAGCCAGCATAATATTCTTACTTGAAATTTTAATGTGAGTATCTAAGGTAGTTATTTTTTATGGATGAGTTGCGCAGTAAGATTCTTCTGGTCGACGATGATAGATCAGTCCTGGAAATGCTGGATGAGCTTTTCAGTGATGACTATACAACTATCCTGGCTTCTTCGGGACCTGAAGCCATACAGAAGGCGAGAGAAAATTTGGATGTTGCCTGCGCCTTGATGGATATCAAGATGCCGGATATGGACGGTATCGAAGCCAATCGTGAGATCAAGAGGTTCCTTCCCGATTTGCCTGTTATCTTTCACACCGGCTACCCCGGAGATTATCTGGAGGACGAGATCGAGGCTACCGAAAAGCCCTTCGATTATGTTCTCAAGGGTGACTCTATTCCGCGCCTTACCCGTTCAGTCAAGCATGCCGTGGAAAGTCATCAATTAAAACATGATAATCGCAGACTGACCCGATATGCCGAGCACAACTTCGGAATTGTCGGCAAATCCAAAAAAATGGGTGAGATTTACGAATTGATCCGCAAGCTCTCCAATTGCGTAGCCTCCGCTGTCGTGCTGGGCGAAACCGGCACCGGCAAGGAACTGGTATCGAAGGCGATCCACTTCAACAGTGAAAGACGGGACAAGAATTTTGGTATCCTGAATTGCAATCATAAAAATTCAGATTTGGTTGAATCCGATCTGTTCGGGCATAAGAAGGGAGCATTCACCGACGCAAAGGATGATCGAATCGGGCTGTTTGAGTCGGCCAACGGCGGGACTGTTTTCCTTGACGATATCGGGGATCTGGCGCTGGAAACCCAGAACAAGCTTCTGCGGGTGCTGGATACGGGAGAATTCTATCGTATGGGTGATTCAAAGCTGCGAAAATGTGATGTCCGTGTTATCTGCGCCACTCACCGCGACCTGGATAAGATGGTTGAGAAGGGAGACTTCCGCCGCGATCTCTATTACCGCCTCAAGACCATCATAATAGAATTACCTCCCCTGCGCGACAGGATCGAAGATATTCCATTTCTGGTCAATAAATTCATCCAGCAGTTTGCGATTGAGGAAAGATGCCGCCCCAAAATCTTCGATGAAGGGGCCTATGACGTCTTATACGATCATGACTGGCCCGGCAATGTTCGGGAGCTCAAGCACCTGGTGGAAGCCCTCTTGAGCCTGACAGAATCCGATATCGTAATGGCCGAGGACGTCCACGCATATCTCAGGAGAAAACCTGAAAGAGAAAAAAAGGCTCAAACTCTTAATGAGATGGTGGATGATTTCAAAAAGGAAACTATAAGGAAGACCTTGATAAAGACAGGCAACAATCGTTCTAAGGCAGCGCTGCTGCTCGGCATGGACAGGGCAAATTTCCATAAACTGCTCAAGCGCCTGGAACTGGAGGACCTGTAGCCAACTGACCTCAGTTTTTGTGGTATTTCGAGGTATATATTACCTCATATCGCCCTTCACGCTGTTACAGCAAAAAAGGCCTTTATAAATCAACAACTTACAGGGGGAATTTAAGGCGTTGAATGGCACGTTATTTGTAATGCTATAATAGTAAGCAGAGGAAACTCTTAACTAAACAGGACGTGGCTTTGAGTGGTTTAGCCCATAGGGCTGGGCCCGGGGGAGTAGAGGTAAGAATCAGGGGGGAAATTAGGTGTTTAAATTTCCCCCTTGCCCTATTTCAAAAGTACTCTTGGAGCCTTAGAGAACTTGTACTCGCAGAAAGCTCAACTATAATCCAGCCGGGAGGGGAAAGCTGATTTAGCATAAGAAATTTATATGCAGTAAGAATTCATGTAAAATCGAGCAAGGAGGTGCGATCGATAAACAGGTTTACAAGCCATTAATAATACATGCCCGCTCAACATATCCGGGGCTTATCATCTTTCTTTTAACTGAAACAACCAAGAGTACCGCTGCTATCGCACCCGCATTAGCTCGATCCAACAGGTACTTATACTATGCGCTCAGGAACTTATGATTCATGCGCTACAAATTTAGGGGGAAAAATGCTGAAAAAGAAACTATTTAAACTCTTCTTACTGGCTGCTGTGATTCTGCTTGGAGGGAACCTGTATGCGGCCAACATTGACGTAACCCAGAGCACCGCAATAACAGTTAATGGTGAATACGACCGTAATCCCTCGATCGTATATGACGGTTCTCAATACTGGCTCTTCTATACAAAAGGGGATAACACGAGCACTGCAGGTGTACGCGGCCCGGGATATGATCCGGATGCCGACAAATATTACGTCTATTACAAGACTGCAGCCACAATCGATGGTCTGGCGGCCGCCTCGGAAACATTGCTCAACAAGCCGCGGCCGACCAATTTCGACCAGAGAGTTGTATCCGCCACCTACTACAATGGCAAAATTTACGCCTTTGTATCCAGCGGCCAATCGGGCACCGACCGTTCCATGTACTATTATGATTTTAATGGTACCAACTGGACCGGCCCGACCCTGCTGACCTCCAGCAGCGGCGGACACATCAATGTTACCAGCGACGCCAGTTACATTTACATTGTCTGGGAATCGGGTGACGGCAGCGCCGACTTCTATTCCTTCGACGGTTCCACACTCAGCGCCAAAGTGGACATCAGCACAGACAACATGCCAAAGATAAACCTCATGGGCAGCACTCTCTATGTCGTCAGCATCGAGGACGCAACCGGCGACATAGAAGTGTATTCCGCGGCAGCCGGAGCTTCGCCGTCATTCAGCGCCCATTCTACTGCAATCACCGGCGCCGGCCTTTATGATCCCTGCATCTTCAATGACGGCACAAATCTTTATGTAATAACCGCTCCATATGTAAGCGGCAATGATCAGCAGTATCTGATCCAGGCTTATGATGCCGGGGCCACCGGCTCCTGGTCAACCAGCAAAATGGTAACCGGCGGAGGGTACGGTGGAACTTACTGGTGGGAATACTGGCCGTTGGGTTATTACGACGGTACCGATCTATATGTCTTCTTCACCACCGAGTCCGCCAGCCCCGCATACAGCGATGGGGAGATCGGCATGCTGAAGATGGACTGGAGCCTGGACAACGATCACTTCGTGCATATACAGAATGCGGTAAATTTCGCCACTGCGGGTGACCAGATCGATATTGATGATGGAACCTATTATGAGGCCCTGAACCTTAACAAGGCCAACCTCAGCCTTGCAGGGACCGGCACCTCGCTTGTAACTATTGATTGCGGAGGACTCCCGGGCTTCAATAGTTCCGGTATTTATATTTCCGCGGATGGTGTCGATCTGGAGGGCTTCACGTTCATCGGTGAACCGGCAACCTCCGCTCCAAGATACGGAATTAAATTTGCAGATGTCACCGGCGGCAGCCTGACCAACCTGATCATTAAGGAGTTCTACAGAACCGGCGTAGACATGCTTGGAACAGACGGTGTTACCATCACCGGTTGCGAATCCAAGGACAATGGCGGCAATGGTTTCCAGGCTTGCGACGCCAATAATATTACCTACACAAATATCACTACCAGCGGCAACGCCTGGGGAGGAGTGGGAATATTTACCTGGGGCCAGTACACCCCGATCGGGACCGATAATATCGTCTTTACAGGAACCAACAGCTTCGGTGAATCTGCTGATGACAACGGGGGGCTGTACCTGGAAGAGGGTAATTACAGTGATCCCAACAATCCCTACCCGATAACATTCAGCACAAATATTGCTGACGGCGCCAATATCACCATCCAGTTCAGTGATTTCACCCATATGCTGGGCGGGGACTCGGACAATAATAATACTTATCGCAGGTTCTACGGCAGTCTCACCGATGTATTGAGTGCAGCGGCAGGAGCGCCCGGCCACATTACCACGGGCCGTTATGTTAAGGATCTGAGCGACGAGAGCTTCTACGTCGCCAGCTTCCTGACAATACAGGGTGCGGTTGATGCCGCTGATCCCGGTGACCTGATCAATGTCCAGGCCGGTACTTATACCGAGCAGGTTTATATCACCAAGAATGACCTGACCATAGACGGCGCCGGAGTGGATGCCACGATAGTCAAGTCTCCGGTTACTTTGACACAATATTTTGTGACCGGCTCGAATAACAATTATCCTGTGATGTTCATCCACGGAGCAACCGGCATTACCCTGACGGAAATGACTATAGATGGCGATAACCAGGGCGATACCAATTATCGCTTTGTTGGCATAGGCTTTTGGAACGGCGGCGGCTCAGTAACCACCGCAAAGGTCATAAATGTCATGAACAGCACGTTCTCCGGCGCCCAGCATGGAGTTGGTATTTACTCATCCAATGATACCGGGGGACCATATACCATAGTCTTGAATGATGTTCTGGTAGATGATTTCCAGAAAAACGCAATTGCCCTCCTGGGCAGCGGGCTCACGGTTGATCTTGATAATGTCACCACCACGGGTGAAGGACCAACCTCGGTAACCGCCCAGAATGGAATTCAGATCGGTCCCGGAGTAACCGGCACTGTATACAACTGCGATATTTCTGATATTGCCTACACTGGAGCCAGCTGGACGGCCACAGGCTTCCTGAATGAGGGTGATATTACTGCCACAGGAGTGGATATCTCGGGATGCCAGACCGGTGTCTACTGGATTGACGGCAGCGGGACATTCACCGGGGGCACAATCACCGCCCCTCTCGGTGACGGCTTCTATGCTTACAACAGCACTGCCGCATCCAAGAGCGGGGCGCCAAAGCTTATTCCGGAACCATTCGATCCGCAGTTCAGCTATGCTCAGAATGAAGATAAAGCGGTTATGAATGTCACCCTCAGCAATACCGACATAGTCGGTACAGGCGCCACAGACAGCTGGGGCGTGGGTGCATTCTCATACAATGCTACCGCTCCTGATGAGGTTTATCTGACCGTAAACAACTGCAAGATTGACGACTGGGATTACGGTGTGGTCGCTTATGACTATGGCGGGCCGGTCTTCACTACAATTTTTGAAAATGCTATTATAAATTGCACCTACGCACTCGCTGCCAGCACGACTATCACTAATGTGCAGGACGGCTCGGGCAATTATTTCGGGACGACCGACGCAGCTACAATAGCCGGGATGATAGATGGCGCTGTTTTTGATTATACCCCCTGGCTCTCCACGGGAACGTACACAGCTCCCGGATTCACCGGCGATTTCTCGACGCTGTACATCGATAACGACGGCGCCCAGGCGGGAACCGAAACAAGGTTGATCGAAGCGCTGGGCCTGGTAACTTCCAGCACAATCTATCTTGCTCCGGGGACCTATCCTGAAGGACCGCAGGTTGTGTTTGATTCGGATGTTACCATAGTCGGCGACAGCAAGAACACTGTCACCATCGTACCCACCGCCAATACCGGCAGCTCCGGCGATTCGCGCGGATGGTTCCTGGTGAACTCCGGTGTGACGCTGGATATGAGCGAGGTGACTATGGATGGCGCCGGATATAATATATATCAGGCCGTGCGGTCATACGGGGATCTTATCCTGGACGACATCATTTTCCAGAATATGATTTTTTCCACATATCTGGGATTTGCCGTTGCGATCATGGATGCAACCCCCACGATTACCTATTGCGATTTCAGCAATATCGGGCGTGTGGGCATGATCCTCTTCGGCAGCGGTACGACAAATGGACTGGTCGACAACTGCACGTATGTCGGCAAAGGTGACGGCGACTGGCTCGATTATGCTGTCGAATTCGGCGCAGGCGCCGGAGGATCGGTAACAAACTGTGAAATTTACAATTGCACGGGCGTGGCGTCATCTGATGGTTCCACCTCGGCCGGGATTATAGCCACGACATACTATGGAGCGGGAACCAGTGCCACCCTGGAAGGAAACTATATTCACGATAACTCCACAGGCTTCGGCATTGGCTATGGTACTTCAGACGTAACCACCGCCACAGTCACCAATAACGGTTTCGTCGGCAATGAATATGGCCTGACTACTTCGTCAAGTACAGGGATCACACTTCTGGCCTACGGCAACACGTTCAATAATGATTTCAATGCCGATGATGATGCCGGCGGGACCTGGGATAACGGTTCGCATGGCAACTGCTGGTCGGATTATTCCGGCACCGGTGTCTATACTGTCGGCGGCGATGCCGGGGCGGTTGACAATTATCCCACCGTGAACTGCTTCATAGATATGACCCCGGATGATATCGTCTATCACTGTACCGGCAGTTTCGACTTTGATGTTGAAATTGGTGACGGCCTGGTTGGCCTTGATGCGGCCAATTTCACAATTCAGTATCCGCATTATCTTGATTTTGTGAACGCCACCGAGGCGTCAGGAAATTATCAGCTTTTCTATAATGAATTCGAAAATGCCACCGGATATGACAGTATCCAGTTCAACTTCGGTGTGCTCACAGGCTCACAGGATGGACCGGCGAGCCTCTTTAATGTAGAGCTGACCGGCTCGCCTGCAACCTGCGGCATTGACGACATAAGCATGATCTATGCCGATCTGCGCGGCCATGACGAGAACGACAGCATCATAAATCTGCCCAGCCCCTTACCGGATCCTATCTCTCTGGTAGTGGACTGTTCCGATCCCGTGTTGACGGTCAATACTGCTGACGGCGGTTACTACAATGTCGAACCGGTTATCAACCTCGAGGCCTCAGATAATTGCGATCTTGATGCGATCTACTACCAGTTTGATGGCTGCGAGGGCGCCGGATGGAGTCCGATCGTCAGCGATCTCTCCGGTTCCACCTATGGTCCTCTGGACTGGACCCTGTTTGCGTCAGCATGGACCGGATTGAGCGAGGGCGCGCATTGCCTCTACTTCAAGGTGATGGATGATAATGGCCGCGGCAATTCCGATTCATGCTCATATTCATGGTGCTTTACCAAGGATGTCACGCCGCCGCCGCCGCCCGCAAACCTGACGGCAGAACCCGGCCATAACAAGGTCAGCTTGACCTGGAGCAACGCTGCCAGCGATTTTGATCACACAGTCATTGTTAGAAATGACTATGCTGACGGGGGCGGGCACGGTTATCCTGAATATGACGACGCCTATACCGAGGCTGCTTATCCCGCCGATACTGCTGACGGGGACCTGCTTTATTCCGGAACAGCTTCCTCGCATACGGATACATATAACCTGACATCCACAACCCGGGACGTCTATCACTATGCTGCCTTTACAGTCGACCTGGCCGGTAATACCTCAGCACCCGTAGCTGATGCCCAGGATCGATCAACCTCCTACTGGCTGGGTGATGTTTCTCCGGTTCTGGCTTACGATGGTTATGTTTATTTCACGGATCTATCGGTATTCTCGAATTCATATGGGACTTCGGATGGGGATGTTTATTACAACAACGAATGCGATTTCGGGCCGACCTTCAATAACAGCACGAAGGGCATTCCGACAACCGATAACCAGGTCGAATTTGAAGATCTGACGATCTTTGCAATCAATTTCGACGATGTATCGCCGAGCGCAAAATCTCGTCCGATCTTCTCCGACAATCCTGAAGTGACCGAAACCGGTATCAGGGTGACCTCACGATTGGAGGGCGGCTCCTGCTTTGTCGAGGTATTCCTGGAGAATGGAACACATGAAGCCAAATCTCTGATAGCCGAACTGACCTACGATTCGGAAATGATGACATATCATTCGACCGCGTACAATACTCAGCTTGTCAATACCGACAGGCCGGTCTTTACCAAGACCCTGGAGTACGAGAATAAAGTCTCGGTTTCTGCCGCAGTGTTGGGGCAGGGACAGGTATTTGCCGGTTCCGGGACGATCGCGACAATTCGCTTTGACAATGTCAGAAGCCAGGGTCCCGAACTGACCTTAACCCGGGCCGATATCCGCAACAATGACAACAAGAAGCTCCTGGGCGACTTCACCGCACAGACTATAATGGCTTCGGCGGCATTGCCGGAGGCCTATGAGCTGTTCCAGAATCGTCCCAATCCATTCAATCCAGAGACAGAAATCGCCTACAGCCTGCCCGAAGAGACTCATGTTACCATCAAGGTTTACAATATCGCAGGTCAAGTTGTAAGCACACTGGTGGATGAGGTCAGGCCGGCTGGAATTCACAAGGTTACATGGAACGGCACCAATCAGAGCGGTTCCAGAGTAGCCTCCGGCGTCTACTTCTATCGTATGGAAACCAGTACATTCCGGAAAACCATAAAAATGATTCTGGTGAAATAGATTCAAACATGATCCGGAGGGGGGATTATCCCCTCCGGATTATTGAGGTACATATTATGAGACATCCTTTGAAATTGCTTACTATTTTGACTGTCGGGCTGTTCTGCATACTTTATCCTGCCGTACTTGCGTCACAGGACGGCTCGGGACACGTACTCATTTCGCCTGAAGAAACAACCGTTACCATCGACGACACCTTCAGTATCTTTCTGGCAATTGATACTGTTGAGCTGGTAAAGGATTTTCTGGTCGATATACAGGTGGATACCAATATAATCAGACTGGACAGCTGTAAGCGGGTCAGTACATTTTTCACCGGACCCAGCGGAGCATTCACATACTGGAAAGATACCGTACAGTATTTCGGAGAAAATGATTCGGCTTATGTCTACGAAATCCAGGGTTCGATCTTCGGCCCGGGCAATTTTGTCAATGGCCCCGGTGATTTGGTGCGGATGAAATACACCGCCGTGGGATACGGCATCAGCCCGGTTGACTTCCGTTACTATGAGTTCAGGGATACACTGGTTGATCCCCAAACCCATATGGGAAATATTATCGAACTCGAGGGAGCTCTGGACGGACAGGTTATCGTCTGTCCCACCGACCAGGCAATCATTTATGCCGGCCCGAACGATATTGGCTTTTTGTCTGAGAACGGACAAACTCCCGATCCTCAAATATTTTCTGTGGCCAATCCATGCTTCGGGGATTTGCAGTGGGAGGCGTCGGAAAGCTGCAACTGGTTTGAGCTGAATTCTTATTCCGGAACAGCTCCCTCCGATATCACGGTTAGTATCGATATAAGCGGAGTCAATCCCGGTCTCTACCTCGACTCAATTGCAATAAGCTCCCTTGATGCGGCCAACTCGCCTCAATATGTGAGGGTGTCTCTGGAATTGACGCAGTCCTATCTTTGCGGTGACGCCAACGGTGATGGGAGTATCAATGTCTCGGATGCGGTTTACATCATAAATTACGTTTTCATAGGAGGCGCTGCGCCCGAACCGATGGCCTCGGGCGAGGTGAATTGTGACGGAAATGTCAATGTCAGCGATGCTGTCTGGATAATAAATTATGTCTTCATAGGAGGCAACGCGCCCTGTGATGTGGATGGAGATTTGGAGCCTGACTGTTAGGGAGGAAAATCTATATGAAAAATAAAATAATTGTGATTATCATGCTGATAATCGTCTCAAATTGCACTGTACTTTTTGGCCAAATGCCGGAAATGGCGCTTATGCCTCAGCTGAGCTATACTTCGGGAGCAGGCACATTCGATATAAAACTCCAGTTGCTTTCTAATATTTACGACCTCAAAGCATACTCGGTGGCGATACAATTCGATTCCACAATGATCGAAACCCATCCGGACAGCATCTGGGAAGGGCCATTGCTGGGCAGCACCGGCGCGCCCACCTTCTTCTGGGCAGGATTCTCGCCCGATTCGGGCACGCTTTACATCGATGGCGCTATTCTCGGAGATGGCATAACCACCGGTTCTATAGGAGAATTGGCAACTATTCGGTTCAATGCAGAAAATCCGGTGATACCCGGAGAGTGTCCCCTGAATTTTATCTCCGTGCGCGCCAGGGATGCGACCAACAGCCCGCTCTATTATGACACTGTAAATGCCACAGTTATAATATGCGAGTATCTTCTGGCTGATGCCAACGGTGATGGCACAATCAATGTCTCAGATGCGGTGTACATAATTAATTTCATCTTTGTCGGCGGGCCCGCTCCCGATCCCCTTCTGGTGGGGGACGCAAATTGCGATGATACTGTAAATATCAGCGACGCGGTTTATATAATTAATTACATCTTTGTCGGCGGCGATCCGCCCTGCCGCGTATGTTATTGATTCTCAGTTTCTGATAAATAACCAACGGCTTAAACCGGGCAGAATTGACCGATTTTGAATCTCAGTCTGCTGGTGGGCTGATGGACGATCCATATTTTGTAGCGGCGTTTGCACAATTATCCGTTTGAAGCATGATGCGCTTTTACAACAAATAAGGGCTGTTTCTGAGGTCATATTTACCCGCAGAAGCAGACTTTCTTTTTGACACAATCTTATCTGCATGTCCCCCAATTCATTAATAATTAAATTTGTAGAGCATTTCCCGGCACGGCTATTGCATAAGGATTTATTTAGTGGGGTTGGGTAGGCAACCCTGATATTTGGGGGGAAGCCTTCTCGACTAGGGGCGAGCTCGTGAAGGTTCCAATTGAGGCCGGCAATCTTATAAGTTGCCGGCCTTTTTGAGATTTCCCGCCAGCCCCATGAATTCAAGCTGTTTTCGGTATAAGTCTAATCCCCCGGATGTCGATACGCCTCGGGATCAACAAAATAATTGACATTTATATCCTTTTTGATATATTCCAGCGGCTTTAAAATAGAAGCGTGTGATGAAAATTCTTCCGATCTCTATCGCCCTGTTTATCTGCATCTTGAGCTGCGGTTCATCCGGGATGAATCCTGCTGAAGCGTTCAATCTGGAAATCGTTGAAGAACCATCCAGGCTACCATACCGCTTTACCGGCACGGGATGCACAAATTCCTGGAAATTTCCTATCAGCCTGGACAGCAGCGGAATACCCGCTCTCTACATCGTCCAGAATAACTGGCGAAAGCCGAGCGACTTATCATCCATCATCTTCAAATGGGAAGACAAGGAACGCGACAATATCATAGCCCAGTTCAATGCCCGAACGGTCTTTATCATCTCCCATTATTCCGGCGACTTCGATCACGACTATGTCGAGGAGCTGGCCATAACCTATCTTATCGGCGATACGGTCTGGCTGGAGATTCTGGAACCCTTTGAAGAGAAGCAACATCGAATTCTGCTTGAGGTCGGGGAAGATTTTGACAGCAGTGGCAGCTGGGATGGCACCGTATTCGCTTTCAACGATTTCGATATGAATGCTGACGGCTTCAATGAAATCTTCGTAAGTGTTTCAGCCGGATATGACCTTTCTCCCAGATACCTGGCCTGTGTCGACTGGAAAAAAGAATCCATTATCTGGAAATATGACATGCCCCCTTATATCTCATTCGATCATTCCTATATACTCCGGGATCCGAATTCCGGTGAGCATGTCCTGCTCTTCGGGGCAGGTTCGTTTTGCAACGGAGTGGAGGGCAATGGCCTTGATGACTGCCATTCCTATTTGATATGCGTGACCCTTGAGGGCGGGATGCTGTGGCAGAAGGAGATGGGCGGCAGATATACACATACCCATCCGGAACTCATCGATTATGACAATGACGGCAAGCCCGATATCATCACGGAAATCTATCCCGAAGAAGATGATAGGCAGACCAGAGATATCATTATAGTTGATATTATGGGCAACACCCTGGATTACATTATGATGGAAAAATATCTGAAAAATATGCAAATGTTCGATATCGACCTGGACGGGCAAGAGGAACTCTGCCTGTACTTTGGCGACAATTCCATTGAATGTTACAATGATCAGCTTGAACTTGAAGTGTCCTTTAGCTGCGGGGCTCCACTGAGCTTCAGGGACAGTTATGACTTCATAAATCAGGGCAAACCGCAATTCATTTGTAATGTAAGAGGAATCGGGCTGGCGCTTTTCGACTCAGAATTTAGACAGCTTGCCTTTTTGGATGAAGAGGATCCGGTTGAGGTATTCAAGTCTGATGCGGCGCTGGCGAATATCTTTGTACGGAATCCATCCGGCGGCTGCTCGTACAATATCGACAAGGCTCCCTGGCAAAGCGTTTTCTCCCGCTACCCGATCCTGGCCTTCCTGGCCGGATTCATACCCTTATCGATAATCATCGCGGTTACCTGGATTATTCTCTTGAAATTCAGGCAGAAGAATAAGACCATTGCACAGCAGCGAGATTCGCTTGACAATACCTTGAAAGAATTGAGGCAAACACAGCAGAAACTGATTGAAGCCGAAAAATACAAACAGGCCAAGGACATGGCTGGCGGCTTTGCACATGAGATTCGCAATGCCCTTTTCCCCGCCAAGGCCTCTATCAAAAAGATCGAAAGCGATCTTCGCAAAAGCGATCAGGCAGATTCGGGTATTCCAAAGCTCACCCTGCTTGCCAGTACCGCCATCAGCAAAGCTATCGAGCTGACCAATCTGATTTCTCAATATACAAGGCTTGACTCGATTTACCAGCCCGAGAATGTAAATATTCACTCGATTATAGAGGAAGTGCTGGAGACCAACGAGTTGCGGCTCAAAGAGAATTCTGTTGAAATCAATCTTGAGGGTTCGGATCAGGTCTGCATCGAGTCGAACCGCCGGCAGTTCTTTTCGGTCATAAACAATCTGCTTCTAAACAGCATAGATGCCATGAAGGATAAATCCGAGCGAAGGATTGATATTTCCTGGTCCCATAATGAGAGTTCGGTATATCTTAAATTTCGCGATAGCGGCGGCGGCATCCCGCTCGAACTTCAGGAATCGGTGTTCAATGCCTTCCGATCCTATAAAAAAGAAAAGGGAATCGGCCTGGGCCTGGCAATAGTCAAGCGCGTTGTCGAGATGTATGGGGGCACAATTTCGGTCACGAGCCAACCCGGGACGGGCACGAGCTTCAATCTGAAGCTAAAATCTTCGAAGTGCCCGTAGTCTTTTCACTGATAGAGCTATTACTGCCTATCGATGGCTGTTTTGTAAGGTGTAAATCCGGGGACTCCCTTGTGCATGGTCAGGTCGGGCTTATGGAAAGCGGGATCGTCCCTGATCGTCTTAAGGAGCCTCTCTCGTTCTTCGTCAGTGGCAAGATGTGCAATCCCCACAGCCCGTTCACCCATACTGAGGCTCTTGGGATCAAAGGCGCCATTCTCCGTCACCAGTATAACACGATCGGCTGGTATTGCAGTTGTAGTGATCCCGGCCGGGCATCTGTCAACGATTTTCGACCTGCCGTCGCGGGTGACTGATTTCATAGCGATTATGGCAACCCCTCCGGGAGAATACTGCGCCCCCCTGATAAAGTCGCTTTGGCCGCCGATCCCGCTGTAAATCCTGCGGGCATCCAGCGAATCGGCCCAGATATTACCGTGCAGGTCGACCCCGATAGCCGAATTGATCGCCACCATATTGGGCTGCTGGGCGATCACAAAAGCATTATTGGTGTAATCCGAGGGCCGGCTTTGCACCGCACTATTGAAATGAAGCCACTCGTAACCTTTCTGATCCTTGGCCAGGAAAATCGAGGAGACTGAGAAGTTGATCCGCGGCTTCCACTTATTGGTCACCAGACCCTTCTTCACCAGCCGCATCATAGCATCGGCAAACAACTCCGTGTGTATCCCCAGGTGCTGGCAGTTTTTTTTGAGAATGGCCGAGGTAACCGCTTCAGGCACTTCCCCGATACCATACTGGAGGGTGGAACCGGGCGTCTTGCCGCTGCCGTCTTTGATATACAGGGCGGCAATAATTTCACCGATTCTCATGGCCTTCTTGTCGGGTTTTTGAACCGGGCTTACCGGCAGGGGATAATCCGCATCAATCAAATAGTCTATATATCGCTGAGGAATTGCGGTGCCACCTACAAAGGGCATGCGGGCGTTGCGCTCGGCTATCACCACACCGCCCTTGTCGCGGGCGGAGCGGATTGCCGCCAGGACCGCCTCCACCGTCGTACCCAGGCTGTAATTGCCGCCGTTATCAGGTCCGGCCACCGAACACAGAACCACGTTGGGACCGTCAGGCTCGGGCGCATAGCGCGGTATCTCGGAAAGATGCATGGGATGATATTTGGCCCAGCCCTGATTGACCGCTTCCCTGGTCAGGAGGCTGTTGAATATCACCCTGTGGGTTATACTCTGACAGCGCTCTTTGGAAAACAGGGGCCTGATCCTCTCACCAAGCGGCAGCACACAGAATAAAGCGACATGCTTGATATCCATATCCCTGGCAAGCTGCTCCAGGAGGACCTGCGGAGTAGCGGCATTACCGGAAGTATAGATCACGCTTCCGGGCTTCAGGATCTTCGGATTTATTACGCTTTCAACTCTTTTGACAATTTTCATGAGGTTATAGATAATATGTTACAACAATAATTTCCAGCAATTTTATATCAAATCAGGTTTGCATCCCTTAAGTCCGGATCAAGATAAACACTTTCAATAATATATCTTAAACGAGACAAAATAAATATCCCCATAGCTTCCGAATTCGCTTTGAGGGACAACCGGGGGTACAATCGGTATTGCCTCTCTCTCCCTGAAGCCCTCGCCTATCCCGATAAAACCGCCCGCACTCAGGTATATATTCTCTTCGATATTATACTCAACGCTGGGCGCTGCCAGCAGTGACGGATCGCCAAGATTGATGATCGCCTCCGCGTAGCCTGTTATAAGAGGCGTAATCTGGTATGAAAATCCGGGTGCCAGATAATGTTCTCCCAGAAAATATACCGAGCCCTCGCTATAAGCGGTTTGATTCAGCAGGCTGTAATAATCATCGGGGTCATTACTGCCGGCCTGGTTATAATGATATTCGATAAAGCTGTAGGTTCCGCTTCTAAAACTATAGTCCAGGCCGACAGAGCCGCGGAAGTATGATTCGTCTTCATCAAATCCATCATGTGACAAGGCGCCGGAAAAGACATACGCACCCTCAACCCAGAAACCTGCCCCGCCTATATAGCGCGTCAGATCAAATCCCAGCAGGAGATTTTCCCGGAATCCTATAACCATTCCGGAAATATCCGTGCGCTCTATATATGTTTTGCCCCGCAAGAAGAAGGCGCTATTCTCGAATTTAAAATCATCTCCGAAAACATATCCCAGGTCAAGTTCGCCCATAAAGCCCAGGGGATAGCGAATCCGCAGAGCATCAACGCCAATGCGATTTTCGATATCGAGCTCATTATATGGGAAAGGCGCCAGGACATCAGTGGGATTTATTACATGGGCCGAACCCCAGGCTATAGCCTGGCGGCCGAAATACAGGTCAAACTTCGGAAATGACAGGCTCAAATATGCCCGGTCGAGATTCTGATTTATCTTAAAGCTGCTTTCCTCGTCGTCATCTGGATATAACTCCCGCTCCAGATCAAGGGCGCGGTATCCATAACCGCGAGGATTAAAATCTAACAAGGCGGTCCTGTCCAACTGCTTATCCAGAATCACGGGGATCAAATTATATGAACAATGGAAATCCACTTTCTCAGAAATCTCAAACCTGGTAGCAAGCCTAAGCCTGTTTGTGACCATCCCCATTAATCCAGGATCAGGGTCAGGGCCAGGGAAGGAGTGTTCAGGAAAATCAAGAACTGTTGAGAAATTCTTGTAATACCCGCCAATGCTGTACCAGTCCCCTTTCAAGATTGGAGGGCACCCGATCAGCATAATAATCATTATGATCATAAGGCTGTTAATTTTTTTCACGATTCAACCCTTTACCTCATCACGATCAACCTTGCCGTCTTTCAGAACAATCAGCCGCCGGGCCTTTTTCATCACGCGCTGGTCGTGAGTTGAAAAGATAAATGTAATTTTGCTTTTCTCGTTCAGTTCACGCATGATCTCCATCAGGCTCTCGGCCGCCTCGGAATCGAGGCTGGCGGTGGGTTCATCCGCCAGCACAAGGGCCGGCTTCGATACCATAGCGCGCGCCACCCCCGCACGCTGCTGCTGTCCACCGGAAAGGCGGTTGGGACGGCGGTCGGCCATATCCTCCAATCCCAGATCGGCGAGAATTTTCTTCACCCGTTCATGTCGTTCTTTTTTTGGCACGCCCTGCAGGAGCATAACATATTCCACATTTTCCTCTACAGTCAGCACAGGAATCAGATTGTTCGACTGAAAAATAAACCCGATATTATCGCGCCTGAAATCGGACAGCTCCTTTCCGCTCATCTCCGAAAGCAGCTTTCCAGAAAGCCGGACACTGCCCCCGGTAGCATCATCCAGCCCGGAGATGACATTCAGAAAGGTAGTCTTCCCGGAGCCGGAAGGCCCCACAATTGCGGTGAACTCACCTTCATCAATGGTCAGGTCAATTCCACGCAGTGCTTTTACCGGGACTTTGTCTTCACGGTATTCTTTGACTATTCCCTGAGCCATGACTACATGATTATTTTCTTTTTTGTTCATCATCTATCTCCTAATGTGCTTTTCTCATAGCATTGACCGGTGTAAGCCGGGCGGCATAGATTGCCGGATAAAGGCTGACTATCAACGTGAAAACAAATACTAAAATCGGGTAAAGTATGAACTGCCCGGCTGTCATGACAGGATAGAGCGGCTCCCGGAAGGTCACACCGCTGTACTCGGATCCTGTGAAATCGAAACCGACATGGGTAAATATATAATTTACGATGAATCCCAGGACGATTCCTGCAACAGAACTGACAATAGCCAGCGCTCCGGCTTCGAAAACGATCAGGCGCGCCAGTTCAGCTTTCCTGGTACCGACTGCCAGAAGCACCCCGAACTCATACATCCTTTCGTACAACGACATAAACAGGGCATTTATGATTCCCAGCGCCACAACGCCAAACAGAATCAGGCCGGTTATATATATGCTGAATCTTGATAATTCAAAAGCTGTCTGGAGCTGGGGCATTAGTTCGGCCCAGCCCTCGGCCGTATTTCCAAGCCGGGAATATTCATCCCAGAAAGGATGGTCCTTCTGCCTGCCTACTGATGATTGCCTGAAATCGATTGCGATTTCATGCGCACTGTCTCCCAGGTTAAGCATCTCCCGTGCTTTATCCAGGCGCACGAAGGCCATGCCCTTATCGAGCTCATCCACATTCATAAAATAAATCCCGGATACCCTGAAAAGCTCCTGGGCCAGGTTATCTGTCTGGACCTGCGCTGCGGTCAGCACCACGCGATCCCCAACTCCGACCTCCAGCCTTTCGGCCAGTTCCCTTCCGATAACCAAATTGCGTTCTCCCCCACCCGCCTCGAAATATGACCCTTTTTCCATCGCATCGTCAATCTGGGAGAGATGCTTTTCTGATTCGGGATTAATTCCCACCATGGTAACCGATCTCATATTCACAGGCGAACTGATAGCAGCATAAGAAAGCACCCTGACAGAAAAATTTTCGACCAGTTCCTCATGCGCAAGCCTGCCGGTCAAGCTGTCCAGATTGGCAATGGTTTTTTCCACCGCATAGGTCTCCTGAAAACCCTCCCGGTGAATCTGTCCCTCACCCATGAATGATTCGGTGGCGGATTTAATCATATCCCTTTCCATCCCGATCATCAGAGCATCGACAAAGATGAGTGAAGCAAGTCCGATAGCCACCACTGTAGAGGCAATCGCGGTGCGTCTTTTGTTGCGAAAAATATTGCGCCAGGCCAGCTTAATAAACATTATCATATTCGCATACTCCTCATACCGATCTCATCGCCTGGGCGGGCGGAATACGCGCCGCTTTGACCGCCGGAAAGATAGAGACCAGAAATGCAGACACGACAACGCTGAGAGCGGGTATATAGAAACTGCGCAAATTCACTTCGGTATACATGCGCTTGAATTCGACTCCACCATAAGTAAATGTTTCTGGCAGCGGTACACCGTGAGCAGAAAGAGCATCATTAATCAGATAGCTCAACCCGCAGCCGATAATAACCCCCGCCACTGCAATAATCAGAACTTCGATTATTACCAGCCGAAATACCTGACCTGGTGCGGTTCCAAGCGCACGCAGGACGCCATACTCATGAGTACGTTCCAGCACACTCATCAGCACGGTGTTCAGCACCCCAACTGCAACCATGATAAGTATCACCACCAACATAATCCACATGCCTTCTTTATCAGCCCGCATCGCGCGATAAAAAGATTTCGCAAATTCCTTCCAGGTGGCGACATCCAGCCCTGAATCATTGAGCGCTTCTTCTATACCGGCAGAGGTTTGGGGCACATCCGCCAGATTATCGCATATGACCGCTATTTCATGAATTCTGTTCTGCAGAACCAGGAGTTGCTGCGCATCCTCGAGATGAAGGTAGAAGGAGGCGCGGTCCTCCATCTTATCTCCGCTTTCAACTATTCCGAACACTGCATAGAGATCATTGGCAATTGAACCGTCGGCGGCCTGGGATATAATTACAATCGTATCACCGACCGAAGCTTTCAAAATTTTTGCCAGGCCCCTTCCCAGCAGAGCCTTATTTGAAGGCTGCGCGGAAAAATATCGGCCCTCTGCCACTTTTCGGTCCAGATGAGTGGCCCTGCTTTCGATTTCCGGATCAACGCCGATAATTCTCACCCCGGCGCTCTTGTCATTCAGCGAGGCCAGACCGGATGCAAACAGGCGCGGAGTTGTGAACTCAACTCCGGCAATATCGGCAATTACATTCCGGAGTGAATCATAATTCTCTATATTCTTATAGAGGGAGGGTTTATCCAGGTAGCCCTGACTATGAATCTGGATATGGCCGAGACGATTGCGGGTGAATGAATCGATTATATTATTGTAGGTGCCGTCCGACCATCCGATCGAAATCGCCGCCAGCACAAATCCCACAAACATGGTCAGCATCGTTATGATGCTGCGGCGCTTGCGCCTGAATATATTGCGCAGGGCGATCTTGAACATCATGGCTTCCGGCTGCTCCTTTACTCTGAACGGAGATTGCGCAAAGTGAAAATCCCCTCCTCCGGATCGACTCCGAATTCAAGCTCGATGTAGCGCAGAATTGTCCTGCTCTTTTCATCCTCCGGAACCATCTCCATCACAGCTGGAATCCTGCGCCCATCAAATGTGGTGACGTCCCTGAGATATAACGTCCGAGCGAGTTTGTCATCTTCATCATAATATTTCTCCCAGACTGGAATATATTCGTCTTTTGTGGCAGCGACAACAATGCTCCCCCACACCACAGGCACATCATCATGCGGGATACATTTGATGTAATAAAGGCTGTCCACCGGATTCTCAACGCTTGTATATTCGTAATCATAATCATCAAAAAGCGAAAACTCCTTAACCAGGTCATCATTGGTAAAATCCGAACCCATCCAGGAATTCATCATCATCGAAGGAGGGATTTTTATCACTTTGTTGGTCTTGGGAAGATAGTTCCACATTTCATTCCCTATCCTGAGCGTACCCACACCTTCTTCCTTTTCGGGAGCGGTGATCCGGATGAACGTGTGATCCATATTTTTGGTCCAGACCTTCATCTTGAGAGTGCGTTCCCAGTGCTCGGTGGTAATCTTCATCTCGACTTCGGAGTAGCTGGCCTCGCTGCGGTAGAGCTGATCGATATAGTTAATCACATCCTCAACTTTTGGCCTGCCGCCTTCGGATTGCGCGTACAGGCATGATCCGATTAATACCATTAAGATTATGAATGAAGTTACAGGAACAAAATAAATCCGTTTAATCATCATGTGCCTCCGGCTAACAGGCGATTGAACTTATTATAGCACCCCATCAGGTTTATATTAATATATTCGTACAACAAAACCAGTTTGTTTTTGAAATTTCAGGGAATATGGTTTTGTTAAGGGCCGCTTACTCTCGACTGGGCGGGGCCATAAATTCCGGGCCCAATGGCTCTGAGATATTATTATCTAAAATCTGCTCGATTTCGGCCAGGTCCTCCGGGGACAATGACCAGTCCCAGATCTCATCCACCGCTTCGAGCTGATCAGGGCGACGCGCGCCCCAGAGCGCCACCTCAACGCCACTGTCCAGCATCCACCTGACCGCAAGATGTATTACTCTCCTATTATGCTCGTTTTTGGCGAACTGGTCCAGCTCATCGACAGCCTTGAGATATTCCTTGAACCTCGGCATCTGAAACTTGGGGTCCATCTTGCGCAGATCATCCCCTTCAAATTCGCGATCCTCGCTCATCTTGCCGCTCAAAAGCCCCCGGCAAAGAGAACCGTAAGCCAGAATTGCGATATCGTTTTCTTTGCAGAAGGGTAACTGGGTCTCAGCGATCTCCCTTTCGAACAGATTATAGGGCGGTTGAGAAACATGCAGAGGAGCTTCCTTCATAAATGTCTCCATCTGCTCGATTGAATAATTGCTTACTGCAATCGCCCTGATTTTTCCGGCCTCATGAATTTTATACATAGTTTCAGCAGTCTCCTCGATTGGAACCGCCGGATCGGGCCAGTGCACATGATAGACATCTATATAATCTGTTTTCAAGCGCTTCAGTGAATCATCTACCTCTTTCAACAGCCGTTCTTCGGAGGCATTCCTGAAAACCTCGTCCCCTTTCCACTCCAGTCCCGCTTTGGTTGAGAGCACGATTCTCTCCCGCTGCCGATATTCGGCCATGGCCTTCCCGATAATTTCTTCCGACTTGCCGAAGCCGTATGCGGGCGCGGTGTCGATCAAATTTATTCCCCTTTCCAGAGCGCTCAAAATTGTATCGATGGATTTTTTTTCATCGGTGCCGCCCCACATCCAGCCTCCGATGGCCCAGGTACCAAGACCCACTCTCGAATTTGCCAGACTGAGATTAGGAAGTGTGACAGTTTCCATTTTACTATTTCTCCTTTTTATACTCTATTAAACAACGAATCGATTTCGAATTATGAATATGTATTCCAAAAATGACAACCTGACTTTATAGCATTTCCTGCAATTCCCTGGCATTCTGAGCTGCATATCCATCCTGATCGTTATCAAAATACATATATATTTCCTTACCACTATCGCTCCAGGCTTCAAAAGCCCCGCGCCACCCCGCCAGGGTCTCTTTGTCGTATTTGCCTTCGTATTTGGCGCCCGGTCCATGCAGACGGACATAGACAAAATCCGCGGTTATCTCACGCGGCGATATTTTCTTTTCGAGCTCATATATGCAGAAGGCGGCATTATGCTTTCGCAGGCATTCATAGACATCATCGATCCACCAGCTTTCGTCACGAAATTCAAAAACATATTTGTCCCTGTCGGGAAGCAATTCCAGAAATGACTCCAGCCTTTCGATGTTTACATTCCAGTGAGGAGGAAGTTGAAACAGAATCGGCCCCAGTTTCTTATCCAGGGTCTTCACTCTGTCAAGAAAATTGTCAAGCGGTTCTCGGGGGTCATTGAGCTTTTTCATATGAGTAATATAACGGCTGGCCTTTACCGCAAAAACAAAATCATCAGGAGCAACATCTTTCCAGTCCTGCAGGGCCCCTTTATTCGGAAGCTGATAAAATGAATTATTGATTTCTACGGAGTGAAATATTTCACAATAGTATTCAAACCACTCATTTTTTGGCATTTCATCAGGATAAAATGTGCCTTTCCAGTGATTATAGTTCCAGCCTGAAGTACCTATGTGTATCTTCTTTTTCTGATTCATCGTTGATTCTCGTTTCACTAAGATTTTGCATAATCAGGAGACTTTGCCATCGACCATCGTAGGCGGCATTGCTGAACGGAAACGCAAGAGGGTCGTTTCCATATCTTCATTAATAATTTCCAGGGCTTTGTGTCCTCCATCGGCAGTCTCTTCCATAATCATATATTGCGGGTTTTGAATTTTATGGGTGACGGTCTTCTCGGCATTTTCAGATGTGACCACCAGCAGATTCAGGTCACCCTCGTCTTCCAGGACAAAATTCTGCATGGGGGCATTGTCGGCCAGAACTGTCTTGATGTCGTTCGTATCAAAATGGGTTATATCTAAACGCCAGTTCTTGTGGCTGGTCCCGAATCCAAGCACGAATTCCGGCCACTCCTCTCTGGGAATCTCGAATTTGCGGACGTTTTCGCTGCTCATACAGGCCTCTTTTCCCGCATTAACTCGCACACCTCCTCGTCGCTGACCTGCGGAAAGTTCTCATACCACTGACCAACACTACTGAACTGTCCGGGAGTATGCATGCAGACTACCTTATCGGCCTCGCTTTCCAGTCTCCGGCAGGTCGGTTCCGCCGCCACCGGAACAGCAGCTATCACCTTCCGGGGATCGAGTTTTCTGACGGCTTTTATGGCTGCGAGCATCGATGCTCCGGTCGCCAGGCCATCATCAACCAGCAAAACGGTTTTGCCCGACACATCGGGAGTTTCTCTGCTTCCCCGATATTTGCGCAAGCGTCTCTCCAATTCGACTTTTTCAACCTCGGCTACCTTATCTATTACCCGGGAGGGGATATCCATGGTGCGCACGATATCTTCATTGAGGAGCGTCAGACCACCCTGGGCAATTGATCCCATGGCCAGCTCTTCCTGGCCCGGCACGCCAAGTTTCCGGACCATAAAGACATCCAACGGAGCGTTGAGTATGCTCGCGACCTCGTAGGCGACCGGCACCCCTCCGCGCGGAAGCCCGAGCACCACAGTATCGTCCCCTTCTATCGTTTCCTTCAGCGACTCCCCCAGTTTCAGTCCTGCTTCTGTGCGATCTTTGAAATATGTCATATAATTAAGCCTTTTCCCGCTGTTAATCCGAGGGCATCTCACCCTTGCTGCCGGCCTCAAAGAGTTTATTGTATTCATCCGGAAGCTGCGCCTTGACATCCTCAAGCTCGCCGCCTGTTACGGCATCCCCGATGACTTCAATCACCACTCTGGCATGGTAAACTGCATCCTGCATTCTGGAGCCTTCTTTCTCGGAGACCTTATTGAAAAACTCGTCCAGGCCGAACCTCTGGCCATGATCACTGTCGCCCATCAGATACACCACCTCATCAGGCAGTTGTGCCGCTAAATTATTTGCCTCTCCTTCAGTTATTCTCTCTGACAACGTGCTTAATGTTGCCCGGGTCGCCCTTACCGCTTCCTCCAGCGAACTGAGCCTTGCCCTGCTCTGCACCTCTCTTATAAATTCATCATATTTCATACATATCACACCCTTCAATTAAAGATCAGATTAAATCTATGATTATTCTGTTTTACCGGAAGGCTTATCCACAACCTGTACTGTGCTGGCCTGAAATCCGGCATCGCTGAGGGCGCCGACAAACCTGACACCCATACCCGGCTCCAGATCTTCAAGCCTGTCATTGACCAGGCTGCTTTCGTTGAAATAAACCTCTCTCCCTTCAATAGTCTTCAGGAAACCGTATCCTTCATCCTTGAATATACGTTCAATGACCGCGGCCACTTCCTGATCAGGATGCACTTTCACCTCATTGCGCTGCTTTTCAACCAGTTCCTTCAGCTGTCTTTGTGCAGCGGAAAAAACATCACGGATGACAGCGTCCAGCGGCTCATGCATATCGCCGTCGCCGGGCTCACGTTTGACCACTATTTCATGACCCGGCGGGACACGTACATTGACCCTGACCCGATAAGGATTGCCCATTCGTTGGTGTTCCTGGGGTTTCTCGAGCGCAATCCGGCAGCTTATTATATAATCGCACACCTTTTCCAGTGATGCCACTTTATCGTTAACGAGATCTACAAGCTCGTCAGTTTTTTTTATGTCCCTTAAGGTTAATTCGAGCGGTACTTCCAAAACGCCTCCTATCTGGATTCTAAACGCTACAAGCAAGACTCTCCGATTAAAGCCGCTCCTTTTTTTTCCTGTCCGCAGACACCGTTAAATTATGCAGGAATACGCCCTTTGCACAATACTAAATAGTTGTATAGGGATTGCGTAAGTGATGTACGTAATAGCGTAAATGCGAAATCTACTGCGTTACCATTCCAGATTTTCCAGAGCCAGACGGATATCCCCGGCGGTGTTGAAGTGCTGCCTGATGAGGCTGTGTTTACGTCCCATAATAAGCTTCCTGACATTGTCATCGGCGCGCTTATAGCCCTCGGCCCCCCCGATCATCTCGTAAAAGACTGTCAAGAGATCAAAAACATCCTGCTGAATGCGTTCACGGTTGGACCGGCCAAGATCAAAAAGATCTATCAAACGCACATTAAAGCCCAGCCCTTTACGTTTGACCATAATATTATCCGTATGAATATCACCATGATACTGGCCCAGAAAGTGTATCTGCTCGATACCCCGGGCCAGGGCGTACAGCAGATGCATGGCCTGAAACTGGGTGAGCTTTCTTCCCCGCTGGCGTTTAATAAAGGTGGAGAGAAGCTCCCCTTCGGCCAGATCGGAGACCAGAAATTCGACCCTCTTCCCGCTGATTTTGGCCTCTCCTCTGTGATGGTACTGGATCAATATGGGGCAGGTTCTCAATTTGTAGAGTTTTCTTGCATACTTCAACAGAGGCTTGCGGCTTATGTGGTAGGGGTAGAATATCTTGGCCGCGCGGATTATACCGGTGTGCCGTTCGCGGACTTTATAAACCTCTCCCTCCCAGCCTCCTCCCAGGAATTCCACGACATGATAATTGGATCCCAGAGTGCGTCCCTCGGGAAGATCGAAACTGAAGTCATTGCGGCCCATGTGAAAATCGTCCTTTGCCTAAAAATGGTCAATTTCAATATATAAATTGTTAGATTTAAGGCATCTGATTTTTAAGCTATACCCGGAAAAATTGTGATTTTCAATATTTAATTTTTGAAACTTTTTTGCTTGCCAAAACGTAAAATTTCCACTAAAATATTTTAGCACTCTCACGCCGAGAGTGCTAAGAACAGCCCTAAACAGATCTCATGCAAGATATAAAAAAGGAGTTTCATATGAACATCAAGCCTTTGGCAGACAGGGTATTAGTAGAGCCTATGGAAGCCGAAGAGGTAAAAAAAGGCGGGATCATCATTCCAGATACCGCCAAGGAGAAGCCCCAGCAGGGCAAGATAATTGCGGTTGGACCCGGCCGCACCGCCGAGGACGGCAAAAGGGTTAAAATGGAAGTCTCGGTTGGAGACAAAATTCTATATGGGAAGTATTCCGGCTCGGAGGTTGACATTGACGCCAACAAGTATCTGATCATGCGCGAGTCGGATATTCTGGCTATTATCAAATAATTTAAAAGGAGTAGCACATATGCCCAAGATGATAGCTTATAATACTTCTGCCCGCGACAAGCTGAAAAAGGGAATCGATAAACTGGCCGATGCTGTAAAGGTTACCCTGGGGCCGCGAGGCCGCAATGTGGTAATCGACAAGAAATTCGGTTCCCCGACCATCACCAAAGATGGTGTCACTGTCGCAAAAGAGATCGAACTGGAAGACCACTTCGAGAACATGGGCGCCCAGATGGTCAAGGAAGTCGCTTCCAAGACCTCTGATATCGCCGGTGACGGTACCACAACAGCGACTATAATAGCTCAGGCGATTTACCGCGAAGGTTTGAAAAATGTCACTGCCGGTGCAAATCCGATGAGTGTCAAGCGCGGGATTGACAGGGCGGTTGATGCCATTGTGAAAGAACTCAGGGAACTTTCCCGCCCGGTGCCCGGAAAAAACGAGATATCCCAGGTCGGCACAATTTCGGCCAACAACGACAAGCTGATCGGCGATCTGATCGCGGAAGCTATGGAGAAAGTCGGCAAGGACGGAGTGATCACGGTTGAGGAAGCCAAAGGTACCGAGACCGAGCTGACAGTAGTCGAAGGTATGCAGTTTGACCGCGGTTACCTCTCTCCCTACTTCATCACTAATCCGGATAATATGGAAGCTGTCCTGGAAGATCCGATGATTCTTATCCATGACAAAAAGATCTCGAATATGAAAGATCTGCTTCCGATCCTGGAGAAGGTTGCCCAGATGGGCAAGCCGATGCTTATCATTGCCGAGGATGTTGAGGGCGAGGCGTTGGCTACACTGGTGGTCAACAAGCTGCGCGGCACGATCAAGGTTGCCGCTGTGAAGGCTCCGGGTTTCGGTGATCGCAGAAAAGCCATGCTGGAAGACATCTCAGTCCTGACAGGCGGTAAGGTGATTTCCGAGGAACTCGGATTCAAACTCGAGAACACAGTGGTTTCAGATCTGGGCACGGCCAAGAAAGTCAATATCGACAAGGACAACACGACCATAGTCGAAGGCGGCGGAAGCACCGAGGAAATCAAGGCCCGTATCGGCCAGATCAAGAAGCAAATCGAGGATACAACCTCCGATTATGACCGCGAGAAACTGCAGGAACGTCTGGCCAAGCTGGCCGGAGGCGTGGCGGTTATCAATGTCGGCGCGGCCACCGAGACTGAGATGAAAGAGAAGAAAGCGCGTGTCGAGGACGCCCTTCATGCCACCCGTGCAGCGGTTGAGGAGGGCATAGTGCCCGGAGGAGGTGTGGCCTACCTGCGTGCTCTGAATGCTCTGGAAAAGGTTAATCTCGATGAAGAGGAGAAAGTGGGTGTAATGATTGTCCGTAAAGCTCTGGAGGAACCGATCAGGCAGATCGCGTTCAACTCCGGCATTGACGGTTCAATTGTTCTCAATAAAGTGGCAGAGCAGAACGGCGCCTTCGGCTATAATGCGCTGACCGACACCTATGAGGATCTTCTGAAGGCGGGTGTAATAGACCCCACCAAGGTTGCCCGGACAGCGCTCGAAAATGCCGCTTCTATTGCAGGGCTGCTGTTGACCACAGAAGCTCTGGTTACCGAGAAGCCCGAAAAGAAAAAGGAAATGCCCGGCGCAGGCATGCCCCCGGGAGGGATGGATGAATGGGATTGATTCCGCGTATGACACTATAATCAGGTAACTACTCGAGCCCGGCTTTTTATGCCGGGCTTTTATTCTGCCGGATTCCATCGCTGAGAAAAATCTTGTTCTATTAAGTTGTTTTGAGTACAGTAGAGTACAGGCCCAGTATCAGTAAATCGGGGAGGCTCTAATGAGTAATCCGAAAATGATTGTAAATTCATCAAATCTGCGAACAATTTGTATCCTGACCATATCGATTTCAATAATTCTTTCAGCTGCTGCCTTATGCCAGCAGACCGGCGGGGAGAAACTGATTATAGGCACCAAACCGACCGCTCCATTCGCCATGAAAGCCGAGGATGGTTCATGGTATGGCATCAGTATCGAGCTCTGGCGCACGATTGCCTCGGATCTGGAGCTTGAATATGTGTTCGAGGAGCGTGATTTGCAGGGATTGCTGGAGGGACTCGAGGACGGCTCCCTCGATCTGGTGGTCTCGGCCCTCACCATAAATTCCGAGCGCGAGGAAAAATTCGATTTCTCTCATCCCTTCTACAGCGCCGGTCTGACGATAGCATCATCTGCATCGGGAGGGGCCAGCTTTCTCAATGTCGCCCAGGGGCTTCTTTCCTCCCAGTTCATCCGGGTGGTAGCCATACTGGTCTTCATACTGCTTGTCACCGGTTTTTTGGTGTGGGCCTTTGAACGAAAACGCAACGCTGAACAATTCGGCGGAGGAATCGGAAAAGGTATCGGTTCCGGATTCTGGTGGTCAGCAGTTACCATGACCACCGTAGGTTATGGAGACAAGGCGCCCAAAACTTTCGGCGGGCGGATTGTGGCCCTGATCTGGATGTTTGCCGCTATCATTATCATATCCAGTCTTACGGCAGCTATTGCCTCGGCCCTGACGGTCTCTAAACTCGAGGCCAGGATAAGCGGACCGGAGGATTTGCCCCGGGTGGAGGTGGGTACGATTGCCAGTTCCACCAGCGAGAAATATCTTCAGAATAATAAGATTAACTTCAGCACTTATGATAGTCCCGGAGACGGCCTTAAAGCAGTGGCCCAGGGGGAGATAGATGCCTTCGTTTATGACGCGCCAATTCTCAGATATTTGATTAACAATAACTTCAAGGGTAAGCTGAAAACCCTGCCATCGACTTTCTTGCACCAGGATTACGGCATCGCTCTTTCAAACGGGAGGCCACTACGAGAAGCGATAAATATTGTCCTCTTGCGCGAAATCGCCCGACCGGAATGGGAAAGCCTTCTCGATAGATATATGGGAAAATGAATGTGCGGAATTCTGTATCGGGATTATCAATAATCATAAGCGTCTTCCTTTCAACAAGTTAAAAAATTCCGACAAAAAGTGTAGAACTTTTTAATCCAGTTGTTGTTGAATATTCTACATAATTGTTGATCCATATACTAAAGATTAACCCATGTTTAAAACCAATAAATTATACCTGGTACTTCTGATCGTCATCACGGCAGCGACACTTACGCTGCATTATTATGGCCTTCTGTTCGAAGGTGTCCTGGGACATTCGCATCTGATCCATGTCATCCATGCGCGTCTGTGCTACATACCGATTGTTCTTGGCGCGGTTTGGTTCGGACTGCGCGGGGGCATTACTACCGCTGTTGTTATTTCGATTTTCGCGGTTCTGTACATCCAGCTCAAGCCGGTAATCATTGCTGAAGATCTGATAAATGAATACACTGAGATCGCATTTTATCTGGCGATCGGCGGCATGGCCGGAATTTTGGTCGACAGGGATCGTTCATTTGTGCGCAAGAAGGAAGAGGCTGAGAGAAAGCTCCAGCAGGCACAAAGGCTCTCCATGATGGGCCAGATGACCGCTTCCATTGCGCATGAGATCAAGAATCCGCTTGGGTCGATCAAGGGCGCCTCGCAGATTTTGAAGGATGATTCGCTTTCGGACGAAGAGAAGCATGAGTTTGCGGAAATGATAGAAAAGGAAGCCGACAGGCTCGATTTTGTGGTCAAGGATTTTCTGTCCTATGCCCGCCCATCCCCATCCAGGTTTTCTGAAATAGACCTGCGCGAAATTCTGAATTCGGCCTATAAACAGCTTAAATATCAGGCTCGTGACAGTAATATCGAAATAAATATGGATTTTGACGAGGTCCCCTCGATCAAGGCCGACCCCGACAAGCTGCGCCAGGTATTTCTCAACATATTGCTCAACTCATTTCAGGCTATGCCTGATGGAGGAAAAATCGAGATAAAGTGCCTTCACGATAACGGTGATGCCGTGATAATCATCAGAGATAATGGTATCGGTATCCCCGTGCAGGATCTGGACAAAATATACGATCCGTTCTACACTACCAAGAGCCGCGGTTCAGGCCTGGGACTGGCAACTACAAAAGCAATTATCGAAGAGCACAACGGCGCCATCAAAGCCGACAGCGCCAGGGGTGAGGGCACAACATTCAAAATATCGCTGCCAATTGAAGGTGCGGAGCATTAATATGAATAATGAGAGAATACTGGTTGTGGATGATGATGCCTCGCTCAGGAGGATTATCGAGTTCCACCTGAAAAAAAAAGGCTACAAACTAACTGCCCTGGAAACTGCGGAAGAGGCCGTTAAGCATCTCAAAAAATCCAACTTCGAGCTTCTGATATCCGACATCAAAATGTCGGGTATGGACGGCCTGGATTTACTGCAGATAGCGCAGGAAATAAAGCCCGATCTGCCCGTGATTTTCATCACAGCCTTCGGGACTATTGAGATGGCGGTGGAGGCCATGAAGCTGGGAGCCTATGACTATATCACCAAGCCCTTTGATCTGGATGATTTCATGCATACGGTGGAAAAAGCTCTGGACTATCACAGGCTTCTGGATGAAAACCTCAGGCTCAAGAAAGAGCTCAAGAACAGGGATTCATTTTCCAATATTATTGCCGCCTCAAAGCCGATGGAGGAAATTTTTAACAGCGTCAGGAAGGTGGCCAACACCGACACAACAGTGCTCATAACGGGTGAGTCGGGCACCGGTAAGGAGCTGATCGCCAGGGCCATACACCGGGAGAGCGAACGTTCCGACAATCCCATGATAACGGTCAATTGCGCCGCAATTCCCCGGGACCTTTTGGAGAGCGAACTGTTCGGCCATGTCGCCGGAGCATTTACCGGTGCGGTCAAGAACAAGACCGGTAAGTTTCAATTGGCTGACGGGGGAACGATCTTCCTGGATGAGATCGGCGACCTTAGCATGGAACTGCAGGCCAAGCTCTTGCGAGTACTGGAAAATAGAGTGGTTGAACCGGTTGGATCGAATGAGTCCACGCCGGTAGACATAAGGGTACTGGCGGCAACCAATCAAGACCTTAATAAAAAACTGAAAGCGGGTGAATTCAGGGAAGATCTGTTTTACCGTCTCAATGTCATTCCGATCAATATTCCTCCCCTGCGCGAGCGCCGGGAAGATATTCCCCTCCTGGTGAAACACTTTCTCAACGAATACTCCGACAGTAAGAGACTATCCATTGATCCGAAAGCTCTCAAGGAATTAAGCGAGTATGACTGGCCCGGTAATGTGCGTGAATTAAAAAACCTGTTGAAGAGAATCGCTGTGCTGGCTGAGAACAGCAAGATCATGCCTTCCGATCTTCCGCCTGAGATAAAATCAGAAGGCAGCCGGAAAACCGGCGAAGACAGAGCCGGTAACAATTCCCTGCAGGAAACTGAAAAAAATGCGATAGTAGATGCTTTAAGGAAGACGGGATGGAACCAGACGCGGGCTGCCAAACGCCTGCAGATACCCCGACATATATTGATCTACCGCATGAAGAAGTACGGCATCAGAGAAGAAGAATAGAAAACCTGAGCCGATCTACGGTTACTTCAGATGAATCATTTTCCCGATAGTGTAGTAATTGTCGGCGGCAAAAATGTAGAAGTAGACGCCGCTGGAGAGAGATGCGCCGTCCTCGTTGCGACCGTTCCAAGTAACCTCGTAATCGCCCGGAAAATCAATCTCATCTTTAATGATTCTAACCTTCTGGCCAAAAATATTATAGACCGCAATATAGACGTAGGCCTCTACCGGAAGGCTGTATTTGATCACGGTGCTTGAATTGAAGGGATTGGGATAATTTTGCGGCAGAAGAATTTGGAAGTCCTCGTTTTCTTTTGCCGCTTTCTCGGCCAGTTTTTCTGCCAGTTCCTCGGGGCTGACTTGTTCAAATTCGCCGTTACCGGAGTTTCGCGAATAGACCTGGAACGGTTTTTCAGCATCAGTTGAAATCTCAACTCTCTCGGCCTGCTCCTCGGCCTCTTCTATTTTCTCCGCCGGGCGATCGGGGTCCTCCCTGGAGAAGACATTATTGGAGATGCCCATAAAAATTAGAGTTAAAACTAAATGCACCATTACTTTCATTATTAACTCCTGGTGCCGTGTTGATTATCTATTATAATTTAAGATTTTCCGAGCCAAAAACAACAGCAAATGACTGTTAAGAAAAATCCTGCCGTTTACATAATTCGGCCCTTTATGCTACCATGAATCAGGGCTCAATGCTGGACGGCTTTCGGTATGAAAATGATAATAATGATAACCTTCATCCTCATGACCCATATGCATGCCCCTGCCGTCATGGCCCATGATACCATTCTCATTGAACATGATCATGTAATCGGTTCCATAATGCAGAGCGGAATCGGGCATGAATTCGCAGCTATCGAGATTTTCGTTCCAGTTAAACCTTCCGCCCCATTCAATTGAATCAATCCAGACCATCATATGGTTTCTGCGGATCATATTCATATGTCCCATTCCACCGTAGTGATCAAGTGAATCCATCCACTCATGCATCGGTTCTCCGCCGGAAAAATAGCTGTACAAGCGCACAGACTGTGTATCCATTGGCATATTGAATGCCATATGCAGTGATGTTTCGGTTGATACTGAGGACGCTCCGTCAGCCGGGATTATGCGCAGCAGTTCCGGATCCAGATTCGAGCTTTCCCCCGGTGAATCGTCGTTGCATGAGATTAAGAGCAAAAATAAAATGGCCAGACCCCCCATAATAAGCGTTGCGTTTTTCATAAGTCTCTCCTGTGCTTATTCTTAGCTCGAGAACACCCGTGATCGAGCTTCAGCTTATTAGATCTTTTTTCTTCTCGTCATATTCTTCTTTGGAGATCTCGCCGGAAGCATAGCGTCGTTTCAGAACCTCCATTGCTGACGGTTCCTGTGATCGAGAAGAAGTTCTGTCGACCGTAAATTTTATCAGGAACACTATACCGATAACCACCAGGACCCAAAATATTATCATCCAGAGACCTCCGTAAGCCATATGATCATATCCGAACATGCTGCACCGCCCTTGATTCTAAGCGGGCAGGCTCGAAAGTCGAATGTCGGCCTGCCCGGACATACATTTCGTTATGCTTCAACTTAGTTAGAATCCTCCTTTTTGTTTTCGCCAGATTCCATCTGCATCTTTTTCTGCTCGGACATCTGGCCACCCATCATCTGCATCATTTTCTGTCCCATTTGGCTATGATCAGCCATCATCTGATGCATATTCTGCATCATATCCCGATGCTGGACCATCTCGTCCCTGAGTTCTGTGCAGTCTTCCATATCCATCATGGTATTGAAGTGCTGCTCCATTTTTTCGAAATTAGTCATCATGGTTTCAGACTGATGGACCATGTTTTTCATCATGTTTTGCTGGCTCATCATCATGGAATCATCGGACATCATCATATGCTGTCCCTTATCGTCGCCGCGCATCTCCTGCTGGGCGGTTGCAAATGCGAACAGCATCAAGAGCGCCACCCCCAGAAATATGCCAAAAGTAAACTGCCGTTTCATCGTATCCTCCTTTTTTGGATTGGTTCAAAGCTTTGTGCTGCAAGCTTTGATATAAACTGTTTTCTGCTCGTTAGGTAAAACAAAAGAAACCGCTCCCTCGTTCCGCCTAAATAATTCAGGAGGATTTGTCAGCTTTCAATGTTTTTCTCATTTTTTGTTCTGCGATAGCGCTGTACAATACCGGTACCACAAACACTGTTATCAGGACTACAGTCATTCCGCCGAATGACGGTATCGCCATCGGAACCATAATATCCGAGCCTTTGCCGGTTGAAGTCAGGACAGGTATCAGCGCAAGGATAGTAGTACCCGCGGTCATCAATGCCGGACGGATTCTGCGCCTGGCCGCCTCCACAGTGGCCTCACGGATTTCCCCGACCGTCACAGGCTTTCTTCTGTCAAAAACCTGCCGCAGATAGGTTGCAACTATAACGCCGTTATCGGTGGCGATTCCGAACAGAGCCAGAAACCCCACCCATACCGCAACCGAAAGGTTGTATTGCCGAACCTGGAAGAGCTCGCGGAAATCGACTCCGAAGAGCGAGAAGTTCAGGAACCATCCCTGGCCGTAAAACCAGAGCATCAAAAACCCGCCGGCCCAGGCCACAAAAATACCCGAGAAAACCAGAAGCGTGGTGGGCACATTCTTAAACTGAAAATAGAGTATTAAAAAGATGATCAGCAGGGATAATGGAAGTACAACAATAAGTTTCTTTTCAGCCCTGACCTGATTCTCATAACTGCCGGCAAAGCTGTAGCTTACCCCGGCAGGAATATCGAAATCGCCTTTATTGATTTTTGATTTCAGATAATTATCGGCCGCCTGTACCACCTCGACCTCGGCATAATTCGGCTTCTTATCGAATATCACATATCCGACGAGAAATGTATCCTCAGACTTTATGACCATCGGGCCCCTGCGAAATTCTATCTCGGCTAATTCCTTCAATGGTATCTGGGTACCGTCAGCCGCCGGAACAAGAATATCGCCCAGACTTTCCAGTGTATTTCTCAGCTCCCGAGGATAGCGCACTCGTACCGGATAACGCTCGCGGCCTTCCACTGTGGTGGTCAGACGTTTTCCTCCGACTGCAACCTCTATGATGTCCTGTATCTTTCTTATATGTATGCCATAGCGGGCAATCTTATGCCGGTCGATATCTATTTCCAGATAAGGCTTGCCGACAATTCTATCGGCGATGACCGAAGCCGGTTCCACCTGCGGCACCTCTTTCAGATATTTTTCGATTTGATAACCGACCTGCTCGATCGTCTCCAGGTCGGGACCTTTGACTTTGACTCCCATCGGAGCGCGCATGCCCGACTGCAGCATCACTATGCGCGTGGCAATAGGCTGGAGTTTCGGGGCCGAGGTTGTACCCGGTAATTTGCCCGCCTTGATAATTTCATCCCAGATGTCATCGGGACTGTTAATATGATCGCGCCACTGACGATACGGTCTGCCGTCATCGTCGGGTATAAGCTCGCCCTTTTCATCCCGCACAAATTCATCCTTTTCGCGATCATATTTGAATTTCAAGACCTTACCGTCCTTGTTGGTCCTGTATTCCGACTTATAATTTATGATCGTTTCAATCATGGAAATCGGGGCCGGATCAAGGGGCGAATCGACCCGTCCGATCTTTCCAACCACATTCTCAACTTCAGGGATGGCATTAAAAGCCTTGTCCTGCAACTGGAGTACCTCCAGTGCCTCGCCTATCGAGGCATGCGGCATGGTGGTGGGCATGTACAGAAACGATCCCTCGTCCAGATCGGGCATGAATTCTTTGCCCAGTCCCGGGAATGTATGGTTAAGCGATGTATATACCTGCGTGGATCTCACAAAATCAGGCATGAAACCGAAGATTTTATTGAATCCGAGCCAGATTGAAATCCCCAAAAAGACCAGAAGTGTCGGGACCGCAAGAAAGAGCAGCTTATGTTCGAGACACCATCTCAGCACCGGTTCATAAATTCTCATCAATCCTATAAAGAGCAACAAGATTCCGCCAATTAAGATAATAACGAATATTAAATTCAGCAGGAATCCATTGCCAATGCCCAGAGGCATCCAGTGATGGGCCAGAAATACTCCCACTACCAGCACTATCAAGTAATTGACATAGCGCGGGATTAATGACTGCACTTCCTGCGGGATATATTTTTTGAATTGCAGATAGGCCGCAATCAAAACAAGCGCGATTCCGGCCAGCCACAATGACCAGAAGACCGCAATAAACGCTCCCGCCAGGAATATCCCGATCGGCAGTATGCTTTTAAACCTGGATAATTTTGCCTTGCGGGTGAATAGTAAATCTGCGAAGGGAGGTATAATTGTCAGGGCCACTATGACCGAAGCTACCAGTGCAAATGTCTTTGTATATGCCAGCGGCTTGAACAGCTTGCCCTCAGCGGCAACCATCGTGAACACCGGAAGAAACGAAATTACAGTGGTTAAGATAGCGGTCAGTACTGCGCCCCCGACTTCGGATGAGGCAGCGAATATAACATCCCGTTTATTTGCGTCAGGCGGGGCCTTCTCGAGGTGCCTGAGTATGTTCTCACAAATAATCACCCCCATATCTACAATTGTACCGATGGCAATTGCAATACCCGAGAGCGCAACAATATTGGCATCCACTCCAAAAAGTTTCATACCGATGAACACCATCAGGACTGTGATTGGCAGCAGCCCGGAGATCAGCAGGGAACTTCGTATGTGCATCAATATTACGATCACCACAATGATGGTTACAAGGATTTCATCCACCAGGGCAGTATTCAATGTCCCCAATGTCTCATAGATGAGGCCGGTACGGTCGTAGAACGGCACTATTGTAACCTGGGTCTCGGTACCGTCAGAAAGGACTTTCCTGGGAAGCCCGGGAGCGATCTCCTCGATTTTTTCTTTCACATGATTTATTGTCGCCAGCGGATTTTCTCCGTAACGAACAACCACTACACCGCCCACAGCCTCTGCCCCGCCCTTATCCAGCGCGCCGCGCCTCATTGCCGGACCCAGAGACACAGTGGCAACATCCTGAATCCGGATGGGGACGTTTTCACGTTCGAGGATCACGGAACTTCGGATATCATCCAGACTTTCGATAAAACCAAGTCCGCGGATGACATATTCAACCCGATTTATCTCGATCGTCTTAGCCCCCACGTCGACATTGGACATCCTGACCGCATTGAAGACATCGGTGAGTTTAATGTTGTGGGCCTTCAAAGCGCTGGGATCGACATCTATCTGATATTCCTGCACATAACCGCCTATCGAGGCCACCTCGGAGACACCATCAGCCGACTGCAGGGCGTAACGAACGATGTAATCCTGGATCGATCTCAATTCATGCAGATCCCATCCACCTGTTGGATTACCGTCTTTGTCGCGGCCCTCGAGGGTGTACCAGAAGACCTGTCCTAATGCAGTCGCATCCGGCCCAAGCGAGGGCTGCACTCCTTCCGGCAGTGTACCGGTCGGGAGGGAATTCAGTTTCTCCAGCACACGCGAGCGTGACCAGTAGAACTCGACATCCTCCTTGAAGATCACATAGATGGTCGAAAATCCGAGATAGGAATAACTGCGGATTGTCTTGACACCAGGTATGCCCAGCAGCGAGACCGTCAATGGATATGTAATCTGGTCCTCAACATCCTGGGGTGAACGTCCCATCCACTCGGTAAAGACAATCTGCTGATTCTCGCCAATATCCGGAATAGCATCGACCGGAACAGGTTCACGCGGCAGATTGCCCAGATCCCAGTCAAAGGGAGCGACCATAATACCCCAGCCGATCACCATTATTGTCAGCACGGATACGACCAGCTTGTTGTCCAGGCAGTAGCGTATTATTTTATCGAGAATAGAATGATTTCTGTTATTCAAATCAGCCCTCTTAATTAGTCTTTTCCATATTCGGTGACAGTTTTTCCTTGATCTCTCCGCAACGCAGCATCATAGCGCCGTAAAACGAATTATAGACGGTATCTACAGTCTGGAGCCAGTAGGCCCCCTGGTTATCACGCGCCATCGGACAGAAAGTCAGGAAATAATCCTGGTCCGAGGCGTGTCCGAATGTTTCCTGCATTTCAATAATAACATTAGAAAGACCATAAAATGCATCGCGTGATTCTTCGATATTCTCGGCCTCGATGCCGGCCTCTGCATCCGCGATCATCTGCCCGGAATACTTTATCCATTTCATATGCGCATGATCCTTGAACAGGCCCATATCAACATTTTTGACCGACTTTTTTAATCCGCTGTAAGCTTCTGTAGCCTTGTCCAGCTCATCCGAGGCAAGCGCCATCTGCACATCAAAATAATGCGCATATACCGGGGTCAGGGCCTGCAATGTTTCAGGATCAAGCGTCACAGCTTCGGGTTCTTTCTGCCCGGAGGAGGGCCGCGATATGGGAGATTGCTGGCCATGCTGATGGGCCGGGCTGCCCCCTCCGCCTTCCACAAACATCATACTGGGCCGGGCCTGAATCTGAAGCTCGCTGTCGATCTTGAAGGCACCATTGGTAACAACCATTTCACCTTCAGAGAGGCCGGACTTGACAACATATAAGTCTCCCGCACGCGGACCCAGTTCAACCTCTCGCCCTTCAAAGACAGGCTTGTCTCCGTCGCTCAGTTCGATATACACAACCGCGCGCTTTCCTGTCAGAAGAGGAGCGGAAGCCGGTATTACAAGCGGCGCCTCGGATTCCGAATCAGCCAACCGGTCATTGATCACATTTCCTTCCCTGTCCAGAACCGACATAATAGTACCGCTTACAAACATGTCTGGCTTGAGCAGACCCTTCGGGTTATCCACTTCGGTCCGTACTCTGGCTGTACGGCTTTGAGGATTGATCACAGGATCGATAAAGGTTATTTCAGCGTTGAATTCCTTTCCCGGGAAGGATGGGGATGTGAACACAACATTCTGGCCGACCTTAAGCCAGGGCAGATCGGTTTCATAGGCGTCGAAAAGCACCCAGATACTGGAAAGGTCGGCTATGGTATAGATTTGAGTGCCGGTCTTCACATACATTCCTTCTTTGGCGTTCTTTTCGACCACCACTCCGCTGACAGGAGATTTCAGCTTGACCTGCTCCAGCACAACTTCTGATTCTTCAATATCCTTTATTTGGCCTTCAGTCAGACCATAAAGCCGCAGCTTCTCACGAGCGGATTGAAGCGTCAGGCTGGCGGTCGACTTCAAAACAGAGCTGCCGTTGTTGAGCCTCTCGACCGACTGTTTGGCCTGCAGAAGTTCTTCCTGAGCGCTTATCAGTTCGGGTGAATAGATGTGTACCATATGTTCACCTTTCTGGACTGTCTCGCCTGTGAAATCAACGAACATTTTATCGAGCCTTCCGGGAACCCAGGCGGTGATATAGGAAACCTCAGCTTCATCATACGCAATCCTGCCGTTCATCCTGATCTCGGACTCAGCGAAGGCGCGTCTTACCGGAGTGGTTTGAATGAGAGCCAGTTTCTTGGCAGTTTCGGACATCTTTAACTGGCGCGGTCCCAGATCACCGCTGTTGTCCGATTCAAGCGGGATCAAGTCCATGAAGCAAATCGGACATTTTCCCGGCTCAGAGAGCTTTATCTGGGGATGCATGGAGCAGGTCCAGGTCGTCGGCTCGGATGAAGCGGCCTGCGCCTCGGCCTGGCTGTGCTCATGATTGGCGGCAGTGTTTGCCGATTCACCCCCCCGGCCTCCCGAGACTATCATGCCGAAGGAGAACACCACAACTAAAATCGCAATGAATACAATCAGTCCCTTTCCCTTGCGCGGTATAAATCCCAGCAGGCTGTCATTATTATTTCTATGTTCAGTCATGTCATTTCTCCTTTCAGCACCAGGTTCCTGTTACATCTCGTGCTGATGCCCATCCGTTTCCATTTTCATTTCAGGCTCTTCTGCTTGCTCATCTGTGGATGACTTTTCATCGAGTTTCATCAGATACTTCTGAGGGTCTTCTTCAAATGACGCGACACATCCGGCACAGCAGAAATAAACCCTGCGTCCTTCGTAATCAGCATAAACTTCCTTTTTTTCCAGCTCCTTACCGGAAACCGGGCAGGTTGTCTGAATATTCTCGAACAGTACGCCTTCGGCGGCTGCCTTCTTAAAATATTTATCCGGATCGGCAACAAGCGCACCGGAACATCCCGGACAGCAATGATACACCCTCTGGCCCTGGATATCGGTGTAGACTTCCTTATCTATCTTGCCGCCCATAACCGGGCAAATGGTTTGCGCTTTCATTTCCACAGCATCAGCTTTCTCCGCACTTTCGGACTTTGCGGTTTTTTCTGCCTTCTCATGCCCCTCGCCTGCCAAGGCCAGTCCGAATGTGAAAATGGAAAGTGCAAATACGATTGAGAAAAATTGAAGCTTTTTCATCAGCAGCTCCTTTCAAAAAGTTAATTGGTTAAATCGGTTTCTAATTCTTTTCCGGTTAAAACCTCTATCTCGGCCCCGCTTTTGGCCAGATCAGTTTTTGCTTTTTCAAATTTCAAAAGAAAATCCAGAAGCAGCCTCTGTGCATCGAGCACACTCAAAAAATCAGCCTCGCCCGCCTGATATGCGGAAAAAGATACATTCAGTGACTGCTCCGCCTTGGGAATCAGGCCGTCACGATACAGGCTGACCTTGCGCAAGGCGTCATTGTGCCTGTAAACTGCTTCCTCCATAATGGTAGCTATATGATTTTCAGAGTTGGCCAGCTTTTCCCGGGTCATCTTATGGCGCGCCTCTGCTTCCTCTTTTCTGGCCTTATTTTTGCCGAACCAGATAGGAATATTTATGCTGGCTGAAACCATCCAGGGATCCTTCCCGCTATCCTCCAGCGAGGGATTTATGGCGTCGCCTGTTTCGATATAATCCACACCGAAAGTGAAGCTGGGATAAGATGATTTGCTCGCCAACCGGATTCCTGCCTCCTCCTTCTCAACCAGCGATCTGATAACATCAAGATCGGGATTATTCTGTATCGCGGCCGAAATCAAGGAATCTTCTGAAAGCGTCAATTCATCAACCTCCATCGTATCAGGAACCGGAATAGGCCGGGAATCTTTTAGATTCAATGCTTCAAGCAGGCGTGCTCTGGCTGGACGAAGCCTGTCTTCAAGGCTCTGTAGACGATCCTCCAGCATGCCCAGTTCTACCTGGGCCTTGATGACATCGGGATGCCCTTTCTGGCCCACCTTGTATTTGATGCGGGCCACCGATTCCCAGAATTTTAACAGCTCAAAATTATCCTCAGTCAACTGGATTTCTCTTCCGAGATAGTAGAGATCGTAGTATGCGGCCTTAACCTGGTAGATCAGCCTCAGCCTGGCCGATTGATAATTCTTATAAGCGGCATTAGCTGCCTCCAGCGCGATCTCTTTTCTGGCGCCGAGGGTGCCGAACCAGGGGAAGCTCTGCTTCAGGCCGATCCTGAATTCCTGGGGTCCGACACGAGTTTCCACATTCTCGATGAAGTGACCGTAGGAGATCATCGGATCGGGCAGGGCCCCAGCATAGCCGGCTTTTTCAAGCTCGGATTTCCAGCGGTAAAAAGCCGCCTTCAAAGCGGGATTATTTTTCATCGCAATTTTCAGGTAATCCTCAAGCCTGGCGCTGGAATCGATGCCGATTGATCCGGGAGCATCCTGCTGGTAAAAATGCTCCAGCGAATCCGCCAGTCTTTCGGCTTCGCCCTTATCCAGCGCATATAATAATGAAGGCAAAATCACCAGAGTGACTGCCATCGCCATAATTTCTAGTCCTCTTTTTCTCACTAACTTCATCATATCGCCCATTAATAGTCAAATTGCATGCCAAAGAGCGTAACCTATTAATAGACAATAAGAAGAGTTTAATGCGGGAAATAAACGGGATGAAAATTGTGGAATATTCTACATTTTTGCAGACTATTCTCCAGAAGATTGGAGGTATCTGGAAATCAGCAGATTCTGGGAAGCTGTTCTCCGCTTAACATATCAACTATTCTTTCGGTGCCTATTCTGGTTTTTAATGTAACCAGACCCGATTCTTCTTTTGTAACCTTCCCGATGATTGCGGGTGAAAAATCGTGATCAGCCGCATTGATAATCACAAGTGCTTTCCCAGCATCGCCGGGCTTAACAAACATGACAAAGCGCCCCTCATTGGCAACATAAATCGGATCAAACCCGAGCATTTCGCAGGCCCCGCGCACACCCTTGCTGATGATGATGGACTTCTCTTCCAATTCTATCCGGAATTTCGAACTGCGGGCAATTTCGACACAAGCTGTGGCCAGACCTCCGCGGGTAAGATCGCGCAGGCAGTGAATCTCGATGCCGGCTTCCAGCAGTTTCATGATAACATCTGAAAGGGATATACAATCGCTTTCTATTTCAGTATCGAACGACAGCCTCTCACGTTTTGCCATCACCGCCATTCCATGCCTTCCAATATCCCCGTTAAGGATTACAGCATCCCCCGGCCTTATACTTGAGGGCCTGATATTCAAATCGTGTTCAATAATTCCGATTCCTGCCGTATTAATATAAATCTGGTCGCATTTACCTTTATCGACTACTTTCGTATCGCCGGTAATAATTTTAGCTCCGGCATTTGCAGCCTCCCTTCGCATCGACAGGCAGATTTTCCAGAGTGTCTCGATTTCCAGACCTTCTTCCAGAATAAATCCGACGCTTATATACAGGGGGCGCGCCCCGCTCATGGCCAGATCATTGACCGTACCGCAAACAGCCAGCTTGCCTATATCGCCGCCCGGAAAAAAGATCGGTTGTATGACATATGAATCGGTGGTATAAGCAAGCCTTCCAGACGGTGCATGAATAACCGCGCTGTCATGCTCGCTTTCAAGACTGGAAGAATAAAAGGCGGCTACAAAAAGCTTTTCTATCAACTCATGCATCAGGCGTCCACCGCCCCCATGAGCCATCCTGATATGCGGATATTTATCTTTTGGAATGGGGCACTCTTTTTCTCTCGGGTCAGCATCCATCTATTCAAGCCCTGTCTTTTGCAGATCCAACTTACGGTAGCTATAGTAAGCGCTGCATGCGCCCTCGGAGGAAACCATTGTCGCCCCAAGCGGATTTTCGGGAGTACATCTGGTGCCAAATGCCGGACAGTCGAATGGTTTCCGTGTGCCTTTCAGAATCTCAGCGCTAATACATTCCCCGCTTTGATCCGAAATATCATCGACTTTTCCGAATTTCTCCTCGGCATCATACTGTCTGTACTTATCGCTTATTGCAAGACCGCTGGATTCTATCATCCCAAGCCCGCGCCATCTTCTATCCACGATTGTCAATACATCTTCCATAACCCTGCGCGCCTCTGCATTTCCCTCTCGTTTTACCGAACGGGAATACTGATTTTCAACCATAGCTCTTCCATCCTCAAGCTGCGCTAAAGACATATATATTCCCTGGATGATATCCAGAGGCTCGAATCCGGTGACCACAATTGGAACACTATATCCTGCAGACAATTCCTCGTACTGTTCGAAGCCGCTGACAGTGCATACATGACCGGCCGCAAGAAAAGCGTCGACTTTATTATTATCTGATGACAATATCACTTCCATGGCCGGAGGAATCAGAACCATCGCAGATAAAACCGAGAAGTTCTCGAGTCCAACCAGACCGGCCTGAAGGATTGACATCGCATTGGCAGGCGCCGTGGTCTCAAATCCGATCCCGAAAAAGACTACTTCCTTGTCAGGATTTTCCTGTGCGATTCTGAGCGCGTCAAGAGGAGAATAGACTACACGAAGATCGCCCCCGGCAGACTTAACACTAAACAGATCTCCTGCTGATCCCGGCACGCGCATCATATCCCCGAATGAGCAGAATATCACATTTTCGCGGCCGGCGATCTCGATTGCCTTGTCGATAATGCTGAGCGGGGTGACACAGACCGGGCATCCGGGGCCGTGCAAAAGCGTAATCCTGTCGGGCAAGAGCTGATCCAGCCCGTGTCTGACAATGGCATGGGTCTGTCCCCCGCAGACCTCCATTATGTTCCAGTCTCGGCTTGTTATGCTTTTTATTTTCTCTGCAAAAGCGGCCACAGCCCGGGGATTATGATATTCGTCGATATATTTCATTGCCTGTCCGCCTCTTCCATCATGCCGTCAATTTCATCGAGATATTCAAAGACTCTCTGCGCCTCATCCTCATCAACCATGCTGATAGCAAAACCGGCATGCACAATCACGTAGTCACCAATATTAGCATCCGGTACAAGTGACAGGTTTATTTGCTTGATAACCCCGCCGAAATTGACACGGCCGGTGTGCATCAAAGAATCGTCTCTTTCAATGCCGATAATCTTTCCCGGTATGGCCAGACACATTTATCTTACTCCATAGATTCTTCTCTGGAAACTGCCATAATCTGACCCAACGAGATCCCGCCGTCATTAGGTGGAACCAGGTTGTGCCAGTATGGCAGAAAGCCCTCTTTCTTCAGGCGGTCAACCGCTTTTTCGGTCAAATACTTGTTCTGGAAACATCCGCCCGAAAGCACGACACGCTTCTTCCCATAAATCTTCGCAATCTCAACAATCATCTCAGCCAGTGTATTATGAAATCTTGCGGCAATTCGGTTTATGGAAATATCTCTACCATAGTCCTTGTTGATGTCATTGATCATCTTTTCCCAATCTATAATATGTATATCTCCCTTTCTGGCAAGATCAAATGAGTAGCTCCCGAGATCATCAGACTTCTCCGCCGCAAATTCCAGCAGCATGGCTGCCTCTCCCTCGAAGTCGATTTCGTGGCAAAGTCCGATTATTGAGGCGACCGCGTCAAACAGGCGTCCCATACTCGATGTTCGCGGGCAATTGATCTCATTTTTCAACGCGCCCAGGAGTGGCTGCTTCTGTTCCGGCCTGAACCTGTCCAGAGGATTATTCTTTTCCATCCCGATGATATCTCGTCCATAAAGCTCGTACATCATCCCCAGCGCCGACCGTCTGGGTCTCAAAATTGCCCTCTCACCGCCGGGAAGCGGGAATGTCCTCAGATGGGCAATTCGCTGGTACGATTTACCATCAATAGCCAGAAACTCTCCGCCCCAGATAGTGCCATCCTCGCCATACCCGCTGCCATCCCAGGCCACACCCAGGACATCAGAACTCAGACCATTTTCTGCCATACAGCTCAGGATGTGCGCATGATGATGCTGCACCTGCAGCAGTGGAGGTCCGCTTTTCCCGGCATAAACTGTGGAATAATAATCGGGATGCTTGTCGCAGGCTATAATGTCGGGCTTGAATTCATAAATATCAGAAAGTGAATTTATGGTGTCATTGAATGTGTCGATAGAAAGTCTCGTATCCAGGTCACCTATGTGCTGGCTCATGAAAACATTCTTGCCTGATGACAGGGCGATAGTATTTTTCTGATGTGCCCCCACTGACAGGCTCGGCCTGGAGGGTTCTTTCAGATATATCGGCAGCGGAGCATAACCGCGCGCTCGTCTGAGGACAAGCTCTCTTGCGGCCGCCACGCGCACGATTGAATCGTCCACATGTCTTGCAATCGGCCGGTTGTGCACAAGAAATAGATCAGCGACACCCGACAGTCTTGCGAGAGCTTCCTTTTCATCGGTACAGATCGGCTCCTCGGCCAAATTTCCGCTGGTGGCCACAACCGGAATTTTCAATTTGTGCATCAAGATATGATGCAATGGTGTGTAGGGCAGCATGATCCCAAGATAGGGATTATCCGGCGCGATACCCTTGAGAGGCCGAGGTGTACTTTCCAGGCCAAACCGCTTTCGCTTCAGAAGCACAATCGGAGCCTCGGATGATGTCAGTAGTTTTCTTTCAAGCTCGCTGACCTCGCACTCCTGTTCAACCATAGCTATATTGGGATACATGAGTGCAAAGGGCTTCTTCTTTCGGCTTTTCAAACTCCGCAACCGCCTGACCGCCTGATAATTCTGTGCATCGACTATCAGATGAAATCCCCCCAGACCTTTCAAAGCCAGTATTTCACCGCCCAAAACAGCTTCGCAGGCCAGATCCAGAGCCTCATTACGCAGCGCCAGAGCCTCCCCGGATTTATCCCACAATTCCAGATGCGGTCCGCATCGGGGGCAGGCATTGGGCTGGGCATGAAAACGACGATTTACAGGATTTTCATATTCCTCGCGGCACTCGTCGCACATTTCAAAAATTTTCATCGTGGTCATGGCGCGGTCATAGGGCAGCCCTTCTATAATACTATAGCGCGGACCGCAGTTCGTGCAGTTTGTGAAGGGGTAAAGGTAATGCCTGTTTTCAGGATCGAATATTTCGCGCAGACAGTCCGGGCAGGTTGCGATATCCGGCAGGACCACAGCCGTTTTATCTCCTGATGATTGGCTGTCGATGATCCGAAAGCCGGTTTCATTTTTCGGATCGATGTACTTCCGCCCGATATCGTCTATTCTGGAATGAACGGGCCTTTCAGCTTTTAATAATTCCGGGAATGTTTCAATATTTTTGCTATCACCCTCCAGTTCGATTTCTACACCACCTGACGAGTTGTTTATCCATCCCGATAATCCTAGTCTTGACGCCAGCCTATAGACTGTCGGACGAAAACCCACACCCTGGACAGCGCCGCTGATCCTGAGATTTACACGTTTGAGCTGTCTATTTGAAATATTTGCTTTCATATGCTTTTAAAATAAATCATACGGTTTGATCATTCCGTTATCATGATAAATAAACCAGCTCATCGATCTCTTGCTTGATCTTGATAATTACTTTGCTGATCGCAGGCTTGATCTCTTGTGAAAAACACTTTCCGTGCTCAAAATTCCTGCATTCGATACAATAGACAATCAATTTCTCGGGTAAACTCTCCAGGGTTCGAGCAAGCTCGATCGCCTCTCTAAGATTAAATGTGTGTGTGGATAAACTCGAGGTGATGTCCTCGGGAATTTCCTCGTTTAATGCATCAAATCGAAAAACTGTTCCGGGTTCACATCCGGAGCATACGGCATCCACAAAGAATACATGCTTTCGTTTCTTCCAATGTTCTATCAGTTTTGTGCTGTCCCCTACATCCTTTATATATCTTGTCCGATCAGGGTAAAGCTGGAAGATCTTTTTTGCTATCACCGGACCCACCGCATCATCAGAGCGGAATTCATTTCCGGCGCCTACCAAAAGGATAAGGTCTTCCTCCTGCATCGTAGCTACCTCACTCACGGTCTATGGTTAGCTTCAGGAAATGGCAGGAGCAGGAGATGCAGGGATCGTAGTTGCGAACGGCCTGTTCACATTTCCAGGTTAACTCGTCATGGGACAGGTTCAGGTTCTTCGAGACAAATTCTGTAAGATCCTCTTCTACCGATGATTGATTCTGTGAGGTTGGCGGAATAATTCTGGCATCTTTAATAATGCCATTCTTGTCAATCTGATAACGATGGTAGAGTGTCCCGCGAGGAGCTTCCGTGGCGCCATGCCCGACGCCTTCTTGTGGTTCTATCTCTATATATGGTTGATCCGGCATTTCACAACTGGCGATTATGCGGAGCGCCTCATCACAGGCGTATAATGTCTCAACCGCCCTTACTATTATGCTTTTGAAGGGATTATTGCAGGTCTTGCTCAGGCCGGCTTCTTTGGCGGCCTCTTTTGAGATCTTTGAGAGTTTATTGAAATTAAGACTGTAACGCGCCATTGGCCCGGTCATGTACGAACCGCGCCCCTTTACAGAGGCCTGCAGCGAGGTGGAATGCTTGACGTGATGTTCCTCGAAATAATCCAGGAACTGTTCAACACCGATATCGATGCCCTTATTGGAGGCTATCCCGCCCTCATCAATGGGGTACTCGCTTTCATGACTCACGCTTACGAATTCATAATCCCGTTCAAAATCGGGGAAGTCAAAGGTCGAGACCCATTTTACAGTTTCCAGTGAAGCATCCCGTGCCCATTTCAATGGCTCAACCATCTTCTGCAGTTCTTTCTTGTTGGGGACTTTATAAAATCCGCCGACCCGAATATTGATGGGATGGATTTCGCGGCCACCCATCAGGATCATCAGATCATTGCCGATCTTCTTGAGCTTTAGGCCTCGTTTTACAACATCCGGGTAATCTTTTGCCATCCCGATCGCATCCTCATATCCCAGAAAATCGGGGGCATGCAGCATATAAATATGCAGGCCATGGCTTTCGATCCATTCACCGCAGTAAATCAGTCTTCTCAAATCGCGAAGCGGCCCCTCGACCTTGACACCGCAGGCCATCTCCATCGCATGGCAAGAGCTCATCATGTAGGCAATCGGGCAGATCCCGCAAATTCGGGCGGTGATATCCGGGGCCTCGGTGAATTTCCGTCCGCGCAGAAAAGCCTCGAAAAACCTGGGCGGCTCGAATATATTCAGCTTTGCTTCCTTAACCTCATCACCGCGGATTTTGACCTGAAGTCCACCCTCTCCCTCGACACGGGCCAGGTAATCCACCTTGATCGATTTACCTTTCATGAGCTTCACTCTCCTTCCGGAATGAATCGGCATAGGCATTAAAATTGCGGAAGAATCTGGTCAGGTCGTCTCTGGAAACATTGAGTTTTTTACACCATTCGGCCAGTGAATTTGTATTGGGTGTTTCCTTGGGTCCGAAGCATCCATAACAGCCCCGATTATAGGAGGGACACAATGCGCCGCATCCAGCCTGTGTCACCGGACCCAGGCAGGGAGTACCATGCGCGACCATCACGCAGATGTTACCCTTGCGCTTGCATTCCATGCACACGCTGTAGGGCGGGATAATCGGCTTCCTGCCGATCAAAAAAGCGCTTACAACCTCGAGCAGCTGGTATTTATTGATAGGACAGCCGCGCAATTCGTAGTCCACAAATACATGATCTGAAATCGGCGTGGACTTGTTCAGGGTTACGATATATTCCGGGCTGGGGTAAACTATAGCAACAAAATCCTTCACATCGCTGAAATTTCTGAGCGCCTGTATTCCGCCCGCGGTGGCACAGGCGCCAATCGTCACCAGCACTTTGGAAGCCCTTCTTACCTTATGAATCCGCTCTGCATCATGCGGTGTGGTAATCGAACCTTCCACCAGAGAAACATCATATGGACCCTTGATGACTGCACGGGAGGCCTCCGGGAAATTGGCAATCGTAATCTTATCCGCAACTGCCAGAAGTTCATCTTCACAGTCTAGAAGACTAAGCTGGCAGCCATCGCATGAGGCGAATTTCCATACCGCGAGTTTTGGTTTACGCTCCCTGGCCATATCAATACTCTCGCCTGGTGAAGATTTCTTTAATATCGGAGTACCTGAATACAGGGCCGTCTTTGCAGACGAATAACGGACCCATCTGGCAGTGTCCGCACAGGCCGATTCCGCATTTCATATTTCTTTCCATGGACACATAGATGTCCGCGGGTTCCACGCCACGTTTCTGGAGCCCCAGCGCGCTGAAGCGCATCATGATCTCCGGCCCGCAGACCATAGCTGTGCAGTTTAGATGATCGAACGGCGCCCTTCCGATCAGATTGGTCACCACGCCGACATTACCGCGCCAGGAGCCAGTTCCGCGATCGACAGTTATATGAACTTCGAGGTCAAGACGGGATCGCCACTTTTCCAGTTCCTTTTGGTACAGGATATCGCTGGGAGTTCTGGCTCCGTATAACAATACGATCTTGCCGTAATTCTCTCTGTGTGCCAGGAGGTAATACATTACCGGGCGCAACGGGGCCATACCGATACCGCCGGCCACCAGGACAACATCATTACCCTCGGCCTCTTCCACCGGCCAGCTCGTGCCCAACGGCCCGCGTACTCCAAGAGTGCGGCCCGATTTCAGGCTGTCCATAGCCTTGGTGACATTACCGACCGCACGGGTTGTATGCACCAGCTTCTCCGGTCTGGTAGGATCGCCGCTGATCGAAATCGGCACCTCCCCCACACCGAAGACATAGATCATATTGAACTGCCCGGGCTTAAAATCGAACTTTTTCGGTCCGGAGACAGGCTTCAGTTCCATGGAAAATGTATCCACGGTATCGCGTCTGAAGCGCTGAATCATGAACTGCCGGGGCATCATCGGATCATCTTTAAATCCGATTGCCTTTTTATTCTTTTGTATTTCCGCCATACACATCAAATAGTTGCATTCGGGTTGCTTCCAGGCGCTGGGCCATGAGTCTGGCAAAACGCCTCATTAATTCATAACCGAGCTCGTGATCTTCATCCATTTTACCGCGCAGGCATTTACCGTCCAATGCGATCGCTCTGGTTAATTCGACCGCGCGAGCGTCGAAATGCCAGCGATAGGGCGGTATCAACCATGACCAACCGGTGACATCCCCGGTTTCACGGGTCTGAATCGCTATCGGACCTTTTTGCGGGATATAAGTTTCAATTATAATCTTACCGTGCCTGATAAAATAGAAATGGTTAGCCTCGTCCCCTTCACGGAAAAGAAATTCATCCTTCTTGAAAACAACATTGGAGCCGCAGCCGGTAATAAAATCGATATGCCGTTGCTCCAATCCCTCCAGGAATGGATGCTCTTTTAGTACTTTTGCCAGAGATTCCATAAATCTATTCCTCTTTATCTGCCATTATTTTGCCTTTTCCTTCACTTTCCCTGATGGCCTGAACTTCCTCGGTAATATCGATTCCCACCGGGCACCAGGTAATGCATCTGCCGCAACCGACACAGCCCGACATCCCGAATTGATCGATCCAACTCGCCAGTTTGTGAGTCAGCCATTGACGATACCGAGCCTTGGCTGAAGTGCGCACACTTCCTCCGTATATATAGGAATGATCCAGTGTAAAACATGAATCCCATTTGCGCACACGTTTGGCCGAATTGACCTCGAGGCCGGAGATGTCCTCGATGTTTATGCAGAAACAGGTTGGGCACACTAAAGTGCAATTGCCGCAATTCAAACATCTCTGCGCAACTACTTCCCAGCGGGAACTCTCGAAATTGCGGTAAAGCAGCTCCTTTATGTCGTCTGTATCGAGCCGCCGGCCCATTTTATTCTCGGCCTCTTTCATCAGCCGGTCGGCTGTCTCGATCGCATTTTGATCAGCTTCTTTGCCCTTGATCTCCTTCATGATTTTTTCGCCGGCCTTTGTACCGGATTCAATCAAGAAATAGTGACCGCTGTTGTCAACAATTTCCGTGATCGCCAGGTCAAATCCCTTGGTGGCCCTGGGACCAGTACCCATCGAGACACAGAAACAGGTGCCGCCCGGACGCACACAATTCACAGCAACAATGAAAATATTCTGTCGGCATCTTTCATAATCCGCATCCTTATACGGCCCTTCAAGAAGAATCTCATCCTGGATCCGGATCGCCTCGATTTCACAGGCGCGGACGCCGATAAATGCCCGTTTGTGGATTTCCTGCTTATTTTCCACAATCTCGAAGCCGTCACCTTTACGCTTCAGCTCAAACAGCTTCTTCTCAGGCGGATAAAGATATCTTTTCCAGGTATGCTGGCCGACAACATAATCAAAGTATTTCTTGCCGCCCGATTTTACCAGTCTATATCTTCCGCCGTCCTGTTCATCAGTATACCCAACCGGCAAATCATCCACGTTTGTAATTTCATCATATATAAGGGCCGAATTATCCAGGGTGGGACCGATTATTTGATATTTTTCTGAAATCAGCGTATCAAAAAGACTTTGCAGGTTACCACTTTCGAGAACCAGAATCATCCGCCAAATCCTTCAATCGACATTGTGATTTATTTCACAATTTATACTCAAAATATGATTGTATTCATTGACTGTCAAGAAGAAAAATAGATTAATCTATTTCATGCTGTATCTGTTAGATACCGCATTCATGAGCTCACGGCAACAAGAACTTTAAATTATTCTTAGACCGGAAATTTTTACAGCCCCGCGATGATAACCATCGGGAAATAGTCTCTCAAGATCATCCAGATCGATTTTATTATCTTCGCAGGTCTCATAAACGGTCGGAATCTCATTCTTTTTGGCAAACCTGTCTCGCAGATAATGTATTATCTGCCAGTGCCTTTCGGACAGTTTGCCGCCTGGGATTTTCATATCTGCAGCGCGATGGGCGGCCTAAAATTCATCCCAGTCATCGGGGTTGACCAAGAATCCGCGCACATCAACCTGGTATACTTTTTCGGTGGCAATCACATCGTAATCTTTTTCGGTCGTGGGCATGAAATTCTGGCCGAGATAACCCTGTTTATAGGTTACTCCCGCAATCCTGCAGGCCCCGCGAAGATAGCCGGATGGAAACAGTCGCAGCAGGTCACTGAGACCAAGTTTGCACATGCGGCATGTCTCATAAACTGTCGGGCATTTCCCTTTTTCTTGAAACTCAAGCCTGACGTAATAAATCACATCCCAGTGCTCCTCGGTCAACTTGGGAGGCATGCCGAGCTGCATGGCAGTCCATTCGGCAAAATCCTCGTCCCAGATGAAGAAATCGATCAGAAAATCATGAGAGTCAACCGAGTAAGTCTTATCCTTATAATTTACAATGCTCATGACTGGCTCCTTGTTAAAATCCGAAAAACGCAGCATTAAACCAGCCGCAAACCGGCTATTTTTATAATGCCGCGATGATAGCCATCCGGGAAGAGACTCTCGAGTTCGTCAAATTCAAGGTTAAATTCTTCACAAGTCCTGTAAACTGTGGGAATTCCCCCGAATTCCCTGAAATAGGCCCGCACAAAACGGATGATTCTCCAGTGCTGATCGGTCAATTTCCCGTCGGGAATCTGGCTTTCCATTGCCCGGTGCGAGGCAAAATCCTCATCCCAGTCATCAGGATTCATCAAGAATCCGTGGACGTCAATAACATAAGTCTTCTCTTCAACATGGACTTCCTCTTCCTCGACCTCCTCGTAAGGAATCCTTCCCAGATTGGTCTGCCTGTAGCTCAATCCGGCCAGCTTACAGGCCCCTCTCTGATAGCCGCTGGGGAAAAGCTGGCTGAGATCCTTCAGACGCAAATTATTTTTTTCTGCAGGTTTGATATAAGAGAGGACACTGGCCCGTCTCCTCAAAGTTTTTCCTTATGAACTTTATTACTTCCCAGTGCCGGCCCGTCAACCCGCCGTCAATTCCAAGGGATTGTGCTATACCTTCGGCGAAGACATCGTCCCACTCGTCATAATTCTCGAGAAAACCGGATTGATCGACTTTATATGTCTTGCCCTTATAGCTAAATGTCCTCATACAAGGCTCCTTGCTAAGATATTAGTTCACATGCAACCATTTGTCTTATCCATTGGTCGTCATCCTACGTAGAATCTGTATTTTTGCTTTCTAAGTTAATATCCTGGTGCGTTATGTGATAATTTTCACATTCTATAAACAAACTATCACAATCCAGCCTTATGTCAAGCAAAAAGTAGATTACTCTAATAATTTTTGATCAATATTTCTCAGCTTATCTTTTTTTGGTGTCTATTGCAGAAATATCCGGTCCGCCCGGAGAATTTTCGGCTCTCGATTTTGCCCTTGCATTGGGGACATTTGCGACCCGCTTCTCGATTTGGTAAGAGATATGACCGCGGCATCTTCTGCGGGTCAACTTCGGCTTCAACAGCTTTATTGAGAACTGTCTTAAGCGCTTTGAAGATCTTCTTAACCTCTTTGTTACCAAGCTTTTCTGTCCTGCTGGCGGGGTGAATACCGGCTCTGAAGAGGATTTCATCAGAATAAATATTGCCAATCCCGGCCATCGACTTCTGATCCATCAATGCCGATTTTACCAAGCCCCGCTTCTTATCCATAATTTCTTTGAACTTGCCCAAATCGAAATCATCTTTCAAAACATCCGGGCCGATATCGTTCTCCGCAGCAAAATCCTCTAACCCCTTCGCAATATCGACCTTTCCGAGCTTGCGCTGATTATCATAAGCCAGCTTATAGCCATTGGCGAAATTGAATATCACTCTTGCGTGATCGGGTTCCTGGTCTTCATTCTTGTAATATTTCAAGAAACCGGTCATACCGAAATGCAGCACCAGCCAGGCATTTTTTTCGAATCTGACAAACATGTACTTTCCCCGCCGCTCGGTTTCTTTGAACTTCCTGCCTTTCAATTTCATCTGCAGGCTGCGGGCGCTATGAGCACCAAGCACATCTTTGTCACGGACTTCGACCTTCTCGATCTTTCTATTCAATGCGGTCCTGTTAAGATATTTTCTAAAAACCTCGACGTCAGGTAATTCCGGCATTATTCAACCCTCCCCTCGATTATTCATCTCAGTAAAATTTCCATACCATCGTAAGCTATTTCAGCTTCGACCCTGCGTTCAGGGGCCATTTCACGGATTTTCTTTCCCAGTTTGCGCTCATCCCCCTTGATGATCTCGGAACCGCAATGGGTTATTATCATTTTGGGCACGCCTTCTTTCCGGCACCATGTCAATTGCGTCCGAATCGGCGTGTGTCCAATTAGAGTGTCGCCGCGTTTGCGGACAAAGGAGCGCCTGATAGTGGCGCCATCGCCGATATAAAGCGCCGCTCCCTCGAGGGCTTCTTTTCGGTCATAGATATAAACCAGATCAGGGGCATAGAATACCGTATGTTTTCCGGCTTTGACACGATACCCGACTGCCGGTGCTTTTATCGAATGCTCGACAGGAAAAGCCTCGAATGATATTCCCCGCACATTAAACTTTTTCCGATGTCCGACTTTTTCCAGCTTATCTATTTTATATTTTTTAATTTCCGAATATGCATCTTCGGGAGCATAGACCGGACACGGAGCACCTTCCTTTAAGCCGAAGGAATGATCCGGATGGGCATGGGTAATTACTATCGCATGCGGATTCAAATCATATACCTTGTTTTTCCAGTCCTCGCCGCAGTCGATCAGGACGTTTTTACCTTTGAAGGAGACCATCAGGTTGGTGTGTCTGCGATGACGGCTTGTTTTGGCTTCGATATTTCCTCTTGTACCAAGGAATGTCAGCTTCATCAGTCCGTACCAATCAGTTTATCCCAGTTCCTCTTCCAGGTCCATCTTCATATTCAGGAATTCCAGCATATCTTTCAAGGTCAGGACACCTACAAGATTGCCGTTCTCCACAACCATCAGCCTGGTCTTTTGATTCTTTCTCATGCGCGAGAGCGCCTCGACCGCATCGGTATCGGGGCTGATTGTATTACTGTCTGAGCACTCATCTATGATTTCGGATACCTTATGCCTGTCGCGCTCTTCCTTCTTGATGTTTTTGACATCATTGATTGTGACACAGCCCCTCAGGCGGTTGTCTTCCTGAACAGGGAACATCTTATGATGATATCTATAAATATAATCCTCAACCAGATCATCAACCGCAAGATCGGGAGTGACCGTAATCGGGTCTTTCTTCATGAAGCGGCTGACCTTCTCGCCCTCCAGAGCCTGCCGGACCAGGAGCTGCTGATATGATGACTGCGACGCTCCCCTGATGAACAAACCTATCAGAAAAATCCAGATACCTCCAATGAAATTGCCGCTGACAATATTGACCACACCCAGGATCAGAAGCAGGAACCCAAATCCGGAGCCTATTTTCGAGGCTATAGAGGTGGCTTTCCTCAGATTCTTCTTGGTGGCCCAGAGAATTGATCTGAGAATTCTCCCTCCGTCCAGAGGAAATGCGGGTATCAGGTTAAAACCGGCCAGCACAAGATTTATGAACCCAAGATAATTTATCACTCCGCCTACCGGGCTCTGACTCAGCGCGCCATGCCAGGCATAATACACTCCGAGGCAGATCAGTCCAATAATAATGCTGGTTATCGGCCCTATCACGGCCATATAGATTTCCGATTTCGGATTCTGCGGCTCCTCGGTCATCTCGGCCATACCGCCGAATATGAACAGGGTGATGCCATGCATGGGGATCCCATGCCTCCTTGCTACCAGAGAATGCGCAAGTTCATGAAAAACGACAGAAAAGAAAAGCCCGATTGTTCCGGCCGCACCCATCCACCAGTAGATCGAAGTGGAAAAACCCTCATACATTGCCGGGAATAGTCCCGCCGCCAGTGACCAGGTAATCAAGAGCGCCAGAATAAGCCATGACCAGTCCAGCTTTACTTCAAAACCGAATATTGTGAATAGTCTTATGCCCTTGCCAAACAATTTAATCTCCTTTATAGCTTTGAGTTGGTTTCTTTACTATAGGAAATGGCCGTCAGCTTTACTCCAATCCTTTTTCCACATCAGCTATACGTTTGATTGTATTTATCACGCTGTCGGGATTGAGGGAAATCGAGTCGATTCCCTCGCGTACCAGAAATTCCGCAAATTCAAGGTAATCGCTGGGCGCCTGACCGCAGATTCCCACCTCGCAATCATGTTTATTGGCGCGCTCGATGAGCTGCGAAATAAAAACCTTTACAGCATTGTTGCGTTCATCAAAAAGGCTGCTCAATTCAGCCGAATCCCGATCGATCCCCAGGACAAGCTGGGTAAGATCGTTGGAACCGATCGAGAAACCGTCGAATCTCTGGGCGAATTCCTCCGCCAGAATCACATTGGATGGTATCTCGCACATCACATAAATTTTCAGGGCGCTTTGGCCTCGCTCCAGATCATAATCTGAAAGAACCGAGAGGATTTTATCGGCCTCCTCGACTGTTCTGCAGAACGGGATCATGATAGCCACGTTTTCCATGCCGATCTCTTCCCGCACTTTTTTTATTGCCTTGCATTCCAGCGCAAAGGCCTCGCGGTATTTTTCGCTGTAATAGCGCGAGGCGCCACGGAAGCCGAGCATGGGATTCTCTTCATCCGGTTCAAACTGTTTTCCCCCGATCAGGTCAGCATATTCATTGGATTTGAAATCGCTCATTCGCACAATCACCTGTTTGGGATATTGCGAAGCCGCGATTTTGGCAATTCCCCGCGCCAGGTGATCGATGAAATACTGCGGTTTGGAATCATATCCTTTGGTAAGATCACGGATCGTCTTTTTGGCATCCTTGTCTTTCAGGTCATCGTAATGTAAGAGCGCCAGGGGATGAATTTTGATTACATTATTAATAATGAATTCCATCCTCGCCAAGCCGATACCGTCCGCCGGAAGGCGCCACCATCTGAAGGCCGCTCCCGGACTGGCAATGTTCATCTTGATTTTTGTTTTGGTCTCAGGAATTTCTTTCAGATCTATGGTCGATTCCTCAAATTCCAGGATACCGTCATATACCACCCCGCGCTCATTGTCCGTGCAGGAAATTGTAATTTCCTGATTATCCTCTATCTTTTCCGTAGCTTCCTCGGTTCCGACAACAGCAGGGATACTGAGTTCACGGCTGACGATTGCCGCATGTGATGTGCGGCCGCCATAATCAGTGACGATTCCGGCCGCTTTCTTCATAATCGGTACCCAGTCCGGGTCGGTCATGCCGGTGATTAAGATCGATCCCTCCTTAAATTTGTCAATATCGTCAGCATCCCTTATAACCTGCGCTTTGGCCGCAGCGATCGCCTCGCCGATGCTCAGGCCGGAAAGAATTTCTTTTCCCCCCTCCTTCAACTCATAAGCCTTCATCGAGCCCGCCTCTTTTTGAGACTGCACAGTTTCCGGGCGGGCCTGGACAATATAGAGCTTGCCGTTCTGACCATCTTTGGCCCATTCAATATCCATGGGCTGGCCATAATGTTTTTCGATTTCTACCGCCCATTCAGCGAGTGTCAGGATCTCTTCATCCTCCAGCACAAAGCTGCTTCGCTCTTTTTTTGTAGCGTTGATATTCTTTGTGGTGCTGCTGCGGGCATAGACCATTTTCTTCTCTTTATCGCCCAGTATCTTATCAATAATCGGGTTATAGCTGTCCCGGCCCAGAAGGGGTTTGAAGACCTGATATTCGTCCGGATTGATACTTCCCTGTACAACATTTTCGCCCAGTCCCCAGGCGGCATTGATCACAACCATATCCTCAAAACCGGTCTCGGTGTCAATTGAAAACATTACCCCTGAGCCGGCTTTGTCCGAACGGACCATGCGCTGGACGCCGATGGAAAGAGCAACCTTCTTATGATCAAAGCCTTTTTCTTCACGATAGCTTATGGCCCGGTTTGTAAAAAGCGAGGCATAACAGCTCTTGCATGCTTCCAGAAGATCCTCCTCTCCGCTGACATTCAGATATGTCTCCTGCTGGCCAGCGAAACTGGCATGCGGAAGATCTTCGGCGGTTGCGCTGCTCCTTACCGCCACGCTGATATCCTGATTCCCGTTGCGGTTGCGTAATTCATTGAAGGCGCTGATGATCTCTTCTGCAATACCATTGGGGAACTCACCCTTTCGAAACATCATCCGGATCGATTTTCCCACTTTGCTGAGATTGCCGCCATCTTCTTTCAACTCCTTCAGCCTGGCGTCCATTTTCTCACTGATTTCATTTTCTTCCAGGTATTTGCGGTAAGCCTCGGCGGTAGTGGCGAAACCATCCGGAACCCTGACGCCGCGCTCTTTAAGATTGCTTATCATCTCACCCAGAGAAGCGTTCTTGCCTCCCACGATGGAAACATCATCGGAGCTCAAATCATCAAACAATCGAATGTATTGGCCGCTTTCTTTGTTCATATCCTCACCTCTTCCGTGGTAGCTTGAATTGGCCTTGAAGCTACCGGAGACAGCGTCTGAAAACAGGTTTAGCAAATCTCCGAACACCTCTATCCATAAAGCCCATTTTTAGCATGGCTCTTGATTGACACCCGATTCGAAACAGCAAAAATAATTCTGCTGCCCGCATTTTTATCAATCGATTATCTTCAGAAAAATCAGATTTGATGATGTTGTTGGTGATATTGGCCCGGTTTCTAATTCCACTTTCGGTCTTATCAGTGCACAGTGAGATTCGTTGCACTGCCAATCACCTCTTCCGAACTGAAATACTGCCCGGGGCTTGATTTTATACGATGCCCCTCACGCAGGGAGACCCAGTAAAAATGTATTGGGATTCTACACTTAACGCTTTTTGGAATGTGGAATATAATGGGGGGCCACCCTTTTGGTTTATATTGAGCCGCGATCTCTCCACTACCGGCGGACTTATGATAACCATAGTCAGGACAGAAAAATCCGCCATTGAATCTGGGGGATATGCCTGGCGTTAAACTGGATCTTCCCTGCGTGAAGGGCATACCGGCTTGTATGCGACCCCATTCCTCGATTCTTTTACTCGGCTTCTCTTCAATTAAATGTAACAAGTTTTCTTTTCCCTCTTTTTCTTTGCTGACATAAGAAACGGGAATCTATCTGCAAAATCAATACTAATAGATTGTATAGATAATGCGTATTGCTGATACGCATTAGAGGAATTGAAGGTAATGTTTCTGCAGGTCTAAGCGTTCTTCTTTCGTGAGACCTGCTCGCGCAGCCAGTCACACCAGAGATTAAGGTTGTCTCCTGTGCGGCAGGAAATGCGCATGATATGCAGGCTGCCATTGATCTGCCGGGCATTCTTTTCAGCTTTATCGATATCGAAATCGGATAATCCCAGAAGATCGATCTTGTTTATCACCAGGGCTGATGACTTTCGAAACATGGCCGGGTACTTGAGCGGTTTATCATCCCCCTCGGTGGTACTGATCAGAACCACTTTCATATCCTCTCCCAGATCAAACCCGGATGGACATACCAGATTGCCCACATTTTCTATGAAAAGCAGATCGAGAGAATCGGTATCTATCTTCTCTAAGGCTTTGCCCAGCATGCGCGCATCCAGATGGCAGGCGCCCCCGGTTATAATCGGGCGGACAATTTTTCCGCCCGCACGCTCGAGCCTTATGGCGTCGTTCTCGGTCTGGACATCTCCTGCGATCAGGCCAATCCTGAATTCATCTTTCAAAAGCGAAAGCGTTTTTTCCAGCAGGCTTGTTTTGCCTGATCCCGGGGAGCTCACAAGGTTTAATGCCAATATTTTTCTTGCTCCCAGATCTTTTCTTATCTGAGCCGCCAGCTTATCATTTTCAGACAGCACTTTTTCTTCTACCTGCACTCTCTCAGCCATGTTTTCCTCAATACTTCAATGCTACTCAAAAGTCAGATGTGTAATTATCAGTTCCTCACCCTTGCGGACTTCCACTTCGTAAGATCCGCACCCGGGACAGATAAAAACAAATTCATCAATTATAAACTCTCTGCCGCATGACCGGCAAACAGCCTCGATCGAAACAGTCTCGATTTTCAACTCTGTCCCCGAAAGCTCCGTTTCTTTCTTCAACATATCAAAGGCAAAGCGCAGCGATTCCGGGTCGATACAACTCAATTTTCCGACTTTGACTCCGATCTCTTTTAAGACGTTGAAATTACGGCTCTGCATCTCCTGTTGGGAAAAACTGATTATCTCCCGGGCCACTCTCATTTCATGCACGCTGATATCCCGCTTGCAGCTTTTTATCTCCAAGCTACCGACGGGTAGGATATTGTCAAATGAAAAAATGTAATGACAGAATTATAAATATATCAGCCCGAAAACAGGAGGTCTGGAATGTTTTTAAGATGTCTTAATTTCATGGCACTTATCCGCGAGGGCGGTCAATTCCTCGTATCCCCATATGCCACGGTCGTTAAGCAGTTTTGTCAGGTGTTTTGGAAGCGCTTCTTCGCCATTATGTGCTCCGGCTACAGCCCCGGTCATGGCACCCGTGGTATCTACATCCCCGCCAATAGAAACTGCGGTCGAAATCGCATCCCAATAGCTGTCCTTATAGCGCAAAAAGCTGTAAAGGCTCCAGAGCACGCTGCTTATCACGAAAGGTGATATCCCCGGCCATCCATCAACATAATCCGGGGATTTACCGGCACGGCTAATAGGAGCAAGCGCCTTGTGCGGAGGCAGAAGTATCCAGTCTTTGAGCGCCAGAGTCAACTTCGAAAATTCGTCATCATAATAGGCCATCCACTTCGCGATATTCTCGATAAAAGCGTCAGTGTCTTCAGCCTGCCCGGTAAGAGCCATAGCTGTGGCCCCGGCAATGGCGACTGATCCCGCCGAACAGCGCGTATCCTTATGCGTTATCCAGCCCTGGGTATGGGCGACTTTTATCATTTCTTCGGCATCATCATAATGGAACATCCCTACCGGTGCTGCGCGCATCGCTGTTCCGTTGCCGGCCGAGGGCGGCGGTTCTCCCGACCTCTTCCAGCTCACTCCTCTGGCGAGATTCCTTGCCGCTTTGGCCGTGGCCAGGCCCTGCCCTACGATACGGTTTTCACGGAAAATCGCCTCGATTCTCTCAGCATAATCTTTGGGATCAAAACCGCCTTTTTCGATCATGCTCTCGAGCAGTTCACGGGCCAGCTGAGAATCGTCGGTATATTGCCCGGACCATTCAATCCGGTTCGGCTCAAAACCGTCAAACCAATGCTTGGCCTTATTAAAAATGAAGCTGCTGCAGTCATTTTCATCACGGCCTTCAATCGGAAATCCAAGCGCATCGCCAAGGCACTGGCCGAGAAGACATCCCCTGAACTTTGTTTTAGATGGTTTTAACATATAATCTCAGGATATATTAACACATGGATGCAGATAAAAAAAGCAATTTCTGCGACGATTTGATTAGAAAGATCGCTTTCTCAAACAGCCCGGCTTACGGCTTTTAAGTTTTTTTTATTTTCTCAACTTTTTTCGTTATTCCTCAGCATTTTGAAGGCCCTTACTGCATGAACAAAATTAATTTTATTCTTGTCTAATTTGAATGATTAATATATACTACAACAGGTTAGACATATTTTGAGATTGCGGAAAAAGGAGGTTTTGGAGTGTCAACAGGGCCGGAAACCCAATTAAAAAAAGTTGAAAAATTGTAAATTTAGTGTTGACAAGTGGTAAATATATAGTACATTTATGTTACCCCTTTCATTTAAACCTACCCTATAAGATGTGGTGTCTATGGACCGGCTCCTGCTAGCCGGTCTTTTATTTATTTAAATATGAAAGTTGTGCAAAAAGAAATTCCTCTTATGCATCGCAGCAGTTTTCTTGCGCTATAAACGACAATTATCAGAAAAATTACACTACTGTTCGTCGACCGAGATCAGCCAGCATCAAAAATTTGATCGGAACTATATAAATTCATCCCATCAAAGTCTTCCCCGTTTTAATCTTTAATTCCGAGATAGACATTTCATTCATTCAGGGTGCGATTCATCCTTGTTTTTTTGCATTTTGGGCATTAAATAGGATCCGGATACTTAAATCTCAAAGAACTCCGGACATTTAAGTTGATACGGACTATACTTTTAGAAATATTTCGCGGATTAATGAAATTTTTTGATGATTCCGGTTCAAAAACATTGACATCATGAATCCACATAATTATATTCAGATACCCTTTTCGTTAAACCTACCTTAAAATTGTGGTGTCTAGGACCGGTTCCTACCTGCCGGTCCGCTTTTTTTATAATTCCAATAATGGAAACCAGTGAATTTAAACTTGTTGAATGAACTCGACTTTTGTATCCTGTTTCTACTTATTTTATTTGGTGCCGGATAATGGGTAATATGAAATGCTTCTGGAAGATATTTGTTGCGCTTTTGGCTTTGCTTTTAGTGTCGTGCGGTGGTCATGACAGATCCTCGGACGTCAAAGAAGTAAACCTGGATCTTGCTGCGATCAAAAAAAGCGGATCTCTGAGGGCTATAACCACCTATGGCGCCACCAGCTACTTCATATATCGCGGGCGGCCGATGGGGTATGAATATGAGCTCTTGACACGTCTGGCCGAGCATCTCAATCTCAATCTGGAAATAGTGATTGCCAAAAATCTCGACAGCCTGATAAGCATGCTGAAAAAGGGCGATGGCGATATCATAGCTCATGGCCTGGCAATAACCCGGCAGAGAAAAGAACGGGTAGCATTCGCCACCCCTCACACCGTCACCCGTCAGGTTCTGGTGCAGAGGCTGCCCGAAAACTGGCGCGATATGAAGCTGCACGAGATAGAAGACGCCCTGATCCGCAATCCGATAGATTTGATCGGCAAAAAAGTGCACGTGCGCAGAAATACGTCCTATTACCAGCGCCTTATTAATCTTTCCGAGGAGATAGGGGACGAAATCGATATCGAACTTGCCCCGGGCGATCTTGCCACCGAGGATTTGATAGCAATGGTGGCTGAAGGGGAGATCGATTATACTGTCGCTGATCAATATATAGCGGCTATAAACAAGACCTATTATCCCGACCTCGATATAAAAACCGTCATAAGTTTTCCTCAGCGCATAGCCTGGGCTATCCGTAAATCCTCGCCGCAGTTACTGGAAGCGGTAAATGACTGGATTTACGAAATGAAGAAGGGGCTGGATTATCATGTTTTATATAACAAATATTTCAAGAACACAAAGGCCTTCAAACGGCGTAAAGAATTCTCTTCATACCCCGGGGGCAGGATTTCGGCCTATGATGATCAGATCAAGAAGCATGCCGCTATGCTTAATTGGGACTGGAGCCTGCTGGCTTCCATGATTTATCAGGAATCGAGATTCGATCCCGAGACGGAATCATGGGCTGGTGCAAAAGGCCTGATGCAGCTCATGCCTGCCATGACCGAGCGATTCGGGTTAGAGGACCCATCCGATCCGCAAGAAAACATTGAAGCCGGTACCAGGTATCTTCTCTACCTAAAGGAGCTGTGGGGAATAATCCCGGACAGTCTGGAACGCATAAAGTTCATCCTGGCCTCATATAATGTGGGCGAAAATCATGTCAGTGACGCCCGGCGGCTGGCCGATAAATATGGCGCCGACCCTGATCTCTGGGAAGGAAATGTCGCCAAATACCTGCGCCTGAAATCGAAGAAAAAATATTATAACGATGCAGTGGTAAAATACGGTTACTGCCGAGGCGATGAGCCGTACAAATATGTCAAGGAGATATTTGAAAGATACGAGCACTACCGCAGGGTGATTGAGTTTAATTCAAAGCCGGGGACTTAGTTTCTTTTCTTGCCGAATTTCGAAAGGTAGTCAACCACGCCGTCAGTGGTCGGTTTCATGCCTTGCCTGCCTTCTTCCCAGTTGGCCGGACAGACATTGCCGCTCTTCTCATGAAACCTGAGGGCATCAACCATGCGAAGCGCTTCCGGGATGCTCCGTCCGAGCGCATTGTCATTGACTACACAATGGCGAATGATACCTTCCTTATCTATCAGGAACAGTCCCCTGAGGGCGGTTCCATCGCTCAGAAGCACGCCGTAGTCCCGGGCGATGTTTTTTTTGAGGTCGGACACCAGGGGATAGCGAATCTGACCTATACCGCCCTGATCGACCGCGGTCTTTTTCCAGGCCAGGTGGGTATACTCGGAATCCACTGAGACACCTACCACCTCGGTCTCCCTCTCCCTGAATTTATCCAGAGCCTCTTCGAAAGCCAAAATCTCCGAGGGGCAGACGAAAGTGAAGTCAAGCGGATAAAAGAACAGTATTACATACATGCCGCGCATGGATGAGAGATTGAATCTGGCAAAGCTGTTATCGCCCATGACAGCGGTGGCTATGAAATCGGGGGCCTCTTTGGTCACCAAGAATGACATTTAAATATCCTGTCTATGCAAATCCATGCCGGTCATCCCGGCATGGATTTATTTCCAGATTAAATTCATGACGCTATCCTGCGCCCTCTCAGATCTTTAGTCGTTCTGAGGATTGGCGGATTCGTCGACGCAGATCATCTTAAGCTGATCTTCATTACCCTGATCAATATGCTTCAGGGAGTCGACCGGGCAAAGGTAAGTATTGCCTGAATCGGCCTTGATCCACTTTACGCTCAATTCTTTCTTGAACTCTTTCATCTCTTCTGTCATGCCATTTCTCCTTTTTCTAATTATTGATTCTTCGCAGCATTGCGAATATTTTTAAAATAGATAAACCTCTTTAATTTTTAGATGGTTCCCGGCAATTATTCCATTTCTTCCTGATTCTCGATATGGGCCCGCACCTCATCCATATCCACCCCCATAGCCTGATTAACCACACCCTCCAGACCGGACTCATCCAGATAACCGGGCTGCATGAAAAGCATAATCTCATCCCTGAAGAGAATTAACGTGGGGATATGCTCCACCCCCAGTTTGTCGGTTGCCTCCTTCTGCTCCTGAGTATTGAGCTTTGCGAAGGTATATTCAGGAAATTTCTCCGCCACTTTTTCAAAAACCGGTTGAAATTCCTTACAGGCTCCACACCAGGGGGCCCAGCAGTCAATCACAAGGATTTCTGAATTAGAAAGCAGCTCATTGAAATTTTCTTTAGTCAGATTAATCAGGTTCATCATATCCCTTCTAATGTACTAGCTCGGTAACCCGGATAATACCGCATTGGTTCCGGCGAAAAGAAAATAAAAATAGAAAAAAACTCTTGACAAACAGGAGTAATTACTAAATAGTAGCTGTTGGCAAAATGGCAGAAGATCAACTACAATCATTTTTAAATCGCTGCCGGGAGCATGGGCTCAAGATCACTCCCCAGCGCACGGCCATATATGAAATGCTCTGCGGTTCGCGGAAGCATCCCACGGCCGAGCATATATATGCGGAAATCAGGAATAGCTATCCGAATATCTCATTTGATACTGTTAATCGAACCCTGAAAACATTCGCAGAGATCGGCCTGACCGGCGTAGTCGAGGGTCACGGCGGGCCGCGCCGTTACGATCCCAACCTTGAGAGCCACCATCATATCCATTGTGTCCGATGCCGTGAGATATTTGATTTTCAGAGCGACGAGCTGGATAACCTGGAAATCCCGCCGGAAATCAAACAAGAATATAGAATTTTAAACAAGAGAGTTGTACTGAATGCGGTATGCAGGAGATGCCGCAGAAGGAGCCATATCAAAAAGCAGAGGCAGAAAAAAGGAGCAAGCAATGAGCAAGACTGATGAAAACCTGAAAGCCGCTTTTGCGGGAGAATCCCAGGCCCGCAACAAATACACCTTTTTTGCCCAGGTGGCCAGGAAAGAGGGCCTGCATTACATCGCCAAGATCTTTGAGGAAACCGCCGAGAACGAAAAGCGTCACGCCAAGGATGAATTTGTGCTGTTGGATGGTCTCGGCGATACGGCGGCCAATCTGGATGAGGCCATCAACGGCGAGCAGTACGAAACCATCACCATGTATCCCGAGTTCGCTGAACAGGCCAAGGAAGACGGCAATATGGCGGCCGCCCGGCTTTTTATGCAGATTGCCAAAGTGGAAGCGCATCATCGCGACCGCTACCGGAAATTACTGGAAAGAGTAAAAAACGGTACCGTCTATAAGCGTGATGAGCCGATCAAATGGAAATGCAGTGTCTGCGGTTATATCCATGAAGGCACCCAGCCTCCCGGAAAATGCCCCTGCTGCCAGCATCCCAAAGAATATTACGAACCGGCGGACATGGAAACCGATATTTAGGAGCATCCGGGGCAGCGGTTCATATCTGCGGACGTATTTAACGGATTCAGGCGCGGTTGTAGATATAGGTAAGATCGGCAAGCTTCTCTTTAATATCTGAAGCAAGGCTGTTCGGTTTCATCCGCCAGCGCCAGTTTCCATTACCGTGAGCGGGGCGGTTCATACGGGTCTCCTCTCCCAGGCCCAGAATATCCTGCATGGGGAAGATAGCCAGCTTCGCACGTGATGCCATGGCCAGACGTATCATCTCCCAGGGGATTTCATCGGCCGAAACTTCCCGCCCGATATACTTGAACAGCCTCCCCCTGATCTCGGGGTCGGTTTCATAATCAAACCACCCCCGCACTGTGTTGTTGTCGTGTGTGGCGGTGTAGGCGACATAGTTTTCCTCATAATTATGGGGCAGATAAGGATGTTTGGGATCATCGGCTCCAAATCCGAACATCAGAACCTTCATCCCGGGGAACGAATATTTTTTCAAAGTCTCGCGGACATCCGCGTTGATCATTCCCAGATCCTCGGCCACAATGGGGGGGATGAAGAAATGTTTCAGCATGGTATTGAAGAAGTCATCAACCGGGACCTTGACCCATTTACCGTTAATCGCGGTTTCCTCTCCGCTGGCGACCTCCCAGTATGCGACAAGTCCGCGGAAATGATCGATCCTGATGATATCGAACTGGCGGAAATTGTGCCTGAGCCTTTGAATCCACCATTTATAATCCGATTCCTTCAGCACATCCCAGTTATAAACAGGATTGCCCCATAGCTGGCCGGTTTCGCTGAAGTAATCGGGCGGCACCCCGGCCACAAAAGTCGGCGTCTTATCTTCGTTCAATTTGAAAATATGCGGATTGCTCCAGACATCCACGCTATCATAGTTGACATAGATGGGAATATCACCGAAAAGCTGGATCCCTATTTCATTGCAGTATTTTCTCAAAGCGAACCATTGCTTATAGCAGAGATACTGTATAAATTTTTCCCGCTCGATTTTTTCCTTGAATTCAGCCTCGGCCTTTTTCAGTGCATCCCGGTGCCGGTCGCGAAATTCCACCGGCCACTGATTCCAGGCTCTACCTTCAAAATGCCGCTTTAAAATCATGAAAAGTGCGAAGTCATCCAGCCAGTAAACATTATCCCGGCAGAACCGATCGTATTCGGCGCGATGACTATTTTTCTGAAAATGGGCGAAGGCCCTGTCCAGCAGGGTTTTCTTGTATTCAGCCACAGCCTGAAAATCGACCTTCTCGATATCAAAGTCAGGAACCGAATTCAGGTCGGAATCACTCAGGTATCCACCCTCGATCATCAATTCCGGGCTGAGCATCCACGGACTTATGGCTGAGGAGGAGGCGCTGCTATAAGGCGAATTGCCGTGCATGGGATCGGTCGGAGTGAGGGGAAGAATCTGCCAGCAGCTTTGCCTTGTGTCTGCCAGAAAATCGGCAAAACGATATGCCTCCGGGCCGAAATCACCTATTCCGAATCGTGACGGTAAAGAGGTTATGTGCATCAAAATCCCGCTGCCTCTCTTTATCATGATTCCTCCTCACTGATCAATAACGCTGCCGGAAAGCTATTCAAAATTCGGCCTGTCGAGAATGCATTGTCTTCGCTTTTTATCCGCTCTTTTGTAATCATATTAATCCAGTTTTGAGGGAAGTCCTCGGGCACTTTTATTCTTGTGTCCTTCCATACTTTTTCACCCAGCGGCAACTCGTCTTCTCTTATCAAAGCGGTCAAAAATCTCGGCGCCGCAACAACAGCAAAAGAACTTTCGAGGTTCCTTCCAAAAGCGACGATATTGTTACTGAATTCTCCTGCGCATTCCAATGGCATATAATTTCCTTTCAGGAACAGGTTTCGGTTATTATTCCTGGCCCTCAGGATTGCATGAATCAGGAACTGCTTTACTCTCCCGTCCTGTTTTTTATCCAATAGTCTCCCGATCAGCCCTTCAAGATCATTATCGACAGCCTGCTTTATATTTTCAAGGCTGCTGTATCGCTTTTCGAAATCGACCGGCCGCCGATTGTCCGGATCAACCAGGGTCAGATCCCAGTACTCGGTACCCTGATAGAAGTCAGGCACTCCGGGGCAGGCTATTTTGAGCAGGATCTGTGAAAGCGAATTAAAGATTCCATAATGGGCGATCTTTTTCTGGAATGGTACAAATTCTTCCCAGAAATGATTATTCTTCACCCTGTCGAAAACCTTATCAACAAAACCCAGAAAAGCCTCTTCATATTCATTGTCCGGTTTGATCCAGGCAGTATGTACCTTGGCCTCCCGCACAGCCTTGATGACATATTCCTTGATCCGCTCCTTATAGACCTCGATATCTTCCAGACCTGTATATGTTCCCAAAAGAGTTTGATAAAAGAAATACTCATCATTGTAATCCGGCGCGTACTTCTGCCTGACTTTCTTCTTCCTGCTGCGGTTAATCTTGATCCAGTTCTTGAGGTTCTGCTCCCACTCAGTCGGTATTTCGGAAAGAACGTTTATACGGGCGCGGGTATCTTCACCCCGCTTGGTATCATGAGTTGCAGTGGTATTCAACGAATACGGGAATTTTTCGGTACGCCGTCTATTGAATTCATGGAAATTATCAATCGATATCCCGAAGCGGTGCGGGTTGCTGCCGACCTCGTTCAGAGAGGTCAGGCGGTTGTATATATACAGGATGGTATCCTCGAAACCCTTGGCCATTACCGGGCCGGTGTATTGCTGGAAGTTCATAATCACATGCATCCAGCGCTTCTTTTCATCCTCGGGAGCGGAATCATCGTACTTCAAAAGCAGGAATTTCTCGATGAACTTCAGTTCATAGCCCAGATCGGGATTCCGCTCCAGGGCGGAGTCAATCGCCTCTTTTATAATCTTCCTGTCCGTTTCCCGCACGAACTCATCATTAATATAGGTGCGGTAAACCGGAAACAGTGCAATAACCTCCTCCAACGCACGCTTTAATCCATACAGCGTGATATCCTGACCATAGCGGTCATGGCTGGAAATATGCTTTATATATTGCGCCAGATTATCAATATTGCCGGCCATATGTTTTTCGATGATCAATTTCTTCTTTTCATGCAGAATCTCATCATAGCTCTGCGAGAGCCGCGCATACTTATAATACAGTTTGCTGAAGCGGTCGCGGTTATTTTCATCACACAAAAGCCCGTTAACATGATTTAAAAATTCATATCCGGTGGTTCCCTGTACAGGCCATTCAGAAGGAAGTTGCTCATCTTCTTCCAGAATTTTTTCTACGACTATAAAGGCGTCGCCGGTTTTCTCCCGCAGCCTCTGCAAATATGTTTCCGGATCAAATAAGCCATCGATATGGTCTATACGCAAACCCGTAAATTTCTCCTGGTCGAGCATTTTGAAGATGAGTTGATGGGTGTGCTCCATGACCTTTTTGCTTCTGATATTGACACAGATCAGGTCATTGACAGTAAAAAAGCGTCGGTAATTTATTTCCTCGGTGGCCACTTTCCAGAATGATAAACGGAAAAGCTGCTCACCTATCAGCTCATCGAGCGCCTCTATTCCGCTCTTGTCCTCGGATTCGGAGTTGAAAAATGCCAGGTTTTCATCAACAAAGTTTCTGACGGCTGCATTATCCTGATATAGCGACCATAATATTCTCTTGACATGCTGAACCTGATGACAAAATGAATCGGGACCATCTAAGGATGAAATCGTGCGCATCAGATGAAGCGTGCCCAGGAATTTTATGTACTCGGAGTTGTCCTGACCCAGAGTTTCCTCCAGGGAGGAGATATTGTACTCAAACAGGCGTGGATATGAGCTTATACGCAGGGGCAGCCTGAGTTCGTAATAATTGACGCTGAGGCCGTTCCGGTCGTATTTTAATTTGATCTCTCCAACCTGGAGACATTCAGCATAAAGTTTTCCCAGCACCGGCACCAGCATCTTACCCTTCATATTTTCATAGGGATGATCCCATTCGATTTCGAAAAATTCATAATATTTCGAGTTTTCCCCCGCCTCGAAAATATCCATGAGCATTTTATTATCAGAATTTATGGCCATGTGATTAGGCACTATATCCTGCAGCCATCCCATACCTTTGTTCTTGACCGCCTGCATGAGATTCTGGTAATCATCTTCCTCGCCCAGATCAGGGTTCAGGCTCAACGGATCGACTATGTCATAACCGTGCGTACTGCCCTTGCGGGCATGAAATATGGGAGATGCGTATATATCTGTTATTCCCAGCTCAGAAAGGTAATCGACGATTCTTTCCGCATCCCTGAATCCAAATCCGGGGTTAAACTGGATTCTGTATGTCGAAACCGGGATGTGCGTCATTCCACCCTGACCCTTATATGTTCGCCCAGCAATTTAAACTGCTCCACCCAATCCTGTGCATATTTATCCCCGGCCTCGGCCCTGTCCTTGATTTCAGGATAATTAGTCCTGCCTGTATTGAAATAGCGCACTTGAGATTTCCAGAGGTTATACTGCAGAGAAAGAGGTTCCAGGGTCTGCATCAGTCGGTTTATAGTTTGCAGCAGCTCCCGGTTCTCGGGCTCGTCTCTCCATTGCGAGGTCAATGAATCTATCTTTGTACTGGTCAGGTATCCCAGGGTCTCCTTATCTATTTCCAGCGGCCAGCGGCCAATTTCCTCGACATTTCTTTCCAGCTTTTCGAAATCCAGTTCGTCGCTCTCGAGATTACTGCGGATATCCCGGTTCAAAACAAACTTCATCAGTGTTGAGAAATAGTCGGGGAGGGGCATATTCAGGTCGGAGAGGGCCTGAATCACCGGATATTGACTCTCAAACAGCTGGCGAAACGAAGTATCGATATCTTTGGCGCTCCGATCCAGAAGCTCGCTCATGATCGCGCGCTGCTCGTTCTTGAAGAGATGCCTCAATGAGAAGCTGTTGTTCTCAAAATACTTATCGGTAAGCCGCACCACCTCGGAGATGTCGTTTTTCATGAAACTGCCATGAATGTCGGTCAGCATTGAGTCGAACTTCTCCTGCTCCATCCTTGCCAGCGCTCCGCTCATTATATTGTGCCCGCCCAGATGCAGCGCGGCAAAACTGATATGCTCTTCACTCCATGTGATATCGGAGCGAATATGCACCGATCCAATGGCCAGCTTCTGGCGCCCGACTTCTGAGCGGTCAAAGATTTTTCCCTTAACAGAATAATTATATATCTTATCCTCCTCGGAAAAATCCCTGAACAGGGTACTGATGCCGTAATGTGCGCCGACACGTAAAAGCTCGAGGATACTGGGTTCAACATATTTTTCATATATATCTGCGCCATGCTTATGTTCATCGAGATTACTCGGCACCCTTTCCATCAGGCCCTTGTAGGCATTCTGGAGGTTTATTCCGCTGACTTCCTTCGCCAACTGCATCGCGCGGGCGGCATATTCGATCACCTGCACCGTTTCAAGACCCGAGACCTCGTCAAAGAACCATCCGCAACTGGTGTACATCAGCATCGCATGTCTCTGCATTTCCAGAAGGCGCAGGAGCTTGATTTTATCCTCCTGGGTTAAATCTTCACGGGCATGGTTGCTCAGGAAGCTCTCCACGTTTTCATTGGATCTATCCAGGATGACCTCAATATAATCATTCCTGGCCTGCCACGGATCCTGCAATAGCTTTGAACCGCTGTCCTCGTAAATTTCAATCAGGTTATCCCGCAGCCAGTCCAGTGCACCCCTGAGCGGTGCACGCCATTTTTGATTCCATCCTTCATGCATACCCGTGGAACATCCGCAGTCACTCCGCCAGCGCTCGATCCCATGCACACAGCTCCAGGACGAATCCTCGATGATCTCGGCCTCATATTCGGGAGGATGCCGCTCGAGATATTCGCCGTAATTGGTCAGCTTGGCAGGGGTTTCCTTCTCCAGGTAATAGAGGCAATAGGCCAGTGCCATATCGCCATGAGTCTGGTGATGCCCGTAGGTTTCACCGTCGGTTGCTATATGCACAAGCTGCGATTCATCTCCCTCTTCGTCGAAGGCCGAATGCAGGCGTTCGGCAAAAATTTCACCATTGGTCAGAAGACCGCCGAAGGCGATATCCTGTGAGATAGGACCGTCATAGAAGAACAGCGCTATTGAATTTCCTGAAGGCAGGTTGCAGAGATAGGGGCGTTTCGGATCAACCGATGAATCGGAGACATCCGTCCACTCCTGTTCACCCAGTTGCCTGATTCTTTTAGCCTGATGCGGGGCCAGGAGTGTGAATTTGATGCCGTACTCGGCAAGAAACTCGAGCGTTTCGATATCCACCGCGGTTTCGGGCAGCCACATGCCTTCGGGGTCACGGCCAAATCGGCTCTGGAAGTCTTTTATGCCCCAGATGATCTGGGTCCTTTTATCGCGTTCATTTGAAAGCGGCATGATGCTGTGATTATAGGTTTGCGCCATAGCCGAACCATGACCGGAATATCTTTCCAGACTTTCCTTATCTGCCTGCAAAATGGCCTCGTAAATTTCCGGGTCAAACCACTTCAGCCAGCTCAGAAGAGTGGGGCCAAAATTGAAACTGATTTTTGAGTAATTATTGCTGATATCGATAATACGCCTTTCCGGATCGAGGATATGCGAGGCCGTGTTGGGTGCATAGCATTCAGCGGTGATTCGGCTGTTCCAGTCGTGATAGGGATAGGCCGAATCCTGAATTTCAATCGCCTCCAGCCAGGGATTTTCCCGCGGGGGCTGGTAAAAATGTCCGTGTATAATTATATTTTTTTCCATCTTCAAACCTTGCTTTCAAAAATCAATAGTTGATAAGGTTCAAGCCCGATTTCCTCTCCCGGATCAAGATTTTTAGAAACTGTGCTGCCGGGGCCATTCCATTTCTCATCGTACGAATCAAGCCCGAGATTCAAACGCCCAGTCTTGTCCGGAACCGTAAAGTTATTTTTATTATTCGATAGATTGGCGACTGTTAATACTGACTGCCGTTCTGCTCGCCTGATCATACACAGTATCGGCAGACCTTTCTCAGCCCAGACCTGGCATGAGGTTTTCTCAAGTTTCGCAAGAGCGGGATTCTCCTTGCGCAGCTTAATAAGAGTCTTGAAATAATCCAGCATCGCCTTGTGCCGTCCACTCTCGGCCTTTCTGAAATCCGGCATCGATTTCTTAAATGTCTCTTCGCTCTGCGGATCGGGAGGATCTTTGTCCCATCCGAATGCCTTAAATTCACGCTTGCGTCCCTGGCGGACGGCGTCGATCAGGTCTTCGTCCTGATGGCTCACAAAATATAAAAAAGGCTTATCCTCGCCATACTCTTCTCCCATAAAAAGGAGCGGCACACAGGGCGACGCCAGCATCAGCCCCGCGGCCAATTTACAGGCTTCAGGGGAGACCAGAGAGGACAGCCTTTCACCCAGCATGCGGTTGCCGACCTGATCATGATTCTGGATAAAGACCGCAAACTGCTCGGCAGGCATGCCTGCCGAGGAACTGCCGTGCATTCTCCTGCGGTAAACAGAATAATCCCAGGAGTAAACAAATCCCTCGCTCAGCGCTTTCACAAGCTGATCGATCCTGCCGAAATCGGCATAATAGCCCTTGTCCTCACCGGTTAAAAGCGTATGCACAGCGTGGTGGAAATCATCTGACCATTGAGCATCGAGGCCATATCCGCCTTCGGCCCAGGGCTGGATAACCCTGACATCATTAAGATCGCTCTCTGCGATCAGAAGATGTCTTCGTCCCTGCTGGCGGCAGAACTCACTTACTTCCTCGGCCATCTCTTTTAAGATATGTTTGGCGCCCATGTCGAAAATGCCATGTATGGCATCCAGTCGAAGGGCATCGATATGAAAATATTCGAACCAGTATATCGCGTTTCTAATAACAAAATTCCTGACACCATCGCTGTGGGCATCATCAAAATTGACGGCCGCACCCCAGGGGGTATGATATTTATCCGTAAAGTAAGGACAATATTGAGAGATATAATTCCCTTCCGGCCCCAAATGATTATAGACCACATCCAGACATACCGCAATCTCTCTTTTATGGCATTCGTTGACCAGGTATTTCAACCCATCCGGGCCACCATAACTGTTGTGAACCGCAAACAAATAGGCGCCGTCATAACCCCAGTTGCGCGAGCCGGGAAACTGCGCCACCGGCATAATTTCAATCGTATTTATGCCCAGATCGACCAGATAATCGAGGCGCTTTACGGCAGATTCGAAAGTACCCTCGGGGGTAAAAGTGCCAATATGCACCTCATAAAATATCTTCTCATCCAGTTGACGACCCTTCCAGCCCAGGTCCGCCCATTTGAATTTGCCATGGTCAACGACTTCCGAGGCCCCGTGCACGCCATCGGGCTGATAGAAAGATGCCGGATCGGGCCTATCGTGTTCACCATTGATGCGATACATATACCTCGAGCCAGCTCCCAGATCAGCGACTTCCGCATGCCAGTAACCGCCTTCGATCCTCTCCATGGGGATGAGCTTTTCTTCGGGGGATTCTATTTTCAGATCGAGACTTTCGAGCAGTGGCGCCCATATAATAAACTCACATTTATTTGCGCCGTTATAGTATGCACCGATCTTCATCCCTGAACTCTCCCTTTTGTAATTTGAAGTCCCTGCCTGAGACAGATCGTTATGACTCAACTTCCTTCTTAAATACGACAACGCTCAGGGGCGGAAGGTTGATCGATAGCGAATCGTAATGCCCATGATGTGCAATCGGCAGAGTATTGGCGCCGCCATAATTCCCCTGCCCGCTTCCGCCGTAAATTTCAGCATCACTGTTCAAGACCTCTTTCCAGTAGCCGCTTTGGGGCACACCAACCTTGTAGTTGTCGCGCGGCACCGGAGTCAGATTACAGACTACGACCATAACATCTTTTGAGCTTTTGCCAAGCCTCATGTATGAAATCACGCTCTGCTGCCAGTCGCCGAAATCGATCCATTGAAAACCCTCATTTTCGAAGTCACGCTCATGAAGCGTCCGCTCATTCCTGTAAAATCTGTTTAAATCGCGAATCCAGTTCTGCATACCCTTGTGGAATGGAAATTCGGTCAGGTGCCAATCAAGGCTGGTGTCATGGTTCCATTCGTTCCACTGTCCGAATTCTGCCCCCATAAACAGGAGCTTTTTTCCGGGATGCGTGAACATGTAGCCATACAGCGTGCGCAGGTTTGCGAATTTCTGCCAGTCATCACCGGGCATCTTGTTCAGGAGCGAGCCTTTACCGTGCACCACCTCGTCATGGGACAGCGGCAGCACAAAGTTTTCAAAAAAGGAGTACCAGATGCTGAAGGTTAGCTGGCTGTGATGGTATTTCCGATGCACCGGATCCTCGGAAAAATAATCCAGCGTGTCATGCATCCAGCCCATATTCCATTTCATGCCGAATCCAAGGCCGCCGAGATAAATCGGACGGGACACCATCGGCCAGGCGGTCGATTCCTCGGCATAAGTCTGGACATCCGGATATTCCTTGTATACCATCTCATTAAACTGCCGGAGAAAATTAATCGCTTCAATATTTTCGCGCCCGCCGTATTCATTGGGTATCCATTCACCCTCTTTGCGGGAATAATCCAGATACAGCATGGACGCCACGGCATCCACCCTGATGCCGTCGATATGATACTGATCCAGCCAGAACATGGCACTGGCAAGCAGGAAATTCCTGACCTCGTTGCGGCCGTAGTTGTAGATATAACTCTGCCAGTCGGGATGAAACCCCTTGCGCGGATCCTCGTGTTCGAACAGATGGGTACCGTCAAAATAGACCAGCCCATGGTTGTCGGAGGGGAAGTGCGAGGGCACCCAGTCCAGGATCACGCCGATGTCATGGCTGTGCAGATAATCCACAAAATACATGAAGTCCTGCGGGCTGCCGAAGCGGCTGGTGGGCGAAAAGTATCCCGCTGTCTGATAACCCCAGGAGCCGTAAAAAGGGTGTTCCATAATCGGCAACAGCTCCACATGCGTGAAGCCCATCTCTTTTACATACTCGGCCAGATCATGGGCGATCTCGCGGTAACCCAGGTAACGATTATTTTCCTCGGGCTTGCGCCGCCATGAGCCCAGATGCACCTCGTAAATCGAAATCGGGCCGTCCATTCTGTTTCTTTCACCCCTGGTATTCATCCAGCCTTCATCATGCCATTTGTATTCAAGATCCCAGACCTGGGAGGCTGTCCTGGGTGAAAGCTCCCAGGAGATCGCAAAAGGATCGCCCTTATCGACCTCGTAATTATTATATTTTGATTTTATGTGATATTTATACAATTGGCCCTTGCGGGCATCCGGCACAAATCCTTCCCACACACCGGAACCGTCCCACCTGACCGCCAGGGGATGCGAGGAAGGATTCCAGTCATTGAAATCGCCCATCACAAACACTTTTTCGGCATTGGGAGCGAAGACCGAAAATAACGTGCCCTCTCGGCCATCCACTACAATTCTGTGCGCCCCCAGTTTTTCATATATCCTGTAGTGGTTTCCCTGCCTGAAAAGATAAACATCATATTCACTCAAAAGGCTGGGACCATGTATCACATTTGATTTTTTATCTACATGTTCAGCCATATTTATTCTCCTCTTGCTGATATATTAAGAAATTAACTAACCAATAGATATTCAATGCCGCGAATCGGAATAGTTATCCAGTCGGGCCTGTGATTAAGCTCATACCCGAGCTCATAGATCCCTTTCTCCAGTAGAAAAGTCTGCAACAGCGTTTCCAGTTCGCCATTCTCACGGGGAATAATTTTTGATTCGTTTACCGTTTGCATATATGCTCCGAAGAATACCCCGGAAACATAAAGATACCATGGCTCAATCCAGGACTCAAGCAGATTCATCTGTTCAGCCTGCAATTTCGGACGGGTCATGAAATATGAATAGGCTACATAATGAATCGAGCGAATCATACCGGCGACATCTTTTAAAGGCGAATGCTTCAGCCTGCGTTCGCTAATGGGTCTGGCGGGCTCGCCTTCGAAATCGAGGATTACAAAGTCTTTGCCCGTGTTAAGCACCTGCCCCAGATGGTAATCTCCATGTATTCGGGTTCTTTTTGCTGACATTTTCTTGCGCAGGATTCTCTTCATTCGTTTCAATATCTCGTCTTCCGATTTGCGGATCATCTCGGCCTGCCCCCTGACCTCCTCGGGTATCTTATTCATGTTTCTGTCAAGCAATTTAAGCGTTCGCCTGACCATGCTCTGCATCGATTGATAGAGTGCTCTCTGGTAAAGGGTGGAAAAACTCTCCGGCCTGAAATCCTTATCGTCCTGTTCTCCTATCAAAGCCAGATGCATCTCGCCTGTACGCCTGCCAAGAATCGACATCATCTCCAGAAACAGGCCGCCAATCAGCTCGTGCATGATATGCGGAATCTCGGCTTCATTGACCTCGGTAAAGGCCGGATATTCCTCCATAATCTCGTAAGCCGGTTTACCTTTGGTCAGCGCTCGATCGAAATACTTGGAGACAACATCAGAAGAATAACTCCAGGCATCTCCTGAATTTTCTACAAATTCCTGGGCCATGGCTATGATATAATTATCGCCACTTTTATCTATATATTCAATCGATCCGGTATATGCGGGTATATTCTTAAACCTGGCCTTCTCGGTCAGATAGCGGGTTATTTCATAATCAGGATTCATGCCTTCCTGCATGTGCCGGTATATTTTTAAGACGACCCTATTATCATACACGATCGAGTTGTTGCTCTGTTCGGCTTTCATGGGCCATGAATCAATTTCCACTCCCGTATCGGCGAGTATCTTTCTTAAATTTCCTGCCGGTCGCCCGACGAAATCGGAATTCCGGCCCTTAATCTTTTTTCTTCTCCAGATCGAGCCCAAAAGCGCCTTATGGAATCTTTCGTCATAGGTGGCGTCACAGACTATGCCTTCTTCACCCTCCGCCCGCAGACGCATGACCAGGCTTTGGGGAAAATCTGCGATAAGCTCCTCAGCTTTCTTTTCCGTCACAAATGACAGGGGCAGCACGAAAAGGTCCTGGCTGCCGTCGGTGTAGGTCACACGTATGATCAGGACCACGGAAGAAGTTGGCGTGAGGGCGGTGAAGCCTTCCTCTTCGATCTTCACCCGGCGCACTTTTTTAGTCTTGGCGCCGAACCAGCGTGCTTTTTTTACGTATTTGGGAAGAATCGCCTTTTCAAATTTTTCGCGCTGGCGCCCCCTGATGAGATTCAACCATTCTCCCCGAACACTGACGACCGGATCTCCATCAAATTCAATCTCCTTTTCAAATTCAGCTTCGGGATGTAACAGGAACCAGTAATGATTGTGCGGTCCCAATGTGATCACATATTCCTCCTGCTTGATGGCGGGAAACAGATTCTGGCTGAACACCTCCTCCGGAATGCAGTTTTGATATTCACATAGATCAAGATTAACAACCTGTGAGAAGCGCGACAGATTGACAATTACAATAATCGCTTCGTCCTCGAATTTTCTGGCAAATGAAAGTATTTTAGGATTGTCAGAGGGTATCAGTTCAAAACTGCCGCGGCTGAAGGCTTTGTATTGCTTGCGCATTGCGATTACACGCCTCATCCACCACAAAAGGGAGGAGAGATTGCGTTCCTGATTTTCGACATTGAGCGTTTCGTAATGATGTTCCGGGTCGATTATAACAGGCAGGAACAGTCTCTGTGGATTGGCGGTAGAAAATCCGGCATTTCTATCCGGGCTCCACTGCATGGGAGTGCGTACACCGTTACGGTCGCCCAGATAATAATTATCACCCATCGAAATCTCATCTCCATAATAGATCACCGGGGTGCCCGGCATTGACATGAGCAGGATATTCATCAGTTCAATTTTCCTGCGGTTATTGCTCAAAAGCGGGGCCAGACGTCTGCGTATTCCCAGGTTGATCTTGGTGCGCGGATCGCGGGCATAGACACGGTACATGTAGTCCCGTTCCTCGTCAGTTACCATCTCAAGCGTCAGCTCGTCATGGTTCCTGAGGAACATAGCCCACTGGCAGTTCTCCGGAATTTCCGGAGTCTCCTTCAAAATATCCGTAATCGGAAAACTGTCTTCCATTTGAATTGCCATAAACATCCTCGGCATTACCGGAAAATGGAAGGCCATATTACATTCATCCCCTTCGCCGAAATAGGCAGCCGCATCCTCTGGCCACTGGTTGGCCTCGGCCAGCAGCATCCTGTCCTCAAATTTGCTGTCTATATGGGAGCGCAGTTCTTTCAAAAATTCATGCGTCTCCGGCAGGTTCTCGCAATTTGTATCCTCGCGCTCATAAAGATAGGGTACAGCATCCAGGCGCACACCGTCCACACCCATTTTCAGCCAGAAGTCAATCACCCGAAACATCTCTTTCCTGACATTGGGATTATCAAAATTGAGATCGGGCTGATGCGAATAGAAACGGTGCCAGTAATAGGCATTCGCAGTCGAGTCCCAGGACCAGTTGGACGATTCGAAATCCTGAAATATTATGCGCGCATCATTATATTTATCCGGGGTATCGTTCCAGACATACATATCGCGTGTCTTTGTACCCGGGCGGGCACGGCGCGCCCGTTGGAACCATTTGTGATCGCTGGAGGTATGGTTCAAAACCAGCTCGGTTATCACGCGAATACCGCGGGCATGAGCCTCACGCAGGAATTCCCTGAAATCCTTGAGCGTACCGTAATCCGGATTGACACTGAAATAATCGGCGATATCGTAGCCGTCATCCTTCTGCGGTGACGGATAAAAAGGAAGCAGCCATAGAGCCGCCACCCCCAGGCTCTCCAAATATCCGAGTTTGCCTGTAAGTCCTCTGAAATCGCCGATCCCATCACCATCGCTGTCGGCAAATGACTTCACATGAAGCTGATAAATCACAGCATCTTTATACCATAAGCGATCTTTTTCCAGACTGGATTCTTTTTTCCTGGTCAAAGTGACTTTCTCCTACATGTAATAATCGAAATCGCTTTCGCGTCTCAACCTTCGGTGTACCTTAAAAATGTGACCCGGCATGCTGTGCGGATTTATTTCGATATAATTCCGGCGCCCCTGCCAGACATATTTATCCTGCGCAACCAGGTCATGAACAAGGAATGTCTGGGACTCGGAAATGCCCCACTCCTCCAGGGGGAGCTGGACCCAGCCGTTGTGTTTATGATAGGGACTCAGATTGACGATGACGACGATTGTATCCGCATCTCCATCAGCGCTTTTCTCGAAAGCCAGTAGATACTCGTTATCCACCGGCAGGAATCTAATATTCCTGGTTGCCTGCAGGGCCGGATTATCCTTTCGGATTTTGTTTATGATACCGATCAGCTCCTTCAGGTTGCCCTTGACTTCATAATTCCAGTTTTTGATCTCATATTTTTCCGAATCCATATATTCTTCCCTGCCCGCAAGAGCCTCATTGGACAGAAGCTCGAATGCCGGGCCGTAGATACCATAGTTCGATGACAGCGTGGCAGCCAGAATGAGCTTTATAATAAATGCCGGGCGGCCCCCATACTGCAAATACTCCGGCAGTATGTCCGGTGTGTTGGGCCAGAAATTCGGCCGCAGGAATTCAGCTACTTCAGTTCGGGTTAATTCGTTCATATAATGAAGTATTTCATGTTTGCTGTTGCGCCAGGTAAAGTATGTATAGGACTGGGTGAATCCCGCTTTGGCCAGACGGTACATCAGTTTCGGCCTTGTAAACGCTTCAGATAAAAGAATGATGTCGGGGTGCTCGTTTTTTATTTCCGTAATCACCCATTCCCAGAAAGCCAGCGATTTGGTGTGAGGGTTATCGACCCGGAAGATTCGGATACCTTTGTCGATCCAGTACAGAATAACATCCTTGAGTTCTTTCCAGAGTTCCTCCCAGTTTTCAGTCTCGAAATTTATGGGTACTATATCCTCATATTTCTTGGGAGGATTTTCAGCATATTGAATACTTCCATCCGGCCTGGTTTTAAACCACTCCGGATGCTCTTGTATATAGGGATGGTCGGGCGAGCACTGGAATGCGAGATCCATGGCGATTTCCATGCCGTGCTCCTCAGCGCTTTTTATCAAACCCCTGAAGTCTTCCAGGCTTCCAAGCTCCGGATGTATCGCTTTATGTCCGCCCGTCTTTGAACCGATTGCCCAGGGAGATCCGGGATCTCCTTTTTTGCATTTGGGGCTGTTATTCCTGCCTTTTCTATTGGTCTTTCCAATTGGATGTATGGGCGGCAGATAGAGGACATCGAAGCCCATCTCTGCAATCTCAGGAATTTTCTGCTGGCAATCCTTGAAGGTGCCGTGTTTTTTTGCATCATCGGCGGTGGAACGCGGAAAAATTTCGTACCAGGTACTGAACAGCGCTTTGGGACGATCCACCACAATTTTCAGAGTTTTGCTGTAGATGGTGGCCCTGCTGTGATCGGGATATTTATCTGCAAGTTTTCGAATATCTTCGCCCAGGGCCAGACTTATCGCTTCCTGCCTGTCGTCTCCTTCAAGGATCGAGATATATCTATCAAGTGTCTTTTTATCAGCTTTTTTGGCGCGCTCATTGATTTCCTTCAGGAGATTTACCCCGACCATCAAATCAACTTCAATATCCTGGCCGTCATCATATTTCTTAAACAGGTCTTTCTGCCAGGTCCTGAAATGATCGATCCAGCCCTGCACAGTGAATTCATATTCGCTGATTTCATCGATCACGAAGTCGGCCTGCCAGCGGTCATTCACCAAAGGCTGCATCGGAACCTGATTCCACTTTCGCGCTCCCGCCTTCCGGTAAAGCAGCGAGGTCAGGACCTGGTCATGCCCGTCGGAGAAAACATCCGCCTGAACCTTGACTATCTCCCCCACCACCCTCTTGGCGGGAAAACGGCCGCAATCTATCTGCGGGGTAATATTCTCTATTACCACCCTTTTTCTTCCATCTGCTATCATACACTAACTAAAAACATACATCTCAACGATTTGTTCGGATTTTTGGAAAAATTCGAATTCTGTAGAACAGCCGGACCTTCAAATAAGAAAATCCGGCTGGATAGAATTGGAGGCGGGCATAGAGAGTCTATATGCCGCTGAAATGGACATCCTTAAAATACATGCTGGGCCGCATGATCGATGAGTACTGATAGGGATCATTGCCAACCTCGGCCAGATTTTTCCAGATCTCCATTATGTTTCCGCTGATGTTCATCTCATTAACGGGATGCACTATTTCACCATCTTTGACGTAAAGACCGACTATTCCGTAGGAAAAATCACCAGTCAGGCTGTTCGAATTGCCGCCCACGAACTGAGTCACAAATATACCCTGCTTGACATCTCTGATCATCTCCTCCGGTGATCGCGAGCCCAGCGCAAAGGTAATGTTAGATTCTGAACCGGTGGTTGGCTCCATATTGAGCTTTCGGGAATAGTACCAGTCGATGAGATATGATTTAAGTACACCTTTCTCGAAAAGCGCACGTTTCTTCGTCGCCATGCCATCGTTATCATACAACTGCGAGGAAAACCCCGCCTTGAGATACGGGTCGTCGATGATGGTCAGTTTACCGGAGGCGATCTTTTCGCCCAGCTTATTTTCAAAACATGAGTTCTTACGATATAAGTAGCTTCCCGTGAGAGGATATCTGATTCCCGCCAGCATCGTGGTCAATGCCCGGTTTTCGACAATCATGTCATACACGCCGGATTCAATCTTTTTTTGGCCGATCTTCTGCATCGCTCTTTTGAAAGCTGTTCTGCCGAGACGCTCCAGGGACGATATATCTTTGAAAAATCGCGAGCCGATGTAGTCGTAATCGCCGGGCCGCCCGCCATGCACATCCTTTACCGTCGTTTCCACTCCCACACCGAAATAGGTGGATTGCCTTTCGCCTTCAAATCCGTTGCTGTTGATCTTCACGAATTCCGCCCGGCTGTCAGAGTAAGAAGCATTGCAGGTTACTATTTTGTCGCTCAGAGCGGAGGTCGCGGCCTCAAGATCCCTGGCAATCTTGACTCTCTGCTCGGAGGTGACATCGTAGTAATGATCATCATGAATTCCGAGATCGATATCATTGCGGATTTTGTAATATTTAGGATCGGGAAGGGAGCGGTATGGATCCTCGTTCAGGTAGCCGGTCATTGCCACGGCCTCGGAGATGAATTTTTCAAGAGAATCCTTATTCAAATCGCAGGTCGTATGGCTGGTATAACGATGGTCTGCGTAAACTGAAAGGGACAGATAATTCTGCGAGGACTCTTTGAGTTCCTCCATCTTGCCGTCGCGAAAATCTACGCTTATGCTCCTGTCTTTGATTACGTCAACCGAAATATCGTCGGCCCCGGCCTGCTTGCCTTTCTTTACAACCCACCTGGCCAGTTCAATTTTATCATATTTGCTCATATCTGTAAACTCCATTTACAAATTCATTATAAGATTATCTTTGAATCTATCAGGATCTTCCCCCCACAGTGATCGAGGAGACCTTTACGGTGGGCAGTCCCATCGAGACCGGGACACCCTGGCCGCCCTTGCCGCAGGTGCCGCCGCCCTCCGACAGCTTCAGATCATCAGCCACCATGACCACCCTGGTCAACACATCCGGGCCGTTGCCGATCAGGTTTACGTCTTTCACCGGCCTGGTTATCTTGCCGTTCTCGATCAGGTAGCCTGAGCTCAGATAGAAGGTAAAGTCTCCCGGACCAATCAGCACCTCGCCATTTGTAAATGACTCGGCGTAAAGTCCCTTCTTCACACTTGAAATAATTTCTTCTTTTGTATGCGGTCCGGGCATCATGTAGGTGTTGCGCATGCGCGGAATCGGCGGATACCTGAAGGACTGCCGGCGACCATTACCGGTCGGCTCGACCTTATAATGGCGGGCGCTGATAGCGTCATGCATGTAGCTGAGCAGGATTCCGTCTTTCACCAGATATGTCTTCCGGGTGGAATTGCATTCATCATCCAGATTCAATGTCCCGCGGGCACCGGGATAAGTACCGTCATCTACAATCGAAACGAAGTTTTCAGCCACCTTCTTGCCGATCTTATCCGAGAAAATGGACTCTTCTTTGCGGTTGAAATCGGCTTCCATCCCGTGACCGATAGCCTCATGCAGCAGAATCCCGGATTCGCCTGCGGCCAGCACCACCTCCATCTCGCCCCCTTCCAGATTGACCGCATCAAAGAGCAGTACGGTCTGGCGTACCGCCTCATCGGCAATCGGGTTCAAATTTTCGGAGGTAAGGTGGTCAATGCCCCTGCGGACACTCATGGAGAAGTTATTCTGTTCGCGCTTGCCCTTATCTTCTGCCGTGCAGAGGACATAGATCGTTATCATGGGCTGGTAATCGCAGCCCACCACTCCATCCGATCTCACTATCATTTTGTAGGTGCTTGTGTCAACGAAATACACCCTGGCATTTATGATGCGTTTATCCCGGCTCCAGACTCTTTCATTGAGTTTACGGAGTATAGGAATTTTGTCCTTGATACCGACATCCTCCCAGAGAGTCTCGATCGGGTAAAAATCGGCCGCCTTCCGGAAATCCAGGGCGGCAGGCGGTATACTGCGGCTCTGGTTTGCGATATTAGCGGCTGTCCTGGCGGCGTCTCCCATAGCTGCCGGATTAAGCTCCTCTGTGAATGAATAACCGATCTGGTCATTCTCCACCACCCTGATACCGACTCCATAGTCGACATTGCTGTAGGCACGGTCTACCCGATCATCTTCCAGCAGAATAGTATTCGAGATTGTGTGCTCGAAGAACATATCGCAATAGTCTCCGCCTTTATTCAGGGCGGAGGCCATCACCTTGCGAATAATTTCCTCCGAGACTTCGAAATGCTCGTAATATTCGGCCGCACTATCCGGATTCAAAAGCGGCGATGAGAGAGCGGCCAGAGGGTTAGCCTTGAAGATAACGGGCACTGCAGCCACGGCAAGACCTTGGGCGCTGGTTTTCAAAAATGATCGCCTGGTCATTGATGACATGTCTTTCCTCCGTCAAAATGTTTATTTCAAAATTCCCTAAATCTCCATTTTCCTGATTAAGCCTTCATAAATGCACGGCATGCACCAGGTCCGGGAGCGCTTTAATCGCCTGTTACGGCGGCAGATCTGAAAACTGACGCCGTAACGGCATACCCCTATCCAAACTTTATATATTCAGCCAGTAACTCGCTTTTATCAGGAATACATTAGTCGCTCCGGAACTGAAGAAGCGATCGAGATCCCGGTCGAGAGCAAGCTTGTTGTGGTCATAGTCGACTTCCGGACGGGCGCGGGTCCATACCAGATAGAGCGTGCTGCCGGGCATGTACTCCCATCTTAATAGCAAAGAAGAATTTATCGCCGAATAATTATAATCTGTATTAAAGCCAGAAACCGGTTCAGAATACTCGTTGCCGCCCAGATAATAACGGTAATTTTGATAGTCCAGACCGCTTAATAGCCCCACCGCAGAGAATTGCAGGGAAAAGTCACGGCTCAAGAGCCAGCTTCCGGACATATACAGGTTGATGACATCCTGATCAAGATCGCCGAATACCGACCTGATTTCATCGCTCTCGTCATATACATTGGTTACCCAGCGGGTGGCATTGCGATAACGCTGTAAACCAATACCTGTGGTCAGTTCGATATTGCTCCTGGGTCGCGTATTGACATCAAAACCTATACTGCGATGATTTCCGCCGCGATCATCGCCGCCGCCCACCCGCAGGTGGAAGTAGACATTCTTGCGCTGATCGGTATTGATATTTAACCATGACGCTGCGGTGGGATAGACCGGCCACTGCCAGATTCCGTTGCCGCGAGTCTCCAGATCGCTGAACTTTTCGGTCTGAACCGCCAGGCTCCATTCCATCGACCAGTAGTTGGTGAATTCAATATATGTATTGAAATTCCCGCCCAGCTCATGGTTGATGCCCTCATAATTCCAGGATGCATGGAAGTTCAGATTATTCCAGCTATTACGGATTATCCACCAGTCATCACGGGTCCGGTACTGGAACCAGGACCAGACTGCCCGCTGGTTATTGCGACCCAGATATCCCAGGCGATTGAGATTTAGATTGGGATCCATAATCTCCACTCCAACAGCTCCGCGGAAATGATCGCCCGCAGTCTTCTCTATCGCGGCATCCAGACCAAAGCCGGTTTTCTGATCATCAAGCCGGCTGAAAACTGTCTGACCGCTCAAGACCCACCTGCTGTTATTGGTGGCCAGCCGCCAGTCGACGCCGCCGGTTACGGCCGGATGGAAACTCTCCTGGGACGCCATGGTGAACATGCCGCCCACATGCGAATTTCCAAAGATATCCTGCTTTACACGCAGCACAGAATAATTCGCTGACTTTTCCACCACTCCGCTTCGAAAGGCGGTATCCAGCGGAACATTTTCAACAACCGCTTCACCATTGACCCAGGTTGTATCCTCACTCCAGTTGGAAAAGACAGCATACTCTGCCTCTTCCTCGGCTGTTACAGCATTAAGGAATGCTACCGACGTGCCGGACGACAATTTGCCGGTCAGTTTGGCTGCGCCCAAAATGGTGGTTTCATTGGGATAGTCTTTATAAAATCCAAAATCTTCATCATCGACGTGCTGCCTGGGCGGCCGTCCGATTCTTCTCGAATAAAACAGCGAAAACTCCGTACGAAATAAATCGGAGCCCTCCAGAAAGAAGGGCCTTTTTTCGGGGAAGTACGTTTCATAGGCAGAGAGGTTCAGCACCGGCTGATCGAGTTCAACCTGTCCGAAATCAGGATTGATGGTCGCATCAAGAATCAGGCTGGATGATAATGCATATTTCATATCGAAGCCCATGTCGCCCATAAATTCCCGGCCGTCAGGATTACCGGCGGTTTTTGGCTCTGTCTCCGTACTCGAGACAGCGTAGGGCAAAAGCTCTATTCGCCCGTGGAAATGAATCCCCGTCAAACCCGTAAGATGTCCGAAATTGGATACAAAACCACCCTTGGAGGGCGGTGTGAAGGCCCAGATGTCGGTCTCGCTCTTATGACTGATATAGCGCTGGAAATCTATACCCCACGTATGTTCTTGCTTCTCCGTGAACCTGAGGCAGTGATATGGAATTTTAAATTCTGCCGCCCAGCCCCAGGGATGTCTTTTGACTTCCGCCTCCCAGACCGCATCCCAGGACATGTCTGAGCCGACATCATTATAATAGCGGCAGTCGCGCAGGACTCCCGCCGAACTGACCTCGAAAGCATGACCGTTCTGATGGTCATGAAAAGGATCCAGGCGGACTGTCACACGGTCCGATTCGGACCAGCGGTCACGCCTCACAAGCTGATTGATTATCTTATCCGGCTCATCGTCGTAGCACCAGAATGCCACATAGACTGCATTATCGTCATAGGCAACCGCTACCATAGTCGACTCGGACGCTTCTTTTCCTTCATCCGGCTCGCGCTGAGTGAATTTTTTCGCCAGCACAAGCTCTTCATGCTGCCAGACAGAATCGTCAAGATTGCCGTCGATTACGGGAGGATGCGGGTTTATGCGAAATGCTTCTATTTCCGGGACTAATCTGTCCCCTTCTGATGTCCCCTGTGCAGATAAAGCGAGCGCCCACGCCATAACCAGCACAGCAGGCAGGCAAGTGAGAACCAGTATACGCCTCATGGTTTTCTCCTGGTTGTGTATAAAATTATAGCGTACGGGCGCTCACTTGACTCTACTGTATTATTGATTACGTCATTACCCGGGCGAGGTTGCAAATATTATCAAACAATAAGCATTTAACTTCAAAATGCAGGTGCTTACCTTAATTTCCGCCAAACAAATAGCTTATACTAACGCCAAATTCACCACCATTATAGTTGTCGCGGTTGGCTATGCGTTGTGCAAAATCGCTCATTACATTGTAGCTTGCGACGAAGCCCAGCATGAGGAAACGGTTAAGCCTTATATCAATGCCAGCTCCTGCCTGGCCCCCGAATGTAGATAACGTCTTCGATTCGGTAAAGACCCCTGTATTGCTGACATCCCCACTGACCTGATCAGCAATAAATGTTCCCAGACCGGCCGAAAGATATGGATTCCAGCTTGATTCATGCGAGGTAATCCCGAGATAATATCTAATGCCAAGTAAGAGCGGAATTACGCTGACTGTCTCAGAAAAGACCCCTGTGGCCGATACACGTGTCTCCACGCTACTATGAAGAACCCCGGCGGAAATGAAGAGCGCAACATCATTCTGAACATAATGGCTGAGCTTCAGTCCAGCCGAACCCCCGTTGTAGCTGACTCCTGATACTACACCGGGACTGATCTCGACCTGACCCTGGTTCGAACCGCTCCAGAAACCGCCCATCAATTCGATTCGAGATTTTCCCTTCATATCCGCAGCGGTAATAGTTGACGCCAGGAAGCAGATCAAGACTAGGGTCATGGTTCCAATTTTTATCAATTTCATGCCATCTCCCATAGAAATGTTAAGGATTATTTATTCTGGCTTGATCTACGGAAATTTGACCGGAAATGTTGCCTTTATATGTTCTGTATTACCGTCCTAATAAATGGTAAATGTTCCTCATATTGTGTATTTAGCGAGATGACTCGAGGTTTGATTTTAATGATGGGGGTTAACGACTTAAATGAAGAAAAGGGCAGTTTAAGGTCTTGCCCGGGACCGGATTCAGCAGCCGGAGCTGCAATGCGCCACTCTGGGAATCATGTACATCTTCATTGTACTCTCCTTGTTTAGAGACTAAGACTGATGCTGTCTACTCAGGAACAGCATTCCTTCTCTTCCCCTTCATCTTCCTGCTTTTGTCCGCAAATCACCTTGATTTCAACACATCCTGAAGTATCAGGCTTCTCAATGCAGCATTCTGCTTTATCTCCTTCACCCGAAGGAGTTACGACATGAAAGCCCTTTTCAGCTTTTTGAAGAACAACCTTAACGCAATCCATAAATCACTCCTATTATTATTGTGATATATAAATATACGGATATGCCTATATATTGTTTAAAAAAATTTATTTTTTCTTCTTCTTTCTGATTTCTATTCTGACCGGAATTTCCAGGCAATCGCAGAAGCTCGAACAGCACTGCTGGACCGATTCCCTGTTCAGGCCGTAATAAACCTGCTGCCCCTCACGCCTGTCTGTTACAACATCGGCATCCCTGAGAACGCCCAGATGCCTGCTTACCGTGGGCTGGGAAAGACCTACGGCTGCAACTATGTCGTTGACAGACATCTCCTTGCCCGCGAGGAGGCGGATAATCTTGAGACGTGTCGGGTCGCTGAAAGCCTTGAAATACTTACTATATATCTTATTTTCCATATATTCTATAACCTCCTTCCATTATATATAAAAATATTTGTATAGGCAAATGTTTCCGCACAGCGACTGATTTTATCCAAAATCCATCCGGTCTTTACTTGCTATCAATGGCCGGCCATTGCGCCCGCGGTTTGCCAAACCAGACCCAGGCAATGAAGTCAATTAGCGGCGGTTCACCGCCGGACTCGCGGATGCTAGTGCAGACCTGTCCCCGATGGTGTGAACTGTGGCTGGTGACCTGAATCATGGTCTCAGCGAGAGTGCTGGCAGACGGTTTCTTCCCGAATACTTCTTCCAGCCTGTGGGCCCAGGGAAGCTCAACAGGCTGGTCCAGATCTTCCTCTCCGACATTTTTAAAAAATTGCTCAAGCAAATCCTGTGATTTAGAGGCCCACTCGGCAATTTCCTTCAAACTTCGGAATTTATCAAGATCTGGAATTTCCAGAGGTTTCTTCAGCCAGACCTGGCCAAAGGCATACTGGGCAGTGTGGATCTGGAATAATTGGGTCCTGAGCTTGTTATTTCTCTCCGCATCCGGGGTTGACATCACGGCATTCCAAACTTGTGCGTCGGCCCAGTACATATGCCTGAACATATCCTTTAGATGATTGAGTATTTCCAATTTGACCGCATCCTCTCTTATCACATATGCTTTTCATAATCTATCAGAAAATCCAGCGCAGTATCAATCCACGTGGAAAAATCCTCTGGGTAATCATGCCCCAAACCTTCAATCACGACTTGCTCATATTTCAGGCGCGTTGTCTTAAACGCCTTGGCCATCTCATTCTGACTCGACAGATAGAAATCGGTCTCGCCTCCCAGAATATATGCTCTGACATTCTTTCTCCTGGCCGCATCTAAACTGGCCGGCTCGAAATCCTGCGGCTTGCCGGGGCATACGCCAAACACTCCTGCCACCGGAATTATCTTATTTATGGCAAGATCAAGGGCCATCGATCCTCCTGCTGAGATTCCGGCAACTACGACTCTTGCAGTGTCGATCGAATAATTGTTTATAAGTTCATCATAGATTTTCTTAATGTCTTCTTGTGCGCGTTGATCCGAGGTGCGCCATCCATATGTGATCAGATCCATATGCATATAAGATTGCAGGAAAGCTACAATGTACTCATTACGCAGCTTTGCAGAGTGCCAGTGTTTTTTGGCCCTATCAATCGAACTTCCGCCTCCATGCAAGACTATCAGGAGCGGGTATTGTCTGTCCGGAGAGTAACCTTGCGGAGTTTCAACTTCCATTAATGTCTTTGACTCTTTATTGGCCTCTTCTCGTAAGCGCGCATCCTCAGTGACTACATCATCAAACCTCTCGAACTCCGTAAACGGCTCATACTTTTTCATGCCGGGCATAATGAAGTAGAAATATCCTTTTTTATGCCCTGCTTCAAAAACATCCATGCATACTTCGTAAAGTCCGGCCATGCGGCAGAAAAGAGTATGTGATCTGGTTAATTCAAAATCATCTTCCGGAAACAGGCCGTACACCGACTTTATCAGGTCAATCGCCTGCGCATATTTCTCCAGATCATAGAGACTATCGAGGCTGTCACGGATTTGATCATAGCTCTCAAAATCCTGCTGAAGATCCTGACCAAAAAGGCCAAGGCTAAGTGTCAGAATCGAGGCCGCAATAATGGCCAGCAAAATCAATGGCTTCATGCAGATCCTCCCGGGATAGCAATATTTACATTGCAGTTGATTTTATTTGAATACGGCCATTTACTCAATTTGTTCATTTACTTTTGTAATCCATGCAACATCCCGCGGTTTCCCGATTATCCTGCCATCTTAATCCTTAAACAAGGGTGGATGCTTCAGGTGAAAGCCGGTGGCATCCTGATACATCTTTGCCACAGCCAGAAGCGTGGCCTCATCAAACAATCCGCCAATAAACGTTATGCTGACAGGTGTGCCGTCTTCGGCAAATCCATTGGGAAGAACCACGCATGGATGCCCGGTAAGGTTGGTCAAAAGCAAATTATCCCCTTCAAACGTTGGTGAGATATAAACATCAATATCTTGCATAATGGCGGCCATACTGTCGATCGCCATCTCACGCAGACGATTAGCCTGAATATATTCCACCGCGGGAATAAAACGGCTGGCGCGGAAAACATTGGGCCAGGCATTCTTGATCTGCCTGACCATCAGATCATCCCGTCCCGACCGGGTTAACTCATCAAAGGCAGCGGCCGCCTCCGCCGACAGAATTATCTGCGTCGGATTGACGGGAATATCAGGCAAATCAATCGCAATCAGGTCAAACCCAAGCGCTCTCATCATCTCGAGGGCGGTCATATTGTGTTCATAATACATCGTATCCGTTTCGAAATCTCTCTTAAGATATCCAACCCTGACCTGATCCGACAGGATTTGATGGTTATAATTAAACGGAACGTCGATCACGCTTTTATCGTGTCCGTCCGGACCCAGAATTGCATCGAATACTATGGCGCAATCCTCAACAGTTCGGCAGATCGGCCCGATCTTATCCATAGACCAGCTCAAGGCCATAGCTCCGGTACGGCTGACCCGTCCGAAGCTCGGGCGAAGCCCGGTAGCGCCGCATATGGTTGAGGGCGAGACAATCGAGCCCCAGGTCTCGGTGCCAATCGCAAACGGCACCAGGCCGGCCGAGACTGCCGCCGCCGACCCCGCCGAGGATCCGCTTGAACCCTGTTCCAGGTTCCATGGATTACGGGTAGTGTCAGCAAACCAGACGTCTCCCCAGGCCAGCGCCCCCAGTGACAGCTTGGCCACCAGAACCGCCCCGGCATCCTGCAATTTCCGAATCACAGCAGCATCATAATTTATAACCTGTTCCTTGTACGGTTCGGCTCCCCAGGTTGTCCTATACTCTTTGACTGCCAGCAAATCCTTGGCTCCGTATGGAATCCCATGCAACGGGCCCCGGTATTTTCCTGCAGCAATTTCGGCATCCGCCCGCGCCGCCTGCTCCAATGCCAGCTCCTCGGTCAGGGTGATCACGCAATGAAGCAGGGGATCGTATTTTTTCAGCCGTTCCAGAGCAAATTCAGTCAATTCCACCGAGGTTACCTGCCGGGTCCTCACAAGCTCCGCCAGGTCGCGCACCGAATAGAATGCAAGATCATCAAAATCCTCCGGGCGCCTGTCATTGCCGGGCGCAGATAATTTTAATGGCTCCTCACCCGACTCAAATTCAATTCCTGAGGGTATCGGATTAAATAATATGGCCGGCGGTACAGAATTATCGATTTCAATCTCGCGCATTTCTCGATAAAATCCCAGATTCGTATTGAGCTCATCCAGCATTGAGTCAATCTCCGGCTCTGCAAACTCAAGTCCGGTTAGCTCCTGTGCCTTAACAATATCCTCTTTAGTTATCTTCAGGCTATCCGATTCGGCTCTGGTTTCTTGCGAATAAACAAACGAGGCAATTATGCAAATGCAGATAAATATGGTTAGAGTTTTCATATTTTCTCCCTGATTTCAATTTGTTATTCGATGATCATTCAAGTTGCGTTCTGCCCGTCCAAATATCAAGCTTTTTCAATAAAATAAAAATCAGAATTAAACCTGGGGAAGAATTAATAAACAAACGAATCCATTATGCGTCTGAATAGATGAGAGCCTCTATTTGCTAACGATTTTCAAACGCCTCAAGCGACCATTTTTAATATGAATTACAGGAGTACGGTTATGATAAGCAGAATAATCAGAAGAGGTTTGTTTCTGCCGCTGGTTCTAATTTTTGGCTGTTGCTCGGAAGAGGGGACCTCCCCCGATCCATTCCAAAAAGAGACCTGTGCGATTGAAGCAAAGTATGATTATATCAGGAGCGTTAAGGGCGGCGGAGGGATATTTATAATTCGGCTGGTGCCCGGTGATGACTTAAAGGACCCGGTTGAACTATGTTTACAAGCAAACGATTGTATGCATGCTCGCCTGGATAGAACAGCATTGGATGTGCATTCAAGTGTGGCCGAGATAACTGTAAATCCCGACAGCGCCTGTCAGATAAAAGTATACCCGATAGAGATACGAGCGTCAAACAGCGAATTTTCTCAATCTATCATTCTTGAGGCGGAAATAATGCTATGGCACCAGTGTTATCCTGAATATGCTTTGCAGGTCCTGAATGATTTCGATGAGTGGCTTATGAAAAATCATCCCGAGTATGCCGACCTTTCCGCTCAGGATTGGTATTGCTATGATACTTATCCCCAGATACTGGTGGTCTCACACTGGACACTGCTGAGTCCCGAATATGAAATTCGAATCTGCCATCACAACACCATCTATCCTCACAACTGGACCCAATTCTTACTGAGAAAAAGAGGTGAATTCGATGCTATGCTCGCGGTAAAAAGGGACAACGACAGTACAGCTTTGCATGAGATACCCCCTTCAAAATATCCCACACTTTTCGGCTACTGAAATAGTACAGGGTTGGGCTGACATAAGACGGTGGTAATCAAAACCAGTAGGCAGTATTCAAAAAGCGCTTGACTTTACGGGAAGATAAAGTAAATTATAGTCACCTCATTTTTTTTTAGGGATGAATTGCAAAATATAAGGTATTCTATGTATCAAGCATCGGGCTTTGACAGCGTTGCCTTCAGACTGCATGATGATACTTCAGCGCACACTACTTATATGATGTGCAAAATAGGCGATTTGTCACTAAATGTGGCAAATCGTTTGCAGTTAGGTAAAGGGATCTAAACCTTAAAGAGGAGGTGTGAATGGATTTCATCATTGATCCCATGGATATTACACAGGGATGGTGCACACTTAAGTGCACAACTCTTTGTAAGAACATTGCTTACCCGATGTACGGGGTGCCTATTTAGAGAGATTGAAACCAGGGCCAATATTGCCCTGGTTTTGCACTGAAAGGCATAAGCCGCTTCGATTTCAGCTATTGATATCGGAGCATTTTGATGTGCCGCAGTTAAGGAAAACCGAGCCTAACCTATCATGGGAAAAATGAGAGGAGGAAGCATGAACTATCTTATTGATCCTATGGAAATCACCGCGGGCTGGTGTCCGCTCAAATGCTCGACCTTGTGCAAGAGCATCGTATATCCGATGTATGGCGTTCCCCCGGGACCGATAGAGATGTAATACTCTTTTCGTAACGGTGGACAAAGGCGTCCTTCCGACGTGGAACTATCCGGCTATTCGAAGGCATCGCTGAAGAATAGCTTAATTTCGGGGGACGCTCTCAAGGCTTTTTCCGATTTTGATAATCCTTTTGGCGGATTTTGACGTTCGAAGCGGAAATCCCTTTAACTGCAAAATCCAATGGTCTCCGACTGCGGCACATCATAAATTTACAGGAGTCGGATCCAACATTAAATACTATTCGGGATTCTAACATGTACAAAATATCAAAGTTTAATCATATCAGGCCCTGGGGAGAAGGACATTATATTGCCTATAATGCTCGCAGCGGCGCTCTGGGCTTGATGGATGAAAAGAACTACCAAACCTGTCAGAATGTTTTTGGAAAAATTCGGAACGGCGCTGAGTCCGAGTTCACGCCGGAAGAAGCGCATCTGGTAAGACAGCTTGAATACGGCAGATTCATACATCATGATTACTACGATGAATTGGAAGAGCTGAAATTCCAGCATCACCAGGCCAGATTTGACCAGAGCTCACTGGGCCTGTCCATAGCCCCCACCCTGGCCTGCAACATGGACTGCGGCTATTGCTATGAAGGCAATAAAAAGGGACGAATGCAGCCCGAGATTGTGGAGACAATCCTGGACTTCATCGAAACACGCGCTGCGGGCATACGCAGCCTGGACATAAACTGGTATGGCGGCGAACCGCTTCTGGCCATGGAAATCATCGAGGACCTGACCGAATCGATGCTCGATATGGCAGAAGAATACAAGTTTGCATTCAATGCCTCGATGATTACCAACGGCTACCTGCTGACAAACGAGAACACCGACCGTCTTTTAGATAACCTCAAAGTAAGCAACATACAGATCACTCTTGACGGTCCCTCGGACATACATAACAAAAAAAGGCCGCTCAAAAGCGGCAAGGACAGTTTCGACACAATTCTCAAAAACATTCAATATGCCTCCCGGAAGATGCAGGTCAATATTCGGGTCAATATCGATAAGAGCTTCACATCTGAAACTATCCAGAGACTGCTGAATGAACTTGATGAGGCCGGGCTCAAAAATAATGTCGGACTCTATTTTGGGCGTATCGAGGCGGCCACCTCGGCCTGCTCCAACATTTCCGAGAGCTGTTACGGCGCAGAGGATTTTTCCAAAGTCGAAACCGATTTCTACCGCCTGCTTCTGGAAAACGGATTTTCGATTACCAGCCTTCCCCAGCCGATGGGTACGGTTTGTTTCAGCCAGCTGATCAGTTCACACCTTCTGGATCCGGAAGGATATATATATAAATGCTATAACTACGTCGGTGATATTCCCAGAGCAATGGGCAATATCAAAGAGAATATAAATTACAACCATCCCAACTTCACACGTCTTTTCAACTTTGACGCCTTCGAGCACGAGGAATGCAGAAATTGCAGTATTCTTCCGATCTGCATGGGCGGATGTCCGGCGCGCCGTGCCGACGGCGACCTGAAAAGCGGTGAGGCATGCGAAACCTGGAAACATAACCTTGGACCTATGCTCGAAATTATTGCACGTTCGCGGCAGAGTCAGGCCCAAAAAGCCGCAAAGGAGACGACATGAGCCAAGAAGTACAAGAACGGAAATATTATCCCCATGCTGTGGTATGGGAAATTACATTCGCCTGCAATATGCGCTGCCTGCATTGCGGGACTGCAGCCGGCCAAAAGAGGTCCGATGAGCTGACCCATGAGGAGGCAATTGCTCTGGTGGACGAACTCTGCGGCCTGGGCGCGCAGGAGATCACGCTTTCCGGCGGTGAGCCGCTTCTCAGAAAAGACTGGCCCCAGTTGGCCCAGAGGATTATCGATGGCGGTTCCAAGGCATACCTGATTACCAATGGTTATGCTGTCGACGAAAAAATCGTCGATGAGTTCGAAAGAATTAACTTTACCAATATAGGCGTTAGCTTTGATGGCACCGAACCCACTCATAACCATATTCGTCAACGTGAAAAGAGCTTTAAAAGGGCCAAGAATGCTATGCAGATGATGTCCGACAGGGGCAACATTAGGTTCTGCGCAATCACACAGGTCTCGAATATGAATTTGAACGAAATGGATGAGATCAAGCAGATTCTGCAGGATGTGGGATGCCGTCAGTGGCGGATCCAGATGACCACCTCCACTGGACGTATGAAAGAACAGGATAATATGGTTCTGACCACGGACAAGTTTCCCTACCTGGTGGATAAGCTCCTGGAATACAAGGAGGAAGGCAAGATCGATATCGATGTGGGCGAGAATATCGGCTTCTACGGCTGCAAGGGAACTCAGCTCTGGGACGGCAAGCCATATTTCGGATGTTTCGCGGGCATGCGTGTGGCCGGGATAACATCAAATGGCGAGGTGCGCGGATGCCTTTCCATGCCGGAGTACTTCAATGAAGGCAATATCAGGGATTCATCCTTCACCGAGATCTGGGATGACCCAAATAATTTCATGTACAACCGCGTGTTCAGGAGCTCTGATGCCGGCGGATGGTGCAAGGAATGCAAGTATCTTCCGCTTTGCCGCGGCGGATGCGCCACGACCTCATTTTCCGCCACAAATATGCGCGCCAATAATCCTTACTGCATGTACCAGATCGAGAAGGCCAACGGTATCGAATGCGAAGATAACGAGATGATCCAGAGCCTTCTGGATCATGTACACAAACAGCTGGGCGGGAAGGTCGAGACGGTTGAGAAGTAGCGGAGCGCCGTCAATTCTTCTGGCATATCCATCAGCATTTTACGCCGCCGGCTGGGGTACGAGATTAGAATTAAAGAGCTCTCAATTGCTGCTGGCTTCCTATCTGGCGCAGTATTTTTCCGTGGAGTTTGCCGATTTCGAAATATCGATCGGCGCCCCCAATTCTGCCTCACAGGTCAGGAGGTTTGAACGCAAGGTCAAAAAATATCTGGCTGAGAGCAATTTTGATATCCTGGCCCTGTCCTGCTGGGCGAGCCTTTCGTATACTGCAGCGCTACGAGTGGCCCGAATCTGCCGCGAACTTTATCCCGATAAATTGATAGTTGTGGGCGGATACCATCCCACCGCCTGCCCCCACGATTTCCTCCTGCCTGAAAACCTCTTCGACTATGTTATTATCGGTGAAGGTGAGAACGCCTTACGAGAAATCGCTGAGGGCTTCTCCACCACAGGCCGGCCATCGCAGACGCAAATTGTAAAATCGGACGTATTCAAAAACGAGCAGTTCGTGGGCTTCAACTGGGATATTGTCGAAAATTTCACAAATGCCCATTATCCGGATGGCCTCCCCAATATCTATCTGTATCTTTCACGCGGCTGTCCCTTCGGCTGTTCCTTCTGCATGGAACCATTGAAGGATAGAAGCTGGCGGGCTTTTTCGCCGGAAAGATCGGTGGAGGAGATGTTCAACGCTGCGGAAAGGTTCAATTCGATCGGGGTCGCGATCTGCGATGCCTGCTTTGGCAAAAGCGCCAGATGGCGCAAGGAGTTCTTCCGGCGGCTTGTTGATGCAGATCCCGATTTTTGGATTGTTGTCGAGACTCGTCATGAATATCTCGATCAGGAGGATATCGAGCTTCTTTCGAACATAAAAGCGGAAATTCAATTTGGATTGGAAAGCGCCTCGCCTGAAATGCTGCTCTTGATGAAAAAATGCAAAAATCCTGATAAGTATCTGGAGAAATTCAGCCGGGTCAGCAATATGCTCTCGGATAATGGCATACTGCACCGTGCCAACCTGATCTTCAACCATCCCGGCGAAACACAGAAAAGCCTTGAGGAAACATTCCGTTTTATAGACAATGAACTTACAAAGACCGGCAGATACCTGATCTGGGCCTCGGCGGAATATATGCACTTCCCCGGATGCGAACTTTATACAAATATGGACTTTTTTAAAAAGCGTTTCGGCAGTAAATTCAAGGGCGGAGAATGGTGGAAAAAGGAAGAGGATCAATTCGGCGCAAGCATTGCAAATGAGCCCTCGGCCGATCTCGCGGGCGAAAGAGCAAAGCTCTGGAATAAAATGTTTATCCAAAGAGATGAGGCCATGAAAGCGGCCCTGGCTCCTCAAGCATTCAAATTTGCGGCAGCCAAATATTTCCCGGACTGGAAAAATGACCCAAGATTCAGGCAAAATTAGAAGGCTTCTGGCATATCTCAAGCCCTACTGGCTGCTCGAGATCGTTACATTTATAGTTATGGCTGCAATCGCAGTACTGGGCATTGCTGTCCCCGCCGCCCTGCAGTATATGATTGATACCCTGATTCCCTCCATTGCGTCGCAGGCGGGTGAGGCGGTGAAGATTCGTCCAGTAATTATATTCGGCCTGGTGCTTGTGGCTATTTATGTCGGACAGTTCCTGCTGGCATGGCTGCGCGATTATCTGGCCGCTTATATCGGCGCAAACATCATAATGAACATGCGCTCTGATTTGTTTATCCATGTCGAGCGGCTGTCGCTCTCCTTTTTCCAGAGGAGCCAGGTGGGCGAGATCATGTCCCGCGTGCTTTCCGACGTCAACCGTATCCAAGGGCTTCTGACCACAACACTTCTGATGTTCTTCACCAATGTCTTTATGCTGATTGCTATTATCATCTACCTTTTGAATCTTAACTGGTATTTGACACTTGTAGCTTTGATTCCGGTACCTTTCACTATTCTGCTTACCCATAAGTTCGGCAAACGCCTGCATCAAATCGTCCGCATGCTCCAGGAAAAACTTGCGCATCTTTCAGCACGACTGCAGGAAACACTGGTGGCCATCAAAACAGTCAAGGCCTTCGGGCAGGAGAAACGTGAAAAGAAGCATGTCGATCATGTCATGAAGGACCTTACAGGTCTCTATATCAAAAACAGCGTGGTAACCTCGGTCACCACCCAGATAATCAACTTCGTGAGCATGCTCGGTCCGATCATTATTCTTGCATGGGGAACCTACCTGATAGCGGGCGGCTCCATGCAAATCGGCGAGTTGATGGCGTTTTATATCCTGCTGACCTATCTGTATTCCCCTGTTGAGGGTCTGGCACGGATCAATATCGAGGTGCAGTCGGCCATGGCCTCGGTCAACAGGGTCTATGAATATCTTGATATCCCCCCGGCGGTTGAAGAAGCTCCCGAACCTGTCGAAATCGAAAAGGCCCGGGGTGAAATCGAGTTTAAGGATGTTTCCTTTGCATATGAAACCGGTGGCTTCAAATTCGAACATCTGAATCTAAAGATTGCTCCCGGCGAAAAAGTGGCCATCGTCGGCCCCTCGGGATCGGGCAAAAGCACGATTATAAACCTGCTCATGCGCTTTTATGATCCTCTTTCCGGCGAAATCACGGTAGATGGCATCGATTTGAGAAAGATGTCATTTAAGTCCTTGCGCGATAATATAGTTCTGGTCGATCAGGAACCTCTTCTATTCCGATCGACTATATATGAGAATATCGTCTACGGCATACCCGATGTGGACGAGAAAGATGTCATTGAAGCGGCAAAAAACGCCAATATACATGCCTATATAGAGGCTCTTCCGGAGAAATATGAAAGCCAGGTAGGTGAACGCGGAGTAACATTATCCGGCGGCGAAAAACAGCGGATATGCCTGGCCCGCGCAATCATCAGAGACCCCTCGATTTTGATTTTGGATGAGGCCACCTCGGCGCTCGACTCAGTCTCGGAACAATTGATTCAGGACTCCCTTTCCCGAGTCTTAAGAGATAAGACCGCAATCATGATCGCCCACAGGCTTTCCACCATCCAGCACGCCGACCGAATCGTGGTCCTTCAGAACGGCCGGATAATCGACCAGGGCACCAGCAAGGAGATCATGCAAAGCTGCGAGCTGTACCGCGAGCTGGTCGAAAAACAGCAGATATTGCCCTGATGCATTGGATAAATCATCCTGGGAAGTTGGCACCTGAATAGTGTCATCACGAGGAATGAAGCGGCCGGTTTGCGGCCTCTGAGTGACGTGGTGATCTCCTCGATAGATATAAGGGAAACACCATCCCCCATTTCTTGTTAGTATAAATCAGGTTAATCTATTATATGGTTGCAATTCTGCTATCCATAAATTATCATTCTCAAATAACATGCAGACGAAGAGATTCTTCGCTCCGCTCAGAATGACTTTGTTGAGTGACAGTATGACTGAGTACAGATGATAACCTTGATTTTGAGGCATGCAGCTTATGAAGTCAGATGATGATATGAGATCCGGACCGGAGCCTGCAGGAGGCCGGATGTTTGAAGAGTTTGAACCGCCATCTTATGAGGAATGGGTGGCCGAGGTGGAACGTCTCCTTAAAGGTATCCCCTTTGAAGAGAGAATGTTGACCAAAACAGTCGAGGGAATTACCTTAAAACCAATCTACCGTAAAGAAGACATCGCCGATATCCCGCATCTCCATGCGCCCTCAGGTTTCCCGCCCTATGTTCGAGGCAATCAGGCTGTATATCATAACTCCCATGCATGGGAGATAGCGCAGGAAATTAAATACCCCGATATTACGGCTTTCAACAGCGCCCTTCGTCATGACATCGAACGCGGGCTGACAGGCGTTACTATGCCGCTGGATAGCGCAACAAAACTTGGACTCGATCCGGAAAATAATGACAATATTATGGCAGGTGATGACGGCCTATCGATTTTATCATTGAATGAACTTGAGATGGCGTTGGAAGGTGTGGATACTGCTGAATTCCCGATTTTCATCGACTGCGGAATCAGCGGGCTGCCATTACTCGGATCGTATGTCAGACTGGCGGAGAAGCAGGGGGTTGATCGGGGAAGATTAGGAGGATCTATCGGCATGGATCCGCTCGGGCTCCTGGTCGCTAACGGCAAACTGCCGGTCGATGTCGAGTCTCTTTATGATGAAATGGCAGATATGACCGCCTGGGCTTTCGAACATGCCCCCTATCTGGGCACTATCAGCATTCATGGTGAAGCTTACAATAACGGCGGCGCCAGCGCAGTGCAGGAACTTGCATATGTGGCGGCGACGGCTGTTGCATATATGCGCGCCATGGAGAAGCGTAGCATTGATCCTGGTAAAAGCGTGCCTCATTTCAGGTTCAGCTTTGGTATAGGCGCAAATTTCTTTATGGAAATATCCAAGCTTCGCGCCGCGCGATTAATCTGGAACAAAATTACCGAAAAATGCGGCCTTGCGGATGATAAACGGAAGATCCACATACATGCGCGCACCTCAAATTACACAAAAACCTGTTACGATCCTTATGTCAACATATTGCGCACAACCACCGAGACATTCTCCGCCATAGCAGGTGGGGCGGACAGCATACACAGCGCCACCTTCGATGAGCAAATACGTCCCTCCGATGAATTCGCCCGACGCATCGCCAGAAATGTCCAGCTTATTCTCAAGGAGGAGTCGCACCTGGCCCAGATCATGGATCCCGCCGGGGGATCATGGTATATCGAACACCTGACCAATGAGCTCGCCCGGGAAAGCTGGAAGCAGTTCACAGGAATCGAAAAGATGGGCGGTATGTATCAGGCCCTGCTTGACGGTTACCCGCAGTCAGAAGTTGCAATGATTGCAGAGGAAAGAGCAAACGGCTACGCATTCAGAAAGAGCACAATAGTCGGAACGAATAAGTATCCGAATCCAGAGGAAGAAAAGCTCAACCCCCACCCCTTCGATTATATGCAATTTAAAAAGAAAAGAATTGATGATCTGAAGAAAATTAGAGACAGGGTCAGCCAGGATGACAGAGACAAATTCAGCAAAAACATTCAAGCTGCCTCTGTCACAGAAGCCGTGATCGATGCAGTTGATAGAGGTCTTCCAATTGCTGATATTCTGCATCTGATCAGGAAGGACAAGAAGCCGTCAGCATCAATAACTCCAATCCCCAAACTGCGAGCCTCGCAGCAGTACGAAAAGCTGCGTCATGCAGTCGAAAAACAGCGCGAGGAGAAGGGTGATATGAAGGTTTTTATGGCTGCACTGGGTCCAGTCCGCAAATATATGCCCCGCCTTGATTTTTCCGCCTCGTTTTTCGAGGTCGGCGGTTTCGAGGTAATCCCTACCCTGGGCTATGACAGCGCGGAGGACGCAGCCCATGCCGCTCTTGATGAAGATGCCGATATTGTCGTGATTTGTGGATTAGATAATTCCTATCCCGGGATGGCGCCGATTACGGCGTCGGCGGTGAAAAAGGAAAAACCGGATGCAATCATAATTATGGCCGGCCTGCCTGCTGATGACGGGCTGAAGAAAAAATATGAGGATGCCGGGGTCGATCGGTTCATACATCTAAGATCTAACGTACTCCAGACACTTACTGAAATTGCCTCCAGATTGGGGGTGACATTATGAGCCGCATACCGGACTTTACATCAATGGATTTTGGAAAAACCGAATCCTCCGGCGATTTTGAAAACTGGAAGAAACGTGTCGAAAAAGAATCCGGCAAAAGCCTTGACGAACTTGTGTGGCAGACAATGGAGATGATTGATGTTCGCCCCCTCTATGTAGAGAAAGATAATGAAAAATACGAGCACCTGGATTATACCGCGGGCATCCCCCCGTTTTTGCGCGGGCCGTATGCAACAATGTATATAATGCGTCCCTGGACAGTACGTCAGTATGCAGGATTTTCAACAGCCGAAGAATCCAACGCATTCTACCGCAGGAACCTGGCCGCAGGACAGCGCGGTCTCTCGGTAGCATTCGATTTGGCAACCCATCGCGGTTATGATTCGGACCATCCCCGTGTGGTCAGTGACGTCGGTATGGCAGGAGTGGCGATCGATTCGATCCTCGATATGAAAATCCTGTTCGATGGCATACCGCTCGATAAGATGTCTGTTTCGATGACCATGAATGGCGCGGTGCTCCCGGTTATGGCCTTCTACATTGTAACCGCCCTGGAGCAGGGCGCAACTATGGACCGGCTTACCGGCACTATCCAGAATGATATACTCAAGGAATACATGGTCAGGAATACATATATCTATCCCCCCAAACATTCCATGAAAATTATCGGGGATATTATCGCCTTCACATCGGAAAATCTGCCAAAATTCAACAGTGTCTCAATCTCCGGATATCATATGCAGGAGGCTGGAGCCACTGCCGACCTTGAAATGGCCTATACCCTGGCGGATGGCCTCGAATATGTACGAACCGGGCTCAACGCCGGTCTGACAATCGACCAGTTTGCGCCAAGGCTCTCATTTTTCTGGGGCATCGGCATGAACTACTTCATGGAGGTCGCCAAGATGCGTGCGGCGCGTCTGTTATGGGCCAAGCTAATAAAACAGTTCAATCCGAAAAATCCGAAATCGATGATGCTCCGTACCCATAGCCAGACCTCCGGATGGAGTCTGACCGAACAGGATCCATTCAATAACGTTACCCGTACGTGTATCGAGGCCATGGCCGCGGCACTGGGACACACCCAGAGCCTGCATACCAATGCGCTTGATGAGGCGATCGCATTACCCACTGATTTCAGTGCCAGAATCGCACGCAATACCCAGCTGTACCTGCAGGAAGAAACGGGAATCTGCAATGTTATTGACCCCTGGGGCGGATCATACTATGTGGAATATCTGACTGATGCCCTTGTGCGCAAGGCCTGGTCGCATATAGAGGAGGTGGAGGAGCTTGGCGGTATGGCAAAGGCAATCGAAAGCGGCCTGCCCAAGATGCGTATCGAGGAGGCCTCGGCGAGGCGACAGGCCCGTATCGACTCGGGCGCCGAATCGATAATCGGCACCAACAAATACCGCCTGCAGAGAGAAGAGCCAATCGATATTCTGGAGGTTGATACGGAGGTTGTCCGACAGCAGCAGATCGCCCGCCTTAAAAAATTGCGCGCCGAGCGGAATGCGGATGATGTCCGGAAGGCGCTTGACGCTTTAACAAAATGCGCCGAAACCGGCGAGGGCAATCTTCTGGAGCTTTCGGTGGAAGCAGCGAAAGTTCGAGCGAGCCTTGGCGAGATCAGTCATGCCCTGGAAAAGGTCTGGGGAAGGCATAAGGCCGAACCGAGGATAATTTCCGGGGTTTACGGTTCCGAGTATTCGGGAAGCGATATTATTTCGGAAGTTCGCAAAATGTCGGATGATTTCGAGAAAAACGAGGGGCGCCGCCCCAGAATCCTGATCGCCAAGATGGGTCAGGATGGACATGATCGAGGGGCCAAGGTGATCGCCACGGCTTTCGCCGATCTTGGATTTGACGTCGATGTGGGACCGCTTTTCCAGACACCGGATGAAACCGCCCGCCAGGCGGCTGAAAACGATGTTCATATAATCGGCATAAGTTCTTTGGCCGCCGGACATAAGATTTTGCTTCCGAAGCTGGTGGAGGAGTTGAAAAAACTGAATCGTGATGATATAATGATAGTGATCGGCGGAGTGATTCCCGCCCAGGATTATGATTTTCTGTATGAGCATGGCGCCGAAGCCATTTTCGGCCCCGGGACAGTAATTCCGGTGGCGGCCAAAAAGGTATTGCAAAAGCTGACAGGTTCCGATAATTAATTAAAAGAGAATAGATTTGGCAGAAAACAAGGACCGCAAAAAACAGGAAAAAAAGAAGCCTTCAGCGCTTAACATCGTTAAGGGCGCGGAGGGCGGCCGTCAGGGATCAGCCTCTCCGGGAAAATCCGACCGACGTCATGGACGCCAACTGCCCACAAGTGAATATGTTAAAGGGGTTTTGGATGGCGATCGGACCATTCTGGGCAAGGCTATAACGCTAATTGAGTCAAATGCTCCAGCCCATCAGGATCAGGCACAGGAGGTCCTAAAGGAGCTCATGCCCCACACCGGTGGGTCCATTCGCGTGGGTATAACCGGTACCCCCGGGGCAGGTAAGAGTACCTTCATCGAGACCCTCGGAACCTACCTGACAGACAGAGATCATATGGTGGCCGTGATGGCCGTCGATCCCACCAGCAGCCTGACCAAAGGAAGCATCCTGGGCGACAAGACCCGCATGCAGGATCTGGGACGTCATCCCAATGCGTTCATACGTCCCAGTCCAAGCGGAGGAACGCTCGGCGGGGTAGCCCGCAAAACGCGCGAGACCATGCTGGTATTCGAGGCGGCGGGGTATGATGTTCTCCTAGTTGAGACCATAGGCGTGGGACAGAGTGAGATTGCAGTACGCTCTATGGTCGACTTCTTCCTGCTGATTATGATCGCCGGAGCCGGCGATGAACTCCAGGGGATCAAGCGCGGGGTGATGGAGCTTGCAGATGCTGTTGTAATCAACAAAGCCGACGGGGACAATGTAAAAAGGGCCAAAATGGCCCGTGAGGAATACGCCCGCGCCTTGCATTATCTTCAGCCCCGCGCCGAGGGATGGACTACCGAGGTGCACACGGCGTCGGCTATAAAGGGCACCGGTATTCCCGAAATCTGGGAATTGGTAGAAGAATATCGCGAAATCACACAAAGAAGCGGATATTTCGAAAAACAGCGACGCCAGCAATCCAAAGAATGGCTCCACAGCATGCTGCGAGAGAAAATCCACAGTCTCTTCTATAATAATGAAGAGATTCAAAAACTGCTCCCTGCTATTGAAAATGCCGTGCTTGAGGGCAAAATCCCGGTTACTCAGGCAGCCTGGGAACTACTGCAAAAGTTCGAAAAAAAGCTCAAAAACGAAAAAAAATGATTTAGTATCGCATCATTCATTACTAATTTTATGCTTTCGGAAACAGTCTGTTGATTCGCGCAAATCATTATGATTTAAGGATGATCTAATTGGATCGCATGATTTACGTCATTGTAACAATAAAACATACAATAAGATCGAAGGCGGTTTCCCGCCAGGAAAGATGCAGCCGGGTTTTAATCTCATTTTCTTTTTGCATTGACATTTGATATTCATAAAGATACTATAGCCTGAGTTTGACAGAGATACCTGATCGAGATGTCATCTTGTCTTACATGAAAAAAAAAGATAAAGAAAATATTGCAGGGCTTGTGCATGGATGCTTGAAGGGGGATAAAGAGGCCTGGAGCGAATTGATTAAGCGGCTGATCCCGGTCGGAATTGCGATCTGCAGTCAGATGCGTCTGTCGAGTGAAGAGACGCTGGATGTGGTCTGGGAATGCAATTACCGTCTTCTCAAGAGTCTCACAAATCTAAATGAACCCGAAAAAGTGTTCAGCTATTACCGCACGATGATAGAGAATGAGATCAAGGCACTTATCAGGGGAAGGAAACGTTCCAGGATGGCCGAAAGCGCTATCGGCATGGCGCTTTATCCTGAGATGCCTAAAAATCCGGATGAGATTCTGAACAGGAAAATGCAGGATGAGATGGTTTTGAAGGCCCTGGGCAAGTTGCCGGGGAATTGCTTCAGGTTGCTGTATCTGCTGTTTCTTGAATATCCTGAACCAAGTTACGAAGAAATTTCAAAAATACTGAAAATTCCAATATCGTCAATAGGGCCAAGACGGGGTCGTTGTTTGGAGAAATTGAGGCAGGTTCTTTCTGAAGAAGGATTCAAATTTTAGGTATTATTTTTGTGCCTTATTACTCTATTAAGTTAGGGAGGCTGATTGTGAAAAAAAATGAGGACAAAGTAGAGATTCTTCTAAAGTTCTTGAGGGGAGAACTTAATGCTAAGGAAAGCAAGGAAGTGAAATCTCGCATCAAAAGGGACAAAGAGATGGCCGAATTGCTAACTGTGCTGAAGAATTTGCGGCCTGGAGGCAGGCATGCTGATTGGAAAAGGATTTTCAGATCAGCGCTTGAATTATCATCCCGACAATTCGAGGATTTCCAGAAAAGCCGACACAAAAATCAGCCTCCCTACGGTATAACAGTATATGACTCAAGCGTATTGCCAATCCCGAGCGGGATCCGATCGGAATTTTCATCAACCGTAAATTCCCGCCGGCTCAAGTATAAGATCAATGGCATGGAGCTGGTCCTGTCATTGCAGCCGGTCTCAATGGAGAATTTCAACCTGATGGGGCAGATTTCCGGGCTGGAAGAGGGGCTTGACATCAGGTTGCTATTGAGTTCGACCAGGAAAACATATGAGGCCGGCACCGATCAATTCTACGTCTTCCATTTTGAAAGAATACCTACCGCTGAATACAGCCTGAAGATATACGAGAGAAACACAGTTATCGGTATAGCCGATTTCAAAATATGATACTTTTATCGAAGCTTAACAAGCTCACTGAAAAACGCGCTTTAGAGAAATTCATTGAGTCCAATTACAACTCGGATTATGCCCAATTTGTAGAGGACATAAGCGCAAGTGTAAATGATCTGCTTCGCAGCGATCTGAAGCAGGCGGGAGAATATGTCGCCCGCCTGGACACGATCTTCAAATATCTGCCATCGCGTTTCAAGCAGCGCCTGCTGGCGATTAAAGGCAGATATAATCACTGGAATGGGGTCCCGCAGAAAGCGCTCAAATATTACCTGCAGGCCCGTGAATTGCATCTGCAGGCCGGCGAAAAAGAAGCTGTGGCGCGCCTCGGGAAGGGATTGATGGATGTCTACAAATTTCTGGGACGCTATCAAGAAGCTCTTGAAACAGGAAAGGCCTCATTGCGGTATTTCAGGAAAGCGGATCTGAGCATAGATGCTGCTGATGTCATGAATAATATAGGCAATATCTATCATCGCATGGACAACAATCGCATGGCCCTGCGATACTACAATAATGCCCGGGAAATCTATCTTGGAGTGGGCGGAATCAGGATGGCGGTAATTGAATTCAATCGGGCAAACATCTTCGCCAATTTGAACAATCTCGAAAAAGCGGAAGAGCTGTACCGCAAGGCGGCGCAATTCTACAAAAATATCGGGATGGCAATTGCCGAGAATCAGGCCATCTATTCCATTGCTTATCTTTATTTTCTGCAGGATCGCTATACGGAAGCTATAAAACTTTTTGAGAAAGTCTATGACAGGTTTAAAAATCTCGGTGATGAGAAGACTGCAACGGTGACTTTGCTCGATATGGCTGAAATGGATATTTATCTCAATCAGTTCAGCTCAGCGGTGATGCTCGCTGATCAGATCATCCCCAGATTCAAGCAACTGGGAATGCGTTACGAGCAGTCCAAGGCCTGCTATTTTGCTGCCGATGCCCGCATCAGGCTGGGCGACTACCAATCGGCCGGGCGTATGTTGAAGAAGGCTCGAACTCTTTTTGAAAAGGAGAACAACAACCTCTGGCTGGGTATGGTTCATATCGCCAATGGCAGGCTCAACTCCGCACGGGGACAATACACCCGGGCCTCCAAAGCAGCTTCGGAGGCGATCAGGCTGTTTCAAAAAAGCGGGGACATGAGACGGAAAACCGACGCCGAGCTGGATATGATGGAGGCGTCAGTTATGTCCGGGGACACTGAAAACGCCTTCAGGATTTCCAGATCCCTTTCCCGCAAAAACCTGGTAAGCTACCAGAGGTACAACCTTGATTATCTGATGGGTCAATGCTATTTCCGGATGGGAGACTACTCAAGGGCGCTGGAAAAATTCCGGACCGCTGTTATAATCGTGGAGAAGATGCTGAGCGGCCTGTATCCGGATGAATTGAGGTTTTTCTTCGCCATAGACAAGCATGACTGCTACAAGATGGTGGTGGAGTGCCTCCTGAGATTGAAACGTATTGACGATTCTTTTCTGGCAAATTTGAGGGCGCTGGAGAGCATCAATTATTCAGCAAGTCATGAGATTAAATCGAATAAATCGGTACCCGGAGAGCTGATCGAACAGCGCAACAGCCTCAGGGCGGCTCTCAAAAAGCTCAATCAGGTGAAACACGCGGAGCAAAGGCATCTGGAAAAGTCAGGCTCATATTTAAGTCTGGAGCAGAAACTCTGGTCCAATGAGAGAAAGATCCGATCCATTCTTTATCCCCCTGAAGTCCGCGGGCAGGACGAAGGAATAAACTTGCGGGATTTACAGAATAGCCTTGAATCCGACCAGGCTGTACTCAACTATTTTTCGTCGGGATCAAGTATCGGCGCCTTTCTGGCAGACAATGCGAAAATTCAGTACATCGAATTTGATATATCCTTATCCGAGCTGGAATACTATCTGCAAAAACTGCACTTTGTCTTCGAATCTGCTGTCTTCGGGCTTAAGAGCGAAGGTAATGGACGTATTGCGGAAAGTTATCTCTCTTATATGTATGAGCATATCTTCAGGCCGCTCAGCAGGGAAACGGATAAGAGGAAATTGATCATAATAGCAGACGGGAGTTTTGCTCAGATACCGTTTGGCGCTCTCAGGGATGAGACCGGAAACCTGATGACAGACAGATATCAGATCAGAATGGCGGTGAATCCGAACAGCCTCAGGTCAAGGGAGCCGTCCAGGCATGGATTCGGCAATAAGAGAAATGCTGTATTTGCAATTTCCTCCGATTCCCTCCCGTCAACAGGAGCAGAGGCCAATCGGATCAAGCAGGCATTTGAGGGAGCCCACCTTTATATCGACGAAAGAGCTGCCAGCAGCAATCTTCTGGATGAGATCAAAAAAGCTGATGGGTTTATCCATATTGCCGCCCATGCCTCTCGCTCATCCGAGAATCCCCTGTTCAGCAGGATTCTTATGGGCGATGGGCCGTTTTTCCCTTTCGATCTCTTTCAATCCGGCATTGCCGCTGAGCTTGTAACACTTTCGGGATGTCAGACTGCGGCTCCGGGCTTATATTATGGCAATTCATTCAGTCTCGCCAAGTCGTTCTTTCAGGCAGGAGCCAAATATGTTTTGGCTACTCTTTGGCCAGTATCAGACAAAATCAGCATGCTCTTCATGGGCCGATTTTATGATTCCCTGAAACACAAGCAGAACATTTTCTCTGCCTATTTGGACGCAGTCAATGAAATCAAGGGCATAACAGAAAACCCGGCATTCTGGAGCTCTTTTATCCTGCTGGGTATTTAGAAGGAGTTTGATAATGGCAAATACATCAAAGAGATACAGGGCTGTTTTGGGGGTCATTGTGCCGCTCTTAGGGATAATCATGGCGGGGCATGCAATAGCTGAAAGTACCGCCAGCCAGCAGGTGATTGTAGAAATTGGGGTGGGGAAATCGGCTCAGGAGGCGGCTGCGGCAATCAATGGAACTGTCATTGATTCAATTCCGGGTAAGCTGATATATCTTCTATCATTTCCGGATTCACAGGAGTTGTCGCAGACTTTGACCACATTATATGAAAACGCCAATGTCGATACCGCTCAGCCCAATCACATTGTCGGATTTACGGAGATCGACCAGGTGGATCAAGTCATCCCGGATCAAAGCGCCCCTCCACTGCTGCAGGGGACCAGCCCGGCAAACTATTACGGGCACGCCGGTTATGATGCTATCGGGGCGGATTCCGCCCATAAGGTTTCGACCGGGGAGAATATTATCGTGGCGATTATAGATAACGGCATTGACTTCGAACATCCGCTCTTTAACGGCGCCTTTGAATGCAATGGCTATGATTTTGTCGATGATGATCCTCTTCCGGCCGAGGATTCCGGCCTTTACTACGGTCACGGGACGTTTGTGGCCGGTATCATAATGAGGGTCGCGCCCGATTGCAAGCTCATACCGTACAGGGCATTTGATGAGGACGGTTCAGGTTCTGTGTTCAATATTACCAGAGCGGTTTATAGGGCCATTGAGGATTCCGCGCGGGTTTTGAATATGAGTTTCAGCATGACATCGGATAACCTCATTTTGAAGGATGCTATTGATGCCGCTTTTGATGCTAATATTGCTATGGCTGCCGCTCCCGGTAACGATAGCAGCTATGTTTCCGTCTATCCGGCAGATTACAGAGGTGTAATTGCGGTATCAGCAATCGATTCCATGGATTTAATCAGTGATTTCTCGAATTATGGTGACTTAATCGATATTTGCGCTCCGGGTGAAGATATTTACAGCTCACTGGCAGGATCTTATCAATGGGGGACATGGAGCGGAACGTCATTCTCTGCTCCGATGGCTGCCGGGGTATCAGCGCTGATTCTGAGCCTGGAGCCGAACCTGACCACCAGCCGGGTTGAGCAGGTACTTGCCGGCACAGCGGAAACGGAGCTGGTATGGGGTACTGTTGTCCCGGATGATTCGCTCTACGGTCACGGGCGTCTTGATGCCCTTGAAGCCGTATCGGAATTTAATAGAGGTGATGTAGATTGCAGCGGAGAAATCAATGCCATAGATAAAGCATATTTGCAGGATTATATCTACCAATATGGTCCCGCTCCGATACCATTACCCAAAGTTGGAGACCTGGACTGCTCGGGCGAGGTCGATCTGACAGATTACATGATACTGATTAACTACCTTGAAAATGGCGGGCCGAAGCCGACGCCCTGCGAGTAAATCTCGAGAATCTACGGCCCCGAATTCACTCGGGGCCTTTTTTATTTCCTTCAGCACAAAGAAATAACCCAAAAACCGCAAAAAAAAGAGTGATTATTGTATTTTTCCACATCTTTCGTACTCTACTATTTGAGAGATTCGTTGTATGAAATCTGGCAGGTTGTCTGAGAGGGGGGATTTCGGTCAGCGATTTGGCCTTATTACCGGAGCCCCCGCAGATTTGGACAATGCCAGTTCCTTTGAGGTGAAGGAGTCTATCAGGTTTTGAAGAGGTCGCCCCTGGTTAATAAAATTAAGAGGTTCATATTGAAGGAGTCACAAGCTCCTGCATTTGGAAGGTGATTGAAGAAGCTACCAACGCTGCTGACAGCAGTAAAATTCCACAGAGCAAGCTTACTCTGCTTCCATACCAATTGCTGTCAGCAGCATAAAAATTTTTGAATCTGGCTGGGATGAAACGCAGAACTTAGTTTTACCGAACCCATTTGGATGGGTTGCCGTCATTTGAAAAGCTTATCCCGGGTCAATGACGCACCTGGTGATAAGACAGTCCTGTAGCTGATGGGGATGTACGGTCCTCCAGGAGTAGGTTGTAGAAGGGGGCTGTCCCCCTGTGGCCAAAGGGCATGTAGTGCGGGGATCTTTTAAGGCCGGCGATTCTCTAAGAATCGCCGGTGTTTTTTATTTAATCCAGTGTAAAATAGAATATTGACTAATGTATTACTTCGTATTACATTAAGCCGGGATTAATAAAAAATGAAAAGTGTACACATATATATTGCAATTTTGGCTCTACTTTTCCTGCCGGGCAAATCAAGCGCTTCTCAAGAGACAGAGGTATTTGTAGGCATACCGCCCCTGAAATATCTGGTCGAGCAGATTGCAGGCGATCAAGTGGAATGTCATGTGCTCCTGAAACCTGGGGAATCGCCTCATACTTTCGAACCTACTCCGAGGCAGATGATCGATCTCTCACAGTCATCGTTTTACTTTGCCCTTGGTTTTCCATTTGAATCGCGCATAACCGAGAAATTGGGGAGGGACGGAAAACCCGGGATTATAGACATTGCGGAGGGTACAGAGAGAAGACAGGTGCACTCGGAAGCCGGGACAGACGAGCATCATCCGCATACAGACACAGATGATCCGCATGTCTGGTTATCCCCGGAAAACGTGAGAATAATGGCCCGGAATATTGAACGGGTCCTGGAGGATTATGATCCCTCCGACAGCCTGGTTTACCGCAACCGTCTGAAGGATTTTCTGCACGAACTGGATAGCCTCGACCGGATAATAGACTCGCTTATATCACCTTACAGACGCTCCACTATTATGGTCTTTCACCCCGCCTTCGGATATTTCACTGACTACTACGGTCTCGATCAAATTGCGGTGGAAACCGACGGCAAGAGCCCCAGCCCGAAGCAAATTGAATCGATAATTGAAAGAGCCAGAGAATCCGGCATAAGAGTAATCTTCGTCCAGCCCCGGTTCGATCCAAAAAGTGCCGAATCGATTGCAGGGGCAATTGATGGAAAGGTCGTGCCGATCGACCCGCTGGAAAACAATCTTCTCCAAAACCTGCTCGATATCGCCGAAAAAATCAGGGATGCGCTTAAATAATTGCCACAATCTTGTTGCTAATTTGTAATTATAGAATAAGATGTGGACGGCAACCGGACTTTCTTGATATGTCAAAGAAGAAAAACATAAAAGATAAAGACAAAAAAGAGCTCAAAACAAAACCGAGAATCAATCAGCGTCTGATTTACCTGATTTTTGGTATAGCGGTGGTAGCCGCCTTTCTGATTTCACAGTTTCTCCCGTGGCCGGCAGAGAAGAAACCTGCCAATAAAGCAATAAGGAATCAGGACAGATCGTCGGTATTTGATTTCAGGAAAGAAGGAGAGGTGAAGTTTCTTGATGTTGATGGTGAGCTCAAAGTTGAAATAGATGTTGAAATTGCGGATGATCCGGGAGAGATTACACTGGGCTTGATGTATCGCGATGATCTGGACTCCCGTCAGGGCATGCTGTTTATATTTGAGGACGAGCAGCCGCGTTCCTTCTGGATGAGAAACACCATTCTTCCGCTGGATATGATATTTGCTGACAGCAGCGGGAAAATCGTAACGATTCATGAGCACACTGTACCATATTCGAAAGAATCATACATATCCACAATTCCCGCTCAATATGTGGTTGAAGTTAATGCCGGTTTTGTAAACAGCCATAATATAAATATCGGCGACAAGATTGAATGGAGGCGGGATAACCGAGAACAGAAAAACTAAGGGGAGATGAATCGGAAAATTCACCTCCCCTTCCTCTGAAAAGCCTATCCTTTATTTATTCAGAATCATCTTCTTCGTCACGACATCATATTCGGTCTCGATCCTGTAGAAGTAAATCCCGCTGGCAAATCTATCGCCGTTCCACGGATACTCCTGATCACCTTGCAGGATTTTGCCGTCAATCAGGGTCTCCACTTTCTGCCCGAGAATATTATAAATCTCCAGCGTTACCCTTGATTGTACCGGAATATTGAAAGATATTATTGCTATCGGATTAAAGGGATTGGGATAACTTCTGACATTTTTAATTTCCTTTACTCTATCGCTTACCGGTATGGAATCCGGCGGATTTGCCAGGATGATAGTGTTATCAAACAGGCAAAGCGCTGTGTCGGAGCAGTTGAAATCGCAATCAACTCCGAAAGTACCATCCACATAGACCGTATCGCCGGCAACGAAGTCGCCGTAATTTTCGAGGACGTAAGAGGTATAGTATTCATACAGATCATAGTAAACCAGGCAGCTTCCTTCATATCCGAGATAGCCGATTCCGGAATATTGCGGTCCGGGACTGCCGCCGCAGGGACCGATTGAGTCGACCTGTATATATCCGACGGGACCGGAACAATCGAGGGTATCCGGCAATTCAGAGATGATACCGGAAACGAATACACTGTCGCCGGGGCTATAGCCGCCGTAATCGCTCAGCACGAAGTAGGAATTGAACCAGGTGAAGGGCACAAACAGAGGACAATCAGGGGTCTCGATGATCACGCCGCATTCCGCAATCGTCGGAGGAGGAGGAGCCGTACAGGAATCTATAATCGGGTTATCTATGCAACCGACTACGTTACAAACCGTGCCGCAATCCACCACTTCCCCGTCCACGAAAACCGTATCGCCGGGGCCGAAGTCACCATAATTGTAAAGGAGATAGCCGTTCGGTTGATCCAGGGGTTGGAAAATGATACATCCCTGATCCTCATAAAGATACCCGCATCCGGCAAAGATGGGCGGTATGCTGTCCTGGCAGAGAGTAATTATAATATTGTTGATATGTCCCCAGGAATCTACGCAGACAGAATCCTGCCCGGGATAGATTTCTCCTTCCACAAACACGGAATCCCCCACACCGAATGTGCCATAATTTGCGAGCGTGAAAAGCGTGTCGCCGTAGAAGTCTGGACTGAAGAGCACGCAATTAGTTCCCTGAACAAGCGCACCGCATCCGGCGAATGTAGGCGGCGGTGGAGGCGGGGATGAGCCGCATGTATCAATGCTATTACTGAGTATACATCCCATGGCACCGGTACATTCAGTTTCACAGCCGATTTCAAGTTCACCGCTGACAGACACAGTATCGCCGACCTCGAAAATGCCGTAATTATCCAAAACAAAAGCGGTGTCACCGAAACCCATGGGGGTGAAGAGCACGCAATTCGCTCCCTGAATCAATACACCGCAGGCCTCAAAGGGAGGTGGTGGAGGCGGTGACGGCAGCGAGTCAATAGTGTTATCGATCACGCATCCTCCGGCCCCGGTGCATTGGATACCGCAATCATCAACAAGTGTGCCAACCACGAATACTGTATCTCCCGGTCCAAAGGGCCCCAGGTTTTGGACGATTAAAGCGAGGTTGGAATCACCCAGCTCCATGAAAAGCACGCAATCCTCGCCCTGGAAAAGAAATCCCGGGGCAAAGTAGGGAATATCCGGCATGTTCTGTCCGGAAACAACCATGGTCGCACAATCTGTCATGCCGGCGCCGCCGCTTGTGATGGCAGTCACACAGAAAGTATAGGTTGCATTGAACGGGGGAACGGGGAATATAAATTCACAATAGACCGAATCACCGGCCTCCAGATTAATGAAAATATTGTCGAAAACGATGGTTGTATCGATAAAATTATCTATGCTCGCTGTAAAGGCAAAAGCGAGTTGTATCTGGGCCGATTGAGTATCGCAGTTGTAAATCAGGAGGGATCCGGTCGTAAGAGTTGAATCAAATGGGCTATTGGCGGAAACGGAATCGGGAAGATTCACATCTACATTAACACAGCCCATGGAATCTGTTATTTTTGGTGAAGGCGCCAGCCCGGAGCCCTCATAAGCCTGGGCACCTGCCATGATCTGGGTCATGATACTTTCGAAAATACCGAAAATATCGAAATTCAGCTCGTCCGATGGACTGGTATCATCAGTACTTCCTCCGGGATTATCTCCAGTACCGTTACCCGCCAGGGCAGGCTGATAAGCCACCAGAAAAATCGCGCAGGCGAATATGATCAAAATCCTTTTCATAATGCTCTCCCTCTGCTTAGAAAATTCACACTTGAAGATAAATCTTGTTTCTACTCTTCAGGTGCGATATTCGGCTTTGTAAAATACTCTTTTTTTGAAGAGTATTTATATCATTCGGGGCAATTGGGCTCAGGGCCGCCGAGATATATGTAGTTGACCAGGCAAATTGCATCGCTCAAATTGACGGCCCCATCGTCGTTTACATCGGCAGAGTTTATATCAGGGGGAGGCGGACAATCGGGAAGAAATACATAATTTATGATATAAACTGCGTCACTTATGTTGATACTCTGATCCTGATTGATATCCCCGCAGCCATCCACGGGAATTTGCGAATTCAAGGTCCAGACAGCATTCGCAATATCCAACCTGCCATAAGCATAATAGGGATCCGGTGGATTGATGGAACCCGGCCCAAGATCTCTTTCCGCCGATAGTCTTAGATGCAGCTCTACCTCATCAGCGGTCATATCCGGTTCAATCGAACGTATCAATGCGCAGGCTGCGGTAACCAGCGGAGCGGAGAACGATGATCCGGTCCATGTACCCCAGTTGTATTCCCCGGCAAGTGCACTGTAAATATCTACGCCGGGAGCGCAGATGTCCATGCTCAGTCCATAATTGGAAAAATCGGCGAGAAAATCAGCGGAATCAACCGAGGATACCGCTACAACGCCTTCATAGGCAGCGGGATAAATCGGAACATCGGTGCTGTCGTTACCTCCGGCAGCCACCAGAAGAATCTCGGCGTTATGAGCCGCCTGGCAGGCTGTGCGCAACAAATAACTATCTTTATAAGTCCCGAAGCTCATATTGATTACATCCGCGTTATTTTCGAGAGCATGATAAATTGATTTCGCTATAGCGAAACCGTTACCCTTACCACCCTCTCCCAGGGCCCTCAAAGGAATGATCTGGCAATTGGGAGAGATAAGCTGGATCAGTCCGAAAATAAATGTGCCATGGCTGGCGCCCAGACCAGAGTCGGGGCTTGGATCGGTATCATCACTGAAATAGTCATAGCCATCGGTAAAGGAGGCCAGTTCCAGAAATGGATGTGTCATGTCGAAACCATTATCTATCACGGCGACGACAGAACCCGATCCGGTGCTGAGCTTATTGGCCGAATCCGCTCCGATGGTTTCAACAGAATTCTGGGCAAAAAATGACGAAGGTTCGGCGATATCTATATCGAGCGGAGGAGCATATTCATCCGGGAACGATATACTCAGCTGTAAATTTTCGGGGAAATCGACCTCGAAATTCGGTTCGGCAAATATTACGTCCGGAAATCCCAGAAACGCAATCATCATAGAATCCGGCGAAATTGAATCGGAGAAACTGATTAAGTATATTTTTTGTGAAGCTATGCTGTCGATAATTATTGAGCCGGTGGCTTCCGCGATATTTACGGCTGCATTTGAATTTGCAAGCTTCAATACAGCTCTTCCGGCTATTGGAGTTACCGGCATCCAGATCGAGTCTATTGTGTTATCATTGATACAGGCGATCGCACCGGTGCATGCTGGCTGGCACGAGACCACCAGGTCACCCCGCACGAATACTGTATCGCCGGCCTGGAAGTCTCCCAGAAATTCAAGTTCAAAACCCGCTATGGTATCACCGTGAGGTGCAAACAAAATACAATCCAGCCCCTGATAAAGCGTGCCGAAAGCTTCAAAGGGATAGTTCGGAGGTGCCTGGGGAGCTGAAATTGTGTTGCCAATGATGCACCCGGTGGCATCGGAACATTCGGTCTGGCAGGATTGAAACAATGTACCACTCACTAAAACAGTATCATACTCACTAAAACCGCCATACTCATCCAGCACATAATATTCTGCCGAACTGCCCATTGGAGCAAACAGCAAACAATCTGAGGTCTGTACCAATACGCCCGGGCCGTCGAAAGGCTCATAGGGATCGCCGTCACAGGATCCAATAGAATTATTGACAATACAGACATCGGTTCCGGCACAAAGTGTATCACAGTTGAAAAGTATAATCCCCGAGACATACACGCTGTCATCGGGCTGAAAGTCGCCGTAAAATTGAAGCGCGGCCTCAAATCCTCCGCCCTGGGGTGAAAAGAGAACACATTGATCCCCCTCGATTAAAACACCACAGGAGGAAAAGAGGGAATCCTGCCCGTAGGCGCCCCCGGGTATAAACGCCCCTGCTGATATAATTATCACTGCAAGTATAATAATGTGTCTTCTCATGACATTAACTCTCCATCTATATAATATACACTAAATTCCCAATAATACAAACGGACTCCAGAAGGCCGGGTTTAAATTTAATTCTCGTGTTTTTTCCAGTGCCTGATGGTATGCGCCGAAAATGTCTTCGTGTTTTCTGAGTTCGGCATAAAATTCATCCATGAAGACCATGCCGGTCTTATCGGAAATCGGCCAGAGCGAAGCCAGCACATAGCGCGCGCCCGCCTGGTAAAAAGCCTTGGCCAGGCTGAAGGAGTTGCCGTAAAAGACTCCCGGCGCGGCGGTCTGGCACCCGGAAAGGGTTACCAGCCTTGCGTTTATCTTAGCGCCAAAAAGATCGAAGGGAAAAAACGGGCCGTCACTCATGAGAATCCTTGAAAACAGCGGATTCTCTGAGGCGCGCGAGGCATGCGTGGCGATATGCACAAAACCATCCGCTCGACCCAACGAATTCAGCAATTTGCCGCAGGAGGCGTCGGCGCCTCCAAAAAGCTCAGCGTTCTCGAAATGCTCCTTGATCCGCTTTCCTTCAGCATTAACCATTGGAAGCCCGCTATTTTCCGCAACGAAAATTGCCGATGAACCGCTGATTTTATACGGTAAAAGAGATTTCCTCTCTTTTAAATCAACCGGGTTAGAGATAAATCTCAAGTTATATCTTTGGTAGAGCGTAACACCCTTTGAATCGAGTAATGCCCAGTACGGTATCTGGGCAAAGAAACCGTCAATCATGAAAATCATTTTCCCGACACCCGTCCCCGGCTTAATCGGTTTAATCAATACTTCATAAAGTCTTCTCTGGTAATCTTCGATGATGTGCATTAATGAGGCTGATTCAGACGCCGAATAGATCGATTTCTCCATCAGGAAATGCAATTCGCCGATCAATGAGGTCATTTGTGTACGGGAAATCCCGAGCGGCATATACTCGGTCTTCTCCCTGCGCACACGATACACTCCCAAATCCTCACCAATCGCCACGTAGTTCAAAAGAAGTTCATCATCTCCCAGGAACCCCTGATAATAGTTCTCGGGTAAGGAAGCATAAGAGAAGTTAACTTCAGAAGGATATATTATCGATCGAATTTTTCTTTCCATCTGCCAGAGTTCCTGTTCCGCTTTCTTCATGGTCCGGGGTGAGTCTGCCCGGCGTTCTCCAGACCCTGGCAGACGGCTGAGTTCCTTCAGCCTGGCGCGGAGATTATCTCTGGTGTGCAGATATTCTTGCGATATCTTGTTCTGCCTGGTTTTTGTGAATGGAATTTTCTGGTTGATGATCGCGAGCGCTCTTGAATTCTCAAAAAACGACTCCTCCACCCTGCCCATCTTCAGGAGGCATTCGATCAGCCCCAAATATGCTTCCTGCTTGCCCAGCGTGAAGAAAAAGCGGATCTCATCAGGATAGAGATTAAGCAGCATTTTCTCAACTATTTTGATGGCCGCCCGAAATTGATGGGAGGCGGCTCTATAATCCCCCCGTCGAAGGTAATACTCGCCAATGACCTTCAAAAGATTATACTTCTGATATCCTAAATGAACTTGCTCCTTAATCTTTTTTGCTCTTCTCAAGCCTCCATTGTTAGAGCTTAATTCAGCTTCCAGGAGCACCAGTTCAGCATCAACACTTCTTCGCTCATCACCGCTTGCTGCGAAAAACTCTCTGGACTTGCGGGCGGAACTGATCGCGGACTTTGTTCGATTTTTGTCAAGATCGATTTGGCTTTTAAGATAATATACCATCCCCTGCCAGAGCCGGTTATCCTCGCTCCTGAAGAGCTTATCTGCGTCGGTCAAATATCTGCCCGCATCTTTGTGATCTCCCAGCCGGCTCAAAGATTGCGCGACAAAATAATGCGCTTTTCCTTCTTCGTAGGGCTGCTTGAATTTTCGGTAGAGCGGAATCACCTTTTCTGCCAGCGCGATACTGGAGGAATATTGATGCAGATAGATATTCATTTCAGCCATATCCAAAAGTGCGGCAGCGGCCGACTTGTTATCACCCAAATCCATAAAATCCTGATAAACTTTCTCGAACGCTTTCAGAGCGCGGGTATATCTGTCCGTCAAGAAATAGAGATAGGCTAGGGAGTAATCAGCTTTGACGGCATTTATCGTTATCCCGGCATGGCGGTATATCTTTGAGGTTTCGCGATACAGACTTTCAGCTTTTCCGAGCTCTCCCATGTTAACAAAAATATTGGCACGATTATAATCAACGATCGCAAGCGGAATTCCCCCGTCTCTGACGAATATCCCGCGAGCACGGTCGTAATACCTGAGGGCCATACGGTTTTTATCGAGGCGGTGATAGATGTTGCCGATATTGGTCATCACGCGTGCGGCCAGGTTCAGATTGTCTTTGCGCTTGAAATAGGCCAGCGCTTTCTGACCTGCCCTGAGAGCATCATCATATTTACCCAGATACATCTCCACGTCCATAAGCCCCTGGCGGGTGCGTGCAGCCAGTTCAAACTGCCTCAACGCCAGCATCTTTTTAATAGCGCGCCGGTATTTTCTTAAGGCCGACTGAGGATTGCCGCACCAGTTCTCATAGCGGGCCTCAATCGTCCAGAGCCTGGCGCGGTAATGGTCGGGCAGATACAAAAATAATTCGGCCGCTTTCTTTACTATCCTGCCAGCCTCTTTGAGGTTGACATGCAAAATCCGGCTGACAGCCTTATTCAGTTCAGAGACAAAAATATCCCTGTCACCTTCATAAAACTCTTTTATGAATGCGTCGAGCTCTTCCTGGTTCGAAATTCCGGATATTTTCGAATATTCTATCATAACTCGATATCGATCTTTGCGATAACCTCTTTCTCCGCATAAATTCTAATATTGTACCTGCCGCTCTCGATACGCTCCAGCCTGAAGAGCTGGAAAGCATTGCTCTTAACCTTTTTAGTCGATTTACGGCCTTTGATTTCTATTTCGATTATATCACCCGGCTGCAGTCCGGAAAGCTGACCGATCAACTGGTATGATCCAGGTGATATGGGATACAGTGAAATTTCCAGTATATCATCGCCTACACGATACTTGACCCGGCGAGTGCTGATAATGTCCGGGCGGACATCCTCGGGCAGGGGCATATCTTTGGAATCAAAGAAGATAATTCCCTGCTTAGCGTCTGTGCTCTTCCGAGACAGTTTGTAATCCTTGAGCATTCGCTCCAGTACAGAATGGGCCGGTTGTTTAAGTCTGTCCCATTTGATATCATCGGATTCCCTTATGAGTTCCGAAACGAATTCCGCAGTTCTGCTCAGTTCGGGATCTTCTTTGAGCATTCGCTCGAACTGTCTTTTACGATCTCCACTCAATCGCCCCTTCAAATAATCGGCCAGAAGATCATATTTGTCATTTTTTCCGGACATTTTACCACCTATATATTAAGTCATGATATTTCATACAAAAAATACTTAGAACTTGTACAGTTCACGTTTAAGAATCCTTCCCAGCTTTTCCAATGCACGCGCCCTGGTGGGCCCGATCGATGAGGCTGGAACCTGCAGCTTTCGGGCAATCTCTTTATATGAGGGATTACCGGGATCAAAGAAAAGAGCTTTCAGCAATCTGTACTGCCGGGTAGGGAGTTTGGTCATCGCTTTCATCAATAATTCCCGTCTCTGCATATTTTCATAGGTCAGATCGGGTGGCTCTTCCTGCGATTCCGATAACATCGGAACAACTTCCAATTTGAAGTAGTCTGCCAGCCTCATCTTCTCGTAGAAATTAAAGATTTTTCGGCGTGTGATGGTGGCCACAAAGGACAGGATTCTGGCCGGCGATTTGATCGTACCAATATTGCCTACCAGATCAAAACAGACCTGCCCGTAAATGTCGAAGCTTTCATCATGGGTAAGTCTGCTTTTCCTGCAAATTGAAAATATCAGGGGACCGATAATATCGATAAGCTCATGCCAGGCATCCTCATCCCCTTCACTGCAGAGCTTGATGATTGTTGCGAGGGTATCCGAATCCTTCTTACTCATGCTTCTCCAGAGCTTGTATTACTGCGGCCCGAAAGACAGACCATACTAATAGAATATATCACCGAAATCGATATTTTCAACGGCAATAAACAGTTAGCAAAAGTCTATCATTCCTCCGCAGTCGCAAGACAAGGATTGAATGTTTCCCTCCTAAAGTATGTGTGCAAAATGAGATAGAGAAAAATACATCTATTTCAAAAAAAGGCAGCAGAATGCAAGTGGTTATGCCAAGACAACCGGATTGCATTATCTGATTGCTCTATCATTATAACGCACAATTGAAGAAAACTGCGAGTATATTGTAAAAATTGCTTGCATTGCTGCTATTTTTGCTTACTAATATATATAAGAAGCTCTATAATAGATCCGGAGCATATAAGGATATTTCAGATTTTAAGGTTCCAATTAACAATGTCGAATGGGATTCAGGTCAGTGAGATTAGTTCTACTTATCATAATTCTAACCGCTGAAGCGCTTATGTCGCAGTTGCCCGAGAGTTTTGATTTGCGCAACGTCATTGGTGAAAATTATGTAACTTCAATAAAAAGCCAGAGCGGTGGAACCTGCTGGACTCATGGCACCATGGCCTCGATGGAGAGCAACCTCTTACTTTCAGGTAATTGGGCCGGTGCAGGCGAAGCCGGAGAACCGAGTCTGGCCGAATACCATCTGGACTGGTGGAACGGATTTAATGATCACAACAATGACGATATCGACCCGCCCACCGGAAGCGGCTTAACCGTGCATCAAGGCGGAGACTATCTGGTGGCCTCGGCTTATTTCGGTCGCGGTGAGGGTGCTGTACGAGATGTTGATGGCCAGTCTTATGCCACTCCGCCGCCAAGGGCCGATCCCGGCTTTCACTACTTCTATCCCAGAGACATTGAATGGTACACCGTTGGCGAGAATCTGGAAAATATTGATCTGATCAAGACAAAAATAATGACCCACGGGGCCATTGCCACATGCATGCGGGCAGATGATTATTATCTCGACTATTACTGGAACCATTACCAGCCCCCCTCAAGCACTCTGGATCCCACTCACTCAGTAGCCATCATCGGCTGGGACGACAACCGCGATACTCAGGCGCCTCTGAATGGAGCCTGGTTGTGCAAGAACAGCTGGGGTGAAAACTGGGGCGAGATGGGCTATTTCTGGGTCTCATACTACGATAAGCATTGCTGCAAAAACCCTACTATGGGCGCGGTATCCTTCCAGAATGTGGAACCGATGGATTTCGACACTGTCTACTATCATGATTATCATGGCTGGCGCGATACCAAAACCGACTGCTCAGAGGCCTTCAACCACTTCGTGGCCAATGGCGGCGGGCTCTTGAAATCCGCCAGTTTTTATACCGCTGCCGACAGCGTTGACTTCACGCTGAAGATTTATGCCCAATTCACCGGCGCCGAGCTTCAGAACGAGCTGGCCACAGTCAGCGGATTCATTGAACATAAAGGCTTGCACACGATCGATCTGCCTGAACCGCTCGAGCTTTCAGATGGACAGGAATTCAATATCTATCTGAATTTGTCGGATGGCGGGCAGCCTTATGACCGCACCTCGGAGGTCCCCGTCCTTCTCGGAGCGCAGTACCGCACATTAGTGGAATCATCGGCAGCCCCGGGACAGAGCTATTATCGTGACAGCGGAACATGGCATGATCTATACGATTTTAACAGTACCGCCAATTTCTGCGTGAAAGGCTGTGTGATCACCTTTGCTGTAAGAGAGCTTCCGCCCCCCGGTTATCTTAACGTACCCTATAACTTTCAATTTGAAGGTATTGGCGGCACAAAGCCCTATCACTGGAACAAAATCTTCGGGCAGGTACCTTACGGCCTGATCTTCACCGGCGATACAATCGGGACACTGGTCGGTACACCCTCCTGGTGTTCAGAGTTCCATTTCAAAATTGAGATGCTCGACAGCAGTGATCCTCCTCGTGGCGACACAGCTTACATCATTATGACCATACTGGAAGCGCCATCCCATTGCGGAGACGCCAACGGCGATGAAGCTGTAAATGTCAGTGACGCAGTTTATATCATAAATTATATTTTTATGGGAGGAAATCCTCCTGAGCCGTACGAGACCGGTGATACTGATTGCAGTAGCTCGGTAAATGTCTCTGACGCTGTCTGGATCATCAATAATGTATTCATTGGAGGAAATGCTCCATGCGATACGGATGCTGACGGAGTGCCGGATTGCTGAAAATATTTTTTATTAGAAGGCCGTCGGAAATAGTTTTCCGACGGCACATTACTTATTGAGATCTGGCGGACAGGATCACTTCAAATAGCGCTTGAACCATTTGGAAATCCAGTCCAGACGAGCCAGGCGCCTGTCCGGACGACCATGACGCGAAAGACCATGCGGTTCCTCCGGAAAAATCACCATCTCGACCCGCTTCTTCATCAGCTTCAAGGTCACAAACAGATTCTGTGCCTGTTCGAGATTACATCTCAAATCCTGCTCGGAATGAATGATCAAGAGCGGAGTCTTGATATTTTTGGCATAGGTTATGGGTGAGCACTGTTCATAGACATCAGGATTTGTCCATGGAAAGCCGTCAAATTCCGCAAACAGGTCATAGCCCATATCCGATGAGCCGATAAATGTTTTCAGGTTTACAACCGAGCGCTGGGTAACGGCTGCCTTGAAGCGGTCGGTATGGCCGACCATCCAGTTGGTCATATAGCCGCCGTAAGAACCGCCGGTCACACCCACTTTTTTGGGATTGACATTCTTGAGATTTTCAAGGTAATCGGCCGCTGCCATGCAATCCTCATAGTCAATCGAGCCCCAGTCCGCGACAATCGAACCTGCAAATGTCTCGCCTCGCCCTGAACCCCCGCGCGGATTGGTGTAGAAAACCATATAGCCCCGTGATGCCAGGTATAACATCTCATGATAAAATGTGAAGCCGTACTGCGCACGCGGGCCGCCATGAATCTCCAGAATAGCAGGATACTTCTTTTTCTTCCGGTCAGGGGGAGTAACAAGCCAGCCCTGCAGATCGAAACCGTCATGCCCCTTGAACCAGACAGTGCGGATTCCGGGCAGCTTTATCTGTCTGAACAGCTCCTTGTTCGGGTCTTCCAGGAGCTCTGTTTTATTATCTCCCTTGAAGGAGGGGGAAAAGATATTCAAGGTCCCCGGGTTTTTAAGATCGGAGACTGCTGCGGCAATCAAGCTCTTTTTGCCGTTCATGCTGAACTCTTTTATATGGCACTTCTTGTGTGTCACTCTTGTAGGCAGCCCGCCCCGCACGGGAGCATAGAATATATGCGTGCTGCCTTCATCAGAGGCAATAAAGTAGAGCCTCCTGCCGTCCTTCGACCATATCGGCGCGGGCATCCCGAATGTTTCATCCAGGTCGCCGATGGTAGTGTCCATTGCAGAGCGGTCGAACTTAGGGATTAAATCTCTTGCTGCAGGCTTACCATTTACTCCGACTGTCCAGACATGAAAATTCGTAACGCCCCAGGCATCCCTGGGATTGGTATGGCCGAGATAGGCGATCTTCTTTCCATCCGGGGAAAACGAGGGTGAGACAATCGGCCCTGCCGGCGTGGAGATCTTCTCCTGCTTTCCGCCCTTGATCGAGATGGCAAACAGATCATCATACATCATGTCAAAATCCGGATCCTTGCTGCGGTTGGAGACAAATACTATCTGTTTTCCGTCAGGCGATACGGTTGGAAAGACCTCGTCATAGCGGCCCTTAGTCAACTGCTCATCTTTCTCGCTTTCAACATTTACTTTCCAGATATGATAGCGATCTTTGGGTAAATAGCCCTGACCGTCAAGGCGATACCAGAGACGCGTGATATGACGATAGACCGGGGGCTTTTGCTTCTCGTTTTCATCGTCGATTTCATGCGAGTCGTTGTAGCGGAACTGGTAAACTATCTCTTTTCCATCAGGAGTCCATTTAATGTGCGAAAAAGAGCCGTCCTTTTCTATCAGCCTTTTTTCCGCTCCGCCCTCTGCTGGCATGATATATATACCGCTCTTTTTGTCTCGGGTCGATACGAAAGCGATATGCTTGCCGTCGGGGGACCATGAGATTCCGGTGTCATTATAATCGCCGAAAGTGAACTGGCGGGCTTCGCCTTTGTCGAGATCATAGATGTGGATATTTGAGAAATATTTTTTCTTATCGTCCGAAACTCTCTCGAGCACATAGGCGATCTTTCTCTCATCGGGCGAAAGAGCAACCGAATTGATCAGCCTGAAGCGGCAAATGTCCTCCGCCTCGATATATCTCTTCCTGGTTTTTCTTCTGGTTCTTCTTTTTGCTTTTTTCTTTGCGGGCATATAGTCCTCTTCTTTTGGGTTTTATGTTTAGAATTTGGTTTCTCTTATTGATATAGATTGAATCGTAAAGAGCAACTGTTTGTTTCTATAAATTTATTAACACAAGTGAAATGATAACCAGTATTACAGCCCATATTTCGAGCCTGCTCAGTCTCTCTTTAAAGAACAGCAGGCCCACGAGATTAATTATGACAATCGTTCCCGCGCTATAAATTGGAAAAACAACAGCCGCTGTCATTTTATCAAGCGCCATTATCAAAAAGTATGATGAAAACAGATTCGGTATTCCGACAAAAATGCCCGTAACGAGATCACGCCTTTTAACAGGAAACCGTTTATTTATAGTTGCTGCTAAACTGAATGCAAGCGCTACCGAGAAGGTCATGAACAGAAACAGGGCCCTGTGATCCTGAAGGCCGTATTTCTGAAAAACCTTATTGCTGAATTCTGAAATGCCGCCAAACAGAAACAGCAGCAGCAATGATAAGCGGATGGCATTTTTCAGGGACTTTTTCTGCGGCCAGTTGACGATAACGATAGAAAATATTGCCAGGGCTATGCCGAGCCATTGAATTTGCGACGGATATTCTTTCCAGAATAAAAGCGAGAGGATCATCGGCACCAGTATACCCAGCTTGGCGAATGCCCCCGATAGCCCTACTCCATGATTGCGCACACTGATCTGATAATAGATGAAGGCCAAGAAGAAGAACCCGCCTGCCCCTAACCCGACAACCACTGCCCAGACAAAGCTTGACTCATCTGAAATAAATGCATTATTGCTGCTGATCGATCTTGAAATCTGTTTTAGTGCACCGGTTAGATTAAGCTCCTCCGGAATCAGAAGACCTTTGAATGTAAGTATCATTCCGCTTGTTAAAACTGCGGCAAAATAGTTGGCGCTGGTGACAGCGTAGCGGTTCATGCCCGAGGTCTCGCTGTACTTGAATATGAGCGCAATCGCCGAGCTGGAAAATATGGCCAGGAAAAGAAAAAACATATTAGAAATCCTGTTGCCTCAAATTAGATAGCAGTATAGCAATTTATTTGTAATTTGATTAGTGATTTTATAAGTCCAAAATCAGTCTGCAAACGAGATAAAACTTATCTTTTATCGTGGAGCAAGATAAACATTTTATTGAACGAAACGGCGACAAAATCGTATACATTTATGACGGAATGCTAACGGCTTAAAGACACAATTAACAAGGAGTGATCCATGTTTATACGTGCGCCTTTTTTGAAAGAGGCCTCTCGAGCCGTAGCATTTTTATCCATACCTCTCTTGATTTTCGTCGCAGCAATCGTCTGCAGCGACAGTTCAACAAATCCCGACGATGAATATGCACCCAGGCTTTCGGGCTGTAAGGATTTTCAGTCCGGAACAGCTATGGATCCGCGGGTCAGCCCTGATCAGGACTGCATCGCATATGAATTCGACGACGGCGTCCTGCATATCACCCATCTCAACGCCGGATTCAACTGCTGTACAGGAGCGGAACTTGACATCGATTCTGATGGTGATTTGATTACTATTACTGAAGCTGACGGCGACGGTGCAGCCTGTTATTGCCTTTGCCTGTTTGACTACGAGTACTTCATTTTGAACCTCGAGGAAAGCCAATACACCATCAAGATCATTGAGCCCTATCTTCCGGACGGTGATGCGGTGATGGAATTTACGGCGGACTTCGCGGCGGAAAAATCGGACACATTCTGCCTCGATAGAACAAGCTACCCCTGGGGGCAGTATGGCTGGTCCGGAAATCTCAAGTCGGTCAGCGAGTGCGGCGGCTTTGAGAATTTTGATGGCGATAATGGCAATGACAGCGCCAGCTGCGCTATCTGGAGTTATAACGCAAGCGGTACGCTGACCATTGTTCACACCAATGCTGTTTTTAACTGCTGCGTGGAAGAGCTGACGGGCGATTATAACATCGATGTAGAGGCAAGTCTGATCACTATCGAAGAGGGCGAGATTCTCATGAATGGTGGATGCGACTGTATCTGCCCCTACGATTTCGAGCACGAGATTGTTAACCTTCCTCCGGGGGAGTATACGATTAAATTTTTCGAGCCGTATTTATGGAATCAGGACAGCCTGATCTTCACAATCGATTTACTTGTGGAGCAGAGTGGTGAATTTTGCGTTGAACGGCCCATACCGGAGCAGCTGTAAGCATACTCTCATTCAGACGGTAAACTAAAAGGCGGCGGGAGACCTTTCCCACCGCCTTAATTTATTCCACAGCTCAGACCTTTTCAGAACAACTCCGCCATAAATTCAAATCCACCAAATAGCTTAACTGCGGTTGCAATCAGCACAATTATGAGAACGTACCTGATGAAACCCGCGCCCTTTTGAACCGCCATCCTGGTGGCCACCCAGGCCCCGGCCATGTTGCCGATAGCAAGTATCAGCCCGGCATCCCAGCGCACCTGATCATTCAGGATAAAAATAACCAGAGCGAATATAGTGAAGCACAGGATTATAAGTATTTTGACCGGATTGGCATACTTCAGATTATACCCGGAGCTCAGGACCAGGCCGGCCAGCAGGAAAATCCCCACACCGGCCTGAATGAATCCGCCATAAATTCCTATCAGGAAAAAAACAATTATCTGTTCTATACCCTTAGTGCGAATGTCCTCTCCTCCGCGGCCCTCCAGCCACCTTCTGGGACGAATCAACACCACCACCAGCATAACGATCATCAAGCCGCCGATTGTGAGCTCCATCACTCGCTCATTCAGGTTAACCGCTATCTGTGCCCCCAGTATTCCCCCAAAGACTGCGGGGATGGCAAGCCTTAAGCCCTGCCTGAGATCGAGAACTCTGCTCTGGCGGAATCGGCCCACGCCGATAATATTCTGAAATAGGATGGCCACTCGATTGGTGCCGTTGGCGACATTCACAGGCAGTCCCAGAAATATAAGGATAGGCAGCGTAATAAGCGAGCCGCTCCCGGCCAGAATATTGATAAAACCACAGCCAAAACCGCCCGCTATCAAGAGCGGGTAAGAATACCACTCCATCCTGTCTCCCACGCCGAAATTAATTAGAAGTATAACTTTTGCGGAAGCCGAATGTCAACCGATTTGTGGTACTATTGCAAGGCTGTAACCGCAGGCGATGTCGGCTTCAACTGCTTTTTTGCGCGGGATAAGCCCTCAGGCGCACTGACCATGAAACCACAATATCGTTATGTAGAGCACCCAATCGGGTCAATCATTCTCTTGCCCCGGGAGGCCTTTTGAAAAGAGCCAGAATCAATGTCACTACAAAGATAACAAGGAAGATAAAGAACAGGATCTTGGCAATACCAGCGGCGGCGGCGGCAATTCCGGTAAAACCGAAAATCGCGGCAATCAGCGCTATGACGAAAAATATAACTGCCCAGGTAAGCATTTTTCCCTCCTTTAGATTGTTTATAACTTGTAATTATAGAACAGATTAAAGAGGGTCAATGTTCTGGATTTCTGAGAACAGTCATGAATCCCTGATTCGTGCACATTTTAATTGAAATATCCCTCGAAATGCAGTTTATTACAATGAGGGCTGTCAAACAGTCAGCAGACGGGGAGGAATCATGCTTAAAGATATAAATCCTTTATTTAAAGCGCAGATTGATCACTGGCGCAAAAGGATAAAGCCGGGTATTATCGAGGCGCTCGAAGCCGCGCCGGATGACAAACTGGACTGGACCCCTTCCGAGGGCATGATTCCGCTGGGCATGATATTTCTGCATATGGCCGAGACATCGGACTGGTGGTATGATGATATCATGAAAGGCAAACCCGCCACCGAGCTGGCTTTTCTGGACAAAAAATGTCCATCCAAAGACCAAATTGCAGAACATCTCGAGGAGCACTGGGAAAGGCTGGAAAGATTTTTCGCCGAGGATGAGGAGGCGTTCAAGGCTGTCTATGAGCGCGAAGGAGAAAGCTGGCAAATTGCCAGAAGCGGCTACTGGATCTTCATGCATCTGTTTGAACACGACATTCATCACAGAAGCCAGATAAATCATTATCTCAGAATCCTGGGCATCGCCCCGCCCAAAATTTAGAGACTGCATGGACGAAGAAATAAGAGCAAAACAACCGTCTGAAATCGAACATCCAGCTCCGATAGCGCCCCAGGAACGCATATCCTCCATGGATATCCTGCGCGGGACGGCAGTCCTGGGTATACTGGCAATGAACATATATTCATTTGGCCTGCCGGCTTCCGCCTACAGTAATCCTTTTGCCTACGGGGGCACCGATCCCGTCAACATCGGGACCTGGCTTTTCACTTATGTCTTCTTCAACCAGAAATTCATGTCTATTTTTTCCATGCTCTTCGGAGCGGGGCTGGTGGTTATGTACCAGCGTTTCCAGGAAAAAGGACAGCCATTGAAGAAAATCTATTACCGCAGGATTAGATGGCTGATCCTGCTGGGAGTGATTCATGCCTTCTTTATCTGGCATGGCGATATACTTTTACTGTATGGGATCTGCGGGCTTTTGATCTTCTTCTTCCGGAAACTTTCTCCAAAAGCATTGATTATTGACGGTCTCCTTGCCCTTGCCTTCGGCTTCCTGATAATAGTCGGCATAGGAGCCTTCTTCATTTATGCTGCGGGTGCAGAGGAAAGAATTGAAGATGCGCGATTAGCGGGAGAAGAACCTGAAGAAATTGATATAGAACTGCAGAAAATGACCGCTGACCAGAAGGAGGCATTCAATCCAGCGCCGGAAGATCTGCGGGAGAACATTGAGGAATTTCGTAATGGAATTGGCGCTATCATGAAAAACCGTGCCAGGCTTGCAGCCATGACTAATACAAACGGCTTGCTTTTTTTCGGCTTATGGCGGGCAGGAAGCATGATGCTTCTGGGCATGGGATTTTTCAAGCTTGGCATATTCTCGGCAGAGCGTTCACGCAGGTTCTATCTCACCATGCTCATGATTGCATATGCAATCGGATTACCGTTGGTGTATTATGGCGGTCAGCAGCTCCTGGCTCATGAATATGACTACGTCTATAAGTTTGCGGGCGGCAAATACTATAATTATCTTGGAAGTGTCCTGATCGCATTGGGACATGTCGGGGTCGTCATGCTGTTCTGCAAGTCTAATCTACTGCCGAAGCTGAAAAATGCGTTGTCATCTGTGGGACGGATGGCCTTAACCAACTACCTCACCCACTCAATCGTCTTCACGCTCATCTTCTATGGCTACGGTCTGGGATTATTTGCCAGATTCGAGCGTTTCGAGCTGATGTTTTTTGTACTGGGCATGTGGATTGTTCAGCTTGTAGTAAGTCCGATCTGGCTGCGGCATTTCCGTTTCGGTCCGGCTGAATGGCTCTGGCGCTCTTTGACATATAAGAAAAAACAACAGATGAGGGTGTAGTTCAATTACGGGAGTCTTCCCTTCCCTTCACATTGGCAGCTACGGCTATTGCTTTATGTGCCCAAACAGCGAGCTCATGACAGTCCTCCAGGACATCGGCGGGCACTTCGTAGTAATTCATGGTTTGCTCTCTGTCCTTATATGGCTTAAACGGCTCCATGCCGAGTTTTTCAAAATCCTCGATATTAGTGCTGTCTACTTTAAAATATAGGGTGTTGTCGGCAATCAGGGCGAAGAAAAGGCCACCGGAATAGATGCCCACACCGCCGAACATGCGCCGCGTACTGATCTGGCCCACATCCTGAAGCTGGTCTATTACATATTGCAGAAAGCTCTCGCTGACAGCCATAGAAACTCAACTACTATTTTCCTTAACTTATACTCTTAGTCATTCTTAATCGTGTTCCCGAATATAAAAAAAGAACCGCGGAAAATCAAATCCGCGGCTCATTCCAAAAAACCAAACTTCGCACTTACTGGGGGGCTTTCTCAGGCCTTTTAATTTCCTTGGTAATCTCCGCGATCTGATCATAGGGAATCGCCAGCCAGCTTTCCACCTGGCAGGCGCCATATTCCCTTGTAATCAGCGATACTTTGGCGGCGGTACGTTCATCGGGAGCCTGATAAATATCCATGAAATCCCATGTCCCCATAAGGGCATAATGCGCAAGAAATTCCACTTCCGGACACTGCTCGTTGATCTGATCCAGCCATTCCTGGTTGCATTTGGCCCGATCGGTGTGCTTATGACCCACCTCAATCAGGCTCGCGCTCTGTGGTGCAAGCTTGGTCATCAGAACAAAGGTCTTCATAATAACCTCCTGTTCTTACTATAAATATACCATCTAATCCTTAATTTGAAACAAAAATTCGGAATTAATGCTGATTTTGTTTCTTTGTGCAGATACGAGATGTGTAAGTAATCTATTACGCTTATTGAACTTATGAAGACCGGGAGCTTATTTTTGAAAATGGATTGGCCGGGATAAATCGGATCAAAAAATAAAGGCGCTCAGGCCAAAGGCAACCCCGAAGGTATTGCCGGAAACCGAAACATCCGAGCTCTCCATATCGAAATTTTCGATCAGATAGAATATCTCGCCGGTCATACCCACATTTCTGGCCAGCATATAGGTCGTACCCCCGGTGAAGCGCAGAACCGTTTCAGTGTACTCATCGGTTTTCTTGCCATAAATGAAGCTCATCGATAGAAATGGAAAGACCACACTTTTCTCGCCCCCGAAGAAATATGCCGCCGTGGGCCCGGCGCCGTAAAATGTTTTCGTATCCCCCTCGGTCGATTCCCTCTTAAACATAAGCTGTCCGCCCACGCCCACATTGGGAATGGCGAAATACAGAACAGCCGGATTAAATGTGAAGATGCTTATTCTCTCATCCGCGCGTGCATCCCCGCCCACACTTACAAACCCGGCGCTTCCGCCCGCAAGAATACTGCCCCTGTCAACTGCATAGCTCGGCCTGCCGTCATCCTGTGCGGCGAGAGGCAAGGCCAATATCAAAATTGCGGATACTATCAACAGAGCGACTCTTTTCATTATCCCTCCCAATTCAATTTGCATTATTCTCCAAAATGTACCGCGCCGCCTGATTTGTCAATTTAATATAAACAGCTAACCATTGAAATTCCGCGAAAGCCTTTTGCCGGAGCGTTTGCTCTTGATCCGTTCCGCCAGGGCATGCGAAATTATCGGGAGCGCAATGGTCGAATCGCAGTAGCACTGCACATACTCGCCCTTGTTGGTCTCCTTGCCCCAGGTCACAGCCTCCTCGAATGTGCAGCCGGAAAGCCCGCCCCACTGAGGAGCATCAGCGGTAACCTGGATCGCATATTTGTGCGGGTAATAGGTTTCATCGGTACCCTGTCGTTTATGCCCGCCGGAACGGCCGGGAACCTCGCGGTCCTTGTAGAGAAGGTCGCCGGTTACCGCGAAAAGCTGGATGAAGTCCTTGGGAACTCCTCCGCCGATATAGACCACGCCAGTGCTCTTGACTTTCTCTCCAAGCTGCATGAACTCGATATAGTCCTTGACCCCGTCAAGTGTGAGTTCGAATCCCCGGCTTTTGGCGATCAGGGCGGCGTCGCCATAAGGGCTGTCGATAATCGCCGGACAGAAAACCGGCACATTGGCCTCATATGCAGCGGTCACAATCGAGCGGATGCTTTTCTTCTTGAGCCATTTGCCGAATAATCCCAGAAATTCGCGCGAGGAGTATTTGTGATTTTCGTCAAGCGTCATGATAAAATCTGCGATCAACTCGGTCATCTTCAAATATTCTTTTTCCGAACCGTAAACATCATAGTAGCGGTTATAACCCTCGTGGAAAAGCTTCTCGTTGTCGGCCACATGCGAGCCCTGCAGGTAAGCCCCTCCCATAGATTCGACTATGTCTTCCGAGATATTGGCGCCGGTAGGAACCAATATATCGATGAAGCCCTGTTTCAGGAGCCAGTTGATTATCTTCCACTGCCCGGTGGTGGACAATGATCCGGCATAGCCGAAAAGGATGGTGATGTTTTTCTCCTTGATCATCCTCTCGAAAACTTCGACCGAACGCGCCAGGCTCTTGCCCTGGAATCCGGTTTTGGCCATGGCCTCCATAAGGCCCGAGATTTTGCGACTCGATTTTACTTCTATGGCTTCAACTTTCGGATTTTTCATTTTCACATCCCCATCTTTTCGATTTTCGGATTTACGATTTTTGGGTGGTTAATATAAGAATTTGAGCGATAAATGGAAAGAAAAGTTTCTCTCACAATAATATGGCGCTGGGCTTAGCTCCCGGTACACCCGGTCTGGTATTCAAAAGGCGAAGGGGAATATGAACGCGGAGCACAAGGACGTACTCCGAGCACTGTCATTCAGATATTATGCTGGGCTCCCGACATTAATAAACAAATACCGAAAAACATTGACTTTAGGCCCATACTGTGGTTTTTTTCAGCAGTATAAATATATTAACTATGGCTATAATTAGAACCATCATATTAGTTGTAATTCTGCCCATTTTGGCGCTGGGCCAGACCTCCCGGGAAGAGGATAAGCTGTCGATATACGAGATCGTTCAGCCGGACGGCTTTTTTGGCACCGGCTTCATGATCGAGGACAGCCTGATGGGCCAGATGCTCATCACCTGCCGTCATATTATACAGGATGAGAACGGCGATTTCTTCGACAAGATTTTTGTCAGGAGAAACAAGCTTCTCAAGACAAAACAGGTCGTCTCCGACACTGTTGGATTTTATGTCCATCTTAAGGACAAGGAGAACGGCGAGACACGGAACCTGTTTTATTCGCATCCCGATCCCAATATCGACCTGGCGATCATTCCCGTGATCCACCCCGACCAGCCGCTCAAAAACCGCAAACCGACATATGGTTTCGATTCCCGACTTGTATTAAGCAGAATGGGTCTTGATAGTATGGGTGTGGAGGAGGGGACTGATGTAGAGATTATCGGCTTTTCGCTCACCAGTTCGCTCTATATCGACCGGATCAATTATCATTTCTCGCGCTTTGGTAAGATCGGTCTGTTTACCAGCGATGATTTGGAATTGACCATTGATAAACAGCCGCGAAAGGCCAATTTTATGCTCTTGTCGATGTCTGTCAAGATCGGAGATTCCGGCTCCCCCATCATCGCCCATATAGGCGGAAGGCGCTACATAATCGGAATCGTGACTGCGGTGGTTCCCGATATCGCCTACGGCGTCGGCTACCCGTCTTATTACATCTATGATTTATTAGAGCAAATCCGGGCAGATTATATTGAGAAGCTTGGATTGGCGAATAAAAGTAAGCAGGTCAAATCTCTGTGAGATTTGACAATGTCAAAAGTCACAGACTTTTGACGAGCGACTATTCTCCATAATTCCCTTCAAATTCAATTTTCTTATTTATTCCCCATCCTTTGGAATAATATCCTTGTCGATAAAACTTATGGATGCTTGAATACTGCCATTCAAACGGATTGCAGGTGAAGCCATGCTTGACCGGATTATAGTGAATATAATTAATATGATTATTCATATCCCTTTGATCCCTAATTATATGATCCCAAAACCGGTATTGCCAAATACGATGTTTTTTCAAATCATGTTTATACATATATAGCTTTGAGAACGAGAGCTCGAAAGACTTTATCAGTAAAGAAAGATCATTCCTTTGGGGATCTATCATCATATGAAAATGATCGGGAAGAACGCATAATGCAATCACATTTGACCTCTTTTCAAGAATTTTTGATTTAATTAAGGCTCTGAATATTCCGATCTCCTCGACCAAGATAGGCATTCGATTATACGTTACAGCAGTGACAAAATAAATTTGACCTTGTGAATAATATCTTCTTAAATTCGACATGGTGTCAATAAAGATATTTATTAACCCAGAATTTGCAATCATTTTAAGATTTAATGGACATCTCGTAGGTCAGATCCCTGTGAGATTTGACAATGTCAAAAGTCACAGACTTTTGACCTACAATTTCTTTCGCCGCAATCCAAAAAAACCGGCGAATGATGACATCCGCCGGTCACGAAATTTGGCTTTCTCTAATGAGAGCTATTTTTCTTCCGGGGCATTCGGATCCTTGTAATGGGATTTCTGCATTTCCTGCATCGATTCCATGAACTCCTCGCCGGTGATAACACCCTTCTTGATCAAAAGCCTGACCAATGCCTGCGAGGCCAGGTTGTTGGAGAGCGCCAGCTCCTCGAACGACACCTCTTTAACATTGCCGTCGGGCATCTGTATCTTCATCGCAACTTTCTTCTTCTCAAACATCCTCATCACTCCTTTTTATGGCCTCGTTCATGCTTCCGGAACGGAATCCGGCCAGGTCAAGCGTAACCCAGACAAATCCCAGCTTGCGGAACTCATCGGCTATTTTACGCTGTAATTCCTGATTGTAAACCTTTTTTATATCTGCAAGCGGCAATTCTATCCTCGCCAGCCTGTCATGGTGACGCACCCGCAGCTGCATGAATCCCAGTGAACGCAGATACTCCTCGGCTTTCTCCACCTGCGCCAGCTTTTCTTTCGTGACTGGCGAGCCGTAGGGAATGCGTGACGCAAGGCAGGCCATCTGCGGCTTGTCCCAGACCTCCAGCCCAAAATGGCTGGCTAACTCCCGAAGATCGGCCTTACCCAGACCGGCCTCAAATAGAGGTGAACGCACATTATACTTCTCTGCCGCCTTTCGTCCGGGACGAAAATCGCCGACATCATCGGCATTAAACCCGTCAAAAATAACATCATGCCCGTCAAACAGCGACGGATCGGACAACTTGCCGTAGAGCTCCTGCTTGCAGAAGAAACAGCGGTCAACCGGATTTTTGGCGTAGTTGGGATCATCCAGCTCCTCGGTTTTGATTATTCGGTGCCGCTCTCCCAGACCCAGGGACCAGGCGAACTCCTGCGCCTTTTCAAGCTCGCTTCTGGGATAGCTGGGAGAATCGGCGGTAACCGCAGAAACATTCTCCGCCCCCAGGGTATCCACGACGGCATAAAGTAAAAAGGCGGAGTCAAGACCGCCTGAGTACGCCACAATCGCCGAGTTAAAGCCGGATATTATATCTTTGAGCTTCTCGTATTTTTCAAGCAGTTCGTTTCTCATTCGAGCCTTATGATTTCTCCTTCCGACAGAAAATATACGGGCACGAAGATATTTTCTCTTTGAGGGCTGAAGCGGATTTTCCCCGAGGCGCCCTGGTAGTGCTTTTTCTCCATAACGCATTGCCAGATCTCATCCGAGGTGTATAAACCTTTACTCACACACTCGAGCACGATGTTAGCAGCATCGTATGTTGCCGCGGCCACCTGCTCGGGTGCCTCATCAAATTTGGTTTGATAAAGATAATTAAATCTGAGCCAGAGTGTATCCTCTGGAAGAGTCAGGGTATTGGACACAAACATCACCGGATTATCCCGGCTTTCCTTCATTTCCACAATCTCGCTCTCGCCATAAGAATCGGAGCCGAGTAGAATTGTGCTGATCTTGTAGAAGCGCAGTTGGGGCAGGAGAAGCTTCAGCTCGGATTCATACGAGGGCATAAAAATAGCCGGGATATGAACCGGTATCTCCTCCAGTTCCAGGGTATCACCCTCGTCGTTCAAGAAGATCTCCGCCACAAATGTGTCCGGCAGCAGCTCCTGTTTCAATTCTAAAAGGAACCTGCGGTAGTCCCGTGTGCCGCGCGGATAGAATGTCTGGTAGAATATGGTGGCACCGTTTGCGATAGCGGTCTGCACGAAACCGTCAGTAATCTGCTTGCCATAATTATCCAGGGGGGCCAAGATGGCCACCGAATCGAAGCCGATATCGCGGGCCACGAATTCCGCCAGCGCCTCGCCCATCCGTTCAGACGTGGGAGTAAGCTGGAAAAACATATCGGAAATCGAGGTCAGCCCTTTTTCCGAGGCTGTCGGGGCGATGACCGGAATATTGCCGATTTCGGAAAAGGCGGCAACCCCCACAGCTTCTCCCGATGATAACGGCCCGATTATGGCCGAGACCGGATCATCCATCAGCTTCTTGGCATCGATAGCGGCCGCAATCATATTGCCGAAGGTATCAAAGGTCTTTTTCTCGACCTCAATTCCCGGTTGTTTGCGGTATTCTTCCAGTGCCAGATCGACAGCATTAGACATCATACGCCCGAACCTTGCCCAGTCCCCGGAAAGCGGGACAAAGAGTGCGAGGATCGCTTTTTGAGAGGCAAATTGCACAATCTTCTGCCTCAGGGCATCCAGACGCCTGTCGCCGGCATAATCCGGATAAAGGACCTCGAGGTTGTCTACTATCTCCTCGGCACGTTCGAATCTCCTTTCGGCATAATACTTTTCCGCCGAGCCCAGTCCTATCTCGAAAGCGAAGCTTCCGGGGCCGGCATCACGCATATAGGAATAAAGCTCATCGGCATTCAGATAAGCTCGTGCCACAGACAGGAAATTTTGTATATAAATCTCCTCATAACTGCGTTTACGTGCATTATTAGCCGCTTTCAGAAAAGACTGGAGAGAACTGTCGTAGTGCTCCTGATAATAGTATATTTTGCCGAGGAAATAATGGCTGGCCGGAACATAGGTGGATTTTGGATGGACCTCAATCAGTCTCCGGAACGCCTCTTTGCTTTCGGCGAAATTACCTGCATAGAAAAGCGACTTGCCACGCAGCAACCTGAAGACTGTAATGCGAGCCTCCCAGGGATAATTGCTGATCAGCTCTGAGAACTCCTCGGCGGCCTGCTCAAATTTGTCCTGTCGGTAAAGATCCAGGGCCTCCGAATAGAGCAGCCCCGCATCCTCATCATAGGTATAATCGAGAGCATACAGTGGCGTAACGAAGAAAGCACAGAGCGCCAGGCAGCAAATGAAGACCACCTGAGGCTTTTGCGATTTAACCCTGTTTCCCATATTTTTTACTTATAAGGAATAGCGGCCAAAATCTTCAGGATTTATTTTTTTCAGACGTTCTTTCAATGCTTCAGGATCCGGGAAATCATCCGGCATGCCCTCACCTTTCTTGATATGAAAGAGCTCCTCGCTGGCATAGATGGGAGCGTCACATCTCAAAGCGATTGCGATGGAATCTGAAGGACGTGCGTCAATCTGCAACAAACCATCCTTGGAATTGATATAGATTACCGCATAGAAGGTCTGTTCCTTCAATTCGGTAATCTCGATTTTTTCCACAGTACCATCAAAACCCGTAACGATCAGCTTTATCAGGTCATGTGTCAGGGGACGGCGCTGGGTCATGTTCGATAATGCCATGGCTATGGCCATAGCCTCGAAATGACCGATCCAGATTGGGAGCACCCTGTTGTCTTCTTCGCCCTTGCCATTTTCGGGCTTTAAGACCACAACCGGAGAATTGGTTGAAACATCAAGTGCAAGACCGTCAATTTTGACTTTTAGTAATTCACTCATTACGAACTCTTCTTTACAACCCAGAGTTTCAAACTGGCAACAACATCAGAGGCGATTTTCACCGGAACCGTAAAGACTCCCAATGATTTAATCGGCTCCTCAAGTATAATATTTCTACGATCAACCGTAATACCTTCTTTGGCCAGCAGCTCAGAAATCATCGAGGCTGTCACCGAACCAAAGACCTTGTCCTCTTCCCCCACATTGACTTCGGCCATTATCGAAGCTTTTTCAATTCTGGCCTTTACACGCTCCGCCTCCTTCATATGTTTGCGGTCGCGCATTTCCTTCTGTTTCCTGATTTCGTCGATAGCTTTAACATTGCCCCGTGTTGCGGGAATAGCAAGGTTGCGGGCTATCAGGAAGTTGCGCCCATATCCGGCGGCAACATCGATAATCTCGCCGCATTTGCCGAGATTTTCCATATCTTCTCTGAGAATTACTTTCATATCTCCTCACATCTATTATATGTATTTTTTTACAAGCTTCAAGCCAAATATAGTAATTTATCCTATCCTCAATGCCCGCAGGCGCCTGAAATCGAAATGGCTGTCGATCAGTCCCGCTATACCCAGGATAATTGCGGAATAGATATTCAGGATTGCAATACCGACATAAGCTATAACTCTTACAGCCTTGGAGGCATTTCGCTTTCTAAGATTGTACTCTACTATAGAAAGTCCGCCGAAACTGAAGAGCAAAAATGTATACATAGCGGCATTTTCACCAATATCTTCGGCAACACCATCAGAAATTAAGATCAGAAGCAGACCCAATCCAAAGATGATCATCACAAATTCCTTGATTTTCCAGTGATCAAAACGGGGAAAGGGCAGCAGATAACGTCCTTCACGTTTGAAAGCATACCCGGCCAGCATATAAGCCCCGGCTGAGATAAGCGTGAAAATCGTCATAAAAATGGCCGGCAGGAATCGAATCATCAATTTCATCATTTTCATACTCATGTCAACATATTCCTCAAAGGAACCATCAGAGCCGCTTTCAAAACCGAGCCTTTCGGCCATCACTCGAAAATCTTTCTCCAGATCAGGTTTGATCTCCTGAAAAAATAACTCTGTCTCACCGACACCGGCTAAGAATATTAAGCTCAGAACCAGTATCGGAACCATCACAATAAATACTGAAAATATCGCATCTTTATTGGCCCTGACGCAGGCGGCAATAATAGCGCCCGGCAGGACGACAAGCAATATAGTCTCATACAGCAAGTATGATCCGCCTACCGTTAAGGCCAGCGCCAATGCGCCGATTGCCGCAAACGCACCAATTGGCAATCGCTTGTCCGTCAGCAGCAGAACCAGCCCGGCAACCGCTGGTACCGCCAGGAAGACATTGAGAATCTGGAAAAGACCCAGGACCCCAAAGGCGAGTACCGCAATTACGGCCGGAACAGTCAGCTTGTCATTCACCGCCTACAGGCCTTTGCCTACTTAAAAGTTTCTTCCACAAATGGAAGCAGCGCCATAATACGCGCGCGTTTGATCGCACGGGACAGGCGGCGCTGAGTCTTTGCGGAGACTCCGGTTACACGGCGCGGAATTATCTTGCCGCGTTCGGTGATGAACTTGCGAAGAAGTCTCTCATCCTTGTAATCGATCTTATCCAGCTTGATATCCGCAAAGCGTCCCGATTTTCGTGTCTTCTTATCGAACATAATGATTTTCTAATACCTCGTTTTTAGATTTTACAGGTTTTCCTCTTCATCGCCCATCATATCCTCTGTCTTTTCCTCGGCCTGCTCTTCCATCTCGGGCTGCGGAATCGGTTCCGGGGCGGGCTCGGATGCAGGCTCCCGTGACGGTCTCCGCTCTCTTTCAGGTTTCTCAATTTCGGGTTTGAATTCCGGTACAATAGTCATAAAGCGCAGGCAGTTCTCGTTGATGCGCAGCATCGTTTCAATTTTGCCGGGCACATCGGTAGGAGAGGTATAATAGACAAATGTGTAGTAGCCCTGAGTTTTCTTCTTGATCTCGTAGGCTAACCTGCGGATACCCCAGCGGTCGATCTTTTCGATCTTTCCGGAGTTGGACTCGATAAGATCCGTAATCTTCTTGATCTCATTGTCGAATTCGGATTCATCAAGCTGTGGCGTAAAAATGAGACCGGTTTCATAAAACTTCACTAATAAAACTCCCTTCGGTCATCTGGTTCTTCTAATAATTTAAAAGAACAGGGTTGATTGCAATCAGTTATATTCGTTTTGCGCCGCCGTGACGCCATCTGATATTACCAGGGCCGCGGCACGGACAGCATTTTCTATCATTTCATCTACTATCTTCTGCTCTCTATCGCCAAACGGCTTTAAAACATAAGCCTCCGATGGTTCACCCGCAGGGGGAAGATCGATCCCCAGCCTTACACGGCTGAACTGATCACTTCCGAAAAAATCGATGATATCCTTCAATCCTTTGTGTCCTCCCGCGGAACCGGAATCCCTGATCCGGATTTTTCCGAGCGGAAGGTTGATATCATCACAAACAACCAAAACCTCTTCCGGTTCAATTTTAAAGTAGCTGCAAAAATCCGCAACCGCCTGCCCGGAAAGATTCATAAATGTCTGCGGCTTGATGGCCCAGATCTCGTATCCGTCCAGATCGAGCCGGGCCTCTTTCCATTTTCCCTTGCCCGACTTGAACTTGCGGCCGTTTTTCCGGGCCAGATAATCCAGAACCATGAAGCCCAGATTGTGCCGGGTATTCGCATATTTTTTGCCGGGATTACCCAGCCCTGCCAGAAGCTTGTACTGAGCCATCAAAACCCCATAATTTAAGCTTATTTCGGAATCTGTCAAGCGGATTGTGGCGCTGGATTTCAAATATAAAGAGGCCGTCCGGGCCATCCCGAACGGCCTGAATTTGAGATCCAAGGTCCGTATTAGATTGGACAATCCGCGCATGGCACGGCGCCGTTCCGAAAGACATAATTCACCAAGTATATGACATCTACAAGCGAAATCTTGTCATCACAATTGACATCCGCAACTTCCTGAACCTCCGGAAGTTCTCCGCCGAGATAGATATAATTGATCAAAAATATTATATCGGCGATATTTACCTCCCGGTCACCGGTCAGATCGCCGCAGACAGGCGGCGGGGGACTTACATCGATAACAAAATTCATGGTCATGGATTGAGTCGGTATCGAGCTATCTTCAACTTTCAGTGAAAATGTGAAAGCGGAGGCGAAAGTCGGAGTTCCCTCGAGAATAGCAAGGTCCCCGTTAGTACTGAATGTCAGTCCATATGGAAACTGGCCGGAGACCTTGCTCCAAGTGTATGGAGCCGTACCGCCCACAGCTTCAAATTCGGCATAATAAGGTACACCAACGTAAGCCTCTGGCAGCTCCTGCCCGATTATATGAACTGTAAATTCGGGTTCAAAGACCTTGTCGCACAAAATCTTATCATTAGGATCGATCAAAATCGAATCCGGCGGCGAATCAAGCTCAAACAGGAAAATTTGACTTCGCAGATTGTTGAAAACCTTAATGGTTGTATCCGATGCCCCGGCAAAGGCCTGCAGTTCAATCGGCATCGTGAATTTATCATATTCCTGGACCTGGTCTATTGCCAGGATTACCTGATAATTTTCGGGCCCAATCTGCTCATATTGGTATGAATACTGGTACACCGGATTTCCTTCCTGATAGACCCAGGCATCGAAAAACCAGTCCAGCTCTTCTCCATAGACAGTCTCGCAGGCAGCTTCCAGATCATCGGTAAGGGCGCTGCCGTATTCCAGGTCGGGATCATGAAAATAAGTATCCATGGCGTTACGGAAACCCTCGTCACCCAGAATCATATGCAACATATAAAACAGCCAGCTGCCCTTGTCATACACGGTAACGTTATCAAAGATATAATCGTTTTCCAAATCCTCCACATACGGCGTCCCGGCATCCAGATGTCTCTGGTAATTCAGCCAGGTTTTGGCATACTGCTCTCCATAATGATAGCGGAAATAGAGTACCTCCGAATACGAGGCGAAGCCCTCATTCAGCCAGATATGATGGAAATTACGGCAGGTGACCAGATCGCCTCCCCATTGATGAGCGGCCTCATGCGCGATAACATATTCAGTGTTAAAATTGGGAGAGATAGAAGTCATGGTCTGGTGTTCCATGGCGCCGCCCCAGCCGTAATGATTATGACCGTACCTTTCCTCAATAAATGGGTATAGCGTATGCCAGTAGGAAAGGGCTTCCAGGCTGGGAATAGTGAACAGGTCAAAATAGTATGAGGAATAAGATTGATTAGAGGGAGGTGCGCCCGGATAATAATACTGCTCGATTGGCAGAAACTGCCCCGGAGCGTACTCCCAGGACTGGTCGAATCTTTCATAATCAGTGCAACCGATTGTAACCAGATAAGTTGCTATCGGATAGCCTTCATGCCAGTGGGTCGTGGCGGTGCCGTCGCCATTATCCATACGGCTCCGCTGAAGTCCGTTGGAGACCAGCGTATGATTTGCGGGATGGGTAACGATAACATCGACTGAATCCGGTTTGTCGAACGGGAAATCTTTGCATGGCCACCAGTAACGTGAACCGTACGGCTCGACGCTCGTGAAACAAACCTGGCTGCTGCCGTAATTATAAAAAGTCATGTAACCAACCTGATTCGGATAACCGGCGTAGTAAACTGTCAGGCTGATCTGTTCTCCTGAATCGAGCGGCTCGGGCAGATAGGTATGAAGAAGGTACCATTCGGCCTTTGAAAAACTGATATTGATCGAATCATTGAGCATCACCTGGGAAACATCGTAAATATAGCCCAGGTTAAGGTCAACCATGCTCAATTCATCCTTAAGAACTGTCAAAGTCGTTCTGGAATAGCCTGATATAAATGCATCAGCAAAGTCCAAACCGATATTGATTTCATAATGAGTAACATCGTAATCATACATATTGGGTGTCGGTTCGGTCCATGACTGATACTTCAGCAGCTTTTGATTCTCAATCCACTTTTCAGCTTTTTTCATGCATGCATGGTTTTCCACACGGTTTTCGGCCATCTGCTGGAATTCCTCCAGCGATGGCGGGGTCAATTTTGATTTTTCGAATGGTTCATAGAGGTCGGCATTTAAAGGTGATGCGAAGACAATAATTATTGCTGCCGCGACGATAATTGCGCTGGGCGCTCGGTATCTAACTTTCATAGCATAAGCTCCTTTTAAGCGAGTATCTTGCGAGATAAGTGCAAGATAACCTGATATATCAGCTTGTCAATTCGATTTATATCTGACTTATTTGTCTTTGTATGATAGTCTACTAAACGGTCGGGGAAGGGAAATGTTCAGAGGGATATGCTGGAATGTTAGAGAACATATTTGACATGATTGCTCGGAATTAGCCCCCTACCGAAAATGCAGCAACCACTCGCTTTTGAGGTTTTCTTCGAATTCATGGATGTCTATTTCGTAGCCCTGCTCTTTGAGTGATGTTACGAAATCTCTGTGGGAACGGTTCAGGCGGTAATCCGGCTGACGGGGCGGGAATTTGAGATAACGTTCCATGGCACGAGTATTGCCGGCAATATTGATGATCGAATGGAAGAAGACATAATCCTTACTCCTGAATATCGATGATCCCGCAACCTTGAGACCGTTAATCGCAATATCCGAGATTCCCTTCATCTCGATATTTTCGACTCCCATCTTTTTGAAAGCATTTGTGATGACTCCAACAAACTGACGGAAATACTCATTCTGCTTTTTGTCAGGATCATTTTCGAGGATAAGCGACACGACCGCCATCTCGGGCGACAGCACAACCGCGCATCCTCCAGTCCCGCGCCGTATGACCGGTATCCGGTCCAGCAGAATATTCTCTGCCAGCAGTTCCTCTTCAGGATCAGAGCCTTTGCCGACCACAACCATTAGATTCTCCGGCACCCAGACCATCAGCCCCTTATAGGAATTGCCCGACCGGAGCATCTCCGAATCGGGTAAATTATAATCTTCGGAAATCTTGATACTCATCGCATTTTAAATATGCACCGGACGGTCAGCGGCCACATAACTGGCTTCCATGAATGTTTCACTTATTGTAGGATGGGCATGGACAACACGCGCCAGCTCATCAACCGTACTTTCGAGACGCATCGCCATCACAGCCTCGGCTATCATATCGGTAGCGTCGGCTGCGACTATATGCACACCCATTACCTCGCCATACTTGGTTTCCGATAACACTTTGACAAAGCCTTCGGTTTCGCCTTCGATCATGGCCTTGCCATTGACTGAAAGCGGAAACTTACCTACTTTGTATCCGATTCCCTTCTCTTTCAACTGCTCCTCGTTCAGGCCGACATAGGCGATCTCCGGGTCGGTGTAAATATTAACCGGCAGCTTGTTGTAGTCAAGAGTCTCCTTGATATCGTTCATATGATTGACTGCGGTCAGGGCCTGGGCCGAGGCCACCTGGGCAAAGAACTGCTTGGTAACATCACCGGCGGCATAAACATTGGGCACAGAGGTCTGCATATATTCGTTGATTTGCAGAAAATGCCCGTTCATCTCGAGCTCAAGCTCGCCCATTTCCGGCAGAATCGCACGCCGGCGCTTGGCATTCAGGATAATATCGCATTCGACGAAGTTATCGCCGACATATACTCCATCCTGGGCATCTTTGGTAATCTCTGACCTAGTATAGACTTTAATCCCGGCCTTTTCAATTTTATCCATCACAAACTTGCGAATTTCCTCATCCAGAAACGGTATCAGGCTCTCGCTCTCGGTTACCATAGTCACCTTGCTGCCGGTATAGCGCAGCATTAATGCCATTTCGCAGGCATTGATACGCCCTCCATCGACCAGAACGCATTCCGGTTTCTCTTCGAGCGCAAAAAACTCGTCGATTTCCATGATCTTTTTCTGATCGATGCCTTTATACTCGGCTCTCAATGGACGCGATCCTGTGGCGATCAGCATCTTGTCGCAGGTGTATTTTGTGTCGCCCACCCCTACATGCTCTTTATCCAGAATCCTGGCCTCACCGTTTGAAACCTCAACTCCGTTTTTCTTCATCAGGTATTCCACGCCCTTGACCAGCCTCATCACTATACGGTCCTTTCTCTGGGCCGCCTTCTTCCAGTTGAATTTCAGGGCTTTCTTGTCCACACCATCGATTCCAAATGATTTGGCATTGGCTATCTTCTTGAAAAGCTTGGCCGATTCGATGAATGCCTTGGAGGGTATGCATCCCCAGTTAAGGCACATACCGCCCATCCTGGACTTTTCGATTACCGCCGTTTTCATACCCAGCTGTGCGGCACGGATAGCACCCACATACCCTGCGGGGCCACCGCCTATGATTATCAGATCAAATGTCGTCATGACTGCCTCCTACATCATTAACATGGTCAAAGGATCGGCCAGCATAGCCATCAAATCCTTGATAAATCTGGCAGCATCTGCGCCATCCACAATTCGGTGATCGAAGCTCATGGATAACGGCAGGACATTGCCGGGTACAATTTCGCCGCCCTTGACCACCGGACGCTGGACAATTCGTCCCACGCCCAGTATGGCCACTTCCGGATAATTTATCACGGGAACACCATAGGTGCCCGCGATCGAACCATAGTTGGTGATCGAAAAGGTTCCGCCTTTGAGTTCATCGAGCTGGATCTTGCGCTCACGCGCCCTGTCGGAAAGATCTTTGATCGATTCCGCTATTTCAATGATGCTTTTGCGGTCGGCATTCTTGATCACAGGAACCATGAGGCCCTCGGGAGTATCAGTGGCAAAGCCTATGTTATAGAACTTCTGGTAGATCACCCGGTTGTTTTCCATATCCAGCTTGCAGTTCAGGCTCTTATGGCGCCTCAATGCCAACGATACCGCTTTGATTATAAATGGCATGTATGACAGCTTGACGCCCTGCTCTGCCAGTTCTTCCTTTTTCTCTTTACGAAGCTCGACCAGTCTCGAGACCTCAACCTCCTCAAATGCAGTGGCGTGAGGCGCGGTGAACTTGGACTGCACCATGCGATTGATGATCGTCTTCCTGATCTGGGTCAGTTCCTCGACCTCGACCATATCTTCGGCCTCGGCGGGAATTTCGATCTTGCCCGGCTTCCGGGCAACTTTGGGACCGGCCTGTTTTTCATCGAAGGCCTTTTTAATGTCTTCTTTCATCACACGGCCGGCGGGACCTGTACCGCGGACAGTATTTATATCGATGCCAAGGTCCATGGCCATTTTGCGCGCGACCGGTGTTGCCAAAGCCTTTCTTCCGGGCTCTTTTTCGGCTGCCACGGCTGCCTGGGCCTCCATGCCCTCGCCGGTAGCCGGAAGAAATGCATCGGTGTCAGCCTCTTCAATCTGCCCCACGACGCCAAACCCTTTTTCCTCGATCTTCTTTGTTTTGGTTTTAGCTTTGGCCACTTCTGTCCTGGAAGCGGGCTCGCCTTCCGCCTCACGTCCCTCTTTTGGAGGAGCCTTAACTTCGGCTTCTTCTTCGGCCTCTTCGCCCTCGACTTCCATTTCAACCAGGGCATCGCCGACATTGATAACTTCGCCCTCTTTACCGTAGGTGTTTTTGATAACACCGTCTTTGGGAATCGGAATATCAGTTACAACTTTATCGGTCTCGACATTGACTACGGGGTCGCCCTCCATAACCTCCTGACCCTTTTTCACGTGCCATTTGAGGATTTTGCCTTCGTGAATGCCTTCACCGATATCGGGAAACTTGAATACATACAGCATAAATCCTCCTTAAAATTCCACAACTTTCTTGATATGATGATAGACGCGATCCGCATCAGGGAAATACAGATCTTCACCCATCGGAAACGGAACAATCGTATCAAAACCGGTCAGTCGGGTCGGGGGCGCTTCAAGGTACAAAAACGCCTCTTCGTTTACCAGGGACATTATTTCGGCTGCCACCCCAAAACTGCGGGCGGCTTCGTGGACTATCAGAATTCGGCCCGTTTTCTTGACAGATTCTATAATCGTATCAGTATCCATCGGGAAGATCGTTCTCAAATCGATTAGCTCGACCGAAATACCGTCCTTCTTGGCTTTGGCGATTCCCTGTTGAGCTGTGCGAAGCATTGCGCCATAAGCCACGACCGTAATCTGCTCACCTTCCTGAGCGATTTTGGCTTTTCCGATTTTAATTCTATATGGATCTTCGGGGACCTCCTGCTTGATCGCACGATAGACTTTCTTGGGTTCCAGGAACATGACCGGGTCATTATCCTCTATAGCCGCAATCATAAGGCCCTTGGCGTCATAGGGTGTCGCCGGCATAACCACTTTCAAACCGGGAATGTGCCCGTATACAGCCTCGAGTGACTCGCTGTGCATTTCCAATGCCCGCACCCCGCCGCCATAGGGGGCACGGATTACCATGGGGCAGGTAATTGTGCCGCGGGAACGGTTGCGCATTCTGGAAACGTGTGAAATTATCTGGTTGAAACCGGGATATATAAACCCGGAAAACTGAATTTCTGCTACCGGGCGGAGCCCGCCTGCGGCCATTCCGACCCCGGTGCCGATGATCATCGATTCTGCCAGAGGTGTATCGAAAACCCTTTTTTCGCCGTATTTCTTCTGAAGACCCTCGGTTACACGGAAAACGCCGCCCTCGAGGCCGACATCCTCGCCATAAACAACAACAGATTCATCATCTTTGAGCTTGAAATCCAGAGCCGAATTTATGGCCTGTACCATATTCATTACCGCCATTTAACGGCCCTCCTTTCCGGCCAGATACTTTTCCATCTCCACCTTCTGCTTCTTGAGTATATCCGGCATCTCCTCGTACATGTACTTAAAAATCTGTTCCAGCGATGTCCGGGGATATTCCTCAACTTCCTTAAACTGTGCGCTGATATCTTTCTTGGCATGCTTGACATAGTCGTTTTCTTTGTCATCATCCCAGAGGCCCTTTTTCTCCAGATATTTTTTCATCCGGATAAGAGGATCTTTCTTTTCCCACTCGGCCTCTTCCTCGGCTGTACGATACTTGGTCGGATCATCGGAAGTCGTATGATAACCGCGGCGGTATGTTTCGGCCTCGATCATAACGGGGCCGTTGCCATCGCGGGCATATTCGGCAGCTTCTTTTGTGGCCGCATAGACAGCAAAGAAATCATTGCCGTCAACCTGAATACCCGGCATGCCGTACCCGATTGCCTTGTCCGCCAGGTTCTTGGCGGCGGACTGCATTCTTCTCGGCACTGAAATGGCATACTGGTTATTATTGCAGAAAAATATGACCGGCAGTTTAAATACACCGGCAAAGTTCATTCCCTCGTGAAAATCGCCTTCCGAGGTTCCGCCATCGCCGAAATATGTTATTACAACCTGATCCGTGCCCTTGTATTTGATGGAATATCCGAGACCCGCGGCATGCGGCACCTGTGAGGCTACCGGAACCGCACTGGGCATGAAGTTTACATCATCAGGGGTAACATTGCCATCTTCGCTACCGGCCCAGTAAAGATACAGATCCTTGGCTGTGGCGCCCCAGTACAGCCAGGCCGCCATCTCACGAAACGCCGGAACCATCCAATCCTTCTTTTTGTCCAGAGCATAGGCGCTGCCGAATGCGGCAGCTTCCTGTCCAAGATTCGGGGGCAGAGTAAAAAGCCTTCCCATTCGCTGATAGGCAACAGCCTTAAGATCAACCTGGCGGGCATAGAGCATATACTTGTATGCCTCGACGACCTGATCATCAGTCAGTTCGGGCATATTTTTCTCATCCACTATCTCGCCATTCTCGTCCATGATCCGCAACTGTTTGCCCTTAAGCGGATCAAACGTTTTCAACAACATCGGGTACCTCTATCCTTTCGTAAACATCATTGATTTTTCACTATAGTATTATTCCGACTCCAGAATCGGTATATAAGTTTTCGTCAAAATAATCCATCTCCCCGTAAATTCAATTGAATTTTACCAGATACCGAGAACGTCCTTGGCGTAATCGGAGGCCATCTCTTCGGGATTCCACTGCGGTTCCCACACAACCTCAACTTCAGCTTCTGTCACTCCTTCCATCTTCTCAGTAGCAATCCTGACAGCATCGACAAGCTCCGGGCCGTACGGGCAGGCAGGAGTTGTCAGGGTCATCAGAATCTTCACTTTACCATCATCAGAAACATCGATATCATATATAAGACCCAGATCGACCACTCCCAGGCCGATCTCAGGGTCCTGAATTGGCGCCAGCTTTTCTCTAATCTCTTCCGGGGTAATCATAGCATTCACTCCGTGCTTATAACCTTCAATTCTGCACCCTTCTCCCATGATTCAATACTGTCGATCAGGGTTGTCCAGGAAAGAAGAGCACATTTGATTCTAACCGGAAATTTCTTCACGCCCTCCAATGCCTCCAGATCCCCAAGATCCAAATCCGATTCAAAGTCATCGCCCTTCAAAAGATGCTTGACCACCCGGGCGATCTCCTTGACCTCATCCAGTGTCTTACCTTTAATGATATCCGCCAGCATCGAGCTGGAGGCAGTACAGATCGCACATCCGACACAGCTTACGCCCACATCCTCGATCACGCTGTCACTGATTTTCACCTGCACGGTAAGCGAGTCCCCGCAAAGCGGATTTTGTCCCTGATTTTCGAGATCGGGATTATCCAGGGTCTTCTTCCCTCGCGGATACTTGTAGTGATCCATGAGAATATCCCGGTATAATTCATTAAGATTGCTATCCATGGAATTGATTCCCCTTGAGGAGATGCGCATTTGAAGACAGAGATTTTATCATTTCATGCCCCATCTTACCTTTTAAATCAAATGGCGCGGGCTTAATGCCAGTGCGAGATGTACTATTCTTGCGCCCGCACCATCTTTTATGTTTGTCACTATCCATTTTGATTAAACAACAAGCTTTTTATTCTCCGGTTCCGTTTCTCAGCTTGAATTGCACCATATTTTGCATCATCTGGCGCAAATCATCAGGTACGGATTTCAACAGGGGCTCAATAAAGCCCGTTACGATTGCTCTAACCGCATCATCAGTCGAATAACCCCGGCTCTTCAGGTAGAAAACCATCTCCGGATCAATCGGGCCGACAGTTGCGCCATGACTGCAGCGCACCTGATCATTCAAAATCTCAAGCTCTGGAATCGATTCTGCCCGAGCGCCCTTGTTCAAAAGTAAGTTTCTATTTTCCTGAAACGCCTCGCAATTTAATGTATTCTCATCGATCTTGATAAGCCCGGTATAAGCCGACAGCGCCTTATCCTTAAGAACAACCTTGAAATCAATATTTGAGAATGATTCTCCGGCTTTGTGATGATGCATGGTATGATGATCGAAATGCTGGTTGTCATCACCGAATAATATACCCAGCATCTGGCTGTAGGCGCCCTGACCGTTGAGAATTGTCCCGAGATTGTACTTGGAAACATCGGCCCCAAGAGACACAAAAATCGAGAACATCCTTGCATGCCGGCCGATCCGTGCCCGCTGGGTAACATAAGAGCGCGATTTCTTGTAGAGATTCTGGGGACTGACAAAGCGTATCTGTGAATTCTGCCCGCCAAATATCTCCACCGCGCTATTGGCATTGTATGGCTTATCATTCGATTTGCCGGCATAGTCGTCGATTATAGTCGCCCTGGAATTATCCCCCACAATGACCAGGAGACGCGGCATGTTATATTTGTCATCCGGATGGCGATGCATGTAAATCGGTTTTCCCAGTTCCATGTCGGGAGGAATATAAAGGAACATCCCGCTGTTGAAGAGGGCCATATTCAGCGCCTCAAACTTGCCGAAATCATAGCCGATCAGCTGCCCCAGATATTTCCGCACCAGCTCGCCATGATTATTGATCGCTTTCTGGATATCCTCAAATATAATCCCCGATGATTTAAGTTCGTCGGAAAGCTGTGTATAGGTAACCCGATCGCCATGATTGCATCCAAATGCCGCAAACTCGGGCTTTAATGGCGCAATCTCCTCGTCCTTTATCTCTGAAACCACCGGAAGGACCGACATTTTCTGCTCCAGGCCATCCGGCATAAACCATTTGGGTTTGGTGTATTTCCAGAGATGCTCGACCTGCGAGGGCATCTCCGCTTCCTGGAAATAGTTCCAGGCGCGAATTCTGAGATCATAGAGCCATTCCGGCTCATTTTCCGCAATCGGCCTGAAGGAGACCTTCTGTTCTGTCAATGTTTCTGTTATCATATCTGCACCCTGATCATTTATAATTTTCAGTTTAGCCAACCGAGCCTTCCATTTCCAGTTCGATAAGCCTGTTCAATTCAACAGCATACTCCATCGGAAGCTCTTTTGTGAACGGCTCGATAAAGCCGTTGATAATGAGCAGGCGCGCCTCATCCTCGGTCAGGCCGCGCGAGGTCAGATAGAACAACTGCTCCTCGGCAACCTTGCTGACCCGGGCCTCGTGTTCTATGCGAACATTATCATTATCTATCTCCATAGTCGGATAGGTATCTGACCTCGACGCGCCGTCCAGAAGAAGGGCGTCGCATTCCACCGATATCTTGCTTCCCTCGGCACCGGGATATACCTTGGCCATGCCCCTGTAGGAAGCTCTTCCACCCGCCTTCGAGATGGACTTGGAGGTCACCCTGGAGCTGGTCCGGGGGGCGACATGAATCACCTTGGCGCCGGCATCCTGATGCTGGCCATCCCCGGCAAACGCTACCGACAGAATCTCACCTTTGGCGCCCTCACCCAGGAGATAGACACAGGGGAATTTCATGGTCAGCTTGGAGCCGATATTACCGTCAACCCACTCCACCGTCGCGTTCTTGTGCGCATGGGCTCTCTTGGTCACAAGATTGAACACATTCTGCGACCAGTTCTGGATGGTTGTGTATCGTATGTAGGAATCTTCCAGCGAGATCAGCTCAACCACCGCCGAATGCAGTGAATCCGTTGAGTATGAAGGAGCTGTACAACCCTCTATATAATGTACACGTGAGCCTTTATCGGCGATGATCAGGGTTCGCTCGAACTGGCCCATATTCTCGGCATTGATCCGGAAGTAGGCCTGAAGAGGAATCTTGACATCCACCCCCGGCGGAACATAGATAAATGAACCGCCCGACCAAACCGCTGAATTCAGGGCCGCAAACTTGTTGTCGTTGGGCGGGATAACGGTCGAGAAATACTTCTTGACGATATCCTCATGCTCCCTGAGACCAGTATCCATATCTTTGAATATAACACCCTGATCCTCGAGATTCTTCTGCATCGAATGATATACGACCTCGGATTCATACTGGGCCGATACACCTGCCAGGAACTTGCGTTCAGCCTCGGGAATACCAAGTTTATCGAATGTGTTCTTGATAGATTCCGGGACCTCGTCCCATGATTTGCCCTGCTTTTCAATCGGTTTTATATAATAGTATATATTATCAAAATCTATACTGTTCAGGAGCTTGGTATTTCCCCAGGTCGGCATCGGCTTGGACAGAAAGATGTCCAGCGCCTTATGACGGAAATCCGCCATCCAGCGGGGCTCGCCCTTCATCTGGGAGATCATCTCCACCACTTCATGATTTACCCCCCTGGCGCCCTTATGGAAATATTCCTCCGGATCACGAAACCCATACCTTGTGGCGTAATCAAGTCCTATATCTGCAATCTCTTTATTTTTAATAACTTCGGCCATATTACACCTCGACTGCCTGCTGATTCTCTGCTTTTAGCCAATCGTAACCCTTCTCCTCGAGCTCGAGGGCAAGCTCCGGTCCCCCCTCAAGGACGAATTTGCCATTCATCATTACATGAACTTTGTCAGGCTTGATGTAATCCAAAATTCTCTGATAATGAGTCACCAGAAGCATGCCGTTTTTGTCCGAGGCTACAGAATTGATGCCCTTAGAAACCACCTTCAATGCATCGATATCCAGACCGGAATCGGTTTCATCCAGAATGCCGATCTTAGGATCAAGCATGGCCATCTGCAGAATCTCCAGACGCTTTTTCTCACCGCCCGAGAAACCGTCATTAACATAACGTGTGGCAAACGATTGATCTACTTCCAGTAGCTTAAATTTTTCCTTAAGGTCCTTTCTGAACGACCTCAAGGCCTCCTCATCACCTGCATGCCTGGCCTTGACAGCCGCCCGCAGGAAATTGGCAACAGTCACACCGGGAATTGCCAGCGGGTACTGAAAAGCCAGAAATAATCCCGCCAATGCACGCTCGGTAGCATCCATTTCAAGCAAATCCTGCCCGTCGATGATGGCCTTCCCGCCCGTGATCTCATAGCTGGGATGCCCGGCTAATGCGTTGGCAAGGCTGGACTTACCCGAGCCGTTGGGACCCATTACAGCATGAATTTCGCCCGCCTTTATATCCAGCGAAACACCCTTGACAACCTCCTTGCCCTCTACCTCGACATGGATGTCGGAGAATGAAAATATTGTCTTTTTATCGCTCATGATTACCTCGTCTTATTCATTTTATTCCAACTTGTATATTCGATGTCATATTTCCGAAATCATAACTGCCCGAGGCCACATCGGCCAGAGTCATATTCCCCAGAACCCCGTCAATAATCTTGCTGAATTCTTTCCAGATATCACGCACAGTGCAATCTTTTGAATGCGCACATTTTACAAGGTCGCCGGTGAATTTACGGCAGTGCTTGGGATTATATAAGGGCTCCCCCAGGGCATCAAAAATCTCCTTAAGATCATATTCCTCAGCCGGTTTGACCAGGGCATATCCGCCCTGACGGCCCCTTACTGCCTTGACCAGACCGGCCTTTTTCAGGATCATCAGGAGCTTCCCCGCATACGAGAGCGAAACACCCTCGGCTTTTGATATCTCCGGCAATGTCATCGGCCCGCCATTTTTTCTGGCAAGCTGGAGCATGCACCGGAGGCCGTATTCTTCTAACGCCGATACTTTCACAATCTTATTTCCAAATAATCCTTTATAATTACTTTACTAAAAAGTACAGTATTTTAGAATTCTAACCATTTTAGTATGCTTTTGTTCCGTAATTTGGGGAATTTTGGATAATTTTTATCATCTATTTATTTAAAGTCTTGGTATCTTTCCTTCTGAATCCCTAATCCTATGAGAGATAATAAGTAATGGTCCGGACCCACTAATGAATGAAAAATATTACAAAATAGGACTTGATTTATCCTATTTAAATAATATAATCAGGCATTGCGGTACGCATCCGGAAGTAAGAAAAGCGAAATACACAGATTAAAAAATATTCTGGAATGGGTTTCCCTGATAAGCTCGAACTGATTTATCTGATCGCTAAGCTCATTTATGATGTCATGCACAAGTCCATTGCGGGGAGTTGCCAAGCATAAAGGATATAGTGACAAAAACAAGAAAATTAACTGATTCAACTATTCACATAAAAACTCAAAGGAGTTAGAAATGATTACTGCAGATTTAAGCAAACTGGAATTAAGCGAATTCACCGGCAAGAACCGTCCCACCCAGCATTGCCGGGCAACTTTTCCGATTCTGGAGGCTGTCGGAAGCGAGGACACCGCCATGGTGTACTTCGAGCTTGATGAGGGCAAGAACCTCGGACAGCACACAGACAGCGCCGAAGAAATTCTCCTGATTTTGGAGGGTAAGGTTGAAGTCAAGATCGGCGATGAACGCCGGATTGTGAATGCCGGATCGATTGCATTGGTACCGACAATGGTTCCTCATGACCTCAAGAATGTGGGCCAGGGGAAAGTAAGAGTGGCTGGAATTTTCGGCCGCAATAACATAACCGCGACATTCGACATCCCCTGGGCCGAGCTCAATTCTAATGTGGTTAGCACTGCCGAGATGACAAAGCAGACTGCCCAGGCATAAGCTGGGAGGTTACACAAATGTATCGATAAGAAAGGAAGTGAAATTATGGAAACAGTAGCAGTAGACAGGCAGTGTCTCTTCGAGGAAGAACTGAGCCTCACGGGTATTACCGAATACGGATTTAGCTGGGATGATATACGCTCCGGAGACAAAGCCATACCGCTTGAGGGCGCAAGGTTCGATATCAATTTCGAGGGTTTGGCCAAAGGTCAGAATATCAATGGCAAGATAATCGGGACCGATTATTTGAATATCCGTGCAGACGGACGCTTTTTGCTGACTATTCACGGCCGAATTACTACAGATGATGGGGTGAATATTGCCTTTTATGAAGACGGCATTCTTACACCTTCCGAGGATGATCCGGGGAAGGCAGGCCTGCGTTTAAACATGAGACTGAATACGGCAGATCCCAGATATTCCTGGGTCAATAAGCTTCAGGTATGGTGTGTGGGCACAGCAGACACTGAGAATCGCAAAGTCAAAGTTAGGGCATACTCGGAATAGATGATTTGTCCCGACTGATTGAAATAAATGGGATGGACTCAGAATCTATCCCGTTTATTTTTTTAGGGAATTATGGATTAAGAAGTTGTCGCTGCCTGATATGTCTCCTCGAGTGTCTCCAGCATCGCCTTGACATCTGTGGTCGGCAGGCTGCAGGTGAAATTCTGGCAGACATAGGCGGTGGCCTTCTCACCGATTGACTTCTGTTCCCTGGTATACTTAGCATACTTGACAATTTCCGGGGAATCATCCATGCCCCGACGGAAGATTATGACCCGGTTAGGAATATATTTCTGCCTTAATGCCATGATCATCTCATGGGTATCCGACTTTTCAAGATTGCCGGAGATCACTATCTCAAATGACGGTCCAACCATATAATCAACGACAGTCAAAAGCATTGTGTTGCCAGCCGGATAGCGCTCGACCTGGTTGGCAAAAGCTCTCGTGAGCTGGCGGGATATCTCCTCCCACTCTGTTTTGGCAGTAATGCGTGCCAGTCTGATCAGGTTCAATGCTGATACAGAATTGCCGGAGGGTATCGCCCCATCATAGATTTCTTTAGACCTGTGAATCAATTGCTCCGACTCATCAGAAGTAAAATAAAATCCGCCATCATGAAAATCCCAGAAATGCTCTATAAGATATTCCTGCAGTTTTATCGCTTCATCAAGAAACCGGATTTCAAATGTGGCCTCATAGAGTTCCAGAAGGCCCCAGATCATAAAGGCATAATCATCAATAAACCCGGTCTGATTCGATTTTTCCTTGCGGTACAAATGTAAGAGAGAGCCGTCATCATTTTTCATAGTGCCCAGAATAAAATCTGCCGCCCGTACCGCTACCTCGGCCAAATTGGGATTGTCAAATACCTGCGAACCTTTGGCAAAGGCGGCAATCATGAGGCCGTTCCAGTCGGTCAGGATTTTATCGTCTTTATGTGGATGCTCGCGCAGCTCACGATGATCGAAGAGCTTATCACGAATATTCTTCATTCTCTTTTCAAATTCATCCAATGGTATTTTCATTTCCTCGGCATGCTGTTCGAAGCTTTTGGAAATATGAAGGATATTATCTCCAGTCTTTCGTCCCGTCGCCTCTTCCGCGTAGTTTCCTGTAGCGCTGGCGTTAAACACACGTAATGCCAGCTCGGCATCCCTGTCCTCCAGCACCTTGCTGAGTTCATTTTTCGTCCAGAGATAAAACTTTCCCTCCTCGCCCTCGCTGTCGGCATCTTCGGCTGAATAAAACCCTCCAGCCGGATCAGTCATATCTCGTTTTACATACTTAAAAATCTCCTCAGCAGTATCTTTATACTCTGTCTTTCCCGTTGCCTGGAAGGCTTCGATAAAGGCATAAGCCATGAGCGCCTGGTCATAGAGCATCTTTTCGAAATGCGGAAGAAACCATCGTGAATCGGTAGAGTACCTGTGAAAACCGAAGCCGACATGGTCATAAATCCCGCCCTTGCGCATCTCCTGCAGAGTCTTTTCAACCATATCGAGAGCTTTGTCTCCATGAAAACGTTTCCATTGCTTTAATAAAAAGATCAGATTGTGCGGTGATGGAAACTTGGGAGCGCTTCCGAATCCGCCGTTGGTATCATCAAAACTGGATTCCAGCTGACTGTAAGCCACCTTCAGGATCTCTAATCCCAACTCCGGCCCAGGTTCCCACGGCCCGGCGGCAGAAACTCCGGCAGTGATCTGGTCAGCAGATTGTTCGACATCATCACGACGATTTTTCCAGACATCATCAATGCGCTGGATCAGTTCGATCATTCCGATGCGCCCGTAGGAGTTGTGCTTCGGTATATAGGTGCCGGCAAAAAACGGTTTCTTATCCGGAGTCATAATAATGGTAAGGGGCCATCCACCGCTGCCGGTCATTATCTGGCAGACGGTCATGTAAATATTGTCGATATCCGGTCTCTCCTCGCGGTCAACTTTGATGGAGACGAAACTCTCATTCATCATGCGGGCGACCTCGGAGTCTTCAAAAGATTCATGTGCCATCACATGACACCAGTGGCAGGTGGAATACCCTATGGACAGGAAAATAGGCTTGTTCTCTTTTTTGGCTTGTGCAAATGCTTCCTCGTCCCAGGGGTACCAGTCGACCGGATTTTGCGCGTGCTGCAGAAGATATGGGCTTCTGGATTTTTTCAGCCGGTTTGATGAGGTCTTTTTATTTTTTGTTTCTTTCTCGTTCATGCTGTAACTTCGGAAAAATATGAAAAATAAACCACCGCTTGTTATACTGTTTCTCGCACTTATCAGAACAAGAATCTTATCCCAATGTTTAAAGTTTTTGTGTTAATCGTTCCGGTTTTGTAACTTATTATTATTGCAACCGTATGGCATCGATACAGGCGCTGGAAGGGAGGAGCCATGCTGGATATACGAGTGATGACAGAAGAGGATACCGGAGCAGCATTCGAAATAGTCGACTCCATGAACTGGGGGTATCTTTAAGAAAGATGTCGAGCGGCTGATTGAATTTGATCCGGAAGGAAACTTCCTGGCACTCGCGGACACCCGCCTGGCCGGCGTTCTGTTCACGTCCCGCTATGAGGATTACGCCTTTATGGGGCCGGTGATTGTCAGAGAGCAATTCCGCGGCGACGGAATCGGGGAGAAGCTGATGATCAAGGGAATGGATTATCTCAAAAGCCGCGGTGTTAAATCGATCGAACTCGACGCTGTCTTTCTGGCATTGAGTCTCTACAGGCGCCTCGGTTTTAAGGATAAGCATCTTTCGTACAGGTTTAAAAAGGTATCTTCAGGCGGAGATGTGAGGGTCCAGCGTTTTGATATCTCCCGGACAGATAAGATTATCGAACTGGACAGGAAATTGACCGGATTAGGTCGGAGCAAACATCTGAGAAGCTTCTGCATTGAATTCTCAGATTCAATATATACTATCACGGAGGATAATCTTCTGGCTTATGGCATGGTCCGGGAACGAAATGGCGGAAGTTACGCAATCGGCCCTCTGGTGGCCGAGAATTCCTCCCTGGCGGAAAGGCTGTTACTCGGAATTATGGCCGAGTATCCACAAAAACAGATCCTGATCGGGCCCCTCGAACCTCAGAGGGAGTTTATCGCATTCCTTCGGGGACTCGGGTTCCTGCACAACATTCCGGCGTTACGTATGTACTATGGCGAGAAACGAAACTACCATAAACATGTCTATGGCATCATCGCCGCTGAGAAAGGCTGATAGGAGTGGCGCTTAAGCTGATATATGCTGAAACGGATGAGCATCTTGAAATAATCCGGGAGCTATTTCGTGAATACGAGGAGTATCTGGGCTTTCATCTATGTTTCCAGAATTTTGAGGAGGAGATGAAGACCCTGCCGGGGAAATACGCTTCCCCCGAGGGACGCTTGATAATAGCGGAATATAATTCCGAGATTGCCGGTTGTGTGGCGGTTAAGAAAATCGGTGAAGGTGTGTGCGAGATGAAACGTCTTTATGTGCGCCCCAAATTCCGCGGCAAAAAGATCGGACGGATGCTTGCCGAGAGAATTGTTGCGGACGCCAGCGACATCGGATATGATCTGATGCGGCTGGATACACTCGAAAGATTGAAAGAAGCGATATCGCTTTACCGCTCCATGGGCTTCAAAGAGACCACCGCTTATGTATATAATCCGATTGAGGATGTTGTGTACATGGAATTGAAGCTGAATTCGTAGGGCAGGTTCCACGCGAACCTGCCATTGATTTGATAGGCATGATCACAGGGATCATGCCCTACATCGCAAATGTACTGGGCGTACCTCCAGTACACGCTGTGGACGCGGAGCAGGAGGACGTACTCCGCGCACGAACAATCGTAGGTCAAATCCCTGGGGGATTTGACGCCTTGTCAAATGTCGAAGACATTTGACCTGCAATTTGCCAATAAGAAATTTTTTATTTGTCTTCAATACGCTCATCAATTAAATTAGACCATCTTAGTATATATTTTTCATAGCAGACAATATAAACTCAAGGAGGAGATATGCCGTCAATTGAATCGGTTGGAATTAATTATTTTGCGGTGGTGGTCGCCGCAATAGCTTATATGGTTTTGGGCGCCTTATGGTATTCACCAATATTGTTCGGGACAGCCTGGATGAAAGGCATCGGCAAAACCAGGGAGCAGGTTAACGCCGATTTTTCACCGGTAAATTATATTATTGCTCTCATATTTGCATTCATCGCATCCTATGGTATTGCCAGGTTCATGATTTGGGCAGGAGGAGACTCGATTGCCGACGGCATCAAAGTCGCGGTCCTGGCAGGTGTAACATTTGTGCTGGCCACCATGGGCATGAATGATGTTTTCGAGAAACGTCCCTCGGGACTTACGGTGATCAATATCTTATATCATCTGATCGCTTTTCTGATCGTGGGAATAATCATCGGCGCCTGGCGGTAAAAAATTATCGTATGTTCCGTCGGGCTGCAAACCTGGCGGAAATCTGCGGGAATGGAACCGATCCCTGTGCGAGTCGGTCTGTGTTTACTGATCGGTCTGTGGTTTAATTGAATAGTCGGTCAGGATCAATGTTTCAATCATATCCATGGTGCCAATCCCGGTCGGATTAGCATAGGTGACAACTACAATATTTCTTATCGTTGCCACACGTTTCACAAGTCCGGCCGCCGAGATATAGTCGAGAACTTGTAGGTCTTCATCAAAATTGTCACTGAAGTCCAGATCATACAGCCATTCGACGATGAAGCATTCGAAATCTCCCGCCGGAACATAAACATCATCCCAGGCGACAATCATCTTTTCGATATGGAAGATATCCTCTGGCCTGTCACGATAAGGCCAGTGCAGGCCCACATTCATCGAATACCGCAGCGATGCGCGCGGCTCATCATAAAAATCGGCCGTTTTCGACAATGGAGCCGGACAATCCAAACCTAGGTCGCGAAGTAGCTCATCAGTAGAACTGTATTCCCGGCCAGCAAATCGAAAACGTACCTGATTGCGGACGGGAGCGGGCGTGTCCATAATACCGCCGACGGAGCCGTCTGTCCCGTAATACAGCAGGCCATAGGGACCATTGGCATAAATCGAATTCTGCTCAAACGTATCCGGGCCTTGTTCCACGACTTCATGCAGCTGATAACGTCGTTCCCCATCCACATCGGAATAATCGTTTATCTCGATCACGGAATAGCTGTCCGGAAGACGCGGTACAAGAGGTTCAATTTCAAGCGGATCAAAATTTGTAAAGATTGTACTTTGTTCATACTCCCATCTGTAGCCAAGCCCCAGGGGATATACAAATTCTTGCGCTCCTACTGTGAAAAATGTCCAGGTGGGCGAAAACACAGGATTGCCCTGATCGTCCGAGGCGGCAATCTGCCAGTAATACTGGGCATCGCCGGCCAATAGTCCGGGATAAAAAATATCAAGCGAATATCCGCTTTCCAAAAGGGGCGGGCTTTCTGAAGTCCCGAGATAGATATCATAGCTTATCGAGTCCCCCTCGGGATCGCTGCATTCCCAGCTAAGCTCCGCACTGTTCAAAGTGATTCCTACTTTGAAGTTAACGGGCGATGGGTTCGAGGGTTCCTCGGGCGGCAGGTTTCGAGGTTCATGGGGTTTATCCTCACAACCCCACATTAAAAACGTCCCCGCAAGCACAAGACTGATCAGTAGTAAAATCCTAATCCCTTTCATTGCAATCTCTCCCTCAATATATCCAATATTGCGTTCATGTGGAGCAACGTCTATCGCTGTGATCCCTATAAAATAACGCCCTGAGGTGCGATTTTGTCAAAAGGAAATTTTAAAAAAACCGATGAAGTTAAACAGACGCTTAAAGAATATTTTGGATATCATAATCATATAAAAAGGATTGTATAATGCCCGAAATTATGACAAGCCGGAGGAGAGCAAAATCATGGGCCTTCACGTTTCATAAGGATTATGAACACGATTTGAGAGATTCCGCCGAACAATGGTTCAGGTCAAAACGATATTTTGTCAACAAGATAAAGCCCTTTATCTTAAAATCATGGGCATACTGGAAAAGAAATATCATTTGTGATGATGTTGCTAAATATATTGATAAAGCTCGCAATGAAGATGGCGGCAAAAGGCCCTTTCTCCTTCACAAATATATTCACCACGGTTTAAGTAGCCAGGCAATGATTTTTAATCTGCTTGGTCCTTTAATTGTTCGGCGCGACCTTGAGCCATTTATGTCAGCGCTATTAGAAATAAATATAGACTTCCCCGAGGTTGAGGTAAGAACGCAATTCGAGTTTGAAGACAGAAAGGTTTTCAATGAGGACGCGGGCCAGCCTACCAGCTTCGATCTGGCAATTCTGGGAAAGAACGTGAATCTTTTTATTGAAGCTAAGCTGGCAGAGCGTGAATTCGGTTCATGCTCCATCTTCAAAAGCGGTAATTGCGACGGTCATAATCCCTGTACTGGGGGTCTTAATGAATGCTACCTTAATTTCATCGACAGATTGTACTGGCAGCGAATGAAGGAATACGGATTTCTGGACGGCGCTATTTCACACAGCCCCATATGCCCACTGGCAAATTATTACCAGTTCTTCAGGGAGCTTCTGTTTGCTATACATAATAACGGAAAGTACATCCTCCTGCACGATGAACGAAATCCGGCCTTCATAAAATATGACCCTGAGAGGGATAGAGTTTTAGGTCTATGGCCATTTTTAAAGCAATTTGTGCCAGAAATTCATAAGGATAAGCTTGCATCAATGACTATCCAGCAAATTGTAAGGCATATCGAATTATCCAAGCGCCATAAAGATTGGATCGGCGAATTCAAATCCAAGTATGGGCTATAACCGTTTTATAATGTCATAAGCTCGGATCATCAGTTAACTCAGTATATCATTGTGGTTGGCTGCTGAAATGTTTTACGACCTGCCGAATCTCAGCCATTTTCTCGACCGCCTTCAGGCGCTCCTGTTCATATCCCCTGCGTTTGGCAACTATCCTGTAATCGAACTCGATACCGCAGGCATCATTATCTATTGCCTTCACGATGAATGAACCACTATTTTTCTCGGCTACATATAGATTGCATGATCCCAGCGGAGTGAGGAACACATGATAACCTGCATCAAGACTGGTCATCTGTGAAAATATATCATCGATTGCAATAACAGCCTCGCCATTTAAAAGCTGTCCCTGTCCGAAATCCTCGCACCAGTTGCCTGTAGCCTGGGTCGCATAGCTCTGTCTGTATCCATAATCTCTGGTCTCATTTATTGTCGAAATCGGTCCGGTAGCGGCCATTCCACCCTCGCCGTATATGGCATAACCTTGGGAGCTGTTGGTAGTACCATACACACCGATCATGGCTCCACCTCCGCTAAGAGAAAAGGCCGCCCCACTAACACCAAATCCGGCAATGTTGTCAGAAACAAACTGACCCCCAACCCCTGTACCGCCGTAGAGAGGAGGTGTGCCGATTACACTATTGTGCCCATAAATAGCCACGCTTCCCGGGTACGCAGCCTGCCGTACCATTAAAGAAACATTCGAATCAAGATCAGAAGCTATCCCCACACCCCCGTTTGCGCCAATAGTCATCAATGTATCTCCCAGATGATTCAGGAACTGAAAGTCATGCTCTGAATCTCGAAATGTTCTGAACCTCATGCCTTCCCCATAAATAGAATGAATTCCATGATTGGGATCACCCATAAACAGAAAAGCCGTGTCCCCGGCACCATTCCAGCCGTCTTCACCCCTGATGAGAACATCGCCGCTGTCCACGGTCAATCTTCGAATGGGATTACTCGTACCTATACCGAGATTGCCACTGACATACATCTTGCCCTCAAAATATCCGGCATAGCCGGTACTGCTGACCCCATGAATACCATAACCCGGAGAACATTCGCCGTAAACCCCGCCGCCGATATCGCTCGTACCGATTCCTCTAACACCATAATGGTTATCGTAAGAACCCAATGCTTTTCCAATTACACCATCGCTCTGGGTATTCCCCTCTCCGTAAATCGCAGCGCCCCCGCAATCAATGTCGTGGGAGCAGTATAATCCATACGTGGGACCATATGTGACAGTCCCCCCAGAAGAGCCAGAGCAAACTGATTCTATATATACAGCAGCCTCATAGGTACTGCAAACATCGTTCGCATACACATTCAGGATTGCAGCGGGGTTACCGCTGCCGATTACAATGCTGTCACTCTCGTCAGAAAGCCTGAGAACCGTACCTTCATCCATCCAGCCTCCGCTGCCCTCGTCATTGGCTACCTGCCAGTTAGCTCCATTCCATTTGATGACCTGACCATCTGAAGCCCCGCTCTGGTTAATCTCCTCCAGTCCAAGCGAACCATCAATTATATAATCGCCTGTCAGCGTATTTGGCTCAATATTCAAAGCAAGATGAGAAACATCCGAAAGTTCCGAATGAATCGAAAATCCGCTCGAGGTGAGAGGTGTTCGCGGCTCAAGTTCAGGATCGCTGCCGACCTTAAGACCCAAAAGCAGCTCAGGACCGTTTATAAAGAACAGGTCCTCAAAAGGCACAACCGTCCCCAGATTCACCTGAAAAAATCCGCCCCCCGACACCTCCACCGATAATGTCTCCTGCCAGAGATAATCAACCGTAACAGGATCATTGTAAATCGAGAATGTGATGTCATAAACACCATCCGGTACCGGCTCTCCTGCGTTGTTCAATAATCTCCCCTGATAATTCATAATATGCGGTACCTGACCGAAAACATGTGGTGCTAATAACAAAGCAAACAAAATAATTAGAATAAACTGGCACTTTTTCATGACCACCCTCCTGAAAGCAGTTTGTAGATTTCTTACAAAAAGTACGAGGCCGATAGCCCGCCGTCATATATTCCCCCGAAGTTGTAATACAAGGTATGCAGAAAAAATATAACAATTTGCTGAATCTTGTCAATTCAATAAGAACAGGGGCACAGAAAGTATGCCTTTCTCAGGATAGGATAAGACAGTAGTGCAATGTTTTTGAAGAATTAAATCGGTTGAAAATTTTATGCAAGTCAATCCCAGCTTTCTTTTGTTATCAATTCGATAAGGTTTTGACCCGGATCATGGAAGTAAAATGAAGTGCCCCCTCCAAACGATGCCTCTTTCAGAATTTCTACATTATGTTTCTTCAGATGATCTTTCCAGGCTTTTACATCCTCGGAATTTATTTCGAATGCGATATGTCCGATTCCTTTGATGCCGTGAGGCGGAAGATAGTGCTCCTCCATTGTTGCTTCAGGATTGAAAATGATAAGGATCGTATTCCCGATTTTGTAGAACAGATGTCTTGACAGTTTTTCTATAAACGGCTCGAGTCCCAGGACATCATGGTAGAACTTCTTCGCCGCTTTCAGATCTTTAATATAAATCCCGGTTTCTTTGATATGCGAAAGTTTTGGTACAGCCACAATTATCTGACCTCCTTTTTTGTTCAGTTAGAATACATAACATGAGTTTTTACTCAGAGTTCAGATTATGGTATTATGAAGACGCGAGTTTTGAAGAACTGGAACAGTTTTGAGAAGCGATATTATCCCGCCCTGTGGATTTTCTCCCGCTTTTCTATTTCTATTCCGCCCTCGATGCCTATCGTGTGCACTTCAACCGGAATACCGGAATCAACTTCATCACGGGCCATTACAGCCGCCTGCGCAATACCGTTACAGCAGGGCACCTCCATTTTGAGTATAGTAATTCGCCGCGGCTTGGCGGTTCTGAAGATGTCTTTCAGTTTATCAAAATAATGCTGCAGGTCATCAAGCTTGGGGCATCCAACCAGAACAGCTCGATCTCTTAAGTAGCGGTTATGGAAATCAGGCACCGCGAAGGGCACACAGTCTGCGCATACAAGTAAATCGGAATTCTTCAAATAAGGCGCCATTGGCGGCACGAGCATTAATTGAACCGGCCATTGACCAAGCTGCGATCGGGCCGCGATACCATGTCCGCTCTCAGAATCCGCGGATGGCTTGAACGAGCGCATAGCTGAACCGGGGCAACCCTGATGAATGTGTTGGGGAACCGGCGTTTCAGCATCTTTCTTTTTGCTCAAATGCTTCTCGACTGCCTCTTCACTGTATTCCTCAACATCCCGCTTCTCAATCGTCAATGCGTCCTGCGGGCAGGAACCCAAACATGCCCCGAAGCCGTCACAGAGGATTTCACCGACAAGAACAGCCTTACTGTCAATGATCTCCAAAGCCCCTTCATCGCATGCGTCGACACATTTGGCGCAACCGTCACATTTCTCTTCGTCGATGTGGATTATATTTCTATATGGCATAATATTCTCCTTTCAAAATTGAATCTATCGAGGAGAATATCGAAATCGGGAGGAATAAAGTCTTTGATCTATATCAATAAATCAGATTTTTTCGCCTTCAGCAATATCTATCAATCGGTTTCTGTCTAGGATTAAAATCCTTTTGCCGTTAACCTTAATTATTTTTTGATCGCTGAGCTTCCTGAGTCCGCGGGAAAACGTCTCGCTTTGAGTTCCGAGCTTTTTAGCCAGTTCCGCCTTGGTCATATCGAGCGTTACCGTATCGTCATTCTCTTTCAACGGGAGTTTGAGAAGGTACCCTGCAATCCGTGCGGGTACTTCCTTTAAGGAAAGATTTTCAACTGTCTCGGTGAACTCCCGCAGAAAACCGGCCATGGAAGCAATGATTTTAAGCGAAATCTGTGGGGACTGCTCGATCAATTTTATAAAATCATTCTGGGGAAAGAATGCTACGACCGAATCCTGCAGCGCCGAACAGTTGGCCGGATAACGCTGGCCCTCAAAAATGGCAACTTCGGCGAATATTTGACCCGGATTTATCTGGTGCAGAATCTGTTCTTTGCCCTCGGGTGATGCTTTATAAACCCGCACCTTTCCCTCCAGCAAGAGATAAAAGCCGGTGGCCTCATCCCCCTCAAAAAACAGCATCTCCCCTTTGTGCAATTTTCTAAGGTTTGAGATTGCCGACAACCTTTTCAGTTCGGGTTCTGTCAGGCCCTTACATAAAGGACTCTTCCGCAAAAAATCCAGCTTTTCCACAAGAGCATTAATATATCTGAAATTCCGTATTTACAAGACAAAAGTTACTGTTTATGAGGTGACATATATGCAGGACAATAAAAGCGAAGATTACCATGCGTATTTTCTCAAAATCCACTTGTATATATACTCTTATGAATGTATCATATTAACAAGTTTGTGAAAAAGGGAACATATTTTAGCGGAGAGGTAGACTATGCAATTCTGGATAGGGAAATCATTATCAGAATTGAAGGCCGCATCGTTGACATCCAGGCTTATTGCTCTGGCAACACTTGCGGCTTTTGTTTTTTTCAGCCTGGCATTAGCCGAAGAGTTTCCGACCGGCTCGGAAGCAGAGGGAACCAGATCATATGACGATTTCGACACTCCTGCTTACTGCGGAAGCTCCTGTCATACCGATTTCTATCAGCAGTGGAAACAGGCCATGATGTCGCAGGCCTATACACATCACTGGGATGAAATCGAATACTTCGAGCTGGCCGTGCCCCACGCAAAACGTGATGAGAAGGTGGCCGAGGTTGAGGCGGGATGTAATGGCTGCCATACGCCATTGGCATTCCTCGCCGGTGATGTTCCGCCGCCGCGTCCCGAGGAGGGCTCACGTGCTAATGAGTCGGTTTCCTGCGATTTCTGTCATACCGTAACAGGATTTGTGGGAGACACTCCCTATAATTTCAACTGGGTTTCGGAGCCCGGGGATGTTAAGTACGGTCCGCGAACTAAGGAGGAAGCGACAGAGTCGCCCAACCATGAGATGGCCAAGTCGGACTTTATCAATACGGCCGAGTTTTGCGGCACCTGCCATAACGAGAAGAGTCCCTATGATATCTGGGTCAAGTCCACTCACCTGGAATTGATAGAGGGACCGTATTACGAAGAAGGCTATGTCTGCCAGACCTGCCATATGACCCAGGGTAAGCTTCGGTCTGCCTCGATGGGAAATACATATGATGATAGCTGGATGCATCTATTCCATGGCGCCCATGACCCGGGTAAAATAGCGGGCACTGTCGAGCTTAGAATTAATCCCGATTTGAATGAGGTGGTACCGGGCGAGCCGGTCAAGTTCACTTTGATACTCTTCAACCAGAAGACCGGTCACAAATTCCCCTCCGGGTCTGTGGAAGACCGGATCGTCTGGGTACATGTCGAAGCCAGAGATGCTGACGGCAGCATCTATCATCTGCCGGTGGACAAAAAGGGCTTTGAGGGCGAGGAGTACACAATTGCCTCGGATGTCCTGGCTTACCAGGATATGGGCATAGCGCTTGACGATCCTGATTTTGAGGGGGTCAGGCGTGAAGATGTGCCGATCGGCGACAGGATATTTCGCATGCCTTATTTCGATCCGCAGGGCCGCATGACAATCCAGCAGTGGAACACTGCTTCATTGGGTGTGGATTACCGCATGGGCCCGCGCGAAACAAAGGTTGAGACATATACATTCGAGGTACCGTTTGAAGCTGCCCCGGGTGAGATGACAGTCACCGCCACCATGAATTACCGCAAACTGGTGAAACCCGTGGCAGACTTTCTGGAGGTGCCCGAAGAGGAATCCGAAATCATACTTGTAAACGAGCATTCAACTACAGTAGAGGTGTTACCATAAAGGAGGCTTGATGCGTAAGAAACTCTCACTGGGGATGGTTGCTGTCTGGCTTGTATCCAGTATGGCGATCTTTTTCCTGCAGGAGACCGAAACATCAAAGGCGATTCCGGCCTTTGCAAGAAAATACAGGATGTCCTGCACAACCTGCCACGCACCATATCCAAAGCTGAAAGCGTATGGCGATGACTTTGCGGGCAACGGCTTTGTGCTGGAGGATGAAGAGGCGCCGCGTTACTTTGTCGAAACGGGCGATGAGAAGCTTGATCTGATCCGGGAGTTTCCTATCGCAGTGCGGATGGAAGGCTTTTTAAAGTATCAGAGCGAGACCAATAAAGATGTGGATTTTTCAACTCCATATAATATCAAGCTGCTCTCTGGAGGCTCGCTCACCGATCATTTCGCCTATTATTTCTACTTCTATTTTTATGAGCGCGGCGAGGTGGCCGGCGTTGAGGATGCCTATGTAATGTTCAATAACCTGTTTAACAGCGAATTGGATATTTACTTTGGACAGTTTCAGATTTCAGACCCGCTCTTCAAACGCGAGCTTCGCCTGACCTATGAAGATTATCCGGTTTATACATTTATGGTGGGCGAATCCGATATTCGTCTGGCTTATGACCGCGGCTTTATGATTACCTACGGATTCGAAACCGGTACCGATCTTATTGCCGAAGTCGTGAATGGCAACGGTCTTGAGGAGGCCGACGAGGATCGTGTCTTCGATAATGATAAATACAAAGTGTTTGCAGGGCGAATCTCGCAGGATATCGGCGAGTATTTCCGCATTGGAGCTTTCGGCTTGTGGGGCAAAGAAGGCATGGGAGAGACTAACGAAGCTTATTATTTCGGTCCCGATGCATCCTTTGCCTACGGCCCGGTTGAACTTAACTTGCAGTATCTGGAACGGCGGGACTCAAATCCATTCTTCGCCGTTGATGAGCCGGATGATAATATCGAAAGCCGGGGAGCGCTGATCGAGGGAATTTATCTTCCCGACGGAGAATTTTCCGAATGGTACGCTGTCGGTATGTTCAACTGGATTGAATCAGATTTCAGGGATTTGAACTACCGCACATTGAGCGGCCATGTCGGGCATGTCTTCCGCAGTAATATCAGGTTCTTTGTCGAATATACATATGATATAGAACATGAGGAGAATCGTGCGGTGGTCGGATTTGTAACGGCATTTTAGAAGATGATTGACCATGCTGATAAGAAAAGGGCAGAACTTCTTGATGGTTCTGCCCTTAATCTCGAAATGAATATCCTTTAAACTACTCCTTGTCCTCAAGCCTGTTCTCCCTGGACATTCTCAAGGCTATGAAGTAATAGACTACCAGACCGATTCCGGCAAACAGCGCCATCATGCCGAAAGCCAGAACCTCTTCATCCCCCCTTACATCATAGGTCTCCAGCTCGGCAAACTTATAACCCAGAAGGCCGATGCCTACTCCCAAAAGCACCAGACCCCATTTAAGCGAGGCCATGAAACCGTTCTGGTGCCTAGCCAGGAATTTTATATTTTCGTTCACCTGACCCTTTTCGATCAGGGCTTTTTTGGTCTTATAATCCAGTGAGATTTTGATCACCATATAGATCACCCAGAAAGCTCCCAGTGGTATTAATACTTCTTCGAGTTGACCCATCTAATACTCCTTTGCTATTTTATTTCTTCTAATCGATTTGACAGGACATTCCAGAATTTGTTGCAGAAAATTGTGTCTTTGTCATGCAACATTATATTGTTTTATCTGTCGGTTTTGATTAGGAATATGATATGCACGAAAACAGAACCCTGGTGGAACGGATACTGGCAGGTGATCACTATGCCTTTGAACGACTTATACAGAAATATCAGAAGCTGGTGAGCCATATTGTGTTCAGGATGGTTCCCAACCAGGCGGATCGAGAGGATTTGTGTCAGGATGTTTTCTTCAGGGTGTACAAAAACTTGCGGAATTTCAGGTTTGATTCCAAGATGTCAACCTGGATCGGGCGCATCGCCTATAATGGATGTCTCAACTATCTGGAAAAGAAGAAAGTACCGCTTTACGAGGATCTCACAGATGACACAAAGAATTTTGAGCAAAATGTTTCCAATGATCCCGGGCCGGACCTTATCGCAGAAAACAGGGACCTTGGAGAAATCCTCAGGAAGGAGATCGATAAGTTGCCGCTGAAATACCGAACGATCGTGACTTTATATCATCTGGATGAGATGACCTACACCGAGATCGCCGATGTTATGGGTTTGCCGGAGGGAACAGTCAAGAGCTACCTGTTTCGTGCAAGAAAAGAATTGAAGGATTCGATTGAATCCAGTTACGGGGAAGAGAAATTATGGAAATAAAACATTTAGCAGATGAGCAAATTCAGGATTATCTCGATGGTAATCTCGCCGAAAATGTCCAAGTGATCCAGGAGCATATCCAAAGCTGCAATGCCTGCCGGGCTGAGCTGGCCAGGTATAAATCACTTTCGGCCGCTCTTTCTGAGGATGTCGGATTTGAGCTCTCGCACGATTTCGCTTCCGAGGTGGTGGCCTCGATTGAAGAGAAAGGAGCAGAGAGATTTTTCTTCCGCCTCTCTCATATTATTCTCTGGGTGACAGGCATCCTGGCCGGTGTCGCGCTCTTAGTCAGATTTACGGATGTTGAAGAGGCCTTCAGCGGATTTGCTGTTTTTGGAGAGACAGGCGAAAATTTCATAAAAGTCATAGCGACATCATTTAAAAATATGATTGAAAGCAGCGGACTCGACCTGAGGTTTGCCGGTATGGTTGCGGTTGTGCTGCTGGGAATCTATCTGATAGATCGCCTGATTACGAGGGCCAGGCGAAATATTACCTCGACCAGTATGATCTAAGTACTTCGCTCGAGCTTATCCATCTCGCTTTTCAAGGCAAATGATCTATTATCTATCGCACGCTGAGTTGCCAGTATACCATCCAGATGATCGCATTCATGCTGCAGAAGTTCAGCCAGATCTCCCCCCAGAACCAGACTCTGCTGATTCCAATCCTGATCACGGTAAATGATCTTGCCGCCTGCATGCCGCCTGACCTTAACCACCAAATCTGGAAAACTCATGCAGTTGTCCCAGACCTCAATCATCTCATCGCTCATATCGAGCAGACGCGGATTTATGATCGGGATCGAAGTTCCGATGTGCATGTAGATAACGCGCTTGAATACGCCGATCTGCGGCGCAGCAATGGCCCTCCCAAAATTATGTCGGGCGCGGAAATCGATGATGGTGTCGTGCAGATCGTCTATTACACGTTTAATATCGTCCAGTTCGGATTTTTCAACATCTTCCGATTTCTGGTGCAGTTTCGGATTACCCAACCGCAAAATCTCACAAACCGCCATCTCTAATCCTCTGCCATGTCAATTATTTCCGGTTTGGCTATTTTAAGATAATCTCCGGTCTCGAGGATGAACGAATTTGATAACGACCCGGCGTTAAAAGCGATTCTCTCATTCTCCGTTACGGATCTATCTGCATAAAGATCAATGTCGATGATCGGCCTGCCGAAGGGCGGTACGGCCCCGGGAACGAGATCGGTCAACTCCTTAAGTTCCTCTTCGGTAGCGAAGCGCGTCCTTTTGACATTGAAATGCTTCTTGATCTTCCTGGAGTCGATCTTCTTGGATGCGCTGATGACGAACAACTTAAAATCATCGTCAATTTTCATTACCAGCGCCTTGCCGCCCACAGACAGATCCTCCCCGCGCACATTGGCGGACTCCTCCGAGGTAAACGTGGGTTGATGATTTATCTCTCGAAATTCGATCCTATTTTCCTTGAGGAATTTCTTTAACTTCTGATAAATTTCCATCTAATCCTGTTCTTTCGTTAATCTTTCTATCAAACTGCTTCTATCGGGATATTTTCGAATCAACTCATTTTTATCGGCATGCTCGTAATCCTCGAAATCGAATCCCGGCGCCATAGTCGTGCCCATGAGCGCGAACCTTCCACCTTCGTTCAGAAACGATCCCTGCCAGACATTTTTCGGCACGACCGCCTGCAGCTTTTGACCATCGATAATATCATGCCCCAATGTAATAATTTCGCTGTTGCCATCCGGGTACAGTAAAAGCATGCTCACCGGGTCGCCCAGGTAAAAATGAAATATCTCATCGCTTTGCAACCGATGCAACGCGGAAAATGTTTCCCTGGTTAACATATAATATATACATGTCGAAAATGCCCGCTGGGAGGAATAACGACCGGGCAAATCATCCCGGCTCAAGATTTCATCTGATCTGAATGACTCGGCAAAAAAGCCGCCCTCATTCGGATGCGGCTGAAGGCCCAGTCTTTTTATAATTTCATCAGGCTCGATCATCCCTTACTCCATATTCATCTGCACCAGCTTCTTCCACGTCTCCCTCTCCAAGAAGCTGCCCTCGATGTTGGATTCCATCTCATGAAACATCTTAAGCGGAACTGAAAAAGTAAGAGCGTCCTTGCCAAGCTGGCGTGTGCTGTAGGTCCGGGCGGATAAATCGGTAAGCCCGATTACCGCTCGGGGATTGGTTTTTTCTTTCTCCTTATACGCCAGGATGCCGATTGCCTGGCAGCCGGCGGCGAAAGGAGCATAGACATTATCGAAGCTCTCCCTCTCATAATTTGCCAGAACTGTCAGGGCCGATAACTGATCGGGATTGACAGTAAACACTATCACCTGAGGCTCCTCTTTCTTTTCATCGACATCTTTCAGGGGCTTAAACATAACATATCTGGTCGGCACATCTATTATGGGCAACTTATCCACAAACTTTTTTACCAGCTCCGGCGATTTGACATATCCCTCGCCGTACATGAAATCGTCAGAGGATTCCTTTCTCCGGAATTCCCCGCCTCCTTTTGCTATGTCTTCCCCTTCGTCGGCCGCGATATTTCCGGATGACAGAAAGCGGTAAAAGCACTCTATACCGCCGGTAAAACTATGATATTGATTGCCGAATCCAAGGCCTGTGCCGCCGCCGAAACAGCCAAAAGTCTCCCGGTCGAATACAGTCGTCCTGCCTTTTGCAGCCTGAGCAAACAGCATCATAACACACCCCCATTTGCCCTTTCTAAACTGCATGGCATCCTCGGGTTTCTCATCGGTGAAAAGAATGGCCACTGGATTATGTTTCAGTTTTAATTTCTCTGCCAGCCTACATTGCATAAGTACAATTGTCTCGTTTTTTTATACATTGACCGATTATGGACGACAGTTATTTATACACACCCGGAGTTATTTTTTCCAAAAAGCCGGGACAAAAAATACCAGCACCGTAAATAATTCCAGACGTCCGATTATCATCAAAAGTGCAAGAATAACCTTGCCGGCTCCCGGGATGAAGGCAAAATTCTGGGTAGCGCCGACATCACCAAATCCCGGTCCAATATTTGCAAAACATGCAATCGTGGCAGTAAAAGAGGTAACAATATGATCCTCACTATATGGAATTATTAGGGTCATGGCCCCTGAACCAAGCAGGAACAGAAAAACATAAACTGAAAAAAATATGAGCACTTCCTTCACGACAGTTTCATCAATCGGCCTCTTTCCTACTTTGACGACCCGTACAGCATAGGGCTGAAATGAGTTAAAAATGTGGTTCAAGCCGGCCTTGGCCACAATCATCACCCGCGAGACCTTAATTCCGCCGCCGGTTGAACCCGCCGAGCCGCCAATAAACATCAGTGCAACCATGATGATCTTCGAGAATGATGGGTAGAGATTCGAATCCTCGGTCGCGTACCCGGTAGTGGTCAGCATGGAAACAGCTTGGAACGCGGGTTTAACGATTTTGGTAAGGACGCCGTCATGCAAATTAAATGTATTGATCGCTATGAAGACCGATGCTGTCGCAAAGATCGTCAAATACACTTTCAGCTCAGCATTTGAGGCTGCTTCTCCGACTCTCCTCCTAAGTATGAGATAATAGATCGAGAAGTTAATTCCCGCCATGAGCATAAATACGATCACGATTATCTCAATCACCGGATCCTGGTAAAAGGCAATGGACTCATTGCGAGGCGAGAATCCGCCCGTCGCCATACAGGTCAGTGAATGGCAGACGGAATCGTGAAGGTTCATCCCCGCCAGTAAAAGGGCTATTATCTCAGCACCGGTGATTCCGGCATAGATCATCCAGAGTACGCCGGCGGTATGTTTCAGCTTCGGCTTGAGTCCTTCCGTGATCGGCCCCGGCGCCTCCGACTTAAACATATGTTTAGCGCCAATTCCGAGCTGGGGCAGGATCGCAATAAACAGAACTATAATACCCATACCGCCCAGCCACTGGGTCAGTGAACGCCAGTACAGGAGCGCTTTGGAACATTCGTTAAGATCGGTGATGACAGTTGATCCGGTCGTCGTGAAGCCTGAAACTGTCTCGAAAAAGGCGTCAATCGGATGGATCAGCACACCTTCAAGTATAAACGGTATCGCCCCCAGAATAGATACTGACAGCCATCCCAAGGTCACTATTGCCACCGCCTCGCGGGCATGAAATGTCATGTCGGCATTTTTACCAAGCTGGCGCAACAGGAAACCGACCACAAAGCAAATCACGCTGGAGACAGCCATAGAAATAATGGTCTGGGTGCCATCAACAAAAAGGGCCCATAACAGGGATGTGGCCATAAAGAGGGAGGCTCCGATTATGAGCGATCCCAGCAAATATGATACTGCGCGATAGTTCATGACAGCTTAAACTGCAAACAACTTTTCGACTTTGGAGCGAACTTCCGGAGTTGCAATAAGAATGACGGTCATTCCAGGCTCGATCTGGTCCTCACCGGTCGGTATTATAACCCCGTCCTCGCCGGCCAGCGCCCCCACAATAGCGCCCTTAGGGAATTTTATGTCTTTCAGCTTTTTGCCTACGGCTCCGGACCTTTCCGGAGCGATCAGCTCAATAATCTCGGCCATACCTCCCTCGAGGATGGAGACCCCGATAATTTCACCCCTGCGCACATATTTCAGAATCTGGTTTGCGGCCACCAGACGTGGAGAAACTGTGGCATCGATCCCGACCTGTTCATAAAGGTCCTGGTAGGCGGGTCGATGTACCAGTACGATCGCTTTCTGTGCTCCCAGTTTCTTGGCAATCAATCCCGAAAGCAGGTTGATCTCTTCACCGTGCGAGACAACCGAAACCAGGGCGTCACAGTTCTCGACGCCTACCTCTTTCAGCAGATTAATATTGGTTCCGTCGCCGTTAACAATGAGAACATTATCCAGAGACTCAGAGAGCTTGCGGCAAATATCTTTATCCTTCTCAATCAAAATGATATCAATATTGTCCTTCTGCAATGAACGGGCTATTGAAAAGCCGATATTTCCACCACCTACAATCACGACTTTCTTGGCCGCCCCGCGTTTCTTTTTCCCGAAATATTCCTCTGCCCTGGACATCGACTCAACATTGCCGATAACAAAGACCTCGTCATTTAAAAGCAGCTCATCATCACCGCGGGGAATAATCAGCTTCGCATCGCGCTTGATCGCGGCGATTAATGTTCCGGGGGGCATATGTAGGTCCTGGAGACGGCGGCCTACCACCTTGAGCTGCTCATCCAGAGGCAGTTGAATCAGTTCGATACGGTTCTGGGCGTAATTTTCGACCATCACCGCCCCGATCGAGCGAATCTGCTTCTGAAATTCTATCGCCGCCAGCACCTGGGGCGAGATAACCATCTCAATTCCGAGAATATTATGATAAAAACCGGTCTCGCCCTCGATATAATCCTGGGAACTGACACGCGCCACTACCTTCTTTGCCCCGAGCTGTTTGGCAGTATGGGCGCAGAGAAGATTGACCTCCTCATCATCTGTAACCGCGATCACGAGATCAGCATTACCGACCTCAGCTTTACGGAGTGTGGCCAGCGACCCGCCCGGTCCCATCAGCGCGAGCACATCCATAACCTCCTCCGCCTCCGCCAGGGCCGTAGAAGAGTTGTCTATAATAGTAACATCATGATTTTCCCAGGAAAGGTATTGCGCGATATTCTTGCCAACCTCGCCCATACCGACAACAACAACATTCATAAATCGAGTCTCTCTTAAATTCGCCTGAAATTATGCACCAGCCCGCTTTATGTCAATCAATAAATACTATGACCCGGGCTCCAGTTACCGTGATTGAATTATATTATCTATTATCATAAAGCGTCTCAGGAATTGTGCGATTATCGAGGCCACATATTCGTGACCTTTCACATTGTAATGAATATAATCCTCCAGCCGAGGATCGAAGAATCCGGACTGGTTCTTGAAATACGTTGCCAGCGGTACCACCCAGAACTGCTCCCTGTCCCGCAGGCTGCGAATTACCTGGTTATATTCCTCATGAATCCGGAAAAGATTTTCGAGCTGGCTCTCCGCCTGAGGCCCGAAATATACCCGGGTATCCGGTGCGGGAGAAGTCAGAAAGATGGGTATTATGCCGTCCTCTGCCGCAATCCGTTCTATTTGAGAGAGGTTATACATATAATCCTGCTGCGAGACCCGGTATTGAGGATTCCGGATATTAAATGACTCCAGGCCCTTTTCTTCGGTGAGTTCCAGGATCAGGTACTTCATCAGCTTGTATGTCTCAAGGTATGCCAATGTATTCTGGAGCCAGACCACAAAAGGCGAAAGTATTTCCTGCTCTTTGTCGGTGATGCCTTTACCTGCGCCCCAGATATCGTTCCAGCCAAATGACAGAGTGATAATATCCGGTTCAAAATCGAGCACCTTTTCCTTCAGCAAAACAAGCCCCTGATGCGAGGTGTAGCCGGGCACGCCCAGATTCAGCACCTGGAAATCCTGATCGGGATATGTTGCCTCGAGCTCAAGCTCCAGAAGCTCCGGGTAGGTTTTGCCCTCGGGTATTTCCCATCCGAAAGTGCAGGAATTGCCGATACAGCATATCCGGATCACCTCCGGAGGCTTATCTGCGGAAAAATCCTCGCCACGGAAACCATGATTATTTATACGGTATTCCCCCTCTGCCAGAAAATCCCCCTTGATCGTTTTGTCGGGGATAAATTCCCAGAAAAGGGTGGCATGCCGCCGGAAGTATTCGGGGTATTCATGGACTCTCAAAAGCAGGAAGAAGGGCGATTCCCTGCGGGTATGAATCCCTACGATTCTGAGAAATGCCTCAAATAGAATGAATACAATTACAAGAAATATCAGGGTGTAGAGAATTTTTCTGCCGCTTGACAATCTTTTGGTTTGGGTCTGCATCATATTGATTAAATGAAAGAATCGGACGGTTTAAATGCAAGAAAAATCAGAAGATATCATAGATGAATGGCGCCAGGGCGGAGCTCTCGGTGAAAAGTATAAAAGCCGCCAGAATCAGAATTATAACCACAATCGGCGTCAGCCAATAGCGCTTATTATTAGCCACAAAGGACCAGAATTCAGCAAAAAATGACGGTTTCGATTTCGGTTCTTTATCCATGTTCATAGCCTAATTATACGATTATGATCTCGCAAATCAAAGCGAAATATTGATTCCAGCGCAGTCGGAAGCCCTGGAATTGAGACCGCCCTGAACGGAACATCTGTATCAGGTTAGACCTTATACATACTGGAAAGGCGACAAACAAAAAAAGGAGATGGTGCAGATGTTAGACAATCCTACAATCCAGAAGAGTATTGAACTGGCAATCAAAACAGAAGAAATCGGGGCCAGATTTTATGAGGAACTGGCAGAGAGATTCAAGGATGAACCTGAAATCCGAGATATTTTCGCCCGGCTTGCAGAAGATGAAAAGACTCATGAGAAACAATTCAAGGAGCTTCTCGGAAAGGTGCCAAAAGATAAAGATATTGATCCTGAACGTGAGGTATATCTGAAGGCTGCCTCGGTTTCGGAGTTCTTTAAGACCGACGCTTTCAAGGGAATTGCCAAAGTCGAGACAGCGGAGGAAGTCATCCAGAGAGCATTCAGATTCGAGAAGTCCACACTATTTTATTATCAGGCATTGAAAGATGTTATCGGTGAAAGCGAGGAGCTTGATGCCATCATCGAGATGGAAAAACAGCACATGACCAACCTGATGAAGGTCATGCTCAATGATGCCAAGTTTCGCGGGACGCTGGACACTTTCTGATTTGCAAAATATAAAGCAGGGCTCTATCGGAGAGTGGTCTTTTTATCATGACAGGCGAAAGACAAGACTTTATACAGACCCAGCAACGAATGCTGGACCGTTATCGAATCAAGGCTCAATCTCAACTTATCGAAATACCGTCGATAGGCGGACATGCACAGGTATTGGTTTCGGGTGAAGGGCCGCCGGTGGTTGTGATAAATGGGATTGGAACGCCCGGTGCAATGTGGGCTCCCTTGATGGCTGAATTAGAGGGATTCCAGTTGTATGCGGTTGACCTGCCCGGATATGGTCTTACAGATACTCATCCAGATTTTGCCAGCGACATGCGGCGCAACGCGGTTCTCTTTCTTGAGGAAGTGCTCGGCAGCCTCGGGCTTGACCGGCCGGCATTCATGGCCAATTCGCTCGGATCGCTCTGGTCATACTGGTTGGCCCTGGATCGAGACAGAGTCGGACCAATGATCCATATCGGATGTCCCGCGCTGGTTCTCAATTCTTCCGCTCCCTTTCCAATGCGTATTCTTTCAGTCAGGCCGCTGGGCCGACTCATGACCCGGCTTCAGCCGCCTTCTGAAAAACAAGTCAGGCAATTAAGTAAAATGGTGAAGGAATATCCTCTTGTTCCGGAGTTAATCGATCTTCTGGTTGCAACAGAACGGTTACCAGCTTTCCGTCAGATGTTTCTTTCAACAGTCCACACCCTGCTGCGGTTGCGAGGCACCCGGCCGGAGAAAAGACTGACAGCCAATCAGCTCACTAAAATACACCAACCGACACTGATATTTTGGGGTGAGAATGACCCCTTCGGTTCCCCTGACATAGGACAAGCGATGGTTGAGTCAATGCCGGATGCCGAACTGCATATCGTGGGAGGAGGGCATGCCCCGTGGTTAACGCAGGCTAAACGCATCAGTCCAATCGCCGGAGAATTTTTACGCCGGCACTCATAACCAGCTATCTTTTTGACTGATTGTTCAAATATTGATAAAACTCTACTATTCCCATAGAAAATCTATTTCATCGCCAGCCTAAGGTGTTCTTCCACCTGGGGCCAGTTGACCACATTCCACCAGTTATCGACATACTCGCCCCGCTTGTTCTGATATTTCAGATAATAAGCATGCTCCCAGACATCGATGCACATCAGGGGAGTATCCACCCACTGGGTCAGCTTCTGATGATTTTCCGCCTGTAATATTATCAGACGCTGATCTCTTAGACGATAACTCAGAATTCCCCAGCCGGATCCCTCAACAGATTTCGAAGCCGCAGAAAACTGTCCCTTGAAATTCTCAAACGATCCGAAGTCTTCTTTAATTTTCTCAGCGATCATACCCGGGGGAGTCCCGCCTCCGCCATTATTGGGCGGCGCCATAACTTTCCAGAAAATCGAATGCAGGTAGTGCCCCGCACCGTGAAAAGCGGCCATCTGTGACCAGTGCTGAACCATGTCGTAATCGCCGCTGCCACGGGCCAAGGCCAGCTGCTTCTCAGCATTATTGAGACCGTTGACATATCCATGATGATGTTTGTCATGATGCAGCCTCATTGTCTGCTCATCTATATACGGTTCCAGTGCATTGTAGGCATAGTCCAGATCGGGCAGTTTGTGTTCGGTTAATTTCCCGGCCGCCGCCATTGCGTTCTGGGCCTGGGCCTGTGATGATATAAACGGCGCACCTGCAATTCCCGCCGTCACAATAGCGCCGCCGGCTCCCTTCAAAAAGTTTCTGCGAGCGTCATCCATAGCTTCTCCTTTTGTTCTTAGTCAATTTTTTAAAATTGATTTTGCTTAAATTAGTAAAACAGAAATGCAATCTCCATTGTTCAATCTTATTGGATATAGCAAAAGGGCCTCTCACTCGGAAGAATGGGAGACCCATAGGATCAAGTCGCAGAATTTTTCTATTTTATAATAAATCTGGCGTCAACTGCCTTGGTAGTTTTTGGTGATCCGGAAATTATAAATGGATTGACATCAAGCTCAATAATTTCAGCAAAATCGCTTACGAGCTGGCTTATCCTCAGAATCGAATCAATCAAAACATCCATATCGACAGGCTCGCTTCCACGGAAACCCTTCAATATCTGGTACCCCTTCAACGATTTTATCATTTCCTCTGCGTCCAGGTCGGATAGCGGATTGATCTTAAAGGCAACATCTTTCATAATCTCGACATAAATACCGCCCAGGCCAAACATAATGATCGGGCCGAAGGCCGGGTCGGTGGACATGCCGATAACAGTCTCGACTCCGCTGGAAACCATCTCCTGTATCACCACAGAGAATTTTTCTTTGCTTTTGAGGTCCCCGGCGACCCTTTTCTTCAAGCTGTCGAAGGTCTTGTTAATCTCATCAGGAGTTCTCAGGTCCAGAGCAACCACGCCTTTATCCGTCTTGTGCAGGATCTTGGGTGTGTTAACCTTCATCGCCACCGGGAAACCCAGCTTCCTGGCCTGCTTGACCGCCTCTTCTTTGGAAAAAGCGTAAACATAGGGAGCAATCGGGAAGCCATAGGCCTCCAGAATATCCAGCGCCTGCTCGCCGATTATCTCGTTGCCCCCGGCTTTATTTATAATATTCTGAACCTTCTTCTTTTTCACCTCGAATTTTTTGAACTCACCCTCGGGACGGTCCTTCCATTGACGATATTTCTCGAGATTGGCCAATGTGCGTGCGGCAGATTCCGGGAATATGAATGACGGGATTTCGTTATTACGAAGAATCTGCAGTCCGGTGGACTCCAGGCCAACACCCATAAAACATGCCACCATCGGTTTGTCGTGTTCTTTGAATGTGTCAACGATTGAATGCGCCACCGCCTCCTGGTTGACAGTAATGGGCGGTACGAAAATCGCAAAGACGGAATCTATATTTTTATCATGGCAGACTGCATGAAGCGCGTGCTGGAATTCCTTTTCCCCCGCTCCCGCAATCAGATCCAGCGGATTGCCGATGGGAGTATCCGGCGGAAGTATGGGTCGGATTTTTTTCTGGGTGCTGGCGGCATAGTCCGGCAGATCCAGCCCCAGGTTTACCAGCGAATCGGTGGCGATAATGCCCGGGCCCCCGGCATTGGTGACAACCCCCACATTGCTCCCTTTGGGAAGCGGCATACGCGCAAAGGCCGAGGCCACATCGAACATCTGCTCGATAGTACCCACTCTGAGAATCCCGGTCTGCTGGAAAAGCGCCTCAACGGAAACATCCGAACCCGCCAAAGCTCCTGTATGGGATGATGCCGCAGCCATACCCTTGGCTGTCGTGCCGGCTTTGACCGCGATCACCGGTTTGACCTTCGTTATTTGACGCGCCAAGCTGGAGAAATTGCGAGGATTACCGAAATCCTCGAGATATAAAAGAATAATTTCCGTATCCGGGTCCTGACCGAGGTATTCCATGACATCGATGCTGTGCACATCAGCCTTATTACCGATTGAGACGAACTTTGAGAATCCCAGGTTCATCTGGGTGGCCAGCGCCATAATAGCCTCTCCCATAGCGCCCGACTGAGACACAAACCCGATCTTGCCGTACTTAGGCCTGACTTTAGAGAAGGTGGCGTCCATACGGCAGGACGGATTGGCATTGATCACGCCGAAGCAGTTAGGGCCGATCATACGCATACCGTATTCTTTAACCTTTCGGGTCAACTCCTCTTCCATCTTCGCCCCGGTCGCGCCAACCTCACGAAAACCAGCGGTTATGACTATCAGCCCCTTGACGCCTTTTTCACCGCATTGATCCACAACTTTAGAGACGTGATCACGCGGAACTACTATAACAGCGCAGTCGACAGCGTCGGGAACATCAAGGACAGTGGAATAGGCCTTGATTGAATGTATAACCGAGTGAGTGGGATTGACCGGAAAAACCTTACCATTAAATTCATAGCTTATAAGGTTATGCAGAACTTCATGCCCGATCTTGCCCTTGACAGGGGTAGCGCCGATCACGGCAATCGATTTGGGATCGAAAATATGTTCTAACCCTTTCATGAATTATTCCTCATCAAAAATTGCAGCCAGCCGTTTTTCTGATATATACTTATTCTGAAGCTAATTAGCTACGGAAAAAAGCCCCCGTTACCGGGGGCCTTATTTCAGCTACGCTGTTGTATATGCTTTGCCGGATTTCTTCTTCTCCTGCTTTTCCTTGATTACCGCCTGGGCCGCGGCCAGCCGGGCAATCGGTACACGGAAAGGTGAACAGGAGACATAGTTCAAACCAATCTTGTAACAGAATTCGATACTGGCCGGATCGCCGCCATGCTCGCCGCATATTCCAACTTTCAGGTCTTTGTTGATCGAGCGTCCTTTTTCAGCGCCCATCTGCACAAGCTGACCGACACCGGTCTGATCCAGGGTTTCAAAGGGACTTTTTTCAAAGATGCCTTTGTCGATATAATATTTCAGAAACTTATCGGCATCATCACGTGAAAAGCCCATGGTCATCTGGGTCAGGTCGTTGGTTCCAAAGGAGAAAAAGTCGGCATGCGAGGCAATCTCGTCGGCAGTCAAAGCTGCCCGAGGCACCTCGATCATTGTGCCAACCTTATATTCAACCTTGGACTTCATCTTGCGGATCACTTCCTCCGCAACCCTGACTACAACTTCTTTCTGGTTCTCGAACTCTTTCACATTTCCCACCAGCGGGATCATGATCTCCGGGAAAACCTTCTTGCCTTTTTTGGCAAGATCACAGGCCGCCTTTATAATGGCACGCACCTGCATTTCAGTTATTTCCGGAAATGTAATTCCAAGGCGGCATCCGCGATGGCCCAGCATGGGATTCTGTTCATGCAGTTCCTGGATACGAGCCAGTATTTTTTCCTGCCGGCCGATCTTTTCCTCATCAGCCCCATCATCAATCAGCTTCTTGATCCTGGCCTTGACCTCGTCGGCATTGGGCAGAAATTCATGCAGGGGAGGATCGAGAGTCCTGATAGTTACGGGGAGACCTTCCATGGCCTTGAAGATCCCGGTGAAATCCGATTTCTGGAAAGGCAGGAGCTTATCCAGCGCAGCCTGCCGCTCGGCAGTTGTGTCAGCCAGAATCATCTGCTGTACGACGGACAGACGATCCTCGGCGAAAAACATATGCTCGGTACGGCACAGCCCAATACCCTCGGCACCAAACCTCCGTGCAGTCGTGGAATCATTGGGGGTGTCAGCATTGGTACGCACGCCCAGTGTTCGATATTCATCGGCCCACTTCATAAACTCGCCGAATTCTCCCGTCAATTCCGGTTCAATTGTAGGTATCTCGCCCAGCATCACCTCGCCCGTGGTACCGTTGATGGTGATCATGTCGCCCTCTTTCACGATCATTGTACCGATCGCAAACTGGCGCTGGGACTCATAGACTCTGATATCCTCACATCCGGCTACACAGGGCTTGCCCATACCGCGGGCGACCACCGCAGCATGCGAGGTCATGCCGCCCCGGGAGGTCAGGATACCCTCGGCCGCAAACATTCCATGAATATCGTCAGGATTGGTTTCGGTTCTGACAAGGATTACCTTCTCTCCGCTTTCACGGGCCTCCACGGCCTGGTCGGCGGTGAAGATAACCTTGCCGCAGGCGGCCCCGGGTGATGCCGTCAGGCCCGTGGCAACAACATCATATTCCGCTTTGGGATCGATACGGGGATGCAGGAGCTGATCCAGATCCTTGGGAATTATGCGCATTAATGCCTCTTCCTTTTTGATCAGCTTCTCCTTGACCATATCCACCGCAATCTTGACCGCTGCCGGAGTTGTGCGTTTGCCGGCACGGGTCTGCAGCATATACAGCTTGCCTTCTTGAATCGTAAATTCGAAATCCTGGACATCCTTATAGAATGTTTCCAGTTTGTTTGTTATATCGACCAGCTGCTTGTAAACGCTGGGCATTTCTTTCTTCAATTCAACGATAGGCTTGGGTGTACGGATACCCGCTACCACGTCCTCGCCCTGAGCATTAGTCAGGTACTCGCCGTAAAATTCTTTCTCGCCGCTGGATGGATTGCGCGTGAAACCTACGCCGGTAGCCGAGGTATCGCCCATATTACCATATACCATGGTCTGAATATTCACTGCGGTTCCCAGGTCGCCGGGGAGATCATTTAACTTGCGGTAAGTTATCGCGCGCGGATTGTTCCAGGAACGAAAGACCGCATCCCGCGCCATCTCAAGTTGTTGCCAGGGATCCTCGGGGAATTCCTCCCCCGACTTGTCCTTAACAATTTTCTTGAAACTCTTGATAATAGACTTGAAATCATCGGCTGAAAGGGAGGTGTCCTGACGAATCTTGCGCTGCTTCTTCTTCTTGGTAATCACTTCTTCAAAGATATCTTTATCGATGCCCAGCACAACATTGCCGAACATTCCAATAAAACGCCGATAGTTATCGTAGCCGAAACGTTCGTTGTCGGTCTTTTTTATCAAGCCTTGCAGCGTCTCGCTATTCAGACCCAGATTTAAGACGGTATCCATCATGCCGGGCATGGAGAATGCCGCACCGGAACGCACCGAAACCAGAAGCGGGTTTTCGGGGTCGCCGAACTTCATGCCGGTATCTTTTTCCAGCCTGGCCATGGCCTTTCGGATCTGCTCATCCAGACCATCCGGGGCCTGCATATTGTTTTCATAATAGGCACGGCAAACATCGGCTGTGATTGTGAATCCGGGAGGAACCGGTATCCCGGCATGAGTCATGTCCGCCAGACCTTTACCCTTACCGCCCAGTAGATATTTATCCTCTTTATGGCCTTCGGCTTTGCCTGCGCCAAAATAATAAACCATTTTCATCTTAGATGTCTTTGTCCTTTTGGTTGTTGTTGTTGTTGTTTTCCTGGTTGTCTTTGCTTTCTTGTCAGCCTTTGCCTTTTTGGCGGTCTTGGCTTTTTTAGTTTTTTCGGCAGCTTTTGCTTTGGAGGTTGTTTTCTTAGCTGCCCCTTTAGGTTTTGTGGATTTGGTCTTCTTTGTTTTTGAGACCTTTTTAGCTTTCGGTTTTTTCTTAGATGCTACCCTCTTTTTGGGCTTTTTTGCCTTTGCAACCATATCCTCTCCATTATGTTGAAATTTTCTGCCTAATTACAAAAAATTATGCCAAAACGCAAGTTTAATTTGAAATGGGCGCACTAAACCATTAGCATACAGAACTGGATTGGATGATGTTGGTTCAAAAATAGCGCAAAAAAGCCCTACATTGTGAAAAAGCGCTCACCCTTTATAATGTCATTTAGAAGCCTGAGGGTCTTCTCAACCGGCGCATGCATGAGATCGTGAGTATTCACCGTCTGCTTGTACTTTTCGCGGACGAATTCCACCCCATTTGCACCCTTCACCCCAGCCTTCTGCTTCTTCTTGTGGGTCAGGTTATAGAGTCTCTGGTACTCTTTGGCTTTTTCCTTGTGGGCTAAGTAATACCTGCGCTGGTACTCCCGACGGGCCTCACGAGCCTCTTCAGGCGTTTTGTACTTTCTGCGTCGTCGAGGCTTTGATATATTAATCTTAGCCATAACACCTTCCTTGGTTAAATATTAACCAGTCCAAATATCGAAGATGTGAGCCAAAAAGGTTGTCAATGTAACTAATTTAATACGAATGGGTTGTCATGTCAATAGATTTTTGTCGATTTTATCAAAAAAATTTCTGAAAAATTCGTCAACCTATTCTATTGATAATAAACCGATTATGGAACGTATTAAATACTCAAATGCAAGCAATCATACAAATATCGCCCCGTAGGCCCTTCACACTACAATCCTCTGTCTCACATTCGTTTAAGTTAACAATTCCTCATACACAGCGGGAGCTCAGACACTCCCGAAAAATATCTCAATTACGTCCTTCAAAAAACTAATCCTATTTACAAACAGCGAAATACGGGCCATGACGGTAAAGCCAAAGCTCGCCCCGAAACCAACCATCAGAACCCAGATACCGATCTTGGCCAGTCCTCCAAAGAGACCTTTATGCTCCTTGGAGAAGAAGAAGTATATCACTCCGCAGATGACTCCGGCAACAATGAATATATTCCAGAATTCCGTGGCGCTGCCGAATCCAACCGGGATCATTGTCGCGGAAAGCTGGCGGTTTACAAAGTTCTGCATATTAAGCGGGATCGCCAGGCCGCTTCCGATGCCGATATAGACCGCAATCGGATAACGTGAAACCCAGGCCAGCTTGCGCGAGAACCTGAACCACATCATTATGCCCAGAAGGCCCGGCAGGATATAGAACCATTCATTGGAGAAATTATAAAATACGGTATCGATCAGCTTGGGTTTCAAACTGGTCCAGAACAGCAGGACCACGAAATAACCGGCCGAGACTCCAACCACCAGATGCTCCGCAAACTTATAGAACGGATTATCCTTATACAGGAAGGAGAATGTGAACAGGGTCAGAACCAGTCCGAGTAAGTGCCATAATAATGGCAATATAAATGTCTCTTGCATTTTTTCTCCCTCCTTCCTATACCTGTTGGGTCACGGTAGCTTGTTTACGTCTATCGGAAAGGAAGTAGCCCAGGTTTCCGAGTACGATGAACAGTATAATTGTCAGGTGTGCCACCACCTGCGCCGGCATACCCTCCTGGGCCTTACCTCCCTGGAATTCCACCAGCGTCTCATACTCAGCAGCACCCTTCCATCCGCCAATCAGGCCGAAGATCTGGCCCGACTGCAGATACTGGTAGTAGTCGGCGCCCATAACTCCGGTCAAGCCTAATGCCAATGGCACACCGTAGCGGCCGTTGCCATAGATAAGCCAGAAGTCGGCGGTATTACCGGCGGTGATATCTATCGCCAGTTTAATATCATCGTAGTTTCGCACACCCTGCATTATATTCAATTCTCCCAGGGGCGTGTTATAGTAGTCCTGCGGGAAATACAGCCTGAAATTCTGTCCCATACCCAGGATAACCAGTGCGGGATAGGGCTTGTATCCCAGGAAGCAATAGTCAATGCCGTACTCCCAGTCTTTCTTGTAAGTTTTGTCACGGTAACGGTTGTCATTGGTCTTTTCAAACATTCCCTGGTTGTACTCCCGGAATCTATCGATTTTGTCCGAGTATGTACCGGATGCGGTCCTCAGAATGTTTTCCGCCATACCTGCGCCATACTGGGAAAGAGTCACACCTATGACCTTGACCCCGCGTCTCTGGCAGTGCTCGAGAATGGCGAATGACATCGGGTGCAGCTCAGCCAGGGCGTTGGGATCGTAATCGAAGGCTATAAGGATCTTGTCGCCTTCGTTTAACGATTCGATTCTGTCATAAATCGATTTTACTTCAGTAGTAATCGTTACAGGCACGTCAAACCTGGTCAGGAAGGCGATAACCACCACGACCGCCAGGAAGAGATAGACCCAGCGCCTGTCCAGCTGTGAAATTTTCTCAAAGAAATCCATCTGAGGCACCTCCTAATCTCTTCCCATATAGCCGCGTTCCACGCCCAGCAGGACCTTCACGGCGGTGGCCACCATGCCCAGTCCCACACCAATAAAGATTGCGCGTTTCGCAGCCATATTTGGTATTTTTAAAAGCCAGCTCGACAAGTCTGAAACTGCACCTGAAATCGGTCCCAGCGGTACAAACCTTATCATGATAATCAGGGCAGCTACCAGCAGAATCGTCGATAGAAGCGACCTGGCCCGGAAGGCACGATAGGCCGCTGAAGCTATATAGAAGGCCAGCAGAGAGAACATGGTGGCCTGGATCGGAATCATTATATTATCGAAAAACTGCACATAGAAATAATTCCGCAGGTATCCTCCCAGGAGCAGTATATCGCCCGACTCAAGAGAGGCACCCGGTTCAAAATCGAAATTGCCCCGGTTGGAAAACGTGGCAATGTTGTTGGACAGTTCATTGGCCGAGATCAGTGCCGTTCTGCCGTTTTCAGTTATCATTCCAGTAGTCACATCCACAGGATTACGGCCGGAGAAAAAGCGATTGGCGCTGGCAAAACCGCCTTCGCCATCGTTCCTGTGAACCCAGACCATATTATCACCGAGACTGGCTACAACAAGATCACGAAACTCATCATCATTGATATTTCCGCCAGTGACAGCTGTGGGCTTGATACCGGTCTGATATGAATCCTGGGTCACAAAGATACCGGTCGAATCGCTTCTCAGAAGATGCAGCCTGCCCGGCTCATCTCCCGTGTCCTCGGTCACGGCCAGATCGATCCAGCCGTTTCCATCAAAGTCACCCGTAGCAAGGGCAGTAACCCGGCCGCCGTCCACCGCGAAGTTCTGCGCGCTCTGGAAGGAACCGTTCCCCTCCCCAAGCAGGAGCGAGACATTGCTCGAGCCTTCATTGGCAACTACGATATCATTAATGAAGTCACGGTTAAAATCAGCGGCGTAAACATCAACAGGGCTGACGCCCACATTGTATGTGCGCGCATCTCCGAAGGTGCCGTCCCCATTATTGATAAAAACCGAGATGTTGTTGGAGACCTTGTTGGCCACCACCAGATCGTTAAGCCCGCCCTCACCGTCGAAATCACCGCGGGCGATGGCAACCGGGGTCTCCCCGGCGGCATAGCTCGCGGGCTTATCGAATTTGGGCTTACCTACATTGAAGATCGAATCAAGCTTTCGATCCGGCGTAATCCTCTTGCGCACGCGTTCAAAATCCTCGATTGTGCTGTTGTTTATTAATACACTGACCTGATTCGAGGCCTGATTGACAACCGCAATATCGAGATCATTATCGTCATCCAGATCGGTAAGCACAAGGTCACTTGGAGCTTTCCCGGCATCATAAGTATAAGCCGACAAAAACAGCCCGTTGCCCCGATTTTTAAATATGGATACGTTGTCGCTGGCGTAATTGGCGACCACAATATCATCATCCTGATCAAAATCGACATCACCGACCGCGACACTCTCGGGCTGGTCGCCGACATTGCCTGCCCTGTACGGCCACCATCCGAAGAATAACATGGCGACCAGGCCGATCAAAATGACCCATGAATAAATCCATCCCGGCGCTTTTCTGCGTATTTTGTCCCAGGATACTCGCACCAGAGACCAGATACCCAGAGCCAACGCGAAAATGCCGATGATGATCGTAAAGTCGATCATATATTCATAGAAAAACTCCGCTTCTTCGCGAGGAATGAAATACTGGATCATCATGAAAAGGCCGGTGATCAAAACTATCTTTAAAGGAATCCACTGCTTCATATCATCACCTCACTTACAGTCTCACCGTCATCGCTTCAATGAACTGATCCCAGCCAACAGTTGCTGCAATCACACCAACAATAACAAGTACAATGAATATAGCCTTGCCCCAGTCCTCGGCCTTCAGTGAACCGAGAAGCGTGGGCTCTCCGCTCAAGTAGGCGCTGGCGGCATACAGCTCTTCACCGATCAGCGTGTAGTCGCAGGCTACGATGAAGAATGGCAGCTGGGCCACCTGGTCGGTACCGGCAATCTGGATCGACCCTGCCAGGGATCCGGTTTCCGCCAGAAGCAGTGATTCAGCGTAAAATATTCCCAGATAAAAGTTCGATGCGGGAAGTTCGCGAAGCATCATACCGTTAACCGCCGCCACATAGGCGAACTGGCTCTGCGTGACAAAGAAGACCTGGTCCTCATCATAGGCATCGGGCCGTCCCGCTTCGGCATATGAATTTTTCACGACCTCCTGTGCCACAGTCATCACAATCGGGTCATAACAGGGCACCATCAAAGAGCTCTGATGATCCGCGACCCTGCGGGCCACACGTCCAAGAATCGTGAAGGAACAGATTGTGGCAATATCCGATGCGGTTCCCAGGCCCAGAACATAGAGGATCGGCTTGCCCATCTCTGTCGCGCGTCCGATAGCCTCGTCAACCGCATTGATACCGGAGAGGGGACGCACATAAAGTTTAGTTTCCTCACCCTTGGTACGCCATACAAACCACCCGACCAGGAATCCGATAGCGCCGATACTGACAGCCAGTCCCAGGCTGCCGGCTATCGCCCCGGGTATCGCATATAAAAACCACAGTGCATTGACCGAGGCCCCGGCGGCCAGCCTGATCAGCAAGACCAGCCAGATAATCAGGACGAAGATAATCGGCCACATGATAAAGAACTGCTTCATGTCTATGTGGCCTCCGGCAACTATCACGAAAGCCACCGAGAATGAAGCAAAGATCAGTACCGCTACAGCCACAGGCGTCTTACCGGTGTGGAACCATTCGCCGGTAGCCTGCACCGGTCCGTAAACCTCGGATTCTGTTTTTGCATCTTCATCGGCTACAGCAGCGATCTTGTACCAGTAGTCTTTGCCGTTGGGCAAAGGATCAACCCCGCCCGCGGCATCGCCGCGATCGGTATAAATTTTGACTCCGTAGGGGACAGTTCGCCGAAGTTTGAACTCGATTTTACCATCGACCATCTCGCCGCGCCAGATCTCGTACCCGGTTACATAATTTCCGGTACCGTCATCATCGGGAGAAAGCTCCCACTCGAGGTCAATCGAATGTCCATGGTCATTGTCTGAATCCTTGATTTCCACAATTTCAGGTGGAGCGGGTGGTGGAATTTGAGGTTCTTCTTGAAGCGTATCTGCCTCCAGGGAAGCCTCACCAGATTGATCCGGCACCTGAGCAAATACAGGCGCTGCCAGAAGCAACAGTATTGCCAGGGGCAGTAATTTCAATCGCATCTGGAAAAGGCAATCTTTCATAAGCACCTCTAATAAATTGTTAATTATTTGATTAATCCAAGCCAATCGCCGAAAAGATAGGTCATCCTCCCGGCCAAAAGTGATATTCTTGCCATAACGGTGTAGCCGAATCCGGCTCCGAAGGTCAACATCAGGACCAGGATGCCGATACGCGCTGCGCCCCCGAAAAACCCCTTGTGCTCCTTGGAAAAGAAGAAATATACCAGCCCGCAGAGCACGCCCACAAATATAAATATGTTGGAAAAACTGCCCCAGAAACTTATCCCGGCCTCAGTTTTGTCCACTAATGGAAGGATGGTGTTATTGACCTGTTGAATAAAATCGGAACGAAGATAACGGATCAGGTTCAAACCCGCGGTGGTTCCCACAATAAAGGCCAGGGCCCAGCGCGAAATCCAGCCGCCTTTGGGGGACAGACGCATCAGAAGTACAATCCCCAGGAAAAGCGGAATCAGGAACCAGAGACTGGGATCCTTGTCGGCCAATGCGGGCAGCACTCCCCTGACCGAGCCCGGCCAGAGTTTGGCCACCAAGTTCGGTACCATAGTACCCCAGAAACCCATCGTCATCCAGTAAGCCGCAGATACTCCCACAAAAAGATGCTCCGCAAATTTATAATAAGGATTGTCTTTGTACAGGAAGGACATGATAAACAAAGTAAGAAATGCTGCGGTGGTGACAAAAACGCCATCCCGGAATGAGCCCCTGTCCAGACTCACAAAATATACACTCAGCACAATAGCGGAGAGTACGATTACAAATATGATCCACTTAATGGTCTTTGGATTCACAGTCCTTATTTCTCCAGAGTCAATTTGCGTTCCTTACCGCGATACATGAAGTACATCACATTTCCAAAAACGATAAAGAGCATAATCACAATATGCGCAACCATCTGCGCAACCATCATATTCATGCCCGGCGTGGGGGTCTTCGCGAATGCCTCCGGATATGTGTTCAGCACGTGACTCTCATATTCGGCCGCGCCCTTGATCCCGCCTAGGAGCCCTACCATCTGATTGGGATAATAGGGATAAAGCTGGGGGGCGGACACTGCTGTGCAGGCGCCTCCGACTGGAATTCCGCCCGGGTCGCCAGCGAATAAAATCCACTCCTTGATACCAGGGAATCCGCCGCCGAAAGACACAATCAAATCCATATCCTTGAGACTTGACACCTGCTTCATGATGGGAATTTCTTCAATATCCGTGCCGTTGGCATCGGTGCTGTACATGCGCTTCATATCGTCCACAATCACACGGATCAGCCCCTGGTTTCCGGCTTTATATCCGAGATTGACATAGTCTATTCCATATTCATAGTCCGGAAATTCCGGCATCAACACCTGTTCCACAGTCTGAACCGTAAGGCTCTGCCCTGTGGCCCAGACCGCCATAAGGTAAACTTTCAGATCCTTCAAACAGGCGTGACGCAGGATAACATCAACCATAGGCTGAATTTCAGGCGCGGTAGTCGGGCCGTAATCGAACGACATCAATAGACGCGAGCCGGGAGGCATTTCATCTATTTTGTCGTACAACGCCAGGACTATGGGCGAGGGCTCTTCCTCAAACCGCAGTCCTAGGAGCAGCGGGATAATCACCGCCAGTGCAATGAAGATGAAGATATAACGGCGGTCGATAAACTGCAGCCGTTCCAGAAGACCCGCTTTATTTTTCACATCGTCAGGCATAAAATCCCTTTATTTGCTGTCAGCACCCAGATAGGTTCTTTCAACACCCAGTATTAATCTCAGTGCCATCGATATAACGCCCAGCGCAATCCCGATCAAAATCGCCCTCTGGCCCGCAAGGTTGGGCACATCCATAATCCAGTCTGTCAAGGTCGGCACGAAATTGAACGCCGTGGCCATAAAGCCGATACCGGCTCCGGCAAAGAAATCCGCAATCAGGCTCGGAGCGGGAGTGCGTCCCAGGAGAATTACAAAGGCGGCTATTAACAATATAGAAGCATCAATATTTTTGGCGCGGAAGGCACGATAGGAGGCCGAGGCCACGAAAAACGCCAGAAGCGCATACATGGTACCCTGCAAGGGCGTGAAAATCGAATCATACAGGTCGGCAAAAAGCGATCCGGCCGCTGTAACATCGCCCTGAATACCCATGGGATTTCCGATTTTGAATAATCCCGCCGCCAGCATTACAAAAAATCCCAGCAGGGTGACAATCGAAAATTGCCAGTCCGTTTTTCCGCGGTAAATTTTGGAGAAATGCACGCGGCAAAGGTTGCCGCCGCCGAGTATGAAGGCAAATACGGCAATAATATCGAAATACAATGAAAAATCCTCGCCCAGATTGCCGAAAGGCTTATGCGGTATAAATTCTGCCACCACCAGAACGGTGCCGACAAAAAATGTTATCATTATGGGTACTGTTCTACGCCACATAATCCCTTACGCCGAAAACCATGATTTAATCATGTTGGTTATTTCCAAAAAAGTTTCGCTGCCGGTTACGGCGGCGAGTGTTGCAAATGCGGTCCCGACTATTATAAAGACCATCGCGATAACTTTACCCACATCCTGACCCTTCAATGACCCAAGCTGTTTGGGCTCGCCGGAGAGATAGGCAGAGGCTGCAAACAATTCCTCACCGATCAGGGTATAGTCGCAGGCGGCCACAAAGAACGGAAGCTGCGCGGGCATAGCAGTCCCGGCGATCTGGATAGCTCCAATCGAATTGCCGGTTTCAGCCATAATCAGAGATTCCGCAAAGAACGCACCCAGATAGAAGCAGGTGGCCGGTTTCTCCCTGACCATGATGCCATCAACCGCGGCCACATAGCCGAACTGTTCATCGGTAATGTAATGCACCATGTCATCAGAGTATGCGTCCGGACGGCCAGCGGAAAGATAGGCCTCCTTGATCGTCTCACGCGCCGTGGTCATAACGATCGAACGCGACACGGGCATATTTATCTTGGTATCATATTCTGCAATAGTTTTGGCGATACGCCCCAATATGGTAATCCCGGCCACGGTCTGGACATCATCCATATCCTGAATGCCGGGAATAAATAGAATCGACTTGCCCATCTCGGTGGCGCGGCCGATGGCGTTCTCAATCGCCTGCAACCCGCCGATGCGTCTCAAAAATAGTTTCCTGCCGCCCCGGGCCAGGCCGATAAAGATCACCACCGAGGTGCAGATTACAAGTCCGATGATAAACGTATCCAGATCTTTCGAGTTGAACCATTGCGCGCTCGACTTTACCGGGCCGGCAACAGCGGAAATTCCCAGGATTTCATCTATAAAAGCGGCCGCTAAATTCCGATCATACTCGGCCAGCATGGAGACATCCTTGATGCCCAGCTCTGTGAACTCGGGAAATTCATCCATCAGCGGATCGATTTCTTCCCTGGTAAGTCTCACCTCACCCTCATATTTGGGGAAGGTAACCACTTTATAATAATATTCCGTACCGTCTTGGGTGCCTTTATCTATGTACGATGTATCCTGATGGTTGGCGACGCCCACAATATGAAAATCAGAAGTTCGGTTTTGCGAACGCAGGATAACATACTTGGAAACCAGGCCATTGTCTTCAGTATCATCGGCTGAAAGCTTCCAGGTCAATTCAATTTCGCCGCCGGCATCATCCGGGCTGTCCTGGACTTCCAGGTTTGTTACCGGGGCCAGCTTCGGAATTCGGTAGGATGGTTCTTCCGAAGCGGTTGTGTCTGAGATTTCCTCTTCAGTCTGGGCAACCGCAGAGAAGCAAGACAGCAGGAGAAACAGTAAGGTGAAAATCGCAACTTTGAGTTTTAACATTTTCCAGACACAAAAAAGGCCGCACATATCCTTATGTGGGGCCGCCGTTACATATTCTATTTAAAAATTCTTATTTTCAAAATTTATGCCTCATCAATGGCAACGCCCAATACAAAAACTGACGCTTATTATAACTATTTCCGGTTCGAGAAGTCAAGTAATTTATGGCATTTCATCCATTACCATGTGCAGAAAATTTAACGCAGCCCGAGTATATTTTATACTTTTTTAACCTGAAATTCGAAGGATAAATAATTAGGCTTAATGGAAACCAATTACGCTTATTTAACTACCTTGAGCCACTCGACCAGTAGAAAATCGATTCTTCCGATCAAAAGCGACATACGGCTCATGACAGTATATCCGAATGATGCACCGAATGTGACCATCAGGAACCAGGTCCCCACTGTGGCCGCACCTCCGAAGAACCCGGTATGCTCCTTGGAAAAGAAGAAGTATATTAATCCGCAGAAAACACCCATGAAAATTATAAGGCCGGTAAGATTCAGCGGCATCGAAAGGCTGTAGAAGGTTCCCAGCCCGCACGCTACCAGGGCAATCAAAAAGAAAAACAGCTTTGTGGGTGTGGGCAGGTCAATGGTCGAACTGCGCCCGAAGAGTATAAACCCCAGCGAAACCAGGAGCACTGCGAATACCAGAACATTGCCGATAATCACGCCGCCCGACTGAACCCATCCGATAGATTCGGGAAAAGTTACCGCAGGCTGAATGGTGCTGCCGATTTGCCTGATTGCATTGGAAACAAGATAATTGATGAGATATAAACCGGCGGTTCCGCCCACCACCACAGAAAGCGGCCAGCGCGAAATCCATCCAATGGGAGGCACCAGACGCAAAAGCATCATCAATCCCAGTATACCGGCGCCCGTGTAAAGCAGGTTGTAATCAAACTGCCCCTGGAAAAGACTCTGCACCGCCGGACTCCAATTGGTCCAGAATTTGGCATGCAGGCTCTGCCAGAAGAGCGAGGCAAACCAGTACCCTGCCGAAAGACCGACAAAAATAGCCTCCGAAAATTTATACCAGGGATTGTCCTTGTATAAAAAGGACATAATACCCAGAGTCAGGAAAGCTGCTATCCAAACACCAACTATATTGGAATCCATCTCACTTACTCGTCTTGAGCTTATCCTTTCGGCCGATTACAAAATAGGCAATATTGCCAACCACGATAAAGAACATAACAACCGCATGAGCGATTGTCTGCGAAAGCATATATTTGGTTCCCCTGTCTTTGTACACCACATCCGTTTCGGCATTATACGCAAATATGCCCTCGAGCTCGGCTGCTCCGCGCATCCCCCCCGCCAGTCCCACAACCTGGCCGGAATTATAATAGGGATAAACCTGAGGCGCCTGCACCGCAGTATTACCGGCGCCCAGACGCACATGGAAACGATCGACAGCTATCTGCACCCATTCAACAGTCCCCGGATACCCGGCAGAGAAATTAATAGAAAAATCTATATCGTTAAAGTTCTTGATACCGCGCATCAGGGGCAGCTCTTCATATCGATTGCCGGCATAATCATTCTTGAACATATCGTAAAAAGACGAACCCATTCTCTGAATCACAAATTCATTCCCGGCCTGATAGCCCAGATTAACATAATGTATCCCGTAAACATATTCAGACTGATCGATATTTTTATCAGCGAAGGCCCTTGCGAGAGCCATATTGGCCTGAATCGGTCCCTGGGGCCAGAGTCCCATGATGATTATCCTGAGACGTTTCTTCAGGCAATATTTCATGATTGCATCGGCCATAGGCTGAAGCTCAGGCGCGGAAGGCGGATCGTAATCGAACGACATCAACACCTTTGAATTGGGCTGCAATTTATCAAGCGCATCGTACAGGCCCTGCACCTCGCGGGATATCGAAAGCTCGAAATCGACATTCAGAAACATCGGTACAGCCAGCGCGAGGAAGACGAACAGGAAAATCCAGCGTCTGTCTATAGCCAGAAGCGCTTTCCAAAAATTCATTAATCACTCCCCAGGTATGAACGTTCGATACCCAGAATTATGCGCAGGGAGGTGGAAACAGTCCCCAACGCGATGCCGATCAAAATTGCACGCTGACCGGCAGTATTCAAGACCTGCATTATAAAATCCGATATTGTCGAAAGTATTTTCCAGTCGGCCGGTAAAAAGCCGAAAATCAACTCATCAAAAAGAACCCGGCCCGACAAAACCAGAAAGGCGGCCACCAGAAGCAGCGTAGCCTGAAAATTTCTGGCCCTGAAGGCACGGTATGAAGCCGAGGCTACATAGAAAGCCAGCATCGCAAACATTGTCGCGGACAACGGGGTGTATATATTAGTATATAGCCAGTCAAATTTTGTGCCGGGTTCCTGAAATCCCGGCCCCTCGGAAATTCCCACCAGCGCCATGGTCAGCCATGAAATGATTATTACCAGTGAGAAAAACCAGTCTTTTTTGCGTTTGGATACGCTGAGAAAAGAAAGTTTCAGCAGATTTAACGCCCCCAGCCAGATTGCGCAGGCGGCGATAATAGAGAGCCAGTCGCTGAAGAGAGCTTCGACTTTGTCGAACGGCGTGTGCGGTATAAAATACTGGATTATATAAGCTATACCGACAGTCGCTGTAATTATTAATGGAATCTCTCGTCTCATAAAATCTTACAACCTGAATAATGACGCAAAATCATACCATCCAAATGTCTGCACCACAACTCCCACGGCCAGCGCAATCAGGAGCAAGGCTTTGCCGATATCCTGACCCTTGAGTGAACCCAGAAGCTTCGGCTCTTTGGAAAGATAAGCGGAAGCGGCAAAGAGCTCCTCGCCGATAAGGGTATAATCGCAGGCGGCCACAAAAAACGGGAGCTGGGCCGGCATCGCCGTGCCGGCAATCTGAATCGCATCAATCGAATTTCCTGTCTCAGCCAAAATCAGGGATTCGGCATAGAAAGCGCCCATATAAAAGATCGTAGCGGGTCTCTGACGCACCATCTTGCCGTCGATAGCAGCGGCATATCCGAACTGATCATCGGTCAGATAATGCACCATATTTTCATCATAAGCCTCGGGACGGCCTGCATTTGCATATGCTTCCTGAACAATTTCGCGCGCAGTCACCATCACCAGCGAACGTGAAACCGGCACTTCCAGCTTGGTATCCATCTCTGCTGTCAGACGCGCCACACGTCCCAAAATCGTCACTCCAGCAATAGTTTGAATATTCTGCATATCCTGAGTACCGGGAATAAAGAATATCTCCTTGCCCATCTCGGTTGCGCGTCCCACCGCGTCCTCCACGGCGTCCAGACCGGCAATCTTCCTGATAAACAGCTCTTTGCCCTTGCGGGCCTGACGGATGAAATAAAGTATGAAGAATGATAGCACCACGGCAATAATCAGAACATTAATGCGTCCCAGGTGAAGCCATGACTTCTTTGTTTTGACCGGCCCCGCCACCTCGGTTTTGGCCATGAGACCATCTCCCAGATACCTTCCAATAGTAACCAACTGATATGGATCAGAGGTCAGTGAACTCTGAACAAAAAAGCTGAAGAAAGGTAAAAAAGGCGAAACGACCTGGCCTGCGGCAAAGGCAGCAGTGATTCCTTCCGGCCCGCTCAGTTCAGTGCCGGCGCTGAAATTTTCCCAGACAGATTTGCGGGCCAGATCGGACCGAAAACCGTCAAGATCAACATAATAGCTGTAATTCTGGGATAGCATCGAAAGAACCACCCCATGCGGATTCAAGGAAATCCAGGGCGCCAGCGCCTTGAATCTTTCCATCTGTTTGACCATCATGATGCTGTTCCAGGGAATCGGCCTGAAGATATATTTAAATGGATATGCGGCCAGCTGGTATTCATATCTGTCTTTATTATTGACCGAATTATCGAAAGCGATCCGGCTCTGATTAGTGGCAGTGCTGATAAATTCAAATTTTTCTTCGCCCGCGAGCCTTCTCCCGATCACATATTTCTCCACCAGCCCCCGCTTGCCCCAGAGATTGTCGTCGGGCGAAAGCCGCCAGTTCAAAGTCAATGAGCTGCCGTTGTCATTAGGCGTATCCCTGACTTCAAAATCGGTGGGCGGTTTAACCTTAAAACGCTCCAAAAACTCTGTATTAATATTTGCGGACGGACTCTCCTGCGCCGGGAGGAAATTCGCAGAAGCAAATAAGCAAAGCAGTAAGATGATTAGAATTCGTTTTCTCAGCATTACTTTCCTGAGGATGCTAATTAGAAAAACCAGGGCTGTTCAGCTCTTTCAGACAGCCACGAATTTATTGTCAATTTATCATAAGTCAAGCCAAAAAGCTTCAGCCTTCGATTAATTCAACATTGGCTCTCGGAATAATGACCTTCTTTCCTTCCTGAAATTCAACCTCAAGTACACGAGCTTTGGATTCAGAATCGAGCTGCTGCAGGGCGGGCGGAAGGCCGGATACGGTACCGATCTGTCCGAAGTAAGGCTGACGGATCACACGTATCGGCGAACCCACCTCAAGACCCGCCGTGGTTTCCACTTCTTCGGCTCCGGCTTCATGAATATCGCCGGCCAAGGGGATGACCACTTCGGGGCGGATAACACCGGCCCTGATCTGGGTAGCCCCGTTAATACAGGCCATCATCCCCTCTTTGGACTTCAGGAGATCAAAAGTCTTCTGGGCCATGGCGATTTCACCGAAGCCCTCGGTAACAACGAGAGTCACTCCCAGGTCCTCGTTTCCGGTAATAGCGACACCGATATCATAACCCAGGAATTCGCGCAAATCTTTATCGGAAATTCCTCCCGCCACAATTCCCGCTGCCCCGACAGAGATAGCCCTCTTAACCGCGCCCGCGGTTGCCATCGAACCACCGACGACCACGCAGCCCTTACAGTCTTCCCCGATATGTTTATCTTCCAATACCGTGGCATTATCAGGCACTACAATTTTGATGGTTCCGTGAGTCTCGCCACCCACTCCGAAAATACCCTGGACAAAAGAACCCAGAGTGGAGATAGAGCAGCCCTCATTTTCGATAGTCTCGACCACCTCACCCTGAAGATAGGCCTTGACCTCAACCGGAATAGGCTCGCCCCTCAAAAGAACCTGGCCGGTAACCGAGGAAACACTCTCGATTGAACCGGAAATCTTGGACTTGGCTTCCGTTTTGAAAAGCCCGAAGAAACTTTTATTCAGGGCTATAGTCTCGCCCTTTTCAATCTGGTCGCCTTCCTTTTTGACCATGCAATCCTCGACATCCTCGGGAGGTACGCCAAGGATATTGGCCACGTTCAAGGGTTCGACCGTACCCGGAAGATCTGTCCGGGCAACCACCGTATCGGGTTCGACCTTGTCGCCGACTTTCACGACCACATCGCCTTTTAGAGGAAGAATACGTTTTTTTGTGATCTTCATCCTCTCGGTAACTTTCAATCCTGGTGTATATGAATGCGCCATAAATGACTCCTTTATATCAGTCTAACATCAATCTATCTTAACCCCGCAGGGCATCCTCATTATATACATTCAAAGCGGTCATCCACTGGATCAGGCTCTCGACCCTGTCCTTATTATTTTCCGGAGGGCTGAACGGTCTCCCGCGCCCATCAAGGATGAGCCCGCTGACACCGCCTGAAACCGTAGTTTCGAGATGCGAACCTTTGCCGGGTCCGACATCAAATCCCCGCTCCGGCTCAAGTACAGCCTTGGCCTTGAGCGGAAGGTCAGTGTCGGGATCGAATCCCAGATCTATCTTGATCATCTCCCCGGCTTTGAGCTCGCCCTGCTCGGTTTTGCCGCCGGGCAGTTCAAATCTGTACTTCATCACAGGTTTACCCGGCTTCGTCTCACCGACCGGGGCGATGCAGGTCCCCAGATGGATCAGGCAGTCCTTATCGAATACTTCCTTGGCGGCTTTGGCATGTACCTGTGACAGCACACCAAGCTGCGGCATCATAAATATCGAGTCGACCGCCAGACGGGTGATTCCCTCCGGCTGGAAAGCGTCGATCAGCATCATGGCCGCCTGCTGACGCCGCGGGGCATGGGACAGGACTCCGCCTGAACCTATCAACATATTGAGCGTCATCATATTAACCAGCGTTTCACCCCCCGCTTTCTGATCAAATGCATCCGCAATGGTTCGCTGCTGCTGCACACCTTTGAGCACTGTGGCAAAATTCTTGTGCTGTATGAAGGCCAGGCGCAGCGCCTCCTTGGCGATGGCCTGCTCGAAAATCAATTCCTGCATGCTCTGGGGAATTGTGGTGGGACGGATCATCTTGTTTTTGACGCGGTTCCTGAGATCGCGCTCGTCCATGTCGAACGGCACCCAGCGCATAACCATCGGCAAAGTCGCCTCGGCAAATACGTTGGAAACAGAATAGCTCATCCCCAGATTGGCCGAAACCGTACGGTTGAACACACCCTGAAACACGCTAAATACGTCGGTGGTGGCTCCCCCGATATCCACACCCAGCACCTCGATATCCTCGAGATCGGCAATAGTCTTCATGATCAGGCCGACCGCTCCCGGCGTGGGCATGATAGGCACATCCGTCCACTCCATCAACTTGCTGTATCCCGGAGCCTGAGCCATAACATGCTCCATGAAAAGATCATGTATCTTTTCTCTGGCGGGCAGGAGATTTTCCTTTTCCAGCACCGGCCGTATATTATCTACGATGCCGAGATCGACTTTATCTTCCAGGGTCTCCTTGATGGCCTCGCGGGCATCCTTATTGCCGGCATAGATCACAGGAAGATTATAACCGGAACCCAGACGCGGCCTTGGATCGGCGCCTGAGATCAACTCGGCGATCTCCACCACATGAGTAATCGTACCGCCATCGATTCCCCCGGACAGGAGAATCATATCCGGACGCAAATGCCGAATTCTCTCGATCTGCTCGTGAGGCAAACGCTTGTCGTTAGAGGCAATCACATCCATCACAATGGCGCCGGCTCCCAGCGCGGCCCGTTCCGCCGATTCCGCGGTCATGGAACGCACCACTCCCGCCACCATCATCTGCAGTCCGCCTCCGGCGGAGGAGGTGGAGACATAAATATCAGTACCCTCTTTCTTGTCACCCTCGTCCTTACTGGGCGAAATGATTTTGTGATTTTCGTCCAGAAGCCTGCGGCCGGAGAGCTCTTCGACCTCAGCCACTGCATTGAGAACACCCATGGTCACATCTTCAAAAGGCGCCTCCACCGTGGTCGGGGCCTCGCCCCGGACGATCAAGCGGTACTCGTCTCCAACTTTTTCTATCAGAATCGCTTTGGTCGTGGTCGATCCGCAATCCGTAGCCAAAATTACATTAATATCTTCCGGCTTTATCTCTTTCATAAAAATACCTCTAACGCATACATTAAACTAAATTGACCGGGCATATTATGCCCCGAATATAAAACCCTAAAATATAATTTTACGCGCCCATTTGTCAAGTAATCAGCATTTATATTTTGAGAATCTCTTCACAAGATAAAATCCCCCTGACTTCAAAAGATATTTGACTTTTCGTCCCCGCTATGCGTTAATGTACAAACCAATTATGGTAAATACAGAGCAGGAGGTAGTAATGGCTGAAGAAAGAACGGGCGTCGTTTCAATAATGGGTAAACCCATGACACTCCTTGGCCCCGGACTCACGGCTGGCGATCCGGCTCCGGATTTCCAGCTTCTGGATAATGATCTCAAGACTGTCAGGCTATCTGATTCGGACGGTGCCATCCGTCTACTCTCTGTGGTCACCTCACTCGATACCGAAGTTTGCGCTTTGCAAACCGAGCGTTTCAACAAAGAGGTCAAAAAAATCAGCGACGAGATAAAGTTCTTCACTATTTCCATGGATCTGCCTTTTGCTCAGAAAAGATGGGTCGATGAAAATGAGCTCGAGGACGTCATCACCCTCTCCGATTTCAACGATGCCGATTTCGGCTTGAAATACGGTTTGCTGTTGAAGGAGATACGATTGTTGAGCCGGGCTGTGGTAATTGTAGGCAAGGACAATAAGATCGCCGATTTCCAGATAGTCCCGGAGGTAACCGAGGAACCCGATTATGCCCGTTCGCTGGAGGCCCTGCGCAGGATAAGCTGAGCTGAACCCGGGAAATATAACCCGAAATAAAACAGGGTGTGAGCTTGTCGCACCCTGTTTTTTGATAATAATATATTTTTCTGTTTGTAATCTATCTAAAACCGAAGAGGAAATAACCGCCCGCTGAATGGGACAATTGACCGGCAAATCTTCATCTTCGGGGCCGATTTATTTCATTTTATGATTAATATCGTCTTCCGCCGCCTCCCCCTCTTCTATCATCTCTCGGACGGGGCGGGCGGGCCTCGTCGATTCTAAGTGTACGGCCCTCGAAATCGGTGCCGTTCAATGATTCCATAGCCTTCTCGGCTTCTTCGTTGTTGGACATTTCCACAAAGCCAAAACCTTTGCCGGTAATGATTCTGACATCACGGACTTCCCCGTAATTGGCAAACAATGCCTGCAGCTGATCATCAGTAACAGCATAATTAAGGTTGCCTACATAAAGCTTGTTACCCTGCATTAGAAAAACTCCTACTCGTAAGAAGCTCTTTGTTTTTGAATGTCTCTTTGTGAAGGTTGAAGATGCGGAAAAACGATTCTGGTACCTTTTAGAAAAACATTGCCAAACAAAAGAAACTTACAGTTAAAAATCAATAAATAAGGCAATTCAGTTAAATGACGCCTCCTTGAAACCAATGCCGGTCCAGATGATTTATCGGACGGCCAATCAAAAACTGAATTAAATTCAGCCGAATTATACTTAGAATCTCGGTTTTGTCAAGCTGAAAAATGTTAAAAATCTATGAATCAGCGCCTTAGGAGCGTGATTGAGAAGCGGCACCCGTCTAAGACCGATCACCTTTGAAGACAATGTTCCAAAAGATCAGAATCTCGATCTTCTCATGATTCACTAACATTTCTCTAATTTTTGGATCGTTTAATGCCGCGAATTTATTTGAAAGAGGACTATTTGATATGAAGCGGATTTACATTTCAATTCTAAGCAGCTGCCTGGTGGTCGTGCTCATCTTGCTTCTCACAGGCAAATAAAATATTAAGTTTGCCTGCTGGTCTCGACGATAGTAATAAAAGGCAGGGCGCGGAATACATCCACGCCCATGCGTCTCACTTTGGTCGTCGCAGGCATCTATACCCGCGATTTGTCCTGAATACGTTTTCAATTAATTATTTGATTGCCATCAGGTTAAATTTAAGATCAGTGTGCCGGAAATCTAAGGACTGATCTTTTGGGGTAAATCCCGCGCGGAAAGCAGGCGCCCTGTATCTGGCTATTCCGGCGTTCGAGTCCCTTGTGTCCCGGAATTGCCGCCCTGAAAGAGCTTTTTCAGATTTAGGATGAAAATTTATTGTTTGTTGGGAGATCTCAGTCGCTGGGTGAACCTGGATTTTCGTTTTTGTCAAAACCGGTTTTTCCGATCTTGCTCTCATTGCTCCGAGCGGCCTTTTTTCTATCCTCTTCGAGCTTTCGGGCAAATTCTTTCACCTCTTCCGTGGGGACACGATACCCGATAAAGCGCATTTTCAGCTTATACCAGAAGGACTTGCCCTTGAAGTGCTCTTTCTTCATTATCTTGTAGGCTTTTTCGAGTTTGACCGCTTTAGCGTCATGTTTTTCGATCTTTTGCATCAAGAGCTCGACATTTTTGCGATCCTCGATCACCTCGCGGAAGATAGTGTAGCTTTTGAAATCGAAAAGCGTCTGCACAATCGGTTCGAAAAAGACCATCACCTGTGAGCCTATGAAATTCAAGGGCTTAACCGACTCGATAAACATCAGGGCCGGGACAGTCATACGTTTCTCGACTACCTTTCGGGCAACTTTTTCCAAGACCTCATCCTGCTCCGGGGTGAGCTTACCTTTCTCCGGCTCCCCCTTGGGCGGAAGAGGAAACATCTTCTCGCTCATCTTCTAATGCACCTATCTTGCTTTTGACAATTCCAAGTATCCTGTCGGCATCGCCCTCGCCATATCTCAAAAAAAGGCCGCGGAAATTCTCCAGACGACTTGGGCGTGTAAATGTCGAAAGAAATACGCCGTTTCGTTCGGGATAAATCGTTCTGTATATATTCCAGCTCTTTTTTGTTCTCGATATAGTATAGATTATCTCGATATAATCATCATATAATTTATACGTAGTCGGAAAATAAAATGATCGCATCGAGGCCAGAAGCACCACCGCACCGATTATCGTAAAAAGGCGCGATTCGGTCAGCCAGTAAACAATTACCAGCAGCAGGAACAAAAAAATCGTTACTAGCGAGGTCACCAGCCGATTGGCTTTGGCCGGATGAAACACCCACTCGTACAACGGCTTCTCTTCTTCTTCCTGCTCTTCTATCTTTTCTTTTTCCTTCTCAGCCATGATAATACCAAAATCGTGCGCTGAATTAAAACGTATGTCAAATCCCCGTGGGATTTGACAATCGTCAAAACTCAAAGAGTTTTGACCTACAATTGCTTATTTGTGCCCGGCGTATGTCCCCATCTGCCGGGTAATATCTTAGTCCATGCAAAGATACTCGAATCCATTCCAAAGGTCAACCCCCATTATGACTGGGCGTTTTATACAGGGCGGCTTGTCCAAACTGGCTTGGCATGAAAACAAAGCTAACGGATGTCCCCCATATCATCAATCATACCATATTAGTACAAGTAAAAAACCAACACTTTTTGAGCATTAACAGCTATAACCGAGATCATAGGTGCCCCGCTGCGCCAGCAGTGGGATTTTTGCTTCAAAGGAATTCATTTATGAAATAGAAGATCCCACCCCTTATGAGCCGATAACGGCTCAACGGGGATGGGGCACCCTGTGCGCCGCGTCGATAAATCCGATCATACCTCAGCAATAAATCTATACCCCGCATTCCGGCGATACTTACCCTCGTTGCGGTACATCATGCGCTCATCCACAAATTCGCGCCGGATCCGGCAGTAATCATCATGATATTTCAGGATGATCTCGTTGACCTCAGCCTCGTCATAAACCTTACCAATTCTGAATTGCCTCAATATATATTCAAGGATATATTTGCGCTTTTTGCGCTGCACCGGAAGTTGCTCGAAACGGCCCTCTTTCATAAAGCGCCCGACAATTTTCTGCGCAGGATTCATAGCGTTTTTGTTGGAATGCCGCTCCAGCCAGGACATCAAATCGGCCTCTTTCACCCGCCAGTCCTTGCCGATTTTATAGCCCGGAATCTCGCCATACTGCAATTTGCGGGCGATAACCTGCACATTCATCTTGAGTATTTCGGCTATTTCGTTGGTAGTATAGAACTTAAGATTAGATTTCGCATTTTTATCAGTCACATTATCACCTCATTACATAGTATTAATACAAATTATAAAGCATTATACGGTATTATACGGCATAATCAAGTATATTTTTAAAAAATAGTTCAAAAAAGCCTCGCCGAATTTTATCGGTCAGGCTTGAAAGAAGCAAAATCTTTTGGGCGAGACTTATTTAACTACTATCTGCTTTTTTGAGTCGAGATTGTCATCGTTAGCCGAGCATCACCAATATACCCTGAGTCAGGCGAATTCAATCCGGGAACGAAAATGATCCGGGGCGGTTTCAACTATAAGATTGAATAAAAGGAGGTTATCATGATTGAAAAAGCAACTTTTGCTGCCGGATGTTTCTGGGGCATCGAAGCAGCCTTCAGGAGAATTAACGGCGTAATAAAGACACAAGTCGGCTACACGGGTGGCGATTACGAGAACCCATCCTACCAGGATGTCTGCTCGGGAAAGACCGGGCATGCGGAATCGGTGCTGATCGAATTTGACCCAAATGTCCTATCGTATGAGGATTTACTGGATGCCTTCTGGAATATGCACGACCCGACCTCGAAAAACCGGCAGGGCCTGGATATCGGCAGCCAGTACAGGTCGGCAATTTTTTACCACAATGAGGAACAGCGGGAAAAGGCCCTAAAATCAAAAGATCAAATGAATTCCAGCGGCAAATTCAAAAAAGAGATTGTAACCGAGGTCAAACCGGCAGGAAAATTCTATCCGGCCGAGGAGTACCATCAGCGCTATTACGATAAAAAGGGCATTATTCATTAATACCGTCTTTTTTGGAATTTTGTTTTTCCACCCGCTGCCGTCCTACATTATCTTGACAATTATCCTGGCTGATGATAAAATAATATCATGGTTGAACCTGTATTTGAGACCGAAGGGGAAACAAAGAAACACGACTCCCGTTTCAAGAAATTCGTGATCACAGGCCTCCTGACCGCCATTCCAATTCTAATCACATGGGTCGTTGTCAAATTTATTCTGGATATTCTGACCGGTATCGGCGAACCGGTTATAAATGCGCTGGCCGCCCTGATTGCGCCATTTTCTGAGACAATAGCAAACATCCTCATTAACCCGATAATCGAAGGCATACTGGCCATCGCACTAATTGTGCTGATCTTCTACCTTCTGGGTGTTCTGGCCACACGTGTTATCGGCAAACAGATGCTGGAGATGTTCGATGCTCTGATGGTGAAAATTCCGTTGGTCAAGACGGTCTATGGCGGGGTCAAGACACTGATCGAATCATTCAAGGCCAGGCCGGACGGCACGCAGACTGTGGTGCTGATCGATTTTCCATCTCCCGAGATGAAAACTCTGGGATTTTTAACCCGCACCCTGGAGGATTCCGATACCGGTGAAAAATTGGCTGCGGTGTATGTCCCCACCACTCCCAATCCCACCTCCGGGTATCTGGAAATTGTCCCGGCCCACAAAGTCACCTATACTAACTGGACAGTGGACGAGGCCATGAGTTTCATAGTATCGGGAGGAGCGGTGGCGCCGGTGAAAATGAATTATTCCAAAAGCGCCAAACCGAAAAAAATGCCTGAAACAGAATAAGAAGTATTGGATACTTTTCGTGTCTATTGATGAAAATAAAGAACTGATCCGCAAATTCAACCGCGACATGAACAGCCGCGATACCAAAATTGTCGACAAATATTACTCCACCAGGGCCATTGACCATGCCGGATGTGACGATCGTGAAGGCCTCAAGAAAGCGCTGAAAAAGTTCTTCAAAATCTATCCCGAGACAATGTTTAATATTGAAGAGATGATAGCCGAGCGTGACCTGGTGGCGGTGAGGACTACAGTTGATGTGGCGGATAAAAGGGGAAACGGCAAAAGTCTATCGACTATCGAAATCTACCGCATAGACGACGAGCAGATTATTGAACACTGGGGCTATGGCACCCCGTTCTTTTAATGTTAGATCTTATCAGCAATTCGAGACCCCCGTCATCGGTTGTGTCGCATGGCGGGTACCTCCCAATGAAGACATAATTGATGGTCCAGACAGCATCGCTGACATTAACAGTGGCGCTACAATCAGTTTTGGGGGTCACGATACCCTCTCCGCACGCGATGAAATCGACTTCAGGAGGTTTTTGATGATTTTAATGAAGTATAACAGTTAGAGGCTGGAACTATCAGTTAATTAGCTTCATTTTAGTGGCAATGCAACTTGTGATTTTTAATAAAGAATATTACTTCAATGTATATAGCAACATAAAAGGAATTTTGATTGAAAACTAAGTTCCAGGTGCTTTTCTTAGTTCTAATTCTTAACCTGACGGTATTATACAATTCTGTGTCCGCCGAGGGGCTCGAGCTGGTATCTTTCAGCTACGAATTTGTGCCCGAGGCGGAGATCGATTTGACCGGGGTGGAAGCGGAGGAGCTGAAGGTTGCCCAGCAGACCTTCACCGCCAAGATGGCGATCCCTGTATCGCTTTCAGGTCGAAATACGATGCTCCTGCATTTCCTGACATTCAGGTGGCTGCACCAGTCTTATGATCAGGTGGCGCTTGCCGGGCAGGTTTATCGTCCCGAATATCTTTACAGCATCAAATACGGTCTGGTTTTTGTTCAAAGGCTTTCTCCCCGCTGGCAATTTGCATTCCTGCTTCAACCCAGCATGCACAGCGATTTAACGGAGATAACCACGCAGCATATCAGCCTGCGAGCCGGATTTGTATTCGAGAAGAGCGTCAGCGACAAGTTCTCTTACGGTTTCGGCGCAGGATACTCAGACGATTTTGGAGATGAGAAGATCTTACCGGTAGCCAGGCTAAACTGGAAACCGGCCAGCGGCTGGAGATTCAAATTTGACATTCCCCAGAAACTCGAGCTATGGTACCTGGTCAATTCCAAAATATGGGCGGGAATCGAGGCCAAGGTCACGGGTGCGCATTTTCGCATCGGCGAGGATATCAGCCTGGAGGATGGAAGTTCGCTCCGGGGGGGACGGGTAAAGTATTCTATTCTCAACGCCGGGCCGTCAATCAGATTCAATATCTACAAAGGTCTGGATTTGAGCATCAGTGCCGGCAGGAGCTTTTATCGCAGGCTGGAGCTATTCGATATGAATGACAACCAGCTTTTTGACAGCCAATATGAAAATTCCCTCTTTATGAAAGTCAAGCTGGAATATAATGTTGGAAATTGATTCACGAGGGCCTCATGCCGGAAACAAAGTGGGAGGATTTAGAGACGGTTGAAATAGATGCCGGCGGTTCCGGAGCGTAAAGTCCCCAACGGCACTCTTCTGGCGTAATTTCTGCGCTTTTTTATTCCATTCAAATATATAAGTATTTTATCCATTTTTTGTTTTGGAAGGGAACTCTTAACTCATTAATTTGTTAATAGTTCCAAAAGTCTAGGGCCTTGGTATTGATTGTTAGATCACACTTTATTATTAGCCCTGCAACGATTTAGGGCGTTTATGGAAAAGTGATTCAAGGATGAATTGGCTGGTTCTATTTGAGATTATCTCAGTCCCTGGAACCAACTAAGTTTATAAGTGTGAAACAGGCGAAAACAGCTTCGATCGGACATCCACTTGACCGTATTCTTCGGGGTAAAGCAACTCGGACATCCTTGATTATTTAGCAGATTGATGCAGGGACGCAGCATTAGAAATTGTGCGATTGACATTCGCGGCGGGGCCGCGGCGCAATCGTTGTTTGAATATAGCAGATTTACTGCGCAACACAGCTAGTTTGGCGCTGTTTTGCTGGATGATCCGCACCAGGGGAATCTGAAGGCCGGACCGCTTCATAGCGGCTCTCAGGTTCCCTGCGGATCACAAATTTGCCTGAAGAAGTTACATCTGTGAAAAGCACCAATGCGGGTAAAACGACCCATCCTTCATGAGGATGGGTTTTTGTTTTTGACAGAAATATTATCGCTTTATCAAAATAGGATTTTCGGGCGATGAAGATCAGAAGCCTATAAAGCGGCGAAATACTTTTCAAATGCAGTAATTTACAACTGAAGGCTCTTCTTCTTCCCGTGGGGCTTCTTCATCAGGACGGGGGACTATCAATATGAAAGCCAGGGGAAATATGACCCAGGAATAGAGCCATTTAAATACAACCACTTTCCATGGTGCAGCAACGAATGATTTATAATAGCCCAGCCAGTATTGTCCGGCCAGATCGAAATTTTCGAACTTGAACATCGCAAACAATGTGAACATTTCCACCAGTGGCAGGATGATGATTCCGAGAACCAGTCCCACCAGCCATCCATTCAGCCATTTATTGCGGTTGAACAGGCGCACATAGACCCTGCTGCGGTAAAATCTAATAAATCGATAGGAAATATAAGCGGCCAGCGGAAATGATATCGGGCTCAGATTTAAAATGGGGCAATGACAGAAATGCGCCACCGACTCGCCCGGAGTGAGCAGCATCAACCCCCCTTGATATGCGGACCATTCCAGAGCGGTATAAAGATGTCCGCCCAGGCCGAACAGGCGGCTCAGAAACGCATATACCACGATCACTGCGGCCAGGAAAAATGTCGTGTGCCAGACCAGGCCGCGCTTGATGATTCTTTCCGGATCGAGTTTCTTTTGCTTCTCAGGGATAATTTTCTGCATGTAGATTGAAAACAGGATCACCATTCCCAGAACCACAATGCTGGGCCAGATCAGCTCGGCATAGTAGCCGCCGAATCTCTCGACAGTTTGTATCAGGCCCTCGCTGCGTTTGGCCAGTATCCCCAGCAACTCCCGTAATTCATTAGGAAGGTAGGAGATATTGATAATTGCATAGGCGCTCACCAGCGCCATCATTACAATGACAAAATAATCATAAACCAGGACTGCAATAAATCCGGCCACAATGAACATGGTAGCGCCGGCGATCAGGCCCGACTCCGGCTCGCCCCCGCGCGACATGACCATGGCAAATACAAAAAATCCGACCAGTAGCCCTACGCCAGAGAAGACAAATAATTTCTGCAGCGGCCACGCCAGCAAGGCAAATATAACCGCTCCCGCAATGCCGTAAAATATCAAAGACCCCGAGGGACCCACAAAGACTTCGCCCATGAACAGCCCGACAACAAATCCAACCCAGAGTCCCAGAATGACCAGGAATATCTTAAATATTCTCAGGCCCCAGAGTATGCACGCAAACGCGAATGCCAGAGTGGCGGACGCGAATATGGCACTATAAAAATCCACCGTAATTCCTCAATCCAAGCTCCCTCCCGAAAATGTCAGGTTTAGTTAATATATGGCCGAGAGCTTGTCAAGTTCGATAATCCTTTCGAACACTATAAAAAATATTATATTTCAGCAAACAATTAATATTGAAACATGTTTTTAGGAATAAGTATAATATTATCTCAATATGTCGATTTAGTAGATAGGTAAAGAGATGGCAAAAAAAGCGGTAGAATTAAAAGTCGGGATAGTCGTCATACTGGGCGGCATTCTATTTGTGGCCACCATCTTATGGCTTCAGGGGTTTCAGTTCCGTCAGGAGCATAAGCGAATAGATGTGACCTTTGAAGATGTCGGAGGTCTCAAACGGGGCGACCCGGTGACCGTATCCGGTGTAAACAAAGGCAAGGTGGCCAGGGTAAATCTGGAACGGACCGGCGTAATGGCCGAGCTGGTCATCGAGGCCGACGCTTTCCTGCATTCGGATGCCCGCTTTATTGTACAGAACTACGGGTTGATGGGTGAGCGTTTCGTCTATATTGAGCCGGGTAAATCGGGCGAGCCGCTGGATCTCTCAAAGGTACAGAAGGGCGAGACCGACCCGGGCACCGCAGAATTGATCGGGCTGTTCGGGCAAACAATCGAAGATGTGCGCGATATTCTGGCAGACATCAAAAGCACCGTGGCTTCCGAGAAGAATCTGAAAAATCTGGTTAATCTGGCATCTTCCCTTAATGATCTCTCTATAAAGCTCAACGATTTCTTCCTCGATAATAAAGGCTCTATTAAAAAAACCTTCACCAATATCGAAGACGCGACCGAGAAATTGAGCGCGATTATCGACACGACCAGTATAAAATTCGACAGCACTCTGGATAATTTCGCTAATGCCTCCACGACTCTGAACATGTTAGCCGATTCAATCAGCGTCATAACATCATCGATCACCAGGTTCCTCACGGATATCGAAGAGGGCAAGGGCACCCTGGGACTGCTCAGCTCCGACGAAACCATGTACCAGGATTTAAAAAAGACCATACGTTCGGTCGAGGCTATTATCGACGATATCAGGCGCAATCCCAAGAAGTACCTCAATGTCGAAGTGGAGATATTCTAACGGGATTTTCGTTACCGATCAAATTTGTAGTTGACTGTGCCCGGAGCAACTATTTCTTGATTATATTCTGGATGGGCATCTCGGGATTATCCTGAGATCTCAGAACGGACCAGACCTATTTCGACGTTCCCGATTGTCGGAACCTCTGCCGGGACGACAATGTTGAGGGCAATAAATAAAAGGGAAATGGATTGAAAAAGGTACTGATATATTCCATACTGCTTATAGCGGGGCTGATTATTTCTCAATACCTGGGCGAGCTGGGTGCAGGATTTTTTAAACCCGCCACCGAGATAATCCGCCTGCTGACCGTTTTCTGTCTCGGATTCATCATGATTCATGTCGGCTACGAATTCGAAATCGACCGCAGCCGCTTGAAAAGCTATGCAGTTGACTATGGCGTCGCGGCCACAGCAGCGGCCTTCCCCTGGATTTTCGTGGCCGCATATTTTGTATTTATCCTGACTCCTCCCGAGGCCTGGGGTAGCTTCGATACCTGGAAGGAATCGCTTCTGGCCGGCCGCTTCGCTGCCCCCACCTCGGCCGGGATTTTATTCTCGATGCTGTCCGCTGCAGGACTATCGGCCACATGGGTCTTCAAGAAACTCCGGATTCTGGCAATCTTCGATGATCTCGACACGGTTCTGCTGATGATCCCGCTGAAAATGATGATCGTCGGATTGAAATGGCAGCTGGGAGTTGTGGTGGCAATAATGTTCGCGCAGCTGTGGATGGCCTGGAAATTCATGCGCAGGCTGAAGTTGCCGATAACATGGCCCTGGGTAATGGTCTATTCCGCCGGGCTCACCCTGATAACCGAAATAGTCTATCTCACCAGCAAACTTATAGACGAGGTGGTATCGGTGCACATAGAAATTCTGCTCCCGGCCTTTGTCCTGGGATGTATGCTGGCACGTCCTGAGGGCCACGACCCTCACGCAGATGATAGACGCGAGGGCCATCAGGAGGGTCCCGAGGCTCCCAATGAGCAGAAAGTTGCCAGCATGGTTTCCGGGATTTTCATGCTGTTGGTTGGCCTGACCATGCCGCCCATTGCGCAGGTTCTCGGCAGCCAGCCTGATGGCAGTTCCTTTGGCTGGGGCACGATTGCTGTTCATGTGATCCTGATCACATTACTGGCCAATCTGGGCAAGATGTTTCCGTTATTCGTGTACAAAAAGGAATCCTCATGGCGCGAGCGACTGGCCATATGTATCGGCATGTGGCCGCGGGGCGAGGTCGGAGCCGGAGTTCTGATTATATCGCTTTCTTACGGAATAGGCGGTATTATGATTACGGTCGCCATGCTCTCGCTGGCACTGAACCTGCTGCTGACCGGATTATTCATAGTCTTTGTCAAAAAGCTCCTTGCCCATAAAATCTCGCAGTAAATCCCGATTATGCGGATCCCCTGACCCGGATAACTTCCTGCATTTTACGTAAAAAACAAATTTTGAAAGTAGACATAATGGGTTTGCATTATTGCAGGAAATGTTTATTTTGTTAACATCCAGGAATGATTTTCACAGCATAAGGAGAGGGGTCTGCCTATGAAGGCAGATGAAAATAATGGTGGTTACACAAGACCATACAGGGTTCTTGTTGCCGGCAGCATGGTAAAAAACTACAGGATAATCTCCCGAATCGGCCGGGGAGGAATGGGCGAGGTATATCTGGCAGAGGATACCAGTCTAAACCGCATGACTGCACTCAAATTTCTGCTGCCCCACATCTGCCAGGATGCAGGCAGCCGTTCGCGTTTCAAGAGAGAGGCACAGGCATCGGCCCGGCTGGAGCATGCTAATATCGCCACAATCTTTGAGGTCGATGAATTTGACGGAAGACCATTCTTCGCCATGCAGTATATCGAGGGCCTGCCGTTGAACGAATATTTTAAGGACAGCAGAATTGCATTTGATGAACTAATCGATATATCATCTCAGATATGCGAGGGTCTGCACAGCGCGCATCAGTCGGGCATAGTACACCGCGACATCAAACCCAGCAATATCATTATTGATAAAAAAGGCCATCCTAAAATATTCGATTTCGGCCTGGCCTCAATTCAGGGAACCGAAAAGCTCACGGAACCCGGTTCTGTGCTGGGCACGATTGGATATATGTCTCCCGAACAACTACAGTTTAAAAAAGTGGATCAGCGCACAGATCTCTTCTCCCTGGGTGTTGTGATGTATGAGATAATTGCTGGAAGACCTCCATTCAAAGGAGAAAACCGCGCAGCCGTTATGAACTTGATTATTAATGATACCCCGGAACCTCTCTCCAGATATAAAAGCGGTGTGCCGGAGGGGCTGGAACAAATAGTCTTCAAGCTGCTGCAGAAAGATCCGGGACTGAGATACCAGGGGGCCAACGAAGTGGTCAGCGATTTAAAATTGCTGCAGGTCCGGTCACTGTCAGGGCTGCAAACTGTTAAGATACACCCTCCCGGAATTTTCGGCAGACGGCTGACCGGATATATTCTCAGCCTGATCATAATCGCACTCCTAGCCCTCCCGTTGATCAGCCCATCCTTAAGGAATTCTATCTTTGGGTTGCTGGGATTAGACGGTGTCCCGGCCAAAAAACACCTCGCCGTGCTGCCCTTTGTCAGCGTGGAAAAGCAAGCCTCTGCTCCGGAGCTAAATGACGGGCTACTGGAAATACTCACGGCGAAACTAAGCCAGCTGGAGGCCTTCCATGGAAAGCTGCAGGTAATACCGGCCAGCGAAATCAGGCAAAACAATATAAGCAGCGCCCGGCAGGCGCGCCGGGCCTTTGGCGCCAACCTGGCGGTCACCGGAAGTATCCATATGATCAGAGACAGCATTCAGCTGATCATAAATCTGGTAGATGCAAAAAAAGAGCGGCAGTTGCGATCCGCAGCCATTCAATATCCGGCCTCGGGGATTCAAGCGCTTCAGGATTCCACCCTCTTCGAACTTGCGAGAATGCTGGAAATACAACTTAGACCCGAGGAAAAGAGCTTTCTGTCCGAGGGCGGCACCAAGTCCACGGAGGCCTACTATTATTATCTGGAAGGCTTGGGACGCATGAAAGAGGTCGGCAACCCGGAAAAGCTGGATAGCGTGATCAGCCTGTTTAATCGGGCTATCAGGGCAGATAATGATTTTGCCCTGGCCTATTGCTGGCTGGGCATGGCCTATTGGGACAAGTATAAATTTGTGAAGGATTCAGCCTGGATAGAATCTGCCGAGAGAAACTGCCGGCGCGCGATCGAAATCAATCCCCGCCTTTCCAAGCCTCACGTGGTTCTCGGGCAAATATTTAATGAGTTCAGGAAACCCGACCAGGCGATTGGAGAATTCAGGAATGCCCTTCACATCGATTCAACCGATAACAGGGCTTACAAGGGATTGGCGCGCGCATTCGAATTAAAAAATGACAACCGGATGGCTGAATCGACCTATAAAAAAGCGATCAGTATAAAACCGGACTATACCGCAGCCTACTTTAACCTGGGGAGGTTCTATATCAATCAGGCACGAAAGCGCGATGCCGAAATAACAGCTCAAAAAATGATCGACCTGAAGCCGGAAGGTTTCACCGACTGGAATAATATCGGGGCTCTTTACTATTTAATGGGAGAATATGATAAAGCCCGGGAGATGTGGGAGCATTCGCTTCAAATCCAGCCGAATTACGGCGCCTATTCAAATCTGGGGTCGTTTTTTGTCAACGAATCGCGTTTCCAGGAAGCGGCCCAAATGTACGAACAGGCATTGCGGCTGAATGACAGCGACTATAAAGTCTGGATAAATCTGGCTGGTCTTTATCGGAGATTAGGATCTGACGGGGAAGATGATTCCGTTGCTTATATGAGAGCTATCCAGATGGCTGAGGTGCAGAAACGGGTAAATCCGGAGGATCCGGAGGTCCTTTCGCACCTGGCTGAAGCGTATTCTGTATTGAACATGCACGACCAGGCCATTGAGCATATTGAAAAAGCCATATCTATCTCTCCCAACGAGGTCTACTACTATGTCAGCGCCGGGCTTGTTTATGAACTTGCAAACAGGCGTGATGAAGCCGTCAGATGGGTCAAAAAAGCCCTGGAAAACGGCGTCCCGCCGCAACATATAGAAAATATTCCCGAGTTTGACTCTTTGCGAATCGATCCGGAAATAATCCAATATCTGACAGCCGCAAAGAACGAGAGCAAATAGGCAATTTTTTAGATGGAGGATTTAACAATGGCAGACGGTATTACCAGAAATCCAAAAGTATCGATTATTTCGGATCGAGAATCAGTCCGGGTGACCCCGGGCGAATTATTTGTGGCTCCCAAATCAATTGTTACCTTCGAGAATCTGGGCGAGGGCAAAGTGGGGGTCTTGTTTCCCGATAAAAGCCTGTTCGGGACGGACACGCTGGTTCTGGAGACACAGACTCAAGATAATCTAACCGTTGCAGTTACTGAGAAGGGCTTTTTCTATTACGACGTGTACAACTATAACAACCAGACTTCCACTAACAGCTCCACCCGGCCGATAATAATAGTATATCCGGAGTCCTGATAGTGACGGCCCGAAGATTGAGTCATTTCCTGATATCTTTCGGGATATCCTTCCATATCTTATTTTGCCATGCAACTTAATCGGGCCTGGCTGTATTAACTTAAATGGAATTGACAAACATCCGATAAGGGTTTAAATTATCGGACTGCGACTACGCCGGAGGAGTGGCTGAGTGGTCGAAAGCGGCGGTCTTGAAAACCGTTGTACCGCAAGGTACCGTGGGTTCGAATCCTACCTCCTCCGCTTAATTGGTATATTCCGGGCACATCCTTTACAGTTCATTCCGGGCAGATGGTTTACACTTTTTATATACATATTTTATATTACCTTGTCGAGTTTTCTGCACCACCAGGTCATTCTGAGTAATGAGTTCAAAAAGCCAGCTGGAGCTGTGATCTGATCAGGTAGTCAGTCCGGTCTTCGTCCCGCCTCTCGTACCTGGTGAACCCGAAATCATTCTGCAATTTGAGATTATGCTGATCCAGATAAATATTAAAACCGAAAGTTCCCTCATGTTCCGCCAGCAACATCCCGGCATCTATATACTGCGAAATAATTGCATCATCTTCGGTCTCCGCGATAATTGACTGCGCCCTGTTAAACGCCTCATCCGCAATCGCATCCTCGATTTTTACGTGGGCATAGCGCAATGAGAACTCAACACGGCCTGTTGTTCTGTAAGCCGACTGAATCAGCAGACCTGAAAAAGCCAGACGGCTGCGGAGCGATTCACCGATTCCACTGAATCCAAGGTAACCCGCTCCCATCACGGAAAACCCCTCATATTTGACCAGAAATTCCTGGGCGGCCCGGAGAGCGAGGTCATGATATTCAGTCGGATCAATATCCCAGGCAATGCTGGAGGCAATGCTGTAACGGAGGCCGCCGCCCCCGGCATCAGAATCGGAACGGACATTGATAGAATTAGCATTATAGGCGAAATGAAAAACCAGTTCCGGATGAAATTCTGACCTCGGGCTGGATGCGGACAGGTCCGACCTGTTTATTACCTTCTCACCAAACAGCGAGGCCAGCCCGGAAGTATGAGAGGCCCGGGCATTGACACCATTAAAAATACCGGCCACATAAGCCAGCCTCGGCGGCTTTTCATATCCATTATGCACTGCAATCCCCATCTGCCGCTCCGCTCCGAAATATTTTGTCACAATTGCCCAATCCACAAGTGTGAGCCGCTGGAATGATTGAATTCTGTATCTTGTGAATGGAATCTTGTACTGCCCGATCCTGAATGCAAAAAAAGAAAGAAGCTCGGAATCAAAATACAGATCCATCAGTTCAACCGCCCCGGGCGCAGCGCTCAGATGTAACTTGAATGATGTTTTATAATCAGGAACGGTGACCATGAGGGTCGGTCGTACTCTGCGCACCTTCATATAAACGGAGTTTTCCTTCCCGCTATCATCCCCCCTGTCCCGGCTTTCCCAGAGCGTCTGAAATTGACCGGCGAGCTGAAACCGGAGAATAGCGCTGCTATCAGAATCGGCAATCTCGAACGGCCCGATCGCTGAAGCAGGCGAGTGGATAATACACAAAATCAAAACAATTACGGCAATCAATTTTGCGCCTGAACGCCGCAGCTGACTGTTCCCGGCCATAAGCGCCCTCCCCTCTGAAGAAGTCTTTTCCTATCTTAATCCTCTTTGACTTTCAAGAGATGCTCGACACCATCATCCTCGAGAGATTTTGAGCCAAGCTGCACAGCCACATCGTAGGCGGTTTCTTCAACCTGGCCCATCGATAATACCGCAAGAAATGCTCCGGCCAGAACTCCCTTGTAACCGGTAGAATCGACAGAATCGCTATCAAAACCTTTTGCATCAAGCTGCAATTCACCATCAATCCACAGTTCAGTACTTGCATCCGATTTGATGACCACTATCACTTTATCCTCAATTTCAAGATCATCCATTTCTTCCATTAACTTGAACCCATCTTCGCTGGTGAAAATAAAGTCACAATGCTGCAAAATTTCTGCGAGGATATATATGTGCTCCTTAGAGAAACTGTCGGAGATTTGAATTGATAAGAGACCTTCGAAATTACCGCCTTTTTTAACATCCTTTAACCATTGGAGTTGCTTATCGGGCGGGGCTTCCGATATATGCAAATATTTGGCATTGTGATATTCGGAGGGGATATCAGTAATTGAAAAGCTATCCTCATCATCCGATAAATTTATACCATCGACAAAAACACTCAAATTATTGAGCGCTTTGTAAAGCTCATCATGATCTTTTTTAATGGAAGTTATTATTGCAGTTCTATCGGAAAGACTTGAGGCGCCAACCCCGGTATAGTATGCCGGCCCGCCAAGCAAATTCTTTTTCTCACTGCTGCCGGAATCGCTAACATCATATCCGGCATGACCCAAAATAAGCAGATCCGGATGGGTTGGGCCCTCTTCCGTTACCGGTTCTATATTCAGGATCAGGAATCTGGAGGTCTGGTTTGGAAGCTCGATATCGACTACCTGGCCTTTTTTCTTTCCGATCAGGCCTTGCCCCAGGGGCGAGGTGAATGTCACGATCGAGGGATATATTTCCAGCTCGAATTCGACCGGACCGGCCACAACATAGGAAACGACCTTATGTCTATTCATATCGAACAGTTTTACCCTGGTCCCGAATGAAACCACTTCGGTATTGATATCTTTCTCCTCGATGAGCCTTGCTTTAAGGTACGTCTCCAGATTATTCAATGTGCTGAACAATTCCGATTGCTTCTCTTTAGCGGCGTCATATTCGGCATTCTCCGAAAGGTCGCCCAATTCCGCGGCCCGGCCGATCTCCTTTGAATTCAGACGTATATCCTTTTTGATCTTTTCTATCCGTTTTACCAGCGTATCGTAAGCGTCTTTAAGAATAACAGTTCGCATAAAGTCTCTTCCTTATCTTATTCCAACATTGGGAATCTATAATATTCAATGTCTTGCTGACAAAATTAAGCTATTCAGGCAACGCCTTTCAAAAGCGCATAAATATAATAAAAAATCCGGAAAACGCATCCCTGATATGAAGGAAATTTGGAGAAAAATGTTCCTTAATTATATTGGGTTTTGATGATTTTTAAAATCTATTTATTTTTCAGTTCTTTGTACCAATTGAGTGTAACTTCGATTTCGTTCTTTCGTGTCCCAGTTTGATTGCCTGGAGTTACGAATAAAAATTTCCGGGCATCGTTGGACACATCATAACCCCACGCACTCAAGGGATCAAGTGAATTGTATAATCGTCTACGAGTGAACAGCTTTTTGGGAGATCCCAGTATTAGTCCATTCACTGTATTAACCTGCACGGTCATGAAATCGTAACCTTTACAGAAGAAGATCTCATCACCGAGAGGGCTCCATCGCACAGCCGCACCATATACCGGTATTCTATATTTGCGATTGGGATATTCGACATCTCTTATATAGAGCCCATGATCAGTGTCCGAGTCTACCGCTGTTACGAAATAACGGCCATCAGGAGAAAAAGTATATACGGCACCTTCGTCGGATAACAACCTCTGAACTCGACTTGTGTCGTCAATATCAATCGACATCAGTGCGTTTTCTCGATTTTGAGCCCATGGGCAATCAAAAAATAGCAGCTCCCCCGCTTCCTTCCGCCAATAGGGAAATGCAGCTACACCTGTATCAGAGCTGTGCAATTGAACCACCCAACCGGACTTTACATCACTCTGAGTTAGTATTCCGCCCTGCGATCTGGGATTTGAAAAATCAAAATTAGCGTAGGTAATCACACGATTATCTGACGACCAGGTCGGAAAATAAAAATCCCCATCACCGTAAGTCAACTTCCAAGTCTTATCCTGCCTCAGATCATCGATCCATATTTTCAGATGAGCATCGGGTAGTTCAAGTATTGTGGAAGCGATATATGCGTTATCCGGGGATAATTGAATATCACAATACTCTGCAGGCTCACCGACAGTGTCCAGCACAGTTCCTGCACGATCGACCCAAACAAGATGTCTGATATTATCGCCCCTGGTGCCTGTCTGCATTGCCATCACACCATTAGAGGAGGCACTGGCATTAATTCCATGGTCTGAGTTGCGGGCAAAACTAATGGAATCACTGATCGGAATTGGCTCTCCCTCCAACTCGAGGGATCCTTTATTGAAAGGTTGGGCAACCAGAAAACCGCTTTTCATATAAATTATATAGCCTGGATCACAGTAAACAGCCCGCGATTCAGTTTCGCCTATGACTCTGGAGGCCTTATCATTTATATTTCCAACTTTCAGCAAGAAATTTGATTCAGGGCTATCATTCCATGAGGTAAAAACAAAATGTTCTCCGTCGGGAAGAAAACATGGCCAGCCATGATTCGATTCACCATTCGCTGTATCGAGCACTGTCGCCGCTTTTGATTCTCCTCCTGAGGCCGAGACCCGGCCAATTAACTGGCCATCATTACCAAAATCGTCAAAAAGAATGATGTCTTTTTTACCCCAGCATCCATCAGCTCCTTCGGATTTGCAGATAACCTGGGGCTGGCCTCCAGCAGCCGGGATTTTTTTCAATACCCTAACTTCGCTCCTCCTATCAAAATATGCGAGATACTTGCTGTCCGGTGACCAGAAAGGACGATATGCGTTCTCCGTACCGGAGAGTGGATAGGCCTTCAATCCGTTTAACGGCCTGATCCATATTTGGGAATTTCCGAGCGAATCGAAGCTAAGGAATGCCAGAAGCCTGCCGTCGGGAGAAATCAGGGGCCAGTCTATTCTATCAACATTTTCTGGAGCATCAAGAGTGAAACGCACCGGATAATCCTCCTTTTTTTCCCGGAAAAAATACGATGATGCGAATACCATCGCAATCACAGCAAAAGCCGCAGCCATTATCCAGGAAATCCGCAACTGGATTCGTCGCCGTGAAGCCACCGGCCTCGGAATTCCGGCTTGCGAGCCGGCCGAGGCAATCCATTCCAGCTCATCCTTTAGATCCTTAGCCGATTGCCATCTATCATCTGGATTTTTCTTCAGACACTTCTTAATAAGTCGATCAAGCGCTGGCGGAGAGGTTGGCTGCAGTTCTGAGATTGCCCTCGGTTCCTCTTTCATGATCGAACCGATTATACTGGCCCTGCTCTCACCGGCAAAAGCTCTCTCACCGGTCACCATCTCGTACATTGTCGCGCCAAATGCGAATATATCGCTGCGGGCATCCGCTTCATTTCCCTCCAGCTGCTCAGGAGACATGTACTGCAGGGTCCCCACTATGGCCCCGGCTCCGGTGACAGGCGTGGTGTGCGACTCCTCAGTCATACCGGTTACAGCCTCAGCATGCACTTTAGCCAGACCGAAATCCAGGAGCTTGGCGCCTTCCTTCGTTAGTACAATGTTGCCTGGCTTGAGATCGCGATGTACCAGGCCCTTGCGATGGGCGGCATCCAGAGCGGCCGCTATCTGCGCTCCTATCCGTAAGGATTCCGAGGTCTCTATCTTTCCTTTTTTCAGACGTTCCTGGAGAGTCTCGCCCTCAAGGAACTCCATTACGATATAATTTATTCCTCCTTCATAACCGACATCATGAAGTACACAAATACTTGGATGATTCAGGCTTGATATTATTTTGGCCTCGCGTTCGAAGCGTGAGCGGGCTTCGGTGCTCAGGGCGGCATGCGAGGGCAAGACTTTGATTGCCACTGTCCGGTCCAAACGGGTATCACGTGCTTTGTATACTTCGCCCATGCCGCCCGCACCGGCTATTCCTTCGATTTCATACGGTCCGAACCTCTGGCCCTTGGCCAAACTCATGTATCCTCCTGCAAATCTTGAAGATAGAAATCAAGACTAAATGAAATATAAAACGTATCCCGAGGTGCTTATCAACTGGATGTGACGCAAGAAAGATATGCAAACCGCGGCAATTTGCAAGATTAAACATGATTTAATAATTGACGATTTTATTATGTGAGTCAAGTACAGCGCTTTGTCCACAGGAATGCAGATTTTTTATAATTCTATGATTAAATAATTATAATTTTGCTATGTATTGAGAACCTGCCTACCATCACCCGGCAAAAAATTTGCACTCTTATTTCCACGCCGAATAACTGAAGGCTTTTTCAGCAACAGTCAGATGCAAGCGGGCCAATCGGTTGGATATGCGTGCCCCGAAATTTCAGCCGACAGCCGGTTGGCCCAGCCTTTTTAAAAAACATCGCCAAAATAGAGCTTTTATGCATATTTTTGCATTTTTTACGGCACTTCAGGAAACCAAATGCGTTATAAGTGCATATGAGATAGGAATAGTCCTGATTAGAAAGAAAATTGCACTCAGAAATGAAACCGGAAGTTGTGAGGTAATCAGATGAAAATCAGCGAGGACCCCCTGAAAATGATCGGCCAGACCCCCCTGGTGCGGCTGAAATCGATGCTCAACGGCTCGGGCGTCAATATTCTGGCCAAACTGGAATATTACAATGCTACCGGTTCGGTTAAGGATCGTATGGCCGCCTATATTATCGAGGATGCCGAGAAGCGCGGGCTTTTGAAGCCGGGCGGTACAATCGTAGAAAACTCCTCCGGCAACACCGGCTCCGCCCTGGCAATGATCGCCGCGGTCAAGGGCTACCGGTGCATCATCACAATTCCGGATAAGATGAGCGATGAGAAGATTAACCTGATGCGTGCCTATGGAGCAGAGGTTATCGTTACCCCCACAGATGTCCCGGCCGAATCGCCGGAGAGCTATTACAGCGTGGCGCGAAGAATCGCAGGGGAAATACCCGAATCATTCTATCCCGACCAGTACAACAATCCCAAAAACATAGAAGCGCACTACAAAACCACAGGTCCCGAAATCTGGGAGCAGACCGATGGTAATATCGATTATTTTGTGGCCGGAATCGGCACCGGCGGGACACTCAGCGGCGCCGCCAAATTCCTGAAAGAAAAAAATCCCGATATAAAAATCATCGCCGTCGATCCTGAGGGATCGGTATTCTACAATTTCTTCAAAACCGGCGATATCGGCCAGCCGCATGTTTATAAGGTTGAAGGAATCGGCGAAGATTACCTCGTGAAAGCTGTTGACTTCAGCTTAATCGATGATATTATAAGAGTCACTGATAAAGACTCTTTTATAACCGCACGGAAGCTGGCTCGCGAAGAAGGATTGTTTGCCGGCGGATCATCGGGAAGCGCGGTCTGGGCCGCCCTGAAAGTGGCCGAGGAAATGGCCAAGCCCGGGCAGAATATCGTTACCATTCTGCCGGATCATGGCTCCCGCTACCTGAGCAAAATCTATAACGACAACTGGATGCGTGAGCATGGCTTCCTGAATGGAGACCGGCGATGAAATTTGAAACCAAAGCGCTGCATGTGGGCGAAGAACCGAACATTTCCGACGGGGGCAGCGGGGATGTTGTTTCTCCGATACACCTGACATCGACATTCGCACGAGACAAAATCGACCAGCCGACTAAAGGATATGAGTACTCCCGTTCAGCAAATCCGACCCGTGACGCACTGGAAAAGCGCCTGGCGGCCCTGGAAAACGGCAAATACGGCATTGCATTCGCCTCCGGACTTGCAGCCACGGCAACCGTCATTCTGAGTCTTCTCCGCGCCGGGGATCACATGATCGCATTCGACGATCTCTACGGCGGCACTCGTCGGCTTTTCTCACAGCTGTTTAAAGAAAATTTCAATATCGATGTCAGCTACGTGGATGCTCGCAAGGTGGAGAATATCGCCGATGCGGTGAAAGGCAAAACCCGCCTGATCTGGCTTGAAACACCCACCAATCCGCTCTTGAAAATGTGTGATATAAGGAGCATTGCATCGATCGCCTGGGACAAAAAGATTTTTCTTGCTGTGGACAATACGTTTATGACCCCCTACTTCCAGCTTCCGCTCGACCTGGGAGCCGACCTGGTGGTACACAGCACTACCAAGTATCTAAATGGCCATTCCGATTCCGTGGGCGGGGCGGTGATTACTTCGGATGATCATATTCATGATAAAATCCGGTTCAACCAGAATGCCGCCGGGGCCATACTTTCACCCTTCGACAGCTATATGGTCTTGCGAGGTACCAAAACCCTCTCATTGCGCATGGAACGTCACCAGCAAAATGCCATGGCAATAGCAAAATATCTGGAGGGCCATGATAAGGTCGAGCAGGTATTCTATCCCGGACTGGAAAGCCATCCGCAGCACCAGATTGCCAAAAAACAGATGAGCGGTTTTGGGGGCATGGTTTCTTTCGAGCTCAAAGCGGATCTGAATCAGGCCCGGGGATTTGTGGAAGGATTGAGGCTTTTCACATTGGCCGAATCGTTGGGATGTGTGGAGTCCCTGGTTGAATTGCCCGCGCTTATGACCCACTCCTCGATACCACCGGAAGAACGCAAGAAGACCGGGATCAAAGATTCGTTGATACGAATCTCAGTGGGAATAGAGAATATCGATGATCTGCTGGATGACCTGGAGCAAGCTTTAAACGCTATCTGATTGGATACACCGATTTTGGTCTTCTGTAGTTTGTAAAATCAGCAATCCGGAACACCATCAAAATCAGAATCGCAAGGTGCAGGACCGTCCAGGAAAATGAAATTTGAAATGTAGATTACATCTGAAATACTAATCTTGTTGTCGCAATTGACATCAGCGGATTCCAGAAATCCAGGAATCTCTGTTCCCACGTACACGTAATTTATAACTGTTAAAACATCTGTGATATTTGTCGTTCCCTCGCCGGTTACATCCCCGCATAAATATATATTGCTCACGGTAACACTGACTACATTGGAGATCTGCGACCAATTATTCGCCGCGTCCGCGCTCTTAAGCGCGAAGTAGTATTCTGTGTTTACCTCAAGGCCGGTAACCGCAAAGGTCTCAGTCGTCCCGGACACCCCGGGAACCGGCTCGTTCTCCACTTGTATCGCGGAATTCCAGTTTACCTCTGTGAGAGAGTCCAGAGAATAGCGAATATCGTATTTGCTGGCGCGTCCCAAATTCCCATCATCCCCTGGCGCGGTCCACCTCAATCTCACAACCGCACTTTCATTGAAGGAGGAAGCGGTCAGGGTACTATCAAACTGTAACGGAAAGATAATGGATAAGATAAATGCGAGCACGCGAATTGCCCCGGATAATCTCCTCGAAAATGAACCGATGTTTTGCATATTACTTCCCTGTATGTTGCATTCTATCAGCCCGCCACACTAAATCGTCCGCAGTCATACTGCAGGCTCCATAGCGCGCAGGCATGCATTTGCTCTTCCCAGGACAGGAAAGGCGTTTTTGTTAATCAGTTAATTTGTAGACTCAAAGCGTAGTAATTGATGCTGACTTCAAATTACAATTCGCTTTTGTGACTGCCAGGCAGACACAATTATTCATTAAGATCCCCCGCAGACATATCTTCCAGTCTGCAATCGGGCATTGCGCTCGAAAAGACAGCCCGGCCCGGGAATTTTGAAGGGTCGATCGGGCCTGGAAATGTATAGATATTTTAACATTTGCTCTGCCGTCCAGCTTTAGAATCTACGCATTTATAGGAAGTGTTTGTTAGACCCTGGATTGCCTATTTTTCCTATTATGCTCACCTAAGGGGGGATATCAAAGGTTTATAGGATTTTGGATGTGTCTTTATCAGGGACAGAGTATCACAAATCGACAAGTCCAGTTTGCCGATGACGCTTCGAATATGCGGCGGGAATCCAGGCAGAGTAAACGATTATCAAATGGATGAGATATCTTTATACTCCTCCAGCTCGCAGTGCATGCCGTCGCAATAAGGCGGGTTGCCGGTATGTTTGCACATGCAGAGCCAGATTTCTTTCTTCTCCGCAACTTCAAATTTGACGGGTGTTATGCCGGTGCCGCTGGCATTATGGGCGCCGTCACAAAAGGGCTGGTTCTTGGAATGGCCGCAAGCGCACCAGTAATAGGTTTTCGGTTCGAGTTCAATGTGTCGTGGTTCCAGGCCCGCGATTTTAGGCTTATCCATGCATATCCTCCCCTTGAAAAATTGCTGTTTTGGATTAATATATAAGAATGCGATGACCGGGCCAATAAAGAAATCCGGCTTTTACCGGAGATTTTAGAGAATCGGCAAAATTCGGGACCGGCCCCCGAACCATTTTGAAAATGGCTTGTTCTATCTTGGATGGAAAATTAAATTGGTCCGGAGGGAATGCTGGAATTAGAATCGGAAATCATAAGGGCAGGTTTTTCCGCCCTTGATTTTTCAAGGATTATGTGATATATTTCACAGCCTTTTAAGGACTCTCTGTCGGGGTGGAAAACAGACCCTCTCGGAAGAATAAAAGGGATTGAAAGAGTAAATAGTAAATTATAACAGAATTATTGAGGAGGAAAAGATGTCCACCAAGGAATTGATGGAAGAGATTGTCAAGAATATGAAGCGCTGGCAGGCAATCGAGGATTCAGCTGTGTCATCAACCGGCAAAATCATCGAGAAGACCGATAATCCGCTTATTCGCATGGTAATGGAAATCATCCAGCATGACTCCCAGATGCATCATAGAGTGCAAGAGTTCATCGCGCGCTCGATGACCGAGGAATCTATTGCGATTACTCCCGAGGATCTGGAGAAGGTCTGGTCAGAGGTCGAGAACCATATCCGTATCGAGGAAAAGACGATCGAGATGGCCGAGAAATCTCTGGAAGGCCTGAAGGGCCGCAAACTTGTTGTGCCCGAATATTTTCTGCATTATCTTCTGAAGGATGAAAACAAGCACAACTCGCTTCTACAGGATCTTTCGGTAATAAAGAAAAATATGTATCCGTACGGTTCATAATCGTCGGATATTTTCTATATATAAATGGGATGTGAAATCCCTCAAAAAAAGGGAAATCCCTGCTGGATTTCGGAAACATTAGTAATTCAGTGTTGTTTTGTCATAGATAATTATTAATGACTGAACAAAGGGTGATTTGGAAAGGAAAATAGAAATGTTAAGCGACAATATGAAAAAGGCCTTGAATGATCAAATTAATGCTGAACTCTATTCAGCTTATATTTATCTTTCAATGGCTGCATATTTTGAAGATGCTAACTTCCCGGGCATGGCAACCTGGATGAAGGCCCAAGCCCAGGAAGAGGTTGGACATGCAATGAAATTCTATGCTTATGTCTTCGACCGTGATTCGAAGGTTGAGCTGAAGGCAATCGACGGTCCCCAGACTGAATGGAAATCCCCTCTCGATGCCTTTGAGACCGCTTACAATCATGAGAAGCATGTCACCGACCTGATCCACAAACTGGTTGAGCTGGCCAATAAAGAGAACGATCATGCCACCAGGTCATTTTTGAACTGGTTTATCGATGAGCAGGTTGAGGAAGAGGCCTCGACCAAGGCGATAGTCGACAGGCTGAAGTTTATCGGCGACGGCAAGCCCGGCCTGTTCATGCTCGATCGCGAGCTGGCAGGAAGAGGATCGGGCGGCGGTGAATAAGCCGATGTTTGATCTTGAATAATATATTGTGAAGGGCATTCATCACCCGGGTGATGGATGCCCTCTCTTTTCCAGTATCGATTACAGAAACGGACTGAATCCGGAGGATAAAATGACTCTTGAAGAAGCTATCAAAATGGCGCTCGAATATGAGACCAAAGTGCGCGACACCTATATTGATGCCGCCAGGAAGGCCTCGGATGATACCGGCAAACGGATATTCAAGGTTCTTGGCGAGGAGGAACAGGGACATATCAATTACCTTCAGAGCAGGCTCGCTGAATGGCAGAAGACCGGCAAAATCACCACGGAAAAACTGGATACCGTCGTGCCCTCAAAGAAGGCGATTGAGGATGGTGTGAAGAAACTTGATAAGGAGATGTCCAGGTCTGATTACGGCTCAGAGATGGAGATGCTGCGCAAGGCCCTGGAACTTGAAATCGAGACCTCCAGCTTCTACCAACGCATGGTTGACGAGATGGGCGAGGAAGGCAAGATGTTCGAGCATTTCATGAAAATCGAGGAAGGCCACAAGGCCATAGTGCAGGCGGAGATCGACTATCTCAGCAAAACCGGCTACTTTTTCGACTTCCAGGAATTCTCGATGGAATCGCCGATTGAATAGGACGATCAGAGGATCTTTTGAATACGTAAATTATGGGATTTCATTATGTCTGATGAACAAAAGAAACTTACAGAGGGCCTGAAGAAGGCAATTTCGGCCGAACGTGACGGCTACAGCTTCTATATGATGGCCGCCGGAAGCACCGAGGATGAAAAAGGAAAAGAGGTGTTCGAGACTCTGGCGCGCGAAGAGCTGGATCACATGAACTTCCTGCGCCAGCAGTACGATTCAATTCTGAAGACCGGCAGACCGGATACCAGTATCAGCCTCGGTCCGCGCAAAGACCTCACCGGCATCTCCCCGATTTTCTCGGATAAACTTAAATCGCGGATCAGCGATGCGCATATTGAGATGAGCGCGCTTTCCATCGGGGTACAGCTGGAACTGGATGCGATCAGGTTCTATCAGGAGCAGGCCAAGGAGACCAGTTATCCCGATGTCAGGAGATTCTATCAGGAACTGGCTGACTGGGAAACCGGGCATTACAACGCTCTCTGGGAACAGCAGCAGCAATTGAAAGAGGATTACTGGTCCACGGGCGGTTTCGCGCCGTTTTAAACCGGGTGGCAATCAACTTAAAATACCGAGGTTAAGATGAACTTCAATTCTGTGGATGAAATATTGGATTTTGCAATCGGCGAGGAGGAAAAGGCCGCCGATTTTTATACCGAGCTTGCCGGAAAAGTGAGCAAGCCGAATATCAAGGAGATGTTCGAGCAGTTCGCCCGTGAGGAAAAAGGCCACAAAGCCAAACTCCTGGCCGCCAAGCAGGGCAAAATGCTGCAGAAATCAGAAAAGAAAATTCTCGACCTGAAGATCGGCGATCATCTGGAGTCAGTCGAGCTTACTCCCAACATCGATTTTCAGGATGCCTTGATCCTGGCCATGAAAGCTGAAAAAAATGCTTTCAAATTGTACAATTCTCTGGCCGAGCAGGCTGATGATCCCGCCATCCGGGACATGCTCCTGGCCCTGGCCCAGGAGGAGGCCAAGCACAAGCTACGTTTCGAAACCGAATACGATGAGCTGGTCTTAACCGAGAATTAGGGTTTAATTGGACAACATGGGTGGCCTACTTTTGTAGGTCAAATGTCTGTGAAATTTGACAAAGCGTCAAATCCCACAGGGATTTGACCTGCAATAATGCAAAGATATGAATTATGGAGACAATATGAAACCGCTTGAGATTAAAAAGAATGTTTACTGGGTGGGGGCAGTTGACTGGGATCTCCGTGATTTCCATGGCTACTCCACCGAAAAAGGTACAAGCTACAACGCCTACTTGGTGGTGGACAAAAAGACCGTGCTTTTCGATACGGTCAAAGTCGAACTTCAGAAAGACCTCCTGGCTAACATCCGGCAGGTAACCGATCCATCAAAGATTGATTATATTGTTGTCAATCATGCCGAAATGGATCACTCCGGATCACTCCCTGAGGTACTCAAGATAGTCAAACCGGAAAAGATTTTCTGTACAGCCAAATGTAAGGACGCCCTGATACAGCATTTCCATGATGAAAGCTGGCCGTTTGAGGTCATAAAAGAAGGCGATTCGATCGAGCTGGGGCAGAAGACGATTCAATTTTTTGATTCCAAGATGATGCACTGGCCGGAGAGCATGGTCAGTTATATTCCCGAAGACAATCTGCTCATCTCAAATGATATCTTTGGGCAGCACTGGGCCACCAGTGAACGTTTTGATGATAAGGTCGACCAGGGCGAACTCTACTGGCAGTCGGCAAAGTATTATGCCAATATCTTCATGCCTTTCGCCACTCCGGCGCAGAAATTCCTGAAGAAGCTCAAAGAGAATGATCTTAAGATCGATATGATTGCGGTCGATCACGGCCTGATTTGGCGCAAAGATATCGATAAGATAATCGAACTCTACGACAAATGGAGCTCAGGCAGGGCCGACAAAAAGGCTGTGGTGGTTTACGACACCATGTGGGGTTCGACCAAAAAGATGGCGCGCGCTATCGGTAAAGGTATCGCCTCGCAGGATGTTTCGGTGCAGGTTCTCGATCTGCGCTTCAATCACAGGAGCGATGTCATCACCGAGGCATTAGACTCTCGGGCGATCATCCTGGGTTCGCCGGTTATGAATAATAACATCCTGCCCGGTATGGGCGGATTCCTGACCTATATGAAAGGTCTGCGTCCAAAGGATAAAATCGGCGGAGCATTCGGATCGTACGGCTGGTCAGATAAGGCTACCAAGATTCTGAAAGAATACATGGATGACCTCAAATTCGATATCATCGGAGACGGCCTCAGCACACAATATGTCCCCACAGATGATGTCTTAAACCAATGCTACGAATACGGCGTCGAAATCGGCAAAGCTGTAAATGCGGGATAGAGATATAGCCGTCTGGAAAGGGTTCCTGACGGCACTCGTTAATTATGTTTATCATCGAGAGCCATGCATAACGGTCAAACATACCTCATACGATATCGAATGATGTCATTCTCAAAATAATTGCCCAATCACACAAAGCAATCACAATTTCCCGGCAAACTTTCCGTACAGCGGCGTCCTGATTTGGATTTTTCGGAATTGTAATCCCGGAATTACAGCATGAAATCAAAAAAAGGAAATCATTTCGTTTACGATATCGTAGAGTAATATAAAAAATAAATCTTCAAAATCGGAGGCACAAGAATGGCAGAACATGAAGTACGTATTATCAAAATGCCTGCATGCCGACTGGCGCTGGTGAATACTGTGAGCAGCAGCCCGGAGATGGAATCAATTCAGAAGCTCATGAAATGGGTCGAGAAAAGAAATTTGGCTGATAGAGAATATGGTCCGAGATGGTTCGGCAGGAATAATCCCCCACCGCAAGATGATAAAGCAGAATATGGTTATGATGCTATGGTAACGATCCCTGATGATATTACTAATGCTGATGAAGTCCAGCTCTACCAGATTCCGGAACGGACATGCGCCGTCGTTAAAGCCAATTTGCAGAACATCACACAGATGTGGAACTATCTTTATGACTGGGTTAAAGAAAGCGACTATGAAATAGCCGATCACGGTCTGGAGGAACTTCTGGATCCATATGCGAATGATGAGGAATTTCTCTTCGACCTATGGCTGCCGGTACGAAAATAATCAAACTCAAAAAGCGGAAATTGCCGATAAGCCTATTCCGTCGCAGGTGCTGCCCTCAACCTGCGGGCACGCTCCAGCAAATTATAGACGGCGTTATAAGTAACTGGAATCAAAATCAGGGTGATCAGTGCTGAAACTGTCAAACCGCCAATGACCGCCCTCGCCAGAGCCGCCTGAATCTCGCCTCCGGCGCCAAGCACAAAGGCCAGCGGAAGCATACCCAGCACTGTTGTAAAGGTAGTCATCAAAATCGGCCGCAGACGCAACCGTGCAGACTGCCGCACAGCATCATTGATATCAAGACCGCGCTCCCGGCGCATCAGGTTTATATAATCAACCATCACAATAGCGTTATTGACAACGATGCCCATCAGCATAACAATGCCCATCAGGCTTTGTATGTTGATGGTCGTGCCCGTCAAAAGCAGCGTGGGCACAACACCTATGATGGCCATTGGAACCGCGATCATCACGATAAGCGGATCAAGAAATCTTTCAAACTGCGCCGCCATAACCATGTAAATCAAAATCGCAGCCATCAAGACCGACAACAGAAAATCGTTCCTGGCTTTCTGCTGCTCCTCGTACTCGCCGCTGAATACGATCGAGAATCCTTCCGGCAGAGGCACGTTGCGCATGCCCCTCTGCAGTTTCCCGATCACATCTCCCAGCGCCGCTCCGCTTTCCAGATTAGCAGTGATATAGGTCACCCGCTGCCCGTCAATGCGTTCGATTTCTGTCGGGCTGCGCCTCCGCTCAGTTTCCACCACTGCAGAGACCGGCACGATGTCGCCGCCCGCAGTTCGCACACCCACATTGCTTAAGTCCACGGTTGTCAGTCGGTCTTGCGGCTGAAGCCGAACCGTGATAGGAAATTCCTCTCCGCCCTCACGGAACACCCCTGCCCGGCTTCCGCCGATATTGGTCTGAATTACCTGTGCTATCTGGTTTACCGTCAATCCCAGGTCTGCAATTTTCTCACGATCGATGACCAGGTTCTGCTCGGGTCTTCCTTCCCGCCTGCTGATCCGGACATCCGCCACCTCCGGGACTCTTTCAGCTACATTCTTTATTTGATTGGCCAGGCGGTTGGCCACATCCAGATCGTATCCCCGCAGTTCAATCTGTACAGCTTCAGCGCCCCCGGACCCAAACAGCCGCCGCAGCATCCACAGCCCCGACTGCGCCGAGACACGGATATCCGCCCCGGGAATCTGTCCCGAGACTTCACGGCGAAGCTGGTCGGCCAAATCAAAACTGTTGATGGATCGTTCTCCGGCACTCTTGAGCGAGAGTTCCACCTCGGCATTTCCGGGACGAATCTGAGTGGTTATATGAAGCACCTCATCCATCGGCGTAACCTCCCGCACTATCTGCTCCAGCTCATACAGATACTCGTTCACCACAGCGATGTTCGTCCCCTGGGCCATCATCAGGTCCACATCAATTTCATCGGCATCGGTTTGCGGAGCCAGTTCCACCGGCAACAGCGGCCACAACAATATAGCGCCGGCCAACAGCACTGCGGTTACTCCAAAGACAATTTTCTTATGCCCCAGGGCCTTATCCAGAAGACCCGCGTATCGCTCCTCGAGCCGCTGAAACCAATTGCCGAGGCGCTTGCGAATACCATTGCGATTTCCACCGCCGGATTTGATCGTTAAAAATCGGCTGGCAAGCATTGGCACCAGGGTGAGCGCCACCAGGAGCGAACACAGAAGGGCAAATACCACCACCAGCGCAAGCTCGCGTAAAAGCATACCGGAGATAGTCTGCATGAAAACTACCGGCAGAAAGATGACTGAGGTGGTGAGTGTCGATGCTATAATGGCGCCGGTCACTTGCTTTGTACCGGTGAGAGCGCTTTCTTCACGGGAGTGACCGCCCTCCCTCAGGCGAACGATATTTTCCAGGACCACAATGGAATTGTCGACAATCAATCCAATCCCCAGCGCCAGCCCGCCAAAACTCATCTGGTTTAATGTCAGGTTATTGAAATACAGAAGACCGAAGGTAGCAATGAGCGAGATCGGGATCGAGAGGGCAATGATAAATGTAGTCGAGCCGTTTCGCAAAAAGATATAAAGTACGAAAATTGCCAGGAGCCCGCCGAAAAGTGCTGACTGCTTCACGGTATCAATCGAGTTCTGTATGAATTCGCTCTGGTCGATCACCATCACCAGATCCAGATCATCCCGCTCCCGGTCAATTCTCTCCATCACTTCCCGCGCCTGTCGGGCCACCTCGACCGTGTTGGCGCCCGACTGCTTGCGAATCCCCAGCCGCACCATGGGCTGGCCGTCAATCTGCACGATGCGGTTGATGTCCTCAAAACCATCCACCACCTCGGCCACATCACCGACCCGAATCGGATAGCCGTCAACTACCGTTATGATCGTATTGGTTATCTGCTCAAGCGACTGATATTCTCCCCGAGTACGCACATACATATCGCTTATGCCCTCTCGCATGTCGCCGCCGGGAAGAGTGACATTCTCACGTTGCAGTGCCGCACGCACATCGGCCGCGGAGAGGCCGCTGGAGGCCAGACGGTCGCGTTTGAGCCGCACCTGCACCTCTCGATACAGACCGCCCCAGACATCTATCGAACCGACACCCGGAATCTGCTCGAAACGCTGGGCAATCTCGCGCTCCAAAACGAGCGTCAACTCGTCCATAGGACGATCCGAATGTGCTCCCAGGATTACGACCGGAAAATTGTCGGGATCAAATTTCCATAAACGCGGCGGCTCGACTTCCGGCGGAAAATCATCGCGAATCCGATCCAGCGCCGCCCGGACATCATTGGCCGCAGCGTCAATATCCGTCCCCTGCGCAAATTCGAGTCTGACCCAGCTGCGCCCTTCCTCAGAATTCGAGCGCACCTCAGTCAGGTTGGGTACCACAGCGACAGCATTTTCCACACGGTCGGTGATGATTGTCTCGATTTCCTCCGGGCCCACATTGGGATAACTGGTTGAGATGCTGAGCATGGGATACTCGATCTGAGGCAACAGGTCGACCGGCAAAAATCTGAATCCCATTATACCGAGGACAATAATAATTAGAAACACCATAGCCGTCGCCACGGGACGTTTTACCGCTGTCCTGGTAATGTTCATGCAGTATCCTTTGAACCTCTTTCCAGCATACCGACCGAAGACGTATCAACAGGTCCGGTTTTCTGGCGCTGTAAAATTTCCTCAAGCAGATCCTCACGCTGCATGCGCTGCAATTTCTCCACCCATTCCCAGTTGACCGGACGCACCCTTGCCTGCCCGCTGTCGGGGCCGATCAGATCCTGACCAATCGTCACCACCCAGCTGCCCGGATCGATTCCCTGTATTCCGGCATTCATCCGGCCCTTGGCGATTATTCTAACGGGTACGAACTCAAACGAGACCGGATCGGTAAGAACTTCATTGTGGGGCACATCTATCATCGCTTTTGGCCCGCTTATCAGAGAGTCATGGCTGACATACAGGCCCACGGCCGATGTGGCCGGATTTTCCCATAGCGCGCTCAGCGGCACAAGCGTGGCCTGCTGGCTCTCGCCGTAAAATATATCCACCGTGACAAACATGCCTGACTTCAGGGCTTTATCGGGATTGACAAGATCGATTTCGGCAACTGTGCTATGGGCGGTTGGGTGAAGAAAGGGGGAGATACGTGCAATTGGAGCCGAAATCGGACCGGATGGTATATTCTGCGATAAAATCTCGGCTCTCTGACCTTCTTCAATATAGCCCAGCATGCGATCGGTGAGTACCACCTCAACTCGGACTGTGTCCAGTTGTCCCAGCGTAAACAGCCTGGTGCTGGGTGTAACCAGCATGCCGACTTCGGCGTTGCGGTTACCAATCGTACCGTCCACCGGAGCCCTCACCACAGTGCGGGACAGAGTTTCTTTTCTTTCGTCAATGGTTGCCTGTGCCTGCTCCACACGCGCCCGCGCTAATTCGGCGCTGGCCTCTGCGGCTATTGCCTGGGTTTCTATATTCTCCATTTCCGTCGGGCTTATCAGCTCTTTCTCCGCCAGATCCCTGCTGCGCTGGAGTTCCGACTGCATCCGTTTCAGTTCCGCCTCGGCCTGCTTGGCCTGAGCCAGGGCAATCTGATAATTGGCCTCGGCCTGTTTGAGCTGTTCACGGAACTCTGTATCACGAAGCCGTACCAATGGATCGCCGGATTGCACCAGATTTCCATTCTGTACATAAACCTGCGCCACCGGGGCGCTGACCTGGGGATATAGTTCCACCTGGTTCATGGCCTTAACCACCCCGCTCAACCGCTCGGTAAGGGGAAGACTGCCGAAGCGTGCCTGTACCGCCTCTACAGAGGGTATCAGTCCCTCGTTATCTCCACGCGGATTGCCGTCCGAATTGCGGGAGCAGCTTATCATTGAGCATATCAGAGTAATCGTCAGAATTAGAACGGATAAAGGATATAATCGGGAGAAGACTTCCCGTGGCTGCCTCATGAAACCTCCTTAGGAGCGGTATATATAGGCATGAATCTAATTTCCGGCCAGCCCGGACACAAGCTCAAAATATATTTAACTCGGAGAAAATCTCCATGTTCCCCGGAACATGCGGATTTGTGAAGCTGCAAACTGTAGTTAATGTCCGACCTGATATGAATTCCCACCGAGGCGGATATTGGGCGGATATTAATTTTAGGGCAGGACCCCTGTGCTCCTTTTTCTTTATCTTTCGCTGGCAGGTCGGAGATCCGCCTGCTGACGGATTCGCAGGAAACCTGCCTTGTATCCGGGCGCACCGGGAGGTACGCCCGGCACGAGTTTTATTGGCGTGCGCTCGGACATAATTGTGCGCGGCGTACGTCCCCGTGCGCCGCGAAATCATTTCTTCTTTAATTCGTCGATAATCTTTTTCAGCTTCTCCGGATCGGCATCTTTGGCGAGTGATTCCAGCTCTTCCTTCAGCTTATCTTGATCGTCCAGCTTATTTTCCGCCTGTCCAGTTTCGGGCATATCGAGCATCTTGCGCACATTGGCAACATAATTTGCAGGTTTGACCGGTTTTTCCAGATATATTCCCGGGCCGGACATGGTCAACTCTTCGAGATCAGCCTTGCCCAGCTCGTCATGGGCATGGCCGGTTACGATCAGCACCGGAATCTTTTTCAATTCCTTGTCCTTCTGAAGCTCGCGGTACATCTTGGCGCCTGAATGTTTGGGCATAACCAGATCCATTGAAATCAAATCAGGCTTAAATTTCCTGGCCTTCTCAAGCCCCTCCAGACCATCACTGGCGGTAACCACCGTGAAGCCGTCATCCTCCAGAGCCATCTGCAGGAAGCGAACAACATCCGGTTCATCATCAACAACCAGCACAGTTTTGTCTAATTGATCAGCCATTTTATTTTTTCTCCTGTCTTAGCTTTTCTTCCTGAACCATCGGTTTCGGCAGACGTTTGCGCGGGAAGCATAGCCTGAAGACCGATCCCTTGCCTTCCTCGGATTCGAAATCGATCGAACCGCCGTGTTCCTGTACAATCTTGCGAGTGGTCAAGAGGCCCAGCCCGGTTCCACCCCCGCCCTTGGTTGTAAAGAACGTCGTAAACAGCTTTTGCTTGATGTTATAATCCATACCCATACCGTTATCCGAAACCTCGAATATCAATGTATCATTTTCCTGACGTGTTGAAAGAACTATTTGCGGATTTTTCTTCTCGCTCATCACGCAGGCATCCAGCGCATTGGAGACCAGGTTGGTCAGGCAGGTATGAATTCCGTCCGGGTCGAGCGAGGCCGGTTTGAGATTGGAATCCAGTCTCGCTATCAACTTTATTCCGGCCTGATTGGCGGAATCGCTGTAAAGATCTATTATATCTTTGATAAGCTGACTGGGATCTATCATCTGGACATTGGGCACCCGGCCCTTGGCAAAGGAGAGAAAATCCTTTACCAGGCTGGTTATCTTGTCGAAATTCTTTTCCAGGATGCCCCAGCCTTCTTTGGTGCGCTCCTTGTCATCCTTATTCAGTCCGGAATGCACCATGTACATGCCCCCCTCCAGACCCATCAGGATGTTTTTGATCGTGTGCGCCAGGCCCGAAACAGTCTGGCCGACCGCTGACAGACGTTCAGCGTCCAGCTTCTCCTTCTCCAGCTCCTTCAGTTCGCGGATATCCTGCAGAAATGCGGCATAACCGAGGGTCTTTTTCCTGTCCTTCAGAGTGGCCCCGGATAATCTGACCGGAATCTCCTCCCCTTTTTTATCAAGCACAATTGATTCATCGAGAACACATTTATCCTCTTTATCATCCATCATCTCGATATATTCACCCGGAAACATGCGGTTGATATCCCTCATCGAGGGCTTGCCCTTATCGGGAAATCCAAGAAGTTCCCGGGCTGCTGGATTAAAGATGGTAACATTGCCGTCAGTGTCGGTTGCCAGTATACCGTCATTGGAGTTCTTGATCAGCGCTTTCTGGAAGGCGTGGATACGCTGCAATTCCTCTTCCAGCTTTTTGGTCTGGGTAACATCGGTGGAGATTTCAATTACATGTGCGATCTCCTCCTCGCCTCGTGTCAGGGGCGCGGTGGTAACCACATAATGCGCCCGTTCGCCGGTCTTGGTTATACCAACCTGGTTGGAAGAATGGATCTGGCCGTCCTTGAATGTTTTAGCCGCCGGACAGTGATCGCATTTGCGGGAACGGTTCTTATATACTTTGTAGCAATGATCATCTACATTTTCGCCGAAAACCTCGCGAAATCTTTCATTGGCGCGGATGATTTTGAAATCCCTGTCGATGACTGTGATGTAGCAGGGCACTCTCTCAAAAAGTATATTGTATTCCTTCAGCCAGTTCTTGCTTTCGGTAATATCATGTGACATCTCCAGCACATATAACACCTTCCCATCATTATCCTTTATCGGGGCTATATGGGTGACATAATGCGCTGTGCGGCCGTGAACATCCTTGCCCACGCCGTCTATCACACGCTTCTTGCCGTCCTTGAATGTTTCAAGTGTGGGGCAGTTTTTGCATGGACTCTGTAGGCCCTTATATGCCGCGTAACATTTCTTTCCTTCCCAGGGTCCGAAATACTGCTCGAAGCGTGAATTGGCCGCCACGACATTAAAGTCCCTGTCCACAATCGCCGCATTAAAGGGTATGCCTTCAAGAACAGTGCTCTCCTTTAAGTCATCAACGATCATCTTATTCATTTCGATTCAACCTTTCCGGAGCCGATAATCTTCCCGATCGTTTCCAGAAATGCAGAGACTTTAATCGGCTTCTCCAGAAACTGCTCGGGAGGGGGAAGTTCGTCGTCCCCCACCCATGCGTGAAAATCAAAATCATCACCTTTTTCGATTCCTGTCAGGATGATGACCGGGATATTGCATGTCTTCTTATCCTCGCGCATCTGGCGGTAAACCGATATTCCCGACTGCTTCGGCATCATAATATCCAGGCAGATTAAATCCGGGGACCATTCACAGGCCTTCTCGAAACCATCCTTACCGCTCTCGGCAGTCTTGACCTCATAGCCGCCGTCAGATAATACCGACTCCAGATATTTGAGGACATCCGGTTCATCATCTATGACCAGTACTTTATAAGCCATCTCTTCAATTCTCCTCGATTTCAGGCATCGTTACCCAGGGTGATTTTCTTCCCTCGTGCTTTGCCGCTATAGCCTGATTGATACTGTCCGAGACCTCCTGGTCATGACAGGTTGTACATTGCGGCAGCTTAGGCTTGTCGAGCGCGGCTGCTTTCTCCTTATGGCATTCCACACAACTTCCATGCATGGCATCCACGTAACCGGGAGCGGTATAATCCTCGACTTTAATCGCCGCACCAGGCGGGATAAGATCTTTATGACATTCATTGCATTCTGATGCGGTCAAAGCCATCTTGGGCTGATCCGGTTCATGGCATTTCACGCACCCGAGATTGCCCCCCGAGGGTGAGGCGTGCCAGTCATGGCGGAAGGCATCGGTATATTTATTCATATCCGCATGGCACTGCCAGCATCCGCTCTCCTTATCCCCGGGGATATTCATATGATGGCATTTCACGCACGACTCTTTGCCGCCAAGCGTATCCTCATGCATTTTGTGCTTGAACAGCACCAGGTCAAAGTTGCGGTTGCCGTTTATGATCAGCTTCTCGCCTCCCCGTGCCTTGACCACCGGAGTATCCTGGATACCCCGGCTTTCCAGCCTGTCGAAGGGCCAGAACATCAGGCCTACAGCAACTGCCAGCACAAACGCCAGCGAATATTTAATTCGTGCTGCAACCTCCGGACGACCCAGCCATGTATTTGAAGCTCGGTCGAATTCCGGCAATTTTTCCACTTTCGCTTCCGGATCAATCGGTTTTCTTTCCCAGACCTTGAAATGTTCGACCGCGAACAGGAATGCCAGAACTGCCGCCGATACCACACTGGCGGAAATAAGTATCTCCGACAGCGAGGGCACATAATGCGATCCGGTTGCGGAGGTCATCATCAATCCGGCAACATTAATGCGATTAAATACAATTCCCAATACCACCAGGAGCGAAGCGGCCCAAAGCCCCTTGAGCGAATGCCGGGTCCTGGGAATGCTCAACAGGATCAGCGGGATAATTATGACCATGCTGGCCTCGACAATAAACATTATCGATTCAAATGATCCGGCGAAAATATAGCCGAGAGCACCGCGCGCACCCAGGTCGATAAAACGTACCAGGGCATAGATTGCAATAACCCAGACGGCCGCCTTGCCGAGCTTGGCCAGAAGCGGAGTTTCCGCTTTTCTGCGGTAAAGCCATGATGTGAAAAGTGATTCGAAAGTAACCATCATCAATCCCAGAGCAATGGCCGAGATAAAGAACATAATTGGCAGGATTGGAGTGTACCAGAGCGGATGCAGCTTAAAGGGCATAATCAGAAAGAGCGAGCCAAGCGATGATTGATGCAAGGTAGAGAGCATGATACCGAGTATCACGAATACCAGCCTGTATCTCATCAGGAAGCTCCTGATTTTGGCATACCGGCTAGTTTCCTCCAGCGGTACCGGCGAGAATTCCAGGGCCAGCACAGTGGTATAAAGCATAACGCACCAGGCCACCTCGAACAGGGCCGAGTGGTGCTGCCATTGCACCACCGGATGCCAGATATTCCAGGGCAGGCCCAGGTCGAACAAAAGACCTACGATAACCGCGATATAACCAAGGAACGCCGTCAGCACAGCCGGTTTCACGATCGGATGAAATTCCTCTTTCCGCATGATGTATACGGTTGCGGTGATCACGAATCCGCCTGCGGCCAAAGCTACCCCGGAAACCACATCGAAGCCGATCCAGAATCCCCAGGGGGTAGTATCGGACAGGTTAGTGGTAACACCCAGGCCGAAGGCAAATCGTGCAATTGCCGCCGAAAGTCCCAGCCCGGTAACGATCCAGAGGATCAGTTTGAATATTTTGACTCTATCCATTATTCCGATCCTCCCTTCGGCTTATTTTCCTGTTCGCGTTTCATGCGCCGTCCGATCACCCAGTGCAGGCCAATCATGGCCGCACCCATACCGGCAAAAACCGGCGGCACAGCTTTCATCGCAGCTTCGGTTGTATGGGGCAAAGGCTCGTTGTCGAGCTTGCGGTCGTATGAAAGGAAGCTCAGGTCGATGTCGGAAAGATACAGGACACAGGTTCCGCCGACCTCATGTTCGCCCCAGATTTTATCCTGGTAGTATTTGCCGGGATTATCCAGAATCCGCTGACGGGCGATGGCTATCAGCTCATCACGCTCGCCGAAAATGGTCGCTTCCTCGGGACAGGCCGCAGTGCAGGCCGGCTGCTGGCCGTTCTTGATTCTATCGTAACACATAATACATTTGCGAATATATGGTATCCGCTGATCCCAGTCATACCTCGGAATACCATAAGGGCAAGCCATCATGCAGTAACGGCAGCCCATACATTTGTCATTATCATAAATGACCGGACCTTCTTTGGTTTTCTTCAACGCACCTACCGGGCAAACCGAGACACATGCCGGTTCGATGCAGTGACGGCATTGCTTGCGGATGAAGTGATCGTCAGGTTTGATTACAATGGAGGTCCAGTTTAAAGCCGAGAGGCCGTCATTCTGGGTCCAGCGTCGTGGGTAGTCGCCCGGGAGGTCATATGTTTCCTTGCAGGCTTTAACGCATTTGAAACAGCCTATACATTTCGTTATATCAGTCAGGATAGCTTTCATACCGGCATCTCCTTCTTACCTAATGTTTCCGCTACACCCTCGCCGGATCTGGGCGGGAATTTCCATCCCAGTGTGGAGACCATCTGCGAGAATGGCACCAGCACACAATGGGCGATCTTGGTAAACGGTATGAATACGAAAATCAGTTCGGCCGAAAGCATGTGGAAAAGCATCGTCCATTGATAAACACCTGCTCCGATAGCCATATTGTTGCAAACATATCCCGTCGCAAACGGTATCGCCAGAAGTACCGGCCAGACATAATCCTGGGGACGGCTGATGAAACGCGCTTCTTTTGAAAAGAGCCTTCCCAGAAAAAGCGCTACCGCCGTAACCATTGTAACGATGGTCAGGATGTCTGCCAGATTGTCGCTCAGTACAGGCCAGCCGATACCGATCGACTCCCTGATGAGCTGTATGTGGCCAATCAGGAATATCGGAACCAGTATCAATCCGATATGGAAGACAAACGAAACAACGCTGTAAATCGGTCTCGTCTTCCAGAGCCGCAGAACCGGTACCAACCAGCCCAATGTATTCTCGGTAATCAGTTTCCAGGGCATTACCTTGTCATCGGTCTGACGGCGGGCCTGTATCACACCCCAAACGGTCAGTACGACTATGCGCAGAAGCCCCAGGAGCATGATGGCGAAGGTCAGCCTGAAAAGAGGCCCTGCCACAAAATCCATTAATGGCTGCATCTACTCCACCTCCTTTTCGACCGCTTCCGGAGTTTCTTCTTCTTTTTCTTCCTTTTTCACCTTGAGCGATTCATCAAAAATTATCGCCTTGTAAACCAGATCATGCAGGCCGACTATTTCGACATCATCCATGCCCTGATCCTCCATCAATTCGCGCAGCTGTTTTTTGCAGTTGGCACAGGGCGCGACCACATATTTGGCGCCCGTCTTCCTGATCTGCTCCGCCTTGGCCTTGCCGCCGATAGTCGTGCGATAGGGACGGATTTCGTCTATCGAAACAGTCCCGCCTCCGCCTCCGCAGCAGATATTGTTCTTGCCGCTGGGAGTCATCTCCACATAACTCTTGCAGAATGACTTCAATATTTCACGCGGCTTGTCAATGATCCAGCCCTGGCGGGCGATGTTACAGGGATCATGATAGGTTACCGGATCAGTTATAACATTGGGATCCAGCTTTATCTTGCCTTCTTTGAGCATATCATAAAGATACTCCATGCAGTTGACAACCGGCGGAGCGTCTTTTCCTCCGCAGAAGACCGGCACGAAATACTTGGCCGAACGGGAGGCATGACCGCATTCGCCGATCAGGATTTTCCTGCCCTTCAGCCTGCGAGTTTCCTCCACCACCTTCTTGACAATTCGATCCAGCATCCGGTCGCTGTAGAACAGGCCGTAGTTGATGCCGTCAAAATAACCGGTGCCGATGGTCCAGGAGCCGCCGGTGGCGGTAAAGACTGCCGCGTTACCCATCAGAGTATCCGCTTCCATCAAAAAGTCCGAGACAGCCGGGAAGAAAACATATTCGCAGTCCTCCTGATCAATCGGGAACTTGATCTTGACGCCCTTCTCCTCCTCCATATCCTCCTCCAGAAATTCCAGTGTATCCAGAAGGGCCGGAACAGGTATGGCCGAGGTATTTCCGGTTTTGCCCTCCAGCTGTTCACGGGTGCTGATCACCAGTGCTCGCGGAGCAATGCCGATCTCGCTCAGTATATATCGCCCCAGATGCGTCACCAGGCCGTGATCGATCCCGACCGGGCACTGCAAAGTGCAGCGCCGGCAGGCGGTGCAGTTCCAGAATGACTCCGCCATTTCATTGACCTTCTCATCGGTCAGTCCCTTGCTGCCCAGGACCCGGCCGCGTAACATGCCGCCGACCGTAAAATGACGGCGGTACACGCTCAAAAGCAGTTCCGAGCGATAACAGGGGATGTCCTTGGGATCACGGGTCGCCTGATAAACCTGGCATTCAGTGGCACAACGCGAACATTTGGCGCTGCTTCTGACATACTGATCGAGCACAAATCCATAATTTGTGTTCTTCAATATGGCCGCAAAAGCTTCCAGAAACTTCTGCGCCCTCCCATCCACAACCGGATCCTCGATATGGTACCGTACATCGAGCTTCTGCTTCTCCAGTACCTCCGGCTTGCGCTGGGTTTTGAAGGCGTGTTGTCGTTCTTCCTCTGTGATTGGTTTGATCATCGCTTCCTCATCTATTGTTGTTGTTCACATTTTTCCATTTGATTCTATCTCTTGTCAAAAACTGCCTCATGTCCTCTGACTGGAATCCTGAAAACCGGCAACGGGTCTTTTCCGCTGCCCATTTCCGGATTCTCGAGCACCCAGGGATCGAGCAAATTTATATTAAAATCCTTGCACGTTTTCACCACCTGGTCCTGTGCCGCATGCACATAGACAGCAGCATCGTAATTTTCGGATATGGATCTCAGCTCCATAATTTCCTTTTCCCAGTAGAAGACATGCCCGGCGCAGCAAACTGCAACACGGATCGGCTTTTTGCAGCGGGGGCATTTCAAAGTCGCGATTATATCCACCGGGAATTCGGATTCATCATTCTCAATTACGAACCCGTTTTTGGATAAATATTCGCGGGTCATCTCCACCAATTCCCCCAGTTCAAACAGGCAGGGAGCCTCTTTATTCTCTTCCGCTTTTCCGGTATGCTTGATTTTGCCGCCGATGAAGAGCTTCAATGTCTCCTCTATTTTTCCGGTTAAGTCTTTGTATACCATCAGATTTTCCGCCTCGAGCATATCCTTGTAAAAGGACCTGATGCCGTTGCATAGAAGCACCTCAACTCCCGCATCCTTGAGAAGTCTCAGACGGGCTATAGGGCCGCTGCGGTCACAGTTCAGCAGCTCCTTTGAGATCACTTCCCTTTCTTCGAGGAGGCAGATTTGAAATCGCTTGGCTGCTTCGAAGCAGGGAGCGATCTCATCCTTGTATGTTGCAATCGCCAATTTCATAACCAGAAGGGTATATATATGCGAAACATGTGCCAAAATTCACAAATTAGCTTAGTCGTTGTTAGACAAATTATTACATAAAAGGGCAAGAACCGCCATGTTGCAATAATCATAAATTGCAACGTAATGTTGCAGGGTGTTCGTTGCATTATGCAGCATAAAGGCTTATGGGGAGGTGATTAGTGCTTCGGAAATTAAGTGCGGTTTTCAGGCTTACGGAATTTCAATCCCATACTTTTTCATCTTGCGCCAGAGGGTGGTGCGGTCGATGCCCAATATTTCGGCTGCTTTTTTGCGGCTGCCCTGGCATTCCCGGAGCGTATCGCGAATCAAAGCTTCTTCGCTGTCGGCTTTTGAGGCGGAGCTGCTGACCTTTCCGGCCTGTTCCTGCTGTGACAGTTCGCCGGCGGCCTCCAGTACTTCGGATGGTAAATTCGAGGGCTGTATAATCCGTTCGCGCGTAACCGCAAAGCAGTATTCGATTATATTCTCCAGCTCGCGGACATTGCCATTATACTCGTGCTTCATCAGTATCTCCATCACCTTGGGCGAAACGCCTATAACATTTTTGCCTTTTTTGGCGTTGAAGTTGGAGATAAAATGATCCACCAAGTAGGGGATATCCTCGCGGCGCCTGGAAAGAGGCGGCAAATCGAATTTGACCACCGCCAGCCGGAAATAGAGATCGTCACGAAATTTCCCCTGTGAGATTTGTTCCTTCAAGTCTTGATTGGTGGCAGCCACTATCCTGATGTCCGCTTTTATCGCTGTGGTCGAGCCCAGCGGCTCATATTCTCTCTCCTGCAATAACCGCAGCAGCTTCACCTGGGTCGATTGCGGCAGCTCCCCGACTTCATCAAAAAACACAGTCCCGCCGTTGGCAGCCGCCAGCTTGCCGTCCTTATCCTTTTTGGCATCGGTGAAGGCGCCCTTGACATAGCCGAAAAGCTCCGACTCGAAAAGCTGAGGCGGGAGGGTACCGCAGTTTATGACCACATACGGTTTGTCTTTGCGCGGGCTCAGATTATGCACCGCCCGGGCAAAGAGCTCCTTTCCTGATCCGGATGGCCCCTGGAAAAGTACCGTACTCTCCGACTCGGCCACATCGGGGAGGATGGCGAAGATTTTATGCATGATCGGGCTTTTGGAGATGATATCCTCGAAGGAATAGCTTTTCTCCAGCTCCTTGCGCAGGTTTTCGATAGCGGAGAGATCGCGGAAGGTTTCCACCGCGCCCAGGACATTACCATCATCATCACGCAGAACGGCTGTGGAAATACTGATCGGCACGGTCCGTCCCTCTGCGTCAATAATCCGAACCGGCTGATCTATTGCTACATTACCGGTCTGCATAGTTTTCTCGAGCTGGCATCCGGTCTCACAGATATCCGAATGGAAGACTTCATAGCACTTCCTGCCGATCGCCTTCTCCTCGGGTATGCCGGTGATCTTCTCGGCCGCATGGTTGAAGCTGGTGATGCGTCTTTGATTGTCGACAGTAAAAACGCCGTCAGCGATCGACTCGAGGATAACCTTAAAAAACTTCAGATCTTTCAACTTTTTCTCTGCCATCTTTAATTATACGTTCATATTACGTAAATTTTAAGATAAACTCAATTTTTGTCAAATCAACAAAAATGGCAAGGACCAACTCCGTCAGGTCGGAGATCCGGCAACGCGCCGAGGCATCTCATGGCCGATTATGATGGGGTTCATTCCTCCAAAAAACAGCGGGAATACACTGGAAATGGATTGACTTAAGACTATATATATCATGGCGTTACATCAATATTTTCAATATATTGCGAACTTCCGGGCAATGATTCTCATTATATAATATACAAATCAAAAGGAGGACCGGAAGTGATAAACATATCAATTCTCAGCAAAGCAGTGGTGGCAGTCTCCATTCTTGCTTCTCTTTTGATTCTTTCCTGTGAGCAGCAGGCTCAGGAACAGCAGATGGTGACAATTCCAGAAGGCACCTCGGTCACAGTATCTTTACAGGAGACTATAGGCACCGAGGCAAACAGCTCCGGAGACAGATTTGAAACCAAAACCATTGAACCCATAACGGTTGAGGGAAACATCGTCGTACCTGCCGGAACAACAGTCAGGGGCACCCTGACAGAGGTCGATGAACCAGAGAGCGAAAGTGAAGATGCCGAGATGACCCTGGCCTTCAACACGATCGTTATGCCGGATGGTGAGGAATACTCGTTCGAGACTCACGATGTCACTCTCAGAACCGAATCGGATACCCGCGGCGACGTCGAGAAAATTGCCGCAGGTGCGCTGGCCGGGGCTGTTATCGGGGCGATTGCGAAAGGGGATGAAGGTGCCGCGGTCGGCGCTGTTGTGGGCGCTGCCGCCGGAGGCGCCGTGGTTATAGCCACACAGGAGAACCGAATAACGCTTAAGCCCGGACAGAAATTCCTGATTCAGACAACCCAGCCTGTAAAGCTGCCGGCGCCACAGGCCGACTAAGTAAATAACAGAAGAGGAGATATAATGTTTAAGAAGTTTATCATTGCCATAATGGCAGTTGTGATGATGTATTCTATCGCAGTTGCCCAGGAAGCTTCCACAGCGAGTTTTGGATTTCGCGGATGGGGTCCCAGAATCGGGGTCACAATCGATCCCGACCAATTTCATTTTGGAGGACATGCTGATTTTGGACACTTTGCCAAACACATCCGTCTCCAGCCAAATCTGGAAATTGGTTTCGGCGATAATCTAATGCTTCTGGCAATCAACTTTGAGGGATCATACCGATTCGCCACCAACTGGGATGTCTGGACGCCCTATATAGGCGCCGGACCGGGGATCAATTTTTACAATTTTGACGATGAAGGCTTGCCGGATGGGGCGGACGACAGCGAAACCGAATTCGGATTCAATATATTAGGCGGCATCGAGAAAGGCATTTCCAACGGCGACAGGTTCTTTCTTGAGCTGAAACTCGGCTTTGCCGATTCCCCGGATATTAAAATCACCGCGGGCTGGACATTCTTCCATTGATTAAGGCAAGCAGTTTTAATTTGAACGGCGGATATTATTATCCGCCGTTTTTTATTGTAATCTTTTGCAAGCATAGCCGTATAAACGGTGTCAAATCATATATAATCTGAGAAATTTGTTCGCTAAAGGGAGTGTTTAGAAAGTGCTGGATATTGACAGTACGTCTGAGAGACGTCATTCCGAGGGAGTCCCGACCTTCGGTCGAGGACGACCGTGGGAATCTCAAAATGCTTTATATGAAGGAACTTATGAGCTCACCACGTCGCTAAGACTTAAGAGTTTTCGCGCCTCGTGATGACTATACGTATATATTCGTGACTTATTGACAAACTCTCAAGCGGTGGGGCACCTGAATTGGGTATTCAGGATTCATTTGACATTGCCCAAAAGGAGCGTATCTTCCAGTTATGCAATTTTTAGAGTCTTTCAGGGTCGCGGCTAACTCGCTGCGAACCCATAAAGTCAGATCATTTCTCACCATGCTGGGTATCATTATCGGCGTGGCCTCGGTCATAACCGTCTTTGCCATGGGGCGCGGAGCGGAAAGGGCCACCAAAGAGCAGATTCAGAAATACGGCACCAATGTTCTGACACTTTATCCCGAGTACGGCCGTTCCCATTCCGCCAGGGCCTCCGGACAGCGAGTGCGTCTATACAACGAGGATGTGGAGCCTTTGCAGGAGATTCCCGGAATAGTCGCTGCGGTTCCGCAGATGTATAATTTCACTCAGGTCAAATTCGGCAATGAGGTCATGTATGCTCGCATCCTGGGCACTACCCCCGAATACGAGTGGGTCAACAACTCGCCCCTGGTGCGCGGCAAATACTTCTCTCGAACAGATAATGCCAGCCGCAGGCGAGTGGCTATAATCGGTACAGAAATAAGAAAACAGCTTTTCGGTGAGGACACTTTATCTGTTGTCGGAAGCGAAATCAAAATCAGAGGGATCAGCTTCGAGGTAATCGGAGAGCTTAAGGAGAAAGGGCCGGGATGGTCCTCGCCTGATGAGATGGTCGTCATTCCGCTCCTGACCGCCCAGAAACGCGTCTTCGGATATAATTACCTTAACGCCATCACAGTAAAGGTCTCAAGCCTGGATTTGATGGATCCGGTTTCTCTGGCGATTGAAAGGGCCCTCAGGCGACAACACGGATTGACCGGCAATGATGAAAACGACTTTAGAATCTTCAGTCAGGTGGATATAATCCAGACCTACCAGAGCACAACCGACACCTTCAACTGGCTGCTGGGATCGATCGCCGGAGTTTCGCTTCTGGTAGGCGGTATCGGTATTATGAATATCATGCTGGTGTCGGTCACCGAACGCACGCGCGAAATAGGTCTGCGTATGGCGGTGGGAGCGCGGAAGCGGGATATCCGCCTGCAGTTCCTGATAGAGGCGTTTGCGCTTTCAATCTTCGGCGGCGCACTGGGAATATTCCTCGGATCGGGGGCATCCAAAATACTCTCCACATACTTCAACTGGAATACACTGATAGCACCGGACTCGATCATGCTGGCCTTCGGATTTGCGGCCTTTGTGGGCATAGTTTTCGGGTTCTATCCCGCCTTGAAAGCCTCCAAACTCGACCCGATCGAGTCATTACGCTACGAATAGTCCTACCCAATCTTAGTCATTCTGAGCGAAGCCATGGATGCGGCATTTGGCGGACGAAAAGTCTCATCAGATGGAGAGGTTATTCAGCCTGCAGAGGTCTGGAATTCAGATGGTCAATACGAGGCTAATCAAGAAGGCAGCTCCTGCAACCTTTTGCGTGCGTCCCTGATCTTCTCAGTCTCGATCTGCGGATCACCCCAGTGTTTCAGCAGCTCCTTGAAATTTCTGCGTGCTTCTGAGTAGTTGCCCAGTTCCTGCTGAGCCACTCCGATATAATAGATTGCCTTCAGGTATCTTAATGGGGCTGTGGTACCAAGATCGCCGGTAGTGATTCTCTCTAAATATTTCAGACCTTCCTCGTACATACCGTAAGAAACCATCAGGCTTCCCAGAGCAAAAGCGGTCGATGACACACTCATGTTCAGAGGCGAATTGAAAAGTGTATCGTAAGCCTCGATAACCTTCAAGGTATCCAGATTACAGGTTCCGTAGAAAATATCCTCTAAGTAATTCGCAATCGGCCAGATATTTTCGGGCATTCTTTCCCTGAATTCCTTCAATACTTCCTGAAGCACCTTCTCGGCTCCGGCGCAGTATGAAGTGTCGAGCTCAACCAGGGTCAGGGCGTAGTCAAGATTTTCGAAAAGCTGGGCATACTCATGCGCTTTCTCCGCATATTTCACGACGCTGTCAGGGTAATCGAAGTTGAGAAAGTAATTTGCGAAAGAACTGTATGCGGTCTGGATAATCGTCCGGTCCTCAGTTTTCAAAGCGTAATCGATCAGCTTGTAATAGCGATTCACCGCATCCAGAAAATTTCCTTCCCAGACCTCGAGATCGATCTGCAAGTCCTCATATTCATTCATGATATGCGGATTGTCAGGGTAATATTTCTTTAAAAGCTCCAGATTCTCGCGGGCCTTCTCAAAATCCCGCTGTAATATATTTATCCTGGCCGCCCTGATAATTCCATCATAGTTATCGGGATATATCTCCAGAAGCTGCGAAATTTCAGACAGTGCCAGATCATAACTTTTCGTCTGCCGATACAGATTCGAGAGCTCCAGATACGGCTGGGGGGAATCGGGAAAGTATGACTTGACCAGTTTCACCTTCTCTATTGCTTTGTCAAGGTCATCCTGGCTGGCGTGAATCGTGGCGGCCAGGCTCAATCCCCATCTGCTGCGCGGATTAATCAACAGCATTGTGTCGATCTGGGCCAGCGCTGCATCAAACTTCTCTCCCAGCTGATATAAGAATATGGCATAGAAAAACCTGCCCTCCCAGTCATCAGGATAATTCTTGACATACGACTTTATCTTAACAAAAGCATCATCAATATTGGTATAAAGCCACAAATCAGAGTAAATATCCAGAAGCATCCGCTCTCTTACCGGGAGATTTTCGGAACGTTCCTGGGCCAGCGCCAGATACCGCCTGCCCTGTTCCAGACGGCCCTGGAAGGTGTGCACCATGCCTATGCGCATATAGGGCAACGCGAAACTTGAATCGAATTCTATGGCCCGATTGAAATCCTCGATGCTCTCATCATACAGACCCTTATCAAATTTCTCGAGCCCCCTTACATATTCCCTGTATGCATCCTTGTTTGATGATACGAATGAGGTGACTTTCTTGTCAGAACCGATCATTTCCTGAATATTCAGGGATGAGGCTATCTTCCGGGTAAGGCTGTCGGACAGTACAAAAATATCCGACCCAACGACTTTCTCACCGAGTAGGATCCGGCCGGTATTGATATCTTCGAGGCGGGCGTCTATCCTGAGCATATCGCCCGATTTATAGAACGACCCGGACAGGATTTTGGAGGCTCCCATCTGACCCGCCGCTTTTATAGCTTCTCCGCGATCGGGGATCTCCGATGGATTCGCGGGGGAATTGGGCAGACTGCTGATAAGTCGATTGCGTGATATTATATCCTGACTGCTCTGGGACAGGTCGGTCTCAATCAATTGAGGTATGCCGGAAACCATCCAGTCAAGCGTCGAATCGTTGGTTTTATTTTCGAAGTTCAGAATGGCCAGGGCATTCTGATGGAAGACGGGTTGCGCCTGCGCGAGACCGACAGAGCGGTCCTTTTTGGCCAGCTGTGTGAAAATAAGAACTGCGATTACCACAACAATCGCGCCCACGCCAATCAGCGGCATCCAGCTTCTCGATTTTTTGGCGGGTCCCCGGCTGAGCGCCTCGATGGTGGAGTCGCTGTCCGAGATGCCGCTCTCGAACTGACGACGCAGGCTTCTCAGATCCAGAGCCAGATCGCGTGTATTCTGGTAGCGATCATCCGGGTTTTTCTGCAGACATTTGTCGATAATTCGCTCCAGCTCCGCGGGTAAGGAAACATTTATTCTGCGAATCGGCTCATGCCGGGCCTCCAGAATCTTGGCAATTGTGGAAACCTTGTCTGAACCCTCGAAAGGCGGCTTGCCCGAAAAAAGCTTGTACATCAAAATTCCGAATGAGAAAATATCCGAACGCGGGTCGACATTCTCACCGCGGGCCTGTTCCGGGGACATGTAGCTGACAGTGCCAAGAATCTTGCCCTCCTCGGTCAGCTCCTTCGATATGGAGACTGTCCCGGTATCATCGGCTGCTTCAATCGCCCCGGCCACAGGCTTGGCCAGACCGAAATCGAGAATTTTTGGAGTACCCTCATCATCGATGATGATGTTGTCCGCTTTGATATCCCGATGGACTATGTTGAGTTTATGCGCCGCCGCCAGCCCCACCGCAATTTTTTCGGCAATTCTCATGAGGTCCTTCAGTTGATGGCTTCTGTCTGCAAGAAAATTGCCGAGCGACTCCCCCTCGATATATTCCATGACAATATAATTGAGCTCCTTGCCTGATTCATCCTTTTCGGTGCCGATGTCGTGGATCGCCATAATATTGGGATGATTTATCTGCGCTGCGGTACGCGCCTCTCTTTTAAAGCGTTCCAGACGATCCGGATTATCAAAAAACTCTTCATGCAGTATTTTAAGCGCAACATTGCGGCCGAGTTTCTGGTCCTCCGCCAGATAAACCTCGCCCATACCGCCTTCGCCAAGCTTTCTGACTATTTTGAAGTGGGCGAAATTCTGTCCTTCCTGAAAACTCATAATTATATCCTTTTTAGGGCCAGCATGGTAATATCGTCCGATTGCGGAGCATCACCCATGAACTGTTTCAATTGCTCCGCCATATCCTCAATAAGACCGCGGGGATCCTTGTCTTTCGATTCCAGGGCGGCCTTCTCTGTGCGCTCATCCCCGAACTGGTCGCCTGACCCGCTCCGGTCAGCTTCGCTCAAACCGTCAGAAAATATAAATATCGAGTCACCTTTTGCCAGTTCAACTGTCTTCTCTTCCCACTCGGCAAATTCGAAGGCGCCCGCCATCATCCCGGTCGGTTCCATATGCTCCAGGGCGCCATCCTGTTTCAATAATAGAGGTGGATTATGGCCCGCGTTGACATAGCGCATAATCCCGCTATCCGGATCAAGCAACCCCACAAACAGGGTGACAAAGCTGTTGGATTTGCTATACGACAATAGCTGAGTCGAAATCGTCTTCACCGCGGTTGCAGGCGTAAAACTCTCCTTTTCATACAATACACGGAAGGCGGCCAGAATATTCGACATTAAAAGCGCAGCACCCATACCTTTTCCGGTAACATCCCCCAGAACGAAAACCAATGACCCGTCAGGAAGAATTTTATAATCATAAAGATCCCCGCCCACCTGGCGCGACTGTTCCTGGTAGGCATACAGTTTGTAGCCGTCTATTTCCAGCGGTTCTGAGGGGAGCAGATTGCGCTGAATCTTTGAAGCCTGGCGCAATTCGGCACTTAAAACCTGCTTGGCCTCGCGTTCAATAGAGAGCTCATAGTTTAAAAGACGTGAGCCCAGCAGATTTCCAAAGGTAGCCATTATTCTCAGATAATCGTCATTGTACTCATGCGCCGGATTGCTTGTATCAGCGTAAAGTATCCCCAGAACGCGTCCCTCATCAAAGAGCGGCACAGCCATCACAGATTTTATATCCGCAGAAATAATTGAATTCTGGGTCGAAAACTTGGGATCAGTCAGAGGATTTTTGATCAAAAGCGAGTTTTTATTCTCGATGATATCGACGATGATCGTTCTGGACAATGTGATTTCGTCATCCCCTTTTACTGATGACGTGTGGCAGGCGGCGATATCGATATCCTGCTGGTCTTCCGAGACCATGATCACGATAACCCGGTCCGCCGGAATGAGCCTGCAGATCAGCTTAAGAGCTTTATCCAGAAGGATACCCCTGGGTTCATCCGACCCCAGAAGCTTGGCCATGTCGAAAATAGTAGGCATCAGCTCGGGCATTTCGGACAGCTTCCGGGGTAAGGGCCTCATGGCTTCGTCGATCGGCACAAAGATCGAATTCTCGGGCACATCTCCGGTAAAAGAAATCCTCTGGCTGCTCACTTCGCCCTTGTCCGGCAGCTCACTATCCCTGACCCTGAATTCCGTCAACCCGAACATAATACTATCACCATCCGAAAGTTTGGTCGGTTCAGAGATCTTCCTTCCATTTACTACTGTACCATTGCGGCTGCCGACATCATTTATCAGTATTCTGCCCGAATCCTCGACTGAAAGCCGGGCATGATTTCCCGACACTGTCTTGTGCATGATGCATATATCGGCATCCTTGCTCCGGCCGACTTTATAGTTTCCCGGCTTCAGGTCGAAGCTATAATATTTATTTCCGTCGGTCCCCACTAATTTGAGCATAATCACCCGTCTGCAATTTGGCTCATGGCCAAGATGGTCAATATTGAAGAATGATGACCAAAAAAGATAACAATATTTATAAAAATTTCAATATTAATCTATGCTGACCTTGCATCCTGTGCTGTGGTGCTCCAAATCCTGCTTGACAGAATTCATCCCAAAGTATATTCTTTCCAAAACATTTTTAACACTCCCGAAAGGATGAGCGTAATGCCGGATATTTTAAGTCTCTCTCTTGATCAAGCGCGTGAAAAATTAATGGAAATTGTTAATAAGAAAGCTGTCTTCAAGGGCGATTTCACCCTGGCCTCCGGGCAAAAGTCCAACTATTACATCGACGGCAAGTTTATCTCGCTGACCGCCGACGGCCTGGCTTATTTCGCCAAGGTTATCCTGGAGATGATCAAAGATGACGGCGTCAAGTATATCGGCGGCCCGACACTTGGCGCAGATCCGATTATAGGCGGTACTGTGGCAATGTCTCATCTGATCGGCAGGCCGCTTGACGGCTTCATCATCCGCAAAGAGCAGCGCGACCATGGACGCATGCGGATGATCGAGGGACCGCTGAAGGAAGGCTCCAAAGTTATAATCGTTGAGGATGTTACCACAACCGGAGGATCGGTTCTGAAAGGAATCAAGAGGGTCGAGGAGATGGGCTGCGAAGTTGTCAGAATTATCTGCCTGGTTGACCGCCTGCAGGGAGCATCAGAGAATTTCAGGAAAGAAGGCTACAACTTCACACCGATTTTCAAGGTCAATGAGCTGGATATAGATTGATCACATGAATAAATCGTAGTTTCCCGAAGCCGAGGGGAAGATTTTGCCCTTCTTGTCGAGGCTGATCGTTGCCCCTTTGCCCAGATAGCGTGCATCAAACCCTCGCCGCCTCAGATCATCCGCGAACTCCGGAAAGCCATGCAGGGTCAGGACCTTGTCGGGATTGGATACCTCGACATACCTGATCAGGTCATTATAATCGGCATGATCCGAGAGGGGTATTACCACGTCCGCACCGACCCGGAATCGCGATGACCTGTCCATTCCCCAGCCCGAAAGAAAACATATACGCTTGGGATAAATGTTATTGAATAAGGTTCTGTATTTTTTGAAATAGGGCGGAAAGATAACCACTTTGCCTTTGAATTCCTCTTCATGCAGGGGAAAGAGGTTCTTAAACTTGACACCGCAGCGCTCATACAATTGACAGAACTTATAGACATTACTCTCGGCATGTATCTCAAAGCCAAAGTCTCCAAGAATTTTGATCGCTTCCTGCGCTTTTCCCAGCGAATAGGCAAGAATTATCGGCACCTGATTGGATAGCAGAGTTTTCTGCACGAAGGTTATCAGTTGATCGACAACCTGGTCACGGTCAGGAAAGACATACCTGGGATCGCCGTAAGTCGATTCTATGATCAGTATATCGGCATCGATTATTTCAGCCGGGGATGTGGTCTCGCATCCGGTCAGTTTAAAATCCCCGGTATAGACAATCCTTGTCCCGGCACTATCGATCTTAATCTGGGCGCATCCCAGGATATGGCCGGAAGAGAACAGCTCCACCGAACAGCCGCGGAATTTGGTCGGTTGATTGAAGCCCAGAGCCCGCGCTTTGGTACGTTTATAGCGCTGGTTGAAAAAAAGAATCGTCTCCGGAGTGGCCAGTATCTTTTTGTGCGAGGCAATATGATCGGTATGCGCGTGAGATACAAATGAGAATTCGGCTTTGCGATGGGCATCGATATGGAATTCGAGTCCCTCGATTTCAATACCATTATTGAAAGTCAACTGCATAAGAACTTTTCTTCTACTTTTTGTAACCGATCATGCGAAGGAATTCCCTGCGGTTCTCTTTATGTTCATCAGTCTCGACACCCAGCGGAGTTAAACCGTCAATCACACCAAGCACACCGCGCCCGAGCTCGGTTTCCGCCACAATCACCTCGATCGGGTTAGCTGTGGCGCAAAAAATCCTGCAGACCTCGGGGCAGGCCTTGATCTGGTTGAGTACATTAATGGGAAAGACGTTACCCAGGAAAATCAGGAATGTATGCCCGCATTTGATCTTCAGCATATTATCGGCCGCCAGCTTGACAAGACCGTCATCGGTTCCGGTGGTCCTGATCAAACGGTCCTGGGAAGCTTCGCAGAAAGCCATACCAAACTTGATATTTGGAACGGCACAGACCATTATCTCATAAATGTCTTCGACCGACTTGATGAAATGGGTCATGCCGAAAATCAGATTCAATTCTTTCGGATTGTCCACTTTGACAACATGGGTTTCCATTGCAGACTCCTTTTATTTGATACGATAAATTACCGGTTTATTCCTCTCCGGGATAGATAATTTCTATAGAATTTATTTTATCCCCGACAAGGATTCGATCCACGATTCTCATACCGTAAATAACCTGCCCGAATGCTGTATAGCGCCCATTTAGATGAGGCTGGGGGGAATGGCAGATAAACCACTGGCTGCCGCCGGTATCCTTGCCCGCATGCGCCATACCCATGGTGCCGCGAGTGTATTCATGGCGGTTGAATTCGCTGCGAATCGTATAGCCCGGCCCCCCGAATCCGTCGCCATGCGGGTCGCCGGCCTGAATCACGAAATTGGGAACCACCCTGTGGAAAATGACACCGTCATAAAAACCCGATTCCGCCAGCTTGATAAAATTCGAGACGGTTTTCGGGGCCATATTATAAAGAAGCCGCACCCGTATCTGTCCCCGCTCGGTATTGATTTCAGCAACCGGGTTTTCATCAAAGCGCCCATAAAACAGATCATAGGTAGAGGCTGTCACCATAGGCTCAAAAAATCCCAGATATTCCGATTTATCCATACCGATCATTGCGAAAATATCAATGGCCTCTTGGCGCACATTGCGGTCACGATCATCAAGAGCTTTATTTAGAAGTTCGAGAATATTTTCATCGGTAATCTGGCTGTCCACTACCCATCCGGATAAATTATATAAAATCGAAAAGCGGAAGCCGGCATCTGCCTCATCCATCTCATCTTCATAAATATCGAGTGTCTTTTTCGAGAATTGATGCAACTTCAACTTTGCAATGAGCTCGATTACAGATGATACCACCGCCGGATCGGAATCTTCCAGCGCTGTACCCAGGTAATCCTCCATCTCCACAAAATCATATTCAGCCAGACTGTAAAGCGCGGCTGTGCGGACACGATGATCGGCATCGCTCTGAAGCTTTTCCAGAAGATTCGCCCCCTCCGGGGTCTCGATAAACTTCAGCGCCTCAGCGGTTTTCATACGCAGATACCAGTTATAGTTTTCAATTTCATCGGGTATAATCTCCATAAATTTAGTGCGATTTAATCTGGCCAGTGCAATAAGGGCTTCCCCTCTCAGAAATCTTTCCTCGTTTTTCAAAAATGGTTCAACTTTAGAAGAGAGAGCAGACATCTGAAATTTTCCTATCAGGCTCAGGGCCATGGCGGTGACGAGGGGATGTTCCCTCTGGCTCAGGAGATTCATCATCGCCTTTATAATCTTCTTATCGCCAACTTCCATGATCGCCCGCAGAATACTGGCCTTTACAGTCCATTCACGTTCCCTCGAAAGCTGGTTGCTGAGCGCCATCAGCGAGGCTGAATCCTTTATCGCCCGCAGGCCCTCAGCAGCATACATGCGAATCTCCGGAATTGTGTCCTTTATGCGCGCACGCAGAATTTCCGCCGCCGACCGGGCCTCAAGCCTTCTCAGTGCATAAATCGCCGCCTGCTCAACAGATACCGAGCTGTCGGCCGCCAGCTTCTCAAGCAATTCAACCGCGGTGTCGGCATCCGCACGCCAGAGGCCCTCCGCCGCCCAGATTCTATGTTCCGGGATCGTGTCCCGGGCTGAACTCATCAATGCTCTTACGGCCGCATCACCGCCCATGCGTCCCAGCGCGATTGCCGCCTGATGCACAATCTGTGAGTCAGGATCGAATAGGAGAGGGATCAATCTTTCCGCATACATACTGTCGCCGATCAGCCCCATTACAAAAATTGCCTCGATTCTGACATCTTTCTCGGGGTCATCCAGGAGATCGGCGATATAAGCCGAGGCCCCCTCCGGCTCGATCATTCCCAGAGCATAGCAGGCGCGCAGGCGGATTCCCGGATCATCGTCGTCCAGATACGCATACAGAAGGGTATCTGCCTGGCGCATGTCTTCCCAGATAGCAATCTGCACATTTTTATCCAACGGCAGTGCTGCTTTTTCTTCTTCTCCACCGCATCCGGTGATTGCAGCAATACATACGATTAAAAATAAATTTACAAATACTCTGTTCATTGAACTCCCCTTACCTGTTTTCAAGTAAATTAATCGGGCTCTGGCGGATTTCAAGTAATAAATAATTTTTTAAATGATTTTATGAATTTCGGCTCTTCTTAAAATCGTTCTTGCCCTGAGCGGGATTATACTGTTAATTCAGTTCAAATAAGGAGGCCCTTTTTATGTCGATATCTGTATTTTTGCTGGAGCAGTATGATGATGAATTTGTAGATAAGTTGCGAAAAAAGCTGGATGCGGAAATTGACCTGTACTACGGGGAGGAAATCCCGGATCCGGCCGAGTATGAGATTCTCGTGGCAGGAGTTCCGGAGAGGGAGCATCTCACTGCCAGCCCCAGGCTCCATACCCTGATCATTCCCTGGGCAGGAATTCCTACCCGCACACGCGAACTGCTCCTGGAAATACCCGACATCAAGGTACATAACTTGCATTACAATGATATTCCGGTGGCCGAAACCGCCTTTGCGCTTATGCTTGCGGCAGCTAAATATATCATACCGATCGACAGGCGCTTCCGCCATCACGACTGGCGTCCCCGCTACAATCCGTACCCATCCGTATTGTTGAACGGCGGGACAGCTCTTATTCTGGGCTATGGGACGATCGGAAAGCAGATTGCGAAACTCTGTCATGGCTTCGGAATGAAGGTCAAAGCGGTGAAACGAAATCCGGAAAAGAAATCAGATGATATTGCTGAAATATTTTCGATTGATAAACTCCTGTATCTACTCCCGGATACCAATGTCCTCTTTGTATCACTGCCGATGACTCCGGATACGAGGGGTATTATCGGCAAAGAGGAGCTTGCGCTTCTACCCGACCGGGCGATCGTCGTCAATATCGCCCGCGGACCGATTATCGACGAGGAAGCGCTGTACAATGAACTTTACAGCGAAAGGCTTTTAGCCGGCCTTGATGTCTGGTATCATTATCCGAAGACTGAGGAAGCCCGGCGGTATCATGAACCCTCGGATTTCGATTTCAACCTTCTCGAAAATGTTGTCATGACTCCGCATCTGGCTGAGCAATCCGATAAATCCCAGGAAATGAACATAGATTCTCTGGCGGAGATGCTCAACAGAGCCGCACGCGGCGAGGAATTGCCGAACAGGGTTGATCTGCAAAGAGGGTATTAAAACTCCTGCCTGGCTGTTTAATCTTGCATGCAAATATTTAATCTCTTATTTTCAGCGAGGATAAGCACACTAACCAGGGGAGTAATTATGAGAAAAAGAAGATTGATAATTCTTGCCGCGCTGGCATTTACCGCGATGATTATTATCGCATCCTGCCAGCCGGAAGAAACCGGAACTTCGGAAACCGAAGCGGCTGTAACTGAGGAACGGGCGAAGGAAATTTTGGATACGTGGCTCGAGGCTCGCAACAACTACAAGCTTGATCTTCTTGACAGCATCTATTCAACTGAATCCGCAATACATGACCCCGGCGCTGAAAGGGATATTTGCGGAGTGGCCGAATTAAAGCAATACTACGACAGAACACACAAAGCCTTTCCGGATGTGCATTTTGAGTTTGGAGAATATCGCACCGCGGGAGATTGGCTAATTTCGTTCTGGACAATTCAAGGCACGCATACGGGATCATTTGGAGAATTGCCGCCCACCGGAAAGGAAATTATGGTTTCAGGGGCCGCTATTGATAGAATCGAAGATGGCATGATCGCAGAGGAATGGGTCTTCATGAATCCGCTGGAGCTTTATCAGCAACTCGGCTTCAAACTCGTCCCGCCCCAGCCGGAAACAGAAGAGGAAGAATAGCAGGAAATGAAAACACCTAAGCTGGCGTCAGCGCTTCTGACAACAATTCTTGCCGTCTGTTTCGCTGCCTGCAGCGAGGATAGCTCCAGCTCCGAGGAGCAAGTTCTGCACCCGGAATGTACCAAAGCCGATCCGGGACGTACCGACATGCATACCCCGCAGTCAATGGTCGCCGACTGGGGCGATCCCGTTCGGCTGGACGAGACGATCAACACAAATTGCCCTGAAGATGCGATCGAGATTTCCGCCGACGGCAGATACCTGTATTTCATGTTCACTACCGATCTGCTTGAAAAATTGACGCCGGGTGAAATTCTTGCCCGCGAGAATAATACCTATCGTGCAGAGAGAATTGGAGGGCCGGGCGAATTCGCTCAGCCGGTGTTTTTCGACCTGGGCAAAGGAACTCTGGGCTCGCTGGATGGAGAACTGAGCTTCTCTCCCGACGGCAGCAAGGTCTATTTCCATTCAAACCGCCCCGAAAACACCGGATATAATCACACTCCATACTATGATGATTTTCTGGATATCTATGTGGCTGAAATAACTGACGGCGAGGCCGGACCTGCTGAAAACCTCGGCCCGCCGGTCAATTCCGTATATCCCGACGGAGAGCATGCCCTCTATCCCGATGGCTTAACGCTTTATTTCACATCATTGAAACCGATCGGCGAGGGCGGAGCTGATATCTGGAGATCACGGCTGGTTGGCGATACATGGACTGAGCCCGAAAATCTCGGGCCGCCTGTTAATTCCGCTCGCGATGATCTCCAGCCCACCTTCACGGTCGAAGGTGACACGATGTATTTCGCCTCCGACCGTAATATTTTGATCGGCATGGCCATCTACCGCTCGGTCAGAGACGGAACAGCATGGGGGGAGCCAGAACTGGTTATTCAAGGTATTGTGGGCGAACCGTCACTTACTGCCGACGGCACTCTGCTGTATTTCGTACACATCCTCTCTGATTTGGAAGGAAATTATGATGCTGACATCTGGTACTGCGAACGGGTTGAGAAATAGTGCCAATGATTGAACAGGTCACCCACTGCGCAGGGGAATGTTGAAAAAACCAGCAACATAGAAATAAGAACCATACACGTCATTCCGAGGAAGTCCCGCCGAAGGCGAGGACGACCGTGGGAATCTCAGCGTTTGCCTCAAGAATAACCGCGGAGATCGCCACGTTCGTCAAGAGCCGGATTCAAAATCGCTTCGCTCCTTGCGATGATAAATTTCGGTGTTTTCAGGTTTATCAACACTCCCCGCAGCTGTAGAAACTTAGATTTCGATTTCCCACCCCTTATGAGCCATGAACGGCCCAACGGGGGTGGGCACACATGATTTATTTTATCTTAAATTTAGGTGTTTCTCTCCAGGAGCTTTCCCAGTTTCCGGAGATGACATTCCAGCTCGCTGCTCTTGCTGCATTCGACGAAATAAACCTTCAAGCCGTGCGCCTGATAAACCTCTTTCTTTTTCCTGAGTCTGTCGCGGTAAAAAGGCATATGATTGTAGCCACAGATTTCAAGAAAAAGATTGTGGGCCGGCAGATAGAAATCGGGACGAAACTGCCGTCCACCCAGAAGCATTAACGGCTCATACCTGAATTCAATCCCGCTCTTATGCAGAAAATCGGCTGTTTTCCTCTCTAATTCCGAGCGCACATTAACGCCTGATCTGGTCGCAAGACGCGCCTCAAATTTCTTCTTGCGCGGCAGACGAACCCCTCTCGTTGGGGAGAATCGTCCATGCTTTTTACGACGGGGATATTTTATCATGATATTCTAAAAATAGAAAAACGGCCTCACAATGCAATCACTTTATCACCCTACCGATAATCCCGATGCTTCTTCTGGACATCGGCCCAATTTTTGATTAATATATCTTCTTGAGATTCAGCGAATATTCGCTTAACGAAAAAAAGGATATTGGCTATGAAACTGCTCATGATATACTGCGAGAAATTTGGCTACCAGCCGAGGATGAAAACTCTCGATGATGCTCCCGATATATCCGAGGGCACGGAATTTAACAACGCCCTGGTCGGATTCATCCAGCTGGAGGCCAGGGATGAGGAGAATTCCGGCTATGTCGAAACCAAGCTCATAAAAAATCTCAAATGGGCCGCACGCAAAAACGAAACCAATACAATAGTTCTGCATTCATTTGCGCATCTTTCAGAATCAAAAGCCTCCCCCGAACTCACCAAAACGATTTTCGACAGCGCCGAGAAACGTCTCGATGACTCGGGCTACGAAGTTAGCCAGACACCATTTGGATATTTTCTCGATCTCGACCTGCGGGCGCCCGGGCATCCGCTGGCACGGCTCTTCAAGGAATTCTGAGCAGATTCAGGGCGAATCAGAAAAAAGACTGCTAAGCGGACATCTTTAGCCCCAATTACGGAAACTTTTCCCAAAAAGCCTTGTTTTTCTGGAGTGAATGTATAAATTGCGTATTGGATACGCCTTACATGAGAGCGGAAACACAATATATGCAAATTTGAGATTATTGATATACGTATCAGAATAAGTTGACAATATTAACATTGTGAAAAAAGTAGCATTGTTTTTATAGAAATGAGGAGGGTGAATTCCAAATGCTGAATATAACAGATAAGGCTTCCAGCGAACTTATCAAAGCTATGGAGTCTCCCAAAGCCAGAGGAAAGAATCTGATTCTCTACTACATGGGCGCCGGTTGAAGCGGCCCCCAATTGGGAATGGCTCTGGATGAGTCTACAGATGGTTTAACGAAATTGGAATCCAACGGAATCAATGTCTACATCGATCCTCGTTTGAAGGAGCATCTCGGCAAATTCGGCGATATCAATGTTGATTTTGTGACAAATCCGATGGGTCAAAGCGGATATATGATAAAAATAGGCAGCGAAGATTGCAGCGAAGGCGGATGTTCCGGCTGCGGTTAGACTGAGAACACATATCCTGGAAATAAATAAGCCCCTTCGAATATTAGAAGGGGCTTCTTCTTTTAAGCATTACGGAAATACGAAGTTGATTGTTGAATTTAAGCTATCGTCACTTCCTTGGTGAGATAGACATCCTGAATTGAATTCAGAAGCTCAATTCCCTTCTCACGCGGCTTCTGGAACGATTTCCTGCCCGAAATCATCCCCATACCGCCGGCGCGCTTATTAATCACAGCCGTCCTGACCGCCTGCGCCAGGTCGTTTTCTCCTGAGGCTCCGCCCGAGTTGATCATCCCGACCCGGCCCATATAGCAGTTGGCCACCTGGTAGCGGCAGAGGTCGATGGGATTATCGCTTGTGAGCTTATCATAGACAAGGTCATGAGTCTTGCCGAATTTCAGGGCCTTGTAGCCGCCATTGGTCTGGGCCTGCTTCTGCTTGATGATATCAGCTTCAATTGTGACACCGATGTGGTTGGCCTGCCCGGTGAGGTCCGCGGCTGTATGGTAATCTTTGTCGGCCTTAAAATCGGAATTTCTCAGATAGGCCCAGAGCACCGTAAACATACCCAGGTCATGTGCCTGGCTGAAGAGTTCTGAGACCTCCTGGAGCTGACGCATCGACTCCTGCGCGCCGAAATAGATGGTGGCACCGATGCCCGCCGCACCGAGCTCATAGGCCCGCTCAATGTTCGTAAACGGCACCTGGTCATATTTATTCGGGTAGGTTAGAAGCTCATTGTGATTTATCTTGAGAATGAAGGGTATTTTGTGAGCATATTTGCGCGCCACCGAACCAAGGACGCCGAATGTTGATACGACCGCATTACATCCCCCCTCTATCGCCAGCTTGATAATATTTTCGGGATCGAAATAGTCGATATTGGGCGCAAAGGATGCTCCGCCGGAATGCTCGATTCCCTGGTCAACAGGCAGAATCGAAAGATATCCCGTACCCGCCAGACGGCCGTGGCCGAAAATCCACGCCAGATTCTTCATCACATTGACAGGCCGATCGGAATTATACACAACCCTGTCGACAAAATCAGGTCCCGGCAGATGCAAACGATCCCTGGGAATACCCTTGCATTTGTAATCCAGCAAGGACTCATCTTCCCCCAGAAGTTTTTTTATGTTCTCAAAGGTTCCCACGACTGACTCCTTTCAGATTTCATTTTCAAAAAATATAATGATGTAATTTATCCAATATCACTGTAATGGTCAATTCATATATGCATATACAGGGGCCCGCAACATCCCCTTTGAAGCACAAGTTAGTGATTTCGCCCCGATTTCGCAAGTCATATCTCTATCTGATCTTATGCTTGGCAATCCGCACTCATTTGGGTATATTCTTCCCGATGTTTATCGAGAATCTAAAACTGACCCAGTTCCGAAATCTTAAAAAGGCCGAGATCCAATTCTCATCCAAAAACAATCTGATTGTCGGGCCCAACGGCTCGGGCAAAACCAATATACTAGAGGCGCTCTTTTATATCGGCTCGGGACGCTCGTTCCGGACTCATCTGGATGAGAACCTGGCCAACACCGATTCTGAATTCTTCCGCATCGAGGCCGGGGGAAAAATCGGCCGGCATGAGGTTCAAATAGAGATCGGAGTCGAGCCCGGCAAAAGGAAAATTATCAAGGTCAACTCCGCACCTATACGCAAACTCGGCGAACTATTCGAATACTTCCGCCTGGTCGAATTCTCACCCTACGATCTCGAGATAATAATCGGCTCTCCCTCTGTCAGACGAAGATATATTTCCATCACTATCGCCCAGCTTGACCCTCCGCATGTCTCGGTTCTGTCGGATTACCACAAAACCCTGGCACAGCGTAATGCGCTCCTGAAATCATTTGAAGAAACTCCCCGGTTGTCAGCATCCCAGGAAGCCTCGCTGGCTGTGTGGGATGAGAAACTTGCAATTCACGCAGTACAGATTCATCAAAACCGGAAAAAATATACAAAAAAAATTGCAGAACTCTCAGCCGACTTCTATCGCAGAATCTCGGGCTCGGAGGAATATCTCAAAATAGAATACAATCCCTCTCCCGGTTTGGATGAATTTACCGCCGATCACTTTTGTGAAAAGCTGGCCTCCCGAAGACAGCGCGAGATCGCTCTGGGACAGACGATGTACGGTCCGCACAGGGATGACCTGAAGTTTTACATCGACAGTCTTGAGGCCAAAAATGCGGCCTCGCAGGGACAGATAAAGACTGCCGTATTGAGTCTCAAGCTGGCCCAGTATGAGTATCTTAAACAGAAGCTGGAAAGGCTTCCGATTATCCTTCTGGATGAGATATTCTCCGATCTGGATCGAATGCGTCTTGATTTCGTGATGAATCTCTTACCTGAACTGGGACAGTCATTTATGACGACGTCTAAACTGTCTGAAGTCAACGACTTAGATATTTTTGAGTCTAAATTCAGTGTTGAACGGGGTGTTCCGAAGTCATTTGAAGAGCAGTCATAAGTCGTTGCAAGACAATCTACTATAAGCCCAAAAATCTTGAAAAATGCCCGTTTTTTGCTTGCCATTTTATTTAAATTTAATTATTATAAGGGGTTATGTATAATAGCGAGCCAAAAAATATCGGTGCCATCATCTCAGATTTGATCAAGAACTTAGGCTACGAAAAGAAACTTTCGGAGCTCGACGCTGTAAAAAATTGGGAGGAAGTTGCGGGCGATAAAATCTCAAAAATCAGTCGGGCGATAAAGATTTCTGACGGCAGACTGACGGTGCGTGTGCCCGATCCTGCCTGGAAGCAACAACTGATATTCCTTAAAAAAGAATTGATCGCAGCCCTCAATGCCCGCCTGGGCAAGGCTGTGGTAAATGATATATATTTTGTGTAAGGCTGTGTATGGCAAAGAAGAAAAGCAAGGATAAGAAGATGAAAAATAATGTCAAAGAGGTGGATCCGGTAGAAGTTCTTGACAAGATCAAGAATGATCCCGCTCTCTATGATGCCAAAACCATTACGGTTTTGAAGGGCCTGGAGGCGGTACGTAAACGTCCCGCCATGTATATCGGCGATACCGGCAGGCGCGGGCTTCATCATCTCGTACACGAGGTGGTGGACAACTCCATTGACGAAGCCCTGTCCGGATTCTGCAATACTATCAAAGTAACTGTCAACAAAGATGGTTCTGTTACCGTGCAGGATAACGGCCGCGGTATTCCGGTCGATGAACATCCCACCCAGAAGAAACCGGCTGTGGAGGTGGTCATGACCATGCTGCATGCCGGCGGAAAGTTCGACCATCAGACCTACAAGGTCTCAGGCGGTCTGCATGGTGTCGGGGTCTCCGTGGTGAATGCTCTCTCGGAGTGGTGCGAGGTCGAGATAAGCCGTGACGGCAATGTCTATCATCAAAAATACGAGCGCGGTATTGCAGTCACTCCATTGAAAAAAATCGGTCAGCGCAAGACCTCCGGCACCAAGACAACCTTCATGCCCGACCACGAGATATTTCCGGATACAAAGTTCAGCTTCGACCGTCTGGCAAACCGTATGCGTGAACTGGCATTTCTGAACAAAGGACTCAAGATTGAGATCAGAGATGAAATCGATGACCGTTCAGATTTTTATTTCTACAAGGGCGGGATAGCATCATTTGCGGAATACCTGAATGAGAACAAGAACCCGATCTACAAGAAACCGATTTATATCGAGGACACCAAAGATGATGTCGAGGTAGAAGTCGCTATTCAGCACAATGATTCTTTCCAGGAAAATGTTTTCACATACGTGAATAATATAAATACCATCGAAGGCGGAACACATCTGGTGGGCTTCAGGACCGCCCTCACCCGTACGATCAACAACTACGCCGTCAAGAATAAGCTCTTTAAAAACGGCGATAAGACCTTATCCGGTGATGATGTCCGTGAGGGGCTGACTGCGGTCATTTCGGTCAAGGTGCCTGATCCGCAATTCGAGGGCCAGACCAAGACCAAGCTGGGCAACTCCGAGGTCAAGGGAATTGTGGAGCAGGTGCTGGGTGAGAAGCTGAGTTACTTCCTCGAGGAAAATCCGCCCATAGCCAAAAAGATCATAGAGAAAGGCACTAACGCGCTCCGCGCCCGTGAAGCCGCGCGCAAGGCCAAGGATCTGGCTCGACGCAAGACTGCCCTGGATTCGGGGCATCTGCCCGGAAAACTGGCCGACTGCTCGATGAAAGACCCGGAATCCTGCGAGCTTTTTCTGGTCGAGGGTGATTCGGCGGGAGGTAATGCCAAAATGGGACGTGACCGCCGTTTCCAGGCCATTCTTCCATTACGCGGCAAGATCATCAATGTCGAAAAGGCCCGTCTCGACCGAATTCTTTCCAATGAGGAAATTAAGACCATTATCACCGCCCTTGGCGCCGGCATCGGGCGGGATAATTTCAATATGGAAAAGCTGCGTTATTATAAAATCATCATCATGACCGACGCCGACATTGACGGCGCTCATATTCGCACGCTGATCCTGACCTTCTTCTTCCGGCATATGCGCGAACTGGTCGAGTCCGGTCATATCTATATCGCTAATCCGCCATTGTATAGAATCAGCCACGGCAAAACCGAGCAGTATGTCTATTCCGATGATGAGCGCGACCGCTATCTGGAAAAAATAGGGCGCGACAAAAAAATCGATATTCAGCGCTACAAGGGTCTCGGTGAAATGAATCCGGATCAGCTCTGGAAAACTACTATGGATCCGGACACCAGAACGCTGTTTAAGGTAACTCTCGAGGATGCCGCCGCAGCCGACAGGATTTTCACAATCCTGATGGGTGATGTGGTCGGGCCGCGCAAGGAATTCATTCAGAACAACGCCCAGTATGTGCGCAACCTCGATGTTTAAAAAGTCTAATCAAATCTAATGTATGAAGGGTAAACAGGAGTAAGCAGGGGAAATAAATCATGGTAATGGAACGAGAGAATATATTGCCGCTGTCGCTGGTCGAGGAGATGCAGACCAGCTATCTTGACTATTCGATGTCGGTCATCACCGCGCGTGCGCTTCCCAATGTCGCTGACGGATTGAAACCATCCAACAGAAGAATCCTGATCGCCATGAACGATCTTAATCTGACACCTGGACGTGGATTCAGGAAATGCGCCAAGATCGCCGGCGATACCTCCGGGAACTACCATCCTCACGGTGAGGGTGTGGTCTATCCCACACTGGTCAGGATGGCGCAGGACTTCAACATGCGCTATACCCTGGTCGAGGGCCAGGGCAACTTCGGATCGATTGACGGCGACCCCGCCGCGGCCATGCGTTACACAGAGGCACGGCTGACCCCGCTGGCGGTCGAAATGCTGGCCGACCTCGAGAAAAATACTGTCGATTATGTTCCCAACTATGATGAAACCCGTGAGGAACCGGTTGTATTGCCGTCCAAATTTCCCAACTTGATCTGCAACGGCTCCTCGGGTATTGCGGTCGGTATGGCCACCAATATACCCCCTCACAATCTTAATGAGATTGTGGATGCCCTGACTGCGATTATAGATAATCCCGAGATGGAGAATGATGAGCTTCTGGAATATGTAACCGCGCCCGATTTTCCGACAGGCGGAATTATCTATGGACGCAAGGGGATACGTGACGCCTATCTGACCGGACAGGGACGAGTGATCGTCCGCGCCAAAGCCAATACTGAAAAGCAGAAAAGCGGCAAGGAATCGATTATTATCTCGGAAATACCGTTCCAGGTCAACAAATCCAACCTGCTCGAAAAAATTGCCTATCTCGTTTCCAATAAAGTTATTGAGGGGATCACCGACTTGCGCGATGAGTCCGACCGCGACGGCATGCGTATTGTGATCGAACTCAAGCGTGACGCGCAGGCGCCGGTTATTCTGAATCAATTATTCAAGCATACCCAGATGCAGACCACCTTCGGCGTCAATATGCTGGCCCTGGTCGACGGCCGGCCGGTGACTCTGACCCTGCGGCAGATTCTGGATGAATTCATCAAGCACAGGCATACAGTTGTCACGCGCAGAACTCAGTACGAACTGGAGCAGGCCGAGCACCGCGCCCATATACTAGAAGGGTTCAAGGTTGCGCTGGATCATATCGATGCCATCATCACCCTGATCAGAAATTCCAATACTCCGGCCGTGGCCAAGGAGAGGCTGATGAAAGAATACCAGCTCTCAGATATACAGGCCCAGGCAATTCTGGAGATGCGCCTGCAGCGGTTGACAGGCATGGAGCGCGAGAAGATTGAAGGCGAGTATCTGGATGTCATCAAGAAGATCGAGAAGCTGCAGGGAATTCTGAAATCCAAATCAAAGCGCATGAAAATTATCAAGGATGAACTGGCAGAGCTTAAGAAAAAATATGGGGATGAGAGGCGCACTCTGGTCACCGATGAGGAAGAAGAGATTTCCCTCGAAGACCTTATTGCAGAAGAGGACATGGTAATTACGATAACTCACAGCGGTTATATCAAGCGCATATCGATCTCTTCATACCGCCGCCAGAAACGCGGCGGACGCGGGGTGATCGGGATGGAAACCAAGGAAGAGGACCTGATCGAACATCTCTTCGTGGCCTCCACTCACGATTACATACTCTTCTTCACCAACAAGGGTAAGTGCTACTGGATCAAGGTGCACGAGCTGCCGGTCGGGGGACGGCTCTCCAAGGGACGGCCGATTGTCAACATGCTCAGCCTTGAGAAGGATGAGACCATCTGCGCCTTCCTGCCGGTGCGCGAATTTGTGGAAGGCAGATACATTGTTATGGCCACGCGTCAGGGGCAGGTCAAGAAAACCGACCTGACAGCCTTCTCCAATCCGCGCAAGGACGGCATAATCGCCATGAGCCTCCCGGATAAATCCAAAGATGAATTGATCGAGGTCGGTCTGACCGACGGCACCAACGAGGTTATACTGGCCACACGTAACGGCCAGGCGATAAGATTCTCCGAGGAGAATGTCCGTCCGATGGGACGTACCGCTTACGGTGTAAAAGGCATCAATCTCGGCAAGGGGGATTATGTCATCAGCATGGTGGTGGTTAACCGCATGACCACGCTTCTGTCTGTCACTGAAAACGGCTTCGGTAAACGATCTGAAATCGCGGATTATCGCATCACCAAGCGCGGAGGCAAAGGTGTGATAAATATCAAGGCCACCGAACGTAATGGCAAGGTTGTGGCGGTGCGAGAGGTTGTCGACAGCGATGAAATGATCATGATCACCAACAAGGGCATCGTGATACGTTCTCATGTCGGCGCTATCCGCACTATCGGACGCGCCACCCAGGGCGTGAAGCTGATCAATCTGGACAAGGGCGACAAGGTGATCGATGTCGCACGGGTCGTTTCCGACAAGGAAACCAATGGCCTCGACAAAAACGAACCGATCAACGGCGAATCAGATTTCTCCGACGAGGAAGAAGACACCGCCAACGAATAGGCGTGTATCCCACATGAAATGTGGGTTTATTTTTTCTCCTGCTATGTTATATTTTAAGAATATACATAGCAGGTGAATCGCTGGCTTCGCCCCGCCTTTTCGGGCTTGTTGAAAAAGTTAAAGATATTGAAATAAGAACCGACACAAGTCATTCCGAGGGAATCCCGCCAGAGGCGAGGACGACCGTGGGAATCTTCGCGGTTTCCTCAAGAACGGTCGCGGAGATTGCCACGTCCGTGAGGAGCCGGATTCAAAATCGCTTCGCTCCTCGCAATGACGAATATCGATGCATTCAGGGTTTATCAACAAGCCCTTTTCAGGTGGGCTACAAAAGAGAATGACATAAATCCGCTTGCCAAACTTATTGCAATGTCATATATATTCACCCCGATACAGGGAGAACATGTACGGCCGCGGCCTCCTTTGATAAGAAATAAGCCGGTAGGGCAACCATGATAATATATACTTCCTCCACCGAAGATATAAATCCCGAGAATCTGCAGGGCTTCTTCGTGGGATGGCCCAATCCGCCCTCAACACAGACATTTCTGAAGATATTGAAACAGAGTCACGAGGTTGTACTGGCTGTCGATGAAGCCACAGACAATGTTGTAGGCTTTATAAATGCCATCAGCGACGGAATCTTAAGCGCCTACATTCCTCTACTTGAGGTCTTACCGGAATATAAAGGAAGAGGGATCGGAAGTGAACTGGTCAGGCGCATGCTGAGAAAACTCGACGGTCTCTATATGATTGACCTTGTCTGTGATCAGGAACTCCAGGCATTTTATACAAAAATAGGCCTGAAGCCCGGTTTCGCCATGATGATTCGTAATTTCAAAAAGCAGTCGGGGAAATGAATAAGTCCGAGCGGTGCAGCCGCCAGGAAAGGCTTCTTGGCGGCCACAAACACAATTCAGCTAATCAGCTTCCTCGGCCTCATGGCCATGCTCCATTTCCATCTCCATCAAACGGGCCATCTCCTCGTTGTTCTTGTCAGCAAAGGCATGAATTTTGGCCACCATCTCCGGATCATCGGAAGTGAATATCTCCACATAGCCATGATTGGTCTCCACAGTCTGGATTTTGGCGCCGGACATCCAGAGCTCGCCATAAGCGGAACACATGCCGCAAAGATAGAGCTGCTCGCCCTTCTGAAGCTTTTCGGCCACAGCCATCATGTTGGCATTCACCTTCCTCATTGCGGGAAGATACTCATCCTCAACCGTGGTAACCATTATCGCACCATTGTCGATTTTGTGGTTTTCCCAGTCGGAATGCTCCAGAAGTCCCGGCTCGGCGATAAGGTTCTTGCAAAATGCACAATTTTCCATATCGAACCACGACTTCCCGGCTTTCTTGGCCGTCTCATCACCGGCAATCAAAAGAGCGCCGCCGAATAAAAGCATCGCCCCCAGAACCAGCAAAAATAGATTTTTGTAACGCATACTCCTGCCTCCTGCAAAAAAGTTTACTGAAAATATGAATACTTCACATATTTTTTATTCGCTCTAAATGATAACTCTTTCAGGAATGTGATAATTTTGTAAATTTATATTCAAAATCGCGCCAGTTCAATCATTTTTTCCAAAATTTCTGGACCGGCAGCCAAGACACAGGGCAAAAAAGATCTCTGCACCGCCTACTTCTGTAAGAGTCGCAATGAGTTAGCAATCACCAGGAGGGATGTGCCCATGTCGGCAAAAACCGCCATCCAGAGCGTAGCGAGACCCAAACCGGCCAGAATCATGAAGATGAACTTGACCAGAAGTGAAAAGACAATATTGAATTTGATAATGCCAAGCGTCCTGCGCGAGAGCTTGATCGATTTCGGCACCATCTTAGGATTATCCCCGATGATGGCTACGTCAGCCGCCTCAATCGCCAGATCCGAACCACCCGTGCCCATGGCAATGCCAACATCTGCCAATGCCAGCGCCGGAGCATCATTGATACCATCCCCTACCATAGCAACCAAGCCGTATTTCTCGCGATATTTCTGCACCAGCTTACTCTTCTCCTCCGGAAGGAGCTGACTTTCTACATGACGGATACCCAGCTGTTCCGCAATAGACTCGGCAGTACGGGCATTGTCCCCGGTAAGCATAACAGATTCCGATATTCCGCTCTGATATAATTCAGCTATGGCCTCTGCGGACTCAGATTTTGCCATATCCGCCAGTGCGATAGCGCCGATCAGCCTGTCATCCCTTGCCAGCAGCACCAGCGAGTAACCTTTGTCCTCAAAATCAGTCACCTTCTTATGAAGTTCAACATCAGTGATATCGCTGTCGTGAAAAAATCGGTGGCTTCCGATTGTGTACTGCGAACCCTCTATTTGCGCCCTGGCGCCCTCGCCGGGAAAAGCCCTGAAATCCCTGCTTTCAAATGGCTTGATCTTCATGCTGCGGGCATGCTCGAGGATCGCCCCCGCGATCGGATGCTCTGAAAACTGCTCCACTGAAGCAGCCAGCGCAATAATATTATCCGAAGAATGCCCATCCAGCGAGACCACATGTACCACGCCAAAACGTCCCTCGGTCAGGGTCCCGGTCTTGTCGAAAAGCACAGCCCTGACATTTGCCAGCTTCTCCAGAAACACTCCGCCCTTTATCAAGATGCCGCCGCGTGCTGAACGAGTCAGGCCGCAAATTACCGCTACCGGGGTTGAGATCACAAGGGCGCAGGGGCAGGATATAACCAAAAATACTAGCGCGCGGTAGAACCAGGTCTCGAATGCGCCGTGGAAGAATAGTACCGGAATAGCAAACACCAGGATTGCAATGCCCACCACGATCGGAGTATAGACTTTTGCAAATCTGTCCACGATACTCGCCAGCCTGGACTTGCGTGAGGCCGCCTCCTCCACCATATGCATAATGCGGGTCAGGGTCGAATCCGAAAACGGCTTCAATACCCTGGCTTTAAGGAAGCCATCGGTATTGATCGAGCCGCCCAGGAGCTTGTCGCCCTCGGTCTTCGACACTGGCATAGATTCGCCCGTAACCGCGGCCTGATTGATATAGGCCGTTCCCTCGGCAATCTCGCAATCGGTGGGACAGGTCATGCCCGGCTTCAGCAGGATAATATCCCCCTGCTTCAGGTCCTCGAGCCGCACTCTCTGCGGACCATCGGCGGTCTCCATCTCGATCTCATGCGGTATCTGCTCGGTCAACGATTTAAAAGCTCTGTGTGCCTTACGTACCGATCTTCCCTCGAGGTAATTGGCAATCGAAAACAGCACTATCGTAACCGCAGCCTCGCTCCATTCCCCGATAATCACGGCGCCGATTACAGCCAGGCTCATGAGAAGATTCATGTCGGCGGTCAGATTCTTCAAGGCATAGAACGCCGAACGGAAAATAAACAGCCCGCCTGTAAGAATTGCGGTCACGGAAAATATTATCTGTAAGTAACCGGGCTGATCGAACACTGAAAGTGCGATTTCAATCAGCATCGCGGTCACTGCCACCATCAGAAGAATATCCTTCAGCCTCGCTAACGATCCGCGTCCCTTCGTTTCTGAAACCTCATGGCCCCCGGCGGACTTATCAACCGCCACATGTCCCAGGCGGGAAATCTCCTTTATTACTTTTTCACGGTCAATTATCTGATTGTCTATCGACAAATTTATTTTGCCTGTGGCAAATTCCAAACTGCAATTTTTCACACCTTTCAGGCGCGAAATCCCCTTCTCCAGGCTGGCAGCACAATCCGGACAGTCCAGATCAACTATTTTAAGTTCTATCTCTCTATTCATTATTTTTCTTCCAGAATATGATCATAGCCCACTTTGATAAGCTCCTTGACATGATCGTCGTCCAGAGAATAATAGATCATCTTTCCCTCCCGACGAAATTTCACCAGGCGAAGATTGCGCAGAATCCGCAAGCTGTGCGAAGCCGCAGAGTCCGAAAGATCCAGTTCTGCAGCTATTCCGGATACCGGCAGTTCTCTCTCGGACAATAAAATACAAATCCTGAGCTTGGTGGCATCCCCGAGCACCTTGAACGCCTCGGAAAGCCTGAAAATGCTCTCGATATCATACGGGCTGTAACATCCATTAGTCTGATACTTGACTTCTTTTTTATTCGGTGATCCCATAATTTCGCCTCACAGCTTAAACATCAACTATGAACAATTGTTCATATATATACTATATTTCGGCAGAATCGCAAGATTTATTTGGCATAAATGAATTGAGTTTTTAAATCACATGGTATATATTGACTTATCCGCGTGGGAAATATTGGTTTCAAATACAGGGAGAGACACCAATGCCTTTGAAATTTGAATGCCCCGGATGCCATAAAGACATAATAGTCCAGTATCTCAGCAAGGGAGAGACCGCCAGATGCCGGCATTGCCTGGTTGAGGTCACGGTTCCGGAAGATGCCGAGGAGATTACCGGATCCGAAGTTCAGGAATATGCCAGGAAATTGCAATTTGGTCCTGAAAGAAAGAGCACCCTGCAGCGCCCCTACGATCCGTACGGCCTGGAGATGGAGGGTCGCGGGAAAATTGTCTTTCTCAAGGTTATGGGCTGGATTATTCTGGTAGGCGGATGCCTCTCGGGAATGATGACCATGATAATCGGTTTTGCCGGACCCCCGGCCGAAGATTCTCTCGGTGCCGGCGGAGTTTTTATGGGCCTGGTGTTGATCATTAATTCTCTGGCGCTGTTCGCTCTTTTTACAGTGGTTGCATCAATCGCCGATCATATGATTCTGATGCAGCGCTACCTATCCAAAGAAGAGAGGGTCCCGGTTATCAAATCCGAACGGGAGCCAGATACGGATTTCTCTCGACCTTCTTGAATAGAATGTTTATATATTATAATACATTTTCTAAATCCGGATTTCAAATCTTCATGGCATGGGAGGAAATATGTTATTCAAAAAAACAATACCGATCCTGATCATAATGATACTTTGCACCGGCCAGATTTATGCCGATGTTGGTGATGTGGTCAAATCATTCCAAGCGCCCGGGAATTTTCCCACCGGCCTTACTTATGACGGTAAATATCTCTGGAACACTGACCGCAAAACCGATATGCTCTATAAAATTGATCCGGAGTCCGGCGAGGTAATATCCTCTCTGCCTGCCCCGGGCTATCAGCCGGAGGACCTGGCGTTCGACGGAAAATATATCTGGTGCCTGGATAAAGAGGAAAACCTGATCCATAAAATCGATCCGCAAACCGAGATCACCGTCAAAACGATCATGGCGCCCTGCGAACGTCCCCGGGGCATGACCTATGATGGTGAGCATCTCTGGCTCTCCGATATTCGGGGAGATGAGCTGATACAGATATCGACCGAGGATGGTACCACCATTATGTCGCACAAGGCGCCCTCGGGTAATGTTCACGGCCTGACCTTCGATGGCAAGTATCTGTGGGCCTCCGACAGGATTTCCAACAAGATATTTCTGATCGAGCCGGAAACCGGGTATGTTATCTTCTACTTTGAATCCCCGGATGAATTCCCCCGCGGATTGGCCTTTGACGGCAAGTATATCTGGAATTGCGATTATCAATCAGATTCGATTTACTCAATCAAGATAAAGGATGATAATCTCTTCAAAATCTGGGATGAGAAGCACCAGGTTATGCATTACACGGAGCACGTGAGGAATTATGGCCCGGGCGACATTCTGGACCTGGAGATATATATGGCCATTCCCCATGACCGCGGCAACCAGAAGCTGGTTGGCGATATCAAATACAGCACCGCGCCGGACGAATTCCGCACCGATCAATGGGGTCAGGAAGTAGCTGTTTGGCACTACGACACCTTAAAGGCCGGGCAGACTGCAGAACCCACCATGTCAACTGAATGCAAGCTCTATTTTATAACATATTTTGTGTATCCTGAGGATGTGGGTACTCTCGAGGATATCCCGGCTGAGATCAAGGATAAATATCTTGTGAATGACACAAAGTTCGCCGTGGATAACGAATTCATGCAGATGGCTGTCAAAAAGGCTGTGGGAGATGAAACCAATCCTTATTGGATAGCGCGCAATATCTACCAGCATATAATGGAACATATGTACTACGAGCTGGCGGGGGGATGGAATATTGCTCCGACTGTGCTCGAGCGCGGCTCGGGATCATGCTCCGAATATTCATTTGTATTCATCTCGCTCTGCCGGGCGGCGGGCATCCCGGCCCGCTATGTCGGGTCGGTAGCTGTGAGGGGGGATGATGCCTCAACCGATGATGTCTTCCATCGCTGGTGCGAGATTTATCTGCCCGAGGTGGGATGGTTTCCGGTGGACCCATCGGGCGGAGATCAGGAATGGCCGGAGCGCCAGGCCGCCTTTTTCGGCTCTCTCCAGAACCGCTTTCTGATTACCACAGAGGGCGGGGGCGGCTCTGAATATCTGGAATGGAGCTATAATTCAAATGAAAAATGGAAATCCAAAGGCAAAGTTAAAGTTCAAACTGAGCATTTTGGCGAATGGTCCCCGGCTGCAAAAGCCGAGGCCGGCTCTCCCGAACAAACGGCAACAGGCGATGAAAGCCAGTCCAAATAGAAAAAAAGTGTTCTTTGGCTTGACCCGTTTAACTCCTGAGGGTAGATTATACGTATGCTCCGGGTTCTTCCTTCAATAAGGCGGTCCGGGGGGTTATCTTGTTGTTCTGTAAGCCGATACTAATATAAAACGGCAAAAACACAGGAGATATATAAATGCTCTATCTTGTCACCGGCGGCGCAGGCTTCATCGGTTCAAATATCGTGGCTGAACTTCTCAGGCAAAATAAGAAAGTCCGTGTTATAGATAATTTCTCAACCGGCCGCAGGGAAAACCTGGCCCCTTATATTAATCGTATCGAGCTGATAGACGGCGATATCAGGGAATACTGGACTGTCATGGAGGCGGTTGAGGGGGTCGATTATGTCCTGCATCAGGCAGCCCTGCCATCTGTGGTCAGATCTGTAAATGCCCCTCTCACCTCGAACGAAGTGAATGTTACCGGTACCCTTAATCTTCTGGAGGCTGCCAGAAAAGCCGGGGTCAAAAAGTTCGTGTATGCCTCATCCTCATCGGTCTATGGCGAGTCGGAGAAGCTTCCCAAAATCGAGGATATGACTCCGGCCCCTCTTTCGCCGTACGCCAACAACAAACTGGCCGGCGAACATTACTGCATGATCTATAACCGGCTCTACGATCTTCCAACCGTCTGCCTCAGATATTTCAATGTTTTTGGGCCCAACCAGGATCCATCCAGCGAATATTCGGCAGTTATTCCAAAATTCATCTTCGCGCTGCTTTCCGGCGTCAGACCGATTATCTATGGCGATGGGGAACAATCCCGTGATTTTACATATATTGCCAATACGGTACATGCCAATCTCCTGGCGGCCGAGAAAGATGAGGTGAGAGGTGAGATATTTAACATAGCCTGCGGAGAACGCTATACTCTCCTGAAGCTCTTAGAAGAATTGAACGACATTATAGGCACAGATATCGAGCCCTCCTTCACCAGCGAGCGCCCGGGTGACATCAAACATTCACTGGCCGACATATCCAGGGCAGAAAAGATTTTGGGGTATAAAACCCTGGTGGATTTCAGAAATGGACTGGAAGAAACAGTCACTCATTTCAAAGACCTTGTAGAATCAAATAGATTGACCGCTGAGAACGAGTAATTCATGGCAACCCAGGAACTAAGCGCCCCCGGACAACCGCTTGTAGATAAGAGAATCTGGATCATCCTGGGACTGGCCATAATAGTATATCTTCCAGTCCTGATCGATCTGGTAGGCGACTGGTATAACGACGATAATTATACGCACGGCTTCCTGATCCTGCCCATCTCCCTCTGGCTGATCTGGCGCAAGCGTAGGGAGCTGGCCGAAACTCCAACACATCGCAATAACTTCGGCCTGGTGTTCATCATTGGATCACTGTTCCTTCTGATCGGGGGTACCGCCGGAGCGGAATATTTTACCACCAGGGTGTCGTTTGTGGCGTTTTTATTTTCGCTTTCGCTGTATATGTTCGGATGGCCCTTCACACGCAAGATTTGGTTCGCCTTCTTCTTCATGCTCTTCATGATTCCGATTCCGTATGTGATCTATTATTCTCTGACATTTCCCATGCAGTTATTCGCCTCCAAGATCTCCACCAATATTTTGAATCTTATCGACCTGCCCCTGATCCGGCAGGGAAATATTATTCACATTCCCAACTATTCCATGGAGGTGGCCGAGGCCTGCAGCGGAATCCGGTCGCTTTTTTCTCTGCTGGCGCTGGGTGCGCTCTACGCCTATTTCACCCAGCCCAATAAAGTCAAGGCGGTGATATTATTCCTGTCAACAATACCGATAGCAATCGCCGGAAATGTCTTCCGCATAACTGTTACTGCTCTGGGAGCGCATTTAATTTCGACCGAATTCGCGGAAGGTCCCCTGCATGAAATCTCCGGCATGATTGTTTTTGTTTTTTCTCTAATCCTTTTGATGATATTTGGAGCTATATTAAAATGGAAAAAGCCAGAATTCAAGCATACGGTTTCGGCCTGATTTTAGTTCTGCTGCTTGTCAGCGGTGCATTGGCATACACACTTCGCTACATGAAAGTGGAGCCCGACCGCATGGCCGAGTTTGAGCATATTCCCTTGCAGAAAGACCGGTGGAGAGGAGAGCAAATCCTCTTTTCGGATGTAACCTATGAGATCTTGAAAGCTGACGAGACTACGATGCGCACTTACAGCTCCGGCGATGAATTAATACCGGTTCTATTTATAGGTTATTTCAAGGATCAGAAATACGGCTCACAGATACATTCACCGCGCCACTGTCTCCCCGGCTCGGGTTGGGGGATTCTCTCTCACAGACGGGAAAAGATTGAAGTAAATGGGCGAGTTCTGCCGGTTAATCATGTAATCATCGGTGCCAAAGAAAACCGCCAGTTAATGTACTATTGGTTCGAAACCCGCTCCGGTACGATCACCGGTGAATTCGAGCTTAAGCTCAACTTGTTCTTGAATGCGCTTCTTATGAGACCGACCGATGCCGCCTTCATTCGTTTAACCGTCAACATTCCGCCCGGTGCCCCGGTCAAAACAGGCGAGGAGGTCCTTCACGAGTTCCTCTCCGATTTCCTGACACCGATCGAAAATAGCTTGCCTTTTGGCTCTCTATAAAAGATATTCACAATATGTTTCTTGCTTACCTCAAAGCTCTGCGCGCCGAGCAATGGTCTAAAAATCTGGTGGTCTTTGCCGCCCTCATCTTTGCCAGAGAGTTCGATAACGTAGATCTGGTGATTCAATCAATCGAGGCCTTCGTACTTTTCTGCCTTGCTTCCTCTGCCATTTATCTCATCAATGATGTCATTGATGCCGAAAGGGATCGGAAACATCCCGAAAAAGCCAAACGCCCGATTGCTTCAGGAAATGTCAGCAAAGCCAATGCCATCACAATTGCCGCGATTTTTATTATAATTGCGTCTGCAGGTTCTCTCTTGCTTTTGAATATATACTTTTTTACCACAATTTTCAGCTACGTGGTGTTGATGCTGCTTTATTCCTTTATCTTGAAGCAGATTGTGATTATTGACGTTATGGTTATAGCTACCGGTTTTGTACTCCGTGCTGTGGGCGGGGCGGTGGCAATCATGGTGGAAATATCCCCCTGGCTGATTATCTGTACAATCCTGCTGGCGCTTTTCATCGGATTCGGCAAAAGGAGGCACGAGCTCACACTCCTGGAGGAGTCGGCAGCCGATCACAGGGGAATTCTGGCACACTACAGCGTCAGCCTCCTGGATCAATTGATTTCGATCGTAACAGCCGCAACCATAATAGCCTATGCCATCTATACCCTGTTCGGGGAGGTCTATGAGAAAATAGGCGTGCGCCACCTGGAACTGACCATCCCGTTTGTCATCTACGGCATCTTCAGATACCTTTATCTGATCCACAAGGGTGACAGCGGCGGAACACCTACCAAAATCCTGTACACTGACCTGCCGATACTCTTCACGGTGCTTTTATGGATTGCCGCTGTATTCCTGCTGATGTATATCACATGAGCAAAAAAAGCCCCCGGATTTAATCGATTTTTTCCAGAATCAGACAACTTTTCCGCGGCCGCCACGTAATCTAAGGCAGACCTTTCGATCTTTCGCTGCTTCCCGAGTCCGGCGCGGATATGCTCCCAAGATAAACCTGTCCAGCAAGTTTAATCGCATCCTGAATATTGAATACGGCCGGTTTCGATACGGGTCTCGTACGGGTTCAAAGTTTCGGGTTCTGCCCGACTGCTAATCGGTTCCTTCCAACGAATGCCTGCCCGGCTCCTGCCCGGGCAGGCAATTTTTATCCAGCTGCATCATCTCCTGTTACAAATTCAAATAGGTGCTGTCTCCACGATTCACGTGCATAAGTTCAAAGTGCTTTTCGAGCGGCTCCAGCATTTTGCTCAAATCAGGAGATAAACCCAAAAGATAATTCGTGGGGCCCTGCATATATCCGCAGTTTTTCATGGCACGGCGCCAAGATTTATAACTTTGATTTGTAACAACCAGATCCACATCCAGAGTTTTCAGGATTTTGGTGCTTTCCTCGATTACATACTCCTCGAATCCCGGCAATGCCAGGCAGTCCACTATGGAACCCAATTTCATATTACCGAAATAATTATGATCTTTCAATTCTGTAGCCAAAAGCACAGCCCAGCCGACATTATCATTTCCGAAAAATACCCTGTGGCGGATGAAACGCTGATCGGACAGGGGGTAAATCAAATTCAGAGTTAGGCTGTCTCTTACGGCGGAAAAAATGTGTCCTCTTCTAATGACCTTCCAGAGCTCATCCGCCCAGCTCTCGAAGCTGGCAACCATTTCTGAACGAGAATCTGTAATCCTGCCTGTCTTTCTGAGAATGAAGAAATTGAAAAACTTTATACCGATCCATCCTGCTCCGGAGAAGGCCGCCAGGTCCATCAGTAATTTATAAAGAATATTTCTTCGAAAATAAACGATATTGCGAAGAAACCTGAAGGGATGCAAGATCCTGAAATAAAAGGGAATATCATATACGGGCCAGCCCATTCTCCGGAAGAATCCTGTTGCCGGCTGATCGCGGCCGCCGATCCCGAGGACCATTTGCAGAGGTTCACGCTCCAGGCTGTCCTCTAGCAGCTTTCTGCCGATACCCCTGAAAGTGCTGTCGATGGACGCTTCGGAAAGAGGGAGCTGATATGCAGCAATCTTCCGCTCTTCCTGGTTAATTATGAACTCCTGGTGCCTGAGCATATATCCGCCGCGCACATATTCCCCCTCCAGCGCCAGGAAGTACTCCTGATAAATATTAGCGTCATCGGTCCGGGGATATCGCTGCGGATCGGGCGACTCCGGAAATTGATAGCGTGAACCGCCTCCTTTCAAGCGTCTGTTGAAAGCCCTGACGGCCTCTACATGATCATGAGTATAGGGTACAATTCTCAGGTCCATTTCTTTTGCCGCTTTCCGAATTTTGCATGCCTCAGCTTATCCATCAGCCAGCGTCTTTCCAGTTGTTTGCGTTCTTTATTTGTAATCAGGTGCCCGCCGTTTTGCTCCTTTAAATGATCCAGAAGCTGCTTGACCGGCACATACCAGCCGTTTTTTCGGGATAATCTTTCCATCAGCCTGGTAAAGCCCGGATGGAGCTTTCCATCCTCATAAAAACCGCAACCAAAATGGGTATATACTATGCAGCATCCGCTCTCAGCCTCAAGCCTGTCCTGATTATCTTCTTTCAACAAATCATTGAATTCCTCAAGGTGAGCTCCATCGGATGAGGCAAACCAGCCATTTACATACTCTCTTTGAGGGTCATGATAAGGCATAAAGGGGCACTGCTTCAACGTGTTTATATCCCTGAATACGAAATTACGGCAGTACCTGATGAACTCCCGGCATATATCGCCCCAGAAATATTTACTTCCCTCAACATGCCCGAAAAATCTGGCGCTGTTTCTGAATCCTGTAAAAAAATTATATACAAACTTGTTAAGACCGCTGAGCCTGTTAGCGCCCCAGTAAATATCATCAGCACATCCCGTATGATTGGCCATGGATTCGGGATAATGCCCGAAGATACTATGAAACCTCTCCAGACCTTCTATGATCTCCGCCCTGGTTGAGCTGTGATACGTATTCATATGATATGCTATCTCAAATCCCTTGTCTCTAAGCTCCACCAGCCATTCTGCATATCCCGGATCCTCGCAGGTGTCCCCGCCAAAGATCGGCGTATCGTTTCCCTTTGACGGCCACACTGATTTGGTGGTTCTGAAGCCGAGCTCATGAATGAAATCATAAACCGGCCTCACATTCTCCAGCCTGGCGTTATCGGTATCATCAAATATTGTAAAGGCGAAATCTTTGTTCTCGGGCCAGTTCATTCCCATCCAGTCTGAATTAGAGTTAATACTTTGCGGGATAATTTAACAAAAAAGGTGATATGGACAAGTCAAATAAAAACGGCTTTCGCGGTAAAAGCGGAAATCTCCGGATCGGACATAATATTATCAGTTCAGTCTGTACAGCGAGATCCGTGATTATTCTGCCAGCCGCAAGGGCATAATCAGGCAGAGGTAATCCTCCTTGCGATCCGAGGCATAAATAACGCCTGCCGCCACAGGGGTGGAGAGTTCAAACACAACCTCTTCGGAGTCCATCTGCTTCAAAACATCGATCACATAATTGGCATTATAGCCAAGCTCGAGACGTTCCCCCGCATATTCACAGTTTAGGGACTCCTTGGCCTCGCCGCCCAGATCAACATTGGTCGCAGACAGCTCGAGCTTATTCTTATCCATCGCAAACCTCACCTGATGCGTGAGCGAGTTGGAAAGAATCGAAACCCTCCTTACCGCGCCATGAAGCTCCTCGCGATTGACTATCATTCTCTTGTCATTCTCGGTAGGTATAACCTGTTCATAATTCGGATATGGTCCCTCTATCAGGCGGGATGATACTATTGTATTAGTATCTTCATCTTTAGGTATTGAAAAAGTTATATTATTTTCGCCAAATACAACTCCCAGCTCAATATCCCTGTCTCCAATCAGCCGGGTTAAATAATTCATGGCCTTGGGGGGAATAATCAGATCATCCGTCAATCCCGAAAGCCTGGAGTTCTCTACACGCATCCGGGCCAGACGGTGTCCATCGGTCGCCACCATGACCATTTTGTCTCCCGAAGTCTGCCACAGAATACCGTTCAGGGCCGGCCGGGTCTCATCCACAGATACCGCAAAATTCGTGCGCCTGACCATCATGGCGATATCCTTGCCCGGGATCTTTATCTCCTTGGCAGGTTTGTATTCCGGTAACCTTGGGAATTCATCCGGAGATATACCGGGAAGCTTATATGATCCCCTCTCGGCCTTCAGTTCAATCCTGTTGTTGGCAACCGAAACTTCTATCTCCGATTGTGGAAGTTCCCTGACGATCTCATTAGTTGTCTTGGCCGGAATTGTAAAGACACCCTTCTTCGACGGTTTCAGTTTCAATGTTGTTGAAACGGAAATATCCAGATCTGTGGCTGAAAATGTAATTCCATCGTCATCGGCATTTACAAGAATATTTCCAAGTATCGGCAGCGTAGTTTTGGATGGAATAGCATTCAACACTATTTGAAGAACGTCCTCAAACTGTGATTTGGAAATAGTGAATTTCATCGATGACTCCTTAAAATCTTTTTACTACCTGATACCCCGGGTTTTCTTTGTCAACAGTATATTCGTTTATTAGAATGATATTTATAATATCTAATAATAGTAATAATGCTGTTTACACTGTTGATAAATCCTTTTCTACACTCGGAATTGCATATAAGTATTAATCTTAGAATTTGTAAATATAAAATTTTTATGTGGAAAAATATTTATGGAATGTTTGCAAAGCCAGTATTTTTAACACCCAAAAACCTTTCCACGACTCTCCTTGTTTTGCCAACATCAAATCTACAATATTTACACATACAAAGAATTGATGATCGAATCGATCTGCAGTTTAAAATGAACGTCTTTTTTCATCCTGCCGGTTACGAGATTACAGGCATGAATTACAGTCGAATGATCCCGCCCTCCAAATTTGGCCCCGATTGTCTTTAAGGAGGCCGAGGTCAGGGTCCTCGCCAGATACATGGCGATCTGGCGGGCCTGTACAACATCCTGAGTTTTCTTCTTGGCCCGCAGCAACTCTTCCGAGGTCCTGAAGATTTCAGCCACCGTTTTCTGGATCTGTTCTATCGTGAGAGGCTTACGGTCGGTTTTGATGACATCCTTCAAGACATGCTGCGCGAGATCCACCGTAATTTCCTTGTTCTTCAGGGAAGCATAGGCACAAAGCCGGATCACGCACCCCTCCAGTTCCCTGATATTCGATTTGACCGATTCGGCGATAAATGAGATCACATCGATCGGCAGGCAGAACTCGTCAAACTCACACTTTTTCTTCAGGATTGCTATCCGGGTCTCCAGATTGGGAGGTTGAATATCTACCGCCAGACCCCAGGAAAATCTTGACAGCAGCCTGGATTCCAGGCCCTTGATTTCTATTGGGGGACGGTCCGCGGTCATCACGATCTGCTTTCCGGTCTGGTAAAGAGTATTAAAAGTGTGAAAGAACTGCTCCTGTGTCGATTCCTTGCCGGTGAAAAACTGGATGTCATCGATCAGCAGTATGTCGCAATTTCTGTAAATGGTAGTGAAGTTCGCTATTGTATGTTCGGATATGGAGTTGATGAAATCATTGGTAAATTTTTCCGAGGTAACGTAGATTACTTTTGTGCCGGGATCGGTATCGATGCAGTAGTTTCCGATGGCCTGGATCAGGTGTGTCTTGCCGAGTCCTACCCCGCCATAGATAAAAAGCGGATTGTATTGAGTCCCTCCGGGAGCCTCGGCCACTGCAAAACCGGCTGCGTGGGCAAATTGATTGGAATCGCCCACAACGAAAGAATCAAAGTTGTATCTGCGGTTAAGCGGAAACTTCCCGCAATAGGTGGCGACCCCGCGCGCTTCAATTTTGCGGGTGCTACCCTGGTCCTGATTTTCCTCCGGGAAGATGTCGAACTGATTGGTGCTCTGTCCGGCACGAATCATGAATTCACAACTAATCGGCCGAGAGGATACCTGGGCCAGAGCCTCATTAATCTGCGGCAGGTAGTGTTCACGTATCCATTCGGCGGTAAAGCGATTTGGAACCCCCACTTTGATAGTTCCATTGTTCTGGGAGATGGCTGTAGTGGGCTTAAACCAGGTGTAAAAGCTTTTGCGGTTGATCCGTTTGGATAAATATCCCAGAACGTCTGACCAAATTGCTTGTGGTTCAGGAGACATATACCATCCTTTTCAGTTATCAACAATTGTGGAAAATTACAGGTTGTTTACAAACAGGAGGTTATGGATTTTAAGCAGCCCTTTTGTAGCATTTTTTCCACAAAATCTCAGTCATCCCTCACTGAAATACGGCAAAAATTAGACCCTAGATGAGTTTTCCACACTCTGTTAACACATTATCACTCAATGGCTTCCGAGGAGCATAATATCACTTTCCGGAGGGCTTGTCAAGCTATTTTGCGAATAATTATCAGATATTATAAGCCGGTGTTTTTCAAGGCAGTCAGCCCGCACCAAAGTCCCGTTTTCCGGACTGTTCCAACGGAATTATTTTTAAATATTCCATCAACATGCACTATAGCCGGTTACGGCAGCTATTAGCCTTCCAGTATCTCAACCAGCTTTTTGGCGCTCTCCCGGTAGATCCCTGTGGCCGGGCTTTTATTTTCATTCCAGACCAGGGGAGTGCCCTCATCCGAACATTCCCTTACTGTTTTGTCCAGGGGGATTTCCCCCAGGAGTTGAGCATTCAGGAGCCTGGCCAGCCGTTCTCCTCCACCCGAACCGAAGATATATTCCCTGCTTCCGTCGGGCATCTGGTAATACGACATATTCTCAATCACACCCACCACTTTCAGTTCGACTTTATCAGCCATCCTTCCAACTCTCAGGGCAACATTGGCAGCAGCCTTCTGCGGGGTGGTTACCACCAGGAGCTGAGATTTCTTGAACTTCTGCGCTATTGTAATAGTAACGTCACCGGTACCGGGCGGAAGATCAATCAGCATAAAATCCAGATCATCCCAATGGACATCGGTCATGAATTGCTGTACCGCCTTGTGCAGCATAGGTCCGCGCCAGATAACCGGTGTGTCTTCATCGAGGAATAAACCCATAGATATTATCTTGATGCCCTCACGCTCGGGAGGTATTATCATATTCTCGATGATTGTCGGCTGTCCCTGGCAGCCCATCATCCTGGGAATCGAGAAGCCATAGACATCAGCATCCAGCACACCCACTTTATAACCCATATCAGCCAAAGCCGCCGCCAGGTTGGCAGTAACAGTTGATTTGCCCACACCACCTTTACCGGAGGCTATGCAGACAATGTGCTTTACAAATTCAGTTCCGGTCTCTTCTTCCTTTTCGCCTGACTGATATTTGGATAGAAGTTCCTGGGTCAGCTTCTGGCGCTCCTGATCGGTCATTGATGTGAAGAAGACCTCGGCTTCTTTGACGCCCTCCAGTTCTTTCACTTTCTGGGTCACCTCATCATTGATTCTGGCCTTAAGCGGGCATCCCGGTATTGTCAGCTTTATATTTACAAGTACCTTATCACCATCAATTTTGATATCCTCCACCATTCCAAGCTCAGTTATCGGGCGGCCTATTTCGGGGTCATCGACTTCTTTAAGGATATCGAATACCTGTTCTTTGGTTACCATGATTCCATCCTTCTATTAAAAGTTAGAGTACTCTAAAACAATCAAACAGAGGAAAATGCATAAAAAGCCCTGATTTGTCAAAAGCTATCTTCTGTTTTTTGTATTAAAGCATAACAGAAGAGATACAGGGCTGTTCCGTAAAAGCCCCGGACAATATAAATGAATAGGATAAAAAGAAAGCCCCGCTGTAAAAGCGGAGCTTTGAAGTTTTGACCTGTTGTAAGCGATTAAAACAGGCAGCAGGGATCCGAGCCCAGATAGAATATGTAGTTTATTATATAGACCAGATCAGCGATATCAGGCACCGTATCGGAACAATCCACATCCCCGCGCTCGAGCGGATCGGGAGCCTCGCCACTCTTGAAAAGATAGGCGGTCAGAAAGACCGGGTCCAGAAGATTAATTGTATCGTCCCCATTTATATCTCCGCACAGGTAGCTGGGTGCGTACTTGAATATTACCCCGCCGGTGACAAAATCCAGAAACCTGAAAGGCACCTCCTCGTATCCTACAAGACAATCTTTGGGAGCCCCTCCATAATTAGTGGTACCGGTAATATCATTGCCGTCAAAATCAAGAACATAATCGGAATACCAGAGGGTGTCCTCGCGGGTATTCACAAAGAGGTTGTCAAAGCATTTTTCCCAATAGAAGCCGATAGGTGTGCTTGTGCACAGGTATGCTGAATCCTCAGTGGTGTTGAAAATCAAGGTAGCGATCTCTCCCGGCCCCTCCAGGCAGCTGGCGGTCTGGCCATTATCATAATATTCCGCGATAGCCTCGATATCGATAATATTATACGGGCAACCGTCGCATGCGCGATCCGTATAATTGAAATATTCCCAGTCGCAAGCTGTCAAAAGATCGCCCAGGTCAGCGTCCGTCAGTGTCAGGGCATCGGGATCATAGTATATTGACAGGGAAAATCTCCCGAATTGAAAGTCGCCGCGGTTAAGATCAACTGTAACGATAACCTCTTCACCCAGATTGACCTTTTCGATTTTATCTATTGCAACAACATTCCAACTGCGGGCGGAAACCGATACAGTCATTGCCAGACACAGGAACAGCGATAATATGACCGGCATCTTGCTTCTCATCATAACCTCCGATATAATTTGCTTTTCTACTTTAAGTTTCGGAAATTCCAGCAACAAATTGACAGGCTATATTCCCGATCAAGGCCCGTTGTCCCCCGCTCCTGCAGATATAAACATTGTTTGCCCGGAACCGGAATAGATGAGCAGGATATGTGTATTGGCCCAACAGGCAAGTAAATTTCTTCTCATTTAATATATCATTAATACCATATTTGGCAACAGGAAAATAGCCCTCGATACTGTGCTTTTTTGCTCCACCCCCGGCGCGCACTTATGTTACTCTGTTGCTAATAAATGGCTTAGCCATTATACCGGGTTTGCCGCGGCTTGCGTGACCTGATTTTGATACTCTTCTGCAAAAGAAACCTCAGGATAATTCAGCATTATAAAGTCAGCAGTATATGGAAGCGGCGGATTTTATTTTGATAATGATTGCGAGCTGCTTATTGCTGTTCCGATCAGCGACATATCGTTAATGCGTTTGGGAATAGTAATGCGCAGGGTGATGCCTGGTCCGGCCTCCTCATCGCTGGCTTCTATTTTTATATCTCTTTTGATCGTAAACGAATCACGCCTGGTGCTGATATTGCTGAGCATTCCATTGATCTGGCTGATTGCCAGATAGAGCTCGTAGAAAGAGACCAGATGATAGGTCAGAATCGTATTCTTGCCGGCGATCTTGATTTCCGGGCGGGGCACCTGCCTGACAGCTTTATTTTTTTCTTCTTTTTGCATCCTTGTTTTCCATAAGGGCGGGAGGAACTTTTAAATCCAATATGAATGAAGTCGAGTTTTGCTTGAGAGAGACTGAACCGGGTATTATCATTCGAGCCATATTCACTCTTTCATCCCTGGGGATTTTGGTATTTATCAGACCCCAGATCATACTGATTACATCCCTCATATCATCAATCCCGGTTATCAGATATTTGAGACTTCGGTAATTGTCAGCCTGCTGGTCTTTTTGCGATTCCATATAAGAAAATTCTCGTTTAATAACCCGCTTTAACCCCTTCTTTAGGATATCGGCAGGTATCAAACGGCAATTGAGCGGAAAAAGTGATAAAAGATCAGGCTAATGCTTGAAATTCAGTGGATTATCATCACAGCCGTAAATAATCTGTAACCTCGATCTTGAATCCCTCGGGCATATATTCGCCCTTTTCAGGATTGAGAATATATTTGCCCTTATGGCCGTCAGCGCTGATCTTTTCGAGCAGATCGCACATGCGGTCGACCTCCTCCAGCGCATTATAGATACCGAATGAGGCCCGGACTGTACCGGGGAGATGGCTGCGGTCGCGCCGTTTGATTTCCTCCTCCAGCTTGCGGGCTTCCTCGGCCTTGACCTTCAGGATCTCTTTTACATAGGTGTGCGCGCAGAAACAGCCGTTTCTCACTCCGATGCCGCCCTCATAGCTTAAAATGGCCGCCAGCAGCGCGTGGGAAAGCCCGGCCATGTTGAAGGGTACCACCCCCAGACGATTATGGCTGTTAGCCGGATCGGCATCGCCGTAGATTATAATCTTGTCGATCTCCTTCAGCCGTCTCAGCAAATGAGCGGTCAGCTTTGCCTCATGCTCGATAATATCTTCCCAGCCTATGGCCTGGAACATGCGGATGCTCTCGGTTAAGGCCACCACGCCGATGATATCCGGTGTGCCGGCTTCCTCTTTCTCCGGCAGATCGGTCCAGTAAGCCTCTTCCAGCGTCACAATATCAACCACTCCCCCGCCTACATCAGAGGGGTCACCGATTTCGAATATACTCTTGCTGCCCACCAACACCCCCACCCCGAAGGGAGCGTACATCTTATGTGCCGAAAGTACCAGGTAGTCGATATCTTCCATTCCATTGTTATTCATATGAATCGGCCGATGGGGCGCTATCTGGGCGGCATCCACAAGGATTTCCGCGCCGGCGTCATGCGCTATTTTAGCTATTTTGTATACCGGATTTATATAGCCGGTTACATTGGAGGCCCCGGTAATTGCCACCAGCTTCACCCGGCCGTTATAAAATTTGAGCTTTTCCTTCAAGTCCTCAATACTCAAGGTTCCATCCGGTTTCAGGCCCACATGGTCAAAGAAGGCCCGATTGCGCCAGGGCAGCTCATTTGAATGATGTTCCATGAGCGAGGTCAAAACCACATCATTGCGCTGGAATGGATATCTCCTGGCCAGCTTATTCAGAGCCTCGGTTGAATTTTTGGTAAATATTATGACATTTTTGTCCAGGTCGGCGTCGATAAACTCGGCCACGATCTCGCGCCCCTTTTCATATACCCAGGACGAAACCATAGATTTGAAGCCCGTTCCGCGGTGAACATTGGAATAAAACTCAAGATATTCGCCCACCTTGTCATAGATGAAGTCGAAAGTCGGGGTCGAGGCGGCATTATCGAAATTCACGTATTGAACTTCACTGCCGTCAAGCAGCGGCACTTTTTTATCAAGCCCGATCAGATGCTGCCGGATATTTTTGATATTGATATTTTTCAAATCCCCGCTTTTCTTTTCAACCAGAGTTTTCGCCATGATAACCTGCCTTTTCTCTAAAAATAGAAATCTAATATATTTACCGGGTTTGGGCAACGGAAATCGCCAGTGTTTTTGTCCGGCATTGCTATACGAAAAGGGACAGAAAAAAAAGAAAGGCCGCTTATTGAAGCGGCCTTCTTCATAGTATGATCAGTCTAAGTTACTTTGCAATTACACAAGCTTTAACCATTCTCTGTAGCATAAAAGTCCTTGGACTTTTTCAGAAGCGAGCGTTTCAGGATGGGCGGAGTCACCAGGGTCGTAACTATGACCATTATGATTACCGCCGAATAGGTGGAGGCAGATACAACGGCCACTCCCCCCAGGGTGAGGCCCTGACCGATTTTTGCGAATATCAGTCCGACTTCCCCGCGAGGAATCATGCCGAATCCGATCGAGAGTTTGTTGATTCCTTTCTCGTGAACCCCCAGGGCGCAGGCCTGCTTACCGAGGATGGCCGCGACCGTGAGCACGCCCGCGAATAACAGCACATTCAGATTCCCAAATGTGGATAGGTCGACTTTGAGCCCCATATGAACAAAGAAGATCGGTACCAGAAACGAGGCAATGGGAGCGATCAGGTCCTCCAGCGAATGCTCGCCCCGATCCATGAATCCCCTGTAATGCACTCTTTCCATTATAACTCCGGCGGCAAAGGCTCCGACTATACCGGCCAGGCCGATCAGCTCCGCGGCCATTGCCAGACCGAAGCAGACCACCAGAGCCACCGACAGGAGCATGCCCTGACCCTTCATATTCAGGGCAGCCAGAAATATGCCGGGCATAATCTTATGGCCCACAACCAATGCCAGGGTCACGAAAGCCAGGGCTTTGACCACAATCCATAATACTCCCAGCGAGTCGATTCCGGTACCGGCATCCGCGGCGCCAATCAGGCCGGTTACGATCGCCAGCACAATCAGGCCCATAATATCGTCGATCACCGCCGCGCCCAGAATTATCTTGGCCTCGCGGGTTTGAAGCTTCCGGATGTCCTTAATAACCCTGGCCGTAATACCGACAGATGTTGCGGTTAATGTTGCACCGATGAATATATGCACGTAAACCGACACATCAGGAAGAAATATGGCGCCTACTCCCCAGCCAAGAATGAAGGGAGTGACTACCCCCAGAGCGGCGACCAGGAACGAAGTCGTGCCGACCGAAAGCATCTCCCTCAGGTTGGTTTCCAATCCAACCTCAAAGAGCAGGATTATGACGCCTATCTCGGCTAAAATCTCTATAAATTCATCATGCTTCAGGAATTCAAGAGCGTCCACACCAACAAGCACCAGATTCCCGATTACAACTCCCAGCAGGAGTTCTCCCAGGACCGCGGGCTGATGGATACGCTCCATCAACTCACCGCCCAGTTTGGCTGAGACTATGAATAAAATCAATACAAACAGCACTAGAATAATCGGCTTACTTACCTCGATCTCACTTGCTATTTCTTCAGCCTGCTCCACTTCTGGCGAGCTTTGATGTGCCAGGTTTTCCTCAGCCTGCATGACAGTATCGGGGGGCGCCTGGCCCGTATCGTCCTGCGCAGATATAAAGCCGGGCATGAAATTGACTAAAAAGAATACACCTGATGCAATTAGTAGATAGCTTGGAAATCTGTGTTTTTTAAATAAGAAGGTCATGGTCATACCAGTCCATCTGATGTTTTATACTTTTGTGATAATAAAATTCTGTTTCGAATGTGCTCACTTTTTAAACGATTCCTCCGCTTGCAACTCCCCCGTAATTTTGAGGTAGCTCTCATAGCGTTCAGGATAAATCTGCTCTTCCTCGACCGCCTCTTTGACCGCGCATCCCGGTTCGGACATATGCAGACAGTTCCTGAATCTGCATTTTTCTGAATAGCCCGCAATTTCCGGATAAAGATACCGCAGGTCCTCAGCTTCGATATTCCACAGGCCAAGATATTTCAACCCCGGGGTATCGACAACATATCCGCCGAAAGAGAGCGGATGCATCTCCACCGCCGCGGTAGTATGAGTGCCTTTCTGGGAATAATCTGAAATCTCGCCCACTTTCAGCTTCAGCCCCTTTTCCACCGCGTTCAGAAGGGAGGATTTACCCGTTCCCGATTGCCCGACTACAATGGAATGCTTATTCGTCAGCACCTCTCTGAACTTATCCAGACCGATTTTTTTTGTCGCGCTGGTAGTTATCATACTCACATTGATTGACTTATAGATTTGTTCCAAACGGTTCAAATCCAGCGTATGTTCCAGATCTATCTTGTTTAATACGATAATCGGTTCCAGGCTGCCCTGATGTGCAGCGATCAGGAACCTGTCTATCAAGCCCATCTTAAACTGGGGCCGTTTGACCGCGCTGATAATCAGCATCTGGTCGATATTGGCGGCAACAATCTGCTCGATCTCCTCTTTGCCGCGCTTGGGACGTGAAAACTTCGAATGGCGGGGATAAATTTTGAAGATAGCGCCGTAGGTTTTTTTCTTTTTCAGCTCCTCGCCCGGGTCTATATCCACAAGCAGTTCGACATCCACGTTGTCACCCACCACCACCACCGAGTGCCTGGACTCCGCCTCCTGGCGGAGGCTTTCCCGCAGCGCGCATTGAATCTGACCCAGTTCGGTCTGCACCCGATAATAAAGGCCGTATGCGCTCACCACCGAACCTGTTAGTTTGTCGCCTGCTTTTGCCGTAAATATTCCCCCGCGCTTTTAGCAGTTTTTCTTGAAAACAAACTCCACCAACCCGCGCCATGATGCTCCGGTCTGCTGGGACCTGAAATAGTCCGTCTCCGAGTAATATACCGGCTGCATGGCTGGAAATATATCCAGTACCTCTCTATTATCGAAGAAGGAATATAGCCAGCCGTTGGATAGTTGAAAACAGTTTTTTTCGATTTCGGCTATCTTCCTTTTTTTGATTTCCTTGAAAGAGGGATCATTTACGGTCAGGGCGGAGCCGAATACAAGCCCTTCCCTGCGAAGCCCATAGACTATTTTCGCGGCCAGATCGACGCTCTGGGATTTTTTGAGATGCTGGAAAAGATTATTTGCAACTATTATAGAATAGCGGTCCTTGTGAAATTTAAAATCCAGGGGATCGCTGTTTCTCAGGTCGACGCTCACGTTTTTGTTTTCTGCAAGCTGGTACGCTCGCTCCAGGTTGTCCTGGAGATTGTCCAGGGCAATAACATCAAAGTCCTGGCCGGCGAGATACACGGCATCACCCCCCTGACCACAGGCTAAATCCAGGGCTCGCCCGCTCTTTGCCAATCCGCTGTACTGTTTGACCAGCCAGGAGGGCCGGGCGCTCCGCATCCGGGAATTATTTATTCCGCCGTCAGTCATTGCGCTAATATAACTTTCCTGCTGATGAAAGCAATCCGTTATATCAATAAATTTTTTCCGAACAAAATTAGAATCCTGCAATCGTGAATACCTGTAAGCACTTGAATATCGACCTGCTTTTTAATTTTGAAGCATGACATTTTTTATATAGCTTGGCGATATGGGAACTATTTACACCGCCGGCTACGGCAGCATTTCCATCGATCTTTTTTTCAGCCTGCTCAAGCGGCAGAAGATCAAGATTTTGATTGATATCAGGTCACGCCCATATTCGAAAAGCAGGCCGGAATACCGCAAACAAGCGCTGGAAAAGTTCGCCGGGAAAGAAGGGATAGAGTATAGATTTCTCGGAGATAAACTGGGCGGCAGGCCGAATGATGGTGCTTATTATCATTCCGACGGCAGCGTTAAGTATCAGCTTTTGCGGAAATCCCCGGCTTATAAAGAGGGCATAGCAGAACTGGTTGCTCTCGCGGAGACGTCCGATCTCTGCATTATGTGCGCTGAATCCCTGCCGCAGAGATGTCATCGCGGTTTCCTGGTGTCGGAGACATTGTATAGAATGGGAATCGAGACCCGGCACATCCTTCATGAGGGCCGGTTGATCGAGCACGGTAAACTGAGGCATGAATTCAAAGCTGGTCAGATCGATTTGCTTTAGTTATCGTTCGGTTCTTCCCGAAATCCTTTTTCCTCCACCAGCTTTAACCCGGGCACAATTTGTTCTATTTGTTTGCGTTCTTTGTCTCCGGCTATAATGGCGCCTATTTCTTCATGCGACACGGTCACCAGAAAAGGATCGTCCACGTCACGATAGCAGGTGAAGTCCTCAGGGTAATCCGGATGAACGAACTGAAACAGGCTGTCTGTCACCCGCAGGATATATTCCAGGGCCTCATTTGAGCAGTCATAAATCCTCAAGGTCGCTCCCTGAACCTCGAACCAGTCCTTGCCCAGAAGCTGCTCATACTCTCGGGAGATTCGGGTCCCCGGCCATTCATACTGTTTCTCACGGGTCTCTTTCAGGTGCGGGCTGATTGTGCTCATGAATTTCCTGGCATTCTCCTCCAGCGTAATTGCGTCCCGCGTGACCATGCTGAAATATTTGCAGTGTCTGCATATATAGCGCATGAGATTTCTGTATGTCTCCCCTCTGACTTCTCCCTTAATAAACCAGACGGGCAAATCTGTTTTTACACCTGCCAGAGTCATAACTACATACAGCCTTTCTGACTTTGGTTATCCGGGCTATGCTTGCTTATCGCCAGGAGCCAAATATAAAAAAACTGCTTCAAAATACAAGACTTTAATTTCCATCATTGTAACTGTTACCGTGTATGAAAAATGCCCGCGATTAATCGCAGGCATTTTCCTGATTACCAAATATCTTAATCAGATCTAACAGTCATAAAAAAGCCTGAATTCGTAGGGATGAGGGCGTACCCGGATGGCATCCACCTGGGACATCTTCAGCTCCAGCCAGACCGCGATAACATCATCGGTGAAGACATCCCCCTCAAGAAGATATTCATGATCCTCGGCCAGCGACTCGCAGGCTCTTTGAAGTGACGATGGCAACTGTGGAATTTTTGCCAGTTCTTCTGCAGTCATGGCCGAAAGGTCGTCATCGCAGGGGAAACCGGGATCGATCTTGTTTTTGATCCCATCCAGACCGGCCATAAGCATGGCGGCATAGGCAAGATAAGGATTACAGGTGGCATCGGGAGGACGGAACTCCATCCGGTAGGTCGATTTATCGAGCTGATAGCCGGGAATTCTGATGCAGGCGTTGCGGTTGCCGACTGAATATGTCCCCCTGACAGGGGCCTCAAAACCCGGTACCAGACGTTTGTATGAATTGGTCGAGGATGAGGTGAAGCATAAGAGCGAGCTGGCATGTTTCAATATTCCGCCGATATACCATTTACCAATCTGCGAAAGTCCGATTTCATCTTCGGGATCGTAGAAAATCGATTTTCCCGCTTTGGCCAGGTACTGATGTACATGCATGCCGTTGCCCGGCTCATCATAAAGAGGCTTGGGCATGAAGGTGGCCGATTTGCGGTACTTGAAGGCCGTATTTTTGACTACGTACTTGACGATCATTGACCGGTCGGCCATATCTTTCAAACTGCCAAACATCACCTCGATCTCCTGCTGGCCCGCTCCGCCAACCTCGTGGTGATGGTACTTAACCGGCACCCCGCAGGATTTTAGAATATCGGTCATCTCATTTCGAATCTGATAAGTCTTATCCTTGGGCGGGATAACATGATAACCCCCCTTGTAAGGCACCTGGTAACCCAGGTTGGCCTCCGAGGAGTCGCTGGAACGCCATTCCGCTTCGCTGGAGTCGATGTAATAATAGCCCGCTTCAGGTTTCTGGTCGTAGCTGACATGATCGAAAAGGTAGAATTCGAACTCCGGGCCCCAGATCGATTCTGTAGCAATTTTGCTCTTCCGAAGATACTTCTCGGCCTTCTCCGCAATCCATCGGGGGTCGCGGGTAAACTGCTCGATAGTACCGTTAACATTAACCACATTACCAATGAAGCTCAACGTGGGACGATCCCAGAAGGGGTCGATAAAAGCGGTTTCAGGATCGGGCAGAAGGATCATGTCACCCGATTTGATATGCGCAAATCCCGAAACCGAGGAGCCGTCAACTCCGATACCGTTCTTGAATAAACGATTGGTCAGGCGCTCAATGGGTACTGTTATGTGATGCCAGGCTCCCAGGAGGCCGATAAACTTGACATCCACAAATTCAACCGCATTGTCTTTTACTAATTTCTTTATCTTTTCAGTTACCATAGCCATCTCCTTGTGAAAAAAATATCATAGTGAAGATAAAAACTATTCTGCATAAAGCAATCAAAATCGGGCTTTAATCCATTTCTAATTGACTTTTTGGCAATAAATTCCAATTTTCAAGAAAACGGAGGAGGGTTTATATGAAATTCCTTACATCTATAATGTCTCTATTACTGCTTTTTAATATAGCCATAGCACAGGAAAATCCGGAAGATGAGGACCCGTTCAAAACGGCGCTCTCGGAAGTCGGCCTGACAAAGGAAACTCTGAGATTCGATTACGGCGACATGGCCAATTACGGCGGGGACAAATTCGCCCTTCCGCTTTTCTACACCTTGCACTCCTCCCCCTTCAAGGTAGAGCTTTACACCCGGCTCTTTCGGGATAATCTGCTGCAGAATTGCCGTTCTGCGCTGTCACTGACAGCATTCTCATCACAAAGGATCAACGCGGGCATCCGCCGCGGCCTGATCGCGAGCCCGATTGACAGGGTTAAGCCGCTATTAGACAGCCAGACTCCGCTTCATGATGCTATAGTGAGCTTCGAGGCTTTCTATACAATCCCCATGGATCAGGACCGGCGTGATGAACTTAAAGAGGAGGCCGCACAGGTGCCGCTGGACCTTCAGAAGATGGCTGCATTTATTATTTTTACAGCCATTGACTCATCGAGATACCATTACCACGCTTTCAAAGAAGTCCGGGAAGATTACGATCTGAGGGAGATGCGGGAAAAATTCGTGACATTCATAGCCTCCGAGACGGATGTCAGCGATATGGACATGGAACCGTTTCTGGAGGAGGTCGATTTCAAATATCTGTATGCTCCTGCGCAGGATCTCGCTATGGCCCTTGATTTTGTATCCGATTCTCTTTCTAAGATGAGCTTCAACCAGGAATTCGAATTTGAATGGCAAACTTCGGCCGGAAAAGTGTTGATCAACGATAACAGGAAACATGAATACAGCGGGGAGGAAGCTTATTTTCTCATTATCGATGCTGGCGGGGATGATGTTTACAGCAATGCCGCCTCCAATATCGAAATCCGAAACTGGATCTCGATCCTGATTGACGTCGAGGGGAATGATACTTATACATCCGGAGAGGAATCGGTCGGCAGCTTTGGAGCGGGTGTCTTCGGCTATGGATATCTGGCCGATCTCGAAGGGGATGATATCTATTCCGGCCACTATATCAGTCAGGGCGCCGGCCTCTGCGGGGTCGGCATGCTGATTGACCACGCCGGCAAGGATAGCTATGATGCCTATGTCTGCGGACAGGGTTCGGGAGTATTCGGACAGGGAATACTTTCCGATTTTAGCGGAGATGACCGCTATCACATGTTCCAGCTCGGGCAGGGTTTCGGTTTCACCAAAGGAATTGGAATTCTGGTCGACTCCAGCGGCAATGACGAGTACATTGCCAATGATTCCATCATAGATTTTCCCGCCTCCCAATCCAAAGAACACAATTCGAACCTGTGTCAGGGAGTGGGTTTCGGAAAACGCGCCGATTTTATCGACGGCCATTCATGGGCAGGCGGTATTGGCATGCTGGTTGACGGCTCAGGCGATGATTTCTATTCCGCAGGGCTCTTTGCCCAGGGCTGCGCCTACTGGTATGCTATCGGTCTGCTTTCCGACGTCGCTGGAAATGATATATATGATGGCGTCTGGTATGTGCAGGGCTCGGGAGCGCATTTCGGCTTGGGCATCCTTTTTGAATCGGCCGGAGACGACCGTTATACGGCTGAGATGAATATGGCTATTGGCGCTGGGCATGATTTCACCCTGGGCATCTTCATCGAAGAAAGCGGCAATGATATCTATAATGCCCCCAATCTATCGTTGGGCGGCGGGAATGCCAATGGTTTCGGCATCTTCTGGGACAAATCCGGGGATGACGCTTATTATGTTACCGCTGCCACCACTCTGGGACGCGCCAATGTTGCCAGCCGGGGCAGCCTGCGGGATCATATCATCTGCCTGGGGCTGTTTCTTGATACGGGCGGGAATGATCTCTATCCCGAGGAATACGACTTCGCCCGCAACAACAACCTCTGGATCCAGCCCGGCACAAATGCTGAGAAGCCATTACCCAAAGTCGAGCTGGGCGTGGGCTATGATACAGAATGAAATACCGGCAATGGCGCTGGACTGCATGTTCGGGATTAGTTTGGGCGTGTATTACTCTGGCTTGTCTTTAAACAACATTCATTCTTGGCCGTATTACAGATAAAAGAAAAAGGTGCTTCAAATATGAAAAGAATTTTCCTGTTATTGGGCCTTCTGGCCCTGATATTATCCTGCAGTGACAAAACCTCCGGTCCCGAACCGCAGGATCTTCTGCAGCGACTGCAGGCTCTTCCGGATCTCGAAGTTGTCGAGATAACACCACCCTATGGATACAATCGGGCTTTCGAGCTGACCATCACCCAGCCTCTTGATCATCAGAATCCCGGGGGCCAGACTTTTGAACAGAAGTTTTACATCTCGCACCTTGATGAATCCGGGCCGATGGTCATGCATATTTCCGGTTATGCCATCGGCAGCAATTATGCTTTTGAGATGGCGCGCATTCTGGATGCCAACCAGATTTATGTCGGCCACCGGTTTTTTTCCGGCGCCAGACCAATAACGCTCGAATGGCAATACCTGACATTAGAGCAGGCTGCCGCCGACCATCACCGCATAGCGGAGCTTTTAAAACCGATATATGACGGCATCTGGGTCAATACCGGAGTCAGCAAGGGCGGTATGACAGCGTTGTTTCATCGCAGATTCTATCCGGATGACGTTGATGCTACCGTGGCATATGTCGCCCCTCTGCCGTTGTCAATTGATGATGCCCGGTTCGATAATTTCCTCGAAAATGAAGTCGGGGATGAGGCCTGCCGGCAGAAAATCAAATCGTTCCAGAGGATGGCTCTGGAGAATAAGGCCGCATTGTATCCTTATTTGGAGGATTATGCTCAGGAATCCGGGTATGCGTTTAACATGGATTTTAATCTGATCCTGGAATATCTGGTGCTCGAGTATCCGTTTGCTTTCTGGCAGTACGGCGATGGCGACTGCGCCATTGTCCCGGATCAGGGCGCCCCGGTCTCAGCCATCTGGAATCATCTGAACTATGTCGTCAGCATGAATTATTTTTCCGAAGAGCTGATCAGCTATTTCGAGCCGCATTATTATCAGGCCTTTACGCAATTTGGGTATTACCGCCTGATAACCGATCATCTCGAGGATCTCCTGACGGAGGCGGATAACTACAGCTACAGTATATTGGCTCCGCAGGATGTCCAACTTGTATTTGATGCTTCTATTATGCCCGATATAGTCTCCTGGCTCCAAAACAGCGGAGATAATACAATCTATATCTATGGCGGCCAGGATCCATGGACCGCAGGCGCAATTGACCTAAATGGAACTGCCGAGGCTTTGAAAATCATAGAACCGGGCGGAAATCACGGCATCAACATCGCTCAACTTACCCAGCGTGATCTGGTTTATACCACTCTGGAAAACTGGCTGGGCATAGAAATCAATCCGGAGACTCCGGCTTTCGCTCAACCACAGCCGAGCATAAAAGAACTTCCCCCGTTCTATAGAAAATAATCGTGATTGGGATTTTATTTATCTTCGCTCTGACATGTTGACATAATGTAGCAGGCAATGTATTGTATATATCTTTGACCACGATCAGGAGAAGACATGACCAGATATGCCAGAATCGACGATTATATCACACAGATAAAGGATATCCTGCGGGGAAAATCAAATCAAAAAGCGGCTGACCTCAGGAAGCTGATTTACAAGTCCCGAAAAATACTTAATCGCCATTCCGGCAAGCAGTATTCTGTTGATCAGGCTGTTGAGAAACTCCTTCATCCGGGCTGGATCAAAAGCGTGGCCCGGTTCAATCCTGATGAATGGCAGGATATTGCCGATCGGATGTATATTCGCGCACGAAAGATTCTTGGAAATGTACAGAAGCCGGAAATAATTCTGTACCCCAGCTTTCAGAGGTTCAATGGGAGGGTATATGAAGTTGACCGCACGCCATACATAGCCGCATCTCCGGATTTTCCTCACACCACAGGCAAAAACCTGCAAGTTCTTATGGCTCATGAATATGCGCATTTTGCCCGCTGGCGAAAAACCGGAATACCTTCGGAAAATGTGCCTATCTATGCCTGCATCTTTGAAGAAGGCTGGGCTACCTGGATGTCTATTAAGCTGTTGCCAGAGTATACATTGACCCATTTATTTATGTCGAATCTGCATAAGTCCATCCATATGCCCGATCCAAAAGGCGGATACTTGCGCTGGTGCAAAAAGCATCTGAAATCTATTGCAAGCGAGGCGGCAAAATCGCTGAATTCAAAGGATCATAAGGCCTTAGGGCGATTCTTCCAGTGCCAGCGTTTTGGGAATGATAATACTCCCATCAGAACCGGCTATTATCTCGGCTACAGGATGATCGATATGCTGGCCGGACAGATGCCCGCTCGGAAATTAATGCTTGAAAAACCTACCCGTAGAAAAGTCTCCGGCTGGCTGGATCAGTTGCTGGATCAACCATAAGAACGGGCAGCTGCCAATTATTGAAATACGCAAAGTGCAATTGCCAGGCGGAACCTCCGGATATTTGAATTGTTTCTAAAACTATACCGGACTAATTTTGTATATGTTACAGAATTGTAATCTGAGGGACAGCTTCTTATGAAAAATTTCATAATAGTTTCAGCACTGTTTACCGCCTCTGTTTTTTTATTCATAACCATGATTGCCTGCGGCTCCAGCCAAAAGAATATTAGCGATACAAGTTACGAAGAAAGTGAAGTCAGGATATACGAAGTCTACGGCATGGACTGCCCCGGATGCCATGGAGGTTTGGAGAATCTCGTCAACAAGGTCCCCGGAGTGAAAAGCTCAAGGGCGAATTGGGAGAAGCAGAGCTTGCAGGTTGTACTTGATTCTGAAAATGACGTAGATGATCAGTCTATTTACGAGGCTATCAAGAAAGCGAATTTCACCCCGGGAGAGCGTTTGCAATAGCCTATGCATAAAATTTATCAAATAACTGCAATAGCGCTCTTTACCGCATTTCTGCTATTTACAGAATTATTCAGCTTTCAAAGCGCTTCCGCTGCCGGTATCAGCATTGATGCCGGTCTGACTCCCGCCGAAAACCGCTGGATTTTTCGGTCACAGGTGCGCTATATGCAGAGGGACAATGATCAACTCGGATCTCAAAGAGAGATGAAGGCTTACATGTTTCCTGTGGTTATCGCCTACGGACTGAGATCGGATCTGACAGTGATGGCGCGGCAGGCCTTTATCCGGCGTGAAATGTCAATGATGGGGCAGAGTACAACTAATTCGGGCCTGGGGGATTTGCTTATGCTCAGCAAGTACAGGCTGATCCGGATAAATACTCCCGGATATACTCTGGGAGTTGCACCAACACTTGGTCTGGAATTTCCAACGGGCAAAGATGAGTTCACATCAAGTAGTTACGATCTGCACTTCGGCAGCTTTTTCTCCGGGCGGCTGCGCTCCCTGGGTATGGACCTGAATATTACATATATCTGGAATGGCATGGCAGAAACAGGCGGCGCCGCGGTTGATCCGGGGAATGAATTCTCGCTACAGGCAGCTTTCGCTTATCAGGTGGGAATTGGATCGTATTCTAATTTTGCCCTGGCCCCGGTTCTGGAATCATCCTACCTTAAGATTTCGGCGGATTCCGAAGATGGGGAGACTCTGGCAGATACAGGCGAATCCATCCTCTGGCTGTCGCCCGGTTTCAAGATCACCTGGTCATCTTTCATTTTCGAAAGCCTGGTGCAGTTTCCGGTCTGGCAGGATCAGGAAGGTCTGCAAACCGAACGTGACCCGACTTTTCTTGTGGGCATCAGGCTTATGAATTAGGCCATCATACTGCTTCCTGAATAAGAAGACCGGCAAGAGTCTATCTCACCGGTCCCGAGTAGATTAAAGTGAATTCCCGTCTTCAAATTATTTCATATTCACCATCATGACCGGAACAGGTACTGCAGCTTCATAAAGAATTGACGTGAACTCAGCTTCCACTGCCTGACCTTGCCCGGATCATATTCGATATTGTCATAGTCGTATGTTGAACCGACATAGAAGACAGTGAAGGAGCCCAGCCTGTAGGTCAGCAAAGGATCTATATCCCATCGTTCCCTGAAGTCATTATACTGCAGCACAAGTCTTATGGACATTTCACGGTTGGCCTGGTATCGTAATCTTGTCCTGAAGATATAGCCGTCAAATAAGACCTCCCCGGTCTCCTTGTGTTCGCTTCGGGAGTAATTTATATACGGCTCTATTATCAGGCGGTCGAGCGGCTTCAGATCCAGGCCGAAGAATGCTCCTGTCTCGCGTCCCCTGGCAAGATCGTAATAGGAAACCCCGACGCCGCGCCGCAGTGATAGATTATATCCCAGCCTGTTGCTCAAACGGCTTCCCATATCGAGACCAATTGACCAGAGCCTGTCGAATTCAATATCTCTATATCTCTGCCAGTCTCTATTGTAATATATATTGAAATAAGTCTGGGCAAATCTGGTCTGCATATTGAGGCTGATATTAGAGCTGCTGTTCCTCAGATCACCGCCCTCGAATTCCCATCGCCTGAATTGAAATGCCGAAGGTGTGATTCTCTGGAATATTGAGTTTTTGGGGTAAAAGACATATTCGGCGCCTGCTGAAAATGTCCGATGGCTGTTTATCGGATCGTAACCGAGCTGGGTCCTGTAGGTTGGACTTATCTGGTTGTAATCCAGCATAACATTGAAACTGCGGGATCTCCGCAACAGTCTGGTTATAAATGCTGTTCCATAGTAGGATTCGCCATCAAAGGCCGCCGTATATTTATCGCTATCGAATTTCAAATCGCCGAGCATCGAGTCAAATGAACTGTCATCGGGCTCGCGGGTATGGGTGCCGATATACTGTCCGTCAATCCGGTAGTTCTGCGCAAGCCTGATGTCAAAGTCCAGCGCCAGCACAGTCCCGGAACCGTCATGCTCAAAGCGCCGGTCGGAAGCCAGAAAGCCGATACGTGAATTCTCACCGATTGTCTGCAGGCCCCGAAAAACATTGACATAACTTCGGCCGGTATTCATAAGAATGCTGCTTTCCCGGAGCGGGATTATATAAGGGGAATTTTCATCAACTGCGGATAATGCCGAAATATTTGTTCTGCCCAGACGTCCAATCATTTTTGCTGCAAATTTCGGGTCATTGATCGTGCGGGTATAAAAAGAATTGTAAAGCGTGCGAAAAAGGTCGCTGCCCTCCTGGAAAAAGGGCCGCCGCTCGGGATAAAATAGGGCAAATGTAGTATTGACATCAATTTGCGCGGCATCTGCCTCGATCTGGCTGAAATCCGGGTTGTAAGCTGCCTCAATAGTTATGTCTGAGGTCGGAGAATATTTGCCGCCCAGCGATAAATCACCTGTGATATCACCATTGTCGATTTTCGCAGCGGGATTATCATAGTCGGACAGAGAGCCGGATTGAGTGGCGACAAAAGTCGGAAGAATTTCAATCCCCTTGCCCGGCTGAACATTCTCGATTCCGTTAACCGTACCCCATTGACAGACCCAGCACTCCTCATTGCGGTCATAGGCGGCCCATGAGTACTGGTTATAGCTTTCGCGGGGGCGGCTGCGCCATAAATCGACCTTCCAGTTCTGGACCTCCCGGTTGGGAAATCTGAGGCTGGCAAACGGTATCGCGATCTCGACCTGATACCCAGAATCCGTGATCTCCGCAGCAGATTCCCAGATCAGATCAAAGCCGGCATCCTCTCCCGCCACGCTCGACCACAATCGATCCATCTGAATCCCATATGGATTCACAAGGAATTCATATGCCCTCGAAGCATCAGAATACGTGTCGATCAGCACGCAAACATTATCATCCCCGAAAAAGTGGTCGCGCTGGCACATGGTTGCCCTGATTTCCGCCGGATCATCATTGCAGATAAAAGCAATATAGAGGTTGTCTTCGTCATAGGCCAGCAGGGCCCGTGTTGAAACCTCCGGTTCCGCCAGCTCCCGGGGATGCCTCTCGTGAAACTGGGTTATCTGCGATGCCATCGCCCATTGCCGGTCGTCAAGCTTTCCGTCGATCTTAATTGATTCAGTCAGTTTGGCAATTGCAAGGTCAGGCTTGAAAACAGGCTCAAAGTCCCTTGAAGCAAAAAGAGATAATGGAATTAATAGAATGGCCACCAGAAATACGTAAATGGTTTCGTTACCTTTTTTCATAAACGTCTCCTGGTTATGGTAATCATTACGTCATTTTTCACGATTGGTTGCGGGAATGGATCAAAACAGGAATAAAGTATGCCGTTGGAGTCCATTTATTTTCAAAAAATATTGCTTTGAGGGGCAAGAAGTTACCATAGCATGTGAATGATTTTACACATAGAAAAACCCTCATGTGAAATTAATCACATGACTCCTAAATATAATTCAAAGATCTATTTGAACTTAGACGTATTTTATTGGCATAAAATATTGACAGATTAACCGTAACCTGTTATATTATTACTTAAAGGGGATCGGAGTTTTGGCTTCAATGGATTTGCCATATTATATGACTTCGACCGAATCACGCGGATCGCTTTCCTGATTGAGACGCTTTTGTATCCGCACGAGAGCTTCAATGCAGGCTCGCTTTTACAACCAGGTGACATCGCGATTGATGTTGCTACCTTTTTGGGAAAGGAGGTTTTATGGCCGGAATAAACGATCATAAGACAACCGGACTAAAAAAGCAGCCCGGGTATATCTTCGACATCGATGACATACCTCATTTGAGTGATAGAGAAAAGGCGCGTTTGAAGGAAGTCACACGCTTCTTTGCCTTCCGGTCCAATGAATATTATCTCCGCCTGATCGATTGGGATAATCCCAATGATCCGATCCGTCGCATAATAATTCCTGACGAGGATGAGTTAAACGACTGGGGGGAGATGGACGCCTGCAATGAGCGTTCGGTCACAGTCCGAAAGGGCGTACAGCACAAATATGGCTCAACCGTACTGCTGCTGGTGCATGAGGTCTGTAACTCATTCTGCCGCTACTGCTTCCGCAAACGACTCTTTATTAATGGCGGCAACGAGGTGAGCTATAATGTCGATGAGGGCATCGAGTACATAAAAAAACATAAAGAGGTCAATAATGTCCTTCTGACCGGCGGCGACCCGCTGGTCCTGCCGACACGAAGGCTGGAGAAGATAATAAAGGCCCTGCGCGAAATCGAGCATGTGCGCATCATTCGTCTCGGAACCAAGATGACCGCCTTCAATCCGTACCGCTTTATCAATGACCCGGAGCTACTGGAAGTGCTTTCGCGCTATTCCGAGCCGGACAGGAAGATATACGTAGTCTGTCATTTCGATCATCCCCGGGAGATTACTCCTCAGGCCCGGCAGGCGGTACATCTCCTGCAGAAGGCGGGATGTATCCTCACAAACCAGAATCCGATTATCAGGGGCATCTCGGATAAGCCCAGTGTCATGGCGGAGCTGTGGAATGAGCTCTCCTATATGGGCATGCCCCAGTATTATATCTTCCAGTGCCGTCCCACCGCCGGCAACGAGCCTTACGCGGTACCGATTACCGAGGCCTATTTCAAGATCGAGGAGGCCAAGCGGAGATGTTCCGGGCTGGCCAAGCGCTTGAAATATGTCATGTCGCATGAAACGGGCAAAATCGAAGTTGTGGGTGTGGACGATAATTTCATTTATATGAGATACCATCGCGCCAAACTCGAAGATGATGAGCAGAAATTTATTGTCTGTTATCGCGATGATGATGCTTACTGGTTCGATCATCTGACAGTCGTGGAGGGTCTCGGCGACCAGATCATCGCCGACGAGATGACTCACCGCGCCGGATAGGTTATCGGCAAATATCATTCTGTGTCCCGGGCTGTGGGGCCGAAGAATCTCATGCAATTAAAATATGGAGCCTGCCCAGAATTACGGGCAGGCTTTCTGTATATGCTGCTATTATGCTGGCGGGTTATCTAATCCGACGACAGTGGCGCCAGTTTGAGAAACCCGGCGCACATATTAAGATCCCCATTCTCAGTAGATTACATTGAGGAGCCGAATGCGATTCGCCAGTGTCGTTGAAGAGCTATTGATAAATGAGATTTATATTGTCTTATTTGTTGTGGACTTCTCGACAAATACAGGCAAATTATATCAAATTTTTGCTCAATATACGGTTACCCCCTGACGATAAAAAGAATATAACAACCAGATTCGGCACCTGGACACATGCTTTCTGGCTATATTTGTGGAGGCAGTATGCCATTTTTCGCATGGCAGGACAAATATGACATTAAAATTTCGAGCCTCGATGAACAGCATCGTGGAATTGCGGGGATGATCAATAATTTATATGACTCCCTCGAGCGCGGCGTATATACTGACGAGAATGTCGGTTCGGTGCTGATTCCGATTGTGGAATGCCTCAAATATCATTTCCAGACCGAAGAGAAGATGATGATGGAATCCAATTACGAGGAATATCATTATCATAAATCCACGCATGACCGTCTGACCGACGAGGTCATGCTGTCGGTAATAAAAATCAAGAAGAACGAGCAGGTGAACGCCCGCGAAATTCTGGTGGTGATACGCGACTGGCTTCTGAATCATATCGAGGAAGAGGATCGAAAATTGACCGCGGTCCTGAATCAAAGCCCCCAGGCAAAATAGATTTATTTCCCCGCACAGATTTAAACCCGCTTTGTTTTAGAGCGGGTTTTTTTATTTGCTCTTCGGAACACCGCCCCTTCTCCCCGGCTTATATAAAAATAAACAGAACTAAAAGGAGCCAGCTATGAAGTACAAATTACTCGGTAATAGCGGACTGCGGGTATCCGAACTTTGCCTGGGCGCGATGACCTTCGGCGAGGAATTCGGCTGGGGAGCCTCGAAGAAGGAAAGCAAGAAGATCTTTGACGCCTTTGCTGAGGCGGGGGGAAACTTTATAGATACCGCCAACAAATACACACTCGGCACCAGCGAAAAATATTGCGGTGAATTCATCTATCAGCAGCGCGAGCATTTCGTACTTGCGACCAAATACACCCTCACCATGAAAGAGGATGACCCCAACTTCTGCGGAAACCATCGCAAAAACATGATCCAGTCGGTCGAGGCCAGCCTGAAACGCCTGAACACTGAATATATCGATCTTTTGTGGCTTCATGCCTGGGATTATATGACCCCCCAGGAGGAGATCATGCGTGCGCTTGATGATCTGGTGCGCATGGGTAAGGTCTTTTATATCGGTATTTCCGACACTCCGGCCTGGATTGTTTCGCGCGCCAATATGCTGGCGGAGTTACGCGGATGGACTCCTTTTGTGGGTTTGCAGATCAAATACAGCCTGCTGGAGCGCACAGTGGAACGTGAACTTCTGCCCATGGCGCGTGCATTGGATCTGGCTGTCACACCGTGGGGAGTGATCGGCGGCGGAGTCCTGACCGGCAAATATAAAAAATCAGGTAATAAAATCGAGGCTGAGGATTCGGAGCGGGTGAAGACACGTGAAACTGTCCCGGACCGTGATCTCGAAATTGCCGCCAAAGTGCAGGAGATAGCAAAGAAGCGCGGCGTATCCGCTGCTCAGGTGGCGATCAACTGGGCCCGCCAGCAGAAGGGCGTGATTATTCCAATCATCGGGGCCCGAAAAGAGGAGCAGATCAAAGACAACCTGAAATGCCTCGAGTTCGAGTTAAACCAGGACGAGCTTGACGCTCTGGACAGGGTCAGCAAGGTCGATCTGGGCTTCCCGCATGAATTCCTGCACAGTGAATCGATTATAAAGGTACTCTTCGGTGAAACCTTCGATCAGACCGAAAACCACCGCAGCTTTTTGTAATTGATTATTGCCAGGAAATATGCAGAGAATACTCTATGCGCGACCGGTCAGGCGCCCGGTCCTGAGACGCCCCTTTCCATACTCCAAGTTCCATTAGTTTGGCTGGCGCACCCAAACCGGTCAATGGCCGGACCTCTGGGTGCTCTTGGTGTCTTGGTTGACTTTTGTGCACTTACATCTCGCGAGTCCTGTTTTGACAAGCACCGATCCTTGATGGGAAAATGTCGCGGGCCTCAGCGTCATGATGTTTGACGCGCCGCCCATCCCTCAATAGCTGGCAATAAATTTGATAGAACGCGCTGTGAATAAACAATGCTGCACAAACGGAAAGCTTATTGTTTTGCTAAAGTACTTGAGTTCGACGTTCAAACCATTAACATAATTTTTCTTGAAAATTCATTTTATTCAAAAAGGACTTGACTTGCGACTTTCGATCATGTAAATTTTTCAAGTGGGGTTTACTTTGGTAGTGTTCATAAAGCCTCAAAAAAAGTCCATGATTTAGTCCTAATTTCGATGTGGGGCAACGACGGCAGAAGTGACCGCATGCCTACCCGAGCGTTTTTACTTGCCGTGGAAATGGATTACTTAGCAATTATTCACGGGGGAATGGGCAGAGGATAAATCGATTATTTCCCATAGCTGGAAGCGATTTTGTCAGGGGAGTACTGTATCGTGTCCAAATTGGTTAATACATTGAAATCAAAAAAATTATCCGGGAAGAATCGGGACTAATGATTATACTGATCCCGGGATGGCCGAAGGGGGGTGATATCAAAATATAAAAATCGTTATTCAAAGACTCACCCCATTACCGATCACACTTAACTTTTCAGGAGGTTTGATTATGTATCAAATGCGCCAAGGAAAACGAGGACTAGTTCTCCCCATATTGTGTCTTCTTATAATCGCAATGGTTGGAATAGTGGCGGCCAAATCTGTGTATGTGGCAGCCAATCACCACACCCGTCAATTTGACGCCTGGAATATAGGTTCTGCTGGATTAGTCAGCTATCAGGCAACATATACCCTTCAATACTCAACTGACCCGGCGGGAATTGCAATCGATGCTGTCACTTCTGATAGTATTCCAATCATGTTCATCTCCAGCGAATTTAGCGGTGGTGTTGAAATTGTAAATCCAGTTACTCTCGAATATATAGGCGTGTCGACCGGTCCCTCGAATCTTGCCGGGCTTGATGTTGACGACGTGGATGATATTGTCTATGCCTTGAGGAGGCAAACACGTGAACTCTATATTTACCAGTGGGATCCAGTAAGTCAGACCATGACCCAACTGGCTGTGGTATTGCTGCCCGGTATGTCCTGGGGCTATGGGATTGCGTTGAACGATTCCCTAGACGTACTATGGGTTACTGATACTCCCAACGGCATGGTTCGCGCATATGATGTCAACGTCACTGCTTGGAGTGACATTTCTGAGGTTCCATCCCTTTCATTCAGTGTGCCCCATTCTCCCGTTGATATCACTGTTGATGGCCGTAGAAATCTAGTATTTACTGTTGCCGGCTGGGCTGATTCCCCGCTTCTCACCAAATATGATGTGGCCAGTCAGATTCAAACCACGGTTAACTGCGGGGGCGGTATCGGCGTTGCAGTTGATGAAATGTCGGGATATGTCTATATAACTCGCGGAACATGGCAGGGCGGTGGAAGCATGGATGATATTCAAGTATGGGATTGCAGCACAAGTCCATTCACCTTGATCCAGCAGACACCGCGGATTGGCGATCCAGCCGGATTAGCTATCGGTAATGTCGCTTATAATCCGCTTAACCTGGCTAAGAACGATCAAGTTCAAGGGTATGGAGTCTATATCGGTCAAACATTTCCTTATTTAATCACCTATGACAATTATAAGCATGATTTTGATGTAACCGGAGTGATGGTCCGTGACGACTTACCGGAGGAACTTGATTTTATATCTGAAATGATGGATGGCGTACCCGGTACCGGAGTATATGATCCAAGTGAGCATGCTATTACCTGGGACGTTGGTACAATTTCCGCCGGTCAGCCTGGTCCTGATATTGAGTTGGTTGTTAGAGTGAATCAGAATGCAATTCCCGGTACTACGATTTACAACCAGTGTAATATCTGGTGTGACCAGTTTGATACAACGACCGTGCCTGGAATAGATCCAGAAGATCCCGAACCAGGTCCAGGTGGGGGAACAGATATTTTGCCCTCCGTACCTGTTGCCTTTGACATCAAACCAACTTCTTGCCCAAATCCAATAAATATTAAACCTTATAGATCGGAGGATTTGACCGCGGCGAATGTATCCGAAAAGTTGGTTCCATATTTGGATCGGAAACCTAACGCCGTCCTGCCGGCCGCTATCCTGGGAACAGCCGATTTTGATGTCTCGGAAATTGACCCGGCTACATTGATGCTTGAAGGAGTCCCTGTCTTAAGGTGGAGTATTGAAGATGTGGGGACACCGGTCAACCCGGATGCGCCTGAATGCGAATGTAATACATTGGGAGGTGATGGCTATACCGATCTAACCCTGAAATTCGACATGGAAGGCGTGGTGGCTACTTTGGGAGAGGTTTATGACGGAAATGAAATTGCATTGAATATCAGCGGTCAACTTTACGATGGCACTGAGATTACCGGTTCCGACTGTGTGATAATTAGAGCGGAACGGGCGGTTGATGGCATATTCGCACGTTCAAATGAGGTGCCTGAGTCGTTTGAACTCAAACAGAACTACCCAAATCCATTCAATCCTGAAACAGAAATAGTATTTGACCTTCCAAAAGGCTGCCAGGTCAAACTGGAGATATTCAATATTACCGGCCAGAGAGTTGCTGTGCTGGCCAATAGGTACTTTGATGCAGGCAGCTATTCTGTAATTTGGAATGCCGTCGGGCAAACGTCCGGAGTTTATTTTTATAGAATAGCGACAGATAACTATATTGAGTCCAAGAAGATGATTCTGTTGAAGTAACACTATTTAAGGAAGTCCAAGACCTGTTCGTGCGCGGCGTACCTCCGGTGCGCCGCGTTTTTGTGGATCTTCTTATATAGATCAACATCTGAACGTTAAAACACCGGGAAACCGGTTAGTCAACGTCTCATTTGGGATCGGCTGACAGGCAGAAAATCATTGACAGTTTAATGCATTTTTATATATTTCGCCAAGCTTACCAGATCGCAGCTTTGGGCCAAATCTGTAATGAATGATTGTATTTAAAATATCCATAAGCGGAGGCATATCATAATGTTCAGAAAACCCTCTTTGCTCTGCCTTGCAGTGGTGATTACATTTATCGGCTTGACCACCATTCATGGACGTGCTGAGAATGTTTGCGGGGATGTCAACAATGATGCTGAGGTTAATGTCAGTGATGCGGTCTGGACTGCTAATTATATTTTTATCGGCGGGCCTGAGCCGGTGCCATTCTTATCGGGAGAAGTCAATTGCGATGGTTCCGTTAATGTCAGCGACGCTGTCTGGATAGCCAATTACGTATTCACGGGAGGCAATGATCCATGCGATTCCGATGGTGACGGCATTCCGGACTGCCACCCTGATTGTCCTCCAACAGTGACCGATATAGACGGCAATGTTTACCAGACAGTTCTGATTGGTGACCAGTGCTGGATGATGGAAAATCTGAAAGTAACACACTATCGTAACGGTGATCCGATTCCTGAGGTGACCGACGGAGGCAGCTGGGGGATGCTTTCAACAGGCGCCTACTGCAACTATGATAACAACGAGAGCTATGTAGCTGTCTATGGCCGATTATACAACTGGTATGCCGCCGCTGACAGCCGCAATATTGCGCCGGATGGTTGGCATGTCCCCAGCGATGCCGAGTGGAAACAGTTAGAGATGTATCTCGGCATGAGCCAGGCTGATGCCGATGCTACGGGCTGGCGCGGTACCGACGAGGGCGGAAAGTTGAAGGAAGCTGATACAACCCATTGGCAGAGCCCCAACAATGGCGCTACCAACGAAAGCGGTTTTACTGCGCTACCCGGCGGCTACCGCAGCAGCTCCGGTCGTTTTTACTTTGAGCATTTCGATGCTTTTTTCTGGACCCAGACAGATTATGATATTCTGACAGTGTGGTATCGCTATCTTAATTATTATCATTCGGAGATATCCCGCAACAATATTTATAAGCAGTTCGGGTATTCGGTTCGTTGTGTCGGGGATTGATAAGATATTCTTATTGGCGATTAAAATCCGGCAGCGCACTGCGCTTTTTCAGATCTACCGGGACTTTTCTCTCATCTTACTTAAAAACCGCGAGCGCAGTTTGTCACCCATCAGAGCCTGCTTGACCGGGGGCAGTTTCAAGAATCCACCGACAACCGCACGCATGAAACCGTGCGATTTACTCTGAGGATTGTTGAATATCAGGTTCTGCAGGGTATCATTGTTGAGGGATTGCAGGATTACCCTTTCAAATGTGTCCTCGGGGTAAAGCACTCTCTGGCCACGCTCCCTGAGCTTCATCGATTCAGTTGCGCACTCAAGCGCACATACGCCACAGCCGATACATATCGATTCATCCACCACAGGATTGTCATCGTCGTCCATTGCGATCGCATCGATCGGGCAGGCCTCGGCGCATTCACCGCATCCGATACAATCATCTTCGTCGTGTTTGGCAATGAACCTCGATGTGACCACCGCATTCGGGTAACCGTACTCTTTGATACCGGCCAGCGCATTACAGCAGCATCCACAGCACATGCAGATAAAGCCGACCTCTTTTTTGACATTGTCAGCATTGAAGACCAGACGCATATCTCTGGCTTTGGCGACATTTTCGAGCATCTCTTCCTTCGACACCTCTTTACCCATGTTATGCCGAATCAAATAGTCGGCGGCAGAATCAAAAGAAGAACACATCTCCAGGGGCACATCGCATTTTTTTTCACCCAGGTGATATTTCTCGTGACGGCAGGAGCAGATTCCGATTGCAAATCGTCTGGCTGATTTAACGATCTCTGTCGCTTTTTCGTAATCGAGAATTTCCGAAAATTCGCCCGGGTCTACTGCTTCTTCATGCGGGAGAGTTCGCAGCGGTAGGCTGATATTTTTATCCTTAAGGTTGGAGCTGTAAAAGGAATCATCACCATGCATATAATCATTCATGAGCCGCGCCCAGATTTTATGGTCGCTGCCTTCTCCGGTGCGCATCATGGTGAATTCGAAAATTCCTACCACCATCGGCGAAAGCGTGTAAAAACAACGCTCACCATGACACATATCGATCACGAGGCCTTTATCCGCCATACTCTCAAGTGTCTTCACGAGTTTGTCTCTATTGAGTCCGGTAGTCTTCTGGATATACTCCAGCGGATGCACGCCGTAGGGCATCTTGACCGCCACCTCGGCCTCATCCTCGGAATAAAGTTCCTTTAGAATGGCGTATAGCGAATCATTCCATGGCGCGCGTGCAGTCAGCCCGTCGATCTTTTTTCCCAGTTTGCGATAAAGATCCTTGCCGGCCAGATGGCCCATAATGTCCTCCGGATATGGATTCCTGAATATAAAGCAAAAAATATTACTCAAGGTAAAATTTGGCAATGTAAATCTTTCATCTATATGGCTTCATTTTAAGTCCAATGGAAGCAGTAAGAGCCAACCACATTAGGGATAAACATATTCCGGGAGTCTTTTTCTTCTTGACATTTTCCTTCAAAATAGTATATTTTTTATACTTCAAGTAAAGCAACGGGGGCAAGTACCTTTATTAATCGGAAAGTCGGTAACGTCTTTTCCAACAATTCTATATTTTCGGGGGCATTAATAGATACAGGTTCAATGGGGTATGGCTGCTTGGATAGACGAATTTTATCTTATCCGAGCGGGAGGAAAATCTTATGTGCAATGGACCTTGATTAGATGACCTGACTGCGTATTGCAGTTGATCGAATATGCAGTATGAATTTTGATTTATTAAAAGTAGGAGGTACAATGCGTAATGCTATATTTATTGCCGTGGTCTTCTATCTTCTATTAATGCCTGCGGCGCTGCAGGCGCAGAACGAAGACACGGTAAAGATCGTCAGTATTCAGGTTGACCCCGATCCTGTGAATCCGGTTAAATTCGGCCTGCCTGTCAACCTTGTAGTCACAGGGAATCCAGGAAATATGGATGACCAAATTTCTGCGGCATCTCTGGGACACTACTTTGATCCCGGCGATTATGTCACAATTGACTCGGTCAGGCTGACAGGAGGCCTGGCTTGGGGTAATATCGCTTGGAACGGATCTTATCACGATGATGCGCAAAATCTCGGAGTTATCGGATTTGTTCTTATGTATCCCAATTATATCCTTCCAGGCGAATCCGGACTGCTGGGGACGTTATGGTTCACCCTGGATGCCAATGCTCCGGATCATGTGATTGAAATTGACTCCGGCTATTTCCCGCCTGCAGGAGATTATATACTTACCAATGGTAATGGTGTATCAATATATCCGGAATTTGTGGCCGGGACAATTACTGTCGGGACGGGAATATCGTCGGAGCTTGTGGTGAGCCCTACGGCCCTGACTTTCGAGGCCACTGTCGGAGGCACAGACCCGTCTCCACAATCATTCAATATTTCCAATGCGCAATCTGGAGATATGGCCTGGACAGCTACGGAGGATGCCACCTGGTTCGGGCTTTCAGCGACTTCCGGATCCGTACCACCCGCTGCTGATGTCGATGTCTCTGTAACCATAAGCGGGCTGACGGCGGATACATATGTTGATACAATTCTGGTGGAAGCGCCGGGAGCGACTAATTCACCCCAGGAGGTTATAGTTACCCTTAATCTCACCGAACCTCCCGACCTCTCGGTAACACCGGCCTCACTGCTGTTTGAGGGAGTTGAGGGCGGAATCAATAATGATGTACAAAATATTTACATCGAAAATACCGGCGGAGGTGAGCTTAACTGGACAGCCTCAAATGATTCCAGCTGGCTGGACGTTGTGCCACCATCAGGAACTGGTCCTGCCACGCTTGATGTAAGTGTTGACCTGGCCGGTCTGACTGCAGGAACTTATCTCGATTCAATTGAAATTGCAGCCGAGGGGGCGGTCAATTCGCCGCAATTTGTTGAGGTCACGCTGGACATCGCTGTTCCTCCTGAAATCGTCCTTGATCAGGTGCTTTTCAGTTACACCATGACATATATGGATCCCCAGCAAACAGATGATCTGGGAATAACCAATGGCGGAGACGGTGAACTGAACTGGACTGCTGACAATAATTATTTATGGCTATCGCTCGATATTGTAAGCGGTACTGCGCCTTCAACGGTAACATTCACTGTGGACCCGAGCGGCCTTGCGCTGGGAACACATTATGATACGATCACAGTCTCGTGTGCGGAGGCCTCCAATTCTCCGCAGCTTGCGGAGGTTGTGCTTGAAATCCAGAGCCCTTATCTGTGCTGTGACGTTACAGACGACCAGACTGTCAATGTAAGTGATGCCGTTTACATTACAAATTATGTCTTTATTGGAGGCGGTGCGCCTGATCCATTGGAATCAGGCGACTGTACATGCGATGACAATTGTAACATTAGCGACGCCGTCGCAATTATTAACTTCGTTTTCATCGGCGGCTATGATCCCTGCGATCCCAATGATGACGGCATTCCGGATTGCGGTCCGGGTTCAGGACCTGGTCCTGGTGAATGCACTTCGGTTACCGATATAGATGGTAATGTCTATCCGGCAATTCAAATTGGGGATCAATGCTGGATGATGGAGAACTTGAAGGTAACGCACTTCCGGAACGGTGACCCGATTCCGAATGTTACCGATGATATTGAGTGGATGGAGCTCACCGCTGCAGCTTATTGTGATTATGATAATGATGATGCCAACTCTGATGTATATGGCAGATTATACAACTGGTATGCCATCGATGACCCTCGCGGGTTGGCTCCGGAGGGCTGGCATGTGCCTACTGATGAAGAGTGGAAGCAGCTGGAGATGTATCTTGGAATGAGCCAGGCAGAGGCCGATGCCACGGGTTGGCGTGGGACTGATGAGGGCGGCAAATTAAAAGAGGCAGGCACAATCCATTGGTATGCACCAAATACTGGCGCTACGAACGAAAGCGGTTTTACAGCATTGCCGGCAGGAATGCGCCATCCCTTTGCGCTGTTCGAAGGGCTATTTCTCTATACCACCTTCTGGACCTCCACCGAGGACAGTGACTTTTCAGCATTTATTCGTCAGCTTTACAATAATTACGAGCAGGTCTGGCGTTTCTTATTTGATAAAAAATCCGGATGTTCAGTTCGTTGTGTCAAAGATTGATTGTTTGAATCCGATATTAATACCCGGCGGAGCACATTGAATTTTCGTGCGCGGCGTACCTCCGGGGGCGCCGCGATTCTATTTGCCCTCGATCCTTTTCCTTCTTACGGCCTGGATCTTAAGGCCGATGCGGTCAACCAGCGCAGGAGAGAGTTTATTTAAGAACACTACCAGCTTGCCAAGTCCGCTGAGGACTTTCTGTCGTTTGCGCTTAGCTGCGGCTTCGATAATGAGCTTAGCGGCTTTCTCGGCGGACATCATTCTATTATTATAAAATCGCAGTCCCGCCTCGCCTGACTTCTCACCGCTCGGTTGGATAATATTTCCGGCAAAATTCGTCACAACAAGTCCGGGATATATCACTGTCACAGAAACATATCTGTCATGCAGCTCATGGCGCAGGGCATCGAAAAATCCGGCCATGGCGAACTTACTGGCACAATAACCTGTACTGCCCCATGCCGCAACCTTGCCGAGCACACTGGAGATGCCCACTATGCGACCTCTCATTCTTATAATATGCGGCAGGGCATAGTAGGTGCAGTAAACCGAACCCCGGAAGTTGACATCCATGACATTTTCGAAGCCACGCAGATCGGGAAGATCGCTCAGATGTCCTGATGAGCCGTAACCCGCATTATTTATGAGGGTATCAATACGCTTATATTCTTCCAATGTCTCCTCGATGATCTTCTTGCACTCTTCCTCGCGCGCCACATTGGCTGTAACCACAAGCGCTTTACCGCCGCGGTTTCTGCATTCCGTGGCGATCTCCTCCAGCCGCTCTTCGCTCCTGGCGGCAAGGACCAGCCAGGCGCCCTGGTCGGCAAGCTGCAATGCCAGCTCCTGGCCGATTCCGCTCGAGGCGCCGGTTATGATGACTACATTGTCTTTGAATACTTTTGCCGACATATAATTACCCGGGTATAAGCAAAGATATCATGTTCTATTGTCGTGAATGTAAGCAAAGAATGATAATTAATGCAAGAGATTTATAAGTAATGATGTGCAGTGGCAAAGGTCATTCTTGAGTTTCTTCGCTGTAAACACCGGTCTGCATGACCTCGATAATGCCCAGATCATTGTAGGTGATCTCTACTGTCTTGGAGGTGTCCAGAGTTAACGGGTCTGTCAGAATCGTCTTTGTGCTGGCCACCGGCAGGATCCGTTTCAGGTCTTTGATTAGCCCGATCATGCTCTTTTCTTCATTTCCCAGTTGAGTGGTCCTGAACTGGTCATCACTGTATATGTAATCCTCGATATAGATTACCCGGGAGAAGCGATATAATTCATCCAGGCCCAGGAGATTCCCGAGCCTCCTGAACTTGATGACTTCCATCTCGATTTGAAATGCGCTGTCATCCAGATAGACTTCATCTGCCAGGAGAGGACGATTTCTTTCATCGAAAGTCTGCAGGACCAGAAGCGGCTTCTCACTCTCGGACTGACTGAACGATATTTGCGCCAGGGGAATATTGCGGTTCAATACAAAATAGTTCTTCAAACTCGAATTAAACCAGAAGAACGACTGGGAAACAAGAATCAGGATTAAGCCCGAAACGATCAGAATGGCGCGTACCCATTTATTCGCCTTTTTGGGGGCATATCCCTGAGATTTGGACTTCTTCAGACCGTAAATGATCTCCAGCAGGGAGAAAAGGAGCAGTCCCAGTCCGACTAAAAAAATTAAGAATGCCGCTAATGTCAGTTTTGCGCTCATATAATACTAATAATGTGCTTTATACATACCTAAAACTTTGCCACATACTTGTGGACAACTCTTAAATCCCTAAATTAAAGTTGCGCCTTATTGCTTTGTAATGCAAGGAATTGTCGGATTTTCCACATCTCCAATCAAGTTATCCACAGTACAAATTGTCACTTAGTAATCTTATCGGCCGATTTTACCGGAAGATTATCATTCATTTTGCATGCACCGTGAAAAACTGCGCCCTGCTCCACGACCAGGCTTTTTGTCTTTATATCGCCATTTACCATAGACTTAGCCTGTAATTCAATTCTCTCGGAGGCATGTAAGTTGCCATCCACACGGCCTGTGATAACTGCGGATTTTGTATGGATATCAGCCTCGACTTTACCGTCCGGGCCAATGCTGATTGTTTCGCTGCACTTCACTGAGCCCTTGACCTTGCCGTCAACTCTGAGGCTTCCCTGCACATTAAGGGTGCCGTCAAAGACAGCATCCTTCCCGACTACTGTATTAATATTTTCTGCCATATTAATTCCCTATGCTGTAGTTTTCGCTTTTCAGATATGGTTCTGGATTTATAGCAACATCGTTGCGCCTGATTTCATAATGTGTATGCGGCCCGGTTGACTTTCCGGTGTTGCCGCTCAACGCGATCAAATCGCCTTTTTTTACCACTTCGCCCTCGGCCACAAGGTTTACCAGGTTGTGTCCGTAGACAGTCTTGAAACCTTCTGACCCTTTTTCGCCGGTATGATCTATAATTACCATCTTACCAAATATATCGTCCCATCCGGCAAATTCTACAACCCCATCTGCAGTTGCATAAACTTTTGTACCTTCTTTATTGACTATATCGACCCCGAAATGCCTGCGGGTCAGATTCTCGTCATCGGGGTTAAAGCCCCGTGTTATGCGCCCCTGCGAGGGCATGCCGCTGGGAATAACATCGAGAATCGTTCTCTCAGAGAGGGGATGATCGAGGTTCAAAAGAATATCACTGTTTTCAAGAAAAACCACCAGGGCCGAATCTTGAGCAGTGCTGGCCAATGGTCCGCTTTGATCGGAGGAAACGCCGACAAGATTCAAAACGCGTTTTAGAAGAACCGTGTTGGATTTCAGGTTTTCCTCCAGAAGCTGAATTTTTCTGTTTTCCTGCAGTAGCATGGAGTTTTCCTCCAGGAGAGCGCGGTTCTGATTATGGGCCTGACTCAACTTGCCCAGCATATAAAAACTGGAGAGGGCGCCCAGAAGCAGAATCGCCAGCAATGATATAATCAGCCAGATCAGAAATGTGGGGACCCTGAATGTTCGGGTTTTCTCCGATGATCCCGAGAGGTACATCAGTGTCGAATAACGCATCTTCACTTCAGCCGTCAACCCTCCAGAATCAATTCAAGTAAACGGGTGAGATCCGAATCGGAATAGAATTCAATTTCGATTTTTCCCTTCTTCAGCCCGCGTTTAAGGTTGACCCTGGTACCCAGATGTCTTTTCAAGCGGGTCTCCGCATCGGCAAGGTCGGGCGGCAACTTCTTGAGCTTCAAACTCTTGCCGCGTTTCTTGCGTTTCTTGCCGTAGATCAATTCCTCCAGCACCCGGACTGAAAGATTTTCATCAATGATCTTACGGGCCACCTCCAGCTGTTCTCTCTCAGAGTTTAAGGCCAGAATCGTGCGCGCATGACCGCCGGAGATTTTACCCCTCCGGATTAGATCCTTTACTTCTTCCGGAAGATTTAGAAGACGCAGGGTATTGGTGATCGTAGAGCGGTTTTTGGAGACCTTCTGCGCCAGCTCATCCTGGGTCAGCCCGTATTCATTGATCATGCGTGCGTATCCCTCGGCCAGTTCCATGATGTTCAAGTCCTCGCGCTGAAGATTCTCGATCAACGCCAGCTGCATCTGCTCCATACGCGACAGCCCTTCAACCAGAATTGCCGGCACCCGTTCCAGACCGATCATCTGCGCCGCTCGAAATCGTCTCTCACCCGCCACCAGCTGGAAATTCCCATTGACCGCCCTGATCAGAAGCGGTTGAAGAATCCCGTTACGGGTGATCGAATCAGCCAGATCCTTGAGAGATGATTCATTAAACTCTCGACGCGGCTGGTCGGGGTTGGATGTTATTCTGTCAGTTTCAACGACAATGAATTTCTTCCTGTCGGAAACATCTATGTCGTTGGGAATTAGCGCACTAAGGCCCTTGCCCAGTTTCATTTTAGTCATTTTTCAGCACCTCCTCGGCAAGCTCGAGATAATTTTTCGCCCCGGTCGAGAGCGCATCATAAAAAATAATCGGCTTGCCGAAACTGGGCGCTTCGGAAAGCCTCACATTCCTGTTGATGACCGAGTCAAACAGCTTGCCGTCAAAATATTTTCTCGCCTCTTCCGCTACCTGACGCGATAAATTCAGGCGCGAATCATACATGGTCAAGAGCACACCTCCCAGCTTCAGATCATAGTTGAGGGAGCTCTGTACCATCCTTATGGTCTGCAGAAGCTGGCTCAGACCTTCCAGGGCATAATACTCGCATTGTATGGGGATGATTACCTCTGTGGCCGCAGTCAGAGCATTTAAGGTCAGAAGACCCAATGATGGCGGGGAGTCGATCAGAACAAAATCGTAATTCTTTTTGCAATCGGCGATTACGTCTTTAAGGCGATACTCTCGTCGGTCATAGCCGACCAGTTCAACCTCCGCCCCCACCAGATTAATGTTGGCCGGGACCATCTTCAGAAATCCCACCTGTGTTTCAACCACAGCATCGGAAATATTGGTATCGCCCGTGATAACATCATAAATCGTTTTGGGTAAATTGTTTTTGTCCAGACCCATCCCGCTTGTCGTATTGGCCTGGGGATCGAAATCGATCAGAAGTACCGATTTTTCAGCAACAGCCAGGCAGGCGGAAAGATTGATTGCCGTGGTGGTTTTACCCACACCCCCTTTTTGATTTGCAATTGCGATTACCCTGGTCATACAAAAATGTCCCTCTTATACATATAGCTTTGAGCAGGAATATTAAAAGAATGTTTTATAATTAATGCAAGAATTTTTTAAACAGTCTTAATTAATTTTAGGAAGCGAAGATCGCCGGGATAATTGGGAAGCGAATACAAATTCTCCGATCCCAGTCTGAATGGCGCATCTTCGATCTCTTTGAGCTCCTCCGGCACTGTCTCTCCCAGGTAGAAGATCAGGCTTCCCTCCTCGCGCAATGCCCTGCCGGCAAATGCGAGCACTTTTTTGAAATTGCCCAGAGCCTTGACTGTAATATAGTCTATTTCTCTCTCGGGTCTGTATTCCTGAAACTGGAGATTCACAAATTCGCAGTCCCTCAGATTCAATTTGGACGCGGCCTCGTCCTGAAAAGTGATTTTTCTGGGACTGGAATCGAGCGAGATCAGATGAATCTCCGGCCAGAATATTTTCAGTACTATGCCCGGAAAGCCGGCGCCGCTGCCTATGTCAAGGAGGGTGGAGTTCTTCTCAGGACTCATGAATTTTGTCAGCGCCGAGCTGTCGATAATCTGCTTGACGATTTCGCTTCCGGTATCTGTCTTTGAAACCAGGTTGAGCGATGCATTGAACTTCTCCACCAGGCGGGCGTAGGAATCCAGCGCCGCCAGTATTTCCCCGGAATACTCCACTCCGAATTGGTGAAGGTAGGTCTCTATATCATCCCTGAAAATCATGTTCTTCCTGTCAATGTTTCACGTGAAACATCTGTGTTGATGATCCAGTCATTCTGAGGGAGCGCAGCGACCGAAGAATCTCTTTAGAATCAAACAGATTCTTCGCTTCGCTCAAAATGACAGATATAAAAAGTCAGTGCTCTTTCTCTTTTAGCGCTACCCTTAATCCTTCCTTGAATTTCTTCAGATATATAGTCAATACCGTTATATCTCCCGGCGATATGCCGGATATTCGTGAGGCCTGGCCGACTGTCGCGGGGCGCAGGCGGTTCAGTTTTTCGGCCGCCTCGGTCTTCAACCCTTTGCAGAAGGCATAGTCGAAATTATCGGGAATCCTCTCATGCTCCAGTTTGTCGAATTTCTCGATCTCCCGCATCTGCCGCTCAAGATAGCCCTGGTACTTAACTTCGATTTCGATCTTCTTCAATATCCGGCCGGAAAGCTCCGCCAGGGCATCATCGTATTCTTTCAGGAGATCAATACCGACCCCGGGAACTTTTAACGCCTTTTCGAAGGTGATTTTGGTGCGGCCATTATTCAGGAAATCGGCCGGAAGTTTCTTGACCTCAATAAATAGCCTCTTTAGGGACTGACGATGTTTCTTCTGCTCCGCGCTCTCCTCCAGGAATTTCTGGTAATGTTCTTCGGCAATCAGTCCAAACTTGTAGCCGTATTTAAAAAGGCGCTCATCGGCATTATCCTCGCGCAGATACAGCCGATGCTCGGCGCGTGAGGTGAACATACGGTACGGTTCCTCGGTCGATTTGGTGGTCAGGTCATCCATCAGCACACCGATATAAGCCTCCGAACGTAACAGGCTGAAAGGCTTTTCGTTCTTAATCTTAAGAGCGGCATTTATTCCCGACATCAGCCCCTGCGCAGCCGCTTCTTCGTACCCGGAGGTACCGTTTACCTGCCCCGAAAAATACAGTCCCTCGATCAGCTTGGTCTCGGTGGTGGTATAAATCTGGTAGGGAAAGAAGAAATCGTATTCGATCGCATATCCCGGCTGAGTGAATTCCACCTCCTCGAGCCCGATGACCGTTTTGATCGCCTTCTTCTGGACTTCTTCATCGAGGCTGGTCGGGAAACCGTTAGGATATATCAGGTCCGTATCCAATCCCTCGGGCTCCAGAAATATCTGGTGGCGGTCCTTATCCCTGAATCTGACGACCTTATCTTCAATCGAGGGACAATAGCGCGGACCGATACCCTTGATCTGTCCGGAGTACATGGCCGAGGAATCCAGATTATCGAGAATAATCCGATGAGTATCTTGATTTGTGAAAGTTATATGGCAAATAGCTTTATTGCCATTTATGGAATTCGACCTGAATGAAAAAGGCGGAAAATCCGGGTCGCCATACTGCGATTCGGTTCTGGAGTAGTCTATCGTTTTTCCATCCAGACGGGGCGGGGTGCCTGTTTTCAGGCGGCCGCTTTTGAATCCCAGGGCAATCAGCTTTTCCGATAATCCCAGAGAGGGTTTCTCGCCCATCCGCCCGGCCGGAATCTTTTTTCTGCCGATATGAATCAGGCCATTTAGAAATGTCCCTGCTGTTATAATTAAACATCGGCAGTTGATTTTTCTGCCGCCCTCGGTTATCGCCGCACTGACATGACTGCCATTGACTTCCAGATCAACCACGGCATCCTCGAGAAAATCCAGGTTGCCCTGATTCAGGACCGCGCCGGTGATATATTCGCGATATAATTTACGGTCGGCCTGTGCGCGCGAGGAATGAACTGCCGGGCCGCGGGAGAGATTCAACCTGCGGTACTGGATACCGGTGCGGTCAATCGCCAGACCCATCTCACCCCCCAGGGCATCGATTTCCTTCACCAGATGTCCCTTGGCCTGCCCCCCGATAGCGGGATTACAGGACATCTGCCCGATCGTGTCCTTCCTGAGGCTCACCAGCAGGGTGGAACATCCCATTCTTGACGCCGCCAGGGCGGCCTCCGCTCCGGCATGCCCTCCGCCGGCAACAACTATTTCATAATGCAGATTTGTCATATCTTATTAGTATATGATACAGAAAATAGCCTGTTTTTAGTTTGTGACAAGCTCAAAATTTTTCTATAAAGCTTAATGTTTCACGTGAAACATTTTGATTTTAGTTGGCATGACAATTATTTACCGATGCAGAATTGCGAAAATATTTTGTTTAAGATATCTTCCGGAGTAGTCTTGCCGATAATCTCTTCCAATGCGTTGACAGCATTCTTCAGATCAAATGCCAGGAATTCATAGCTGGCCTTCTCTTCCAGCCCCTGCTCCACCTTATCCAGAAATCCGAGCCCCTTGCTAAGGGCATCGCGATGGCGGACATTTGTGATAATAGTCTCGTCTTTGAGACTGGATTTTTTCACTATGCCGGCAGATTTGATGATCAAGTCTCGAAGCTGCTCAAGACCGATCCCGGTCTCTGCGGAAACCGGCAGCGGGTTATACTCAGCCAGGGAGATTTTGCGGGCCTCCAGCATAGTCTCATCTATCAGGTCCGCCTTGTTTGCCAGCAGAATATAATTGACCGAGCCCAGCGCCTCAGTCAGGCTCCTGATATCATCCAGAATCTCGGGATCTGTCATATCCACCAAAGCCAGGACCAGGTCGGCATTCTCTATCTCTTTTCTGGCGCGTTTTATGCCTTCCGCCTCAACCACATCTCCGGTGGTACGGATGCCGGCGGTGTCGATCAATTCCACCGGAATGCCTGCAATATTGATAAACTCCGAGACAGTATCACGTGTTGTGCCCGGAATTTCGGTCACGATCGTACGGCTTTCGTCCAGGAGTCGATTGAAGAGCGACGATTTTCCCACATTGGGACGGCCCACAATAGGCAACTTCAAACCGCTCTTGAGGACTTTGCCTTCCTCATAAGACAATACCAGTCTGTTTATTTCATCCTTTATGATATTAAGGTCATCAGTCAGTTTTTGTATGTCAGCATGCCCCATCTCCTCTTCCGGGAAATCGGTGTAGGCTTCCAGAAGGGCAAGGAGATTTCTGATTTTATTGCCCAGAGAAGCTACTGTCTGGGACACATTTCCTCCCAATTGCCGGGCTGCTGACCTGAGGCTCATATCGGTACGGGCCGAGATCATATCAGCCACCGCCTCGGCCTGCGCCAGGTCGATAGTTCCATTCAGGAAGGCACGCTGTGTGAACTCACCCGGAAGGGCATGACGCGCCCCGGTTTTCAGGCACAGATCCAGTATTTTTTTTGCAACCAGCTGCCCGCCATGCGAACTGATTTCAATAACATCTTCAGCGGTATAAGAATTCGGCCCCCACATTACGGTTAACAAAACCTCATCCACGAGCTCCTCGCTGTCGGGATCGACTATCTTCCCGAAGTGCACCGTATGGCTGCCGGCCTCAGAGGGCGTTATTCTGCCCCGGAAGATCCTGTCTGCGATCTGCTTCGAGGATTTTCCGGATATACGCACAACGGCGATACCGCCCTCTCCGGGAGGTGTGGAGACGGCGGCGATTGTATCTTCGCTATATGATATCATTCAGTTTTAAGCGCTAATTCTTTTTGCTGCTGTGGTTTTCTTATAAGGAGCGTTTCCAGAACCGAGAGCACATTGAACATCGTCCAGTACAGCACCAGCCCTGTAGGAAAGCCTTTGAACAGGAAGAAAAATACTATCGGCAGGATATACACGAGCATCTTCTGCTTGGGATCCTGCATGGTCATCTTCTGCTGCAGGAACATGGTCCCCGCCATGATAAGAGGTAGAATCATGGTCTGGTCCGGTTGAGAGAGATCTTTCATCCAGAGCATGAATTCGGAGCCCCGCAAAAGAATGGTATTCCTGAATACCGTGAAGAGTGCAAAAAATATGGGAAGCTGCGGAAGCATCAGAAGACACCCGCTCATCGGATTGACCTTGTTCTCCTTCCAGAGCTTCATAATCTCGGCCTGCATTTTCTGGGGCTCTTTTTTGTATTTTTCCTGGAGCGCCTTGAGCTTGGGCTGCAACTCCTGCATCTTCTTCATAGACCTGAGACTTCGTGATGTCAGCGGGTAGAATACGACCTTCATCAGGATGCTGAAGATAATAATTACAACGCCGTAATTATGGAATATACCATAGAGCACTTCCATCAACCACAGAATAAAGCGGGAGATTGTTTTTATAATCGGCCATCCGAGATCGACAGTCTCCTCGAAGCCGCGATTGTAGCTTCTCAGGACCTTATAATCGATCGGGCCGACGTAAATCAGATATTTGTCAAATAGATCGGATTTGCGCTGGTGGATTTCCATCTCTGCCTGCACACCTATTTTCTTCATCCCCGGCTGACCGGCTTTCTCATTGACACTGATTTCGCGTCCCTGTATTCTGACGCCTTGGGGAGCGCGGTCGGGGGCTATGCCGACGAAGAAATATTTGGTTTTGGTTGCCACCCATTGCAGATTCCCCTCGATTTCCTGTGACATCTGGCCATTCTGGAACTTGCTGTAACCCTCTAAGCCTGTATCCCACATGACATAAGCTTTGAAGCTGTTGAAGTCGTCCTGACGGTTTTTTTCTGTTGATTCAAGCCCCGGCTCCCATCCGAAATAATAATAGCGCCCCAGATCGAAGGCTGACGCATTCTGGAAGTCTAGCCGGACCGAAAAGTCGTAGCGGTCGGCGTAGAATTCGTATTCAACCATTATGGAGCCCTGATTTGCAAGATTAGCGGTAAATGTCAGTTTGTCCTTATTTCCCCCGGAAAGCCTGATATTGTTTTTTTCGGGCATAAAGACAATGCGGTTGAAATAGAAGCTGTCCCGGGCGTCAGGAAACTGGAATTTTAATGCCGCTTCTGCCCAGGGCGGTACCATCTCGACCATGGTTGTATCGCCATTATTATAATTATAGTTCTTGAATTTGAAGCTGACCAGACCGGCCCCGCGCGAGGAGAACAAGGCTATATATTTATCGGTTTCCACCTGTACTGTATCGACCCGAAGGGTGTCGAATGCGGCATATAATGAATCGCCCCCAATCGGCTCGAAACCCTCCGCTACGGCTGTATCTACCTGCTCTTCAAACGTTTGCGCCTCATCGCCAGTCGCCTCTCTAACTCCCAGAGTGTCGGTTTCAACGGGTGTTTCAACCGGCTGAGGACGGGGCTCCGGCTGGGTCAGATATATCCATCCGACAAAGATTATTCCGATAATTATTAATGCGAGTACTGTTTTGCGATCCATAGGGTTACCTCACCGGGTCATATCCGCTCTTCTTCGAAAAGGGATGACACTTTAAAATCCGCTTTATGGACATAAATATACCTTTAAGCCCATGTTTATTCAAGGCTTCAATAGCATAATTGGAGCAGCTGGGATGAAACCTGCATTGAGTCGGAAAAAGTGGGGATATCGCCACCTGATATATTCTGATGATCAAAATTAGCGGATATGCCAGAACCTTACCGAGCCTGCGCAAAATCAAATAAATCCTTTTCTATCGCTTCAAAGAGAGTCTCATCGCCGGGATCAACTATGACCGAAATCACCAAATGTCCCCCGTGCTTGAATTTGTTTTTATTAGTGCGTATGATCTCTCTTATTATCCTCTTAATCCTGTTTCTTCTTGGAGATGATCCAATGTTCCTTCTAACTTTAAGGGCAACTTTTAAAGGCAGACTACCGGCACCATAATGATATATGACCAGGCATCTGCCTTCAAATTTCCTGCCGGATCTGAAAACCCTCTTAATCGCCAGGTCTTCCTTGAGAGAATATTCTCTGCCGAAACTATATTCACCCTTATTTCTTGGTGATCTGCGGCGTGAGGCGCTTGCGCCCTTTTGACCGGCGTCTTTTGAGGACCTTCCGCCCATTTTTTGTAGACATCCTTTTTCGGAAGCCGTGATCGTTCAGGCGTTTTCTTCGCGATGGCTGATATGTTCTCTTCACAATTCACCTCTTCTTTAAAAACCACTTATAATAGCAAAAACCGGACTTTTGTCAAGCGGTTTCAATTCTTTTTCTTGACATTATAATCTATTAACTATAAAATTTTGGAAATCTTTACGATAATTTAAGTAGAATATAAATGAAGGGACATATTATGCTCAGAAAAGTATCAATCTCAATCTTCCTGATAGGTGCTCTGGTCCTGGCCGGCTGTGAGGGCACCGTCGACGGTGAGCTTGATAGCGAGTTTGCTGTTAATGGGCTGCTGCTTCACAATCCCAATGACAACACCTCTTTTGCCTATGCCTTTATCCTGGAAGATGGCGAACCGATACCGGCCCTGACAAGTTTTCTTGTCACCAGTAATGAGGATTCCACCCAGCTTGTCCCGATTGGAGGGGGAGCTTACCTCACCAATGAGGGTATGCTGAATATCGCCCCCGATTCCAGCTATGTCTTCTGGGCCGGGGAGGATCTGGGAGATTTCTATTTCAGCAAAACGCTGGATATCGCGGATACATTTAGCGTGGTGGTTACCAGGCCCGCCACGAGAATTTATTCGGGCGGGACAGTTTCAATTGAGTGGGATCCGCCCAGCGCTGAGTTTGGCTATTTTGTGACTATTGAGCCGCCTTCTGATGCCGCCTCCCCATTCTGGGAATTTGCCAACTCCACCAATGAATTTGTGATTGGCGCCGAGGCTTTCACCACCAGCACCGGCCAGAGGGTGACAGGAATATATAAAATATATGTAGTGGCCTATTCCGAAACTTTCTATTCCGATGCTCTTATTGAGAATGATGACCGGGTATTCTTTCCCTATCCCGACACCGGATTCGCGAATAACATCGATCTGGTTGACGTTAAGGGAAGGCTGGGTTCGGCCATCATTTCATTCTACGATTCGGTTACGGTTATAGCACAGCCCTGATGTCAAAGAAAGTATTTAACGAGATAAAGGACTTAGCGACCGAGTCCGTGAACAAATGGACTCGGTCTATTGATATATTGTCCACCCGCAAGGTGCTCGAGCTTATAAATGTCGAGGATCATCAGGTAGCCCCCGCAGTCAGAAAGGTAATTCCGCAGGTTGAAAAGGCGGTCGAGCTTGTGGTTAAGTCTTTTAGGTCCGGCGGGCATCTCTACTATATCGGCGCGGGTACCTCGGGCCGGCTGGGGGTGCTGGACGCTTCCGAATGTCCCCCCACATTCGGAGTGAAACCGTCGCTGGTGCAGGGAATAATAGCAGGGGGCAGGCGAACGCTGGTCAGGTCTAAGGAAGGTATCGAGGATGATGCTGAGGCCGGCAGGCGCGATATAGAGAAAAAAGATGTCTCGTCGAAAGATACTGTGATTGCCATCGCTACCTCCAATCGGACGCCGTACACATTGGCTGGACTGAAGCAGGCAAAAAAGATGCGTGCGAGCACAGTCTTTTTGTGCTGCAACCGCAAAGTCAGGCTTTTGTTTAAGCCTGATGTTATCATCAATCCGATCACCGGCCCGGAGGCGATTGCCGGCTCGACCCGAATGAAGGCCGGAACCGCCACCAAGCTCATTCTGAATATGATCACTACAACCGCGATGGTAAAAATCGGCAAGACATACGGAAATTTGATGGTTGATCTGCAGGCGACTTCGGAGAAGCTGGTACAGCGATCGATTAAAACTCTGATTACGGTCTGCGATCTGAATTACAGTCAGGCTAAGAAGCTCCTGGAGCGCGCCGAGGGGCATGTCAAGTCTGCCATCGTGATGCATTTCAAGCGGACCGACCTGAAGACAGCGAAGAATATGCTGCAATTAGCTGATGGTCGTTTGAGCCGGATTTTGAAGTAGGCATATATTTTTGCGCGGCGTACGTCCTGATGCGCCGCGGGGTTTTCCTGATCCGAGTAGTCGTTCAAACTTGGACCAGTGCATGGTATTATATCACGCCCAAAGTGGGTTTGTGCGTGCCACGCATTCAAATAGTTAATGATGTAAGATATGACGAAGAAGCAAAGCAAATTTCTGGCGTTTCTTTTGCGGCATGGAGCCGATGAGTTTAATCTTAGGCTTGACAACCATGGATGGGCGCAGGTTCACGACGTGGTCGGAATCATGCAGAGAAAAAATCCTGGCCTCACGGTAGATGATCTGAAATATATTGTGGAGACTGATTCCAAGGAACGCTATCAGATTGAAAATGATCGTATAAGGGCTCGTTACGGACATTCGATTAAAGTGGAGTCGCGTGAAATCCCCTCGAAGCCCCCGGAAGTTCTATATCACGGCACAGCCAGAAGGAATCTTGGGCTCATATTTTCCAAAGGCCTAAGGCCGATGCGGCGGCAGTATGTGCACCTGAGTACAAATATTGAGGATGCGCGTAATGTTGGACGGAGGCATTCGCAGAATGTGGCGGTCTTGAAAATTCGCGCAGAAGATGCACATAAGTCCGGAATAACATTTTTCCGTGAGTCAAATACCTATCTAACCAAGGAAATACCGGTCGAGTTTATTGAGATGATGGAATAGTCACATATCGACAACTCTCTACTCAGCAAGTAATTTAATTATTGGATTGGATAATGCCTCAGGGTTATGTTCCTTGCAGTTGGAGCTTAAGGCAGCGCGTGAAATATTCTGATTTAAAACATGGACTGTTACCGATCTCGTGAGTCCTTTTTCTGGAAATCATCATAGCAGGAGCAGGATTATACCCACATTTCATGTGGGGTACCAGTTATTACGTTCTGCAGATGGCCATCTGAGCCGGATTTTGAAGTAGGCATATATTTTTGCGCGGCGTACCTCCCGGTGCGCCGTCGGAGTCATATTATATATTGACAATCAAGGCACATCTGAATTACTTAAAATATCTGATCTTCAACAACGCTTTCGCTCCAGGATTTTTCTCATTTGAGGTGTAATATGTTACTCAGGTATTTTGCTATGCTGCTTGCAATCAGCCTTCTTCTTCCCGGATGCGAGAATGAGGATGAGCAAGCTGCAGTAGATACAGCGGCTGAAAAAGAAGCGGTTGGTGATGTTCTCGTTGCCTATATAAGCAGCGTTGAAAACGAAAACATGGCAGATTATGCCAAAAACATTGGTCATGATCCCGAAATGGTGAATTTCGGAGCCTTCGGCGAACCGATCAGGGGCCGGGATGATCTTGAGATTGTTATGACAAATCAGAACGAAATGCTGGATAATATTCAAATTGCGGAAAATGATCCCAGGATACACATCAGTCCATCAGGTGATTTAGCCTGGGCGACATCGCTGTGGCAGTTTCATGCAACTGCGGGTGCGGACACCATGAATCTCCCGGTGAGATGCACATGGGTTTTACAGAGACAGGATGGTCAGTGGAAGATCGTTCATTTTCACAAGTCGCTTCCGGCGGGTTGATATTAAATCTGGATTAATATAACATCTGAATTGGATTTCCGATTCGAGACAGTTTTCCAAATGTATTATTCAAATCGTATCTACGAAATCTGGCGGAGTTTTTAATATTTGGTCAGTCACAGGAAAGGACTGCATTTGTACCTGTTAATGATTACTAGAACTCTCCAGATACTCTCCGTAACACCCTTGATACAAGCAATTGCTTTCCATGTCGAAAATCTCGGTCGTGATTCTGTCTAACAGGTAGCGGTCTTGTGGAGTATGCGGTCAGGAGCAGGGTCACACTTCGGCCATAGGCCGAATCAAAACCCCGTTCAACGATCAAGAGGCTGCTCGAAGGTTTCATTCAATCAGAGCGCCTCCAAAAACTTGATCACCACGCTCGAGGAATTGTCTGCTGCCACCTCGAGAAATCTTTCCAGCTGTTCACCGGCGGTCTCGGTCTCGGCTCCGCCGGCCAAGTCCGAAGCTGAACGGAAGATGATAAAGGGTACCTCGCTGACATAACATGTCTGTGCGATGGCCGAGGATTCCATGTCGACAATCAGAGCATCAAATTTTTCATTCAGCCAGAGCCGTTTGTCCTTGTTGTCGATGAACTGGTTTCCGCTGACCCCTGTCCCGCCGATGATAATACGGGGCCTGCGTCCCCCGATCGAATCCAGGACAACCTCGTCCAGCCCTGAAGTCTTCGCAAAAAGGCTGTCATCGACTTCAAAAATCCTCATTTGTATCATGCTGTCTGATTCAGGAGAATATACCACCGGGTTCATCACAACCATGCTGTCCGGCCCGATATACATATAATCATGTGTAGCCCATTTATCACAAACAACTATATCTCCGATATTCACACTCGTGTCGAGGGCCCCCGCAATTCCTGAAAAGATGACAGCTTCGGGGCGGTAGAGATCGAGAAGTTTCTGAATTCGCATGGCGGCGTTCACCAGGCCCATGCCGACCTCAGCTAATACAATCTGCTGATCTGCCAGAAAACCGCGCTGGACATCTCTTCCCAGGACTGTATCGACCTCCTCAATCTCCATCTGATCGATCAGGAGCTTCCCCTCGGCATCAAAAGCATACAGGACAAGATACGGCTGGGGAAGATGGGCCTCTTCAACACACGAGATATTTGCCGCGGTTGCAGCTACAATTAGCATTGAGAAAAGCAATAATATCAAACGTCTGTTATGATTCAAGATACCCTCCCCTGATTTAAATTTAACGGTAAGTTAAGATAATCGCTCAGGTGTGGTAATACAAGATTTTAATCGTTCTGGTCGGCGCCTAGCGGCAGGTCATATACCCGGTAGGTACGATATTTTTTGGCTCCCAGGAGTTCAGCGGCGCGGATCATGAGCTGATTGTCCTCCAGAACCCATGAAATCTCGGCCCACTCGTATCCTTTATCATAGCCCCGCTTGAATGTATCCAGGTAGAAGATGTTGTCGATACCCCGTTTCTGGTATTCATGTTCGATACCCATCGTGATGACTCGCATGGAATTTATCTTATTCTTTATTTTAGTGTGCCACAGGAGTTTCAATGCTCCAAAAGGAAAGAGCCTGCCTTTGGCATAGGGTAGAACCTGATAAATGTTAGGCAGAGCCATGGAGAAGCCGATCGGGTTGCCGTCAACCTCGGCGATAAAGACCAGATCCGGGTCGACAATCTGTCTCATATCCCGGGCAATATGCAGAAATTCATCATCGGGAAGCGGTATAAAACCCCAGTTTCTGCTCCAGGCGTTATTATAAATCTTGTTGACGATCTTGAGTTCATTATCGAAATCCTTCAGATCGAGATTGCGGACATTAACGTTTTCCTTCTTGCGGATTCGTTCCACAATCTTCTCAACCCTCTCGGGCGGCTTGTTTTCCCTGGTGATTTTGAAGGCATAGAGGTCTTTGGCTTTCTGGAATCCGAAACGGTCCATGAAGCTGATATAATACCCGGGATTGTAGGGCATATTAATAACCGGGGGAGCATCGAAATCATCGATGACAAATCCCAGTTCGTAATTGGTGGAGAAATTGGTCGGCCCGCGCATCACGGTCATGCCCTCTTTCTTGAGTTCAATCAGGGCCACACGCAAGAGCACTTGAGCAACCTGGTAGTCGTCAATACATTCGAAGAAGCCGAAGAAACCGACCGTGTCCTCGTGAAAAGCGTTGTGATTGAAATTGACGATGGAGGCGATGCGCCCGGCAATCCTGCCATCCTTCTCTGCCATAAAATATTTGACCCTGGCATAGCGGAAGAATGGATTTTTACTTTTGTCGAAGAATTCCCGGCGCTCGGAAATCAGCGGCGGCACCCAATTCTCGTCATCTGCGTAGAGCTTGAACGGGAATTTAATGAACCTGTCCATGTCCGCGGAGGACTTGACTTCTATAATAGATACATTTTCGAAGCTCATAGGTCAGTCTAAATGAGGCCGAGTTTTTTGCCTACCTTCTCGAATGTCTCCAGGACAAAATCGAGCTGTTCGTCAGTGTGCGTTGCGGTATATGACGTCCTGATCAGCGCATTGCCTGGATTGACCGCAGGTGCGATGATTGCATTGGCAAAAATACCTGCATCGTAAAGGGTGCGCCAGAATTTGAAGCAGGCCATATCTTCGCCAATATAAACCGGCACGATGGGGGTTTCGGTGGTACCGATAGAGTAGCCCATGGCACGCAGCCCATCACGCATTTTCTTGCCATTCAGCAGGAGCTTTTCACGCCGTTCCGGCTCCGCCTTTATGATCTTCAGGCATTCCAACACGGCAGCCACAGCCGAGGGCGGCAATGCTGCCGAGAATATCAATGGACGCGAGAAATGCTTGATATAGTTTATTACATATGCATCAGCGGCGATCACTCCCCCGATGGAAGCGAACGACTTTGAGAAAGTACCCATAATCAGGTCGACCTGATCGTTTAACCCGAAATGGGTGGCGGTCCCGGAACCATCCTCACCCAATACCCCCAGCGAATGGGCATCATCAACCATCAGCCTGAAGCCGAATCTCTCTCTAAGTTTGACAAGCTGCGGAAGATTGACAATATCGCCCTCCATAGAAAACACACCATCAACCACCAGAAGAATCCCCTGATCACCGTTATTGCGGGATACCAGAATCCGTTCCAGGTCCTCGATGTCGTTATGCTTGTATTTCAGGGTTTTCCCGAATGCCAGGCGGCAGCCGTCAACAATCGAAGCATGATCGGAACGGTCTGCAAGGATCAGGTCATTCTTATTGACTAAACATGAAATAGTACCGAGGTTGGTCTGAAAACCGGTGGAAAAAACCAGCACCGCCTCTTTTCTCAGAAACTTTGCCAGCTCTTCTTCCAGCTCCAGATGAATGTCCAGGGTACCATTCAAAAAGCGCGAGCCGGTACATCCGACACCATATTTCTTTACTGCCTCTCTGGAGGCCTCAATGACTTTTGGATGTGTTGTAAGCCCCAGGTAATTATTGGAGCCGATCATAATCAGCTCTTTGCCGTCAATCATAACGGTATTTGCGGCAGCCGAGGAGATCGGATTGAAATAGGGATAATAACCCGCCTGTTTGACCTCAGTGGCCCGGGTAAATTCCCGGCATTTGTCGAATATGTCTCGAATTTTTACTTGTTCGCTTCCTTGCATTTCCTTATTCTTTCAATCAAAAACTAAAGGGTAATCTGACACAAGTAATTTGTCAAGAAAATTAAATCCATGAAAGAGAGTGCTGACAGTCAGACTGCGCTTGTGACCGGCGCCAACGGCTTCATCGGAAGTCACCTTTGCCGGGAGCTTGTAAATCATGGATTCAGGGTCCGGGCCCTGGTGCGCAAAACCTCCAATCTGCAATTCCTTGAGAATCTTGACCTTGAGCTCGTTTTCGGAGAAATTACGCAGCCCCTGTCTCTGCCCGAGGCGGTGCGCGGTGTCGATTATGTCTTTCATCCCGCAGGACTGGTCAAAGCCAGAAACCGCGAAACTTACTTCAGCATCAACAGAGATGGTACACGGAACCTGGTTGAAGCTGTGCTGGCGACCGCTCCCGATATAAAAAGATTTGTACATGTCTCCTCCCAGGCCGCTGCCGGCCCTTCCAGGTCAATGACTGCGGTGCTGGAATCCGATCCACCCTCTCCGGTATCCTTTTACGGTGAGTCCAAGCTGGCTTCCGAAAAGGAAGTCCTGAAGCGTAAGGACAAAATTCCTGTTACAATTATAAGACCCCCGGCTGTCTATGGCCCGCGGGATATCGATGTGTACAAGTTCTTCAGGCTGGCCAAAGCTGGTATCAATCCATCGATCGGAATCGACCCCACTTATGTCTCCATCGTTCATGTTCATGATCTGGTTAGATGTATCCGCATGGCCTCCCTATCTGACAAAGCAGCAGGAGAGACATTTTTTGCCTGCAACAGGGAGTGGTACTCGATGGACACGCTTATGCGGGTTATCGGCAAAGCTGTCAACAGGCAGCCGATCAAGATCGCCATCCCGATACCGATTGCCGGGTTTATTGCATTTTTAATAGAGCTGGTCTATGGACTTAGAAATACAATCCCGCCCGTGAGCCGGGATAAACTCAAGGAACTGGCCCAGAAATACTGGATCTGTTCGGCAGAAAAAGCCCAAAAGGTCCTGGGCTGGTCGGCCTTGATTTCTATCGAGGAAGGTTTATATTCCACTTCCGAGTGGTATAAAGCAAAAAGGTGGTTATAATATATGGATATGGCTAAGATTTTTCTTGTGACAGTCATCTACGGCGCAATTCCGCTGGTGATAATATCGATCATTCAAGCTATAACAGAAAGCCTGTTGAAGCTGCATGAATATATCCCCGAGGACAGCCGTGCCGGCAGGGGGCTCGAGCTGTACCTGCTGCAGTTTATATCGGACCTCTTTTTCTTCGTGATACTGCCTGCCCTGGTTTACTACTGGGTATATCCTGTCATGCCCTTCTCCGGCTATAAGTCCGGGGTGGCTGTGGGCATAGCAGCTTATGCTCTCGGCAGCCTGCCCTACGCTACCAGCCTGGGGCTGCGGCTGAAATTACCGACCCCTCTGATAGTGTCAACATTGTTATTTAACCTCCTCAAGCTCACGGCCGCGCTTGGGGTCATAATCCATTACATGAATTACTGATATTATGCACAAATTACTACCTCCAGAAGAAAGAGCGCGTATAGCGCAGCAATTTCCAGAACTAAAACAGAAGAGCTATCTTAATGCGGCTTCGCTGGGGCCCTGGCCGAAAGCTTCCCGCGAGGCCATCATGGAAATGATCGCTGAATGGAGCCGGCTGTCCGATCCTACTCCCAGAGTTTTTGATTACTGGCGCGAAACCAAGAAGGAGCTGGGTCAGATGATAAATGCTGATCCCGATCAGGTCGGCTTTGCCTACAACACTTCCCATGGTCTCAGCCTGGCGGCAGCCGGAATCGATTTTAGAAAAGGGGATGAGATAATTCTGTCCGATGTCGAATTCCCGGCCAACACCTATCCCTGGACCAATCTGCGCGCCAAAGGCGTGGAGGTCAAATTCATCAGGTCCACAGACCGGCATTTCGATATCGATATTTTCGAAAAAGCCATCACCAAAAAAACAAAGCTGTTTTCCGTATCATATATCCAGTTTTTTAACGGCTACAGGAATGACATCCAGAAACTGGGCGAAATCTGCAAAGAGCGAAATATCTTTTATATCGTCGATGGTATCCAGGGGATGGGTAATGTGCCCATTGACGTCCAGGAATGCCATATCGATCTTCTGGCCTCCGGCGCGCATAAATGGCTGCTCTCACCGGTTGGTTGCGGCTTTTTCTATCTCAATGAAAATCCCAAAATTGAAGTAAAGCAGGGCTTTGCGGGATGGTTCGGGGTCGACTGGAAAGAGGACTGGACCAACCTTATAAGACATGACCTGAAGCCCCGCAAGTCAGTGGAACGCTTGAGCTTGAGTGCGATACCGTATCTGCAGATGTACGCTATGCGCAACTCGGTCAAGCTCATAAACTCGATCGGCGTGGATCGGATTTATGAGCACAATCTCAGCCTTTTAGACAAACTGATCGATTACCTTGAAACCAGCAAATATTATAAAATGGCATCGAGCACGGAAATCCAGCATAGGTCATCAATATTTTCCTTCACCTGTCCGGATCCGAAAGGGCTGTATAAATTTCTGGTAAACAAAAAGATAATTCCTTCATTGCGCGAGGGATTGATCAGGATTTCTGCCGATTTTTATAATCATCCGGAGCAGATCGATTTTCTCTGCCAGGCTCTGGATGAATATTCCCGGTCTGCCGAATAACGATGGTTGTGGAATATTCAGCAAATTTCCCCTCAAAAAAAATTGCTTGACAAGCGTATCATAGAGAGGTATATATTTTTTAAATTTATCTATGGGTATTATGGACGAACTGAAGTACGTAAAAGATTATTCGACCTTCGAGCAGGAATATGTGGAGCTGATATACGCTCTGCAGAAAAAGAGGCCGGTGGCCCGTATCAAGGATATTGCCCGTCTTCGTGATGTTGCCTCTCCCACGGTTACGGTGGCGGTTGACCGCCTCAGGCAGAGCGGCCTGGTTCAGCATGAAAAATCCGGATATGTCACTCTGACTGAAGAGGGTATGCGTCTGGCCAAACGGCTCGAAAGGCGCCACAGCCTCCTGCGCGAGTTTTTCCAGAAAATCCTTGGGGTTGAGGAAGATATAGCCGAGACAGATGCCTGCAATATTGAACATATACTGCACAAAAACTCCATCGACAACCTCGAGCGCTTCCTGGAATTCGCCAAGGAGCATGAGGGGGATAATGGCAACTGGCTGGCGGAATATTTAAACCGGACAAAATAAATATTATTTTTTTCTTGACAAGTTAGAGAACTCTATTATATTTATAAATGTCTAAGGGAAATATTGAGAACTATTAAGGAGATTTTTGGTTTTAGATTATAAAGATCGAAAATAAAGAAAGATTGAAAATAAAAGAAAAGCATGCATGGCATAAGTGCCATTATGACCTCTTACTTTTGTTTCTGCCATCTCATCCGGATTAGTCCGAGCCCTCGGACCAGTCCGGATATTTTTTTTGTCTGCACTTTACTTTCATGACAAGATTCAATATTTTCAGTGCAAATATTTTTGACGAGGTGAAATATGGCTGATGATAAATACAAGGGCTACCGCGGCCCGGCCCTTTCGGTTCTGAAGAATTTCAATGTCTATGTCTGGTCCGATGTCGAGGTGGAAACGACCAAGGGAGTTTTTGCCGGTGTGATACTCCCGCGCTCGGAGACTGCCGACGATTGTCACCTGGTTTTGAAGATGTCCAACGGTTACAATGTCGGTGTGCTGGCCGAGAATATTCAAAACATCCGGGAGATCGGCCACAAGGAAGCACACTACAAGATTCCCGAGTCGGAGTTCCCGCGTGATCCGGCCAAGCCCAATGTTACCTTATTAGGTACCGGCGGGACTATCGCCTCGCGTCTGGACTATCGTACCGGCGCGGTTATACCCGCCTTCACCCCGGGCGAGCTTTACGGCGCGGTGCCGGAGCTGGCGGACATCTGCAATCTCAAAACCGAGAAGCTTTACGGAGTCTTCTCCGAGAATATGGGCCCGGAGCAATATATGTTCACAGCCAAAAAGATCGGCGAGGAGATCGAGAACGGCGTGGACGGCATAGTCATCGGCCATGGCACCGACACCATGCACCACACCGCCGCGGCATTATCATTCATGGTGCAGGATTCGCCCGTGCCGATAGTTATAGTCGGTTCGCAGAGATCATCCGACCGTCCCTCCTCGGATGCCGCCTTCAATCTGCAATGTGCCTGTCATACCGCGGCGCATTCCGATATCGCCGAGGTGACCGTATGTATGTTCGGCCCCACCTCCGATCAGTACAATCTTCTGCACAAGGGCACCCGTGTGCGCAAGATGCATTCCTCGTATCGTTCCACCTTCCGCACCCTGGGGGATATCCCGATTGCTATGGTTACGCCGGAGAAGGTCACGCCGATCAAGAAGGATTACAAGCGCCGCGACATGAACCGCAAGCCGAAGATCGATGCTGTTTTCGAGGAGATGGTTTCGATCGTGTACTACTACCCCAACATGCGTCCGGATATTATTGAATCCCTGGTGGACAACGGCTACAAGGGAATAGTGATTGCCGGCACCGGCCTGGGGCATGTGAACAAGCCCTTGTACGAGCCGATCCGCAAGGCGGTTGAGAAGGGCGTGCAGGTTGTCATGACTGTGCAGACCTTATGGGGTTATGTGCAGATGTATGTTTACGACACCGGACGCGATCTCCTGGACATCGGTATCATGCCAATGGAGAACATGCTGCCCGAGGTGGCCTATATCAAGCTGGGATGGGTTCTGGCGCACACCACCGAGCGTGAGGAGGTCCGCAAGATGATGCTGACACCGATCAACGACGAGATCACCGAACGCGAACCCTTCGACGGCTATTTAATCTGGCAGGGCGGCGTCCCCGAAGTAGAGGAGTTTATCTCGAAGATATTGCGGTAGGAGGCGAATCCGACTGTTTTTAGGTTACGCCAAGTTTCTGAATTTGGATAAGATGTTTTAAAATACAATTATTTTTCATTTTAATCCCTCACTGGTTTGGCGATTTCCTCGCTTCCGATGTAGTCCCATATTTCCATTACATTTCTAAGCTCTTTGTTTTCCTTGGATTCCAAAAATTTAGTAGCCGGATTGAACACACGAGAGTAAAATTTTATCTGCTTGGTCATTAATATCATTAAGACCTGCAAATCTGCAACAACGCTGAAATGCCTATCAACCAACGATTGAATTCCTCTAACCTGAAGTAAACTAAAACTTGAAGAATGTGCATCCCCGCATAATAAGGAGTAATTCCACTTAGCATGTAATTCTCTCAAACCCGCCTTTTCGCCCATTTCAGCCCAGGAAGGACGCCAGTTTCTTTTTCCATCAAGCAGTTTCTTTTTGCTTTTTTCCTTTAATTCTTTATAGAGGGAATTGGCTTTTAGAGTTTTCGTGCATTTATCAATGACATCCTTCTTATCATCCCTCCATGCTTTTTTCATTTCTTTATCAATAGTCTCAAATGGCATATCCAGAAGCTTTACGGCTTCATTAAGAGAATAAATGTAGTACCGAAAATTTTCCTCATCTATAGTAGTTGGATCAATGAATAAATAGTAAAATACTAAGACGGCTTCATGAACAGCACGTGTGAGGATTCTTATTGATGAATAATCTAGGATCCTAATTCCAAATTCGGGTACCTCTGATTCTCCAATAAGATGATAAATGGAAATACAATGATTAATTGTTTTTTTATATATACTTTCAGCATCCTGCAATTTTAGGTAATCGCCCTCTATTTTGGTTCCTTTTATGGATTCGGGCATTTCCATCATTCCGCTTAATAGAATGCGAAATTGCTTCTTGTTCTCCTCCAAGTCGGTAAAATTCATTTTCCCTCCCAAGCAATTAATTAAAACCTTATGTGCTTATGACTATGCATTTATAAGTAAGAATAAACTAAGGCGTCCATATGAAAACCATTATAGAAATTCATGAAAACGAAGGTAAATATTGCCAGTCTCGGCAGCGTTCCGTCTTTTGCGGAGTAATAACTGGCCTAAATCTATGCGTGCTTCCAAAACTGCCATTAAATCGCTTCCATCCATCAATATTATCAGGCGTCTGCCAGATGAAACTGCTTTTACAGAATCTTGAGCGAATCCATTAATTGAAATAAATAGTCCCAATGTATTGTCAAGCTTTCTAGATAATTTTCCCGTAAGGCTGTCCATGTCTCTTGCAGCAACGGGACTTTTTTGCCATTTTGCTTCCAGTAGATAGTCTGTCATTTCAAAGGAGAAGGCCCCATCTATCTGTTCACCAGTTATTTTAAATGAAGCTTTTGGATCCAAATCAAATATTTCGAATAGCTCTCGCAATATTTTCTCTAATCTATATCCCCTTTTATTTGGTTCAGTTGATCCTAGTAATAAAGCATATTCACTTGATAGCTCATTGAGCTTTTGTTGTACGGCCTGAATCTGCATTGATTTTTTATGAGCCCTTTCTCTTCGTAGTTCCATTTGCTTTATTTCCTCTACGAGTTGTTGATGTCCAACAAACTGCTTTCTGAGAGCGGATACAGCTTCTTTTGCAAGGGTTTCTTTCTTCTTTCCATCATCTAGGCGACGCAGGTGAGAAAAATCCTCCATTTGGCAAACTTCATTCATCAAATCAATGATTTCTGTTTGATATTTTTCCTGATCCTTCATTAGCTCATTAACCAAATCATGGGCAATATTTCGCTTTAGATCATCCCAATTTATTCTAGCCAGAATATTTGATGACTCTAAAGCATGATACAAAAAGCTTCTTAGATCACGCTTATACCAAAAAATATAAGTCAAAGCTTCCTTTAAACATTGTATGGCTGCAGGAGAAATCCTTTTCTTCATTTCCCTAATCCAATGTGAGTTTATGTAGCTTTTAATAATCAATTCACACTTCATATTTATACAAAAAGATAAATTCGTCAATTATTATTTCCTAATAATTCACCTATACCCCACATGAAAACATGGGATTAGCCGGGCATCCTGCTGTGTTGTTCTTAAATGTAAACTAACTGGTACCCCACATGAAATGTGGGCCGAAGGTCAGGCGCCTGACTGATTTAGCCGGGCATCCTGCTATGTTGCTCCTAAATACAAACTCACTACATAGGAAACAAAATTCCTCACTCGCGGCGCACCGGGAGGTACGCCGCCCACTAACTCAAAAGAAGCGCCGCACGAGGACGTACTCCATCTGACCCGACATGGCCGCGCACGAGCTATAAGAGGTAGGGCAGGACCCCTGTGGTCCTGCCTATTTCATTATTGACCTCGTTTTCAGCGTTGGCAGGTTCGCAGGGAACCTGCCCTACGATTTCTGCATCGAAAATATGAGATTGCCACGTCGCCCTCGGCAATGTCGGGGCTCCTCGCAATGACGGGATTCGTTATGATATCAATATTGGTGACCCGCCATTTATGGCCGGTTTCTAATCCAATCAAAAAAAGTATATTATTAATCTAAACAGCCGATATAAAAATAGGTCTATGATTCCAAAAATCTGATGCCGCTAAGGAGATTACAATGCTTGTATGGTGTATGATTCTATTTGCCCTGGGTGTTATGGCTTTGCTCGACAGCATATTCAACTATGGACAGGTCTTCCGCAGTGCAAACGCGATAATGTTTATGCTCGTTTCGCTGGGGCTCTTGTTCAGGGTATTGATCAAAAAGAGAGCCAGCCAGACTGAACAAATGGAAGAGGAAATTGTGTCCCTGCGAGAACGTCTCGAGGAAGCAAGACAGGCCCTGACCAAGCTCGCCAAGACAACACCGGTCTAAGAGGACGATTGCCCAGTACCAGAGATTAAGCCCGTCATTTACCGGCGGGTTTTTTTATCAGCCATATCAATCGGCATCCGATTGGCTGTATCCGCCAAAATCTGAACCGGCGAAATCCTCCCGCACCGGATGGAACACATCGATCACCCTCACCTCGGTCTTCGCCCGCCCTGAATGCACGATGTTGGGCGGCAGAACCATAACCTTACCCGCCGTTAAACTGAACTTCTCGCCATCGACCGTGAGCTCCAGTTCACCCTCGATAACATTCACGACCTGCTCATGGTAATGTGAATGCTCCGGAACGATCGCGCCCTTATCCAGGTTGACATGCATAACAGTCATCGTACCGGCTGTCACGGCCTTGCCATTAATCCCGTCCGCGATAACGATCCTGGGAAGTTCCTCAAGAATAACCAATCCCATAATATCCTCCTCAATACCAATGAATACTAATTAACAATACGTTTCCGCAACGCCCGGGGTTTTCATTCTCGCAACGATATCCCGCATTCTGGACGGGAAACTCCCGTATCCATTTAAAAATATGGACATACGGGAACCATCAGGCCGGGATTTCAATTACAAGATTAAAACACGGGCGATAACCAGCATCTGTCGCCCGCTTTTTTGTTCACCATTAAAAACAGGAGAGAATATGTCCACTAAAGAGAAAACTTATCCCAACGGTGTAAATGTCGAACAGCTTGTTGATACTATCAACGCTATCAAGGAGAACCCGGAACTGGCACAGTTCAATTTCCGCGCCTCGACTAAATGGCTCGATGGGGGCTATTCCCAAACCATGATAAAGGGCTTTTATGGCGCAGGGCAGGAAGATAAGTCCCGGAGCAGAGAGTTTGTTATGGACGGTGATGAGCCGCCGGTATTACTCGGCTCTAACAAGGCCCCCAATGCAGTTGAATCGGTGCTTCATGCGCTGGCATCGTGTCTGGCAGTGGGATTTTCTTACAATGCCGCGGCTCAGGGTATCAATGTCAAGAATCTCGAGTTCGACCTTGAGGGGAAGATGGATCTGCATGGTTTCCTAGGGCTTTCGGACCAGGTCCGTCCGGGCTACAAGGATATCAATCTGAAATATCGTGTGGACTGTGATGCTCCGCCGGAAAAGGTCGAGGAACTCTGGGCACATGTCAAGAAGACCTCGCCTGTGCTGGATATGCTCTCCAATCCGGTTCCGGTTACCATTTCGAACGGCCGCTAATCGGGTTGGCTCTCCAGTATCTGACGACCAGAATTGCGCAGGGTCACACCTAGACAAGTCGAGGCAAGACCCTGCGCGACATATAATAAAAATAATCAATTATCGGTAGCCTAAAAAGGTTTGACTTATGTTATGAGGTCAAATCTCTTTGAGATTTGACGATGTCAAAAGTCACAGACTTTTGACCTACGATTTTCCACGGAGTATGGGAGTTACTTCGCACACGAAATTTATGGGCACTTGAAGAATTTATTCTTCTGTCTTGGTCAGTTTTGTGGACTTGGGGAAGATCGTTATGTCCTGGTACTGAACATAATCTTCCGCTGAAGTTATCGCAATAATGGCATCGGCGACATCATCGGGTTCAATCATCTTACGGCGGTCGTCGGAATCCGGATCGATATTCTTGCCCATCGTGTTCATGGCGTGCGGCATGACATTGGTGACCCGAATATTATACGGTTTGAGCTCGGCTTTTAAGCTGTCGCCGAAACGAGCAAGAGCAGCCTTGGAGGCGCAGTAGGCCGAGAGCTTTTCCATGCCCAGCTTGGAGCCGATCGAGCAGATATTTACAATCTGCCCCGACTTCTGCTTCTTCATCTGCGCCACAGCATGACGGGTGACCAGAAATGCGCCCTTGACATTGACATTGAATGTCAGCTCGAAGTCCTTGACGTCCATCTGATCAATTTCGCCGCCTTTGAATACACCGGCATTATTTATGAGAATATCTATCTGTCCGAATTCCTGGATTGCGCTGTCGACAAGTTTCTTGGCCTGAGAGTCATCTGTTATATCCGCCACGACTTTTCTAAGTTGATCCGAGGCCCGCTTCAACTCTTCCGCAGCCTGATCGAGCTCATCCGATTGCTGACTGGTGATTATTACTCTCGCGCCTTCCTCAAGATAACGTCTGGCAATGGTCTTACCCAGTCCGCGGCTAGAGCCGGTCACAAGGACAACTTTGTCTCTAAGTAGGTCTGACATCAGGCATCGACCTCGCTTTCGACCTCATTCGGCTCTTTCTTACGAGCGATTTCACGAGCTTTCTCATCATTAAAGCGTTCGGCCCGGAGGTTGCGAACGATCTGGGCGTAAGCATTATGATTGTGAATCGATTCCTGATTTTCGGATTCGACACTGAACCAGTCGATACGCTCATCATCCTGAAGCTTCTCGGTGATGTTCCTGACCACATCCTCAACAAAGGCTGGATTATCGTAGGCCTCCTCGGTGACATATTTCTCATCCTCGCGTTTGAGAAGCGGGAAGAGTTCGCAAGAAGCGGAATGCTCGACTATATGAATCAGCTCTTCCAGCCAGATAAACTGGTTAACGCGGACTTTGAGAGTCACCACCGAACGCTGGTTGTGCGCGCCGCGCTCGGATATTTCTTTCGAGCAGGGACACAATGTGGTCACCGGCACCTCGACTGTGATGGCGGGTTTTATATCCTCCGAACCATTGGCCACAGCCTCGATAGTGCAGTTATAATCGAGCATTGCACTCTGGCCTGAAACCGGTGCTTTCTTCTCGATAAAATAGGGGAAGGTCAGTTCCAGATGAGCGGTTTTGGCTTTCAGCCTGGTTTTGATCTCCTCCAGAATGCCCTTTATATTTCTGATATCAATTTCCTGGTGGTGTTCGGTCAGGACCTCGACAAAGCGGGACATATGTGTTCCCTTGAATTCGCGCGGCAGATCGACATAAAGATTAACACTTGCGATTGTATGCTGAAGGTCCTTATGTTTGTCGCGAAGAGTGATCGGGTATTTGATGTTCTTTATACCGACCCGGTCAATACTGATATTGCGGTTATCTTTTCTGTTCTGCACATCTATCATTTAGCCATCTCCTCTTTCAGCAATTGCTATATTGTTTTCGGTTTCAAACAGTTTAATACGCTGCAGTGTTCCATCGGGAAGTTTGGAATCCAGTACTTCAAAAATCCGCTTGGCCAGATTCTCGGCGGTGGGAATAATATCCCGGGTAAAATCGACATCAACGCTGAAGTTTTTATGATCACACCGGGAAATTATATGCTCGTTAATTATATTCTTTAACTCCTTGAGGTTCATTATCATACCGGTGGCGGGATCGAGCTCGCCGGTGACCGTGACCTCCAGCACATAATTATGACCATGCCCGTTGGGATTGGAGCAGGGCCCGAATATGCGCCTGTTCTCCTCGTCCGAGAAGTCCGGGTTATAGAGACGGTGTCCGGATGTGAAATGAGCCTTACGTGTTATAGAGACCTTCATTTTCAATGTCCTGTTATTTTTTTCGATCTTTCCCCGGCCAGCCTGAATTTATAAATTATGATCCGCCCGGCCATCAACGCGAAAAAGTATATATTAAATAATACAGTTATAATGAATAAAGCAAGCGCCGGGTTTCCGAAAATGAAACACAAACAAAAAACAAATATATGTGTCCCGAAGCACAGGAGCGAATTCAAGGTCAGAAACCCTTTATCACGGTACCAGTCGTCCTGATTGAAGCCGGGATAAATGCTTAATATTGAAATTGAAAGCCTGTCGATCTGTTTTATGAGCATATCCTGCCAGCTATACAGCGCCCTGTATAACAGTCTCAATATTCCCACCGTCCGACTATCCCTGTCATCCTTCTTTTTTTCTTCCAGCCTTGCCCCGAGATGTTCCTCTATGCTTTCGGCGTACTTGAGCTGATAATAGTTGAAGTAGGAACATTGAATGAACAGACTGAACCACGTCAATATACCGAGGATTATATAAATGCTGCTGTCCACAGATGTATAGGCTTCAATTGCAATAACAGCAATCAAGATCGTTAGAACCAGCATGTCACCTAGTGAATCCATAAATCGGCCAACCCGTGAGGTCATCCCCCGCAACCTGGCCAGCGAACCGTCCGAGGCATCACAAACATCCCGTAAATGCAGGAGTATTGCTGCAACGATCAGTTTATCATACCACAGGAATGCGCTCGATGCCAGTCCGAGAATTATAGCAAGCGAAAGCACAAAGTGCGGATGAACCCTGAGATAATAGAAAAACCGTATGGCATAGGGGTAGTAGAAAATCCAGAGAACGGATAAATTGAAGTACTTATCTTCGCCCTTGAATTTAAATGCTCTTGACCAGTCGACCTGATTGGACATGCGCTATTTACCAAAAAGCCTCAGATTTTCCCCGGATAGTGGTGCGGATTCATCAGATGCGAGATACAATACCACCCGGGCGACATCCCGAGGAGTGAGCGGGGGATTTGATTCCGGCCCGAAGGCCCGGTAATGCATTTCCGTATCGACCCCGCTGGGGGAAATCTGGTTTACACGGATGTTTTTTTCTTTCAATTCGACATCCAGAATCTCGGTCAGGCCCCAGAGGCCGTATTTGGAGATATCATAGGGCCCGAAGCCGTCAAACTTCTGCAGGCCGAAACATCCTGAAAGAGATGATATGTTTACGATAGTTCCGTTTCCGGACTTTAACAGCAATGGTATGGCGTGCTGACATATCAGATATGCTGCTTTCAGGTTGATGTTAATGATTTCATCAAAATCGGATTCGGCGATCTGGTCGATTCGCCCCCGTTTGAATGTCCCGGCGGCATTGACTACAGTGTCAAGGTGTTCGGCGTTAGCTGAGATGAACCTGAAGAGCTCATTAATATCAGAGGGCTTTCCAAGATCGGTTTGTTTGATATGAATTTTGGCGCCCTTCTTTTCCAGGCTGGATTTAAGCTCTTCCAGTTTATCGATAGATCGTGCCGGGCAGAATACTTCGGCGCCATGTTCAGCAAAAAGTTCGACAGTCGCTCTGCCGATACCTTTGCTCGCCCCGGTTACAAGTGCGATCTTATTTTCCAGCTTCCCGGCCATGATTCATGTAAATAATAGCTCAAGAGGCGATAAGCAAGCGAAAAAAACGGGGATTATAGCGGGACATGAATCCGCTCAATAGTCCTGTGTGTAAAGTGTAATCGCGATTAAACTTCCGGAAGAACATTCAAATAAGTATATCTCGTGCCAATCCATGCTGCTCTCCCAGCGGTAATTCAAGCCGGTTATGTATTTGAAGGTGTTGGGGCCAGCCGCCTGAGCTGTTATCGTCTCATCAAAATAACTCCCGCTAAGATTACCGCCAGAGATATCCCAGTGTTCCCAATCGAAAGAGGCATCATCGACAGTGGCGGAAGCGTCGAAATACAATATGCTGTAGGTATCCGGGTCAAATGTCACGGTCATGGTACCGGTAGGTATAGCGCCGTTATCATGCACCATATCGATATCGCCCTCGAATGTATTTCCTGTGGTAGTTCCGGTCGCAACCCAATATAGATTAAAATCAGGCTTTAGATAGGAAGTGTCACCCGAATCCCTGAAATAGGCATCTACTATAACGTTTATGACGACGCGAGCAATATTTATGCTCGGCGCTTCTTTAACCTCAATATTCAGGTAATAATCATATTCGGTAGCGTCATTCAAGCTTCCGGCGATTGAATTAACTGCAACAGCAAAAATATCCCAGCCATCCTGCTGGAGTCCCAGAATGCTATCGACAATAACGCTGGAGCCATCCCCGATGTACTCCACTGCTGTACCTTTTCTCTTAAAGACAATCAGATGCATACTGTCGGCCAGCATGCTCTTATCATAGACAGTAATTTGCAGCTGATCACCATCGGCGAAATCCGGATTATTCAGCCCGAATTTGAATATTTTGGATTCGAGGGCGGTTGCCCCGAACGGAAAAGTGGCGTTCTGATTAGCATCTGAATCGATGTCGTATTCGTGATAAGTCTTATCCAGCAAACGCGAGGAGAGCTGACCGCCAAGATCGTAAATTTCTTCATTTATCAATTGCTTGATAAAGGCCGGATACCATTGGGCATGCGGCTGATTTATGACAGTGACATAATTCCCGAAGATTGTTCTCCACGCTGATATTTCATGCTCTTTACGTTCGACGTATATATATGGCAGAACACTGGGTCCGAATCGTGAGTACATAAATTTGATGAAGGCGCCCATGCCCCGGCCGTGAAGCAGATGCTGATATTCTGGTGCGGCGGGACGCATATCAAACGAATCCAGTAAACAGGTTGAATTTTCAAGATACAAATCCGGAACGAAGGTATCGGGATCGGCGGACATGAAACACTGAAACCATGTGCTCCCGGCATAGTCAAACCATGACAGCGGCAGTCTGTCAAGCGTGCTCCTGTTGTGCATTGCGGCGACAAGCAGATAGAGCTCATTCCCGATATCAAGTTTCATTTCAGGATAATCGGCTGTACCCATATCCTGTTCGCGGACCTCTATCGATGTGTATTGGTTATCGGTATAGTAAGAGTGCGCTTCTCTGGGGATATATTGCGCAAAACTTCCCAAAGACTTCTCCCGGATGAGCACATTAATCGGCAGCGTTGTGTTCTCATCGGGAATCTGGAATTGCATATATTCTATGGTATTTAAAGCCTGATCCAGGAAGAGCTTCAATTGTTCCGCATTCTCCTGCAATATTCGCGGATATCGAATCCTGAAATCGCCATCCTGAAGAGTCAGGTAATCGCTCACACCAAGCAGATATATAATCAGCCCGGCGCCATCGGAAACAGCATTCAATTTTCCATGAGTTCTCGCATCGGGGCTGATCACAGGAATATCGCCAAGTAAAAATCCTGAGGAATCGGCAGCCTGGAAGAGACTGTACACAGAGCCGGAATCATCATCTTCGACCAGATAAAACTCCTCACCCATGGCAATGAAGCTCTCCGCATTAAGCACCCCATCATATCTGATTGCAATATGAAGATTCCCATCAAAGCCCTGTGGTAAACCCTCGAGCCTGAATAAAGGCGATACTCCCTGTTCCGCAAATGGTTCTCCGCTTCCTGACAAATATAAGTTGAGTTCAGTGGCCATGTCGAGGGATCCGGAGGGGATTTCGATCGAGATATCATCGCTTGAAAGAGTGCCGCCCTCGCTTCCTATCGTTGCCGAGGCTAAGAGGTTGTCATGGTCATTATCTGATGGTCCCGAAGAGTCATTGCCGGAGCATCCCGTGATAATCAAGCATAGCATGAAAAATAAAATAAATAATCTGCGCATGGTCGTCCTCCGGTTTCGGCATCCTCCCGCGGCAAGCCAAGAAATATGCAGGTATGCAACACTATAAGATAAACACCGATACCAATTTAGTCAATTCTATTCTGCAGCGCAGGAGGCTCGCCGTTAGCGGTTGACAGATGACCGCTTTTCTCGTAATTTCATGGAATTGATTATTTACGGAAAGGATTGATTCATGAAACGCTTAAGCACCATTCTGATTGTCATCATGACAGCGCTGACACTTAACGCACAGGAGGAATCGAAACCGTTCTTGAGATATCCGGCCCTGTCTCCGGACGGGGAGACTGTATGCTTCTCATGTAAGGGTGACCTCTGGCTGGTATCCTCAGAGGGAGGGCAGGCCACAAGGCTGACAGTGCATCCGGCAGATGATATCATGCCCCAGTTCTCGCCTGATGGACGCATGATTCTGTTTACCTCTGAAAGATACGACAATCGCGATATTTATATAATCCCGGTGACCGGTGGTGAACCTGAAAGACTGACATATTATACCGGTTCCGATTACGGCACCGGCTGGACGCCGGATGGCGACAGCGTAATATTCTATTCACTCAGGCAATTTAATTATGATGTCTTCAAGATGTCGATAAATGGCGGCACTCCGGTGGCCATGACAGGCGGACATTGGGACGGCGAATATGCCGGCAAGGTTTCACCTGACGGAAAGAAGCTCATTTTCAATAATGGTTCGGGACGTTACCGCTGGTGGAAAGCCAACTTTGCCGGTAACACCAACAGCGATATCTGGATGCTGGATAGAACCAGTGAGGAATTTACTCTCGACCGGATAACCTCGGACGATGGCCATGATCTCTGGCCGGTCTATGATCAGGCCAGTGAGGTGATTTATTTTGTCGCCAACAGGGATAGCACTGTAGCCAATCTCTGGAAGAAGGACTTGAATTCCGGGGCCGAGTCACAGCTCACAGATTATTCTGATGATGGTGCACAGTGGCTTAATTCGAATCCCCGGATGAACAAGCTGGTATTTGAACAGAATTTCAATATCTGGTATTTTGATCCCACCCAGGGCAGCCCCAGGATTGTCGATATAGAGCTGACCGCAGATTACAAGAACAATCCGGTCAAGCAGATGACTTTCGACGGATATATTCAGGAATATGACATTTCACCTGATGGCGAGCTGGCTGTTCTGGTAATCCGGGGCGAGCTCTTCCTGATCCCCACCGATGAGCCCGAATTTGCACGGCGGATAACCAATACCCCGCAAAGGGAAAAACATCCCTGCTTCGGACCGGATTCAAAGACCATATACTATGTCTCCGACAGGACCGGCAACTATGATGTTTATTCCTATGATTTAGCCGGGAAAAATGAGATCCGGATGACATCTACCCCGCAGAATGAAGCCAAACCATTGTGCTCTCCTGACGGCAAGAGGCTGGTTTATTATCGGGAATTGGATAAAGTAATTGTCTATGATCTGGAAAATAATGTTGAATCTGATACGATTATCGGAATGTTCATAGATCTGGCAATCGAGCCGCATGTCGAGTACGATTTTTCTCCCGATTCACGCTATCTTACCCTCACCATGGCCGGGGAAACTTACGAAACCAATATCTTCATTACCGATTTTGAATCCGAGCCCGTAAATGTATCACATTACACCGATCAATGTTTCCGCCCCCGCTTTTCCGGGGACGGCGAACTGGTATATTTCTCGCGCTGGAGCCGTGACGATCTGACCTCGACCTTTAAAATCGAACTCGCCCCTGATCCATTTGAATTTGAGGAGGATCGGATCGATTCTCTTCTCCTGGACATGGAGAAAGAAGAAAAAGAGAAAAAAGATGAGGGAGATAAAGACCAAAAAGCAGTTGAACCGACAAAAATAGACTTTGAGGATATCCATAAACGAGTATCCAGAGCACTTGACCTGGATGCCTCCTCTCATTATCCGTTGATTACAGCCGATGGCGAGTCTATTATCTTTGTGGCGGGCATAATGGGCAAGCCGGAGATATGGTCGGCCTGTCTGGAGGAAGATGATCCTGACCTGACGCAGTTGACCCATTCCGGTCAGCCAAAAAGCGATCTGAAATTATCTGCCGATTCAAAATATGTTTTTTTCCTGGAAGGCGGCAAACTAAAGAAGCTGAATATAAAGGACAAGAAAGTTGAGAATCTTGGCTTCACGGCCGAGATGGATGTTGTGGTGGACAGGGAAAACCGCCAGAAATTTCAGGAGACCTGGTGGATGTTTGATGAATACTATTATGATCCCGATCTTCATGGAGTTGACTGGGACAGGATTCGGGAAAAATACAGTCCGCTGGTCGACGAGGTCGAGACAGAAGACGAGTTTAACCAGATCATCCTGGAGATGATGGGCGACCTGGGATCATCTCACATCAACATTTATTCCCGCGGCGGTGGAATCAAAAAAGAACTCTCGACCGCCTGGTATGGGTTTCATCTTGACCAAGATGAGCTGGATGAAAATGGCCTTTACAGGATAAGCCTTGTGCTGCCGAACTCGCCGGCTGCATTGGCCGATACACCGCTTGATACAGGCGACTATCTATTGGCGATCAACGGGCAGGAGATCAACCGTGAGACCAATATCTATCCGCTTTTTAGCGGCCAGATCGATAAGAAGACTATCTTTACGGTGGCCAAAGGCCCTGATGCTGAGCCCTATGATGTGACTGTGAAAGGGACGGAATTCGGCCCCATCTACGACTTGTTCTATGATTTCTGGGTGGAAGAACGCCGCCGGATGGTTGACTCACTTTCTGACGGCAGGCTGGCATACATTCATATCCGCCGCATGTATCCCGACGCCCTGGAGAAATTCAAACTGGAGATAGTCAATCAGACGCAGGATAAAGAGGGCGTCGTGCTGGACGTGCGCTATAACGGCGGCGGCAATATTGCGGTGCATCTCCTGGGCATCCTGATAAAAGAGCCGTATATCTATCGCAACTTCGCCGGTTACCCGGTCACCTCGGAAAATAAAATGCGCAGCAAGGCGCTCGAAAAACCCAGTATTCTCTTGATCAATAACGGTTCGGGTTCCAACTCCGAGATTTTTGCCGAAGGCTATCGCAAGCTCGGCCTGGGTAAGATAGTGGGCGAAAGGACCGCGGGCGGCGTGATCGGAACGGCTTCTTATAATCTGATCGACGGCACGCGTATCAGGAGACCCTCATGGGGATGCTACACGACCGATATGGAAAATTTAGAATTGGTGCCGCGCTATCCTGACATTACAGTTGAGAACATGCTTACAGATATTGTCAAAGGAAGGGATCCGCAACTGGAGCGTGCAGTAAGAGAGCTGCTCAATCAGATTGGAGATAAAACCGAATAGGAGACTCCAAAATTCTACCATCTTGCAAACGAGGATAACTTCGGGCTCACCAGCCTATCCTCGTTTTCAGGGGAGGGTGATTTTTCGGATTCGTCCTGGAAACTGGGACGGTACCATTTCTGTACCTCCTGGTGCGTGGAGAGAATAAATCCAAGCTCCTCCAGGAGATCGACCGTCCTGGTTACCGAGGGTCCGCGGTTCAATGTACGCCGCCAGGTACCCTCTTTACCGAGCGAGAGATAGGTTGCCAGCACAGCCCAGATTTTTTTATCGATGAAAAGGGGAACCGATATATATACCAGTCCGGAGGGGGATGTCTCAGTGTAGACCTTTTGCTTCTCAACCGCCATAAAACAGATATCTTTGATCATATCGGCCAGGTATTTTTCGGTCTGATGATACTCCCCGGCCTGCGGCTGGCCGCCCCAGTGGCTCAGTTCGTTTTCAGAAATATCATAGAGATAAATACCCCAGGGAAGATCAGAGGAGTACTTTTTAATAGTCGTTGCAATCGCCTCGTCGGACTTATTCATCTGAAACAAATCTCCCTTGTACAGGCGGAGATTTCTCCGCTTCCATTCATTTCTAATAAATATGTCGACCGGAATCAGCGGAATATAACATGATTAGGAATTATTGCTCACAGAACGGTCAGCGGGAATGGATGTGCTGTTCTATTTTTGAATATCCCGCTTTATATTTTGGGGATGTTTGCCGAATGCACAGGGCGTTTCATCTTTGCCCCGGGTGAGGCAGAAAATATCCTGGATTCTGAGCGGCTCACCTATTTTAAAGGCCTGCCCGTACTTAACCCCGGCCATGGCGCCGAACGAGCGCGCCATCGTCTCCAAAGACCATAAATAATCCCTGGATTTCTCGGGATTCATGAACTGCGAGGCATGAGCCTTGAGCGCCTCCATCCAGAGCTCATATTGATCGGTGATATCCACGATAAATGTCGGCGTGGCCTCGACCGGTAGGAAATAGTGAAAGAGAGCTTTGACTTTGTGAATTTCACCCTGGATGGGGAGCTTCTTGAAGGTGGCGTAATAGATGGAGTTTGTCACTATTTTGCCTGCTGCCCGATGATCCGGATGTGACTGGCGTTTGCCATGCCCGCCGCTCATCCAAGGGGCCAGCACTATCTCCGGCCTGTATTTTCTAAAAATTGCAGCCAGCTCGTAGCGGTACTCGGGACGATCCTTGAGTTTGGTATCGCCCCAGTCTAGGGTTTCCAGGAGATCGGCCTGCATGATTTCGGCCGCCTTCCTGGATTCCTGCGATCTGACCTCCGGGGTACCCCCCGTGCCCATCTCCCCTTTGGTAAGATAGACGATACCGGTACGATAGCCCATCTGAGCCATCTTTATCAGTACTCCACCGGTTCCCACCTCGACATCATCGGGGTGCGCCCCGATTGAAATTATGTCGTATTTTTCGGTCATAACAAAAAAAGATGCTGCCCGTTATGCGGGCAGCATCTATAATAGTACCTTAGTTTACATTTCCTCTACAAGATTCTCTGAATGGAACTTGAGTATTTCGACCAGCCGGTCATATACGAACCGCTGATTAAACGCCGGGTAGCCCGTGTAGCCGGAATAAGTGTCGAAGGAATAGTTGATTCCATTCTGATCCATGGAATTGCGGATGTCCTCAGCCTGCTGATGGAAGAGGAACTGATTTGTATCGCTCACTTCGAGGTGTACGGCGATAGAATCAAAATTCCCGCCATACGTATCAAAAACAGCGCTCAAATCATGCGCCAGCCATTTATCGAAAACGGGCTGATAGATATTGCCGTTATAGTCGAAGGGCAGGTCGATACCGTAGAAGCTAAGGAATGTTGTCGAATCGGCGTAGCCGGGCTCTCCATCTTCCGGATGCGGGCTGAATGCCTGAGCCAGAGAGAAGAAAAGCATGGTGTACGGCTTCTCGGTAAACAGGTTGGTTGTATCCATATCCTGGTAATCATCGGGATCGATGGGGATGCTGAGGCCCTGCTCCTCGATCATCATCGGGATCAAATCCTCGATCTGCTGGAAGCTTCCGGCAGGCGTCGAGGCCGAAACCGAAGAATACAGTTCAGGATATTTGGCCGCCAGCTTGAGAGCGCCATACCCGCCCATGCCGAAACCGCCGATGGCCCGGGATTCTCGTTCACTGATAACCCGAAGCTGATCCTCCAGGGTACTTTCTATAAAGGCAACCCACTGGTCAACAACCATCGTTTCAAACCACCCAAAAAACTCGTTATCGGTATACCAGGTGCCGCCGTAAGGGGTGGAGGCGTTGATGCTGGCAATGTAGAACTCCTTGATCTCCCCCTCGTAAATGAGACTGTCCGCGATCCACTGAACCATCCTGGAGAAATAGTAGTTTTCATCACCTTCAAAATCGTGGAGAAGGTAAAGGATCGGGAAAGGACGTCCCTGGGGAGTAAATGACGGTGGGGCGTAGAGCTTGGTAAAGAAATTCTTGTCCACCGTAAAATTAAAGAATTGCCAGCCGGCATGATCGGAAATCGCTGAATAGGCGCGGGGGTATGTGAACACACCGTCATTTTTAAATCCGCGCTCATTGATATCCGGAAAATCGGCTGGATTCTCGCGCTCCGAACAGCCAATCAGAATCAATCCGACCAGAAACAAAACCGTAAATAATATCTTTGATCTCTTCATTGTTCACAACCTCCTAGAACCTGACGGTGAATCCGATTGAGGTGACAGCCGTAAAGTCACTGTATGTGCCAGTATGATTATCAAAAATTCCATCTTCATCGGCATCGACCAGATCCGAGACGGTGGTTTCAGGTGTGATAATCATTGATACGGCGCCATAGAGTTCAACTATTCCGACATAAACTGAGGCGCCGCCGCTCAGGTGATGGCGGTCGGCGGGATTATCGAAAATTACTCGTGCACCCTCCTCAGGTATAGGAGTCTGTTCGAAGCTGTAACCGCCCCTCAATTTGTATTTTTCGTGCGGATGGCCCTCGACACCGACGGAAATCCTGAGAGCATCATCCCACTCCTCGATGAAGTCGACGGGAGTCAGGTAACCGTTTATGAATGAGAACTCGGTCAAACCGGTGGTGCTGGTAACATCAAATTCAATGCCCTCGTTCTCCGACCACATAATATAGGCAAAGTCTGCCGCGATCATAACCCTCTCGCTGAGCTGGTAGGCCAAGCCGAATCCAAATTCGGAGGGGATTACCCACTCGGCATCGGCTTCGTGATTTGCGGTGTAAACCTCGCCCTTAAATAGCTGGTTGGCGGGATTGGCAGTGTCGGCAAATTCTTCCAGGTGCCGGTTGCCGGGTGAATAAAGGGTGGCATAAAGGTCACCCGAAAGATCTATTGTCGTCTTGGACTGATAAGAGGCGCCCAGTTTCAACTTTTCACTGGCCTGGAAGAGCAGCCCGACATTCACTCCCAGACCCCATCCGCTGGCATCATATTCAGTCATGGTGACCAGGTTTTCATAGGGACGGGAGGAGAACGATTCCGAAAGAGTGTTCGGGCGCAGTATTATTTCGCTGCGGTTGTACGAACCCTTACGGATTGAAAGACCCACGCCCAGGGACATCCTGTCTTCGATCAACTCAGCCGCAATGGTGGGATGAAAATCGATAAGGTCAACATTGAAAGCATGAGTAATTTCCGGGAAGGGAACCAGCGGCTCGACCACCGGCAAATCGAATGAATCGTCTACATACTGATTGTAGGCCGGGCTGAGCTTGAATACATTCCATTCCACATCATGATCGTAGGGCTGGAACACTCCGAATCCCACAGTTAATTTTTCAAACATCGGAAGTACAAATGCGGCGGCTCCAAAGGGAGTGTAGGGAATCTTGTCATCAGAAACCCTTTCCTCGCCGTCATAGTATCCAAATGAATAGTCGTTTAATGTCATCTGCGGAGTAAACTCCGGTCGATAGCTATAGAGATCGATTCCAAATGCTATCTCATGCTGGTAGAGGTTCGACAGCCCTGCAGGATTGTAATACAATGCGCTCCAGTCATCGGCCACCGCTCTGAACGCTCCGCCCATAGAGAGCGCTTTCAGGCCGACTCCGGAGACATTATAACCGCCTGCCATCACCTCACCAGAAAATAACAGAATCAGGAGTATCAGCATGATTGTGTTAAAAATTCGCATGGTTTTTACTATCTCCAGTTAAATAGATTAATTTCCCAATAAATAGCATCCCAAGGCTTTAAGTCGTTGCCAAACAAATTCTTTCTCTGCAAAAAAGTAAAATCCAAAACTATATTATAATCCCGCCTTTGTCAACACTTTTTTGGTCTTTTGATACTGTCATAATTCTTGCCATCAGATGAAGAGACGTTTATATTTCAAGAATGTCCAAAACCCGATGTTCACTTTTTCTGCTTGATCGCCAAAATGATAGGAGCGCGAAACTTTAGACCGGAAATGGTGTTTAATCTCACCTGGAAGATTATAGAATGGAAAAGAAAATAACAATTCAGGGTGCTCGTCAGCACAACCTTAAGAATATAGACCTGCAGATCCCACGTGACAAGCTGGTAGTAATTACCGGGCTTTCCGGGTCAGGAAAGTCCTCTTTGGCCTTTGATACTATCTATGCCGAGGGCCAGAGGCGATATGTGGAATCGTTATCGGCATATGCCCGCCAGTTTCTGGGGATTATGGATAAGCCGGATGTCGATTTTATCGACGGCCTCTCTCCGGCCATCTCGATTGAACAGCGCACATCCGCCAAAAATCCCCGCTCGACTGTGGGTACTGTGACGGAAATCTATGATTATCTTAGACTTCTGTTCGCGCGCATCGGCGTGCCGCACTGTTTCAACTGCGGTAAAAAGATCGCCCAGCAGACCTCCTCGCAGATGGTGGACCAGATCATGGAGCTGAAAGAGGGCACCAGGCTGCAGATTCTGGCGCCTCTGGTGCGGGGACGCAAGGGCGAACATAAGGAAATCGTCGAAAAAGCGGGAAAAGAGGGTTTCGTGCGCATTCGCATCGACGGCGAGGTCTATCCGATCGACGAGGCCCCGGATATGGAGAAAAATAAGAAACATGACGTCGAAATAGTGATTGATCGGCTGGTGATTTCGGAAAAAGTCCGCCGGCGCCTGGCCGATTCGGTCGAAATCGCCCTGAAGATAGGCGGCGGTATGGCTATGGTCGATATTATCGGCGGAGAGGAGATGCTCTTCTCCGAGAATTACGCCTGTGTTGACTGTGGTATATCGTATGAAGAGCTGACTCCGCGCATGTTTTCGTTCAATTCGCCTTATGGGGCCTGCCCGGCCTGTGACGGCCTGGGCCATCGGATGGAAATTGACGAGAGCCTCGTGATTCCCAATCCTGACCTGCCGATAAACGAGGGTGCAATTGCGCCATGGGGTGCCGATCTGGCCAACTGGTATCGGTACCAGTTGCGCGGACTTGCGAATCATTACGGTTTTAAACTCTCCAGTCACTTCAGCAAATTGCCAAGAAAGGTTCAGAACGTCATTTTGCATGGCTCCGGTAATACTGAGATAAAATTCGCCTATGAACATGCTTCCGGACGCGGCAATGCCCGAGGTGAATTTGTGTCCTCATTTGAGGGTGTAATCCCACATCTGGAAAGAAGATACCGCCAAACCGAATCTTCAGGAGTCCGCAACTGGATCGAGCAGTATATGTCGATTACAGAATGCCCGTTATGCGGGGGCGCGAGATTGAGGCGGGAGTCGCTGGCGGTCTATATCGCTGATAAAAATATTCATGATATTACCAGAATGTCGATCAAGGCGGCCCGTGAGTTCTTCGAAATGATCAAACTCAGCAAACGCCAACAGAAGATAGCACATCAGGTTATGAAGGAAATCCGGGAACGGCTGGGGTTTCTGGTCAATGTGGGGCTGGAGTATTTGACCCTTGACCGCGCGGCTTCCACCCTCTCCGGCGGGGAGGCTCAAAGGATACGGCTGGCAACCCAAATAGGGTCACGCCTGACAGGGGTTTTATATATACTTGATGAACCCTCAATAGGCCTTCATCAGCGGGATAATAACCGTCTCTTGAGCACTTTGACAGAACTTCGCGATCTGGGCAATACTGTTGTGGTGGTTGAGCATGATCGCGATACGATACTTGCGGCCGATTATGTGGTGGATCTGGGACCCGGCGCAGGTAAACATGGCGGCGAGATTGTGGCGGCAGGCACTCCCGCACAAATCAAGCGCCAGACCAAAAAATCGCTGACCGGAAAATATCTGGCTGGAAAATCGAAGATCCCTGTGCCGAAACATCGTAACGGCGGCAACGGGGATATGCTCAATCTCAAGGGTGCGGCCGGAAATAACCTGAAAGAGATCAATATCGATATCCCGTTAGGCAAGTTTATCTGCGTGACCGGAGTCTCCGGATCGGGCAAATCGACATTGATCGAGGAGACATTGTATCCGATTCTGAGCAGCAGATTCTACAATTCACGACGGAAACCGTTGCCCTATAAGAAAATTCTCGGCCTGGAGCATATTGATAAGGTGATCGATATCGACCAGTCGCCGATTGGAAGAACCCCGCGTTCGAATCCCGCTACATATACCGGGACATTCACATTTATCCGCGACCTTTTCTCCCAGACTCCCGAAGCCAAGCTGCGCGGTTACAAGCCGGGACGGTTCTCGTTCAATGTCAAGGGCGGGCGATGCGAGGCCTGCGAGGGGGACGGGATAATAAAAATCGAGATGCATTTCCTGCCCGATGTTTATATCCCCTGCGAGGTCTGCAAGGGCCGGCGCTATAATAATGAGACGCTGGAGATCAGGTACAAGGGCAAGAATATTGCCGAGGTGCTGGATATGACTGTGGCCGAGGCACTGGAATTTTTCGGAAATATTCCCCCGCTCAAGCGCAAGCTGATGACACTGTATAATGTCGGCCTGGGCTATATTCATCTCGGCCAGCAGGCCACCACATTATCGGGCGGCGAGGCGCAGAGGGTCAAGCTTTCCACCGAGCTTTCCAAGACTGCCACCGGGAGGACATTCTATATTCTCGATGAGCCCACCACCGGACTGCATTTCGAGGATATCAAGATGCTTCTGAATGTCTTAAATGAGCTGGTCAACCGCGGCAATACGGTGCTTGTGATCGAGCATAATATGGATGTGATCAAGACCGCCGACTGGATCATTGATCTCGGCCCGGAGGGCGGAGATGACGGCGGTTACGTCATCGCCACCGGCACCCCCGAACAGGTAGCCAAAAACGGCAAATCATACACCGGCCAGTTTTTGAAGCAGGAATTAGGGGATTAATAAAGGATCATTTGAGTGCGAGATCACAATCCCGATAAATCGGGACCAAGGCCTCGCACGACGACAACAGTCAACCCCTTACCTATTCATCACGACACATCAATCTGTCGCGCGATGTCTCTTCCAGCCTTGAGCCGGATGTGGCCCCAGGCAAGGTTACCATCAATCCTTCACACAGCGGACCGAGAGGCCGACATTTTTGGGTTCGTAGTAGCGGAAGATGCCTGACCGGTCATATAAGAGGGCACGGTGCCATGTCCTGCCCTCGGATTCCCCGGCGGTCCAGAAAAACGCTGCCTGGTTTATTGAGTTAAATGTATTGCCGCTGCCAAAATAACGGTTGCCTCCCGGGAGGGCTGTGAAACCGGTCTCGTTGGTGGCGCCATCGTTGGGAAGCTGCCAGTTATAAGTCGCTTTGAGCTTGCCGCCCAATCCGTCAGCCCGCCATCCAGCGGAATCGGCTTCCTCATTGCTCAGGCCCAGATGCCTCTCAAGCTGCTTCCATTCAGAATCCGAGGGCACATGCCATCCCTCCGGAGCAATCCCTCTGCTGTCATTCACGGCATACCAATTGTAGAGCCTGCCATATACTGCGGCATTGGTGACTTCATTATTGTAATCACAATATGCCCCGGCAGTCATCGAGGACCATTCAGCAACAACGGTGACATTGGCGATAGGATCGCCATTGCGATAATGTGTCACTTTTAAATTATCGGCCATCCACAATTGGTCACCGATTTTGACTACGCTATATATATTACCATCAATGTCGGTGATTGTGAGGCTCTCAGGATTGATACTATCATCATCACCGCATCCTGTCAGCAAAAAGAACAAGAAAATGATCGAAGCGACCGCGGGCCAGGTGAGGACTTTTTTCGTCATAAAATAACTCCTCCTAAAAAAATCCCATAAAATTGAAGAATCGGCGTGAATTGTGAGTTCAATGCGTTCAGCTTTGAACCAGGGTTGCGGCGCACCGAGGCCGATGCGCCGCGCATGAGTTAATCGGATAGAGGATGATTGTCTACAAACTACCGCTTGTGGATTCTTTCATAAATTCGATTTCCGGCTCGCTGATCACGCCCGCCTTGCTCATGGCCTCCTTCAGTTCCGGAGCCTTAACAAACTTCTGGGCATTCTCGATGCTGTCCCATTCGAAGATTCCCACCAGATCGTTGGGATCATCGGCAGGATGCATGATGCTGTACGATTTCTCGCCTGATGACTTGCGGAAGTCGGCAAAATTATCAAATTGCGTCTTCCAGTTATCAAAGTCCTTAACTTTATGCTTTATTACGAGATAAGGCATAAGTCCTCCTGGGATTAATTTTTTGGATTATCTATATATGACCGTTAACGGCATTAAACAGGATAATGTTTCTCCTGATTATGATTAATTTGACGTTTCTGGTATCGGACGCGGTAACTTATTGAATCATTGCTTGTTAGGTTTAGATCGCTATATCCCGTGACCTGAAGTAGACGGCCCCTGCCACAGTAAAAACTATCGCCGAGGCCGCGAATATCAGTATTGCTATTGCAGGAATTGAATTATTGAGCAGAATATAATTTGGATTATAATAATAGAAAAAGGACAGGTATTTCATCCATGACACAGACCCCACCAGCGCCGAGATCAGGTCGAGAATATACATCACAAAAATTATCCCGCCGAAGACCATGTATGTGCGCCTTTGCTCGGAATTAACTGCCGACACCAGCATCGAAAGGCTGAAGACCGCCCATCCGAAAAAGAGGCTCATCACCCCTACCAGAAAATGATAATTGGAAACAACAGCGGTATTGTAAATCCCGGCCAGAGGGAAAATCGGCAGCACCGCGCAGATTGTGAAGATAATCAGCATCACGAGCCCGCCAAAATACAGCCCGAAGTATATGCTGAGCCTTGAGACCGGGCAGGCCAGAGAAATCTCGATAGTACCGCGCTCAACCTCACCCGAAAGACCTGACCCCGCCAGCGAGGCCATCAGGAAGATCAGCATCAGCGGCACCATCATGCTGTAATGCTTGTATGTCAGGAAACCCTCTATATTGAAGATATCCAGGTTCTCGATCCCGAATGCCCGCAAAAGGCCTGTGGGCAGGCTCTCCATCAATCCGCGGAGATTTTCCGCTTGCTCGAGGATGAGCGGAAAGAAAGCGACATAGAGCCAGATAAGGAGTATTCCCGCCAGGCAGAAGATCGTTAATGTTATGCCCCTGTCCTTAAACAGGCGGCGCAATATCACAGACATAATCACCGCTTTTCATAAAATTCCAGGAAGATGTCTTTCAATGATGCATGTTCAATCTGCAAATCCCTCAATTCAAAATTACCGAGTCTGGCGATAAGAGGATTGATATCCCCTTTGACATCCATTGAAAGGCTCTCGGATGTCTCGCTGGTGATCTCGACCCCCTCTATCTCGAATGCATTTCTGTCGAATGATCCTGCAAAGAAGGCCTGGACCTTGTATATCCTCTTCTGCTTCAAATCCCTCACCCCTTCCGCCGCCACCAGTTTGCCTTCCTTGATTATCTCCACCCGATCGCATATCCGCTCAACGTCGCCCAGATAATGCGAGGACATAAAAATGGTCTTGCCCTCGGAATTGGCCTTCTTGAGAAGTTCATAGACTGAATCTTGAAATAACGGATCGAGGCCGAGTGTGGGCTCATCGAGAACCAGAATCTCCGGGTCACCCATAAGTGCCAGGATCAATCCCAGCTTTTGACTATTTCCGAGAGAGAGGTGGCGGGTTTTGACGGAAATATCCAGATCCAGAAATTTAGCCATGTCCCTGGCATTGTCATTACATTTTCGCAGCCTGCGGACATAGTCGATATGGTCCTCACCCGTCCATTTATCATAAAGCCGCACAGTCCCCGGGAGATAGCCGATTTTATTCTTGAGCTCGACCGCAGCCCCCCGTGAATCTATACCCAGAATGCTGACACTGCCGTCAGTGGGACGGATGAAATCCATCATGCAGCGTATCGTGGTGGTCTTACCCGCGCCATTGGGACCCAGAAAGCCGAAGATTTCCTTTTTCTCGACATCGAACGAAATGCCATCGACAGCCCGTGTCGGCCCGAAATGCTTTTTCAGGTTTTTGATCTCGATAGCGGCCATGCAGAAATTATAAAATATTCAAATCGATATGGAAATCTTTAAATTTGATGGGGCCGCGGGTCCGTGTCAACCTCATAATTCGGATGGATGGTTCCACCTGGTCATTCAGGGGGGGCATCTGGACCAAGTCATTCCGAGGAGATCATAATCTCGGATTATGATCGACGTGGGAATCTCCTCCGCTGTGCTATCAGACTAAACTAAGAGATTGCCACGCCCGGCTGCAGCCAGGCTCGCAATGACGATAGGGTGGCACGCCCTAATTCATCCGGGCCTGGGCAGATTATAATCAAGCGCTCGGCCAACCGCCTATGAGCAGGCCACCCTCTATCATATCGCTCCGAACACTCCAATCTGTAGCGCAGGGTCTTGTCCGGCCCTGGCCGGATGTGACCCTGCGCATCCATACGGAGGACCGCACCTGCTCTGACATCGGCCGTCGCTCAGTTTCTTGCCTTGCCTCGGGCATGGTGTGAACCCGCGCATCTCTGACACCACCACACACTTTCATTTGACAATCCCTTTAACATCAATAAATTGATTTCCGAATCACTTTATACCGGGTGCCCCAGCCGCTTTAGCGGTGGGAACCATAGAAGGAGAAAGTTATGCCTGATGATGTATATGAACTCTGGCCGGAGCTGGAGTGGATCGAGGATGAGAAACTGCGTCATGCCACCGCGGACACATGGGCGCTGGCGCTGGAAAAAAGTTCCCTCGATGCCAAAGACTTAAATGAGATACCATTCACGCTCTTAATCGAAAACTGCAAGGTGACCTTTATGCAGCACAAACGTGCGGTGGTGCATCTCGCGCGCGACTGTGCGGCTCAGATGCAGAAGTTTTTCAAGGATAACCTGCCGATCGATATGGATGTTGTGATTGCCGGGGCGATCCTGGCGGATGTCGGCAAGCTGCTGGAGTATGAGAAGGTTGGAGGACGGGTGGTGCAGTCGGATTACGGCAAGGTGCTGCGTCATCCCTTTTCGGGTGTGGGGCTGGCGATGCAGTGCGGGGTGCCCAGGGAGGTCTGCCATATAATCGCGGCGCATGCCGGTGAGGGCGACATGGTCAAGCGCACCCCCGAGGCCTACATAGTCCACCACTGCGACTTCATGAGCTTTGAGCCGTTTAAGGAGAGGTAGGATGGGATTGACTTAAATATATTATTACGAAGATTAAGCGAGGAGTTAAAATGTTCTGGAAAAATGCTGTTCTTGATGCTTTAAGGCGCTATTCAGAAAGACACAATACGAATACTGTAATAAGAAGCAAGCTAATTAGAGAAGAGATTGGAAATATTGTGAAAGATACAAGGTCAAAAGGCAGAACGCCTGAGCAGACACTCAGTCGTATTATGCAGGAATTGCGGGATGACGGTTATGTGCATTTTGTTGATGATGATGGTACGTATGAAATAAACAATTTATGACATTAACGAATATGCCTAATTGGACTTAAACTTAACTTCTGCAAGCTTCTTGAGGTTTCCTTGGATTCGATTACCGTGCAATGTATTATAATCTCTATTAGACTAGGCAAGCTTTCCTTTTTATGGTTTGTATAATCCGAGGACTTTTTTGTGTCAGGTAAAATCAAAAAATTCAGTACTCAAGTTCTTTTGCACACAGTAGTTATGGAAATAGCTTAGATGTCGTCAAAGACTTTTTTGAGGTAGCTGAATTGAGATGGTCCAAGAACATCGAACTGTCCATTAGTTGCCAACAGAATGCTATTTCTAAATCTCTGTATCCTTGTTAACATGGGCGCAATTGTCTTATTGCTTGTTTCGATAAAATTAAGACAATCCTTTTCTGTGGTTGGTATTTTGAAGCCCCTCTCATTACTTGCTACCAGAACACCTTGATCCCTCAATTTTGCCATCACTTGTAATCGGAAGGTCGTTGGTTTGATGGTGTCTGATTCAAGAGGAGATAGGTGTCTAATCAGTTCTTTGGTGCTTATATATTTATCGGGATTGATATAAAAATTGAACAATAAATATTTTAAGCATTCAACTTGATATTTTTTGACTTGATCCGTCGTAGAACTCCAGGCACTAATATAGTTTAATGCAATTCTGCAAGATACATCCGTTATGATTTCGTTGAATATATGACCGGAATCTTTGAGATCATTGATATATTTCTCATATCTTGGCGGCCAGTGATAAATTAGAATAAGAACTGGTTTTAGTATCTCAATATATTGCGACTTATCCGAATCGTCATCGTTGGAATTATATACTCTCCCGATACTTCCACAAATGAAATCCGCCAATTGAAGAAATGTGTTGGATTTACTACCTTCAAACTTGAAGTTAAAGTTGTTGAACAGATCGGGTGGATGATGCTTTTTTATATAAGCTTGGAAACCTTCCATGAACTCCGCGTCTCCATAGCTATCGGACGAAATGGTGAGTTCTTCGAAAACTTTGATTAGCTCTGAATCTAAAATTCTATGGATATACTTATAGAATGACTTCTTATATTTGAATCCTTTGGAAACAAGATGCCGTTTATCAATTGCTACAGTAAAGACCCTGACTTTTAATCCAGAAATATCTTTTAGAATGTCTTTTCTTTTTTTTGCATTCTTCCCGATCTTACTTGACTTTAGTTCGCCGCCTCTAAAATAATGACTCCGCAATTTGAGAGTGCCCTTTTCCACAGCGTCATAATCCGATTCATTCACAATAACTGCGGTGACTAAAAAATGTGTGCCTGATTTAGAAAAATTTAGACCATTGTCTCCAGATTCATCTATAAATGCAAATTTACGGTTCACAGATTTAAAACTCCGAGTAAAGTATGAAATATTGCGCCTATTTTGATGACAATATAATAAACGGAAGGAATTTAGAAAAGGATTTATATTAAATTTCCAAAAATTATCTAGATTAGATGAGTCGCAAATCCACTAGTTTTCAGATCTTAAGAAGCAGTCGCTATCAGAGCCGTCATCATATTCTTAAAGGCTATAATTCACCAAGATGTTGTTACGCCTAAAACCACATCCTGGCCTTTTTTCGGTACAGGGTGTATTCCTCACCGAAGGTCTGGGACATGGAACGTTCCTCGAGGGGGATAAAGACCGCCTGCATGACCAGAAAAAATCCCAGGGGGGCTATGAACGCAGTCAGCGATCCAAGCAAGATCGCCTCTCCCGGAAGAATTGCGGTCATACCGAGGTACATGGGATGGCGGCTTAATTTGAACGGGCCATAGATTATCATGGCGCTGGGCTTCTCATGTGGTTTGACTGCCGTTTCGGCCGGTAACGGACAGCTACCGGGGTAAGCCGATTTACTTTAGCTTCCTGACTTCGATGAATAATGTATCGGATTGGCAGATCGGCCTGCCTTTCATCTCATCCAGAAAATCATCCAGCCGCTTCATCCAGTAATCCCCGCGCCCGGTCTTGAAGGCAAATTCCTCAAACTGGTCGAAATGATGCTCATATGTTTCCGGCTCATCGCACTTCTCAATTTCGATTTCGAAATTTAAGCCCTTATGTTTCAAATAGCCTTTCAGGGTCTCGAGTGAAATATATTTAAAATGCGAATAGCCGGCCTCTCGCTGCACCTCCAGGAAGAACTCCTGGGCCATGATGGCGTTGCGCTTGGCTTCACTGCGGGGATCATTCAACGGTTCCTCAATCAGAACATAGTTCGAGGACAGCCTGAGCATCTCATCAACCGCCTGTTGCCACTCTTTAATATGATGAAGCGCATCCTTCTCATAAACCAGGTCGAAGCCGGCATCATCGAATTCCACCGAGCGCCCATCCCCAACCATGTATTCTATATTGGATTTTGAATTGTCTTTCAGGGCTCGTTCGACAGCATCCGGATTTATGTCTATGGCAATAATTTCACCGCAGTATTGGGACAATTCGGCGGTGAAGGAGCCGTCACGGCAGCCGATATCCAGCACGCGTTCGGGATTGAGCTCTACTATTTTGTCTTTGAGCATTGGACTATTCTGGTGTAGGGCATGATCTTTGTGATCATGCCAATTATATCGTCGCCAGGTTCGCAGGGAACCTGTTCAACAAGATATATAGCTGACTTTATGCCGTCCCCAGCTTTTTTTTCGTGTACGGAATCAGGCCGCCCTCTTTCATGATAGCCATGATTTCAGGGGCGTAGGCGGGAAAATCAAATTCACCGTAAGGAGACTTAATCTTCCCCTTCTCCAGGTCGATCTCGAGCCTGTCGCCTTTCTTGACCTTGTCAACCAGTTCGGGCTGGACGATGGCCGGCACGCCGTTATTTATAAGGTTGCGGAAGTAGATACGTGCAAATGTTTTTGCTATCACCGCCCCCACCCCGGCGAATTTCAGGCATTTAACCGCCTGCTCACGCGAGGAGCCACAGCCGAAATTCGTACCGCCAACCACGATATCGCCATCCTCGACAGTTTTGACAAAATCCGGATCGAGGTCCTCCATGGCATGCTGCGCCATCTCCTCGGGATCTGTTACGGTGTAGGTATATTTTCCCGGGAAGATCACATCGGTATTGATGTCATCGCCATATTTGTGGACTTTACCTTTTATCGTCGCCATGAAACTCACCTCCTGTTTCAGCCATGCAATATAGCGCCGGAATGAGTGTTGGGCAAGGGATTTAAAGATCCGGGCGGTTTGGAACATTCGTCGGGCGCGGTTGTTAAAAACTGGCTGTAAAAACGAAAGATTCAAAGGAAAATCCGTTGCATATTTTCCGATTTCGTATATAATAGTGCAGACAAAATTGACCTGATATGGCCCTATCGTCTAGTGGACTAGGACGGGTGGTTCTCAGCCATCAAACCGGGGTTCGATTCCCCGTAGGGCTACTTAATATGTAAGCGCATGTTATCTGATAAGACGGCATGCGCTTAAATATCTTCAATGGCAGGCCTCATGTCAGGCAATATAGTTATAAATACGGGCGAAAGCATTTCGTCATTATACGTACTCAACTTACGTAATTGATATGGGATTTACTCGTATTGCCCTTGCGCAACCGTTTGATTAAACTTAACAAGGACAATAATTTAGAATCTCGGTTTGAGTTATGCGATCCAATTTTGCTAAAGAGTACGCTGAACTGTATCGGTCCCCCGCTGGCAGGCCCCGGTGGATTAGCGGGTCTGAGAGGTAAATTTTGAAATCCAAACACAATTTGCAGAATCTTAACTCCGGCGTGGTAACGGCTGTCGATGGCAGTGTGGTGGATTGTGTTTTCGAAGACAAACTACCATCGCTTTATAATCTTTTGGAAGTGGAGGGCGAAAGAAAAATTCTGATCGAAGTAATCAGCCTGATTGATTCAAGAACGGTCAGGGGAATAGCCCTCACCCCCGTTCAGGGATTAGAGCGCGACAGCAGGGTGCGGGATACCGGGGGCCCGATCAAGGTGCCGGTCGGAAAAAAGCTGCTGGGAAGAGTTTTTGATGTATTCGGGAATCCGATCGATCGCAAGGACCCTCCCGAAGTCGAAGAATACAGGTCGATTCATGTTCGCCCTGTTCCACTGACCGAGCGCGAGACCTCGGAAGAGCTGTTCAGAACCGGGATCAAGGCGATAGATATCCTGGCGCCGCTGGAGAAAGGGGGCAAGGCCGGGATGTTTGGCGGCGCCGGTGTAGGCAAGACCGTTCTCATTATGGAGATGATTCACAATATGGTGGGAAAATATGAAGGCGTCAGTGTTTTCTGCGGCATCGGTGAACGGGTGCGCGAGGCCGAGGAACTTTACCGTGAGGTAAAAGAAAGCGGTGTTCTGGATAGTACTCTTCTGGTTTACGGGCAGATGAATGAGCAGCCGGGAGCGCGTTTCCGAGTAGGCCACAGCGCCCTGACCATGGCCGAATATTTTCGTGACAATGCCAACCAGGATGTGCTGCTACTGATTGATAATATTTTCAGATTCATCCAGGCCGGCGCCGAGGTCTCCGGGCTGATGGGACGGCTGCCGTCGCGGGTGGGCTATCAACCGACCATGGGAACCGAACTGGCTGAACTCGAGGAACGGATCTGCAGTACACGGCGGGGCGCGATAACCTCGATCCAGGCGGTTTATGTTCCCGCGGATGATTTCACCGATCCCGCCGCCGTGCACACATTCAATCACCTTTCCTCTTCGATAGTGCTTTCACGGAGACGTGCCAGCCAGGGGCTTTATCCGGCTATCGATCCCCTCAAATCTTATTCCAAGATGCTGGTGCCGCATGTGGTCGGCGAGAGACATTACAACATTGCCCAGGATATCCGCCGCACCCTGTCCGAGTATGAGGATCTCAAAGATATTATTGCCATGCTGGGTATGGAGGAACTCTCGCAGGAAGACCAGAAGACTGTTCATCGGGCAAGAAAACTTGAAAGGTTTCTTACACAGCCCTTCTTCGTGACGGAGCAATTCACCGACAAAAAAGGCAAAATGGTGGACCTGGAGGATGCCCTGGAGGGCTGCAGGAGAATACTGGAGGGCGATTTTGAAGATTACAGCGAGGGAGATTTCTACATGATCGGCTCGCTCGCTGACCTCAGAGAGGACAAACATAAAGGTAGTGAGGGAGAAAAATAATCATGCGCCTTAAAATATCCGTACCGCACGAAATAATTCTGGATGAGGATGTCGAGCAGATCACGGCTGAAGGAGAAGAAGGCTCGTTCGGCATATTGCCCTCTCATATCGATTATGTTTCCTCTCTGAGGGCCGGTATCCTGAGCTATGTGATAGATGATCAGGAAGAATTCCTGGCCATAGATGAGGGTATTCTGGTCAAGCGCGGCTCGCAGGTAATGATTTCCACCTATAAAGCGATCAAAGATAGGCCCCTGGGAGAGCTGCAGAAGGCAATTGACGAGGAAATTACGGTATTGAGCGAGCATGAGAGAAAAGCCCGCTCCTCTCTGGCAATGCTGGAGGGAGGAATTATACGCAAATTCACTGAGCAGAGTCAGATTGAATAAAAGGGAAATATGAGCGGCAAATTTGGCGAGAAGATCAGCAAAAAAGAAAAACGCAAGCTGAAAGCCCGGAGGGAAAAAGACAAATCGGGCCTGTGGTTCTGGCTGGGCATGTTCGGTATGGTGGGATGGTCGGTGGCGATCCCCACCATAGTGTGCCTGGCGATCGGCATCTGGATCGATTCCACCCATCCGGGACAGATCTCCTGGACCCTGACCTTTCTGGTGATCGGAGTTGTGCTTGGATCTCTCAATGCCTGGTACTGGATCAAACGGGAGAGCAGGCATGACTGAATCGTCAGACATTATTCTGCTTACCTTTGTGGTGGGGCTGATCCTCCTGGCGGTGCGCCTCTTTGGGTCATATCTTAAGCGGCTGGGACTGCCTGCCCTGGTGGCCTTCATCTTGATAGGCGTAATTCTGCGGGCCAGCCATTACCAGTGGCACTGGATAACATCCGAGTGTGAGGATGTCTTCGAGTTTCTGGCAAAACTGGGACTGGTCGCCCTTTTGTTCCGGATCGGACTGGAAAGCAACATCAAGATGCTTTTTGAGCGTCTCAAGAGCGCCAGTTTTATCTGGATCGGCAATATAGTCATAAGTTTTCTGGCAGGTTACTGGACGGCATATTACTTACTCGATTTGAATCTGGTCCCCAGCCTCTTTATAGGATCGGCTATGGTAGCGACATCAGTGGGTATATCGGTCGGCATCTGGAAAGAGGCTGAGCAGCTCAAATCGAGGCGAGGAGAGATATTGACTGATGTGGCCGAGTTGGATGATATCACCGGTATTATAGTGATAGCGGTGTTATTTTCTATTGTACCGTTCCTGAAACAGGGCTCTTTCTCGGGAGCGCTGTTTTCAGAAGTTTTACGGGAGACCGGTCTGGTGCTATTGAAGCTTGTATTATTCGGGGCGATATGTGTTTTATTCTCTATTTATCTCGAGCAACGTGTGGTCAGTTATTTCAAAAATCTGCAGAAAAAATCGGAACCGATCATAGTAATTGCCGGACTCGGAATAGTCCTGGCATCGCTGGCCGGCCTCCTTGGATTTTCATTGGCAATCGGGGCTTTTTTTGCGGGGGCAGCCTTCTCCCGTGACCCGGAACATGTCAAGATCGATGCCGCCTTTTCACCTCTATATTCATTTTTAAGCCCTTTCTTTTTTATAGGGATCGGCCTTAAGGTCGCTCTGGCATCCCTTTCCGGGGCGATTATTGTGGGGCTCATCCTAACAGTAGCAGCGATATTTGGAAAGATAATCGGTACATGCACGCCGGCTGTTTTCGGCGAAGGCTGGAAGGGAGCAAGCCTTTTAGGAGTGAGCATGATTCCGCGGGCTGAAATCGCACTGATTATCATGCAGAAAGGTCTGGCACTCGGGGCCTGGGCGGTTTCATCAAAACTGTTCTCTGCCATGGTATTTGTTTCGGCCGCGACATGTATCCTGACGCCTTTCGCAGTAAGAGCCATGCTGCATAAATGGCCCCAGGCACAAACCGGAGGTGCGGGCTGATACATATATCATTACAGATTATAATCGGTTTTGCAATCGGCCTGGTATTGGGCGCATTCAATTACAGCCTGCTCTGGATGACAGTAAACAGGCTGATGAAGAGCGGCAGTCCCGGCCTTATTACGCTATTCAGCTTTTTCGTACGAATGGCTGTAATACTGCTGGTGTTCTACATCCTTGCGGTCAGAGCCGGATGGATTTCAGTGGCTGCCGGTCTTGCAGGCTTAATTCTAATCCGTGCAGTTATGGTTGGAAAATTCGGTCCCGGGCAGCAATCGTACAGGACAAAAGGAGATCGTCGAGTATGACCATAAGTCCCGATTCCATAATATACTGGGAATGGAAATTCATCACCCTGAATGCCACGATTGTATTCACCTGGGTGGTGATGGCTATTCTGGTATTGATTTCCATACTTGTCACCAGAAACCTTAAATCCGGATTTAAGATGTCCCGCTGGCAGAGCTTTCTTGAAACTGTGGTGGAATATATCCGGGACCAGATCAGACAAATAGTCAGAGAGGATCCGAAGAGATACCTGCCATTTCTGGGCACCCTGTTTATGTTTATTTCATTGTCCAATTTACTGGCATTCGTACCCGAGTATCATCCGCCCACCGGTTCAATTTATACCACCGGCGCCCTGGCCATCTGTGTCTTCTTTGCGGTACCTATTTTCGGCATAAGCCGGCGCGGAGTGGGAGGATACCTGAAGCACTATCTCAAACCTACCCCGATTATGTTTCCCTTCCTGGTGATCTCCGAGTTTTCGCGCACACTGGCTCTGGCAGTCCGTCTTTTTGGCAATGTACTCAGCGGCACGATGATAGCTGCTGTCCTTCTGGCGGTAGCGCCGCTTTTTGTACCGGTGGTCATGCAGGTGTTGAGTCTTCTGATCGGGCAGATTCACGCCTATATTTTCGCCATACTGGCGGCGGTATATATCGGTTCGGCCTCCCGGGCGCGTTCCGAGGAGGAACATCAAAATGATGAAAATAATCAAACAGAAAATAAAGACGAGGAGGATAACTGATGGACAGCATAAGTATTATCGGCGCAGCCTCGGTTTTAGGTGCGGGGCTGGCTATCGCTATCGGCTCGATCGGACCGGCTCTTGGAGAGGGGCGCGCCCTGGCACGGGCGCTGGATTCTATCGCCCAGCAGCCGGATGAGTCCAATACGATCACCCGTACTCTTTTCGTGGGTATGGCCATGATCGAGTCGACCGCGATCTACTGTTTCGTTATAGCGATTATTCTGATTTTCGCCAACCCCTTCTGGAACTATGTAACCGCGCAGGCGGGAGGACAATAAGATGCAGATAGACTGGTTTACATTGATCGCACAGATCGTAAACTTTTTGATTCTGGTCTGGCTCCTGAAGCATTTTCTCTACGACCGCATAGTGGACAGCATGGATAAACGGCGTGAGAAAATATCATCCCGCCTCAAGGAAGCCGATGATAAAAAAACCGAAGCGGAAAAACTGCGCGAGGAATACGAGAATAAAAAGAAGGAGCTCGAAGGAAAGCGGGAGGAAATCATATCGGATGCGAAAGAAGAAGCTGAAAAACGAAAGAAGCAGATGCTGCATGAATCCAGGGAGGAAATAGAGCAGCTTCGACAGGACTGGCAGAAATCCCTGGAACACGAGAAATCCTCGATTCTTAATACGCTCAGAGACCGCACTGCCCGGCAGGTCTTTGAAATCTCCAGACAGGTTCTCGATGACCTGGCCGGCGCTGAACTGCAGGAGCAGATGATTGACCGCTTCCTTGAACGGTTCTCGGAACTGAGCCAGAAACAGCTGGACAAATTGAAAAGTTCGGTCAGCGGCAACAAGGGCCAGGTGCAGGTACTGAGTTCTTTTGAGATTTCCGGCAAGACAAAAGAGAAGCTGACCAGGGCCCTGAAAGATAAGCTCGATGGGATCAGGGATATCGATTACGAAGAAGACAGCGACCTGAGGTGTGGAATCGCACTGGTGGCGGAAGGCCAGCGCATAGAATGGAATATCGATGATTATCTTGAAGGGCTTGAAGAAGAATTCAAAGAGCGGATGGTCGAACTAAAAGCCGAGAAAGTGAAGGGCCAGGATAAACCTGACGGTGAAGACGATAATAAAAAGCCAGAAGAACAGGAGCCTGAAAAGCCCTCCCAGTCGGATAAGTGAGTGATTCATTATGAGCCCAGAAGATACCGGTTTAAAATCTATCATCGACCATACATTATCACTGCTTGAGAGCACCCGCAGGGAATATAAATACAACCTGGAGATGTATGAGAGCGGGCGCACGGTCGCGGTAATCTCGAGTATTGCCTGGGTACGGGGGTTGAGGAGCGTCGGATTTCAGGAGCTGGTCAGGTTTCCTGGAGGGCTGCGAGGAATAGTATTCAACCTCAAGCCGCGCCAGACAGGTATTATCCTGCTGGACAGAGGCGCAGATATCCCGGTTGCAAGCGAGGTCAAACGATCTCATCGTGTGATTGATGTGCCTGTGGGTGAAGAGCTGATCGGGCGGGTGGTCGATGCGATCGGCCGTCCTCTTGACGGAGGCGGTCCCGTAAACACGGAAAATCGTATGCCGGTCGAGCGCGAGGCGCCCTCGATGATGGATCGTGACCCTGTCAAAAAGCCGCTGCTGACCGGAATCAAGGCAATCGATGCCCTTATCCCGGTTGGTCGAGGTCAACGAGAACTCATTCTGGGGGACCGCAAGACGGGAAAGACAGCTATAGCTCTGGACACGATAATTAATCAGCGCGATCAGGATGTCATCTGCATCTACTGCGCTATCGGCAAGAAGAGTTCGGATATTGCATCGGTAATTGAGGACCTGCGTCAACACGATGCTCTTGATTATACGATTGTGGTGGCTGCCTCCGGGGAAAATCCTCCCGGCTTGAAATATATTGCTCCTTATTCCGCCACTTCGATGGGAGAGTATTTCAGGGACCGGGGCCGTGATGCGCTGGTGGTATACGACGACCTGACGCTGCATGCCAGGGCATACCGTGAGCTGTCCTTACTCCTGCGCCGTCCGCCAGCGCGCGAGGCATACCCGGGCGATATCTTTTATATTCATTCCCGTCTGCTGGAGCGGGCAACCCATTTGAATCCGGAGCTCGAAGGGGGCTCTTTAACCGCACTGCCCGTAATAGAAACTCAGGCGCAGAATATCTCGGCCTATATTCCTACTAATTTGATTTCCATTACCGATGGGCAGATATATCTGTCGCCCAAGTTATATCGGCAGGGAATTCTTCCCGCGATCGATATTGGCAAATCGGTCTCGCGGGTTGGAGGAAAAACTCAGCTTGCCGCCTATCACGGATTGGCCGGGGATTTGAAGCTGGCCTATTCCCAGTTCGAAGAACTGGAAACCTTCTCGCGTTTCAGCACCCGTCTCGATGAGGAAACCCGCCGCAAGCTCAAGCGCGGGGAACGTGTGCGGCAGGCTCTCAAGCAGCCTCAATATAAACCCCTCAGTGTGCCCGAGCAGATTGCTGTCCTGGTTGCTGTCAATAATGGTCTTTTCGACCAATTCCAGCCTGCAGAGGTGAGAGATATCTCAAGCAAGGTCAGGCAAACAATGCTGGATCAGGCCGAAGATATTTCGAAAAAGATATTGAACAATGAAAAACTCAAAGATAAAGATATTGAGCAGCTCCTGAATTTATTCAGGGAGAAACTGAATCTCGAGGAGTCAGATGGCAACTCTTGAGGCACTGCAGAACAGAATTCAGAGCGTCACAGACCTGATGTCGGTGGTAAAGACCATGAAGGCCATGGCGGCAGTAAGCATCCGTCAATATGAAAAAGCGGTTGAATCGGCTCAATTGTACTACCATACAATTGAACTCGGATTCCAGGCCCTCTCACGAAAGTCGGGACGGCTTGTGCGCTTGATCCGGGAACGCCAGCATACGGAACAGACGGTAGCCCTGATAATAGGGTCCGACCAGGGAATGTGCGGGCAGTTCAATGAACGCGCTTTTGATCTTCTGGAAAAAAACCGTGAAGAAATGGAAGAAAACATCGGGAAAATAGAGCTGCTTGTGATCGGGGTCAAAATGTATTCCATAGTGGCTGACAGCGATTTTGATTTACTGCGGTCCTTCCCTGCTCCCGCTTCGGTCGAGACTATATCCAATTCGATTGAGAATATATTGTCCATGTTGGAAAAGCTGAGGAAAGAGCGGGGTTTTATCAATCTGCGCCTGTTCTATAACAGGAAATCATCCGGTTCCAGTTACCAGCCTGTCAGCCAGAGACTTTTGCCCATAACCGCGAGCTGGCTGGAAGAGCTGTCAGACAGGAAATGGCCGGACAAAGTTATTCCCAACTACAGGATCGCTACCGATAATCTTCTCTCGGCCCTGGTTCGACAGTATATGTTTTCCGGATTATATCGCGCGCTGGCGGAATCTCTGGCCGGCGAAAACGCCAGCCGCCTGGCGGCCATGCAGGCGGCCGAAAAAAATATCGAAGAGCAACTGGATCGATTGACCTCCGAGTATCACCATGAGAGACAGGAAAGCATAACCTCAGAGCTGCTGGATATGGTGGCCGGTTATGAAGCGCTGACCGGCGATGAGGATGAAGAAGAAGAGGATGATGAATAAGCCTGTCACTTTTTTCAGGCAATCCAAATTTTAAACTCTAAATGAGTCATCTTCGATCTCCATTTTTCTTCCTCTGAGTATAATCATCACCAAAGTCGTCAAGTCGGCATAAAGTTTTATAGGTATTCCAGCTCTGGCGGATTATGGGGGTAGGGTTGTTTCGATGTTTCCAGACATAATAACGCGTTTTGGGATCGCCCGGGCTGCCGGAACCAAAGTCACCATAAAGTTTGCGATAGCGGTCATACTGCCGGTCGGAAGCGGCCCTGGCGAGTATTGACGCGGCTCCCACGATGACATGATTTTTATCAGCCTGATGTTCCGGGTTGATCTCGATGTTGCGGTGCAGGCGTTTGGGGATCAGCACCGCCTTCTCTTGAAGCAGCGGCGCCATACCCCGGCCTGTCAACAGCTCCAGCCGCCTGAAAAACAACTCGGTCGAGACCTCCCAGTTGTCAACTATCACCCTGCTGAATCGATGTTTACGGTGAAGATTTCTGAGCAGTTTCAGGAAGGCCACCATCTCCCACGAATTCAGGTTGAGCGATTTATCATCGATTTCCAGGGGCGGGATATGTCTGATCGAGGTTGTCAGGGCTGTGCTCCTGATTATCCGGCAGAGCTCATCGCGCCGCTTACGGCTCAACAACTTGCTGTCCTTAACCCCGGCTTTGCGCCATTTTTCAACCAGCCTTTCATCAGCCACAACCCCGGCAATGAAGATGCTTCCAATACAGGGGCATTTGGTGGCATCATCGATTCCGGCCAGTATTTCAATTCCTGTATCCATTCGACCTCAAAATTCCGCAATGCATATTATTTTATCTTACAACAGTTTTCATACAGAGTTCTCTATCTGTCAGGATTTATAATAAGCACAAAACAACAAACTTGCGTACGGGAGACTATTCACATTACCATAATATTATGGCGATGGAATTTGCGAAAGCCAGCAAAGAAAATAGTAGAGGTCGCATATACCTGGCGCTGGGCGACAGCATGAGCATTGACTACTATACCGGTATCAAGGGCGGTGGAGCGGTCAGCCAGTTCTTCAAATTTCTGGGGCCTGGATGGGGTCTTATCGATGAGACCTTTGACGGATGCGTCATTCGAGAGGTACCTTTTGACCATGAAGCCGACCTGATTACGCTCACTATAGCAGGAAATGATGTTATTTCCCTCCTGGGAGATCCCAGTCGACTTGTCGTCAAAGAAATTGTCTTAGAACATGAAAAATTGCTGGCCCGAATCAGGAAGAGAAATCCGCTTTCATGCTTTATCGTTGGCAATATATATTATCCGGACACACCCCTGACAGCCTACCAGCACGATCTGCTCAAACAGTTGAATGCCGGAATTGCCGAAAATGTTGAAAAATGCGAGGCCTGTCTTGCAGATATCTATACCGCCTTCTTTGGGCATGAGAAAGAATTTCTCTGTAATGTAATTGAACCTGCTTTTGAAGGTGCGAAGATGATATGTAAGCTGTTTAAAGAGCAGTATAACAGATTTCTGAGCGAAGGTAAGTTGTTGTAACAAAGTACACGCAATACCCCCCGCGCTGACAGGATCGTCCTGAGAAAGAGGCCGGACTTAGCGATTTGCTGAGGCTTGGCCGGATTGCTATTGAGAATGGCTCTTACTGAATTGATTAAATGACAGCCATACCACGCCGAACATCAGGGCCGTAAATATCAGCCCGGCATATATCATTACACCGCCCAGATAGACATTTTCGCTGATATTCGAGGGTACCCCCCGCCATATCAGATAAGCGCCTGCAGCGGACAGCACAATCAGGTTTATCCAGGCCAACAAGTTCAAAAAGGATATCACAAATCCATTTGACTCGTTGGATTTACTTGGAGGGGTCACTATCCTGCCCTTCTTATTCCGGAGCATAACATGAGTAAGCGAGCCAATAGCTGATTCAGGAATCATATTCCTTACATGACAATGCGGGCATTCAATCGAGTCATTTCCCTTCAGGAATTCAGCGTTGATGTTCTTTTTGCAATTCAGGCATTTGAAACTCACCACAGGAATCGAATCCCTGACTTCGGTTTCCCCGGAATCACTTGATTTACCGAGGCTCCTGCGCAGCTTTTCATATTCGGCAACCAGGCTGCGGGTCTTGAAGAGTCCGGCGAAAAGAAAAGTCATTCCCAGTACGGCTGCTATATAACCGGCATACTTGAAGCTATTCGAAGATATCAGATCGGTCGGAATGCCTGCCAATACGGTTTTGGCCTCAAAAACATATATGAAGAAACCCAGCGCTATACATATCAGGAATATACCCAGAGTAAATATGCCTTTTGATTTCATAGAATATATCCTTCTTTTCGAATTCTCAGGTTAATTAAAATTATGCTATTACAAGTATCGGTAAGGCGGATTCGCGCCTTAATAGTCTATAAATAAGGAATGAAATTTTATTGGCGGGAAAATTCAGCCGCGGCCCGTTTTGAACATAACCCCGCAACGGTCTTCGGTTGGGACAATTTTGGGCGAAAATCAATGGAGAAACCAAAATAGGTATGTTGATGGAGGCCGCGAGCATGAGTATCAGGTAGGCAAAAGGATGCAACTTATTTCAAAAAAAATGAACTTGATGTCATCGTTTTGCATACAAATTTCACTTGCTCAAACCCTGACCAGCAGGCAGACCGCCGCTGACATAAATCTAAGGACGAGATCATCTATTCATTAAGGTAATTATATACAGCGCAGCCGGCCTAATCAGATAAATTTCATGCGGTTTTGGCCGAAACTTAACTCATATCCTGCTTTCCGGGGTCAGAAATGTAAATTGGGGTGAATCGCTGCACAATTTAAATTCGCGAATCCTGCTGGCATAAGATTTGCGGAATCATCTGACAACCACATAGGAAGTCGACACCGATCGACTCATCACGATAAGAGTCGGGTGTTTTTAATAGCCAGGAAGGATAAACCATTAACCTTAGGAGGAGCTAATGTTCCTAAAACTTATCCGCGATGAAAAAGGGCAGGATATGATCGAGTACGCCCTGCTCGGATCATTCATCTCAATCGTAGCGATTCTTGCTATCAGGGCAATTGGACCGCTGGTTCAGACAATTTACACAAATATTCAGAATGCCTTAACCCCGACCGCTTAAGGGTGACAGGAAGTGAGGTTAACTAAATGAGCGACATAATCAAAATAGATAATCTGGTTATAGCAGCAGCCATATTGTTAACCTTACTTGCAATGCATAGCGATTATCGTTATCGAATTATTGCCAACCGTTTGACCTTGCCAGCCATCGTCCTGGGCGTTCTTCTGAACACTCTGGTCAGTGGCTGGCATGGTCTTTTATTTTCGCTGCTGGGACTCTTCGCCGGTGTAGGCTTAATGATTATTCCTTATACACTGGGACGTATGGGCGGCGGCGATGTCAAATTTATGGGGGCTCTGGGCGCGCTTCTGGGAGGATACTCGGTTCTGAATATATTTTTGTATACCACGCTTGCGGGAGGAATTTTGGCCCTGATCGTGGCCATTTTCAACAAACAGTTAAGGGCTACCTTAAAAAGAATATGGCTTATCGTCTGTGCTATTTTTATATCCCGATGCTTCGTACTGCCGGCCGAGCAGATGAAAAAAAGCATCCATATACCTTATGGCATAGCGATAGGACTGGGAACATTTTGTTACCTGTTGGCGGGCAAAATCGTTTAAGAGGATAATGTTATGGCTTTCAAATCCAGGATATTCAGGAATAAAAAAGGCAACTCTATCATAGAGTTCGCATTGGTTCTGCCCATTTTGCTCTTGATCCTGTTCGGAATCACCGAATTCGGCAGGGCTATTATGGTAACCAATGTTCTGCATACAGCCTCGCGGGAGGGCGCCCGCCTGGCCTCTGTTTCAGATTTGAGCGATACCGTTTCAATTCAAACCAGGGTGCAGGAGGTTCTCTCCGCATCCAACGTGGCGCCCAAAAATATAACCATGCAGTACGACGCCGCCACAAAAACCGTGAGGGTATCGGTCACTTCTGATTTCGAAGTATTGAGTTTGGGCATACTTGGTACATTTGCGGGGGTAATAGAACTGCAAGGAACGACGATAATGAAATATGAGGGCTGATCGAATTTCAGATGCAGTAATTGAAATAGAGTTCTAATGATGAAATATGACGGGTTCAATAAGATGAGATTTTTGGAAGGATATTCAAGATGAGAAACATCGGAATAATTTTGGTGATATTTTTGGCGCTCGTATGCGGCGCCGCGGCCAGTGTCATGGCCTATTATTACCTGAAGAACAATCCCGGCGAAAAGGGACCGGAGCTGACGCCGGTGGTGGTTGCCAGCCATGATCTGACATTCGGGGAAACACTTGAGCCGCAGGACATGAGGGTGGTGATGTACCCGGCCACGAGCGTCCCCAAAAACGCCTATGCGGAGATTGACAGCCTGAAAGGCCAGATAACCAAGGTCTTCCTGAAGGAAAATGAGCCTATCCTGAATTCCAAACTTTCCTCCATCGGAGGCGGGCTGTCGCTTTTGATTGAGCCGAATATGCGCGCCGCCTCGATCCAGGTGGACAAGGTATCCGGGGTCTCAGGCTTTATTCTCCCGGGTGATATGGTCGATGTAATTCTGACAGTAGATGATTACGGCAGCCGCAGAGACGCTATGGCCAAGACTATCCTGCAGAAGGTAGAAGTGCTGGCGGCAGGCGAAAAGACCGAGCAGAAAGGCGATAAGGTCATTACCGTACAGGCTGTTACATTGCTGGTTGATGCCAAAGGCGTGCAGGATCTGGCCCTGGCATCCCAGGAGGGAAAACTCCATCTGGCTCTGAGAAATCGTGCTGACAATGAAGTTGTTCCGATGAGTCCGATCAGCAAGACCGAGATTCTGAAAGATAATGCCAAGCCCAAGCCCAAGCCCGCTCCCAAAGTGACCAAGCCCAGAGTGGTGGTGAAAAAGGAGGAGCCGGTTAAGGAATCCGATTCGCTTGTGATCTTCAGAGGAGCTGCGAAGAAAACCGAGGTTCCGGCGATGGCTGAAGAAAAGGTAGACAGGGAATCCAATAAATAATCGATAGATTGACCGATGGCGATTTGGGGAAAGGAGATCCGAATTGAAATATAGAATCCTAAAACCGGCTTTTGAAATGGTGGTAATTGCGGCCCTGCTGCTGATGTGCGTCTCAAGTCTTAACGCACAGGATCAGCTGATAAGGGTCACAAAAGGCAAGTCCACCGTGATCAAATATCACGAAGTAATCAAGGCTGTTTCACTTGCTAATGAAGATGTTGCCGATGTGGTCTCGATAACCGCCACCGCACTGGTGGTCATCGGCAAGGAGCAGGGCGAAACCTCGCTGATAGTCTGGGGTGAATCAGAAAAACTGACATCCTACGAAATTAAAGTGGACCGCAATACAAGCGGCCAGCAGGTGGTCCTGGATGTGCAGGTGGCCGAGGTGAATAAAACGGCCCTTTCGGAGTATGGTTTTGACTTCTTATTTATTGATGATGACGACAGGCATATAGCAGAGGGTACAAAAATTTTGGGCTCCTATGCCGGCGAAGTTACCACTCCCGATCCGACAAGCATGAGCCTGCCCGCCAGCCCGAATATCTCCGGTGTGATCAGATGGCTGGGAGACAACCAGGAAATATCCGCAGTCATTCGGACCATGCAGAGAAAGGGCGACCTCGAGCTGCTGGCCAATCCGCATCTGCTCTGCCTGAGCGGGGAACAGGCCAGTTTCCTCGTGGGTGGCGAGATCCCGGTCCCGGTGGCACAATCGGTGTCGGCCGGAGGCGTGCCCACTGTGACGATAGAATGGAAAGAATTCGGTATCATGCTCGACTTTGTCCCCACCGTTGTGGACACAAACCTGGTCAACCTGAGAATAATGCCGGAGGTCTCCAGCCTCGACTACACCAATGCGGTCACATACGGGGGCTTTGATATTCCGGCGCTGAGAACGCGCAAAGCCGATGCAATTGTGGAATTGAATTCGGGTCAGTCCATAGTCATGGGCGGCCTTTTGTCGAGCGAGTCTTTCGAGACAATCAAGAGAATTCCGATCCTCGGACATATTCCCATTCTCGGTTTCTTCTTCAGTCATAAACAGACCTCGAAGATGGAAACGGAACTGCTGATTATCGTTTCTCCCAGGATCATCACCTCTGTGGAAGACGAGGTGATTCCGCCTCTCCCGTTTGAGAAAGACGAGGAGAAAGCGGTTAAGCCTCAAAAGAAGAGTAAGGAGCCTCTTCAGGGAAGTTCAGCTCCGGAAAGCTCGCCTGCGGAAAACTCATCCCCTGAAAAGCAGCCTGTTGAGGGACCTGAGGAAATGTCCGATTCATCCTTTGAAAATGCGGAGCATCTAAGCGAGTGAGGTGGCGATCATCATGATCTCGAATATAAACAATAATAGAGGCGCAAGCATGATAATGGTGGCAGTTGCCATTGTCATGATCTTCGCTTTCTCGGTACTGGCAATAGACGTGTCCCTGATCCTGCTGGCCAAGACGCAGCTTCAAAATGCCGCGGATGCCGCCGCAATAGCCGGGGCGACCGGCTATTACCTGAGCGCGGGCAATCAGGAGATCGCCGCCCAGGATGCGATAGCGGTGGCCGGTATGAACTATGCTGTTCAGGATTCAATGCAGCATGTAATCATTGACGAGGGCGATGTAACCTTCCCGGATGAAAACAGGATTACTGTCTACACCAATCGAACAAAGGCGACCAAAGATCCGGTCAGGCTCTATTTTTTGAAGATTCTGGATCCCCTGTTCGACAACCTGGGCGAAATGCGGGCCCGAGCCACAGCCCGGGTCTACCCAATTGGCGGTACTGATTGCCTTAAGCCCTGGTGCTTTCCCGACCAGTGGGATGATGCCGACATAGATAGTACCTATGATGTGGGCGAATACTACGACCCTGATATAACCGGCTACAAGGTTCCCGATGATGTCGGTGTCCAGATAACTTTGAAGTTGAGAAACGCAAATAAGTCTCCCAGGACAGGATGGTATTATGCCGTTGATTTCGGTGCCATCAACACCGGCGATCCCGTGATAACAGGAGCGGATGCCTACAGGCAGTGGATTGCAGAGTGCGAGCCGTTCAATATCTCAGTTGGCGATTATCTCCAGATCGAGCCCGGTAATATGGTGGGACCGACAGCCCAGGGAGTTGGGGATCTGATTGCCCTGGATCCCACCGCCGAGTGGGACCCGGTAACAGGAACGATAATAAACTCAGCTTATCCGACCAGTCCCCGGATAATTAAAGTTTGTGCCTTTGACCCCAGCCTGGGAGTTCAGACTGACTCCAATGGCAGGGACTATCTGGTTGTTGTCAAAATTATCGCGGCTTTCATCGAAAACCATAACGGCAGTGATGTTACCGCCCGCTTTATTAAGCGAGCAAGTGATGGGGAAATATGCGAGGACTGCGAGGACGGATTTTTATTCAAGTCGGTTCTGGTGGAGTAAAAATATCGGAGGACAAAAGTGAATGAACAGTTGACAATAATAATGGTACAGGCGGATGATTCCTTGCACAATGTGATCAAGGACCACATTGACGAGATCGAGGAAATCAGGCTCATATCCGAGATCGGCGATATCCAGACGTGCTATGAGAATATGGAATCTCTCAGGCCGGATATAATACTGATCGATCTTCACAGGTCCGGTGATGTTGAGAATATCTTTGCCATCTCCAGCAAAATCAGCATCGAATATCCGGATACCGCCATCTTTATCAGCTCCACAATCCAGGAGCCTGAATTGATACTGACCGCCCTGCGTTCCGGTGCCCAGGAATTTTTCGGCAAACCTCTTGAAATAGAGGAATTTAAAAGGGCAGTGGAACGAATCGTATTGAAAAAACAGCGTATGGCTCAGGTTGGCCCGCCAAAAAGCAAGGTCATCAGTGTATTCAGCAAAAAAGGCGGTTTGGGGGTCACTACCCTGGCTGTTAACATAGCCGGTGCACTGGCCAGGATTTCAAAACAGAAAGCGGCGATTTTTGACCTCGACCTGCAGCTCGGTGATGTGACCAGTTTTCTCGACCTTGCTCCTCAATATAATATAGTAGATGCATGCGACAGTGAGGGCCGGGTCGACGGAACCAAGTTGCAGAGCTGCATGACACATCATAAACTCGGCATCTCTATTCTGGCCGAGCCAACAAATCCGGCCGATTCAAATGGAATAAGTTCCGTTCATATCGGCCAGATACTGGATCATCTCAAATCGATGTATCCATATGTCCTGGTTGATACATCCCACTCCTTTGATTCCAAGAATCTCGAGGTCTTCGCCCAATCCGACTATATCTTCCTTGTTTCAGTCTCCAGTATTCCGGCCATACGGGCAACACGCAAGACCCTTGATTATCTCAGGAATCTTGGCTATGACGAGAACAAGATCAAGATTGTCGTCAATCGTTTCAACAAGAGGGACAAGATCAAAGTCGAAGAGATTGAGAGAATTCTTGATTTCCCGGTGTTCTGGTCGATTCCGAACAATTACAAGGCTTCAATCAACGCTATCGACTCCGGATTGCCTTTGATCGGGGAGAAACGCATGACCAATGTAGGCAAGAGCATTTTCAAACTTGCCAGGGTTATGACTAATGGAAACTTTAGCCACAAAACCAAAAGAAGCAGTTAATCTTAGATTGGGATTTAAGTTATGAATTTTAGAAAGAACTCAGAGGGAGAGAGAATTCCAGCCAGCCAGCCCTTTCAGAGCGGGGATTCAGAGACCCTGCAGCAAAGGCGCGATAGCTTTGAGGAATTGAAGACCCAGCTCCACCAGAAGCTGGTCGAAAGGCTCAATTTGGCAGCGCTGGCCAATCTGGACCAGGCCTTGCTGCGCGCACAGATTCGGGAGATCACCGAAATACTGGTGGCGGAAGAGAATATTTTTCTAAGCCAGGAAAACAAAGAGCGGCTGATAAATGAAATCCAGAACGAAACTCTCGGGCTGGGGCCGATTGAAAGATATACCCATGATCAGGACATATCCGATATCCTGGTCAATACCCACGGCCAGGTGTATATCGAGAAAAACGGCAAATTGATGCTTACCGAAACAAAATTTAAAAGCGACAGTCACGTCATGCTGATCATCGACAGAATATTATCCAAAGTCGGCCGAAGGGTGGATGAATCTTCGCCCATGGCTGATGCGCGGCTGCCAGACGGCTCCCGTGTGAATGCGGTAATTCCACCCATCGCGATCGATGGTCCGATGCTTTCTATCAGAAAGTTCAGGACTGATGTCCTCAGCATGAATGACCTTTTGAAAAACAATTCTATCTCCATGCCCATGCTGCAATTCCTCCAGGGCGCGGTAAAAAGCAGATTGAACATCATTATCTCGGGCGGGACCGGCGCCGGTAAAACCACCCTTCTGAATATCTTGTCGGGATATATTCCGACCGAGGAGCGGATTATTACTATTGAGGATTCGGCCGAGTTGAAGCTGCAACAGCCGCATGTGATCAGGCTCGAGACCAGGCCTGCCAATATCGAGGGCAGAGGCACGGTCGAGCAAAGAGATCTGGTCCGAAACGCGCTCAGGATGAGACCCAACCGAATAATCATCGGAGAGGTCAGAGGAGCCGAAATTTACGACATGTTACAGGCCATGAACACAGGTCATGACGGCTCCCTGACCACAGTTCATGCCAACAGCTCCAGGGATGTTCTGCTGCGACTTGAGACCCTGATGCTTCTGGCCGGCATTGAGATTCGCGAGAAAGCTATTCGGCAGCTGATAAGCTCTGCTATCGACATTGTAATACAGATCAACCGCTTCAGCGATGGATCCCGAAAGATCTCGAGCATTTCCGAGATAGTCGGAATGGAGCATGACACGATCACGATGCAGGAAATTTTCAAGTTTGATAGAACCGGAGTTGGCGAGGAGGGGGAAGTAATCGGTCAATACAGAGCGACAGGGATCCGTCCGCGCTCGCTGGACCGTATCCTTTCGTCGGGAGTTAAACTTCAGACGGATGTATTTAATTTGTAGGAGCACTATCCATGTTAATCAAGATAGCAATTCTGGTTTTTACGGCGGTATTCTTCGTAACATTCGGCCTCTTTCTGGTCCTGCGCAAGCGAATGAGCAGCGAAAGCAGGCGCTTGAAGATGAGAATGAATGGAATTGCTGCCGGGGGCGAAAGTCAGGATGATTTCCTGCACTCGCTTATAAAAGATAACAAGCTCAGCAAGATACCATTGCTGAACAGTTTCTTAATGAAATTCAGGTTCTCCAGGAATCTGCAGCTCCTGATCACTCAATCGGGAGTTTCGGTAAACCTGGGCACACTGGTTTTAAGCATGCTCTCCCTGGGAGCTCTGCTGCTGTTATTCGGATATCATGTGCTCAGCGATATGGCGATAGCGCTGGCATTGGGAACAGCCGGAGTAGCAATACCATACCTTTATCTCCTTCTGAAAAAGCGGAAGAGGCTGGAAGAATTTGAAAACCTGCTTCCAGAGGCTCTGGATATGATCGTCAATGCCCTCAAGGCGGGATTCTCTTTCGATTCGGCATTGAAAATGGTGGTGCAGGAAATACCCGATCCTCTGGGACTCGAAATGGCAATAACCTACGAGGAACAAAACCTCGGCATCGAGCTGCCCGAGGCCCTGAATAACCTCAAGACCAGGGTCCCCAGCGATGACCTGGAAATATTCTTGACTGCGCTGATTATTCATAAGAAAACCGGCGGCAACCTGGCCGAGGTTCTGGGCAAAACAGCCAGGACAATCAGGGACAGGCTGAGACTGAAAAGAGAAGTGAAAACAAAGACCGTGCATGGCAGGTTCTCCGGTATGATCCTGATCCTTCTGCCCATAATAATGGCCGCAGCTATTTATCTGCTAAACCCTGATTACGTGATGGTGCTTATTGAAGAGAAGATAGGTAATTATCTTCTTATTGCTGCGGTAATCATGCAGATAATTGGAATCTTTGTCATAAGAAAAATAGTCAACATCAGGCTATAGGTGGATGTAATGGATATATATTTAATTATTTCCTTCGTTTTCGTATCCGGCTTTTTGCTGGCATTTACATTACTCTACATGTACTCCAGGGCCAAAAATCCTCTCAGGCGCAGGTTGGGAGAGTTGCAGAATAACGCGGAGTACCTGAAGAAGAAGTCAAATGCCGCACGCAAGAAAGGTCTCTCTCTCTGGGGGGAGAACAATCAGCAGTCATCTTATATCAAATTATGGCTGGCCAAGGCTGGATACAGAAAGCCCCAGAGTGTATCGAATTATTACGGCAGCAGGCTGCTGACCACCTTGTTTTTTACTGTATCAGCAGCGATGCTCGGTTTCTACCTGCACCTCAATTCGGCGGAAATGACCGCAATTATATTCGTGGGTGTTGTTGTGGGAGCCGTTATCCCCAAAATCTGGGTCATGCACAAAATTGTTAAGCGCAGAGAAGAAATCAGAAGAGCGGTTCCCAATGTCCTGGATCTGATGGTTGTCTGTGCTGAGGCCGGCCTGAGTTTCACCGCGGCCATTCATAGAATAGTGAATGAAAATCGCGGCAGCAGAAACCCCCTGTACGAGGAGCTGCACCTTCTAACCCAGGAATTCCTGATCGGCGGTTCCAAACAGGATGCCTTCAGGAATCTGGCCGACAGGACCGGGGTGGAGGAAATCAGGTCGTTGGCAATCACCCTGATCCAGGCCGAGAAGCTGGGAACAAGCATCGCCGAATCATTGAGAGTCTTAGCGGATTCAATGAGGTTCAAACGCAGGCAGAATGCCGAGGAAAGAGCCAACAAGACCTCGGTGAAGCTGGTATTCCCGCTGGTCCTTCTAATATTTCCCGAACTGCTGGTCATTCTGGTCGGGCCTGCGCTGATTATTATGTATAAAACACTTTCAACTGTGGTATAAGAAAACCAATTGTAAGGAGATTCCCATGTCAACAACCATAATTCTGATCGTCGTGGCGGTCATCCTGGGATTGCTTTACTTCGCCAGGAGAAATTCGAGGCTGAAAAAGCAGACCCACAGGAACTTTTGAAATCCCGGAAGTTGATCCGGCATATTTCATAACTTATCCATCCTTCCCAATAATGAGACAGGTGCCTGATGCTTGTGTTCAGACATGAGAATCGGGCATTTTGTTATTGCCCGGATCTCCGGGAATCGGGCAAAAGATCGTCATGTTTTCGAGCGTAATCCCGAAAAATATCCCCGATATCGGTGCACTTCATAAACTTATCTTTGTTAAGGAACTGCATCTGAACCGGCGACCTTCGGATCACCACCGTTTTAAACTCTGCACCCAATAGCCGGCGCCAGGGGCTAAACTGCAATAATAGCAACCGCTTATGGCGAATTCAGTTTCTGGCGATTCCCTTACAAAGTCAGAACCGGTTGAATTCAGGATCAAATTCTTCACCACGCACCTTCGCTCACAATTGCACCCTTCCCCTGTTATCTATTATAATATAATGAGTTAGAGTCATAGACGATATTTTTGAAAAAATCCCTTGACAATCTCTCGCTCAATTCCGATAATATAAGCAAGTACTTGCTGGGCTCTTTGCATACGTGGTGAATTTATGGCTATTGGAAAGAAAGGAAAGAAACGACAGGATCAGATTATAAACGAGGCAATGTCACTGATCCGCCAGGGAGGAATTAAGGCCCTGACGATGAGGAAGGTTGCTGATATCGTCGGTATCAATGAAGCTACCGCCTATCGCTATTTCCCTGATAAGACAGCATTGCTCACGGCGATCACTGAGAAAATCAAGGCCGCTTTAATGGGTCCGATCAAACAACTGCTGGAATCAGATCTCCCGCCCGAAGTCAAACTGGAGAAGATCGTGGCCGTTCATTTACAATTTGTGCATGAAAGCAACGGGCTTCCTCTTGTCTTCATGGCTGAGGTGGCCTCCGGAAATGTTGAGGTATTGGTTCAGCAGATCAGAGGCATTATCCAGTCATATCAGGAGGTTCTCGAGGGCCTGGTTGCCGAGGTCATCGGTGCCGACGGAGGACCATCAGCACAGGAGTTCGCCACCCTGTTTTTCGGCATGGCCACAGCCATAGCAATACAGCGCCGGCTTGGAATAAGCACTCAGGCCCACAAAGATTTGGCCGGATCGATGCTCCCTTTCATCGTTAAAAGCATGCTTGATGGAAATAACCATCCGGAGAGAAGAGAATGAAACATCATTATATATTTACATATCTGATTATGGCAGCTGTGCTGTTGGCATCACTGGCGCCAGCTTCAGGTCAGCGAGCAGTAACTGTCTCGGAGGCGATCGATTCCTCTTTGGCGTTTAATCCTCAACTTCTAATGACAGATGCTAAGCTGGATGCCTCTGAGGCCACGGTTCGTCAGGCAACAGGATCGCTGCTGCCGCAGCTTTACGCTACGGCCGGATACACCCGATATGAGGAACCCAATATTGTTACTCCAATCCATGAGCAGGGTGTTTTCCCGCCGCTTGATGATGAGATTTATGAGGCCAACCTCCAATTGTCCATACCTATTTTTGATGGAGGCCGCCGCTTAACCAGGCGTAAAGCTGCCTCTGCCGATGTCGATGAAAGCCGGGCAACAGATGATCTTGTTCGGAATGAGATATTGCAGCAGGTTGCTGAGATATTCTTATATGCCCGCCGGGCTGAAGATCAGTCGGCGCTCATCAACAAACGACTGACTTCCCTGTATCGGCAATTGCACGACCTGCAAAGTCTGGAGAAGGAAGGTCGAGCGTCCAAAGGTGATCTTGCTCTGGTATCCTCCCTCATAGCTTCACTGAAATCGGACTCAAGCGCAATTGCACGATCGCGGCATCAGCTTGGAATACGGCTTTCAGCTCTTATGGGCACGGATGACGAGGTGACACCGGCAATCTCTGAAAACGGAATGGACCTTGAGGCACTTATTCAATCTTATCCGCTGACAGATTTCGAGGCTGATGGGCAGAGCGGGCCCAGTGTACGTGTTTCTGAGGCTCGTCTTAAAAAAGCCGGGGCTTACCAGTCCTTAGCATCTCGAGAATTGTGGCCTGAGATTTCCGGTTTTGGAGTCTATTCCTACCGTACCGGTTCCGACTGGGATCCGGTGGGTGAATGGACCGTTGGCATAAAAGTCTCTTTGCCGCTCTTTACAGGGGGATCAAGAATCTCAAATATCGAAGAGGCTGCCTCACTCAGGCGCGCCTCTGAAAATGCTCTCAGAAGCGCAAAATTGGAACAGCAATCAATTCTTCAAGCAGCATATAACGATTACATATCGGCAGCAAACAGGCGTGATTATTTATCTACGGCTGTAAAGGAAAAGCTGATTTCTGTGCAGGCTCATCTTGACCTGTATGAGGCCGGGCGAATACCGCTGCGCGATTTGCATGTCCAGGAGACAGAACTCCTCCAGTTGCAGATAGAAAAAAACGCTCAGCAATATGAGGCGCGTCTGGCGCTCCTGCGTTACGAGGCTGCCGCCGGGACTCTTACTCAGAGCAAGGTGATAAGTTTGACAGGAGGAGTTCAATGAAAGGTTTAGCAACTTTAATAATAGGAGTCTCAATAACGCCGCTCAGGCACGCAGCCATAGTGCTTATGATGTTTTCACTGGCGTTCTTGACAGGCTGTTCGGGGGAAAGCGAAAGCCCGAAAGCGGATGCTCCGGTGGCTGTGAGGGTAACCAGTCCGCAGGTAAGGGATATGACGGATCATGTAACCTATACCGGTATCGTCCGGGCCAGACAGGAGTACACTGTTATCGCGCGGGTGCAGGGAACCGTGGGCTCTCTCCCGATAGCTGAAGGTAAGGCAATTCATACAGGCGACACTTTGGTTGCATTATCTACTCCGGAACTTGAAGCGGTTGTGGCGAGACTGGAGGCGGAATTCGAATACTGGGACGAAAGATTGGCAGAGGATAAGAGACTGGAGGCCAAAGGGGCGATTTCACGTGAACAGGTAGATGCATCAAAGAGGGCTTTCGCAAGCTCCAAAGCCGCCTTACAGGAAGCCGAATCACAGCTGGCGAAGGCTACTGAACTGGCATCATTTGACGGCTATATGCTCAAGCACTTTGTGGATCCCGGCCAGACCGTGATGCCCGGACAGCCGCTTCTTCAAATCGGCAGTGACGAGCTTGAAATTCAAGCCGAGGTTGTTCAGGAGGACATTGGCCCGAGCATCAAGCCCGGTACGGTCGCCGTTGTTCACGACAGCGAAGGCGCGCAACACAGGACCCGGGTGGCACAGGTCGCATCGATGACGAGCAAGAAGAGCCGTACGTTTACAGTTACAGTTTCATTGGCGCCGTCATTCGGTGAGCAATACCGCGTCGGCGAGGCTGTTGTGGTTGACTTTATAGTGAAGAGTTCGGAACAGGTCCTTTCCGTTCCGGTAACTGCACTGTTAAACACAGGCACCGATCCAGCCATCTATCTGATAATTGATAATCGTGCGGTCAGAACTCCCGTATCGGTGGGAATTCAGCAATCTGAATATGTTGCCGTGCAGTTCGATTGGAATGGCTCTGATCCGGTGGCAATTTCGAACATTGCCGGCCTCTCTGATGGCGATCCTGTATACCCGGTTTATGTGGAGAGATAGTAACCATGACATTATCAGAATTTGCTCTGAAAAATAAACATACCGTATACGCGTTGGCGATTGCCGCGATATTCTTCGGTGTTTTGTCGTATTTCTCGCTTCCGATCCAGCTCTTCCCCGAAACGGCTCCGCCGCTGGTGAACATATTGACACCATACCCCGGAGCCGCGGCTGAAGATGTTGCTGACATGGTCTCTGATCCGATCGAGGAGGAATGCGCTGCCTTGGAAGGAGTCTATAAGGTATCCTCTTCGTCGCAGGATGGATTATCACTTGTGACGGTTGAATTCCGGTACGATGTTGACGTCGATATGGCAGCATTGGATGCGCAAAACGCGATATCTCGAATCCGGGAACAATTGCCAGCCGGTATACAGGAGCCACAGGTCTTAAAGTTCTCTACAAGCGACAGGCCGGTTTTGACTGTTGGCATTACAGGTGAAAATCTTACTGATGTGCGCAGGTTAGCCGAGGAGAAACTTGCTCCTGAACTGCAGCGTGTGGAGGGGGTTGCGCTGGTGGATGTTTTCGGGGGTCATGAACCTGAACTATCGGTGCTGCTTGATCGCAACCGGCTGGAGGCATACAGCCTGCCCATCGCGGCTGTTGCCAATGCCATAAAATCCCACAACATCAGTGTTCCCGCAGGAAAAATCAACTCCGAAGAGAGCCAGTATTCGTTTCGCATTGACGAAGAGAGCAAGACAATCCAGGATATTGAAAATATTCCCATCCCGCTTCATGATGGAAGCCGACTTCTGTTGCGTGATGTGGCTGCGATTCGTTATGGCAGCGCGGAGGACCTGTCCAAGTACCATGTTAACGGCCAGGCTGCTATTGCTGTCCAGATATTCAAGCAGGATGATGCGAATACCGTCGATGTAGTTTCGAATGCTCAGGAGAAGTTCGATGAACTGGATCACCGATATCCGCAACTCGAGTTCATTGAAGCTGAAGAATCGGCCTCGTTTACGCGACAGGTTGTAAGCAACATGTTTGGAAGTGTCGCGCAAGCGCTGTTGCTCGCGGCTGTAATCATATTTCTTTTTCTGGGAAGTCTGCGCAGGGCTGTGGTGGTTGCGATATCAATGCCCATGTCTTTCCTGCTTACTTTTGCAGGCATGAAATTTTTCGGGATTCAAATCGACCTGGTTACGCTGACAGCGATTATCCTGGCTGTTGGCATGGTTATCGATGCCTCTGTTGTAGTTCTGGAAAATATTGCAAGGAGATATCAGCTGGAGGATCTCACTCCCGAAGAAGCGGCTCGGGTCGGAGCTTCGGAAATCCAGTTTGCTATTATCGCCGGTAATGCGACGACGCTGACAGTTCTGATTCCTTTGCTTTTCTTGTACGGATTTGTCGGAAAGACTTTTGGTCCTCTGGCTGCGACTTTAATAATTGCTTTCTTGTCATCGCTGTTGGTCGCTCTGGTTATGGTTCCAATTCTGACCACCTTTACCGCGGGCGAGGGCGGACGTTTTGAGAGGCTGTCCCGCAAGATATCCGGACCGTGGAACTGGCTTATGGATCGGGTCCGAATGGCTTACCTGTTTCTATTAACATATTCCCTCTCACATCGCTGGGCTGTCTTTGTCTCGGCTGTCATATTGCTCTTTGCCGGTCTTTTGCTTCTGAGGAATCAGGGAACTGAGTTGCTGCCCAAGATGGACAGCGGGACGAGCTTCGTGACCGTCGAGACAACCTCCGGAACCTCACTGGATCATACAGAGACAATTGTTAAAGAGGTTGAAGAAATAATTCTTGAGGAGCCCGGAGTACTTCTGGTTTCAACCCAGATTGGTTTTGAGCCTGGAATGCATTCCTTTGGGGGAGGCGGTGTCCAGGGTCCGACACAGGGTTATATATCGATAACACTTTCCCCCCGTACTGACCGCAATGAAACAATTTGGGAAATTCAAGACCGTATTAGAGAAAAGATAAAAAAAATTCCTGGTATTGAAAATCTTGTAGTGCGCGAATCCGGAAGCACAGCAAGGTCAACCACGGCTTCCTCAATCGTGGTTAGTATTCGGGGGGACGATCCCCTGGTTCTTGATCAACTGGGGGACCAGGTATTGAATGCCATTAGCATAGTTCCCTCGGTGGTCAATCCATACAGGAGTTGGCGTCGCGACCAGCGTGCCGTCTATTTAAATGTCAACAGAGAGCGTGCGCTTGATCTGGCGATGACACCGCTGGGTCTTTCGCGGGATCTGACCTACTCTTTGGACGGTGTTATGGCGGGAACTTTTGAGGGTCAGGACGGTGAGCAGACTCCGATCAGGGTCAGATATGACCGGCGCTACCGCGCGACGGAACCGGATGCGTATGCGGTCAGAGCGATATCGCCGGCCGGGGAAACTTCAATTCCGGTAAGTGCGATTATTAATGGCCGGGAGGCGACTGTCCAGGGCCTTGTGACCAGAGAGAATTTACAACCAACTCTTGATATTCTCGCACTTCACCAGGGGCGACCGCTGAATTTTGTGGCTGCTGATGTCAGCAAAGCTGTTAATGAGTTGACAATTCCGCAGGGTTATACGGCGGAATTACTGGGAGAGGACAAAGACATGGCAGAATCCAGAAGCGAGCTGGTTTTTGCGCTGGTTATTGCATTTGTCACCGTGTATCTATTATTGGTGGCACAGTTCCGATCATTTCTGCACCCCGTTACAGTCCTGATGAGCATCCCCCTCAGTTTAATTGGCGTGGGCATTGCCTTGTGGGTAGCTGGTAAAGCAGTCTCGATGCCGGTGATGGTTGGACTGATTCTTCTGATCGGCATCCTGGTGAACAACTCGATTATCTTAATTGATTTAATCCGTCAACGACGTATTGATGGCGTTGGCCGCCGGGAAGCTATAATCGAATCGGTCGAGACCCGCTTCAGGCCGATTATGATGACTTCGTTTTCGACCATCGTGGGTATGATTCCACTTGCCATGGAATGGGCGCTTGGAGCAGAGAGGTTCTCGCCGCTTGCCATAGCTGTCATCGGAGGCATGACAGCCTCTACCCTGCTGACCATGATTGTGATTCCGATCATATATGACTGGCTGGATGATTTACAGGGCTGGTTCTCGCGGATATGGAAAAAGTGAACTCCCTAAAAATCAACACGGTTTACTTTTCATGGAATTTGTTACCACAGGAAGAATTTACTATGTTGACAGAAAACTGTTAGAAAATCCGGTATTCGAGGGTAATTCCGCAAAAAGTGAAACCTCCGAAGTTCTTCAACCTCAGAGGCTTAAATTTGGTAGCGGGGGCCCGCTTTTCGATAAAGTTGCAGAGATATGCCCTGTAATAGAAATAGAGCTTCAAGCTAAGTGAATATTTGATAAAGGCTTGTTCGTTCATTCTCTTTCTTTGTTTTCACCATGATCTCGACTGATTTTGGCTCTGCGGGGGCCAAAAATACAGCTTCTGTGGCAATTCTTTCCGATTGATGGGTATTCTTCACTTCTAGACAATCTCAGAAAACTGCATCCTGCCCAACACGTGCAGCATGATTTTGGACAACCCATCCCAAACCATAGGATTGAAAAGTGGACCATTCATCCTTCTCGATCCGAGACAGCGGGGAATGGAATGACCTTCTCCAGTGGAGAATCCCATCACAAAAGTGTGAGAGATCATAAAGACCAGCCCCCAAATCACAGGTGTGAAGTTCATGTACTATAGCGTGCGCGGTTCCTGGCATGCCCCTACAAAGCAGGGGGTTCACAACAATTCGGGTTCCCATCCCTCCGAGAATTTATATAGAAGCTGTTTGGAATTGACTGTGCTCGAAGTCTTTCACGGGTATTCTAGATTCGATTCTGTATGTAATATTGATTATTAAGACGCAATAGGTCAGACTTAATCGGAAAATATGTGCCTAATTTGGAACATATCAAATCCATAGAGCTTATGTTCTTACTTTTGCTCGCCTGCATCACGCCAATCATATTATCATAATCGCTCTTGTCACGATGCGCTTCGCAGAACTTCCCTGCACTGGCCCATTTAATATCTGTACTAGCTTCCATTTCTAGAGTCTTCCAGGCAGCAATCCAGATCCTTGTCTTGACGGTGGTATGCGGATGATGCAGGACATAATCCGGCTTAAATTCGGAGAATAGACTTCTAACCATCTTTTTACACCTCGCCTCCCCTATCACCGCGAAGGTCGTTTATAATAGCATTAGTGTTGGCCAGAAACTGCGTGGCGGCCGCAGCGGTCGGGCCGCCAATAGACAGGTGTGTGAAGTAGTTGAACTTAAGATAACCGACATTCCCAACCGGTCTTCTTGCCTCAAGAAACCCATAATTGCGCCTGGCAGCCTCGACTTTTTCCTTATCTGACATGGCATAACCTCCAGCCTTGAGGAAATTGAATGTGCCGCGCACGAGTATAGGATTCTATCCGCACCATTAAGATCTCTTAATGTCAACTATTGACACTCATTCTGATTTTAGTATATTTATGACGACCATATAAGTTTAATTTGACGCGGCGGGCTTCATGTCAGGGCACATAATTGGGGATCATACCTGATGGGGAACAAGTATCAAGACAGGATTGACCGTGATTCCGGAATGATCATGGACTTCTTGAGAGGCCCGCACAAGCATTTCATGCAATTCTATAAACTCTGCTTTAACCACACGAGAAAACATCTCTGCTCTCTTCAGCGCCGTGGGGCCGCGCTTCCCCAAATAGGATCCGACCCTGAGAAGAATCTGGATGATGTGACAATAGACGTACTCGGTGTGTTGCTCAGCAGCGCCAGTGGGCCATACAATATAGTATTCGATTACTTTGCGAAACATGGCATTAATCCTGATAAGAAGCTAGACGGTTTTTTGGTCTACCATCGATTTACAGTGCTGATTAGAGGTTTTGCCAATCAGGAGTTATATAAAATCCGTGGTTACGAAAATCCCCAGACCAGGAAAATCAAAAGGCGTTTCAAGGATATATTGAAAGGCTCAGGTTATCACGAGAGCAATATTGGTGGTAGAGAATTCTTCACGCTTGAAGCTACCCAGAATCTTCGGGAGGACAAGCCGGTTATACCCTACGAGAAACTTTTGCAGATTGTAGAAAACGCTTACCACGAAAATATCAGCTATGTCAAATGGTGCCGAAAGATATTTGAAGCGATAGATAAATGGGGAGAATATCAAAACGGCATTTTCCGCCATGAACTTTTCCAGGCAGCAATTGAAATAAGCAGCAAGCATATGGAAATTAATTTTGTCGAGCGCAACAATCTATCCTCGATCGAGTTAGCATTGATCAGGCAGGCTGTGGAGAGGGCGATTCCAAAGACTCTTGATTGGGTTAGTGAAAATGCCAGTAGGGGATTTGTGGAAAAAAAGAGAATAACCAAAGAGGAATCCCAATTATTTTTGAAGGCGATTGAATTATATCTCCGGGACTTTGGCTGTGATGGTTCTCCTGATAAATATCCCCGCTACTATTTTGCGCTTTTCCCGGGCAATAAACAGGATTTTTATCTGAAAAATCATAAATATCCATTCGAGACAATGATTAATTCTGCCAGGGATTATTTCACAAATTTATTAAGAAATGATTCTACAATCAATGGAATTGGGGACTATTGATATATGTGTGGAGAAAGGCGGTGATTTGTGCACCCTTCCCGCTTTGAGATAGAAATGTATCTGGCCGGAAGGCTTGATGACGATAAAAAAAGAGCGGAAATAGCAGAACATTTGAAACTATGCGAGTTCTGCAGCGAGATTGCCGAAGAATTCAGGGAATATCTTGAGTTGCTGTACGAAGAAGATCCCGAAATACCTCTTCGCGCCTATCGGCAGGCCGAGTTGCTGGCTAACCAGGCATTGGAAGGCACGATTATACCTTTAAAGCCTATTGAATCTGCCTGTGACGAGGAGATAGCCTACCTTGCGGCTGACGGGCCAGAGGGTGAGCTGCCGGAGATCGTTAATCTGGTCACATTTTATTCCGATGATCCCGAGCTGGTATTGAAGGTCATGCGGAATAACCGGGAGAAACGCGATTATCTGGAGCTGATAGGCGATGAGCCATTTCAGGTAGCTAACGTTATGATCAGAATCCCCGAAATTGAACATGACTTAATCACAGATACAAACGGAATCGCTTCTTTGGCGGATTTAAAAAACAGCCAATATGAGCAATTCTCCTGGCAGATCAAAATGCCCGATGCTGTATTTCATCTGGAGCCACTTGAATATGATCCCGACAAAACAGAGTATTCCAAAGAGATGGAACTTGAAACAGACCATGGAGATAAAATCAGGATCAGGTTCGAAGGCAAAACCGAGGGCAAACAGATCAGCGTCACGATAATGCAGCTGGAAGGAGAATCGGATTTCGGAGGACTCAAGGTTCTTATTTCCCAGGAAAATTTGAGACTTATAAAGTCAATATCTGAAACAGGCGATGTGGTTTTCGATCTTGCTGATAAAAAAGCAGGAATAGACATAAGGCTTTTTAAGTAAATGCATTACTCCCCACTGCAATTCGCTCGGATCTTTGAGGAGATGAAGGGCAGGCTCAAGCGGGCGCCCGGCATGGATTCAAAACTGCTGGTTTTGACTAATTGTTGGCCCGATCTCCAGAATGACCTGCAGAGCAAGTCTTACCATGGCTACCTGCAGGAATATGCTTCCCTCCTGAAACATTATCTGGATGCCGCTTCACTGCTGGACCTGGAGATTTCGGAGATCCGCAATATTGTCTCTATTTTGATCCGATTAACAAAGATTGATTCAAAACTGGGCCTGGATGAATTGAACAAGCTGGCCCTTAAAAGGCTGGCGATGCTCTATTTTTATGTCGGGGAAGTTAAATCAGGCCTTGAAGCATGTCAGGGCATCATGAATCGGGAAGTCGATATGAGCTTTGAAATTGACGACACCCCCGGTTCAAGCGAATATGAATATTTTGATGCGGTTTGCAAGTACTACGAAACACACGATTCCGGGATGCATGAGATTCTGATTCAGATGAGGGACGAATGGAAGGCTAAATCGACAAGCCTGGATTATGATTATGCGCTCTGCTTATTTGTTGAAAAAGGTGATTCCGGCAGGGGCGTGCGCGGGCGCATGCGAACGCTGAAAGCCTCGCTGGAATTGGCATCGAAAGCTTCTCCCGATGACAAGGTTTCCTTTGACAACCAGACCAAGTCGCCGGATGATCCATTTGTCGGTTCTGTTTATAACTCACTGAAAGCTGTGCGAAAAGTAATTGGCAGGTATGGTCACAAGGAAGCAAGCAAACGATTTTACAATGCACATTTCTCTATCGAGAACAGCAAGCAGACTTTCACCGGCGATTCAATCGGCCTGGCTGCGGGGCTGGTGA